>Ga0316207_10000070_pt1 | contig 224782 bp, 188 predicted proteins | sample 6weekpyrite_MG_FD_204943 | JGI IMG/M metagenome (GOLD analysis project Ga0316207, IMG submission 204943) | Microbial mat bacterial communities from mineral coupon in-situ incubated in ocean water Damariscotta River, Maine, United States -... | ecosystem: Environmental > Aquatic > Marine >...
TATATTATTGGATATTACAGCCAGGTTAGGCCGCATCAACATAACAATGGATTAGCACCTAATCTGGCAGAGAAAAAGTACTGGAATAAATCTTAAATTGTGGCCAAAAATACTTGACCACTACACACGTGCCTGTTGCACGTCTTAGTATGAACACCTGTAAAGAGGATTTATTCCCTGGAATTTGAATTTATTTTTAGTTATTTTGGAGGACTAGTTATTCTGGACAGCCATCCTAGTGAGTTATTCTGGACAGCCATCCTAGTTATTCTTAGTTATTCTGGACACCCATCCTAAGTTATTCTGGACACCCATCCTAAATTTAGCTGGAGTTATCCTGGACAGCCAGTTTAAGAAAGCACTTTTTTAGGATGGGTGTCCAGTATATATTGTCCAGTATATAAGTATATATTGGTTTCTACCTTTTTAAATTCCCCTTAATCCCCCTTTTACTAAGGGGGAGACTGTACATACTCCCCTCTTTAACAAAGAGGGGCTGGGGGAGATTTGGCTTTTAGATTTTGATTCTAAACTATATACATTACTCCCGCTTCAACGTTTTTAAATCCCCCTTAGTAGCATTATTTATCAATAGAATGATTTTCAACTTTCACGACATTACTTGAACTCCCTTTTACTAAGGGGGAGATCTGCACATTACCCCTGTCCCTCACCCTCCGGCCCTAACAACAAATCCGGATGCACTCGATACACACCTTTACGTATGCGAAATAAAAACTTGGTATGACTCATTTCTACCCGGCCGGTTTCAATAGTTGAAGCGGGTAAAAATGAATTTATATAATCGGTTTTTATTTCTGAAAAACACTGTTTAAATTCTTTAAGGGTGAATATGATTCCCTGCTCGTCTACCCTGCCGAGTTTGCCCGTGGCAATGGCGTTTATAAACCGACTTCTTAGTGTGTTATCATTTCGTTGCATGGTATTCTCCGTATAAAATTTTTATTTTGATCTTATCTTTTGTTTTTTTGTTTTGATTATTTGTGTTTTCGGTTTTAATAAAAAATAGAATAAAGTGTTTAAATTAAATTATGACCACCCCATCAACATAAACAATGTCGTCGTTCCTGCGAAGGCAGGAACCCAGTGGCTGTTGTCTCCCCAGTGCCACTAAATTCCTGCCTTCGCAAGAATGACAGAGACTTATACCCAATAAATTTTTTTAATTAAATTAAAACTGAAACGACGATCAAAAATAATCAAATAAGACAACAAAGGAAAACCAGGCACCCCAACAGGTGCCCAGCGTCCAACCTAATGTCCACCAGTGTTTCAACCACCGGCTGTACATTCTATTTAATCGCCTTGAAACTCTTCACCCGACAGGTCTAAATGGGATAAATCAAATTCCGACAAGTTAAAACAGTTCGGATCAACACTTAATTTATCCACCCCATCTAATTTCAACAGCTCACTCACCGCCTCAAGCCGACGCGACATGGCCCAGTATTTCAATCGCAACCGATTTTTTACGCGCACAGGCAGGGGCAGACTCAGCAGATATTGAACATGCGAGCGCAGGTTTTCCAGTGTTGTGGGTAAGGTTTGGGTTGTGAAGATTGAAAGGTTTAGCTCAGGGGGCGGTTCGATGCGTGTTTTCGGTTTAGGTGATTCTCCAATTGCTGCATGGGGGATCACACTAAACGTGACAGACATCCTGTCCCCTGGGACTAAGGGTTCTGTTACGGCAGGTTGCTTTGATTGTGGCGCTTTACGCCCCGTATCATTGGCTAAACCTGCGTCAGTTTCAGGTTTTTTTGGGTTTACTGTGAAATTTATTTGGGCAAAGCGGGTTCGTAGCGTAGAATCTAGTTCAGCCATCATGACCTCCATATTAGGTTGTGTGGTTAGCTGGCTTAGGGTGTTCGAAGCACCTTAGGTCAGTGACACAAATTTATCTTGGTTTAGGTATGGTTTTCACGGTATCTTCTCCTCGTTTTTTAGTACTGCATATAATGTATGTTAAGCCTTAACGGCGACACGATTATTATTGTGTTGAAGTTAACTTTACATTGTTAATTTACGTTATTAATTTACGCTGCAAAAGCGCATGCTCATGCGCTGATTTTTTCATCACAATTATAATCATCACAAACTCTAGCATGGGGTTTGTTTAGTTGGCAAAGGTTTTTTAGGAATAAAAATCAAACAACGTTTAGCGATTTTAAATGCCTCGCATAAAAAGAGAGACAAGTTAAATTCACCCTATTAAACTACTTCTGGGCCTTTTATTTTTACATTATTTAATAACTGATAAATATCGAGGACAGAGTATGAGCACCATCAATCGCAAATCAAATGGTTATAAAACAACCCATTTACTCTCTGAAAATAGACCTGGAAAGCCAACAAACTACATAGAAAATCTGCACCTGGTTTCCTGGCTTGAATCTCTGGTGGCAACATTAGGCTATGATTTACGAATGTCAGCACCCAGCCACTCCATTGGGCACGTAGCACACCCAGAATGGGGTTACCGACTTGTCAACCAGTATAAAGCCCAGGGACAGGTTTTAGTTTTGTTGGATACCTGTCTTGGCGTGCTTCATCAAGCCGAAAAATTTGAAAATATAAATTCAAATATAGAGAACAATATACGCGGCGCTCGTAAAGCGAATCTTTATAAAAAATATCTGGCTGATGCTGTGGGCAAGGAACGGTTTAACGAAATAAAGGATACATTAAAAGTAACATATCCTGAGTTATTTAACCCACCCGTTTAACTTTTTTTTAAACTGTTATGTGATTATTCCGGACACCCACTGTAACAAAACGTATTAATTACAACTAAGTCTTTATTTTTGTTAGTTCTTAGTGTGGGTGTCCAAATAAGCTTCAGATCGATGGCAAATGTAAACACGCATAATTCTATGCAGTCATTAACCCCAATTAATTAAAAAACAACGAAATAACTAAGCCAATTAGTATAATTAGAAAGGGAATAACAATCATTAAAATTGCTTCAAGTTTGAATCTATTTTTCATTATATGAATAATATCAGAATATTAAACGGTGTCAGAGCACAATTAGCTACTATTAATTCGCATGAATGTAGCATGTAATGCACATTGATTTAAACAGAAAGTTTACTATGCTTTACTGTTAAAAAATTAGTTAAGTTAAAGACGTTTATCTGCTTTTAATTGCTATGGGATAAATGCGCATGGTTGATATTAATATTGGGCCGGGGGGCACTATGCACCTGGAGATAATATAAAGCACTAAAAACAGCCGTTATGAAGTTCGATATATTGGAGGCTTGCCCAGTAAAGCTTTATTCGTGAGTGTTCCTGTCATTAACGGCCTGCCGATTAATGTGGTTATTGGTGGCCATTGCGCAATTCGCTACATGTCGGGCAAAGATATATATGGCTTTCATGCTGATATCCGCATGCTTCACAGTAAACCCTTTCATTATATGATTTTGTCATATCCGCAAGAAATAGAACAGGTGACCGTCAGGCAGTCGGAAAGAGTAAAGGCATTTCTCGAAGCCAGAACCCAGGTCATTGGTGGTGATGGAGGAAGCATAATCAGCATGATTCGCAATATCAGTATCACTGGTGCATTGCTGGTATGTGAACAAAGCCTGGGGGAGCTGGATAAAAACCTACGCATAGAATTCAAGTTGCCGTTTGCTGAAACTGAATCAGATGTAGTGATCGAAGGCAGTATTAAAAATGTATCTGATGCGTTTAAAGAAGAAGCAGACCACGAATTAAGACGATATGGCGTGATGTTCAAAGAACTGGATGATACCACCCGTATACTGCTGCAAGGTTATATTTTTGAGCAGCAAACAAAAAACCGTCTGTTTGATGTTAGGTAAAGCTCATCAAGACACCCTCTTTAACAAAACACCTTAATAGAATATTACACTAATCCAGACACCCACAATAACAAAAGACCTTAATCAAATTTAAGTCTTTGTTTTTATTGAATCTTAATATAGGTGTCCAGATAAGCTGGGTGTCTCAATTAGCTGACATTGATTTAATCCATATCATTTCTCCGTTATTTATTCACATATCCGGATGTCACTGTTTATTTAGCTATAGGATGATTAATAATATATTCTAGTGCAGCTATTATTTTATCGGATTCTGTGTAGAATTTTTTATTAAAATTCACATGATTTTTTATTTGAAGTAATGTTGTTTGAGTTAGATGTTGTTTTTCCTGTATATGCTTACCATTATCATTATGCGAATGATGAAATCCGCTTGTATTTTCCATAATCGTAATATGGTCATCGTCGGTACCGATATAAAACACATTGTTTTTTTGTTTCATATTGTACTTCCATTTATCTCGCTGCCAATTATTAAATCCAGCCCAGAAATATAGAGTTCTATATGGATCTTTCATGTATACTCCTTATTGTTTATCCGCTTTAAGACTTTCAATGCGCTCTCCAGGAAACCAATCAGGACACCCACTGACGCTAATCAAGGCATCCAAAATAAAAAAATCCTTAATCAAATTTAAGTTTTTTTATTGAATCTTAATATGATTTCCCAGACAACCCCTTTTATTTTTTATTCGTTCTTGATATGAGTATCCAGTTAAGCTGTTATTCTTAATTATAGGAGTCCAGATAAGTTTTTCACTAATGCGCCAGGTACCAGAAATTTTTTTCATCAGAACCCGTATCGCGACAAAACACCCCTTCCTCTAATGCTTTACTCGTTAACTCCAAACCTGTGCTTTTAATAAGCACACCCTGAGCCAACTCTCCACAAAACATATCATTCTCAATATTCCATTTCTTACGCTTACTCTGAGAAATAGGAGAACCGATGACAATAAGTATATTCAACACCTGGACATCTTCATATGTCACAGACTGCGGTGTTTCACTTCCACGGCGTAAAAAATAACAGGGTGCTTTCGGGAGCAATGGATATGAATTCTTTTTATTTTCAACGAGTAACTTACAATTATTACTGGATTTTACAAGTATAAGCTTGTGACCACTGACTGTAGCTTTATCTGTAATATCATTACCGGCATTACAAGATGTGCACACCAAAATAGCTAACAAAAATATCAGTCTAGTTTCCAAAACCATACCTCCTGAGAAATACCGCTAATCCGGAACCCACAATAACAAAAAATCTGGATTCAATCTAAGTCTTTGTTTTTATTAGTTCTTAGTATGGGTGTCCAGATAAGTTTTTTTAGTATGGGTGTCCAGATAAGTTTTTGCTTTTATTCGTTCTTGGTATGGCATCCAGATAATCTCTTAATATGGGCGTCCAGACAACCTGTCGAATTCAGATAATCGACTAATCGCTCACAAAATCTAGTACAATCAGATTTATCTGATACACAAAGGCTCAAATTTCACTTAAAATCTATCTTAGCTTTCTCAATAAACTCTTATAAAAAATATAAGGATATTCCATGCCATTAGATCAAACAGTTAGAACCGAAGTTGCCAGCAAAATAATTAAATTTGAAAATAAAATCAATCACTTCTATCTAGATTCAGTCGGTAAAGTAACCGTTGGTGTTGGTCATATGATACCAAATAAACAATCTGTTTCTTCAATTACCATGTATAGAATTGTTAATAAGCTTCCTGGTGCTATGGCAACACTTTTGGAAAAACAAAAAGAGTTTGATAATATATCTAAACAAAAACGAAATTATAAAGCTGAGTGGTACGCGAAGCACACTACGTTAATGATGAAAGATACTGACATTACTGCACAGTTAAATAAGCATATTGATTCATTCTATAAAGAATTATCAATCACATATACCAAAGCTAAAGGCTACCCTGATGATTTCGACAAATTAGACAAAGATGTACAAGCTGCGTTATTTGATATGATATTCAATCTTGGTGCTACAAAATTAACTAAAGTATTCTCTAAGTTTGATAATGCAATAAAAGCAGGTAACTGGAAATTGGCTGCAGCAGAAAGCAATAGACCGCAAATTGACCCCAGACGAAATGACTATGTTAAGAAAAAATTCATCTCTGCTGCAAGTAAACAGGTAGCCGCTAAGCCATGAATAAATTATCACGACTTTTTCCTTTACTTGCTTTATTTTCAGCCTGTTCAAATACAGCTGATAATATAAAGCCTGAAATTTACGTCAATTACTTTACCGGCCTTGAGTCTAGTAAAGTTGAAAACTATAACGACGTCAAACTTGATTACGACTTAACATCAGCAGATGATAAAAACCTGCATTTTACTAACTGTACACAGGTAGATGATTTAAACGAAACTGATATAGCAATTCATGAATTTCATCTCTATACCATGCTTGCATCTAACTGTAAGGCATTAAAGCTATACAGTAAGGCAAAGGCCTCTTCAACCACCTACCTCAATGAGTTATTAATTGATAAAAATATCAGTCTCTTACCTGCAACAGCCTACCCATTTGTTAATGATCAGGATAAATCTGCAAGATTAAATAAAACTTTACAGAGTCATCAGAAAAAACTCGAGCATAATATATTGAGTGATGGCTCAATAGCTGCAACAACTGAAACTGATACATTGATATACCAGATACTCTCAACTGGTGATTATAATAATGACTCTATTCAAGATGCCATTATCAGAATAGACTGGCATGCATTAAACGCATTTGGAAAGGGCTCAAAACTCATCATGGTTACTCGCCTTTCTAAGGATTCAACGTTTACTGAAATTGACATTTAAACCGAGATCTTTAAGGTTGGTGAACAGGTTTCTCTAAAATTAGAATCAATTACTCTCTAACACGATTTGTAGATGTAAACTTAACAGCAAATTGCATTGGTTAATAAGCCCGCAACTAGAAAAGGGATCATCTGTGGCAGACCATTACCTAATTGTCATGCTGCATAAAAAAGAAGCTATAAAATAATGGAAATAAAATGTAATAACTGCGGTGCTATTGCGGAAAGTGCAGGACAATGCACTTACTGCTACAAAGACTTGGGCAGTGTTCCAAAAGCCATAATATTTGCCGCGCTTACCTCGTTTGTCTTAGCTCTTATATGGGTAGCAATTGCTGCAATCTTTTATATTGAATTTGCCTGGGTATCTATGACCTTTGGCCTTCTAATAAGCGGCTCTGTGCTTATCTTTTCACATGGTACAGGTCCTATATATCAATTTATTGCCACTACATTCACTATTATTACTATCTTTTTTTCAGACTTATTTGTAACTTGGTTCTTATGGGAGGGCCTGAGTTTAGATATGAGCAATACATTTATAGAACAACTAAAAGTCTTAATTGCACATCAATTAGCATGGGCCCCTTATTCATGGCTATTTACATTTGTCGGTGTCACTAGTGGTTTTTATATATGGAAATATAATTAAACATAACGAATAAGCAATTAAAAGATCATCCATTTGACCGGTAACCCGGACACCCACAGTAACAAAAGACCTTGATCAAACCTAAGTCTTTGTTTTTTATTGAATCTTAATATGGATGTCCAGATAACCTTAGAATAAAGGCTATACAGTAGATCACTAAATTATTCCAACCCTGATTTTAAATAGGGAACATATTGTTGTAATAAATTACTCAAATAGACTAATAACTCTCTTGGCTAATGAATTTCAATTTATTGTTTACTGCCTATATCAGCATCACCCAGATAATCAGATAGAAGTAAGTATTGATAATAGAAACATAGTCGTACCTGCATTAAACAATAATAAAGCGCCTTATTACGTCAGAAACCATGTGAAATTCGAAAAATACAGAGCGCTAGTATATTCAAGTACATTTTCTGATAAAAAAACTATTTATTATGGCGTCTTTAAAAGAACTAAAAGGCATTATCAATTAAGACCTAAAGATGATGATATATCCAACTTATTAAAAAATTGTCAAGATGAAACAATTTGCAATATACATTTTTTTTATTTACAAAAGATATTAAGAGGTGTCGTTTCTAATACAAATGAGGTCTATTTGATTGATATTAAATTCCACGAGGAAAACGGTCAATTATTATTAAATTTTTTAATATTAATTCTTAGAGATATGATTATCCTTGTTCGTACAGATCGTAGCCTCTTAATAATTAAGATGAGTAAATAAATATTACAAATTAAGGCACTTAATGATATATGAAATCAAATACAGAACATAAGCAGGTTAAAACTTACTATAAAGATGATGAAGTCTTTATAGATGAAATGCTTCAGGGCTTAATCCAGTTTTTCTTTGATAATGATATATACACAGTAAATTCGTGCCAAAACATCAATGGAGGAAAGGTGTGGATTGAGTTTTTTTACTATGACTGGTTTAAAATTATTGAAGTTGCCTATAAATTAAATCTATCACATGAACATGAGTTGTATTACTTCGCACAAGAGAACTGCAATGTAAATCTGCATTCGACAGATGATGGTTATCTTGATGAAGCTAATGATGAGTGGATAGAAGGTAATGAAATTATGTGGACTGCATCAATCCGTTTTCCTGCTCCATTGCTATCAAAATTTGAAGCACTGTTCCGTAATGTTGTCAGTCATGAAGAATTTTATACTGAATCATAATTTTGAATTTTATTAAAATCTTTCTAAGCCACCTACACCTATGTACCGATCACGCTGTTTACGTATACCAACCAGAATCGGGACAGCGATCGCCTCTGGAAAATCACCAGGTATTTGTGCCTCAACCTCTGTGATGACATCATCAACTCTAGCCATCATATTGATAACAATTGTTTGCGCAGTCTTTTCATTAAACCCCACCTGCTTTGCCGTACTCATAAAATGCCGAGGTTGAATATTGCTCCAATTGTAATGACGATTTTTACCCCTCAACGCCATAGCCATCTTTATTTTCTTAGCTTCTAACTGTCTACTCACTAATAATGGATGTGCCGACATAATGTCATAAAGCGGTGTCATTCTATACCGCCCTTCTGGCTCGATGAAGATACTAAAGTTCTTCGCATGACCATCAATCGCTGCTAGTAACCAAAACAATACCTGTGTTTTGAAAAAAAGCTCACGATCCTGTTTCGACTCTCTCGATTGCAACAAAAAACGCATGATAGATTCAATACCTGGACCACCATCACTCTCATATTTAATATTCGGCGAAACACCCAGTGCCTGACACATATCTTCCTGCGGCAAGCGCATTATCCAACCATCACCCTGTCGGCGATCAAAACGCTCTACAACAAGCGCCTTCATTCCATCGAACTCTGATACTTCTGCTCCACACACTGGCAAGTCAAATGCTTCAGCTATTTTTAAACACAGCCACTCATTTTCACAACTCTCACTGAGATCCATGCCTGAATGCTCAATCTTGCCAATCGGGAGTTTAAATATATGAGTAGTGGGCGTCGTCCCTATGGGTCGGTGCCATACGTTATCCTTCCAGAGCAAGGCAGTCTTTTCCTGAGCACCTGCGATCGAGATGCGAAAATCTTCGCCATCATCCTCTGCCATACCTAATGGCGCTGTACGGTATTTTTTTAGGAGTTGAGCAATTTGTACATTACTAAGCTTCACCCCTTCAATTTGTCGCACATCATCAGGCGACTCTTCTTCAGGAACAATTTGTACTGCACCCACGCAATCCATTCCAATCGCTGCAAGCAGATCAAATGGGTGTGACGTAGGCGCTTTAAACCTTGCCTGAATTCGATCACGGATCTGATTGTTATCTGGTAACAGATTATCGAAATAGTTATATACAATTTCACCGCTATAAGCTCGGTGCTGCAATGGCATCGATAAAGAAATAGGCCTTGCACCATCGGTGACTAGCCACTCAGGTGTATAGGTAAATTCCAGTGCTCCAGACGCACTTTTCACCAGTGATCCTACATGGATGCCATTCATCCACACGCCTAGCTTTCGAGCCTTACTTACCACTGCTCAGTCCAACCCTTTTTATTATTACCTACTGACTCCGATTTATCTTTAGGCATGATATGCACTTCCATATCTAATGCAGAGAGTAGACGAAACAAGGTCTCCAGACGTACATTGTCAGGTTTAAGCTCAAACTTTGACACAGTATCCTGACGCACATCAATTTCGTCTGCTACAGACACTTGTGATACTCCAAGCTTCTTACGTTGATCTCGATAATATTGAGCAAGATCTGCGGGTGAATGAATAAGCATTATTGCCTCTCTAATGTAATCTCTGGATATCAATACACGCATAACCGTGTAAAACATAGAATACACGCAAATCAGTGTAAAAGCAAGAATACCCGCTAAAGCGTGTAAAGAGTTAATACAACAGATTTAATTACCTTCTTTGCATATGTATAAGCCCTAGGCTCACCACCCGCACGAGGCCCTGCCACATTCATAATGGAAATAAAAACTAACCTAGCTGATCATCTAGATATTTCCTAACTTCGTGCAAATCAGATAATCACCCCTCCAACATTATTGTCAATGCCGTCTTTCCATCAAACAAAGGAGCCGAATTAGGCTTGCTTATCCAGGATAGTGCCGATTTTTTAGTAGGTAACAGAATACGCAATGCCTTGTAGTCGATTTCAACCCAATTTCTGAGCATCAAATTTTAGCCAAAAAGCATTTCGTCACAGATCGGTCACAATTCTGTCACATGGCTTTTATGGACTCCAAAAATTTGCCCCTAAAACAACTTTTTCATGTGACAAGAAATTCTAATACGGATTTTTGAAATGACTACATCACTGAAATTTCTAGGTGTTTTTTTGAGTCCGATTTTACTCAATAAAGAAGACTCAATCATTTTTGTGACAGGGATATTTTAGAGTAGAAACAAAACAGCCGCTTATGTAAGCGGCTGTTTTATAAGGGAATATGGTGGCAACACCGGGATTCGAACCTGGGACCCCATCATTATGAGTGATGTGCTCTAACCAACTGAGCTATGTTGCCTTAGTCTTTTTTCTTTGCTGAGTGTTTGGGTCAGTTTTAATCCATTTTTTTGACTTAATGAAAAGAGCTTCTCAGCCTTTCTTCTCTCTTCATTTTGGCGACGACCCATTCCTTATGAGTGATGTGCTCTAACCAACTGAGCTATGTTGCCTTTACTCGATATTGCTAATATAGCTAGCAATGAGGGCGCGAATTTTGCGTGTTTTTGGGGCTTTTGTCAAGTGTGTCCGGCGGGTTATATAAGCTTTTCGTTATTTATTTTGTTCTGGCTTTTTGGGGGGATTCTTTGCTTTGGGGGGTTGGTTTTTATTGTTTGGTTTGGTGGGTTAAATCCCCCTCAGTAGCTAGATTAATTTTATTTATAATCGGTAACAATTATAACCTTATCTATACTCCCGTTTTTCTAAGGGGGAGGCTTTTGCTCTTGCCTTTTTCTAAGGGGGAGGCTTTTTGAGCTTTGCTTTTTCTAAGAGGGAGGTTTAAACCTTTTCCTTTAACTTACGTTAAGCTCTAGCCTTACACATTAAACCTGAAATGCAGCACGTCTCCGTCTTTCACAATGTAATCTTTGCCTTCCACACGTAGTTTACCGGCTTCTTTTGCGCCTGCTTCACCACCATATTCTATAAAATCGTCATAGGCCATGGTTTCGGCGCGGATGAAGCCTTTTTCAAAGTCGGTGTGAATCACGCCCGCGGCCTGGGGTGCGGTGGCGCCTACCGCTACTGTCCATGCTCGTACTTCTTTTACGCCGGCGGTGAAATAGGTTTGCAGGCCTAATAAGTTGTAACCCGCGCGAATCACCCGGTTCAGGCCTGGCTCTTCCAGCCCCATTTCATCGAGGAAATCTTTTTTCTCTGCATCGTCCAGCTCGATTAATTCTTCTTCAATGGATGCACACACTGCAACCACTACCGCGCCTTCTTTTTCTGCGTGTTCGGCTATCTGGTCTAGCAACGGGTTATTCTCGAAGCCGTCTTCGCTGACATTGGCGATGTACATGGTAGGTTTGATGGATAGCAGTTGCAGATCACGCACCTGCAGCGCTTCATCTTCGCTAAGGCCCAGGGTGCGCACCATATGACCTTCGTCTAAATGTGCGCGTACTTTTTCCAGTACGGCGACCTTGGCTTTGGCATCCTTATCGCCTGACTTGGCGACTTTTGAATGCTTGGCTAATGATTTTTCTACCGACTCTAAATCGCTGAGTGCCAGTTCGGTGTTAATGACTTCAATATCATCTAGCGGGCTGATTTTACCCGCCACGTGTACGATGTCGTCATTTTCAAAGCAGCGTACGACCTGTGCAATGGCATCGGTTTCGCGGATATTGGCTAGAAACTTGTTACCCAGGCCTTCACCCTTGGAGGCACCGGCAACCAGGCCAGCGATATCCACAAACTCCATGGTGGTTGCTATCACCTTTTCAGGTTTTACAATGTCTGCCAGGGCGTCTAAACGTGGGTCTGGCATGGGCACCATGCCGACATTGGGCTCGATGGTACAGAATGGGTAATTTTCTGCCTGGATGCCTGCCTGTGTGAGTGCGTTGAATAAGGTGGATTTACCGACGTTTGGTAAGCCAACGATGCCACATTTAAAACCCATGTTTTTCTCCGGTGCTATTTATTTGCTTTCCACAGTTGTGTTGTGGGGGCTGGAAGATTTAAATCCCCCTCAATCCCCCTTTTTCAAAGGGGGAGGCTATTACTTGTGTGCCGACCTTTTTCTAAGGGGGAGGCTATTACCTAGTTGCCGACCTTTTTCTAAGAGGAGGCTATTACCTAGTTGCCGACCTTTTTCTAAGAGGAGGCTATTACCTAGTTGCCGACCTTTTTCTAAGAGGAGGCTAATTACCTAGTTACCTACCTTTTTCTAAGAGGAGGCTTATTACCTAGTTGCCGACCTTTTTTTCTAAAGCCAGGCTGTTACTTGCGTTGCCGAGCTTTTTCTTAGGGGCGCTACCTTTGATGCATGCCTTTTCCCAAGAGGGCAATTCATTCACTTTTACTATTATTTACTGTGTAACTGATGCACGGCTTTTTCCCAGCTGCCTTCGGTTAGCAGGGGGAGTACTTTTAGTGCATCGTCTATTGAGCGTTCTATGCTCGCTTGTTCGTCCTGGGAGGCTCGGTGCAGCACATAATCTGACACCTGATCTCTATGGCCGGGATGCCCGATGGCAATTCGCAGTCGGTGAAAATCCTTACCCATTTGCGCAATGGTGTCGCGCAGGCCGTTGTGGCCACCGTGACCGCCACCGGTTTTTAATTTTACGGTGCCCGGTTCCAGATCCAGCTCGTCGTGGGCGACCAGTATATTTTCTGTGGGGATTTTATAAAATGAAGCCAGCTGCTTAATGGCCAGGCCACTGCGGTTCATAAATGTCTGGGGTTTGAGCAGCCAGATTTCCCGACCCTCAAGATTGACTTTACAGACGTCACCCGAAAATTTACTTTCAGAACGAAATTGCGCGCCCTGTTGGCGCGCAATTTCATCAACAAACCAGAAGCCCGCATTATGTCGTGTTTGCTCGTACTTTGAACCCGGATTGCCGAGGCCGACAATGAGTTCAATATTGACCGATTTAGCTGACATAAAGGCAGGTTAAGCGGCGACTACTCTTCAGCAGCGCCATCTTCTGCTGCTGCAGGTGCTTCTATTTCGTCTTCTTCAATCACAACCTTAGGTGCGTGAATTGAAACAACCGCTGTGTCGTGGTTTTCATCACCATGGCTCAGTGCTGTTAGCTCAACGCCCTTCGGTACCTTAATTTCTGTCAGGTGGATAGAATCACCGGTTTCCAGTGCAGAGATATCCACTTCGATAAACTCAGGAATATCTTTCGGCAGGCAGATTACTTCAACTTCGTTGACAATATGGCTAACCTGTCCACCGGACTTAACGCCTGGAGAGACTTCTTCGCCAATAAAGTGCAGCTGCACGTGGATGTGCATTTTCTTCTTCGCATCTACACGCTGAAAATCGATGTGCATCACATCAACTTTAAATGGGTGATGCTGAATATCGCGCACAATAACTTTATCCGCGGTTTTCTTGCCATCAATTTTTAAATTCACAATTGATGCATAGAAGGCTTCGTTAGCAACATGTGGACGAATTTCACGCAAATCAATTGTTAAGCTTGCGGGGTCACCAGAACCGTAAACGATTGCTGGAATTTTTTCTTCCAGACGCAGGCGGCGGCTCGCACCTTTCCCCAGGTCTGTACGCGTTTCAGCGTTAACTGTTATAGCCATGATTGTAGCTCCAAAGTACTTGCCAGGGTAACGCGACCATTTGCCCCGGCGAAAAAAGAGCGCGAATTATACATGATATGGGGGAATTACGGAACAGGGGATTTGAATTCGGGTGATTAAATGCTATTTGCGTTAAATACCTTACTTGCCGTTTCGAGGAAGTGTGGGTGGTGAGGGGCGAAATCTAATCGAGAATTTAAATCTCCCCCATAATATTAATATTTTGCTCTATCAATCTGGCCTCTATTAAAATATAAGTATTCCCTCTTTTACTAAGAGGGCTTTTCTGCTGGGGCTCTTACCAGAATGAGGCTTTTGTCCTCCCCTTTTGAAAAAGAGGGAACGAGGGGGATTTAGCTTTTAAGCCTAATCCATATACATCGAACTCACCGACTCGTTCTGGTCAATTCGTCTGATGGTTTCCGCCAACATTGTGGCGATGGATAGCTGTCTTATCTGGGAGCAGGCTCTGGCGGCTTCTGTGAGTGGAATGGTGTCGGTAACCACCAGCTCATCCAGCACCGAGGCGGAGATATTATCGATCGCCGGACCAGATAACACCGGGTGGGTACAGTAAGCAGACACACTCTCCGCACCGTGATCTTTCAGGGCTTTTGCCGCATTGCAGAGGGTACCGGCGGTGTCCACCAGGTCATCTACCAGCACGCAGTTTTTGCCTTCTACGTCACCAATAATATTCATGACCTTAGCCACATTGGCTTTTGGACGACGTTTATCAATGATCGCCAGATCCGCATCACCCAGGCGTTTGGCCAGTGCACGGGCACGTACCACGCCGCCCACATCCGGTGACACTACCAGCAAATTATCATGCCGCTGACGCCACACATCTCCCAGCAAAATCGGGGATGCGTACACATTATCAACCGGTATATTAAAGAAGCCCTGAATTTGATCCGCGTGTAAATCAACGGTGAGGATTCTGTCCAGACCCACACTTTCCAGCATATTCGCCACTACTTTCGCGGTGATGGGCACCCGCGATGAACGGGGGCGACGGTCCTGCCTCGAGTACCCCAGATACGGTACAACCGCGGTAATACGCTGCACAGATGACCGACGCAGGGCATCGATCATGACCAGCAGCTCCATCATGTGGTCATTGGTGGGCTGACAGGTGGGTTGCACAATAAAAATTTCACGCCCACGCACGGTTTCTTCAATTTCAACGCTGATTTCACCATCGCTAAACGTTTGAACAGTGCATTTACCCAGGGAAAGGTGCAGGTGTGAGGCTATACGGCGGGCTAATTCCGGATTTGCATTACCGGAAAATATCATCAACTCGGAGTTGTTTTCGTTCACAATGTGTTTCGCTACTGGTTAGAAACAATGGGTGGTTGGTGTGTAACCAACCTTATCAAATCCGGGTAGTACTGGATAGGGTGGATTCTATCTTTATATGCTTTTCGTAAAAGCACTTCGTAGATATATTACGAAGTAATTTGAATATGGCTGGGCCGGGAGGATTCGAACCTCCGCATGACAGGATCAAAACCTGTTGCCTTACCGCTTGGCGACGGCCCAATAACGCTGTATACCTGATATCATTAACAATTCTACGACTCAGGTTTTGATCCTGTAAAAAAGCACAGGATCGGTATTCTATTTTCTGGGCTGTTGCCTTACCGCTTGGCGACGGCCCAATAAACTTTACTTTATAATCTTCCTTAACAACTGGAAGAATAATCTTCCTTACCAACTGGAAGACTTGATTTCTACTTAGTTAATCATGCCAAACCATCCTTGGTGCTGGGTACCAGTGCAAGCATCCCTGCTTGCCCGCTCAGCGGGAAAAAGCAAGGTCATTTGCTTTTTCTTTTTCCGCTTCACCCTTACCGCTTGGCGACGGCCCAATAACTCTATATATCTCGAATCAACTCAGCCAAAACTAAGCCAATCACTTTCAGTCACTTTTATCAGCCGCAAGCATAACTTGAAGCGGTGACTGATTCAAACCTTTGGCAACAAATGCTGTCCAGTAATCTGGCATCTTTGCCAGTAAATCCTGAGCAGCGGCTTCATTTTCACAAGCTGCAAATATACAGGCTCCGCTTCCGGTTAACCTGGCATTCGAATATTTTCTGAGATACTGGATAACTTCAGCTATTTCAGGATATTGCTGCGCCGCTAATGGCTCAAACACATTTCCTAACTCATCAAATATTTGCGCTTCATCTGTAGTGCCGATTTGAAGGTCGCATATTCTGATGGCTGAACTGTCTCGTGTCAATTGGGAATTTGTAAAAATTTCAGATGTTGATACATGAACGTCAGGTTGAACGATCAAATACCAGTATTCGGTTGGGGAAATTTCTTCCAGCTGCTCGCCTACGCCGGTGGCAAATGCCGCATGGCCGTGTACAAAAACAGGTACATCAGCCCCCAGGCTTAGGCCAATTTCAGCCAGCTGGTTCACATCGAGCTGGGTTCCCCACAAATGATTCAGCACCACCAATGTGGTTGCCGCATCTGAGCTGCCGCCGCCAACCCCCCCACCCATGGGAAGAATCTTCTGCAGATAGATATCCGCGCCCTTGTCAGAGCCCGTCGCCTTTTGCAGAGCTTCTGCGGCTTTTACCACCAGGTCATCCTGGGGTTTGACCCCTTCGTTATCAGTTTTACGAACAATTTTTGAATCGTCACGCACCACAAATCGCAACCGATCCGCCACATCTAAAAACTGAAAGACGGTTTGCAGGTTGTGGTAACCATCATCACGTCGACCCGTTATCTGCAAAAAAAGATTAAGTTTCGCAGGTGCTGGCCAGAACTGGTAAGCCGACATTATTGTACCTGCGCTTTATTTATACCCGCATTTAATTCGCCGTCCAGTGTCCACTTGCGAATAATTAAACGCACATCAACTTCTTCATCGCCATTCAGGCGATTAATAAATAATTTACCTGGCAAATGATGATTGCCAATGGTTTTATATTTTTTAAATTCGATGCGCCAGCCGTCCTGCAACATAACCCCCGGCAGGCCGCTTTCTATCCACTCACTAATTTCGTAGTGACTGCTGGGTGCTGGCAACCCCCGCACCCAGTACTGCAAACCGCTCACCGGCAATGGCCAGCCATTGATGCTGTGCATTAGCCTGTCCACGTCCGTATCAAATAATTCTTCACCGGATGAGGTTTTTAAACTCACCCCGCTTTTACGTCCAGAGATTAGCGTGGTACCTGCCCCCATGGGAGCCTGCAAACGAATATTGTAATCGGTTAAATTATGCTGCTGCCAGCTGTAGTCTGCCTGCCCGCCTTCGAATTCGGTTTGTACTGAAATGCGCCCGCTAATGGTCCAGCTGTGTAATTGTTTTTGCAGGTTTTGCTGCGCTTGCCAGTTAACATCAACAACCGGTTCAAATCTAACCGGGGTCGGGCCACAGGCGCTAAGGCCTGACAAAAGCATGAGCCCGATGAGGGGATTTTGAAATTTCATATCTGGATTTATAACTCGAATTTTAAAGGGTGATTAGTGGAAATATCATTTTCTGTGCCGCTTAAAACGACGCGCGCCCTTAAAAAAGGGCAGAAACATTTAAGCCGATAACCAGTGATTAAATTATTTTTTAAGCCGGTCTATTGTAGCCCTGAGTATGCTCTGATTACCATCGAGTTTTTCACCCTGGCTCCAGATGCGCTTGGCTTTCTGGATTTGCCCATCCATCCACAGTGCTTCCCCAAGGTGTGCGGCAATTTCAGCGTCCTGTAACTGTTCAAAGGCTTTGCTCAGCCATTTAATCGCGTCACTATATTGCCCCAGCCGGTAATGTACCCAGCCCAGGCTATCTAAAATCGCCGGGTCATCCGGGAGTAACTCAGCGGCTTTTAAAATATATTCGCGGGCTTCATTGAGCCGTTCAGTGCGATCCGCCAGTGTGTAACCCAGGGCATTTAAGGCGGTTGCGTTTTCCGGCTCATGCATAATCACCAGCTTTAAATCGGACTCAGTCACATCCAGCAGATTGAGCTTTTCCGCAGTCAGTGCCCGGGCATATAGTAACTCTGTATTTTCTGGTGCCTGACGTAGAGCACTGTTGTACAGGGAATAGGCTTCTTTGTGACGGCTTTCCGAACGCAACACTTCACCCTTGGCCAGATAAACCTGAATACGCGTATTATCCGAGGGATCCTGTTTATTGAGAGCCTCCAGTTTGGCAAGGGCGGCTTCCGGTTGTCCCGATTTTGCCAACAAACCCGCAGTGCGCAGCCTTGCGTCCAGCCAGTAATCACCATCCAGAACCCGCTCGTAATTTGCAATCGCCGGCATTATTTCACCATCATTCTGCTGAATACGCCCCAGATAGTAATGCGCCTGTTGATTGTGATACCCCTTATCTAACAGCTCCTGCAGGTATTCCTTGGCCTGGGCATTATCATCGGTTTCTATGGATAGCAGCCCCAGGCTCAATAACACATTTTCATCATTAGGCATGATTTTCTGTAGCGCCTTAAAGTGCACCAGCGCTTTATCGAACAATTTCATCTGCACCAGCATACGCCCGTACTGCAGTCGCAACCGGGTGTCCTGGGGGCGTTTTTCTACCGCAATGGCAATAGCCTCAATGGCACGGTCTTGCTCACCCATGCCCGCATGAATCTGGGCCTTTATTAAATAGGCATCCGCCAGATTCCCGTCGATTTCCAGCAGCTGGTCAACATGGGTTAACGCCGCATCATACTCACCGAGATTGGCCTCAAACTTTGCTAACAGCAATAAAAGAAACGCTTCCTGTGGATACTTTTTATTAAGTTGCTGCACCACCTCACGGGCAAACCCGGGTGAGGCTTCTTTCGTTAAAAGCTGGGTAATTGGGGTAACCGCCTTCTGATTAAGCTTATCTTGTTGCATAAGCATCGCATCAAGCATTTCAACCGTAGGCGCTAAATGCTCCAGATGCAGATAGGATATAATACGAATTCGGTCAATAGTGCTTTTATTAGGTGACAACTTAAGCGCTAACCAGCGATCGGTTAATTCAATCGCCTTTTCATATTCACCGGCATATAAAGCAATGTAAGCGGCACGGGTAATAACCTGCGGGTCTTCACTCAACCTGGCAGCCTGATCGTAAAACGCCATGGACTGGCCCATTTTGCCACGCACACCGGCAAACTCACCCGCCAGCAAGTTAAACAATAACTGTTCATTGAAGGATTTTTCTTTAGATGATGCGCTTTCAGGGGAGGTGCTCGCTATATCATCCCCCTTCACCAGCTCTTTGGTATGGTTCGGTGATGATTTTTCAGGGTCGTCTTTCACAGACGTGGGACTACAGGCGAGCAGGCCCACCGACACCGCGATTAGCAGGGCGCAGGCTCGCCACGTATGAGTTGTGCCTGAATTTGTTTGATGCGACAGCCGCTTCATAAATTAATACCAACCTCTTTGTTAACGGCTAGATGACCCCTTATGACATAGGTTAAAGACTCAAAAATATCTCTTATTTAATAATAACCCAAATAATCAACTTTGCCCGAATCTTATATTTGTTCATAGTACCAGCCCTTTCAATAAGATGGGGGGACAGATGGTGAAGTTCAATCCATCGCGAGAAAAACGCACACCTTTATTAGGCTTTGGGTAGCGATACATCACGATTAAAGCGAAAGAAGCATCCATGAACCTTGTAATATTAGCGCCATTGCCTCAAAATTAACGGTTACATCAACCGGACTCACAGCAAGGGGACTAAATGCAAATGCACACGATGCAAATGCTCTGGACCCTGCCAGCATTTTTCACAGTATGTCGATAATTACACTTGGCTTAAATCATAAAACCGCACCGGTGGATATCCGCGAGCGCCTGGCATTCTCGCCTGAAAGCCTTGCGCAGGCGGTTAAGTCTTTGTCTTCAGTGGGAAATATTAAAGAAGCGGCGATCCTCTCAACCTGTAATCGCACCGAACTTTACTGCGCCACAGAAAATGACGAGGCGCTTAATCAACAGGCGATAGAGCAAATTGTTGAATGGCTGAGCCAGTTTCATGGCCTGCAAAGCACTGAGTTTAACGAACATTTATATGCCCACCGCCACGTGGAATCAATCCGCCACGCCCTCCAGGTCGCCTGTGGGCTAGATTCACTCGTGCTAGGTGAGCCCCAGATTTTAGGCCAGATGAAACAGGCCTATGCCCAGGCAAATGAACAGGGCACCATGGGCAGTCTGTTGGGTAAATTATTTCAACATGCATTTTCGGTAGCCAAACAGGTTCGCACCGATACGGCTATTGGCTCCAGCCCGGTATCTGTCGCCTTTGCGGCGGTAAGCCTGTCGAAACAGATATTTGGCGACCTGGATAAACACACCGCGCTGATGATTGGTGCCGGAGAAACCATTGAACTGGCCGCACGCCACCTGCAGGGCAATAATATTAAACACATGATTATTGCCAACCGCAGTGTCGACAAGGGGCAGGCATTAGCTGACCAGTTTGGCGCAGAGGCCATTGCCCTGCCACAGATTCCCGATTATCTGCACAAGGCGGATATTGTGATTTCTTCCACCGCCAGCCCACTGCCCATTTTAGGCAAGGGCGCGGTAGAAAAAGCCCTCAAAAAACGCAAACACAAGCCCATGTTTATGTGCGACATTGCGGTGCCCCGTGATGTGGAAGCGCAAGTGAATGAACTGGATGACGTGTATTTATATACGGTGGACGACCTGCAGGAAATTATTCAGGAAAATATCGAATCACGCCAGGAAGCGGCGGAACAGGCGCGGGATATTATTGAAAACCAGATAGATGATTTTTTAAACTGGGAACGCTCACTGGATTCAGTAGAAGTGATTCGGGAAATTCGCGAAAACGCACAGACGATTGCCGATGAAACCCTCCATAAAGCCCAGTCACAACTGGCGCAGGGTAAGTCAGCCGAGGATGCACTGGCATTTTTAGCGCGTACCTTAACGAATAAACTGTTGCATCAGCCAAGTGCGATGTTGCGTCAATCCGGGGAAAATTCGCGCCACGATTTACTCGAATATGCGCGCCAGTTATTTTTAAACGACGACACCAAAACAAACACCAAGCCCCCAAACAAACAAAAATAAAAAAGACCTTTTATGAAAGACTCCATTCGCCGCAAACTTGAAACCCTCTGCGAACGCCACGAAGAAGTGGGGGTACTCTTAGGCGACCCGGATATTATTTCCGATCAGAATAAATTTCGTGAAATGTCCAAAGAGTATGCCCAGCTTGAGCCGGTAACGAAAACCTTTGACGATTATCAGTCTGCAGAAGAAGACCTGCAGGCCGCTGAAGAAATGGCCAAGGAAGACGATGCGGAAATGCGTGAAATGGCGCAGGAAGAGCGCAAGGATGCAAAACAGCGCATCGAAGATTACGGTCTGCAATTGCAAAAATTATTATTGCCGAAAGACCCCCACGACGATAGCAATATTTACCTGGAAGTGCGCGCCGGAACCGGCGGCGATGAAGCGGCTATTTTCGCCGGTGACCTGTTTAGAATGTACAGCCGTTATGCTGAAACCCAGCGCTGGCAGGTTGAAATCATGAGCGAAAACCACGGCGAACACGGGGGCTATAAAGAAATTATTGCGCGCATAGTTGGACAGGGCGCTTACTCAAAATTAAAATTTGAATCCGGTGCGCATCGGGTGCAGCGTGTACCGGAAACCGAATCCCAGGGCCGTGTACACACCTCTGCGGCAACCGTTGCGGTTATTCCTGAACCAGACGCCATGGAAGAAATCACCATCAACATGTCAGACTTACGTGTTGACACCTACCGTGCTTCCGGTGCCGGTGGGCAGCACGTTAACAAAACCGACTCGGCGGTTCGCTTAACCCATATCCCTACCGGGGTCGTGGTTGAATGCCAGGATGAACGCTCACAGCATAAAAACAAGGCCCGCGCCCTATCGTTATTACAGGCCCGGTTAGTAAGCGCCGAAGAAGAAAAACAGGCCGCTGAGCAGGCGGAAACGCGCAAATCTTTAGTGGGCAGCGGTGATCGATCGGAGCGTATTCGGACCTATAATTTCCCCCAGGGGCGAGTCACTGATCACCGTATTAATTTAACACTCTATAAACTCGATGAGTTTATGCAGGGTGGGCTGGATCAGGTAATTTCACCACTGATCAATGAGTACCAGGCTGAGCAGTTGGCGGCGCTTTCTGAGCAATAACATCAAAAGCCATTTGTCCGCGGATACACATGCGAACAAATGGCCAGCATAACTTTAATTACACGGCTGTGTAGCGCCGGCGAACAAACATAAACTATTTGCCTTTTTGCGTTGACGTGCAAGGGTGCACTAATGTCGCAGGCGCATGGATACGCAGGATCGGCCATTCGCGGACAAAAGTATTTCACTTTAATAAAACCGGTTTCACTAAGCTCCCATGCAAATTACCCAACTTTTAAAAATCGCCAGCGACCAACTCGAAAGCACCAGTGACTCCCCACTCCTCGATGCACAAATTTTACTCGCCCACAGTCTGCAAAAAAATCGTACCTGGCTGGTCACCTGGTCGGATAAACATTTAATTCAATCTGAAGTTGATGATTTTAACCGCCTATTAAACAGACGCCTACAGGGTGAACCCATCGCCCACATCACCGGCACTCGGGAGTTCTGGTCGCTGGACCTGCAGGTCAGCAGGGACACCTTAATTCCACGTCCGGAAACGGAATTAATGGTGGAACAGATTCTGCAACGATATCCACAAAGCACCGGTATGAGTCTTTTAGATTTAGGCACCGGCAGCGGAGCCATTGCACTGGCACTGGCTTCGGAACACCCCGGCTGGAATATTGTGGCGACGGATAAATCGACTGCGGCACTTAACATCGCCAAACAAAATGCACAGCAACTGGCGCTTAAAAATATCCATTTTATTGCCGGCAGCTGGTTTGAGCCGCTTAATGACCTGTCCCCGGATAAGCGCCAATTCGATATTATTGCCAGTAATCCGCCCTATATCCCTGACACAGATCCACACCTGTCTCAGGGGGATGTGCGCTTTGAGCCCCTGTCTGCACTGGCCTCCGGTGATGATGGACTGGATGATATTCGACACATTTGCCAGCAGGCGACTGCATTCCTTAAATCATCCGGGATGCTTATCATTGAACATGGATTTGATCAAAAATCTGAAATACAGGCTATTTTCACGGATTCAGGCTATATAAACATTGAACAGATAAATGACCTGTCCGGTCAACCAAGGCTATGCATAGGAATAAAACCATAAAATACAATAAGATACGATAAATCTCACGGCCTGAGCCGGGCTATTTCAAGTACTTCAACAACCACAAAAAACACTTGTAAAATAACCACACTTCCTCTAACTTATTAGTTATGAGCGAAGAAGAAGAGCTAATTAAACGCAGAGAACTTCGGTTCTGCCACCTTCATCCCGATCCTAATCAGGCACGTAGTGCTTTGCTTTTACTGTCAGATGCCGAAGGGGTCGTCGATATATCTCTAGCCAATGAACTCTGCCTGTATATTACCTATGATGTTCGCCACCTGACGCTGGATGCAATAGAAAATGTACTCATTCGCCTGGGCTATCATATGGACAGTCGCCTGCTCTACCGTATGAAGCGCGCACTCTACAGTTACTCGGAAGAAACCCAACGTGCTAACCTGGGTATGCTGGATAATACCGACAACACCACCCAGGTGTTTGTTAAACGCTACACCAGTAACTACCATGGCTGCCGAGACAAACGTCCGGAGCACTGGCGTAAGTACCTATAAATTAACTTAAAACTCAAAACCAAAGCGCTTTACACACAGTTGCTCAAACCTGAGCAATTCACATTCAACACAAACAACCTGCTTTTCATCTTTTAATATCATAAACCTGTTATCATCCCCTTCCATGAACGACGAACAGCTTTTACGCTACAGTCGGCAAATCCTGCTGCCGAATTTTGATGAAGACAAACAACAAACTCTGCTCGATGCCCATGTCGTTATTATGGGGTTGGGTGGGCTTGGCTCACCGGTGGCCATGTATCTTGCGGCGGCGGGCGTGGGCCGGTTAAGCCTGGTGGACTTTGATCAGGTCGACCTGTCTAATTTACAGCGTCAGATCATTCACACCACACACAGTATTGATCAACCCAAAGTTGAGTCCGCGGCAAAAGCTATAAAAAACCTCAATGCTGACACCCAAACGGTCTGCATTAATCAACAACTCAATCAGCCAGAACTGGAACAGCTTTTAGGCAATGCCAACCTGCTGATAGATGCCACCGATAACTTTGCCAGCCGCTTTTTAATTAACCGCGCCTGTTACAATACTCGCACACCCCTGGTTTCCGGTGCCGCCATTCGCATGGAAGGCCAGGTGAGTGTGTTTGATTTTCAAAATGACGACAGCCCCTGTTACCGTTGCCTGTATGATGAAGATGGTGAAGAAAATACCAGCTGTAGCGAAAACGGCGTCATGGCGCCCATGGTGGGAATGATCGGCTCTATTCAGGCGATGGAGGCCATTAAACTGTTAACCGGTTACGGTGAAACCTTAACTGGAAAATTACTCATCTGTGATGCCCTGTTCCAGGACTGGCGTCGCATGACATTTAAAAAAGCGCCGCACTGTCCCGTGTGCGGAGAGCTGAACCATAAAAATTAACTTTAATTACATACGTAAAAAACATGACCCAAACCATAAGCATCCCCCGAACACTGGCAAATCGCTTACTCACGCTGGCACAACTGAGCCCCGACAAGGAGATTTGCGGATTAATTTCAGGCGATTCAAACAATAAATACCAGGTTTACCCCATAGATAATATCGCGGACAAACCCAATTGCATTTTTGAAATGAACCCGCAGCAACAAATCGAAGCCTTTAAAAATATGCGGCAGTCACAGCAGACATTGTTCGCGATTTATCACAGCCACCCGGCAAGTGATGCCCTGCCTTCAGCCAGAGATTTACACGACTCAGCTTATGCTGAAGCACTCAACATTATTATTTCACTGAACACGAAAGGGGTTTTAGATATGCGCGGATATTTTTTTCAGCAGGGTAAAGCAGAGGTGGTAGAACTCAGGATTCAATAATTTTTAGTGCATTCTGGCCACAAAAAACCCAGCGATTGGCTGGCGATTTGTGACCAGGACTACAGGCAAACCTACAGACGGTAGAGCACGTTAAACTGCAATGAATCAACTTCATCGCGTACAACATACTCCAGTCGAAGATCAAGCTGCTTGTTTATTTCAAAACCCAAACCGGCGCCCACCATTAAGCCATTATCATCACCGATATCTAAACCTAAACGGGCCAGCCAGCCGAAGCCTTCGCCGAATTTCCCATCGATGACATAAGTTCCCCAGATACCAGTGCTATCTGCTGGAAATCCATAGTCCATCAACCCAAACTCAACTGAACTATCCACCCCTTCCATAAGGTTGACTTTGCTAAGATCATAAGCGCCAAATATCTGGTATCCCACCTCGTCATCAACCGGCCCGCTAACTGAATTATTTGAAACACCCACACCGATAGAAAACTTACCCCTGTCTAGCAATGGCTTAGCTTTTTCCGCCAGGACCGGGGTCATTTGAGCGGCTGAACATAGTGTCACGGCTAAAGCAGCCAGTAGCTTTTTTGTATTACGCATATTTTGAGACCTTTATCATTGAACTTATCGTGATTCTGGGGCATCTTAAGCATTACAGGGGAAACGATCAAGGCGAAGGATTACGGAGTTTGATACAATCGACATGCGAAGCCACTGTGTTTTTTAGTCTATACTCTTGAACACCCCATACTTACAACCACTAATCTGCTGATTTATATGAAGTTTTCAATTAAAACACCTGTTAAAGTTCTATCACTGTTATTCATTTTTACGATTTCAACAGTTACAGCCAAAACCAGTTCGCCCCTGAAGGAACTCCAGCCACTGGCTGAGCACAATCGAACCACCTCTGAAATTGTCAACCGCTTAGCTCAGCAGCACTACCAGCGAACCCAGATTCGACTCGATAATAATTTATCCTCGGTGGTATTTGATCGTTATATAAAAGAGCTAGACGGGAACCGCAGTTACTTTATTCAATCGGATATTGATGAGTTTGAAAAGTATCGCTACCATCTGGATGATGCGTTTCGTGCTTATCGTGTTGACCCCGCGTATGTTATTTTTAATCGCTACCAGCAACGCGTTTCTGAAAGACTCGATTATCTGCTTAAGACAATAAAAAAAGGGGTAGATAAACTCGACTTTAATACCCTTGAAACCATTCACATTGATCGCGAAAATCACGCCTGGCCCCAGTCGATTAAAGAGCTGGATGAACTCTGGCATAAACGCCTGGTGAATAGCGCCTTGAATTTAAGGTTGTCGGGCAAGAAAGATGAGAAAATTACCGAGCTTTTAACCAAACGCTATAAAAGCCAGATTAAACGTATTCAGCAAAATAAATCCGAGGATGCTTACCGGGTTTATATGAACGCCCTGACCCTCAGTTACGATCCACACACTCAGTATTTCTCACCACGTGGCACAGAAAACTTTAACATTCGCATGCGTCTTTCTTTGCAGGGTATTGGCGCCATGCTGCAATCCGAAGATGACTACACTAAAGTCACCCGCTTAATTCCTGCGGGCCCAGCGGATAAAGCCGGTGAGCTCAAGGCTAATGACAGAATTACTGGCGTTGGTCAGGGGACGGATGGTGAAATCATTGATGTTATTGGCTGGCGACTGGATGATGTTGTGGATTTAATTCGCGGCAAAAAAGGCACGGTGGTTCGCCTGTCTGTTTTAAAAGCCAATGCGGTGGACACATCAAAGACAAAAATTATTTCTATAACCCGTGACAAGGTTAATCTGGATGAGCAGGACGCCAGTAAAGAAATAATTGAAATTGAAAGTTACGGCAAAAAATTTCGTCTGGGGGTCATTAATATTCCCAAGTTCTACATCGATTTTGAAGCGGCTAATAAAGGTGACCCGAATTACAAAAGCACCACCCGCGATGTTAAAAAATTATTAAAACAACTTAAAGCCGAAAAAGTTGATGGCGTAATTATTGATTTACGCGACAATGGTGGCGGCTCTTTACACGAAGTTAATACCTTAATTGGCCTGTTTATTAAGTCCGGCCCCACGGTACAGGTAAAAGATATTACCGGACGTATTTATGTTTCTGATGATAAAAGCGATGGCATTACTTATAGCGGCCCGCTTGCTGTACTGGTCAACCGCATCAGCGCATCCGCATCGGAGATTTTCGCCGGTGCTATACAGGATTACCACCGGGGATTAATTATTGGCACACAAACTTACGGTAAGGGCACGGTGCAGGCCATGCTGCCTTTATCCAATGGTCAAATCACCCTGACCCAACAAAAGTTTTATCGCGTTACCGGCGGCAGCACCCAAAACCGGGGCGTTATTCCCGATATATCACTGCCTTCGCTTTACAATGTTTCCGAAGTTGGTGAAAGCTCACTGGAGGCAGCCCTTCCCTGGGATAAAATAAAAGCGGCCAACTTTAATTCTTACCGTGATTTTTCACTTAAGATTCCTAAATTACAGGCCCTGCATGATAAACGTATCAACCAGGATCCGAACTTTATTCATTTAACTAAAACGAATAATTTAATCGAAAGTCGTCGTCAGAAAAAAGAAATTTCACTGAATGAAAAAAAACGTCGTGAAGAGAAAAAAGAACTGGAAAACATTCAGATAAAATTTGAAAATGATCGCCGTAAAGCACTGGGCATGAAATTAATTACCAGCCTGGAAGAACTTGATGATGCGATTAAAGATGGCGATGAAGAAGAGATTGACGACCATAATGCTGAAAAGAAAAAAGATGGACCGACACCTCTACTCACAGAAACCGGAAATATACTGATCGACTTTATTAATTTGAGCCACCAGAAAATAGCAAATCAGAATTAACTGAAACAGCTTGTTCACAAATATGTCTGAACCCGATTTGTGGACAAGCTGTTTATTAAAATTCAGCCATTAATGCAACACCCCATCAACGCCAAAGCCAGCTGCATATTTTTTCATGATTTCGCGCACTGCTTGCGGGTACGCAATCGCATCCATTTGCTGCATGCCTTCATTAAAAAATTGCTGGCTATCCGCGGGAATATTTATCATTATCTGATCAAAAACACGTGTCATTAATTCTGTGTTATGAGTCCGTGTCGCCACTATCCCCCAGTTCAGGTTTAAAATTCGCCAGGGTCGCATCGGATTACCGGCTTCCAGATCTTGCTGAATCGACAGCTCGGTGATTTCAACGACCTGACTGATTAGGTCACATAGAATTTCAAGCTGCGAAGTATCCTGCAGGGTGTTAGCATAACTGGCAATGGCATTGACAATAATATCGAGTTTTTTTATTTTTCCGCCATTATTTTTCAACCACTTAGCCACCGGTAGTGATAAACGATGCAGCTCCAGCATCTGAGTTTGCAAACCTCGATGTGCACAACTCACTGCAATTTCATCGAGCAGGTTCAGTGCATAGTCACCTATTTTTGTCACTTCATCAACACTGATATTCGCGGCTTTATTTCGACTAACATCGGTGTTCAGACGCTGCATTATCTGCAAATTCTGACGCAAAGCCCCTATCATTTTTAATGTTGGTTGCGCATCCGCTGAATCACCTGAACTTTGGCTCTGCTCCAGACTCAGGCTCAAAGCCTCTACAATTTTTTCAAACGCCTGATTGAGTTCATTGACACCGGTTTCTAACATTATTGCTAATCCTGTTTAGGTTTGAGCTATACTGGTCCATCCAGACAAATTATATAGAGGTGGCCTAGAGCTAATTATGCGTATTTTACACACTATGCTTCGCGTAGGAAATTTAGAAAAGTCGATTCGTTTTTATACCGAAATTTTTCACATGCAGCTGCTACGCAAAAAAGACTACCCGGAGGGTAAATTCACCCTGGCATTTTTAGGCTATGGCGATGAGGCGAGTAACTCTGCACTTGAATTAACCCATAACTGGGATACAAAAAGCTATGATCTGGGTAATGGTTATGGCCACATTGCCCTGGAAGTTGACGATGTTTATGAGGCGGTTGATGCCATAAAAAAACAGGGGGGGAAAATACTTCGTGAAGCTGGCCCGATGAATGCGGGTACAACAATTATCGCGTTTGTGGAAGACCCGGATGGCTATCAGATAGAATTACTCGCGGCAAAAAAATAGCATTTCGCTCACATTAATGCTCAACATAAATCTTCCAGCATCGCTTCCGACACCCGATTACGGCCTTTATGCTTACTATCATAAAGGCAACTATCCGCGGCCTTAATTAAGACCGAGCTGGATTGTTCATACTCGGCGGTGGTGGTTGCAACACCAATACTCACCGTCACCCAGGGGCTAACCTTTTCATTACCGGCTTTGATTCTGGCCTCTTCCACCGAGCGCCTGATACGCTCCGCAAGTAAACGGGCATATTCAACTTTTGTATTAGGTAATACAATGGCAAATTCTTCACCACCGTAACGGGCCGTAAAATCAGAAGCTCGGTTTAACTGCCCTGACAAAATTTTACCCACGGCGTACAGACACACATCTCCCATTTGATGCCCAAAGCTATCGTTATACGCCTTGAAATAGTCAATATCCACCATCAGCAAACTCAAAGGCGTGTATTCACGCATACTGCGTTTCCACTCCTCTTCGAGCACCATATCAAAATAGCGTCGGTTATAAGTGCCGGAGACATCATCGATAATGGTCAGTCGGGAAATTTGTTTGAGCTGCCTGCCAGACAGGCGCAAGATATACATAACAAAGAATGTAATAACGGCGAATACAATGGCAATAATAAACAGGGTGTATTGCCGGGATGTTTCATAATTAGTCACCGCAATATCATAGGTACTCGATTGATTTTCAACAATTTTATCCAGCAGGCTTAAAACCTTACGGCTGGCTAACCTGCCCTGCCTGACAATTTCACTTATATCATCCTGAGAAATACCGCCGAGCACCAATGCATCCACCAGATTTTCATGATAAGGATAGGCATTAGCTACTGCTTCATCCACATCTTTCAGCTTTTTCAGCAACACTTCATTCTCAGATGTGCTCAACAATTCTTCCCGCGCATTTGCATAAATTGCTGCCAGGTTTTTGAAATTTACCGCCTCCGCATCGCGCTCAAATTCGTCTCTCATATTCAACATTCGTTGAATAGCGAGCTCCCGCTTTTGCACCACATCGCGCATGGTCATTACAAGACGCACCTGCTGACTATTATTTTTAACAAGGTTAAAAGCCGCTTTACTCCACACATCCACCTGTATCAGCAGTGCGATAATCACCATAGCACACAAAAAGATGACGACCACAAAGCCAAGTAGCGTTAATCTGGTTTTTATAAACTTAGAAAAATGACTCATTAAAATTTTAAATTTTAAATTTTTATTTTATTTTATCTGTACAATATAGACTGTTTTTAGCTAACAAGTAAGCCATTCATGGATATCGCCTATATCGACACAAATGAAGCCCTAGCGCTCTCCTGTGACACCATTCGCCTAAGCAAGGTTATCTGCATAGACACCGAGTTTCACCGCGAAACCACATATTACCCGGAACTCGCTTTAATACAAATTTCAGACGGTGAACACACCTGCTGTATAGACCCCCTCGGCATCACCGATTTCACGCCCTTCACATCACTTTTATCAAACCCCCTGGTCACCAAGGTGCTGCATGCCAGCGGGCAGGATCTGGAGATATTCAACCACCAGTTTAATATTTTACCCTCACCGATGTTTGATACACAAATTGCGGCTGGGCTACTTGGTTATGGTGATCAAATTGGCTATGCGGCTTTAATTAAAAAAGAGCTGGACGTCAATATCGATAAATCCCAGTCCCGCACCGACTGGCTAAAAAGGCCATTGAAACGTGACCAGCTACTTTATGCCGCAAGTGATGTGTACTACCTGGCCAAGGCCTACCCGAAAATACTTGAAAAGCTCGAATCACTCAACCGACTTGAATGGTTAGAGGGTGATTTTTCGGCGCTGTGCCTGCCGGCAAAATACAGAGTAGACACAACCCTTGTCTGGAAAAAAGTAAAAGGCAACCAGAAACTTCACGGCATTCAGCTTGCCATTTTACAGGCACTGGCTGCCTGGCGTGAAGAGACGGCACAAAAGCGTAATCGCCCAAGGCGCCGAATTCTACCCGATGATGCGCTCATCGATATCGCCCGACTCAAACCCACCAGTGCCGATAAAATAAAAAATCTTCGTTCTCTAAATAAAACCCGCTTAAGCTCAGAAGATGCGGCACAACTTCACCAACGCATGAGCAATGCCCTGCGCATGACGAAAGAGTTCTGGCCCAAACATATTAAACGTCATAAATTAACCATGCGCGAAGAGGCCTTAATTGACGCATTAATGAGCTTGTTAAAATTAAAAGCCAATGAACACCACATCACCCCATTAAATTTATCCTCGCGAAAAGACCTGGAAGAACTGCTACAGGGCAACTCAGACATCCCCCTCATGCAGGGCTGGCGTTACTCACATGCGGGACATGTTATTGAACAGTTTTTAGAAGGTAAAAGTGTTTTACAGGTTAATGCCGGCGAGCTTCAACTTCACGCGGAGGAAAAATAATGACGCAGGTTAATGGTATTAGTGACTTTCTAAATCAGGCGGGCACCCAGTTTAAAGTCTTTGACATGGGGCGTCGCATAGAAGAAATAAAACCGGAAGATTTTTTACGTTTTGAACAGGGTGAAGCCCCCTACCCACTTCCCTTGCAACAACAGGCATGGCTGGGTTTTTTAGTCTGGACAGAAGATAAAAGCTCGGAACTGGTGATCTGGTTTCTACGTTTCCCACTGGATGCAGCGGGCAAACTTACCAAGGGTATTCGAGATGATTTTGTTTTACGCTTAGTCAATAAAGACGGCAGTGAAACCCCACAACAGGATGAAACCAACCCCTACGGTTTTAACCCCAAACAGGAACACATGGCAAGCTTTCATGCAAAAGCGGCTAAACTGTTAGCGCAATCCGCATCCAGTTATTATGAACATGCCAAAGATTATTTCGCCGGTAAACCCGGCTATGACCAATGGGCCTTCGTGGGCTTTCAGGGCATTGCTGATCTCGCCTGCCGACTGGATGAAGAAAACAATTCAGCACTAATCGCAAATGCCATTGAAAACATTCCTGCCCAGCCATTTGAAGCACTGGCACAATGCCTCGAACATGAAAAAATTGACGCACAGTTAACCCGCGCAATCGTAAATCACACCAACCATGCACTTGAAAAAAATGAAATTGATGGTAATTTTATTTCACTGTGTATACGCGCCCTGTCCAACACACAGGATCAGACGCAACTCGAATTAACCCTCAATAAAATTTTAGCGACTGAAATCGGTTCACACCCGGAAGTATTAGCATCAATTTCCGGGCGCTGCTGGCTGGCACTAAAAAATGAAACAACCGTTAATTTATTTCTTGAAGCACTGGCAAACTGTAATGAAGGCCAGGAATTTTTTAATCTTGTCATTGTAGATTTAATTAATATACCCGGTATGCAGGAAAGCATACTAAACGCCGTCAAGTTTCCACAACGCTCTGAAACATTATCCCACGCGATAGGTGAATTATTTAAAACTTTTACCTGAGGATTGCCAGCGACAGACTCTTAAAGTTTTTCTTTTCTGTAACTAAATTCTCTATAGATAGGTGCTCTAGCTTGTGCTAAACCTAACGGTCAATGCACGCTAAAGCCCACCTAACATAAGCATTTTTTCATCTACGCCTTGCTATATCAGCCTTTTAAACATACTATCTACAAAAAGCAGTATTAAAAGAGATAATAAAAATGAGTAATGTAAGTTTATTAATTCCCAAACACCAACACCCTGTCTTCACTCCCGAGCTTGATGAGTTCGATACACAGGCTGCCGATTTAACTGAGATTCCACTACTAGGCCGCATCACTGCAGGACAACCCATTGAGCGCATTGAAACCCGCGATCTGGTAAATGTGCCCTCCAATATGGTGCGCAAAAACACCTATGCCCTTCAAGTTCAAGGGCACTCTATGATTGATGACAATATTCAGGATGGAGATATCATTGTTGTAGAAAAACAGATGACCGCGGAAAATGGGCAATCAGTTGTCGCATTAATTAATAATGAACAGGTTACTTTGAAAAAGTTTTATATTGAAACCGATGGTATTCGCCTACAACCCGCCAATCCAGATATGGAACCCATAATTTTAAAAAATGAGGAAGTGCAGGTACTGGGGATTGTATCAGGGGTTATTCGAAGTTTTTAATCCGTAAGCTGTACAGTTGCCCCCTCACAAATATTCTAAAAATTCGCAGAGATCATTTTTCTGAACATCTGATTCAGATTTATCAATTATTAGCAGACTCATCAAGCTCTTTATAAACACCGAGATAATCTTTAGAGAATTCTGCAAAACTATCAAATGAAGATTTCCAGTCTTTATCTAGTTCGCTCTTATCCACGCGATTACCATTAAAACTCACCACTTTGTTGGCCTCTAAATAAAAGCTCTTTTTGTACTCAATAAACTCTTTACTAATATTTTTTTTATAATCCATAAACTCATTACGCAGTTTCTGCTGAGTCTCTCGCTCCTGTTGCTGATAGGCATTAAAATCTTCGACAACCGCAGCGGGTTTCAAAAATTCATAATCATCACCCGGTGATTCTATATTTAACTTACCTTCCTGCAATGCAACCTGCTGATGTTCGGCTTCAACATCAACAATAAAAGTAGTGCCACGAATACCAATGGTGGAAAATGTAGTTGTGACTTTTTTGGGTTTTTCTTTACCAAATACTTTACGAAAAACATAATATACTTTACCGCCCAGCTGCGACAACCAGCCAGACTTTTCTACCCGTAAACTGCTTTTCTCATCAAGCACCGACATGGCACCATCGTCAAACTGCACCACCGCTTTACTGTCTTTACGAGTTACGATGGTTTCATTACTATTGACCAGAAATTCTTTTGAGTCGACTTTGCGCTGATCACCACTGCCATCCGATACGTAAACATCACCCTGCACCTTGACAATTTTTGCCCTGGAATTTTCAGCACGCAGCGCCGTTTGAAAGACAAAAAATGATAAAACCAGTAAAACACTTGCCAACTTTGTTAAGTTCATGGGAGACCTTTCCTGATTATAATTTTGTTCAATTTTATAATAATTAACTTATCGATCTTTATTTTACAACGACTACCCGCCTATATTAGCCTAGATTTCAAACCGACGCATTAGTCTGTCTGTAGGAATTTGGAGACAATATCACATATTATTCAATCGGCCGCCTTAATTGCCTGCTGCCTAGTTTCTGTTATTTAACTCCCATTCAAGCAAGGCCTCTGGTAATAACTCATTTTTAAAGGCTTCGTTTTCTCCACCCCCAGAATAATTAACGGGATACTCCTTACGATAGGCCCGTAATGCTGATTCAAGTTGTTCAAATTGTTGGGTCTCGAAGAGCATAATTAAATGCCTGATTTTTTCTTTTTGATGAATATCGGTATCATGCTTTGCTAAAGCGTCAAGGTCACCTACAGTTGAAGCCACACCAGAAACCGGTGCTTCAGCCATTGGCGTGACGTTTGCGGGTTTCAGAACACGCCGGGATTCAGCGGCAGCCTTAGCCTGCGCCTGATCATGACTCGACAACGGAGACGTTTTCATTTTAGATTTCTGTAATGATTTTTTTTCAGCCGAAACCGAACCCTGAGCAGGTGCGCTTTGACTTTGCAGCAACGGTTGTTGCACCTTGTTGCGCTCCAATTCAGACGTCATTTGTATTTCTTCAAGCATCTCTGCAGATTGTTTTAAACGAGGATCACTCCCTTGTAAGCTGCCTTCACCAGCAGAATAATCGGCTCTATCCATTTCAATCTGTGGGGAATGCATATTCGCAGGCTCATGGTACTCCGGTTCAAATGCCAGCCTTAATACCACACTCAAACTTAACACAATAATTGCCACGGCTGAGGCTGGGACATACCAGGTGCGCTTGAAACTTTTTTTCAGCGGCGTTTTTTGATTACTTTTATTATCGATCTGTACAGCTTGTGCAGCGTGAGCTGCCTGTAAAATATTCGCATCAACAGATGCAGGGGGTAATTCTGTTGATACCGACTGATAGTTTTCATGCAAATCCTGAAAACTTTTATCCTGATCGAATTCATTTTGATTTAATTTATCACTCATGATACCGGCCTCAATGGATGCAGCATTCCCTGTAAACGTTTTATCCCATAACGTAAACGACTCTTGACCGTTTCCCGATTAACCCCGGTCACCTCGGCAATTTGCGCAAGACTCAGGCCCGCGTCTTCTTTCAGCAAAATTGCGCTGCGTTGCTCTTCCGGCAACTGGGCAATTGCCTGCTTTATTTGCTGTTGCGTCTGTTTTTGTTGAAGCGTATTTAGTGGCTCATCGCAGGACGGTGAATCAATTTCAGCACTGCTCTGTATTACATTATCTGTTTCATCGGGTGCTTCCACAATTGCAACTTGCAAGCCTTCGTGTTTTTCACTGCGCCAGTAATCCACCAGCCGATTGTGTGCAATCCGATAAAGCCAGGTGCTAAATTTTGCACTGGGCTGATAATTCATACGTGCATTTATTAATTTCATCCAGACATCCTGAAAAATTTCATTACTCAATTCCGGTTGGTTATTTAGCTGACGTAAAACGTAACGATACAGGCCGCCTTTATGACGCGCATAAAGCACATCAAAGGCGGCCACCGTTCCAGCTTGATAACTTAACATGAGCACTTCATCATTTAAGTCATACAGATTGTCTGTTTCAGAATTATTCAAATGATCCGGTTTCTATATCTGAGTTAATCTCATCCAGCTTATCAGAGCACATCTAGCTATCCAGCGCTTTTGCTAATGATACCAGCTGAATAAACTCCCCGCGATAACCCGATGCATCTTCGCCTTTAGCATTTTTAGCCAGCTTTAAAATATCATTATAACCGAACTCATGTAGATATTTACCGCCTCTTAGCTGTTGTGCAAATGCCGCCACCGATGCAGAAAACCGCAAATTATTACTGGCCTGGCTCATATTTTTTATAATTTCATTTTTATAAACTGGCTTTTCAATCAACTGACTTTTGGCTTTACTGTTCAACTTATAACGCAAACGTAAATAGGCTATCTCATTATTATGCTCATCACGTGTAGTAGACACAGGCATTTTTTTATAACGGTTCGCATCAAACTGTTTAACCGAACTATCTGTAAATGTTATTTCATACAAAGCGGTTACCGTGTGATTTTCACCAATTTCACCCGCATCCACTTTATCATTGTTAAAATCCTGTTGTTTTAATGTCCGGTTTTCATAGCCGATTAATCGATATTCAGCTACCTGTTGTGGATTAAATTCAATTTGAATTTTTACATCATTGGCAACAGTATTTAAAGTTGAATGCATTTCTTCAACCAGCACTTTTCGGGCTTCATTTAAATTATCAATATAACTGTAATTGCCATTACCTACATCGGCAAGCTGCTCCATTAAATGATCATTATAATTTCCACGACCAAAACCTAAGGTTGTTAATGACACACCCGTTTTGCGTTTATGCTCTACCATTTCTTTTAATGCATTAAAATTGGTCACTCCCACGTTAAAGTCTCCATCCGTTGCCAGTACAATTCTATTCACTCCATTTTTTATAAATGATTGCTGCGCCATTTGATACGCCAGTTCAATACCACTGGCTCCATTTGTTGAACCACCGGCGGATAATCCATCCAGTGCCATTGAAATCTCAGCAGTTTTATTTCCTTTAGTCGGTTTTAAAACCACACCGGTAGAGCCCGCATACGTTACAATTGAAATAATGTCATTTTCGCCTAAATTATTTACCAGTAATTTCAGCCCTGATTTTAGTAACTGTAATTTTTCACGGCTATGCATTGAACCGGAAACGTCCACTAAAAAAACCAGATTAGCAGGTGGGCGTTGCTCATTAGTCTGTGACTGATACGCCTGCAAACCAATGTGCAATAAATAACTGTTTTTATTCCAGGGCGTGGGGGCTATTTCTGTATTAATCGTAAATGGCTGAGTTTTATCTTCAGGGTATTGATAGTTGTAACTAAAATAATTAATCAGCTCTTCGGCTCGTACGGCATCTTTTCGAGGCAGTTGACCCTGATTTAAAAATCTTCGCACATTGGAATATGCGCCGGTATCCACATCAACACTAAAAGTTGATACCGCATTATCACTGGTTTTAAATATATCGCTGTCACTGAAATTCTGATAGTTTTCCCGGTCTGTTTCTACTCCGTACCAATCAGCACTGGTTGATGGCATCTTCGCCAGACTTGCCACCGCTGCACTTTCTGCCATCATATATTTTGCACGGGCCTTGTTGGCTGCAGGTGCATCACGACTGAGTTTTTTTTCTGTTTGTTGTTGCACCCGTTGTTTCTGCAGGGACTGTTGTGGAGAATTTTGACTGATGTCGGATTCAGTTTTGTCAACTGAACCACAGGCAGATAACAAAACACTGCCCGCACAGATTAATGCCAGGTTAATGGGGGTTATTGCATGGTTCATTGTAAAACTCCTTTGTTGTTTATTGCTATAAACGTTTGGGTTTTACAAATGGGGTTAAAACAGCTGACATTATTTTTAATCAGCGCTTCAATAGCGGATTTTCCTCAAATTTATCAAAACCTTAGATTGAAAATTCTTTTTAAAACCTCAATAGTATTAGCTGTATTAGGAGCGAGTCTTTTTATATTCCTACTGGCGGGTTTACTCGATAATATTGCTCAAATTATTTAAATCATTAATCATTTTCCAGTCGCTGTCGCCCTGCTCGACTCGCTGGCGCCAGTCTTCGAGGCGCTTTTGATATTCTCTTGGGTCAGCATTATCACTGCCTAGCTTGGTCACATTAACCGCCACCACTTGTGTACCATTGAAGCTAATGGGGAAATTACGTACCTGCCCTTTTTTTATCTCTTCTTTTAAATCTGAGAAGATTAAAATATGTTTTTGTGTAGCGCGGGTTTCATTTAAATATTCAAGTGCCTGTAAAATACCACCGGTAATATCCGTGAATTTGCTGGGTTGAATATTTTTGCCAAATTTTTCGACCGATTCTAAAAAAGCACGCTTTTGGGAATTGGCCATCGAGGGACGTAAATCAAACGTCATGCGCGCAATAATATCATTTTCGCTAAAGCTATCACTGTCGATACGTGCCAGCGCCAGTGATTCCCCAGGCTGCAACGAGCCTAACAAATAGCGTAATACCGTTTGAACCTTATCAAACTGTTGACTATAGGTTCCGGAGGTATCTACCAGTACATACACCGCTTTTTTCTCCCTGGGCTCAGAGCAACTACTTATTGCCAGAAGACTAACCAGTAGCCCAGTTATAAACAAAAGAGCTCGAGTGAAATTTTTCCCTTTTACAGCAAACATTTCTATTAATCCTCACCCTTATCAAACTGGTGCGTTAACACTCCAACAACTTTATCTTCTTTCTTCTCAGCCTTTTCAATATTGGTTTTTTTAAAAATCGCTTCAATTTTAAGCGGAATAAAAATAATCAAATCATAAAGACTCGTCAGTATTCGGCCAACACCATATATAAAATTCGCAATAAAACGAATAAACACCACCAGCACATGCAACAACCAGACAATAAATAATCCACTCACTGTTCTAAATGAGTGTATGAACGATTCCAGCGGAATGGCTACAAAGGTCAGCACAAAGGGCAGAATAAAGCCCATAATCATTTGTCCTAGTGAGGGTATCCAGCGCAGGGGGGGCTCAGCGACTTCGACACCGGTGAGCAACTGAGATAGCGCTTCACGATCAGAAGCCAGCATGTCACGCATATAGGCCAGTGATGCTTCGATGCTGGCAAAAACAAATAGAAAGCTCAACATGATCCAGAAAATCATCCGGCGTTTATGATCTTCGAGTAAGTGAATCACCGGAAATAGCCGGGTAATCCCAACCGACTCCATTAAAAACAAACCTAGAATAACTTCAATGCTGATAATAAACAGGGCAGATACATCGGATGCTCGAATTGAACTTGAGCCTAAATAACTCGCCGCACCCACCATTTCTTGCATCGGCAGCGCCACCAGCTGAAAGTTAACATACATACCCACAATCGCCAGGCACAACGCCAGACCCGATATAAAAAACTGCGTTAATGATGATGAAGAAAGCATGCGTTCCGCATAATCGGTCTGATTTCGAATATCCTCATAGCCCTGCATCTGACCGTCAATAATAAGTGAGCGTTGTTCAAGCCCCGTAATTTTGCGCTCAACAGAGTTCAGGCTATTGGTTAAAGAGCGCCAGTAAGGCATCATTTTTTTCAGCAGACTGTGTCGATCCCGGTTCGCTCTGCGATATTCCTGTAAATCGGTGTCCAGGGCTTTTTTCAGGGTAGAGTGAATATCATTTAATATTTTTGCGACCACGGGTGAGCCATTATCTGGAATACCAGCCACCGATTCTATGGCTTTGAGCCACTCCGGTGGTTTTGGTGGGACTTCACTAGATTGAACATAATCTTCATCAATGCGAGTAATTTGCTCTTTTAAGTCACGCTGTAATGATGGGTAGCCACTTAAATCACGGTTCACCAGGGTTTCAACCCGCTGAAATTCCCGCTCTATAAAACGCTCCGCATGCTCCTGTCCCTGGGCCATCAACACTTCCCGGTTACGTGAGCGCAGCTGTTTCTCTGCCAGCATCACTGAACGTGCCATTAAACGCAGCACATTACGTATGCTACGGGCTATTAAGATAATCACCTGATGCGCGAGCTGGCGGGCAATATACATCACAACCATTAAGATACATGCCCATACCAGCAGAGATAGCTCTGCCTGGCCTTCAATGATATTGGCCCAGAAATCAAAGCTCATATCGTGACTCCATTATGCTAATTATTATTATGAATGTATGAGGATACACCATAGAAAACGTCTTTGCCTTATCTTAACAAACCTGTAAAGTATTAGCGCTAAATACATGATACTGTTAGCAAACCTATTTTAAAAACATGGCTAAACCCACTGTTTTGGTCTAATATCTGTAGAGAATGTAATAAAATCTAAAAAATTTACAGATAATGGCAAACGCAGATCCTAAAAACAAAGTAGCGAAGAAAGCGACCGCTGAAAAGACCAGTCCTGAAAAGACCAGTCCTGAAAAGGCATCCCCTGATAAAGCGACGCTCATCGATTTTAAAAAACCGGAGTTTTACCTCAACCGGCAAATGAGCCTGCTTGAATTTAACTGGCGCGTGTTACAACAGGCTCGCGATGAAAGCATTCCCCTGCTCGAACGTTTACGTTTTCTGTGTATTTTCAGTACAAACATGGATGAATTTTTTGAGATTCGTGTTTCCGGCCTCCAGCAAAAAGTGGAGCTGGGGGCATTACACAATGAGCCAGATAACACCTCTCCAAAACAAATTTTAAAACTCATCAGTGCACGCGCACATGAACTGGTTGATGAGCAATATCAGTTACTCAATTTGATATTAGATGAACATCTGGCCGCTGAAAACATTCGATTTGTGCGCCGCAACGAATGGAACAGCTGCATGGACAGCTGGTTAAAAGATTATTTTAATAATGAGCTGCAACCAATAATCAGCCCATTGGCACTCGATCCTGCACACCCGTTTCCACGCATATTAAACAAAAGTCTGCACTTTATTGTTTCACTAAAAGGTAAAGACGCCTTCGGACGCAACAGTGGCCTGGCCATTGTACAAATCCCTCGGGCACTGCCACGTATTATTCAACTACCTTTTGAAGAATGTGACTGCGGACCGAATGATTTTGTCTTTTTATCATCAGTGGTTCACGCCTATGTGGGTTCACTTTTTCCGGGCATGAATGTTAAGGGCTGTTACCAGTTCCGTGTTACCCGCAACAGCGACTTATATGTGGACGAAGAGGAAATAGATGATTTACTGCGCGCCGTTGAAGGCGAGCTTGGTTCACGGCGCTATGGCGATGCGGTACGCCTGGAAGCAGCACACGATTGTCCGGAACAAATCTGTAACTATTTACTCGATAAATTTGAATTATCTGAACAGGATTTATATCAGGTTGATGGCCCGGTTAATGTCAACCGCTTGAATGAAGTGTATGACTTAATCAATCGCCCCGAATTAAAATACAAACCATTTGTTCCCGCGGTACCTTCAAAAATCACCCTTAAATCAGATATATTTGAAGCCATTCGAAAACAGGATGTACTGTTACACCACCCCTATGAATCTTTTGCACCGGTCGTCGATTTTATTCGCCAGGCAGCAAACGATCCAAAAGTGCTCGCCATTAAACAAACCCTTTATCGCACCGGACCCAGCTCAGCCGTGGTCAATGCACTGGTAAAAGCGGCCCGCCTGGGAAAAGAGGTGACGGTAATTGTTGAGTTACGCGCCCGCTTTGATGAAGAAGCGAACATTTCATTAGCCGCTAAATTACAGGAGGCCGGCGCACATGTGGTGTATGGGGTTGTAGGTTATAAAACCCATGCAAAGATGTTACTTATCATACGTCGCGAAGCGCAACACCTGCGCCAGTATGCACATCTTGGGACTGGAAATTATCATTCACGCACCGCACGTTTATATACTGATTACGGTTTTTTTACCTCCAATAAAAAAATCTGCGAAGATGCTAACCGGGTTTTTCACCAGCTCACCAGCATGGGGCAAACCAAAAATTTAAATAAATTACTGCAGTCACCTTTTACGCTTCAGGATACGATGGAAGCCAAGATAGAACGTGAGAGGCAGCATGCAGCCCAGGGAAAAAAGGGACGCATTATCATCAAACTTAACTCACTGGTGGATGCGGAAATGATCAGCGCTCTATATCAGGCATCCGCTGACGGTGTAGAAATAGATTTAATTATTCGCGGAATGTGCAGCCTGCGACCGGGTATACCTGGCGTATCAGAAAATATCAGGGTCACTTCGATTGTTGGACGCTTTCTGGAACACGATCGCGTAATGTATTTTAAAAATGATGAAAAACCGGAAGTGTATATTTCCAGTGCTGATTGGATGGAACGTAATTTATATCACCGGGTTGAAATTGCGACGCCAATTGAAAACAAAGCACTACAGGATCGCATTATCACAGAGCTGGAATACTATTTAATAGATAACACCCAGGCCTGGTTAATGGACTCAGAAGGCGTCTACACACAGGTATCACCGGAAGATGGTAAAGAAGTCTTTATCTCTCAGGAAAAGTTTTTAGAAGACCTGGCTGAAAGTAGTTAAGATGGCCCAGGGCCTGGCAAATTAACCAGGCCTGATTAAAAATACACCTAAACCATTCTCTCTGTCTTTAAAATTATGCCAAGCACCTGCAGGTATTCTGCCTCCTGCTCGAGATCATTAATCGTTAAAGGGTGGTCATTCAACCATCTGTCTGGTAATTTCAATGTTAATTCTTTACCCACAACAGAAAGACCGATTGCCGGTAAAGTACTTTCAACCCGGCTGCGATGAAAAATGACTGACAGACGTAAAACTATCGTTAGACGGATTAAATTTTGCTGCTGTTCTTTGTGGCTTTCCTTAAAAGCATCTTTATTTATTTTTCCCCGGTGTGACTGAACAATGGATGAAACACGCTGTTGTTCCTGACGTGAAAAGCCTGCAAGATCAACATTTTCAACCACATAGGCGCCATGTTTTTGATAAGACGAATGCGCAATATTTCTGCCTATTTCATGTAGCTCACAGGCCCAGCGCAAAAGATTTGAGGCGTTTTGAACATCATCAAACCACTCATCTTTTAACTGCTGAAAAAAATCAAATGCGGTTTGCTCAATACGATGAGCATGTTGTTGATCCGCATGAAAACGGTTAGCCAGCGAATTGACACTTTTATTTCGAATATCATCATTGTGTCGCCGACCAACCATGTCATATAACAGGCCCTCACGTAGCGCCCCCTCAGATACATGCATATGATCTATTCGTAAGGCTTCAAACACACCTGCTAACACAATTAATCCACCGAGAAAAACCGGCCTGCGCTTTTCACTGAGACCAGGAAACTCAAGCTTTTTAACTTTTTTAAATTCACTACATAATGCAATTAATTTGGTCAATGACTTACGGTTAATACCATCGTTTTCCTGCAGCTTCATTTCTCGAATCACGCTGGCGATAGATTTTATCGAGCCGGAAGAACCAATGGCTGAATCCCAGCCCAATTTATTATAGGTATAATGGATGTCTTTCATGCGCTGCAAGATAAAAATTTTAGCAGACTGGATGCGTTTGTCTTTTATTTTGCCGTCAGCAAAAAATTTCTGCATTAGCATGACACAACCCATTTCCAGACTATTTAATAACTGTGGCGTATACCCCTCTCCAATTATTAATTCCGTACTGCCACCACCGATATCAACGACGAGTTTAGATTGATGATCCTGCTCAAGCGTATGCGCTACCCCCTGATAAACCAGACGCGCTTCTTCAAAGCCGGATATAATCTCAATTGGAAACCCCAATACCTGCTCGGCCTGAAAAATAAATTCATCTGCGTTTTTTACACGTCGTAGGGTATTCGTTCCAACAGTGCTAACACAATGCGAGCCTAGCTTTCGAATGCGCTGCCCAAAGCGCGCCAAACAATCCAGCGCGCGCTGTTCAACCTGCTCGTCAAGCTCGCCGTTATCGTCCAACCCCTCTGCCAAGCGCACCATTTCACGAATGCGATCCAGGATAACCAACTGCCCCTGATTTTCCTCCGCGACAACCATATGAAAACTATTAGAACCCAGATCAATAGCTGCGATAGTATTTTTACTTAACAAAGAAGACGCCCATAATCATTTAAATCCCCCGCATTATAATATCGAAGATATTATGCTCACAATAATTTATTTAATTATTATTTCAGTGTTCCCATGCATATTTAGACCTGCAGGCTGCCTAAATATTAATCAGCTAAAACCTTATTTATGGCCTGTTTATTGCCCTTTTGCTAAAACGTCATATAAAGTCAGTCGATAAATACAGATTATCAAAACGGAACCTCTGTCCGTCACCATCTCTACACCGGTTATCAACTTATTTAATCAGGCGTGCCCAGATACAAAAAGTCTCTACTTTATAACAATAAACTGATTCAATCTGGTCTATAATTTTACCCAGGCAAGTCAGTTATTTGTGTCAATATTTTTCATACCACTTTTGGTAGTCGCACAACGGGGACAATGGATATGAGTATTTTTGATCACTACACACAACGTTTTGAGGACTCAAAAGAAGAAGAGTTATCACTACAGCAGTATCTGGATCTTTGTAAAAAAGACCCTCTCACATATGCCAGCCCAGCAGAGCGCATGCTGAAGGCCATAGGCGAACCGGAACTCATCGATACCCACAACGACCCCAAGCTGAGTCGTTTATTTCAAAATAAAGTCATTAAAATTTATCCGGCTTTTCGTGAATTTTACGGAATGGAAGAAGTTATTGAACAGATCGTTTCATTTTTTCGCCATGCCGCGCAGGGGCTGGAAGAAAAGAAACAGGTTCTATATTTGCTCGGTCCAGTGGGGGGCGGCAAATCTTCACTAGCGGAGCGATTAAAATCTTTAATGGAAAAAATCCCTTTTTATGCCATTAAAGGTTCTCCAGTTTTTGAATCCCCCCTGTCATTATTTGATATAAATGAAGATGGCGATATTCTTGAATCTGACTACGGCATTCCCAGGCGTTATGTACACAGCATAATGTCTCCCTGGGCAACCAAACGCCTGAATGAATTTAACGGTGATATCAGCCAGTTTAAAGTCATTAAAGTTCATCCTTCCATTCTTCGTCAGATCGCCATAACTAAAACCGAACCCGGCGATGAAAACAATCAGGACATTTCATCATTAGTCGGCAAAGTGGATATTCGCATGCTTGAAGAATATTCACAGGATGACCCGGATGCCTATAGTTACTCCGGTGGCTTATGCCGTGCAAACCAGGGCTTAATGGAATTTGTAGAAATGTTTAAGGCACCCATTAAGGTATTGCACCCTTTACTAACAGCAACCCAGGAAGGCAACTATAAAGGCACCGAAGGTCTTGCGGCCATTCCGTTTGATGGCATTATACTCGCGCACTCAAATGAATCTGAATGGCAGGCATTTAGAAACAATAAAAATAATGAAGCATTTTTAGATCGTATCAATATTGTAAAAGTCCCCTACTGCCTGCGCGTTTCTGAAGAATTAAAAATTTACAATAAATTGCTCGAAAACAGCTCCCTTGATAATGCACCCTGTGCACCAGGTACATTGGAAATGATGTCGCAGTTCGCAATTTTATCCCGCTTAAAAGAACCGGAAAATTCAAATTTATTTTCTAAAATGCGAGTATATGATGGCGAGAACTTAAAAGACACAGACCCACATGCCAAATCCTATCAGGAGTACCGTGACTATGCTGGTGTTGATGAAGGCATGGATGGTTTATCAACTCGTTTTGCATTTAAAATCATTTCCCGGGTATTCAATTTTGATAACACAGAAATCGCAGCAAACCCGGTACACCTTTTATATGTTCTTGAGCAGCAAATTGAGCGGGAACAGTTTCCAAAAGAACTGGAAGAAAAATACCTGTCTCATCTGAAAGGCTACTTAACGCAAAAGTATATTGAATTTATTGGCAAGGAAATTCAAACTGCTTATTTACAATCCTATTCGGAATACGGTCAGAATATTTTTGATCGTTATGTTACTTATGCAGATTACTGGATTCAGGATTCAGAGTTTCGTGATCCGGAAACGGGAGAAATGTTTGATCGTAGCTCACTTAATGATGAACTGGAAAAAATTGAAAAGCCAGCCGGCATTAGCAACCCAAAAGATTTTCGTAATGAAATTGTTAACTTTGTATTACGTGCTCGCGCTAATAATGAAGGCAAAAACCCTGCCTGGACAAGTTATGAAAAGCTTCGCACCGTTATCGAGAAAAAAATGTTCTCTAACACCGAAGACCTGTTACCGGTTATTTCGTTTAACAGCAAAGCATCACAGGATGACCAGAAAAAACATGAAGATTTTGTTTCCCGCATGGTAGACAAGGGCTATACCGAGAAACAGGTACGCTTACTTAGCGAATGGTATTTACGGGTTCGCAAGTCTTCATAGGTTTACATGTTATGGCACAAATTGTTGACAGACGTCTTAATGGGAAAAACAAAAGCGCTGTAAATCGGCAAAAATTTCTACGGCGCTTTCGCAAGCAAATTAAAAAATCCGTTGAAAACATTATCTCTGAGCGCAGCGTAACCGATCTGGATAAAGGCGAAAAAATATCGATCCCGAAAAAAGATACTTCCGAACCTTTTTTTCACCATGGCCCGGGAGGACATCGGGATATGGTTCACCCAGGAAATAAAGAATTTAAACAGGGTGATTTAATCCCAAGACCCGAGGGAGGATCTGGACAGGGCGAAGGCGGCGAAGCATCAGACACAGGCGAAGGCGAAGATGATTTTGTATTTGAACTATCGCGTGAAGAATTTTTACAATTCTTCTTTGAAGACCTAGAGTTACCCAATTTAGTTAAAACAAAATTATCCACCATTACTGAAACCCGAAAAGTTCGTGCCGGTCACACCTCAGAGGGCATTCCATCAAATATTAATGTTGTAAGGTCTTTAACCGGGGCAATGGGGCGTCGCATGGCATTGCGCGGCCCCTATAAAAAGGAACTTCATAAGATTGAAAAAGATCTGGTAGATTTATTAAAACATCACAATGAAACTGATCAGGTCATTATTGATTTACGTGAACGTATAGTCTATTTGAAAAATAGAATAAAAAAAATCCCCTTTATTGATACATTTGACTTGCGGTACGATAACCGTATTGACGAGCCGGTACCCACCACACAGGCGGTGATGTTTTGCATCATGGATGTATCAGGGTCAATGGGACGTGAAGAAAAAGATATCGCCAAACGGTTTTTTATGCTGCTCTATTTATTTTTAACCCGCACCTATAAAGAAATACAAATTGTCTTTATTTCTCACCACACCGTTGCATCGGAGGTCGACGAGGAAACATTTTTTTATTCTCGGGAAACGGGCGGCACCGTTGTTTCCAGCGCTTTAAAACTTATGGCTTCAATTATTCAGGATCGCTACCCAACGAATGACTGGAATATTTATGCTGCCCAGGCGTCCGATGGCGACAACTGGCATAATGACTCTAAAATTTGCATTGATTTGCTCAAAAATAATATCATGCCTTATGTTCAGTACTTTTCATATATTGAAATCACCCCTGATCAGCATCAAAACCTATGGGATGAATACACCAGAGTAAAGTCGGAATGGGAAAATTTCGCAATGAAGAAAATTGAAAAAATTTCAGATATATATCCTGTCTTTAGAAAACTTTTTGAAAAACGTGAAGCATGAAATGACAAAGACAGTTAAAAAAAATCAGCCCGTATCTCAAACTTCTGAATGGACTTTTGAACTGATTGAAAAATACCATTCTGAAATTGAACGCATCGCTGGAAACTTCGGTTTAAGCACTTACCCGGTTCAACTGGAAATTATAACCGCAGAACAAATGATGGATGCCTATTCATCTGTGGGCATGCCTGTGGGTTACAGCCACTGGACTTTCGGTAAAGAATTTGTCAATACTGAAAAAAATTATAAACGCGGCCAAATGGGGCTGGCTTATGAAATTGTTATCAATTCCAACCCCTGCATCGCTTATTTGATGGAAGAAAACTCCATGCCCATGCAGGCGCTGGTAATTGCACATGCGGCTTACGGTCATAATTCTTTTTTCAAAAATAACTACCTTTTCACCACCTGGACCAGTGCGGACTCTATCATTGATTATTTACTCTTCGCCAAAAACTATGTAGCTGAATGCGAAACGCGTTACGGTGAAGAAGCAGTCGAAAACATTCTCGATTCCTGCCACGCGCTGAAGAATTTTGGTGTAGATCGTTATAAACGCCCACCCAAACTTTCATTACAGGAAGAACAGAGTAGACAACAGGAAAGAGAAGATTATTTACAATCACAGGTTAATGAATTGTGGCGAACTATTCCTGATAAGGAGCAAAGCGATTCAAACGCCTCACCTCGACGTTACCCATCAGAGCCACAGGAAAACATACTTTATTTTATTGAAAAAAATGCCCCTTTACTGGAACCCTGGCAAAGAGAAATTGTACGTATCGTTAGAAAAATATCCCAGTATTTTTATCCACAGAGACAGACTCAGGTCATGAATGAAGGCTGGGCAACCTTCTGGCATTATACTATTCTAAATCAACTTTATGATGAGGGCTTATGCACCGATGGTTTTATGTTGGAGTTTTTACAGTCCCACACCAATGTAGTTGCCCAACCCGGCTTTGATAGTCAATATTATTCAGGGATAAACCCTTACGCCCTGGGCTTTAATATGATGACGGATATTCGTAGAATTTGTGAATACCCGACGGATGAAGATCGTGAATGGTTTCCAGATATTGCAGGCAGTGACTGGAATGAAACATTACATTTTGCTATGAAAAATTACAAAGATGAAAGTTTTATCGGGCAATATTTATCTCCAAAATTAATGCGAGACTTTAAATTATTTGCACTCAATGACGATGATAGAAGTCGTCAAATTGAAGTAAGCGCCATTCATAACAATCGCGGTTATCAGCAGGTACGCAGCACTTTATCTGAGCAATATAATCTGGGTAGCAATGAACCCAACATTCAGGTGTATGATGTAGATATAAAAGGTGATCGCTCACTCACTCTACGTCATACACAATATTTACGTCGACCACTCGATAAGTCAGCATATGAAGTCATTAAACATGTGGCCCGACTCTGGGGTTTCGATGTCAAAATAGAAAGCATTGATGAGCGCGAAAAAATTGTAAAAACCTACGAGTGTTCACCACCTAAACAATAACAAACTTAACACTTGAGTCTGTATTTAAGTTTCTGCATTCGAAAAATACTCTTTAGTTCCCCGCATATTTATAACTTTTTCATATTTACTAAACGCTTTCGCATAAGCCGCAGATCTTAAACTGGCATTTTCACTCTGGTGTTGATATTGCCACATTTCATCAAAACTCGTTTTCAATTTATCATGTAGGCGTGAACGTACTTCTTCTAGTGTCCAGGGGTAGCCGGCTTTGTTTTGTACCCACTCAAAATAACTAACGATAACACCACCGGAATTAGCTAATACATCCGGTATAATGACAGTGCCTTTTTTGAAGAGAATTTCGTCTGCCGCCGCGGATATTGGCCCATTGGCCACCTCTGTAATCCACTTAGCTTTTATTTCATTAACATTATTTATGGTAATTGCATTTTCTAAGGCCGCGGGAACCAATAAGTCTACATCAAGTGCAAGCAATTCTTCATGGCTGATACTCTTATAGGAATCAGACTCACAGACCGAACTTTCGCAATAGTCAGAATCAAATGTCCTATGAGTATCTTTAAACTGTTTTACAGCATCAACATCAAGACCGGCTTCATCACAAATTGCACCTTTAGAATCACTGATTGCAATTATTTTATAACCCTCATCAAAGAGCAGTTTTGCAATGTTATAACCTGCATTACCGAAACCCTGTATAGCAACTCGAATATCCGTTGGCGCCCGACCCGCTTTACTGCGTAAAAATTCAGTGACTAAAAATGCCCCCCTGCCGGTGGCTTCCTCTCGACCCAGACTCCCCCCCATATTCACGGGTTTACCGGTTATTACCGCGGGTCTTTTCTCACGGGTTATCACTTCAAATTCATCACGCATCCAGCCCATAATTCTGGCATTGGTATAAACATCCGGTGCCGGTATATCTTTATCTGGACCGACAAAATCAGCCATTGCTCGCATATAGGCACGGGACAATCTTTCTAATTCCATTCTTGATAAAGTTTTCGGATCAATACTTACGCCGCCTTTTGCGCCACCGTAGGGTAGATCAACCACCGCACATTTTATGGTCATCCACAGTGCCAGTGCCTGCACCTCATTTTGAGTAACATTCGAATGATATCTAATCCCCCCCTTACAGGGCCCAAGCAGTGAGCTGTACTGGCAGCGAAAGGCTTCGAAATACTGTGTAGAGCCATCATCCATCAATACCGGCAATGATACACACAGCGTTGCTTTAGGCCGCGACAAACTCTCAATGATCCGTGTAGGTACACCGGATGAGTGCCCTAATTCCTGCAGGCGATTACGTGCGTCTGTAAAAACTGATGTCATATTAATTACCTGAGTTTCATTATCGAAAATATTTATAATTACATTTTTAGGGGCAAACGATAAGCGCCCAACTTCATGCAATGATTATCACGTCAATAATACTTAAGTACAAATACTTTCCTGTTTTTTATCAGAATTCACGTTTAAATATTTATAATTCATATCACCATAATTTTACGCTGCCTGTTTTTTCTGACGCTCATATAAGAAGCGTAAAACTTCCGCACGATAATGGGTGAACTTTTCATCATCAGCTAACTCTAGTCGATTACGTGGTCGCTCAAGCTCAATACTCATAACTTCTCCAACCGTCGCTGATGGTCCATTTGTCATCATCACTATCCTGTCAGAAAGGAGCACGGCCTCATCGACATCGTGGGTTATCATGATTACCGTATTACCCAAATTTGCTTGTATTTCCATTAATGAATCCTGTAAATGAGCACGCGTTAATGCGTCTAGTGCACCGAAGGGCTCATCCATTAACAAAACTTTTGGCTGCATTGCCAACGCCCGTGCAATTCCCACACGTTGCTTCATACCTCCGGAGATTTCCGAAGGTAGCTTATCTTTTGCATGTGTCATATGCACGAGTTCAAGGTTATGCAAAATCCAGTCTTTCATTTCCTGTTTACTCATGGTTTGTTTAAAAACCTGCTGCACCGCTAACTCAACATTCTGATATGCCGTCAACCAGGGCAGAAGTGAATGATTCTGAAAAACGACGGCTCGATCTGGTCCTGGTTCATCTACCTCTTTATTCTCCAGTAAAACACCACCGGTTGTAGCCTGGTACATGCCTGCAACAATATTTAATACAGTCGATTTTCCACAACCGGAGTGACCAATTAATGATATAAATTCTTTTTCTTCTATATTTAGGTTTACATTATCCAGCGCTCTAAACGGGCCATTATCTGTTGGAAAATCAATGCAAACCTGACTAAGTTGTAAAAATGAATTAGACATAATAAATTCCTCTTAAAGTTAACGTATTATCGCGTTTCTGTCCCAGGAGACTTTACGTTGAGCAAATAACATAATCCTGTCGAGCAAAAACCCGATGATACCAATTACAAATACCGCAACCATAATACGTGCTAATGAATTTGAACTACCATTTTGAAACTCATCCCACACAAATTTACCCAGCCCAGGATTCTGCGCCAGCATTTCTGCCGCTATAAGCACCATCCAGCCTATACCCAGTGATAAACGTAAGCCCGCAAAAATCATAGGTATTGATGATGGCAATACTATTTTATACACTTTTGTATACCATCCTAATCGCAAAACCCGACTCACGTTAAGCAGGTCTTCATCGATACTTGAGACACCAATAGAAGTGTTAATAATGGTAGGCCACATACAACATAACGTGACGGTTATAGCCGAAACTAGAAATGATTTAGAAAACATAGGGTCAGCACTGACATAAACTGCGCTCACAATAATAGTCACTATCGGCAACCAGGCCAATGGCGAAACAGGTTTAAAGATCTGAATTAGCGGATTTAATGCCCGGTGCACTGTATTACTCAATCCACTAATAATACCAATGGGTATAGCTATTAAACTGGCCACAAAAAAACCACTGATAACCGTGTATAAACTAGTAAACATTTGATCAAAAAATGTCTCTTTACCGGTATATGATCTAATTTTAATTTTTGCATCAGGGTTTTTTTCTAACTTTAGTGCGTTGCGTTTTTCCTGACGCTCATAAAACCTGATTTCTTTTTCTCGTTCTGCGATATGATCATCATATAAACTAATCGCCTGCTCCCATACTTTTATCGGACCCGGCAATTGACCAAGCGATGTTTCAATCTGTGAGGCCACACTACTCCAGATTCCCAAAAATATTAAAAATGCGACGACAGGAACCAGCATTGCAGTCATGAGTTTTCCCGCAAAATTCTTAGGGGAATTTATTGCTAGCTCTAATACCATAGGAGAAACTCTTTGTGTTTTTAAAAATGAATTTTTAATGAATGATTTAAACAACATTGTTTTATCCTCAATATATACCTTCCCAGATAATTACTTATTTAACGACTTCATTACCTTTCAAACCAATTTTAAATTTAGTTAGATATTCGTTTGGCTTTTTACCGTTATAAACCACGTTATCAATGAAGTGAGTTTGTGGTGCTTTGAACCCGTCTTCCTTTGAAAAATCTGGGAATTGCGCAGGCTTCACTTTGCCTTCTGCTATTAACTCTTTTGCTGCTTTTTCATAAATATCTGGACGATAAACTTTTTTAGCAATATCCACATACCAGCTATCCGGCTTTTGTTCCGCAATCTGTCCCCAACGACGCATTTGTGTCAGATACCAAATCGCATCAGAATAATATGGATAAGTTGCGTTATATCGGAAGAAAACATTAAAGTCAGGCACATCACGTTTATCACCTTTTTCATACTCAAATGTACCGGTCATACTGTTTGCTATCACATCATAATCAGCACCGACATAGTTGCTTTGTGAAAGAATTTTAACTGCCTCAGGTCTGTTTTTATTATTTTCCTCATCTAACCAGATCGCTGCTCGAATTAAAGATTTAACAACCGCAATATGTGTATTCGGATATTTATCTGCCCACGTTTCGCTAACTCCAAAAACTTTTTCCGGATTATCTTTCCAGATTTCATAATCCGTTACTACGGGAACCCCGATACCTTTAAATACGGCCTGCTGATTCCATGGCTCACCTACACAGTAACCATAAATCGTCCCAGCTTCCATCGTACTAGGCATTTGTGGTGGTGGAGTCACAGACAGAAGAACATCAGCATTAAGCTGTCCTGACACATCCCCTTTAAGTGGAGCATAAAAACCGGGGTTAATACCACCCGCCGCAAGCCAATAACGAAGCTCATAATTATGCGTTGACACAGGAAACACCATACCCATATTAAAAGGTTTACCATTATCCTGATATTTTTTTACAACGGGTTTTAAAGCGTTAGCTTTTATCGGATGCACTGGCTTACCATCTTTATGTGGAATATTAGGTTTCATCTGTTTCCAGATATCATTTGAAACAGTAATCGCGTTACCATTAAGATCCATACTAAATGCTGTGATTATATTTGCTTTCGTACCATAACCAATGGTCGCACCTAAGGGTTGTCCCGCAAGCATATGTGCCCCATCAAGTTCACCGTCAATAACCCTGTCGAGTAAAACTTTCCAGTTAGCCTGCGCCTCTAATGTCACATAAAGCCCTTCATCTTCGAAGTAACCTTTCTCATATGCAATTGCCAACGGTGCCATGTCAGTCAATTTTATAAACCCAAACTTTAATTCTTCTTTTTCCGGATCACCTGCATATACAGACGAAAGCGCCAGTGAACATGCAATACCTAGCCCCAGTGTTAACTGTTTAATAAACCTGCGACGTGATAACTTATTTAATTTATACAACATTTATTTCTCCCAAAATTTAGACAAAAAAAAGCGCCCTGCATAATCGGTGTAAACCGTTATGAGGACGCCTTTGTCCGCTTAAGCTATTGTTAGCTTACCTTTAAAAATTCAATTATTAACTACAAACTGATTTGATCGCCGTTGATCGTTATCGTTAGATAATGCAACCCGTATGCCATTAATTATTTTTCTAAACTATTCAATAACTTAAATATTATCAGATTTTTTAAAGCACCTAATCGATGCATTTATTTAAACTATGCACCATTAATGCTCACTCAATCTATCTATCTGTTTAAAGTATATATATTTTAAACTTTCTAAGACTTAACATTTTTAAATGATCTTTAACAACTTACAAAATTTAAAACGACTACCCATACATAAGTTAGTTTTTACTTTAATACTTTTGACATAGAAATTAAATTTCTGGATACTTCAGCCAGTTTATTACCCGTATCCATTGCCATTTTTCGTAATGCATTATATGCTTCATCCTCATTCATTTTATATGACGTCATCAGCAAACCCTTGGCTTTTTCTATATCTTTTCTGTCACTTAAGCGTAACTCCAACAGGTCAATATTCTTGTTTAACTGTTCAATTTCCTGAATCCGTAAATGTGATACCTTAAAACGAGCTCGACATATTTCTATAAGGCTTTGCATACGTTCAGCCGATACACTACCGGTGACACAGGAGTCGGCTCCTGCCAAAATTATCTTCTCAGTTATTTGAATTTCAGCATTATCTGCCAGAACAATTACCGGGCATAAAACCTGTTGTTTGAAATTTTCAAGTTGTTGCTGTAACCTTTTCTTCGGTACAGATACAGCAATAACTAACACATCCGGTAAATCATTTTTAATAGCTGCAAACCATGCAGATTCAATAGAATACGTTATGCTTACTTGGTAACCTGCATCTGAGAGCAACATTACGGTTTCATTCTGATATTTTAAGTTTTCATACACTAGCGAAATTTTCATCTTTCATATTTCCATAATACGATCATCTATATAGTTAACACCCGATAGCCACTGGCTATTCTCTAATGAGCCATCGAGTTCATCGCGACAGCTTTAATTAAATAGTTAACTTACTAGAGGCAATGAACATGCCAATCTGCAGGTACTTGAAAATTGTGAAATTTTGCTAATTTTTTTGCTTAAAGAACGCTACTGCTTTTATATTGTGCAACATGAATTTTGATTTGCACTAAAACTGTGCCTGACGGAGCCGCCATACCATGTCGATAATATTCGAAAATCACATGTAATGTTTTCATGTGACACAGGAAATGAAAAAGCTTTACCCCACCTGTTATTGACAGGTAGGGTAATAACTTAGATGAAACGAAATTTATGCCGCTTCAGAAGATTTATTATAATTTCTTTTTTTAGTGTTTATATTTTTAGCGCTTTTCTTATAACGCACATTCGGTTTACGCCGACGGTTATTGGGCCTGGATGCGCTGAATTTAGGTTTAGCCTGCTTAGCTTCCAGTCCCGGGATTTCTGTTAATTCATAGCGGGTATCGAGAAATTTTTGTACCCGGTAAAATAACTGCCAGTCCTGGGGCCCAATTAATGAATAGGCATTACCCGTTGAGCCGCCACGGCCGGTACGACCAATTCGATGTACATAGTCTTCCGCCTGCATTGGCATATCGAAATTTATCACATGGGAGAGGGTTTTAATATCCAGCCCCCGTGCAGCAACATCGGTTGCGACCAGTATTTTTAAACGACGACGTTGCATCTGCTCAATGACTCGGCGGCGCATATTCTGACGCATGTCACCGTGCAGTGCTGCACAGGCATAACCATCATCTTTTAATTTTTCAGCGAGACTATCTGCACCTTTTTTTGTAGCGGTAAAAATAATCGCCTGTTCAAGAAACTCATCCGATAAAACATGCGCGAGTAATTTGCGTTTATGCTTGAAATCATCCGCCTGTAACATGTGTTGGGTAATCGAATCATGCTTAATTTTAACCCCCGCCACCTGAATACGTGCCGGATCGGTTAACAGGGCACGGGCCACTTTTTCTACCTGCCCTTCCAGGGTTGCAGAAAATAACAGGGTTTGACGATCCGCCGGTGTTTGTTTTGCAATGCGGGTCACTTCATCGACAAAGCCCATATCCAGCATTCTATCCGCTTCGTCCAAGATCAGCATTTGTACCCGTGAAAAATCAATACGTCCGGAATTCATATGGTCAATTAAACGCCCCGGTGTTGCCACCAGAAAATCCAGTGGCTGACGCAGCATTTTAATTTGCGGGGGATAGGGCATACCGCCCACAATTGTGGTGGATCGCATGCGCAAATATTTTGTTAATTTATAGATATTATCAGACACCTGCTTGGCCAGCTCACGGGTCGGCGTTAGCACTAATACCCGCGGGCCGCGGCCTTCTGGTGCGGGTGTCTGTGATAAATTATGTAAAGCGGGCAGTACAAATGCCGCGGTTTTGCCCGTGCCGGTTGGGGCGGATGCCATGACATCCTTACCCTCTAAAATATGGGGTATTGCCTGTTTCTGGATATCTGAAGGCTCGGTAAAGCCCAGTTCATTAACGGATTTTAATAAGTTTGGGTGAAGTGACAATTGATCAAACGACAAGCTGAGAGCCCCTTTAACATTGTATGCGGTAGGTTTACGCTACCCATCGGCCCATGAATTCTCATGAAATATCCAGGAAATCCACTGGCGAGCTGGTGCGTTTCATTGTGATAACACTGGTGTTATCAGGGGCGTGATTTTAGGCTAAAAGCCATAAAAAAGATACAGTACATTATAATATATTTAAATATCTCTTTAGCTTAAGTAGTTAATACTAAAGCGTTTTATTTAAGAATCTTTAGAAGGTTCGGGGAATTTCGGGGTTCAAATTTAAGGGCATACTTAAGCGGGCAATTAAAATGAGGCGACGCCCTCTCTGGTACCCAGGGGAAGAATAAGCTGGTTCAAGCGGCTAGAAAATCGCCTCAGGCCCCCGTCTCAAGTTCAGCCACCGATAACCTCTCCATTAAATAACACAAGCAATCCTGGCGAATCACCTGGGTATTCATCGTAAGCATTGCGGGCATCACGGCTTTTTTTAACAGGATTTTATCATCACGGTATTCAAAAAATGTTCGCCCCACCTCCCGGTCATCATCATCAAAGGCCTGTAAATAGGCACTACTTTCAGGCTCTACGCTGGCCAGTACAGTACCCTCGGTTAATTCACAAAAGTTATAGTTTTCAATTTCCGGTAATAAATTAATGGTTGCATCATCTTCAAAACCAAATGAATACCCCTCGGGAATGTTTACCCTGGCAACGGTATGAAATAACTTTAAACGGGTGTCCACAGACTGATTAAATTCACTGAGCGTCAGCACCTTCTGCAAATAATTCAGCACATGGTCTATTCCCGCTTCGTCCCCTGACAGCCCACACTCTAAAGTAACCGCGGGGCAAAGCTCAGCGAATGCTGAAGACTGCACTCCCTTTGGCGTATGAAAATAAACCAGCGTATTGCTAAATATTCCAGCCAGTTGCATGTAATTTTGATGTAATTTATTAATACAGGCATAGTGCGGGTTTTTCCCCGTATTATTATGAATATCAATGCTTGCCCAGACTTTTTTCTGCTGCATTATTTCAGTGACCTGCTTCATCATATGAGCTTCGGCCAGATAGGGCTGATGGGTACCGGGCCAGACCCGATTGTAATCCACCTGCTGCTCTAACCTGCGCACCCCGGCTTGCGCGGCTTTTACATTTCCAATGAAAATTGAAATGGATCGTGGTAGTTTATTTTCATGGTAATTACGCAGTAGTTTTTGAATGGCATAAAGCCCGGTCGTTTCATTGCCGTGCAATAAGGTCGAAATAAATAATGGCTCAGACTGTTTACCCTGTAAATGTATCAGGGTAGGTTTTTCCAAAAGCTGATGCAGGTTATGTGCTTTTACACTTAGAAAACCTTCCGGCAATTGATCAAGCTGTTGCAACATGTCTTTCATAATTTACCTGTAACTCGCATAGTCCCAGCTGTGTACCGGCTCACCGGTTTGCTGATTGTGATAATAGGTTTCCAGCAAACGGCGCATATCATTTCCATGACGTGCAACGAATTCACGCTGCCACTGGCTGCCGGTTTGATTACGCTCAGCTCGTGACTGGATAATGCTAAGATATTTATCAATATCGGCAACATCCAGGTGCAACTGCTGTAAACCAGCCTGCGCCTTATCAAGAAGCTCATGCAAAATTAAATGCCGCATATTGCATCGATCACAGCCAGGCCAGCTCACTTTATTTTCCAGCCCGTGCTGGGCAGAGGTATAAAAATTATCCCGAGCCTGCGAAAATTCCAGCTGCTCATCCGCTGGCACACTATGGGTAGCATAGTATTGCACCAGGCCAAAATAAAATGCCATATTGGCAATATTGTCCACCACACTCGGTGCACTGGCCATCACCCGGTGTTCAATTCGCAGATGTGGCGTCGCGTCACTATCAAAACCAATTAAGGGGCGGTTCCAGCGCCAAATGGTGCCATTATGCAAACTCAGGTGCTGCATCCTGTCGGCATCTTTACTGTAATTCATGGGGATTAACACGGGAAAATGCTGCTGGTTTTCTATGAAACATTCCAACAGTGAGTGCCGCGCATAACCACTTCCAAAACTAACCCTATGCAGTGGTCCCTGTGAGGCACCGTTATAGCCACCGATATCTACCGCCTGCTCGAAAACTGGAATTCTACTTTCAGCCCACAAATCTTTCGCAAACATATAAGGTGAATTAGCGCTGATCGCCACCATCGGAGCAGAAATTAAAATAGACGCATTGTAATAATGCCGGGCTAATGCCTGCGGTGTCTGGATATGTATTTGCAATGAGGTTGCCGCCGCTTCCAGCATAACATCATTGTGTGTGCACTTAAGCGATTCGTGACCATTAATATCTAGCCGTAGTGGTCGGCCTTTACGTTGCAATAAAACCTGTTCATTAAGAACCTGGTAGCGCAATAAACGGGAAACATTTTTTATGCACAAATGCTCATGCTGCAACGTTTGCAAAATTCCTGTGCTTAAAACCCTGGCGTTTAAATCATCGGCAACCCGCTTACAATGTTGCCAATGCTGGTGAAAGCTTTGTTCAAAGCGGCTCAGGAAATTTGACTCAATGGTTAAAGGTTCAACATTCAGCTCAATATTAAACTGAGCCAACTCCGCGGTATAAAGAGGGCTTTGTGCAGCACTTAAAAAAGCCTCATTACAGGGGCAAGGCTTTGCCTGCTGATCAATTAACCAGGCCTCAAGCTCATAACCCGCAACAGGAGCACGACTGGAAAACTGATCATTTTTAAACCACTCAGCAAGCCTGTCTGTTTCCAGCTGTAAACGATGAGCAAACACATTAAAATCTTCATCGCTAAATTGCCCTGTGGTGATTTCCTGCCCCATACTCCCCCCATCGCTGCTGTTTTAGCCACCATACTATATAAGTATAGCCAAAACCTGAAGCACCATAAGCCATTGAAATCAAAGAATTTATCAATTTAAATTAGCCGTTTGCACCAGCATCCTTGCGTAAAATATTACAATAACATTGTATAGTGTTGATTTTAATAAGGTATTTTTTTTAAAACGTGCTATTATCAGGATTAATTGCCTAATCTTAAACGATTAAACCTGCGCATAAACTGAATTATTTGAGGAAGCAACGGATGAAATTGAAACAAAGCCTATTATTAATCATCACGACCTTTGTATTGCTGATGTCCGCCAACAGTCATGCGGGGCGCCAGGGAATTAATTTTTACTATGGTATTGGTCTCGGCATTTCTCAAACTGAATTTATTGACATTATGCCTACCGCGGATATTGTATTCGGGTTCGAAGAAGATGGCTGGGCACTGGAAGGCATTGCCTTTGGCAGCCTGGAAGTAGGCACCGACGACAGCACAGTTGACACCTCGATGATGGGTAGCCACATCGGCCTTGCCTACCGAACAATAGAAACAAACAACAACTGGTTCAAGTTTAAAGTGAGCAGCACTAAAATGGATTTTGATGATAGTGACACACCACAAGACTACAAAACCAAAGGTAATAGCTACACCATAGGTTATGGTATTCGCATGAATCGCGAGGCACGGCTTGAGCTTGATTACAGTTATTATGACAGTAGCGATCTCAGCGAAGGGCTGCATATGATAATTGCCCGGTATTTCTGGGGTGGTTCGGAGTATCAGGGTAAAGCATTTTAATTTTTAAAATCGGCCTACTCAAACCAAAAGGCAAACCTCCTGGTTTGCCTTTTTTTTAAAGTTTATTAAAAATATTCTAACGCCGAAATTTATCAGATACATGATTTCAATACGCGTTATAGCAGCAACTTTAAATCTTGTAGACGTTGCACTGTGCCTATATCCATCCATTGACCCGTGTACAACTCGCCACTCACATTATTTTCAGATATATATTCTCTGATCATCGGTGCTAGAGGAAATTTTCTCTGGCTATGATCAGTAAAAAAATTTGCGCAATAAACCCCTATTCCACTAAAGGTATATTTTTTAACCCCACCATTAGTTAAACGATTTTCTAAAATCGAAAAGTCTCCCTCGGGATGGTGCTCAGGGTTATTCACTAATACTAAATGCGCCTTGTCTTTTAAAGCAAAATTATACAATTTTTTAAATGGATAATCGGTCCAGACATCACCATTAATAACTAAAAAAGGCTCGTTGCCGAGCAACGGTAATGCATTGTAAATCCCACCGCCGGTTTCCAGCGCCTGATCACCTTCATTAGAATACACAATATTTAAATTATATTTTTCACCTCGACCAATGGTATCAATAATTTGCTGCCCCAACCAGGCCACATTGATAACCACATCTTTAAAACCAGCAGCTGCCAGATTATATAAATGATACTCAATTAAACGTTTCGAACCCGCCATTAATAACGGTTTTGGAGTAGCATCCGTTAACGGGCGCATCCGCTCACCACGTCCAGCGGCTAGAATCATGGCTTTCATTTAATTGCTTCCAGAAATCAGTTCAAGGGTTTTTACATCGCCGGTTATATTTAAAGACGCGAGTAACGATGCAAATTTTTTTAATTCGGGATAACGTTGACAGACATCAACTACGTAAGCCAGTGTGCGAGGAATATCCTTAAGATAACCCGGCTTATCATCACGGTAATTTAAACGCGCAAAAATACCAATGGCTTTTAAGTGTCGTTGCATTCCCATAAAATCCAGCTGTTTAATAAACAGCTGACGCTCAGTTTCGATTGGTGATAACTGTAAAAACTGATCAATCCAGTGCAACTGTTTTTTTCTGGGCCATGCGATATAACAATCTTTAATAAGCGATACTAAATCATAGGTTGGCGAACCGTTTACCGCATCCTGAAAATCTATAACACCGGGGTTATTGTTATCGCAAACCATTAAATTTCGGGAATGATAATCCCGGTGTACAAATACCGTTGCCTGCTGTAAAGCCGATTCGGTTAAAAGTGAAAATGTATCACTAATGATTTCAGCTTGCGTTTCATCCAGCGTTAACCCAAGGTGCCTGCCAATATACCAGTCACTAAACAAACTCATTTCAAACTGTAAGAGTTTTTTGTCGTAAGGGGGAATATCCGCTACTATGGTTTGCATTTTTACGATCGACTGTATCGCATCAGAGTACAAACGATCCGCTGATTCATTATTAAGTTTATCCAGATAGGCGGTGCAACCCAAATCACTGAGCAGCATAAATCCTTGCGCCTCGTTAACATTAAATATATGTGGTGCCTGAACCCCGGCAGATTCAATTAAGCGCGCAATATAAATAAAGGACTGACAGTCTTCCTTATCTGGCGGTGCATCCATAATTATCCAGCTTTTGCCATCACAGAATAATCTGAAATAACGACGAAAACTGGCATCTGCAGAGGCTACCTCAATAGTAAAATTTTCAAATTTCAATTCAGAGGTCAGCCAGTTTTTTATAGCCTCCAGCCTACTGTCACTTGTCACGGATTACGGTCTCTTTATTTTTCTGCATATCAAAGGTTCAGGTTTTGTTATAATCAGCGAATACTATCAGTAATTTACCTTTAAGATAAGAATAGAGACAACAAAGATGATAAACAAATCCGTCGTGATTATAGGCATGGGTGAAATGGCCGGGGTTTTTGCTCGGGGATTTTTGCGCAGTGGCTATCCCGTAACACCAGTTACCCGTGATATGGATGTGCAGGCAGTTGCAAATCAGATTCCCGATCCGGAACTGGTACTGGTTGCAGTCGCTGAGGCCGATGTACAAAATGTGCTGAGCAATATTCCTGACTCTTGGAAACACTGTCTGGTTCTGTTACAAAATGAATTACTTCCCAAAGACTGGATGCAACACCAGCTCAACCCGACGGTTATTTCCGTGTGGTTCGAAAAGAAAAAAGGTCAGGATTATAAGGAGCTCATTGCCTCCCCGGCATACGGTGAAAAAGCGGCCCTGCTTGTAAAAATACTTGCATCCATTGATATCGATGCCCGTGAACTGGGTAGTGCGGATGAGTTATTATTTGAACTGGTGGTTAAAAATGTTTACATACTCACCACCAATATTGCCGGCCTTAAAGTAGGAGGCACTGTAGCGGAACTCTGGGAAAAGCATGCATCACTGGCGAAAGCCGTTGCCGACGAGGTCATTCAACTGCAAAGCAAACTCACGGGTCAACCACTGGAAAGTGAGCCGTTAATTAAAGCGATGTTGATTGCATTTGAGGGTGACCCGAATCATAACTGTATGGGCCGAAGTGCACCGGCACGTTTACAGAGAGCTTTACAATTGGCAAAGCAGTTTGATTTGCAGTTACCTGTTTTAAATGAAATTAATTCTATTGCGAGACAGTAAATATTTTTTTAGCTGGTAGGAATTTTTTATTTCAGCTCTGTTGGCTTAGTGTAATTTACACATTACTCTAAGCCAACATATCCTTCAGGGCTGCCAGATGACTTCGCCCCCGCTCTTTGGCCTGCACCTCATCCACCTTGCGACCACCGCCTTCCCACTCAATTTCATCTTCCGGCAACTCGCTCAGAAAACGACTCGGTTCGCATTCTATATCTTCACCATAACGTCTGCGATGCTTTGCATAGGTAATGGTTAACTCCTGTTGCGCACGGGTAATACCCACATAGGTCAGGCGCCGTTCCTCATCTAAATTTTCTTCCATAATACTGGTGCGATGCGGTAAGGTTTCTTCTTCAACCCCCACCATAAACACATAGGGAAACTCCAGACCCTTTGCAGCATGCAAGGTCATTAGGCTTACCATGTCATCTTTGGCTTCTTCTTTATTGCGCTCTAAAATATCCATTAAGCTCATGTGCGCAACCAGCTCACCCAGGTTTTTGCCTTTTTCATCTTTGTATAAACGCGCCAGCCAGTCGGTTAATTCATAAACATTTTCCATGCGCTTTTCGGCAATTTTTATATCACTGCTCTGTTCTTCCAGCCAGTTCATATAACCGATCTCTTTAACCATATCCCGAACCACTTCTATCGGATCACCACGCTCCGCGTTATCGCTTAATAAATTAATCCAGTTGGTAAAATTCTGTAATTTATTTAAGGCACGCTCATTTAAAATGGTTGATAGCCCCATTTCAAAAGTGGCTTCAAATAAACTCACATTTCGAGCGTTGGCATACTCACCTAATTTTTCTAAAGTGCTGCCACCTATTTCTCTACGTGGTGTATTGATTATTCTTAAAAATGCGGTGTCATCATCCTGGTTGGCGAGCAAACGCAGATAGCCCATAATGTCTTTGACTTCGGTTCGCTCAAAAAAAGATGTTCCACCACTAACCACATAAGGAATTTGCATTTCTCGTAAATATTTTTCAAAAATTCGAGACTGATGATTGCCCCGATACAAAATCGCATAATCTCCAAAACTTGTGCGGTTCTGAAACTTATGGGTATTTAATTCAACCGTAACTCTTTCCGCTTCACCATCTGCACCGGGGCATTCAATGATGCGAATATTTTTACCCAGCCCTAAATCGGACCACAACTGTTTTTCAAATGTGTGGGGATTGTTTTGAATCAGGTGATTGGCACATTTTAATATGCGTGAAGTCGAACGATAATTCTGCTCTAGCTTTATTAATTTTAATTTTGGATAATCTTCATTTAACAATGCCAGATTTTCTGGACGCGCACCACGCCATGAATAAACCGACTGGTCATCATCCCCCACCGCGGTTAAGCGGCCATGATTACTCAACAATAATTTAACCAGCTGATACTGGCTGGCGTTGGTGTCCTGGTATTCATCCACCAGTAAATAATGTAAACGGTGCTGCCATTTTTCCAGCACCTCGGGGTGGTTTTGAAACAGTACCACCGGTTGCAAAATTAAGTCGTCAAAATCAAATGCATTGTAGGCTTTGAGTTGTCGCTGGTAACGCGCATATAACATGGCGTGTTTTATATCTATATCATTTTCCGCATTGGCGATGGCCTGCTCCGGGGAAACAAAATCATTTTTCCAGCGCGAAATCGCCCAGCGTGCATCTTCCGCATCATCCACATTACTTAAGGACTCAGAAGCATATAAACCTTTTATTAACACTAATGTATCGGTGGAATCAAATACACTAAAGCCACTTTTATACCCCAGGTGCTTATGTTCGATTCCGAGTATACGCAGGCCTAAATTATGGAATGTTGAGACAATCAAACCACGGGTTTCGCCATTACCCAGCAGCCCCTTTACCCGTGCCTTCATTTCCCGGGCAGCTTTATTGGTAAAGGTTACCGCGGCGATATGAATCGGCTTAATACCGCAATCGCGAATTAAATAGGCAATTTTCTGGGTAATCACCCGGGTTTTACCACTACCTGCCCCCGCCAGCACCAGCATCGGGCCGGAGATGTATTCGACGGCGTTGCGTTGTTCGGTGTTTAATCCCGCTAAAGGATGGGTGTCTGAATTAAAATTTGAGTTCACAGATTATTTGAGTTTGCTTGTAGATTATATAAAAACGACCTTTGCGGGATCACCTGATCGCGCTCCAACACCCGCACCCACATTGTGCAGGCAAAAGCTTTAGATGGCGAAGGGGTATAGTTTATAGAATCGGCTAAAAAGTGATATAGCCCATCTGAATTATTTTCTTTTATGGCCTATTTGGCAGCTAACTGATAAACTTTAAGCTCATGAAAAATAACAATAAATCAGGCATATTAGCCGGCGTTTCACAAATTCCGTCTGACAATTTTGATGAGCGCCCCGAGAATACGCAAATCAGCCTGATTGTGGTACACAATATCAGTCTCCCCCCCGGGGAGTTTGGTGGGCCGTATATTTCTCAGTTATTTAATAACCAGCTGAACCCCCATGAGCACCCCTATTTTGAGGATATTTATCAGCTCAGGGTATCCTCCCACCTGTTAATTCGCCGCGATGGGGAGGTCATTCAATATGTCCCCTTTGAAAAACGGGCCTGGCACGCGGGGGCTTCCAGTTATTGTGGAACAGACAACTGTAATGATTTTAGTATTGGAATTGAACTGGAAGGTGCAGATGAAACCCCCTATGAAAACATTCAATATGAACAACTAGCAAAACTGATTATTCAGCTACGGGAAAGCTATCCTGGCATCCATAAAGATGCTATAACCGGCCACAGCGATATTGCACCCGGGCGCAAAACCGATCCGGGACCCGCATTTGACTGGGACCAACTTCATAAAATGATTAACCAACTACAGAAAGGTTAAAACCCACATGGCACTCATTTGTATATTATTCGGCATTATTTTCGATCGTGTAAGCGACATTCTTGAAAATTTGCGCAACTTTGACTGGTATGATGCATATACCCGCTGGGTACTCAAAACCCTGCCTGGCATCAGCTCACAAAACTTATCATCCATTCTGATTTTACTCACGCCTGTGATGATTGTCGTCATGCTGCTACAGATCTGGTTTCATGGTCGTTTACTGGGACTGATTGAGCTTTCGTTTGGACTGGTTATTTTTGCCTTCAGTTTGGGACCCAAAGATCTTAATCGACAGATCAACCGCTATTTAGAAGCACGGGAAAGTGGCGACGAACAGGCGGCGACAGCAGAAGCCAGTGCCATTATGCAAAAAGAATCTCCAGACAACCTGGACCAGCAAACCGTTGAGGTCATGCGCTCGGTACTACACGAATCCAATGACCGGTTTTTTGCGGTGATATTCTGGTTTGTTGTGCTGGGTCCCTTCGGCGCATTGCTTTATCGCCTGACTTCACACACCATGCGCACTACTGGCAATGCCACACTGGCCAAAGCCGCACGCCAGTTCCAGGCTACCCTGGCCTGGGCACCCGCACATCTTGTGGCCATGGGTTACGCCCTGACCGGTAATTACGAAGGTGCTAAAAAGGAGTTTTATGGCAAAAACAAACAGGACGATTTATACGACGGTAATTATCACACCTTGATTACCGCCGGTCAGGGGGCCCTCTCCGATTGCACCCCCGGGGAAGAGACCGCCTGCATTCGCGCCGCCCGCGCTCTGGTATTAAGAACCCTGGTAGTGTGGCTAGCGGCTATTTCAATATTAACGTTAATCGGCTGGACATCATGAGTGAAACCCAGATAGACATAATCCGCCACGGCGAACCCGAAGGTGGACGGCGTTACCGGGGCTCTAGCGTCGACGACCCCTTAAGTAAACTCGGCTGGCAACAGATGTGGGACGCGGTACCGGAAAAACCTCACTGGGAGCATATCATTAGCTCACCATTATCACGTTGCCTGAAATTCAGCGAAGCCTTGGCTGACACCCTCAGTATCAATTATTCTATCGAAGACAATCTAAAGGAAATCGGTTTTGGCAGCTGGGAAGGCCGAACCCCGGAAGATATAAAAAGCAATGAAGGGGACGCACTGGAAAACTTTTTACTGGATCCGGTCAACAATCGCCCGACAGGTGCCGAACCTCTAGATAGTTTTGCACAACGGGTGTGGACAGCGTATGAGGGTATTGCCAGCCAGTATCGGGGTCAGCATGTTTTGATTGTGGGCCACGCGGGGGTTATTCGTGCCATCACCAGTAAAACATTAGGCATGGCACTGGATGATGTTTATAGCCGACTGAAAATTGAATATGCCGCCATTGCAACAACACGAATTATTAATGGAAAAAAACCGGTTATGGTTTTAACCTGATTTCTTTACTATAAAAACACAGGCTATTCCTTAAGTAACAACTCTTCCATTTCCGGAGCGGGTAAGGGTCGACTAAACCAGAAACCCTGTATCGTGTCGCATCCATTAGCACTTAAAAAGTCCAGTTGCTCCTGCACCTCAACCCCTTCTGCAATAACATCCATATTCAAACCGTGTGCCATCTCAATAATGGCTTTAACCAGTGCCGCATCTTCTTTATCGACTTTTACATCGCGTATAAATGCCTGATCAATTTTTAGTGTATCAATCGGAAAACGCTTTAAATAACTTAGCGAAGAATAGCCGGTACCAAAATCATCCAGAGATAAACTAACCCCCAATGCCTTAATTTTTTTCAGCCTGGCATCCGCTACTTGCGGGTCTAAAATCAAAGCACTTTCTGTTAACTCGATGCACAGTTTTTCAGCGGGCATGCCGGTTTCTTTTAAAATTGATTCAATAAGTTTAGATATCTTTTCATCTTTCAGCTGGCGCGGTGAAAGGTTAACCGAAATTTTATTTAACTGATAACCCTGTTTAAGCCAGCGCGCACCCTGCTCACAGGCCTCTCGAAAAATCCACTCTCCTATCTGCATGATCATGCCGGTTTCTTCTGCCACGGGAATAAATTCACCCGGTGAAATAAAACCTTTGTCCGGATGCTCCCAGCGAATTAACGCTTCCATTCCCACCAGTTTTTCATGCCCGACACTCACCTGCGGCTGGTAATATAAATGCAGCTCATTATGCTGAATGGCTTTATGTAAATTATTTTCTAATGACAGACGCTCAAACGACGAGCGATTCATGGAGTCTGCAAAAAACTGAAAATTATTTTTACCCTGGGCTTTAGCATGATACATCGCCGAGTCCGCGTGCTTTAGTAATTCTTCCGCTTGAGTGCCATCTTCCGGATATATCGCAATACCGATACTGGTGGATATATGCACCTCTTCCCTGCCGAGTTTCATTGGCAGACCAATGCTTTCAACAATACGCTCCGCAATGCGAATAATCGCCCGCCGACTTTCAATATCATCGAGTAATATCGTAAATTCATCACCGCCGGAGCGTGCAATGGATGAGCCGCCACTCTCGGCCTGAATCGCCACCGAATCTGTTTTACGTACCGCTTCTATTAAACGTTGCGAGGTTATTTTTAGTAATTCATCACCGGCGGAGTGCCCCATTGAATCGTTAATTAATTTAAAACGATCTAAATCTAAAAACATAATGGCGAGAATTTTTTTATTGCGCTGTGCCTGTGAAATGGCATGGGCCAGTCGGTCTTTAAATAAACGGCTATTGGGTAAAGCTGTAAGGCTGTCGTGATAGGCCAGAAATGCAATTTGATCGTCGGCCTGCTTACGCTCGGTAATATCTCGTACCAGTGCAATCACTTCCTGGGTTTTAACCGGCATCATTCGCACTTCGTAATAGTATATTTTTTTATCGTGATAGAGCACAAACTCAAAATGCTTAGGCTCAAGATGCTCTAATACCTGCCTGATTGAAATCATAAACTTGTCAATCACTTCAATATTTAAAATATCTTTTAAATGCTGATTAATTAAACGTTCACTGTTTAAATAGTGATGACTGCTTTGCCCAAGCTTATAGGTAATAATTTTACCGCTGGAATCAAAATGAAATAGCTGATCGGGAATGGCACGGAATACCGCATTCATCTCTTCGTTGGCGAGCAAAAGCTCTCTGGCACTCTGGGTGAGTGATTGCTCCAGCTTGAGCTGATCCGTATCAAATTTTTGAAAATCCCCATTAACTGCCGCTATAAATTCCTGCCAGGGCGATGATGTAATATCCACCGACGGTAGATGCTTAAGAATTTGTTGTTGAAGTAGAGGATTTAAGTTTTTATCAGCCATAAGTTGGGGATTTTTTTATTGTTAGCCCAACTATAGTTTTAGCAGATTCTGGTGAATTTGCAGGAAAGATTTAACCGCCGTTAACCCGCAAATGAACACAAATACAGGTAGATACGCGCCTGTGTGGGCCTTTAGCCCACACAGCGAAGCAGGTCACCAGCCTAACTTTATTACGCCTTATTATAGATTTCCGCGCCTTTACCAATAAACTCAATGGCCTTTTCCTGCATACCCTGCTCTAGTGCCGCATCCTCAGAGATACCCTGCTGTTTGGCATAGTCACGCACATCCTGAGAAATTTTCATCGAACAGAAATGCGGCCCACACATGGAGCAAAAGTGCGCCACTTTAGCGGACTCTTTGGGCAGGGTTTCATCGTGATATTCACGGGCGCGTTCCGGGTCGAGCCCCAGATTAAACTGGTCTTCCCAACGGAATTCAAAACGCGCTTTACTCATGGCGTTATCACGCACCTGAGCGCCGGGGTTACCTTTCGCTAAATCCGCAGCGTGTGCAGCGATTTTGTAGGTGATTATACCTTCGCGCACATCCGCTTTGTTAGGCAGGCCTAAATGCTCTTTCGGCGTGACATAACACAGCATTGCACAGCCGTACCAACCAATATTAGCCGCTCCCAGCGCCGAGGTAATGTGATCATAACCCGGTGCAATATCTGTGGTGAGTGGTCCTAAGGTATAAAATGGCGCTTCAAAACAGTCCTGCAGTTCCTTGTCCATATTCTCTTTAATCATCTGCAATGGCACATGCCCCGGGCCTTCTATCATCACCTGCACATCGTGCTCCCAGGCAATTTTGGTTAGCTCGCCAAGGGTTTCCAGCTCGCCGAACTGGGCCGCATCATTGGCATCCGCCAGTGAGCCGGGGCGCAGGCCATCACCGAGTGAGAAGCTCACATCATAGGCTTTCATGATTTCGCAGATATCTTCAAAATGTGTATACAGAAAGTTTTCCTGATGATGCGCCAGGCACCATTTCGCCATTATCGATCCGCCACGGGACACGATACCGGTAACTCGCTCGGCGGTCATCGGCACATATTGCAGGCGCACACCCGCGTGGATAGTGAAGTAATCCACGCCCTGTTCCGCCTGCTCTATTAGTGTATCGCGGAATATTTCCCAGGTTAAATCTTCAGATTTACCATTCACCTTCTCCAGCGCCTGATAAATCGGCACCGTACCAATGGGCATGGGGGCATTACGCAAAATCCACTCGCGGGTTTCATGAATATTTTTACCCGTAGACAGGTCCATCAGGGTGTCACCACCCCAGCGTGCAGACCAGGCCATCTTCTCCACTTCTTCCTCAATAGATGAAGTTACCGCAGAGTTGCCGATATTGGTGTTTACCTTCACCCGGAAGTTGCGCCCGATAATCATCGGTTCCACCTCCGGGTGATTGATATTAGCGGGGATAATCGCCCGACCCGCGGCAATTTCACTGCGAACAAATTCCGCGGTCATTTCATCCGGCAGGTTGGCACCGAAGCTTTCACCCGGGTGCTGCTTAAGAAACTTTTTATAGGCCGGATCCTTACGCAACTCGGTTAATTTCTGGTTTTCACGGATCGCCACATATTCCATTTCCGGGGTAATAATACCCTGACGCGCGTAGTGCATCTGCGTAACATTTTTACCGGCTAATGCACGACGCGGGTTGCTGATATGCTCAAAACGCAGGCTGGCCAGCTCCGGGTTATTCTGGCGTGCTGTGCCGAATTCTGAGGTGGGCCCGTCTAGTTGCTCCGTATCATTACGCTCTTTAATCCAGTTGCCACGAATATCCGGCATACCTTTCATTAAATTCACTTCAATTTCAGGGTCGGAAAACGCACCGGAGGTATCGTAAACCGGAATCGGCGGATTCACTTCAAAGCCCATACTGTCAGGCGTGTTGTCCTGATCAATCTCACGCATACCGACACGGATATCCGGGCGCGAGCCGGTCACATAAACCTTGCGGGAATTTCTAAACGGGCGCGTTACATCTTCTGATAGCTTGGCGGTATTTTTAATAAATTCTTCAGGTATAGAACTTTTTGGGATGGCGCTCATAGTCATTCCTCATAATGGCTGTAACGATAATGAGGGAAGGCGCATTTAAGGCAAAGCTTCCCTTCATCAGCATAAACTGGATCAGGTTCTAAGGGTTTACGTCTAAAGCCGCAATCACTGCTGACGCTTTAGATAATTCTCAAAATCATGCCGCACCAAAAAATCTAATGGTGGCATAAAATTCCCCTAGCTTGTGGGCGCTAAGTTTACCTGAGCAAGATGGTTAGGTATAGGGGTATCCAAGATAGTTGACAGGGGGTAGAATCAGCGCAAACAAAATAAAACATTTTTAAGAGATTCTAACGCTTTGGGGAATACACTTATGTCGTCACTACTGGAACAATGTCGTAATAACATGGTTGAACAACAGGTACGCCCATGGGACGTGCTAGATGACAAGGTTCTACACACCCTGCAAACTATTCCCCGTGATGCCTATGTGCCTGCACAATATTTAAATCTCGCCTATGCTGACAGCGCCATTCCCCTGAATGACTCGCAAAACATGATGCACCCAATTATTGAAGGGCGCATTTTACAACTGCTCGATATTCAGCCAGAAGACGATGTGCTGGAAATTGGCACCGGCAGCGGTTACCTCACCGCCTGCCTTGCGCATTTAAGTTGCCTTGTACAAAGCATTGAAATAGATGAAACGCTGGCCAAACAGGCGGCACAAACCTTACTGGAACAGGGTGTATTTAATATCGCTTTAAGCGTGGGTGATGGTATGGACACTTCGACCATCAACAAAAAATACAATGTAATTGTATTAACTGGAGCGGTGTCACAAATTCCCCAGGCATATAAAGACGCATTAACCGAAAATGGTAGAATGTTTGTCGTCACCGGTGAGGCCCCGGCCATGACCGCACACCTGATTACCCGTACCGGGGAAAATGAGTGGTCGGATGAAGCAGTTTTTGAAACGGTTTTAAAGCCGCTGATACACGCTGAGAAAAAAGCAGAGTTTACATTTTAATTTTCAGGTGAATGCAAGCTCTGTGTAAAATAAACGCAGCGGTTAAACCCACCTGAAATAATTAGAGCTCCCTCCGTTTAAATAAATTAATTAAGAAACATGACACGTATGAAAAAAACAGCATTAAAACTCATCGCTTCCAGCTGCCTGTTAATAAGCCTTAATGCGCACGCGCAAACGGATGCTAACGCGATAAATTTTGCCCAGGCACTGGATCTGGCGATTTTACATGATCAGGATTTACAGGCGGCGGAATTTGAATACCAGAGTGCAGTGGCAGGTCGTGGTATTAGTAAGGCGGCATTGTTGCCGCAGTTAAATTTATCCGCGGCTACCAGTAAGATCGAACAGGAAACTGAAAACAGCTCTAACCCGGGATTTATACCTGACGGAAGTGTTGACTTCAATTCGAATAGTTACAAGCTCACCCTATCTCAAACGCTGTATAACCACAGTCTCTATAAACAGTTACAGGCAACCGATATGAATATTGCGGCGGCCACTGCAACCGTCGAAGCTGCACGACAGGATGTAATCGTACGATTAGCCACCGCCTATTTTAATGTGCTGGGTGCACAGGATAATTTAAAATTTGCCAATGCGGAAAAAGAATCCATTGGCAAGCAACTCGAACAGTCTAAAAAACGTTTTGAAGTAGGCTTAATTGCCATTACCGATGTAAAAGAAGCCCAGGCCAGTTACGATACTTCCGTAGCTCAGGAGATCGATGCGCAGAATATTCTTTCTGCTCAGTTTGAAGCCCTGGCGGTTATTTTAGGCTCCTATACTACTAATATTGCAGCCATGCATGAAGACATTCCATTATTAATTCCACAACCCGCCAATATGACCGAGTGGACCGATAGTGCACAGGAAAATAATCTGGCATTAAAGGCCGCCAAGTACCGTTATAAAGCCAGCCAGAAACAGGTTGATAAAGATCACTCAGAACACTACCCCTATCTGGATTTAGTTGCGAACCGAAACTTTAACAGCCCCGACGGTGGACGCTTCACCTATTCCGATTCAACTGACACCACCTTATCGGTGCAGTTAACCGTACCTATTTATAGTGGTGGTGGCACCAGTGCAAAACATAAACAGTCGGTCGCATTAAAAGAACAGGCTCGCTCACAAAAAGAAAAAGCCCTGCGCACGACGATGCAACAAACCCGCGATGCGTATTTAGGTGTTACTTCAACCATTGCGCAGGTTAAAGCATTAAAACAGGCCCTAGTCTCAACTCAGGCTGCTCATGAAGCTACGCAGGCGGGATTTGAAGTGGGCACCCGTACGGCCATTGATGTATTAACTACTTTACGCGATGTGTTTCGTGCAGAGCGTGACTATGCCCGAGCCCGTTATAACTATGTTATTAATACATTACGTTTAAAGCAGGCCGCCGGAACACTTAGCATTGATGAAGGTAAAGCCATTAATATTTTTATTCAGTGATCATATTATTTACCTAATTTCATTAAATGACTTTAATGAAAAATAGACAACAATTCCGTCTTACCAGCAATAGCCGGTATCCAGTGCCTGTCAGTTATTCATAGCCACTCGATTCCAGCCTTCGCTGGAATGACATAAACACAAATAAACAATATTTTTTAACCAACCTGACTGGCACCCGCATTGATTAAAGCCGTAAACCCACTCGAATATCTGGCCCCAAAATACTGGCCCACCTGGATACTCATCGGCGTGATGCGCGCGGTTGTTTTTTTACCCCTTCCCGGCATTGTATTTTGCGGCTCGCTACTCGGAAAATTGCTTTACCTTGTTATGCCCGATCGACGTAAGGTAGCGGAAATTAATTTACGCATTGCGTTTCCGGATGCGGATGATGCAAAAATAAATCACCTGGTTAAACAGAGTTTTAAAAATATGGCTGTGGGTGGTTTCGAACTGGGACTCAACTGGTGGAAAAGCGATAAACTGTTTGACCTGTGCGAAATCGAAGGTAAAGAACACCTCATACCCCCCGCAACAAAAGACAATGAAAAACCCAAAGGCATCATTTTATTAAGCGCCCACTTTACCAGTCTTGAAATTCCCGGCCCAACACTCATTCACTACCTGCCAATTCCATTTCAGGTCATGTATAAACACGCACACAACAAACTGTTTGACGCCTTTATGCTGTACCACCGCACCCGGCTTTATGAGGCGGTTGTCGATTATCACAAACCCATCGCCATGATACGCGGCTTAAAAAAAGGCAATGCTGCATGGTATGCACCGGACCAGGATTTTCGTGGTAAAGATATGGTATTCGCGCCTTTTTTTGGTGTGCAGGCGGGAACCTTAACCGCACCGGCACGTTTTTCTGAAATGACCGGTTCGCCGGTTGTGCCTTATTATATAAAACGCAATGCGGATAATCGGGGTTATAAACTGGTGATTCTGCCACCGCTAAAAAACTTTCCAACTGGTGACATTGATAAAGATGCATTAATCATTAACCAGACACTGGAGCATCTTATTCTGCAAAACCCGGAGCAGTATCTGTGGGTACATAAGCGGTTTAAAAATCGTCCTGAAGGTGAAGCGGCGATTTATCCACCTAAAAAATAAAAATGAAGTTTTATAATGGCCGAAACAATAACCCAATAGAACAAACACAGTCATCCCAGCATGCTTCTGGCTGGGATCCAGTGACTTTTATTTCAGCTCGAACAAAGTCGCTGGATCCCCGATACAAACCTTCGGTGATGACAATGTTCGCTGCATAATTATCTAGTTTAATTTACTGGCTAATTACTAAATTTATGAAAGTTTTTTCCTGACAACAGGTTTTAAACCTCATATCAGCCTTACTGTATAGTTAAATTAATTTTAAAATATATCGAGACAACATCACCGTTATGACATATCGACTTCTAACAATTTTATTGTGGCCGGTATTTTTTTTATACACCCTGAAAATATTCCTACGCGATAAATCATCCCGTTATTTTTTTCAACGCCTGGGGTTTTCCTACCCGATACAACCTACAAAAACTTTCTGGATTCATTGCGCCTCGGTTGGCGAAGTTAATACTTACCTGCCACTTCACCATAAATTATCAGCGCATTTCCCCGACACACAATTTGTTATCACCACCAATACCGTCACCGGGGCTAGTACAGTTAACCGACATAAACTCGAGCGCACCCAACATTGCTTTCTGCCCATAGAATCCACATTCGCGATTAAACGTTTTATCAATGCCTGGCAACCCGAGCAATGCCTGGTAATGGAAACAGAAATCTGGCCACTGCTTTATAAAATCTGTCACAACCATCAGATTAGTATTTCTATTATTAATGCCCGTTTGTCTCACCGCACATTAAAGACAAACCGTTGGATAAAGTCTCTTTATAAAAGCAGCCTTTTATATGTCGATAAAGTTCTCTGCAAATCCGATCATGAATTAAATAACTTCAAACAACTGGGGGCTAGCACTGAACAGTTAATCGTGGCGGGAAACTTAAAATTCACGTTTATAGAAACACCTCAGGACTTAACACCTGTCGATCTTAAAAATCGCAAATACATTGTTGCAGCCTCTACCCATAACAACGAAGAGCAGCAACTGGCAACACTCTGGCAAACACTTAACACAGACCTTTTACTGGTGATAGCGCCAAGACACCCGAATCGTAGCAAAGCCATTCAAAAACAACTGGACGATTTAAATATTAATTATGCAGTGCGCAGCCAGCAGGAAAGTATAAACGACAATACTCAGGTCTATCTGGCCGATACACTGGGAGAGCTAAACTCGTTTATGCAGGATGCCGAATTAGTTTTTATCGGTGGCTCATTAATAGAACATGGTGGACAGAACATTCTTGAACCCTGTCGCATGGGCAGGCCCACCATCTGTGGCCCCCACATGTTCAACTTTAAAGACGAACTGGAACTCTTACTTAAAAATAATGCCTGTCTACAGATACATAATTTGTCTGAACTCGAAGCAGCAATTTCTGCATATTTAAACAACCCCGAAAAACTGACTAACATTGGAAACAATGCTAAGAGCACTTTACAAAAACAATCAAAAATCTTAGACACCTATCTGACACACCTGATATGAATATCGATTACAAAATTAATGCCCCCGTAACAACCGAGCAGTTTAAAGCACTACTCGAACAATCAACACTGGGAGAGCGCCGCCCGCTTGATAATAACGAGTGCTTACAGGGCATGATAAAAAACAGCAACCTGATAGTAAGTGCATGGCACGGGGAAAAACTCATCGGCATTGCCCGCTCTGTCACTGACTTTCACTACGCCTGCTATTTGTCTGATTTAGCTGTCGATAAACAATACCAGAAAACAGGCATAGGAAGAAAATGTCTGGCACTAACCCAGGGGCAACTCGGACCGGAATGTAAACTTATTTTAATCGCCGCACCCGCTGCCCATTCTTATTATGGAAAAATAGGCTTTACGGGTAACGAAAGATGCTGGGTACTGGATAGAGATGAGCCGGTTAAATAACACGGCTTATTAATTTTATATCCTGAAAAATACCTTGTTTCATTACTGGCGATGTCATTACCTCGCCGTCGTTAAAAACTTATCCGTACCTTTGATTAGAGATGGTATTATTTCAGAGATATAATCACTAAACTTCAGCATCGCCTGTTTGTGTTGCGTTTCATTACCTGCAACCCACTCATATTTAAAACAGGCCTGTTCTCCATTTTTTAATATGACGGGATAAGCTTTCACCTGATCGCTAGATAGTTTAGTCCCTGGCAAAATTCCCGCGCCAATTCCAAGTGATGCCCATTCTTCTATGACTGTGTAACTTAAAGCCTGGCCAGGGTAACGGGTGAAAGTCGCCTTTTCATTTTTAAATAACGCTTCCAGACTACCATTTAACCCACAACCACCACTGGTTAAGATGATGGGAACATCGGGTAAGCTGGCTAACTTATACTGAAAATGCGGCTTGTTTTCTGCCGCCGCATCCACAGGGATGTAATACAGTGGATCGTTATAAAATAGCACTGACTCACGGTGCGTTTTCATCATACCGACCGGTGCAACAACAAAATCAATTTGATCCTGTAACAGGCGTTCTGTCATATCATCGAGCAGACACTCTTTGAAAATAATCGTGATATCCGGATTGGCCTGTCGATAGGGGAGCAATACCTGCTGTAAAAGACTCATATCGATCAAGGGTGACAAACCGATTCGTAGCAGCTTTTGTTGCGGATTATGAAACGCAACCGCCGTGGATTCCAGCTCATCTATATCCTCCAGCACAGATCTGATTTTAGGCAGCATGATTTCACCAAAGGAGGTTAAACCCACCTTACGTGTAGTGCGCACAAACAACTTGCCCCCAAGTTGATCTTCCAGTTGTGAAATGGCATTAGACAGTGTGGGCTGACTAGCGTAACAGGCCTGCGCCGCTTTGCTGAAAGAGTGCATTTCAGCAACAGACCTGGCAAATAGGAGTTGTTTTAGATTCATAGAACTTATTTGTTTTTTAAATAAATAACATTTATAAATAGAATTTCTAAATAAGACTAGCATAAATTAAGATTCATTTCGAGCCCAGAGTAACCTCACCAGGATAACGTTACCGAGATAATGTTACCGGGGTAACGTTACGAGCTATGGGCAGAAAATAAATATTTACGCTAAACCAAGAAGAGGAAAAACCATGAAGATTTCAACAATCACGTTCGTGTTTTGCATCACCATAACCGGTGGCATTGGAAATATAACTGTCGCGAGTCCAAAGCAAAATGAAAGCAGTTTATATCAACGTCTGGGTGGCTATAACGCCATCGTAGCTGTCGTTAATGATCTGGTGCCGAGACTGGCAAAAGATAAACAACTGGGACGTTTCTGGGCGCATCGCGGTAGTGACGGTATTGCCCGTGAAAAGCAGCTACTGGTTGATTTTATCGCCCATAAAGCCGGTGGCAATCTTTATTACACCGGACGAGATATGAAAATCAGCCATAAAGATATGCGCATTAGCGAAAACGACTGGACCCGCCTGATGACGCACTTAAGTGCAACACTGGATAAATTCAAGCTGGCGAAACGCGAGCGCAATGATGTTATCGCGTTTATTGAAAGCACTAAAGATGACATGGTAGAACGACCATAAATAAATCACGGAGATCATGATGACTGCACAACGATTACTGTTTCTGATAGTGGCCATATTAATTGGCACTGGAATATATCTGTCTGGATTTAAGCAGGTGCACTGGTTTAGTTATTTACCAGCCGTCTTACTGCTGTTTGCCGGATTAACCGGTATTTGCCCGACGCTATTAGTCTTAAAAAAACTGGGTTTTAAATAATCGACATCGCTATAACGAACAAGGTCACCTGTTCGTTATAGTATTGATTTACATTATGGATATAAATTTCATATTAATAGCAACCATCCCAATCATTATCGGAGTGTTCTTTCTGGTAATGATTTCGCGGGAGATAACGTCTCCAGATAAAACCCGATGGTTTATTGGTATAGGTCTGGGTGCAGGTATACTGGCTTTCAGTTTTAAAATAATACTGATTGTAAATTTTGATTCTGTTGCAAAAAAACTTAAGCTGAAAAACACAGCTCGCCTTTCAAATTTAGAAACAGCCAAAACAAAACCAGTCATTCCAGATGAAATACACCCGGTAGGATATCAATGGCAGGCCTTACCCGAAGTTGCTCCGTCACCAAAAAACAACCCCAGCAGTTCTGCAAAAATCAAACTGGGTAAAAAGTTATTTTTCGATAAACGATTATCTGCTAATAATTCAATATCCTGTGCTTCATGCCATATTTTATCTAAAAATTATGCGGGTGCAGATGGACGTCGAGTTGCGTTTGGCATCAATCAGCAAAAAGGCACCCGCAACGCACCCAGCGTAATTAATGCGGCGTTTCAAAGCGTATTATTCTGGGATGGCAGAACCAGCTCGCTTGAAGCGCAGGCAAAAGAACCGTTACTTAATCCAATAGAAATGGCGATGCCCTCGTTACAGGCCGTAGAAAATAAACTTCAGAACATACTGGAATACAGCACTTTATTTAAACAGGCATTTCCTGAAAACCCGACCATCACAATCGAAAACACAGTCAAAGCCATCGCAAGTTTTGAGAGAACATTAATCACTCCAGATTCACCGTATGATAGATTTGTCAAAGGCGATAGATCGGCTTTAACTGACAGCCAGATTCGGGGCATGGCACTGTTTGAAACCACCGGCTGTGTGATTTGTCACTCTGGCCCAAATTTCAGTGGTGCTAGTGTGTTTGGTCACAACGGTGCGTTTAGACTCTTCCCTTCAATTAAAAATAAACCGATTGAAGACAGGTACCAACTTAATGCCGATGGCGGCACGATGAATCACAGTTCAAGTATTAACCATCGTGGAATCTGGCGAATTCCTTCACTTAGAAATGTGAGTCGAACCAGCCCCTATTTTCATAATGGCTCCGTAAAAACACTTACTGAGGCCGTGAGCATAATGGCGCAATTACAGCTAAATAAAAACATCAGTAATAACGAAAAAGATGACAGAAAAATTTTCTGGAATGCGAAATTAAAACAATTTATTGTGACCGAGAATCACGCCTTAAGTGAATATGAAATTCAGGATATTGTGGCATTTTTGCACGCGCTTGAGGGAGATATTAAACAGGGCATGTAAACATTTTACTTGTTAAAACTGCACTCTCGAAAAGGTACTCAACAATACCTGACACCTGTCATCCTCTTTCAGGTCAAAATTCATTGACTTACTTTTCCAGCTCTTTTATTAACTAGATATATAACAACATTCGGCAATTATCCATCAACTCAACGGTGAAACAAGCCGATTAAGCAGGGAAAACCGGTAAATTTTTCGGCCCCTCTTTACAAAAGAGACGACCCCACCTTATAAGCATCACTCAAGCTCCGCCAATTTTTTTCGGTAAAAGAGTATTGTGAATTTATGCGCTGCTGCTTGAGTAATGAGCGTTTAAGTCGCTGTAAATTTTCCTGCTTCCAGGCATTATTTTTTGCATTTATATTGCGTAACTCACCCTTATCAAAATCGATCAGGTAAACTTTGCCGCTTGCATCCTGTAAAATATTATTGGCATTTAAATCCGCGTGATAAACACCCGCATTATGAAATTCGCAAATACACATACCCACACTTTGCCACTCTGCCGCGCTTAGTTCCCGTTGAGCCAATAGCTGATCCAGGCTTTGAACATCCGGTATGCGCTCTACAAGTATTTGGGCACGGTATAAAGGACTGAGTTTAAAGGGCCAACGACAAACTGATGCGGCAATGGGCTGTGGAACAGGTAAGCCCTGCGCCTGCATCCATTGTAGCAATCGCCACTCTTTTACTGAACGGGTATTTTCGAAGCTAAGGCTAATATAGGTTTGTTGAACGAGCCGGGCAATGAGTCCACCTCGCATATATTTACGTAGAACACCACTGAGGCCATCTACTTCTACGAACCAGGCCTGCCCTCGACCGCCACTGGTGATACGCTGGGCTGAAGCAGATTTATGCAAAGCATCCAGACCGGATAAGCTGATGGATGGGTTTTGTAATAACTGAGGATTATACAACAAGGCGCAATTAGCGTTACTGAGTTTGATGCTATGTTCAGTGTTATTTTTATGCTTTTGAATCATTGTCCGCCTAATTTATATTAATCCAGATCGACTGCTGGCTGAAAGCCAGACGCTAAAACCCGATCATGAACCTGCTTTGCCCTTATGATACCTAAAAGCGCCAAACAGGCGAGACTTTAAATAAGATTATTTGCACTGGGTAACCTCTGGTTATGTGGCGCCAGAAACCGTTTCAATCGTAATTAACTGACTGCCACCAAAAGCTATATAATAAACAATGTTATTTCAAGATTTAGTTTAATGTCCCACATAACTTCTTAAACCAAAACAGGTAACCAACGCCTATGTTATCACGCAGAACATTTATCAAAGCATCCGCATTCGGCCTGCTGCAATTTTCTAGCCATCTGTTATTGGGTTGTGGAAATAGAAGCGCACCCAAGGCCTTAGAACCCGCTAACGCATTAGAAAACATAGGACCGCTTTTGTCCGCCGATGAAAATGGAGTAATGCTGCCCGCAGGCTTTAGCTCACGCATCATCGCTCGCTCGGGCAGTCAGCCCTACATCGGCTCTGCCTATTCGTGGCATAGCGCCCCGGATGGTGGTGCAACATTTCGTACCGCTGACAATGGTTGGATTTATGTTTCAAATAGCGAAAAGGGGAATAATTCAGGTGGCGTTGGCGCCATTCGGTTTGATGCTGCCGGAAATATTGTAGACGCTTATTCAATACTTGAAAATTCAAATCTAAACTGTGCTGGCGGCGCAACGTCATGGAACACCTGGTTATCCTGTGAAGAGCATGACAATGGAATAGTCTGGGAGTGTGACCCATATGGTCAACGCTTACCCATTCAGAGACCCGCACTGGGTGTCTTTGCCCACGAAGCTGCTGCATTAGACACTAATACGAATAACATTTATTTAACAGAAGACAAATCTGATGGTTGCCTGTACCGGTTTGTACCGGACGCACTCATAAGTGCGGGTGTTGCGGATTTAAATTCGGGCACTTTAGAAGTCGCAGTTGTCGACTCAAAAGATTTGTCTGTTAGTTGGCAGCCCGTTCCAAACCCGGATGCATCCTCTGAACCTACACGCTATCAAGTCAGTTCATGCACACCATTTAACGGTGGCGAGGGCATTGTTTTTTATAAAGGGCAGGTTTTTTTTGCCACTAAAGGTGACAATAAAATCTGGTCGTACAATACCCGAATCAATAAATTATCCGTTATCTATGATAAACACACTCACCCGAACCCAATTTTAAGTGGCGTGGACAATATCACCCTTACCAGCGGCGGAGAGATTGTGGTTGGTGAAGATGGTGGCGATTTACAGGTTGTTGCCATAACAAAAAACAATACATTAATCCCCCTTGCCCAGCTAAAAGGGCATGAGCATTCAGAAGTAACCGGGCCGGCATTTTCCCCTGACGGTAAACGATTATATTTTAGTTCTCAACGGGGCACATCTGGCTCGTCAGGTGATGGGATTACGTTTGAAATAACTGGAAATTTTCTTTAAACATTTTTTGCAGGTGTTCGGCTTTAACTAATAGTCGTTCACTTTCAGTCAGGGCAAAATAAAAAAGTGACAGAAAAAAACCTTATCCCCCCTCCCACTTTCAGGAAGGGGGGGGGATAAGGTTTAATAGGTGAGTCTATTTGGCGCTGATTATTTTCTTTTTAATCTAACTACAAACAGACTTAAAAATAGTAGTAAGAATAGCGGATTCAAACTACCACCGCCACCGCCGCCACTAGCACCCTTAGTAGCCTCATTCTTTTCGACTACCAGTACAAATGTTTCCTCTACAGATAATGGAATATCTGCATTATCCGTAACATTAATGGTAATTCCATAAAATCCATTTGCTAGTGCTGAGGGGTTAAATGTAAAACGGGTAGCATCGTTAGCTGCTGAAGCAGAAATTTCAGTTAGATCCCAAACTACACTCGCACTGTCATTGCCATTTGGATCAACTACAACGGCTACAATTTCAACCTCACCACCCGCACTATCAATTACGTCTACTATGTTGCCATCCTGATAAATTTCCAGGCTCACGGCAGGTGGTAAATTCGTTTCCGTAATGGTTAAATCATGCTCGAAGTTTCCTCCGTTTTCAGAATTATATACGGGCATATAGAATTCATCATCTCCGGCACGGGCATTGTTAATTTTAACATTTATTACCTCATCAACTTCTGCCATATTTTCATCAATCACGGGAACAACCAATACAGCATTATTAAGTTCATCCTCATTTTCTAAGGTGATGCTAATATTTTCCTGGTTGATAAAGTTAGTTTCTAAATCATCGTAGGTAGCACTTTGCTCAGAAAAACTGAAATTAATAACGACTGGGAATTCTGGAGAAGGCCCTGAGAACGTGATTTTAAGTCTGGCTTGCGACGGCTCACCTGTAATAGATGACGCCGTTTCAAAACCAACCAATGGATAAACATTTACCAATTGCTCAAATGGATCACTGCGATTTCCAGCCGCATCAATGGCAACCCACTGTAATCTGACAGCACCGCTCGGTAGTGAAATTTGATTGTTCTCATTCGGTATTAACAGCTCACCATTGAGTGATACCTCTAACACAATTTCACCACTTTCATTCCAGTCCGAGTATGAATCATAATATTCAATCGACCGGTAGGATTCTTCACCTGATAAATTTAACAGTGTAGTTTCACCCGTTGCCCGAAGCGAAATTGTCGCTGCAGACTCAATAACCGGCTTTCCATTATCAACGTTATTATCTGGATCATTGATATCCAGAACACCGTCGTTATCATCATCCGTGTCAGCTGTATCACCAATGCCATCACCATCAAAGTCGGTTGACTCTAATGGGTCTAATGGGAACAAATCAAGTGCATCTTCAACACCATCATTATCATCATCGGTATCAGCATTATTACCAATACCGTCATTATCCGTATCGACAGATTCGGTATTATCCAGAGGGAATGCATCATTTGCATCTAAGGCGCTGTCGCCATCTGAATCACGGTGTACTACACCCGCAATACTTAAACCCGGTAACTGGTTCGTTTCACCGAAGTCCCAATATGGGTTACCATCCGTGTCAACATAGCTTAACCAGTCCGCATATAATGTGACGGCTGCACAGGTTGTATTATTATCGGATACAGGGCATTGCATCTCTGCAAGCGTTAGACCTACTCCTCCCGCAGCATTTTCGCTTTGGCCTGTAGTATCTGTAGCCCAGAAACTATTTTCAATCACTCCGGTACGACTTAATGGAGACTCATCTCGCCCACTAGTCGCGGTAATAAAACCGGTGGCAAAACTATTGCTAATTGAGTTGGTTGATGCGCTCCCCCCATTTAAACCTGCAATATTGCTTCTACCCGTTACTTCAACCGAGCTAAAACTGTTCGAAATAGCGTTACCGCCACCATCTCCAATTAAGCCTCCGTGATTATCATAACGAGCTGTAATACGTCCTAATGCGTAACTTCCTGTTATGACAACATTTGTACCTTCTCCGAGTAAACCACCACTAGAACTTTGACTCGTAATATCAACATCAGCATAACTATTAATAATATTGCTATTAACAGCTCTACCCATCAGGCCACCAACATCCGAATCCGCTGTTATTGTATTGCCAGTAAACCGAGAGTTAGTCATGTCAAGTTGAAGCGCATCACCGACTAAACCGCCGACCTGTCGACTACCTCTTATCTGTCCATTAACGGATGTATTTAAAATGGATGAAAAAGATGCGGAGCCCACAATACCTGCGACAGAATCATCACCTTCAACATACATTAATGGCCCTGAAAGCTCTAAATTTTTAATGGTTGAATACGAGGTATAAGCCCAAAGCGCCTGATAATCAGAATACCTTCTTTGAATCATCAGGTTAGAAATAATGAAACCATTACCATCAAATACGGCCTGGAAAGGCTGACTGCTACTACCTATTGCGACCCAACCCGATCGATTGTTCCAATAGGTATCACTGTTATTCAGTACACCATCACCATTAGTATCAAAGTCAAGGTTTTGTAATAGCTCATAACCTTTGCATACACGTTGCAGCTTGCCGTTTGCCAGGGCTGCTGGGCAACCTGAATTATCTGCAACTGCTTCAGCGGATAGCTTTTGATATGCACCGGTTAATGAATAACGCATAGCATCCAGTTCTTCTAAACTGTTAATATCAATCAAGCCATCTGAATCCGCGTCGATATCAACAATACCGTCTCCATTATCATCATCGTCTATTGAGTCGATGATTCCATCGTTGTCAAAATCATCGGCAAACGAATCCAGTGTTAAGCCCGATGCTGTTTGACATGCGCTATCACAACTGCTGTTCCAGCTTTCAGGTAAGCCATCAAGATCTGAATCAACAGATGCCGCTGCATTCTCAGGAAAACTATCGAGTGTAAGTGCTGAATTTTGCTGACAAAGCGCATCACACAATACTGTCCATTGGTCAGGTGCGCCGTCATTGTCATTATCCACGGATGCGGCATAAATACTCGGAAACGCATCATCAACATCAAATACGCCATCCCCATCTGTATCACCAATTGTTTTGCCATTTAAAATTAAAGAGGGTAATAAACTGGCCGACCCAAAGTTCCAGTAGGCCCCACCGCTCGGATTAAGATCATTATCCCAGCCCGCATACAAGGTAGCTGATGCACAGGTCGAATTATCCGCGGCTGTTGGGCATTGCAACTCGGTTGATGTAAACCCGGCACCTGCCTGGCTCGTTGCTTGCCCAGACGTATCAACCGCCCAATAACTATTGGTTACAGTATTATCAAATGAGCTGGCAATCATGCCGCCAGTTTCTGTATTGCCGGTAACAACGGCGGCTGAATAGCTATTAAGAATCGAAGAACTAGATGCGCTACCTATTAATCCTCCAACCAGTCTATCGGCTGTAACTGTACCCACAGCAAATGACGCTTCTACGGTTGAACGACTAACAACGGCAGCTAAGCCACCAATATATTCAGTTGCACTCACCGTTCCGGAAAATAGGCTAGCCTTAACAGTGCTATTAATTAAATAATGAGCTAAACCACCCGCTCTTACCTCCAACGATTTTACGCTACCTGTAACAAAACAGGCTTCAATACTTGAGTTGGATACAGTCGCTGCCAAACCGGCTGTAAAACGCTTACCCTGTATGGACATAAGTTCGCCTGACAGGCCCAGGTTTCGAATCGTTGCATTGTCCATTCTCGTAATAAAGGACTGGTAATCCCGGTCTATGCGGTTAATCATGAGATTATTAATCACATAACCATTACCCTCTAATACACCAGAAAAAGATTCACTATTCGGACTACCAATGGGTAACCATCCCTGCCCATCATTCCAGTATTCATCATTGATATCCAGGATGCCATCGTTATTCGTATCGAAATTAAGGTCCTGTGTTAACTCATAACCAATACATACGTTTTGTAAAACACCATTATAAATACGTAATGGGCAACCACTCGAATCTGTGATGCCTTCTTCATCAAGCTTTCGGCCTGTACCCAATAAATTAAAGCGAATTGCATTGAGCTCAGCCAATGAAGACACCTCAATTAAACCATCGGAATCAGCATCAGCATCAATGTTGCCATCGCCGTTATCATCGGTATCGAGAGCATTAGCAATGCCATCGTTATCGAGGTCGTTAAGCGAAGTGTCTAGCACTAAACCAGAGGCACTTATACAACTCGCATCACAGCCGCTATTCCATGCGTCGGGCAAGCCATCGGCATCATTATCGACTGAAGCCGCAGCATTATCAGGGAACGCATCCAGAACAAACCCTGATGCCGCCTGGCAGTTTGCATCACAGGATAATGACCACGAATCAATTGCACCATCACCATCTGAATCTTTGGCTGCAACTGGGTTTGTCGGGAAGTCATCAAGACTGTCCAGCACATTGTCACCATCACTATCGCGATAGGTAACCCCATTTAAAATTAAGCCAGGTAGTTGATTAGCGGTCCCAAAATCCCAGTATGGATTGTTAGCAACATCTTGATAGCTGCTCCAGCCAACATACAATGGAACTCCAGCACAGGTTGTATCATCTGCAGCAACTGGACATTGAAGCTCACTAAGCGTGGCACCTGTAGCGCCTGTAGTCGTGTCTGAGCCACTCAACGATTGATTAGTTGTATCACTCGCCCAATAATTATCGGTAAAATTACCGCTTGAAAATCTATGCGTGCCCGCTAAGCCACCCTGAAGAGAATACGCAGAAACCTTACCAATGGCGTAACTTCCCTGAAGTACAATAGACGCACTTCCAGAACCCCATAGCCCACCAGCGGGACCATATGCCGTAATATAAACTGAGGAAAAACTGGAAATCAGGTTAACCGTACCCCCAGAGACACTACCAGCTAAACCACCAATACTTTGACCCTGGCTGATAATATGGCCAGTTGCAAAACTTGCATTAATTGACCCGCGATCAAAATATCCCGCTAAGCCACCAACAGTATTACTTGAACCAACATAAGAAACATTAGCAAAACTCTCTACAAAATCACTAGATGACATGCTGCCTACTAAGCCACCGACATTATAGCCATCGGTATTAATCACAACATCCGCTGAGCTTGCCTGAATATTCGTTCGAATTGCGTTTCCTATTAAGCCACCGGCGTTTGCACCATTAGTATTAACTGAATTAATTACTCCCTTTACATTTATATCAATCACTTCACTGTCTAAACTATAACCTGCAAGCAATCCGATAATGGAATATCCACTTAATGAAGTGTGAGGCCCGTCGAAGGTAATATTATTAACCGCGGCTTTATCCATCGAAGCAAAGAAGCCCTGATAGCTATTACGTTCACGATTGATCATCAGATTTCGAATAGTAAAATTATTACCATCAAATCTTGCACTAAAAGGATTCCTTTGCTCACCGATAGGCAACCAACCTAAACCATCATTCCAAAACTCATCTGCAGCATCTAGTAGTCCATCAGCATTTGAGTCGAAGTCCAGGTTTTGCATCAATTCATAACCATAACAGGCGTGTTTATACTCCCCCTGAAGAATACGTATTGGACAACCCATTGAACGCGCAGGGTTATCATTCATAATAAGCGAGGTGCCGCTCAGGTTATTTCGAATAGCATCTAATTGCTGCAGACTGGTAATTTCTAACAAGCCATTTGAGTTTGCATCTATGTCTTCAATACCGTCATTGTTATCATCGGTATCGACGCTATTCAGAATGCCGTCATTATCTGAATCATCTGGAAAGGTATCAAGGGTTAAACCTGATGCAGCCTGGCAGCTAGCGTCGCAAGTTGCCAGCCACTGTTCTGGCTGCCCATCGAGGTCAGCATCTAAAATGGCTGCTGCATTGTTAGGTAAGTGATCGATACTTAAGCCAGAGTCAGCCTGGCATGTGCTATCACAAGTACGACTAAACGCATCAGGTGATCCGTCACTATCACTATCTTTTGATGCTGCGAAGATAAGCGGAAAGTCATCGTTACTATCTAAAACCCCATCACCATCTGTATCACGATGTACAACACCGTTTATGATTAAACCAGGTAATTGACTGGCCGTCCCATAATCCCAGTATGGATTTCCATCACCATCAATGCTCGTATCCCAGCCCGTATATATTTCTGTAGCTGCGCATGTAGTGTTATTGGCCGAGGTAGGACAGGTTAATTCGTTATGTAAAAAACCTGTACCGCCAGCGCTGGTTGTGATTTGGCTTATATCGGTAGCCCAATAACTATTAGTTACAACTGTAGTACGGGCATCACCAATTAACCCGCCTCCTGACCTGGACAGATTGGTAACAAGCCCAATCGCATAACTCGATGCTATAGTAGAGCCTGAGTCACTACCGATCAGTCCACCCACATATGAGCCACCCTCAACTGAACCCGTCGCAAAGCTGGATGTAATCGTTGACGAAGTAAGGTTGCCGGCTATTCCACCCACATAATCATCATTTGAAGAAACAAAAGCCAGAGAGTAGCTTGCTGTAACTGAAGAATTATTAATTTCCCCAGCTAATCCACCTGCATTATAACCAATGCTTGCTATCATACTGACACTGCCAAGGGAATAGCTTGATGTAACTGAAGAATCAACAATCTGCCCAGCTAATCCACCTACATGATAACCAATGCTTGTTGTCATGCTGACGTCGCCAGATGAATAGCATCTTTCAATAATGGTATTGTTTGATGCAGAGCCTATAAGGCCACCAAGACGATAAGTAATGCTACCTACTACAGTCACATCAGCCGTTGATGCACTTAATTTAACCGTACTACCTGTTGCCTCACCTAGCAGCCCCCCCGTGTTATCGTCAGATGAAAAAACTTTACCGGATACACTGCTACTTTCGATGGTTGTAGTAGAGGCTGAGCCCACAAGCGCGCCAACATAACCTCGACCGGTAACCGACAATAAGTCACCTGTTAAGACAACATTTAGTAGATTTGAATCAGCCGTGTAAGCAAACAGGCCTACATAGCTAGTGGTTGATCTGTTAATCATCAGGTTTCGAATCTCAAACCCATTACCGTTTAATATCGCTGAAAATGGCTGGTTATTACTACCAATGGGCTGCCATCCAGCTCCACCATTCCAATAGCTATCATCAATACTCAGTACGCCATCACCATTACTATCAAAATCCAGATGAGTGGTTAATTCAAAGCCAGTACAGCCCGTCAACGGACAACCCGTGTTATCGGCATACAAGCTAGCCCCATCAAGGTTATTACGAATTTCATCTAGATCAGAAAGATCATTAATTTCAATCAGTCCGTCATCATCAAGATCATAATCTGCTCGCCCATCGGCAGCCTGTGCAAAGCTGGCATACAAAGACAGAAGAATCACCGAAAAGATAATAGTTAAGCGTGACATGAATACATTTCCTTAATTAATTGTGTGCTCGGGCACACAGACAACACAACTAAAGTTAGATTTTGTAACTTTAGCTTTTAACATTTATGGGAATTACTAACGTCTTTACGAAGTTAGTGAGCAGAATTGATCAATGAGTTTGAATAAATACGCGGAGATTTTTCGCAATTACACAACTAAATTAACGATTCCTAATGCAGATAGCATACTATCGGTTAAAGTTTTTTTTGGAAGTGCCCCGGTTGTAGGGATTTTCTGACAAAATAATTTATGTGAACTGGTTCACAAAATTGCAGCTGTTATCTCGCCAGTTAAAGGAACGGATCAATGTAAGAATGGATAAGTAGAACCCACCTGAAAAAAAACTATCGGTCATACATTAAAGCAGGACTGACATTAAAATTATGCTAAATAACTACGATAAAATTAAGCCTGCCCTGGACTGACTCTAGTTTGAATCCAGACCCTAATACCCGACCAGGGACCCGCTTTGCCCGTCTGATACCTAAATGCGCCGAACAGGCGGGAATTCATGTTGAATTGGCCTTTATTTGCTCTGGGTAAACCCTAGTTATGCACAGTCATAAAATTGTAAATCCTCCGCCTATTTAAGTGGTTCTTAATACAGGCAATCTGTCAATCACTTTTTAATTTATTTGTAACTTATTGAATTTCCTACAACAATTCCATTTGATTATTTTTTAAACAATTTAGTAACAATTCCGTCATAGTTTGATTTCAGACAATAAACGTAGAATCATCCACAGAGTTATCCACAGCTTTTGTGGATAACCCGCAGCACCTATCTACAGAGCCGATTATAGCGGCATTATGACAAAATCCACCCCTCCTACCGATGAGCCGGTGCATAAATTAGCCCATAGAATTTATAGTTAAAATCACTGTCCAACCACTGGCTCCAATTGTCTGTTAGAAACACACTGACTTTACTCAAGGGGTTGATGCCATGCCATCATATTCACTGAAGTTACCTGATGCACACCCAGCTAAACAGCTGGTACGAACACTCCTGTTTCTCACCGTTGTTTATACACCGCTCATATCTGCAGGCGCATTTTCAGAACCACTTTCAGAACAGTTAAATGGCTTTGAAATTGGACAGTCCCCCTTAGTTCCCGTCACTGAAATTCACCACGGTGGGCCACCCAGGGACGGTATTCCCTCGATTGACCAGCCAAGCTTCATTAATGCTCAGGCAGCGAATTATTTACACGATACGGACCGGGTACTTGGTATTCATATTAATAATATACCCAAAGCCTACCCAATTAGTATTTTAAACTGGCATGAAATTGTTAACGATGGCGACACCCTCATTAGCTATTGCCCCCTGTGCGGTACCGGCATGGCCTTCAAATCTGAGGCTGCAAATTTTGGGGTATCCGGGCTACTGTATAACAGTGATATGTTGCTATATGACAGAAAAACCAGGTCCCTGTGGTCGCAGATACTCGCTAAAGCAATTAGTGGTGAGCGCAAGGGGGAGTCACTGGCAATGTTGGCAGTGAACAATACCAGCTGGCAACACTGGCGAAACCTGCATCCGGATACGCTGGTGCTATCACGAAATACCGGATTCAAGCGGGACTATTCAAAATCACCCTACGGTAACTACGCAACGAATAACGCCCTGTACTTTCCCGTTAGTGCCAGGAGCCGTCGATATCACCCGAAAGAAAAAGTAACCGGCATTGAATTAAACGGAATTTACAAGGCCTACCCGTTCAGCGAACTGGCAAAAAGCCGTCGGGGACTCAATCTACAATACGCGTCAGATGTCATCATAGTCAAAGATAAAATTGCAGATAAAAGTATAGAGATACATTTTCACCCACAACACCAAAGCGCCACTGTTCGCACACGCTCGGGAACAACCTTACCCTCACTCACCAGCTACTGGTTCGCCTGGTATGCCTTTCACCCACAAACTCAAATTTATACCTACACACAAAAATAAGCCGCGCGCGGTTTGCGACTAAAAACTTAAAATTATCCCCCGAGCACCATATTCGTAATTGCAGACTTGGTATATAAATGCGCGGGGATTTTATCTTTAATCGTCTCATGCAACTGGGGCAGTTTAGACCAGTGTACACCCTGCTTGTGATGGTGAGCTGTGTGATAACCCAGGTTTCCAGTGAGCCTGTTATATACGGAGTTCAGATTATTATAGGAGGCGGCAAACTCATCTTGCGTATCCAGCCCCGAATGGTGCTCGTAGGTAACATACGCGGTAAAAAGCAAACTGGTCACCATGGGCAGCACAAATAAAAACAGGGCCGGCAGCGGATTAAACCACACTAGCAAACCAACAATTACAAAGGTCATCAGGGTATACACCACAAAAGGTCGCAGTTGCTTAGGGTGTTTTTTACCCACCACAAAGCCTCTGGGATAAGCGGTTATCGCCACATTCAACGTATACTCAATCACCCCCATTTTACTGCCATCTTTGCGCTTCCAGCGGCTTTCATCTTTTTCCTGATCGAGAAAATTAAGGTGATGCCCAAGCACATGATGCAAACGCCACAAGTGTGTGGTCACGCCGGTGTGTAATGCATAAATAAATTCCAGCCCGCGATTAAGAAAAGCATTTCTAAAAGTGAACAGGTGTTGATGATGGTGATTCCACGCACAGATTGTACCCTTTGGGATAATCATGAGCAGATAATAAATAAAGAGCAACAGCGCATTATTTACGGTGAAATATAAAATAAAATCGACAACGGTGAGGGATAAAATAATTAAAACCGGTAAGCGATCTTCCCTGTACCTGAAAATACTGAATCCTTTCGGGCTTGACTCTGGATCACGCATAAATTTGCTCTATTCTTTACAATTAAGGAATTAAGGATTGTTAGATTTTTTTCTGAAATCTGACGGCTGAAATTAAAATCATTTAGGTATCATAGCCCAGATTAGGTGATAACCAGCGTTCGGCTTCCGCTAAAGTCATGCCCTTACGTTTAGCATAGTCTTCAACCTGATCCCGATTGATTTTGGCCACCGCATAATATTTTGATTCCGGATTACTAAAATACCAGCCACTCACGGAAGCGGCAGGCAGCATGGCAAAACTTTCCGTAATACTAATGTCGGCATTTTTGTCCGCATCAATAAGCTGCCAGAGTTTGGCTTTTTCCGTGTGATCCGGGCAGGCGGGATAACCCGGTGCCGGACGAATGCCTTTATACTCTTCTGCAATAAGCGCATCATTGTCGAGCGCTTCATCTTTTGCATAGGCCCAGAATTCTTTACGCATGCGCTTGTGCATGAGTTCCGCAAAAGCTTCGGCTAAACGATCCGCCAGTACTTTCAGCATAATTGCGTGATAGTCATCGTGATCATCTTCAAAACGTTTTACGTGCTCTTCTATTCCAATACCGGTGGTCACCGCAAAGGCACCAATGTGGTCTTTCAATGCGGTTTCTTTAGGTGCAATAAAATCACTTAAACAATTATTGGGCCGCCCTGGAGGTTGCTGGGTTTGGGTGCGTAGAAAATTTAACGTCGTTAAAAGTTCACTGCGTGAATCATCCGTGTATACTTCCACGTCATCATCATTCACGCTATTCGCGGGAAAAACACCCACAACGGCTTTTGCGGTTAACCACTTTTCGCTGATTATTTTTTCCAGCATGGCCTGGGCATCTTTAAATAATTTTGTCGCCTCTTTGCCTTTTTCTTTATCGGTTAAAATTTTCGGATAACGACCCTTTAATTCCCAGGCAAAAAAGAACGGTGTCCAGTCGATGTAATCTTTTATTTCTTCTAATGCATAATCTTCAAACACTTTTACACCGGTAAATGCCGGTATACCAATATCGCTTTTATCCCAGTTTATTTGTGCTTTATTTAAACGCGCATCTTCAATTTTTGCCCAGTTGGTTTTCTGTCGACGTCCCGCATGATTAATACGCACCTGCTCGTAATCTTCATTTAGTTCACTAACAAAGTCTTCTTTTAAATCTGTCGAAATTAAACTTTGTGCAACACCCACTGCGCGAGAGGCATCTTTCACCCAGACAGTTGGGGCTGCGTAATTTTGATCTATTTTTACGGCGGTGTGTGCCTTTGATGTCGTCGCACCACCAATCAAAACCGGCACGTGCATTTTTAAACGTTGCAACTCTTTGGCCAGGTGCACCATTTCGTCGAGCGATGGGGTAATCAACCCACTTAAACCAATGATGTCGACATTTTCTTCGCGGGCTTTTTCTATAATTTGATTAGCGGGCACCATCACGCCCATATCCACCACTTCAAAATTATTACACTGCAACACCACGCCAACAATATTTTTACCAATGTCGTGTACGTCACCTTTAACCGTGGCCATTAAAATTTTGCCATTGGATTCCGCTTTGCCGTCTTTTTCCGCTTCAATAAACGGAATTAAATGTGCCACGGCTTTTTTCATTACCCGTGCAGACTTTACAACCTGGGGTAAAAACATTTTGCCGTCGCCGAATAAATCACCGACCACATTCATGCCATCCATTAACGGTCCTTCAATCACCTGAATCGGACGATCAAAATTTAAACGAGCTTCTTCCGTGTCTTCAACAACATAGGTATCGATACCTTTAATTAATGCATGCTCAATGCGTTTGCTGACTTCGTATTCTCGCCACTCTAAATTTTCAACTTTTTTATCGCTGCTGCCATCGCCGCGATATTGATCCGCAATATCCAGCAGGCGTTCGGTGGAATCGTCGCGTAAATTTCGCACCACATCTTCAACATGCTCTCGCAGCTCCTGCGGCAAATCATCATAAACCGCGAGTTGTCCCGCGTTAACGATGCCCATATCCATGCCCGCTTTTATGGCGTGGTATAAAAACACCGCATGGATGGCTTCGCGTACCGGATTGTTTCCGCGAAAAGAAAAAGAAACGTTTGAAACACCGCCGGACACCATCGCATGTGGCAATGTATCCTTAATAATTTGAGTGGCTTCGATAAAGTCCAGACCATAATTATTGTGTTCTTCAATGCCGGTGGCGACCGCAAAAATATTCGGGTCAAAAATAATATCTTCCGGTGGGAAACCCACCACTTCGGTTAAAATTTTATAAGCACGGGTACAGATTTCCACTTTACGATCACGGGTATCTGCCTGCCCTACCTCATCGAAGGCCATGACAATCGCGGCGGCACCGTATTTGCGAATCAGTTTAGCCTGCTCAATAAACGTCTCTTCGCCTTCCTTCATACTAATGGAGTTAACAATGCCTTTACCCTGAATACATTTCAGGCCGGCTTCAATAATGTGCCACTTGGATGAGTCAATCATCACCGGAACCCGGGAAATATCCGGCTCCGAGGCAATTAAATTTAAGAAGGTGACCATGGCATGTTCGCCATCGAGCATGCCTTCATCCATATTAATGTCAATAATCTGCGCACCGTTTTCCACCTGCTCACGAGCGACATCGAGTGCAGTGTCGTATTCTTCCTCGAGGATTAAACGTTTGAATCGGGCTGAGCCGGTCACATTAGTGCGCTCACCGACATTGACAAATAAAGAGTCTTTGCCAATGTTGAGTGGCTCTAAACCACTTAAGCGACACTCCACCGGGGCTTCTGGGATTTTTCTGGGGGGGTATTTGCTCACCGCTTCGGCGATGGCCTGAATATGATCCGGCGTAGTACCACAACAACCACCAATAATATTCAGGAAGCCGGACTCTGCCCATTCACTAATCTGCTTCGCCATATCCTCAGGCGATTCATCGTATTCACCAAACTCATTAGGCAGGCCCGCATTGGGATGGGCATTTAAATTACAGTCAATAATGCCGGACATTTCCGCCACATACTGGCGCAACTCATCTGCACCCAGCGCACAGTTAAAACCGAAACTGATCGGGTTAACATGACGCATGGAATTCCAGAAGGCCTGTGCCGTCTGGCCGGATAGAGTTCTACCGGAGGCATCCGTAATGGTGCCTGAAATCATCACCGGTAACTCCGTATTATGATCATCAAAATATTGCAGTACCGCAAAAATGGCGGCTTTGGCATTAAGCGAATCAAAGACGGTTTCAATCAGGATAATATCCGAACCGCCATCCACCAGTCCTTTCGTGGCTTCGGTATAGGCTTCCACCAGCTCGTCAAAACTCACATTCCTAAAACCCGGGTTATTCACATCCGGAGAAATAGAAGCGGTTCGGTTAGTGGGGCCGAGCACCCCGGCGACAAAGCGTGGTCGCTCAGCAGTGGCCACTGCATCCGCAGCTTCTCGAGCCACTTTACTGCCTTGCAGGTTTAGCTCATAGGCCAGGGATTCCATGGCGTAATCCGCCATGGCAATGGAAGTGCCGTTGAACGTATTGGTTTCGATAATATCGGCACCCGCTTCCAGATAGGCCTTATGTATATCGCAGATAATCCCCGGCTGGGTAATACTTAACAGGTCGTTATTGCCCTTAAGGTCAGATGCCCAGTCGGCAAATCGCTCACCACGATAATCGCCCTCTTCCAGCTTATAACTCTGAATCATCGTGCCCATACCGCCATCGAGTATCAGGATGCGTTCTTTCAGGGCTTGTTGTAACTGCTTGATTCGAGTGGTGCGACTCATCTATTTCATGACCAACAAAATTAAGGGTCGCGCATTATAGCACCGATTGTGGAAGGCTCCTACGGGGTATTTAGGGTGATTATTTACTTTCCCATTATGAATTGCACATTAAAAATTAAAAGAAAAGGAAAACACAAAGTCGGTGCAAATGGATGTCCATAAAATCAATGACCTGCGTTGTAAACAATGTTTCTCTATACAATTACCTGTATTTACGGAATTTAGTCTGCATTTGCCTGGTCTTTTTCTTTTATACTATAAAACTACAAAAATACATTATGATACCCACATGAACTCCGAAACCCTCAGCCTGTACATCACCGCCGAACACGAGTGTGGCTATTACGATGATCGCCAGACCTCAAACCTGATCCCCGATCCGCAGATTAAAATGGGGGCAAATCTTTACAGCCTGCTTATCAGCAAGGGTTTCCGGCGCAGTGGTGAGTTTGTTTACCGGCCCCATTGTAAACACTGTGCGGCCTGTGTGCCCTGCCGAATTCATGTAGAAAATTTTAAGGCCAGCCGCAACCAGCGCCGCTGTCTGAAAAAAAATCAGGATTTAACAACCCATATTGTGCCCGCCAGATTTAAAGAGGAATATTTTTCTCTGTATAGTCGTTACTTAAATAGTCGCCATAAAGACGGCAATATGGCAGACCCGACGCGGGAAGACTTTAGCAGCTTTTTATTAAACCACTGGAATACCAGTATATTTATAGAGTCGCGTCATAATGGCCGGTTGCTTTGTGTGGCGGTGGTCGATTTTCTAATAGCGGGTCCTTCTGCGGTTTACACTTTTTTTGACCCCGAAGAAAACAGGCGCAGCCTGGGAACTTTTGCAATATTACAGCAAATCTGGCTGGCTCGACTTTACAAAAAAGACAGCCTGTATCTCGGCTACTGGATAGACCAGCACCCAAAAATGGACTACAAACGTAACTTTTCAGCACTGGAAATTTATCAGCACGATCAATGGCAGGCGCATATTTCCTAACCGCTTTTTATTGATCCACATCAAAACCCACCCGCCTGCTATTCGTTAAGCTTTAGCCATAGTTTTTGACCACATTGTTATTTGGGGTTTATTTAAAGAATTTTATTGGGAGTGAAGATAATGTTTCACTTTCCCAGTTTGGTAGGAATCTCCTGGGGGAGTGAAGATAATGTTTTGCTTTCCCAGTTTGGTAGGAATCTCCTGGGGGAGTGAAGATAATGTTTTGCTTTCCCAGTTTGGTAGGAATCTCCTGGGGGGGAGTAAAAGAGCCGGTCTTCACAAAATGTGAGGCCAGCTCTTTTTTTTTGCCTGACCGTTAATCAATTTAGCTATGCCACAAATCATTTAAAACCAATTAAGTATTCCATTCAGTAATCAACAAGCGGCCAACAACCTGAACTCATCCCATAAATATACTAAGTATATTCTCCAGCCATATTTGCTAAAATCTATACCCATCTTAAATACAAATCGGGCCCGACATGAGCATTGAAGACGACATCATTGAAAAACTGCAATACACCCTCAAGCCTTCGCATTTAGAAGTCATTAATGAGAGTGACAATCACAATGTACCACCGGGCTCAGAATCGCACTTTAAAGTCATTGCCGTATCTGATGAATTTACCGGTAAAATGCTGGTTGCCCGCCACCGTATTATCAATAAAGCCCTGGCCGAAGAGCTCGAAGGGCCGGTGCATGCGCTGGCTTTGCATACCATGACACCGGATGAATGGACTGAAAAAGGCAGTGCACCGGAATCCCCCCCTTGCCTCGGGGGTGGAAAGTAAGCTACACACTGTAAGAATTCATTTAAAATTGGTCTATATTAGGACTTACTTTCATTCTATGAATTCGATACACTAACCTATAAATTTGAAATAAATCAAGTGTAGGCCATTATGACAACCACCTCCATAAAATTATCTGCTCTGAAAACAGCCTGCAAAAGCTGCAGCCTGCACGATCTTTGCCTGCCCCTTGGGCTGGACATCGGTGATATCGATAGACTGGATGAAATTGTCAAGCGCAGTCGCCCGTTGCACAAGGGTGAATACCTGTTTAATAGCGGCGAAAAATTCAGCTCTATTTATGCGGTGCGCAGTGGTTCTATAAAAACCTTTACTGAGAGTGAGCAGGGCGATGAGCAAATTACAGGGCTTTACCTGCCCGGTGAACTGATCGGCCTGGATGCCATTCACGGAAGCAAACACCCCTGTTCAGCGATCGCTCTGGAAACCACCAGTTTATGTGAACTCCCCTTTGAAATACTTGAAGATTTAAGCAGTGAAATTCCAGAGCTACACCATCAATTGTTTCGTATTATGAGCAAAGAAATTGCAGGAGATCAGTCACTCCTCATGCTAATGGCTCAAAAAAGTGCTGAAGAGCGTCTCGCGGCATTCCTGGTGAATTTATCCACCCGCTTAAAAGCACGTAATTTTTCCGAAACCGAATTTAACCTCACGATGTCCCGTAAGGATATTGGTAACTACCTGGGGCTTACCATCGAAACCATCAGTCGTACCTTTAGCCGCTTTCAGAGTGATGGCCTGCTGTCGACTCAACGCAAGTACGTGAATATTCACAAACTACATGAACTAAAAGAGCTCGCGGGAATTTCAGATCATTGCACTCCCTCTGGGGATTGCCCTAGTAAGATTGCCTGAAAGCCCCCTCTGTAAGAACCCCGGAAATTTCACGGGAAAAGCACAGAATAAACACCCGAAAAAACCACGGCACAAATTCGAGACAGGCAAAACCCAAAGCGGGCCGACCTCAAACACTTCCCTCTTCTCCCAAGTATCTGATTTTTTTACCCCCCTTAAAAATCAAGCTTTTTTTCTGCAAAAAAAGTAAATATATTTATTTTTAATCTCGATTGATAGGGGTAATATTATGCGTCCACGAAAACGGATAACACATGCAACTCGGCCCCTACACACTTTCATCACCGGTTTTTCTCGCCCCCATGGCGGGTATTACTGATAAACCCTTTCGACAGCTATGCCGTCAGATGGGTGCCGGGCTGGTGGTCTCTGAAATGGTGACCAGTGAACCGCATTTGCGCAACAGTCATAAAACCCGACTGCGTATGGATCATAAGGGTGAAGCGGGTCCGGTAAGTGTACAAATTGCCGGCACCGACCCACTAAAAATGGCTGAAGCTGCACAATTTAATGTGACACAGGGTGCCCATATTATTGATATCAATATGGGCTGCCCTGCAAAAAAAGTCTGCAATGTAGCCGCTGGCTCGGCACTCATGAAAGACGAAAAAAAAGTTGCACAGATTTTACAGGCGGTTGTAGCTGCCGTTGATGTACCGGTAACCCTGAAAATGCGCACCGGCTGGGATCACGAAAATAAAAATGCTCCGAGCATTGCGCGTATTGCTGAAGACTGTGGTATACAAATGCTCAGCCTGCATGGTCGCACCCGCGCCGATGCCTATAAAGGAGACGCGGAATACGAAACCATAGCCCGTGTAAAGCAGCAAATTAGCATGCCGTTGGTAGCCAATGGGGATATTACCTCAGCACACAAAGCTGAGCAGGTAATGCAATTGACCGGTGCCGATGCCATTATGATTGGTCGAGGCGCCCAGGGACGTCCGTGGATATTTCGTGAAATTAATCATTACTTAAAAACAAAAGAATTGCTGGCACCGCCGAGCCAACAGGAAATGCTTCAGTTAATTGAGCATCATCTAAATGAGTTATATCATTTTTACGGCGAAAACAGAGGTGTACAAATCGCTCGCAAACACATTGGCTGGTATTCTCAAAATTGTACTGCCATCAACGACGAGCAAAAAAAACACTTTCGCAAACATATCAATTGCGTAAAAGAAGCGGCGCAACAGCGCAAAGAAGTTATTGCATACTTTAATCAACACTTAACAATAAAAAAAATAAATGGGGCAATTGCAGCATGATCAATAATAATAGCAATGTTATTAATTTACATAACACTCAAAATGACAATCAGGAATCAGGCGTAAGCGCAAACATACGCACATCTTTAAGTCAGTTCCTGGATGATTTGGACGGTGAAAACCCGGGCAATATTTATGACATGGTTTTACAGCAGGTAGAGCAGCCTCTGTTAGAGTTAATTATGCAGCACGTGGATGGTAATCAGTCGAAGGCATCTGAGTATCTGGGAATTAACCGTGGCACATTACGTAAAAAATTAAAGACCTACGACCTTATAAAATAATTTTTTATAAAGCCTTATGACCGCACTGATTTAGTTCTATTTTTTCGAATTAAATCAGGGTGGCAGTTTTTATACCCTGCAACTCACAATCACAGGCCGACTTTGGCTGCCAATAAATATCCCGGTTAACCTTCTGACACCCGCCTAATTAGTTTATAATTCGTCCTCTAAATTGACAGATTGTGGATTGCAGAAACTATGAGTAATACAACCCGCCCGGTAAAAAGGGCTTTAATGAGCGTTTCCGATAAAACCGGTGTTTTAGAACTGGCTCAGGCACTGGTTACTACCGGCGTTGAAATTCTATCTACCGGCGGTACGGCCAAATTACTGGCGGACAACAATGTCCCGGTCACCGAAGTTTCTGATCACACCGGCTTCCCGGAAATGATGGATGGGCGGGTAAAAACCCTGCACCCGAAAATTCACGGGGGCATCCTGGGACGTCGCGGAATTGACGATGAGGTGATGCAGGCCAATGACATTGCCCCCATCGATCTGGTTGTCGTTAATCTATACCCCTTTGAAGCCACCATTGCCAAACCCGATTGCAGCCTGGAAGATGCCATCGAAAACATTGATATTGGCGGCCCCACCATGGTACGTGCTACTGCAAAAAATCATGCGTTTGTCACCATTGTTGTCGACCCATCTGATTACCCAAGCATCATAGAAGAAATAAATGCAGGCGGCATTAGCCAGACCCGCCGTTTCGATCTGGCGGTAAAAGCCTTTGAGCACACCTCAAATTATGACGGTGCGATTGCCAATTATCTGGGCACCATTAATGCGGATGGCAGCCAGTCCAATTTCCCACGCACGATCAATTTCCAGTTCGATAAGGTGCAGGAAATGCGTTACGGCGAAAACCCCCATCAGCAGGCCGCATTTTATAAAGAAGCCAATCCCCAGGAAGTATCCGTCGCCGGTGCCACGCAGGTGCAGGGAAAAGAGCTGTCATATAACAATGTGGCGGATACAGATGCGGCGCTGGAATGTGTAAAATCTTTTGCTGAACCTGCCTGCGTCATTGTAAAACATGCCAACCCCTGTGGTGTTGCTATTGCTGATGATGTGATGGGAGCCTATGAAGGGGCTTATAAAACCGACCCGACGTCTGCCTTTGGTGGCATTATCGCGTTTAACCGCACACTGGACGAAAATGTGGCCGCAGAAATTATTAATCGACAGTTCGTAGAGGTGATTATTGCCCCGGTTATTAGCGAAGCTGCAAAACGGGTTTTAGTCGAAAAGAAAAACGTACGGGTTTTAGAGTGCGGCGAATGGGATAAGCCAGTGCCCGCATTAGATTTCAAACGCATTAACGGCGGCCTGCTGGTGCAGGATCGCGACCTTGGCATGGTAGGCATTGATGACTTGCAGGTGGTCACCGAAAAGAAACCCTCTGAAGATCAGTTACGGGATTTATTATTCGCCTGGAAAGTCGCTAAATTTGTTAAATCCAATGCCATTGTTTATGTACAAAACCAGATGACGATTGGTGTTGGAGCAGGCCAGATGAGCCGGGTTTATTCTGCAAAAATTGCCGGCATAAAAGCCGCGGATGAAAACCTGGTGGTAGAGGGTTCGGTGATGGCATCCGATGCGTTCTTCCCGTTCCGTGATGGAATAGATGCGGCACATGAAGCGGGTATTACGGCGGTGATTCAACCCGGTGGCTCGATGCGTGATGATGAAACCATTGCGGCAGCCAATGAACATGGCATGGCGATGGTGTTTACCAGCATGCGTCATTTTAGACATTAAAATTTTTAAAAATAGACACAGAGGTCACGGAGTCTGATTAATAGTCGCTCCTGCGGAGGCTGGAGCCCAGTGGCTTTGAGTGAGCCCATGAAACTTCAGACACTGGATTCCTGCCTTCGCAGGAATGACATTAAATTTGTTAACTCTGAGTTCACTATACCTCAGCGGCAAAAAAGGTTTACATCAATATGAATATATTAATAATTGGCGGCGGTGGTCGCGAACATGCACTAGCCTGGAAGGCTGCACAATCAGAAGACGTAAAAACGGTTTTTGTCGCGCCGGGCAATGCGGGCACGGCCCGTGAAGACAAAGTTAAAAACGTCGATATTAATGCCGAAGATATTGATGCATTAAAAAGTTTTGCGATGCAAAATGAAATTGCATTGACCATTGTTGGACCGGAAGCACCGCTGGTCAATGGCGTCGTAAATATATTTCAGGCAGCGGGTTTAAAAATATTCGGCCCGACACGCGACGCGGCACAACTGGAAGGCTCCAAAGCCTTCACTAAAGATTTTCTGGCACGCAATAACATTCCCACCGCAGCTTACGGCAACTTTACAAAAAAAGATGAAGCCATTGCCTACATCAAAGAACAGGGTGCCCCCATTGTTATTAAAGCCGACGGACTGGCCGCAGGCAAAGGTGTGATTCTGGCACAAACCGAAGACGAAGCCATTGCAGCAGTTAAAGATATGCTCTCAGGAAACAGTTTTGGTGAGGCGGGTTCACGGGTCGTCATTGAAGAATTTTTAAACGGTGAAGAAGCCAGCTTTATCTGCATGATCGACGGTAAAAATATTTTACCCATGGCAACATCCCAGGATCACAAAGCCCGCAATGAAGGCGACACCGGCCCCAACACTGGCGGCATGGGTGCTTACTCCCCTGCTCCGCTGGTCACCGATGAAATTCACCAGAGCGTAATTGATGAAGTGATTCGCCCCACCGTTGATGGCATGGCAAAAGAAGGGCATCCCTTTACAGGCTTTTTATATGCGGGCTTAATGATTGAAAACGGCAAACCCAAAGTGCTGGAATATAATGTCCGTTTTGGCGATCCGGAAACCCAGCCGATTATGATGCGTCTGCAATCTGATTTGGTTGAACTCTGTCTCGCCGCCATTGATGGAAAACTCGATGAAAAAACCACTCGTTGGGATTCTCAATTTGCGTTAGGTGTTGTACTAGCTGCTGGGGGCTACCCGGACAAGTACAATAAGGGCGATATCATTAGCGGACTGGACGGCCTCGACACCCATAAAACCAAAGTCTTTCATGCGGGTACCGCTGTTAAAGATGATCAGGTGATAACCAATGGCGGGCGAGTATTATGTGCCTGCGGTATGGGCAACACGGTTGCCGATGCCCAGAAAACCGCCTATGAAATTGTTGAAAAGATACAGTGGGATAACGTATATTATCGTAAAGATATTGGTTTTAAGGCGATTTGAAAAGCAACCGCATAAAGAGATGAGAATATTAATTTAGATAAAATATGTCGGCCTCCCCCTTAGAAAAACGGGAGTACAAATAATATAGTGAAAGCTCACAATCACTCTATATAATAAATCATGCTATTGAGGGGGATTTGGAATGACAAAAATCTCAATCTACCTCAACTCCTCTTTACGAACGAGGGGAGTTTTGTCTGGCAAATATATAAAAAATAAATCATCCAAATTTAAAACGAGCACCATAAATGGAAAACAAAAAGTATAACGTCACCATTGTGCAAGCCACCGATAGTGACCAGACTTCAGAACTTGCTCCTGCACTCGCAAAACTGTTTAAAATTACCGCCGACAAAGCTGAAAAAATTCTACAAAAAAAATCCTTTGTTATAAAAAAAGAAACCGACAAAGCCACCGCCGAAAAATTTCACAAGGCCATTAGTGCGATCGGTGTCAATTGTCGAATTAATGAAATAGCAGAGACCGAAGAAGACATCGCCCTGCCGAAAATTGAAGACGTTCAGGCAAGTGAATCCGGCCGACCACTCACCGACATTACCCGCCCGGACATTACACCACTACATAATGAGCAGGCTGATCTAAGCCTCGTTGAAAGACCAGCGGGAAAACCGGATAAAGAAGAAAAAATTAAACCCATCGATAATGTAGCCCCTGAAAATTACTGCCCGGAGTGTGGCACCATTCGCGCCAGTGCAGATTCCACCTGTATTCATTGCGGTTATGATCCAGTTGAAATTCGGACAACCAATACAAAGTCGATTCTAATAAAACTGGCCATCGTTGTGATTGTTCTCGCAATTGTGGGCGCCATTGCATTTCCATACTACCAACAATACGCGAAGCAGATGCAGGTACAGAATGACCTGAAACTGGCATTTGACACGCGCAATAGAATTACCGATTTTATTCTACAAACCAATTTCTGGCCCAACCAGAACATTGATGCGGGCCTGGATAAACTCATCAGTAACCGCTCATTAAAATCGGTTGTTGTTGGCGACGATTCGGTCATCACCGTTATTGTTCGTGCTGAAGCCCTGCAAGGTACTGAGCAAACACTTATTTTCACCCCGAAGACACTCAAGGGCAGAGTTGTCTGGAACTGTCTGGAGGGGACACTTCAGGAAGAGTACAGACCGGAGGTTTGTCGGAAACAGGCACTGTAATATTTACAGACTTTGTGTCTGGTTTTCCAGTAATTGCATACATCGTTGCGAACAGATGCTGGCGCGATTTGCCCATTAAACCTTCATTCTTCATCAATACCTAACTCGCTACTCCTATTTTAATTCTTCCCACCTTCCAGCCCCAAAAGTAAATCTGGATGCACTCGATACACGCCTTTACGTATGCGAAATAAAAATTTGGTGTGGCTCATTTCCGTGCGCCCGGATTTTATAGTTGATGCGGGTAAAAAATAATTTATGTAATCGGTTTTTATTTCTGAAAAATACAGTTTAAATTCTTTAAGGGTGAAGATGATTCCCTGCTCGTCTACCCTGCCTAACTTTCCCGAGGCGTTTGCGTTTATAAACCGACTTCTTAATGTGTTTTCATTTTACTGCATGGTATTCTCCGTATAAAATTTTTTGTTCTGTTTGTTTTGATTTATTTGATCTTCAATTTTTATATCAAGTAAAATAAATAATTAAAATTAAATTATTACCACCCCATCAAAACAAATAATGTCGTCGTTCCTGCGAAGGCAGGAACCCAGTGACTCTAGGCAGCCAACAGAAACTGGATACCTGCCTACGCAGGTAAGACGGAGACATATTTTTAATTAAGTTTTAAATTAAATAGAAGCCAAAACAAATATCAGAAACTAATTTCTAAAAAACAAAGGAAAACCAGACACCACAACAGGTGCCCAGTACCCAACCTAATACCCACCAGTTAAGCAACCACCGGCTGACAGCGTTCTATTTAATCGCTTTGAAATTCTTCACCCGACAGGTCAAAATGCGATAAATCAAATTCCGATAAGTCGAAACAATTCGGATCAAAACTTAATTTATACATCCCCTCTGATTTCAGCAGCTCACTCACCGCCTCAAGCCGACGCGACATGGCCCAGTATTTCAATCGCAACTGATTTTTTACGCGCACAGTCAGGGGCAGGCACAGCAGGTATTCAACGTGCGTACGCAGGCTTTCCATTGTTGTGGGTAAGGTTTGTGGGTTGTGAAAATTGAAAGGTTAACTCAGGCGGTGGTGCGATGGGTGGTTGCGGTTTAGGTGATTCTCCAGTTGCTGCATGGGGGATCACACTAAACGTTACACTCTTCACGTCCCGCGTTGCTATGGGTTGGGTCGTTAATGGTTTGCTTGATAATGGGTTTTTAAACCCCGTATCAGTAGCTAACCCCGTGTCGGGTTCAGGTTTATGCGTTTTAGCTGCGAATTTTATTTGGGCAAAGCGGGTTCGTAGCGTAGAATCTAGTTCAGCCATAATTACCTCGTCGAAGGTTGTTGTGGTTAGCTGGCTTTGTAATGTCAGAATAGGGTCAGACTCGATTGGTTTACTTTACTAACTCTTTCAATCGAGTCTGAGCCTATATGTTCCTAACATTAGAAGCAATTGTTCTCTGGTCTTAATTACAGTAGTTAGAATGTATGTTCTCTGGCTCCATTTAATTCTTAACGCCTGCTTATAATTTTCCCAATAAATATTGCAACATACATGACACCACACGCAGCCTCAAGGCCAGCAGCGACACGTGCCACCTGAGATACGGGTGTGATATCCCCGTATCCTAATGTTGTGATTGTTACCAGGCTGAAATAAACCAGCGCTGATTCATTTACAGATGTTTTGGCAAAATTAAAAGATCCGGGTTGTACGGCTTCTAGCTGTAAAAAGAATAAAGCAAATGCAAAAGCAATGAGCAAATAGCCAAACATAGAGCCATACATGGTATCGGCTTTTGTGTGCTTGTCTTTTGAAAGATCATAGAATGTTATAATCAGTGCACCAGTTAGTATAAAAAAAGTGTATGTCACATTAATAATTGCCAATATGTTTGTCTTTAATAATAAGCTCAGCAAAGAGATAAGCGGCCAGGTAAAAACAGCTGCTAAAGCAAACCTGCTTGCATGGGTAGGCAGGCAAGCCGCAAGGGTGGCACCCGCAAATACGAAAACATAAATCAGCCGGCTTAAAATTTCAAAAGCTAGTGTGGAGGGTGCAAGACTGTCAAAAATGTAGGTAAAAACAAGAACGCTAAGCAGGATACTCCAGCGTCTCTTGAGGATTGGTTCTAGCATATGTTTTATTATCCACAGTGTATGTCAATATCAGAATTTAAATAAACAGCTTAAGTGTTCTATTCATTTTGATATTTATTAGGTGTACTTATAGTTTATTCGTTTTAGAGATTTTAGATGTTCTAAATATCTTTATTCTATATAGAAATCTAAATCTTAGATAGCCGCTATATTAAATTGCGATTAACTTTAACATGAGTATGTGTATTAGTGTTATATCCAATAATTTATTTACTGCGCAGTATAAACAGAAATATATTAATAGCATATTAAAGCTAAACAAGTTAGAGTTTGTAGAAATGTCAATACTCAACTAATCCGGGGCTTAATATGCGTATATTTTCACTGTTTTATCTGCTTTTACTTTTATCAGCATGCAGCGAAAAAGAAGCCCCAGCACCTACGCCCCCAGAAGTATTTGTTATCTCTGCAATCGAACAGGATTATCATCCGTCCCGCACTTACAATGCAAGGATCCAGTCTTCAAGTGATGTTGATATGAAATCCCAGGTAGACGGAAAACTGATTGCTATTCATTTCAAGGAAGGTGACAAGGTAAAAAAGGGTGCGCTTCTCTTTGAAATAGATTCAAAAGAATATGAGACGGAACTATCTTCGGCAAGATCTAAACTCAACGCTGCATCTACTGCATTAAAAATTGCACAGAAAAATCATCTGCGTGGCAAAGAGCTTGTAAAGGCCGGGCATATTTCTGGAATAGATTTTGACAAGTTAACCGCTAAAAAACTTAAGGCTGAAGCTCAGTTTGAATCGATGAAAGCGGTTGTAGAAAAAGCACAGATAAATGTGGACTACACTCGAATAAAAGCGCCTATTGATGGACGAATCGGGAGATCCACTTTAGCAATTGGCGACCTGGTAAGAGCAGAGTCTGGTGTGCTAACAACACTCATTGGAAATGATGGAATGCAAGCTGTTTTTCAGTTGCCGGAACGACTGGTAACCAGGTTAAAAAAGCCTGACACAGATATCTCTGTCGAGGATATTATCGTCTCCATAATAATGGAAGATGGAACAGAATATACTAACGCTGCCAGAATAGACTATATCTCAAACAGGGTTGATTCCTTTACTGGCACGATAGAAGCGCGCGTTAACACTCCCAACCCAGATAACCTGCTTCGCCCGGGCATGTATGTACGCACGATTTTACGTTTGGAAAAACCGGTGAAATCTTTAGTTATTCCCCAGGCAGCAGTTCAGGCTGACCAGCTGGGTAGCTATGTATTTATTACTGAAGACAATAAGGTTGTCCGTAAAAATATTGATACTGATGATCGTATCGGTGAAAACGTGGTGGTTTTAAACGGACTAAAAACCGGTGATCGCGTTATTGTGCGCGGAATACAAAAGGCACGTCCGGGTGACACAGTTAAGGTTTCTGATTTTGTTCCTGCCACACGCTCAAGTGGAGAGCAAACTCAGTGATTAGCAGAACCTTTATTGAACGACCGAAATTTGCGATTGTTATCGCACTGGTTATCATCATATCTGGTTTAATTGCCAGCTTTCAGTTACCCGTATCTCAGTACCCGGATATCGCCCCCCCTCAAGTCGAAGTAAAAGCCAAGTGGCCCGGTGCTTCCGCCGCTGTGATGGAAGAGAGCGTGGGGCAAATTATAGAAGATGCGGTTAATGGTGTGGAAGGCATGGAGTATATGTCATCCAACTCGGCAAATGATGGCTCCTATAAACTGACCATTACCTTTGCCGTGGGTGATGACCCGGAAGTTGCACAAATGCGCGTTCAAAACCGGGTTAAACAGGCCGAATCATCTTTACCATCGCAGGTGAAAGCACAGGGTTTAACCGTCGATAAAATCTCCCCGGATATTCTGTTTACGGTAAATTTATATTCCCCTGATAGCAGCCTGGATGAATTATTTATTGCCAACTACAGCCTGATTAATATTCAAAACCAACTTAAGCGTATTGACGGAATTTCAGATGCACGGGTGTTTAGTACCGCGGATTATTCTATGCGCTTATGGCTAAACCCACCTGAAATGACTGCACTGGGTATCACCGCATCTGATATAAAAAATGCATTGAACGAGCAGAATATACAGGTACCTGCCGGAAAAATCGGTGCGCCTCCTTATAAAGGCAACTTAAGCACTGAGTACACATTGCAATTAAAGGGGCGATTAAAAACAGAAGATGAATTTAAGAACGTCATATTACGTGTTTCAGATGATGGCGCTATCGTACGCTTAAAGGACGTAGCCACGATCGATATTGGTCAGCAGGATTATAAAGTAAGTGGCAGTTTTAAAAATCGACCGGCTACGGTTATGGCGCTTTATCTGGCACCGGGAGCCAATGCATTAATAACCGGTGATGCTGCGAAGGCCGCCCTTGTCGATATTCAAAAAGATTTCCCCGATGGGCTTGAATATGAAATAGGGTATGACACAACCCGTTATGTCAATGTATCGATTGATCAGGTTACCAATTCACTTTTTCAGGCCGTGTTTCTGGTTATTCTTACGACGTTTATTTTTCTCGGTGACTGGCGTCCTACTCTGGTTCCAACCATTGCCATACCGGTGTCACTAATTGGCACTTTTTCAGTGATGCTGTTACTGGGTATGACAATCAATACCGTGACACTATTTGGTTTGATACTGGCCATTGGTATTGTTGTGGATGATGCAATTCTGGTTGTTGAAAATACTGACAGACACTTAAAGAATGATCTCGACATAACGGTCAAACAGGCAGTGACCCGAACCATGGAGGAAGTAAGTGGGCCAATTATCGCAACCACTTTAGTGCTATTAGCGGTGTTTGTGCCCGTAGCTATGTTACCGGGGATTACAGGTGTTATGTATAACCAGTTTGCCGTGACGATTTGTGTGGCAGTCATTCTGTCATCAATTTGTGCGTTATCACTTAGCCCTGCTGTTGCAAGTCTTGTTATAAGACGCAGTAATAATGAAGCTGCCTGGTTCAGAAAATTTAATAATGGATTTTCGATTATCACTCAGCGTTTTACTGCAACGGTAATTTTTTTACTTGCACGTAGGGCGCTGGTCAGTGGTCTTTTTGTTGCAATATTAACCGGATTATTTTTTGCAACTAAAACCATACCAACAAGCTTTGTGCCCACGGAAGATAAAGGCGTGCTTATTGTTAATGCACAATTACCGGATGCGGCTTCTATTTCACGAACCCAGGCAGTTATGAAAAAACTGCAATCGATAATTGAGCAAGACCCGGCTGTTGAGTCGGTAACCTTTTTATCAGGCTACTCTATCCTTTCCGGCGCAGCACAAAGTAACGGTGGCGTTGGTTTTATTGTGCTTAAACATTGGGATGATCGACCCGAATCTGAAAACCTGTCGTTTAATGTTTCCGCACGTATTAATACCCGCGCATATAAAGAAATACCTGAAGCGAATATCCAGGCATTTCCACCTCCACCGATTCCGGGCATGGGGGTTGCCGGCGGTATGGAGTTGATGCTTGAAGATGTTCAGGGACGCTCCCATGCTGAACTGTCCGGGGTGTTACAAAACCTGGCAGCCGCGGCTAATCAATCGCCCTTAATAGACAATGCCTTTTCTAGCTTCAGGGCAAATGTGCCACAGTATTTTATTGATATCGATCGGGATAAAGCAAAAACCCTGAATATTCCCCTTAACAATATATTCTCAACGCTACAGACACAACTCGGCTCAGCATACGTTAATGACTTTACCATGTTTGGTCAGACTTACCGGGTCATGATGCAGGCCGAGCCAGCCTTTCGCTCTGAACTGAAAGATATTGGTGAGTTACACGTTCGCTCATCTGAGGGGCATATGGTTCCCTTGTCCACTCTCATTACAACTGAACCCACTCTTGGTGCAGATGTGGGGACTCGTTATAACCTTTATCGCTCAGCCACTTTACGCGCAAGTCCAGCAGAAGGAGTTTCCACTGGTGAAGCAATGGCTGAAATGCAACGCATTGCAAAAAATAATCTGCCACAGGGGTATAAGGTCGAATGGACCGGTATGAGTTATCAGGAAGCAAAGGCCGGTAACCAGGCCATTATTGCATTTGCACTGGCATTAGTATTTGTTTATTTGTTTTTAGTCGCACAATATGAAAGCTGGTCGATTCCACTGGCCATCATACTTATAGTGCCCATTGCTGTTGCCAGTGCCATAATTGGTTTACTGGCTTCCGGCCAACTGGGTATTCCACAACTTGGCTCACTGGATTTATTCGCTCAGGTCGGCTTGGTTCTCCTTATAGGTTTAGCCGCAAAGAATGCAATATTAATTGTAGAATTTGCAAAAGAGCGACGTGAAAAAGACGGACTAACTATTTTCGATGCTGCTAAAGAAGCCGCAACTGTCAGGTTCCGTGCGGTATGCATGACAGCGCTCTCATTTGTTCTTGGCATTATGCCACTGGTTTTTGCCGCTGGTGCTGGAATGTTTAGCCAGATGTCACTAGGACATACAGTTATGTGGGGCATGCTTGGCGCGCTTATAATTGGAACACCATTTATACCTGTATTTTATGCCATTCTTCAATCTTTAAGGGAATCAATTAAGTTAAAACTGGCTAAGTAATTTCATTAAATGAGCTAACGAGATAAAAGTATATGACAAGATGTAAGAAAAGGTTTAAGTATTACTGCACGGCCGCTTTTTTGTTATTTTGTATGCCAGCATACACCCAGGAATTAGATATAGAATTAGCCACTAATTTATCTAGGGATTTATCTAATGATTTATCCGGGGTATCTGACGATAACACAGCTGAAGTTGTCCTGTTTGAATCATGTGCACAGAAAAAATCACCCGGTCAACGCCTGCAATGTTTCGATAAATATAACAGACAACAAATGCTTTGTTATGGAAAAAAAAGCTCGCAGGAACGACTCGATTGTTTTGACAGGTTTGCAGCAAAAGAAAATGGTATCATTCACTCTGAAGAGGAAAGTAAACTTTCAGCTGTTGATCAACGACTTTCACAGGAGATGCTGGGGGCAGAGATTGACAGTGAATGGTTGATCTTACCGTATAAACCCACCTATATATTGCCAATAACTTATAACGCCGCCGGCACAAACACAGATCCCTGGACTCAACCGGGTATTGGTAATCCAATCGACCCCAACGATGTTGAAGACATTGAGGCTAAATTCCAGTTCAGTTTTAAGGTACCCCTGTGGGAAAATATTGGCGGATCTAATACCCGTCTTTACTTTGGTTTTACTCAACTCTCAGCATGGCAAATTTACTCAAGTGATATATCTGAGCCGTTTCGTGAAAGTAATTATCAACCAGAGTTTCTTCTTAGCCATCGCCCCGACTACAAACTTGGACCACTTAACCTTGATGTGATGTCGGTGTCTTTTAATCACGAATCCAATGGACGTAACGAACCGATTTCCAGGAGCTGGAATCGTATTATTTTTAACTTTGTGATGAGTTATAACAACTGGGCGTTTCAGTTAAAACCCTGGTACAGAATCCCCGAATCTGATACTGCAGATAATAACCCTGACATTGAAGACTTCACTGGTCATGGTGAGTATTGGGCATATTATAAACATGGCAAACAGACCTTTAGTACAATGTTAATGAGTAGTTTTGGTAGTAATAGTAAAACCACTATTCAACTGGACTGGAGTTTTCCAATATATGGAAAACTAAAAGGTTATGTACAATACTATAACGGTTACAAAGAAACACTCATTGATTACAACTATAAAAATGAAAGAATCGGTGTAGGGCTTATGTTAACAAATGTTATATGAACTATTTAATAACCGAAGTTCAGGATGACTGTCATTTGTTTTTACTGACTACTTAGCATGAGTGCTTCAAGAACTTTTCAAGAAGTTCCAGGAGGTTTTTTGATTTTTATTTTTTGTGTGGGGTGGTCTTGTATACAAATGACAGGCATAAAAAAAGCCAGCCTAAAAGGCCGGCTCCGAACATTACGGATTCCACGCTAGCATTAAATGTTTGACCCGATCATACGTTTCCGAAAAGTACCTCCAAAAAGTACTTTGAGAGGAATTGACATCACAACCACTCTGACATCATTTAGCGGGAAAGGGGTCTATTAACGCACGATTTCCACTCATAAAGCAAGCACTTTTATTGGCAATTTTCAATCATTTGTTCGGCCATTTACAATTCCCCGACTATACTCTATATTAGATTTTCACTATATTTAGACAGATCAACGCCCCGGGAGCTACTGTTTAAGGTAAACTCTTAACTTTGGGGGTATAGTGTAAATCCATAAAAATGATTAACCCGTGCTCCCCCACTAAACCGCACTCGATGACTTAACTGATCAAAAAAGCGCTTTTACTACTAAAAAATATATCTGCTTATGACTGAATACGCACTCATCCTTATTTCTACTATATGTTTAACTGATCAAAAGAATTCTTTTACTACTGAGAATGACCTTTGCTTATGACTGAATACGCACTCATCCTTATCTCTACTATATGGGTTAACAATTTCGTATTGGTTAAATTCCTCGGTCTATGTCCATTTATGGGGGTATCACGCAAACTGGAAACCGCTATTGGTATGGCGCTGGCCACAACCTTTGTGCTCACGCTTTCTTCGGTTTTAAGCTATCTGGTGAATGAATATATTCTTGAAACGCTGGATATTATGTATTTACGCACCATTATGTTTATCCTGGTGATTGCCGTGGTGGTGCAATTTACCGAAATGGTGGTACACAAAACCAGCCCCCTGCTCTATAACGTGCTGGGCATTTTTCTGCCCCTGATCACCACCAACTGTGCCGTACTGGGGGTCGCATTACTGAACACTCAGGAAGATCATGGTTTCATGCAATCATTTTTCTATGGCTTTGGCGCCTCCATTGGTTTTTCCATGGTACTGATTCTGTTTTCCGGCATTCGTGAACGCATTGCGGTGGCAGATGTTCCCGAGGTCTTTCAGGGCACCGCCATCGCGATGATTTCTGCGGGCATTATGTCACTGGCCTTTATGGGCTTTATTGGCCTGGTGAATTAAGCTAAATGTCGATACTTATTGCTGTTACCACGCTTGCGGTTTTCGCCATTTTATTTGGCATTTTGCTGGGCTACTCCGCCGTTAAATTTCATGTGGATGGCGACCCGGTTGTAGATAAAATTGATGCCATACTGCCCCAGACCCAGTGTGGTCAGTGCACTTACCCCGGGTGTCGTCCTTATGCGGAAGCCATTATCAGTGGTGAAGCCAATATCAATCAGTGCCCCCCGGGAGGTGAAACCACCATGCTTGCACTGGCCGAATTACTCGGGGTGGAGCCACTGGCACTCGATGAAGAGCACGCCAATGAACCCGAAAAAACCGTGGTGTATATCGATGAGCAAACCTGCATCGGCTGTACGCTTTGTATCCAGGCCTGTCCGGTGGATGCTATTTTAGGGGCCGCCAAACAAATGCACACTATTATTGAAAGTGAGTGCACCGGTTGTGATTTGTGTATTCCGCCCTGCCCGGTAGACTGTATTTATATCCGGCCGGTCAAAGTTGAACAGGACACATGGCGCTGGTCGTTGCCCGAATCTGCACAGAACGCGCCCAGAGCATAAATAAAAAGTGCATAAATAAATTAAAGTGATAAAACAATAACTATGACACGCACTCCCAACCAGCTCTGGCATTTTCACGGTGGCTTAAAGCTCGACAGCCATAAAGCCATGTCCACCGCTTCGCCGATTGTTAAAGCCAAACTGCCCTCACGGTTGGTTATACCCGTACAGCAGCATATCGGCAAAGCGGGACTGATTCTGGTAAACGTGGGAGACAGGGTATTAAAAGGCCAGGTGTTAGCTGAAGGTAATGAGTATGTCAGCGCCCCGGTACATGCCCCAAGCTCCGGCAGCATTGTGGAAATTAATGAATTACCCACCCCCCACCCCTCGGGTTTAAGCACACTGTGTATCGTTATTGAAACCGATGGCAAAGATCAATGGCTGGAGCGCAAACCCACCGAACAGCCCACAACAAAATCCCCCGCCGAACTGCGTCAGCTTATACGCGATGCGGGTATCGTTGGCCTGGGAGGAGCGGCATTTCCCACGGCGGTAAAAACCAATCCGGGGCCCCTGGCACATATCGAAACTCTCATCATTAACGGCGCTGAATGTGAACCCTACATTAGCTGCGATGACATGTTAATGCGCAGTCATGCTGAAGCGCTAATATCAGGCTGCGCCATTATTCAATACATGGTGTCCGCCAGTCATTGTTTAATTGCTGTTGAAGACAACAAGCCAGAAGCTATTGCGGCCTTAGAAGCGGTCATAAAAGCACAGGCACTGCAAAATATTGAAGTGGTGAGCATTCCCACCCTGTACCCCTCCGGGGGTGAAAAACAGCTCATTAAAATACTCACTCATAAAGAAGTCCCCAGCGACGGACTGCCCTCCGAGATTGGTTTACTGGTACAAAATGTCGGCACAGCAGTGGCGGTGCACAACGCTATTATTTTAGGCGAACCGTTGATTTCTCGCATCGTTACCGTCACCGGTGAAGGCGTATTAAAGCCACAAAATATGGAAGTTCTGATAGGTACGCCAATGTCGGAGCTTATTGAACAATCCGGTGGTTATCATGCGGATGCCAGCAAATTAATTATGGGGGGGCCCATGATGGGCTTTACCCTGCAATCCGATCAGCTACCAATCATCAAAGGTTGCAACTGTTTACTGGTGGAAAATACCCCGCCACAAACACCCGCCACTATGCCCTGTATTCGTTGTGGTGCTTGCGCCACGGTTTGCCCCGCGCAACTTTTACCCCAGCAACTTTACTGGATGGCCAGCTCGAAAAATTTTGACCTGGTACAGGATTACCATTTGTTCGACTGTATAGAATGCGGCTGTTGCGCGCAGGTGTGTCCTAGCCAGATTCCGCTGGTGCAATATTATCGTTTTGCAAAAACCGAAATATGGAATCAGGAACGCGACCGTATTAAATCTGACCATGCCCGGGTGCGCCACGATTTCAGGCAGGCCCGTATCGAACGTGAAAAAAAAGAACGTGCGGAAAAATTGCGTAAGAAAAAAGAATTATTAGAAAAGAAAAAACTCGCAGAAGCCGCTGAAAAAGAAGCGGGTAAAACACCTGAGGTTGACCCCAAAAAAGCCGCCATTGAAGCTGCTATGAAGCGGGTGCAGGAAAAGAAAGCAGCACAGAAAGCGAGTAGTGATGAATAATTTATTTATGACCAAACCCACTGGAACCCCCCATGGAATTTAAAACCGCCAGCTCACCACACATTGCTCAGCAAAACAGTGTGCAATCGCTGATGTTTAAAGTGTTACTGGCAATGGTGCCAGGCACCATCGCGATGATTGTATTCTTTGGCTGGGGTGTACTGGTTAATATTATGATTGCCTCAGTGGTCGCACTAAGTGCCGAAGCTCTGATGTTGTGGCTACGCAATCGCCCGATTAAACCCTTTATCACCGACGGTAGCGCACTCCTTACCGCCGCGCTGTTGGCCCTGGCATTACCCCAGCTCGCCCCCTGGTGGTTAACAGTGGTTGGCACCCTGTTTGCGATTGTTGTGGCAAAACACTTATACGGCGGGCTGGGGTTTAATCCGTTTAACCCGGCGATGGTGGGTTATGTTGTGGTCATTATTTCCTTCCCCAAAGAGATGACCCAGTGGGTTCCACCCTTACTGGATACCTATACACAACTCACATTCAGCGAAACCCTGAGTATTATTTTCGGCGGCCACCTGCCCCCAACTTACACCTGGGATGCCATTACAATGGCCACTCCACTGGACACGGTCAAAACTCAGTTGGGGCTGGAATTAAGTATCCACGAAATTGAAACCCATAAGTTATATGCACCAATGTTTGGCGCGATTGGTGGCTATGGCTGGGAGTGGGTCAACGGACTCTTTTTAGCCACCGGCTTATACCTGGCTATAAAAGGCATCATTGACTGGCGGATTCCCGCGGGCATCATTGTTGCGCTGTTGGTTCTATCCAACACCTTTGCCCTTTATGATTACGCCTCGTTTACCCCACCGACCTTCCATTTATTCAGTGGCGGCATTATGCTCGCGGCCTTTTTTATTGCCACCGATCCCATTACCGCCGCCACCACCACCAAAGGTCGCTGGCTATACGGTATGGGTATAGGGAGCTTTATTTTTATTATTCGCACCTGGGGCAGTTACCCAGATGGTATCGCTTTTGCGGTTATTTTAATGAATATGGCTGCACCACTGCTCGATTACTACACCATGCCCCGCGCCTTCGGCCATAGCTGGACAGAGTTTCCACATCACCATAAAGCAGAAGATGATGAAGAATAATAATCTACGCACCATTTTAGTCAGCGGATTATTGCTGGGTATTTTTGCTACGGTGGGCACTGCACTGGTGGGGTTTACTCATCAGGCCACCCTTGAAAAAATTGTCGACAATGAGCGCCTCGCAATACTTCGTAAGTTAAATCAGATTCTACCTGCAGATAAATACGATAATGATTTGCTGAACACCACACTTGAGATAAACGCGGATGATCGCCTCGGCCAGAAAAAAAAATCAACCCTTTATATTGCCGAACAGCAAAATAAAATCAGTGCGATAATTTTTCCAGTAATTGCACCCAAAGGCTATAGTGGAGAGATTAAAATGTTGGTTGGCATTAATATTGACGGCACACTTGCCGGTGTGCGTATCGTAAGCCACAAGGAAACCCCAGGTCTGGGCGATGCTATGGAAACGGAAAAAAGTGACTGGGTATTGGGATTTAATCAAAAATCCTTAACGAATCCGGATGAAAAAAACTGGAAGGTAAAACGTGACGGCGGTGAGTTCGACCAGTTTACCGGTGCCACAATTACCCCACGAGCTGTAGTGCAGGCAGTGCATTTAACTCTGGTATACTTTGACAGGCACAAAAAGGAACTGCTTGAGCAATACGAAAAGCAACTGACCTCTACCGACAACAAACCCCAGTAGAACTTAATAACAACCGACCAGAATCATGAGCGATAACAACTACAACGAAATCAGCAAAAACGGCCTGTGGAACAACAATGTTGCACTGGTGCAGTTACTTGGGCTGTGTCCTTTACTGGCGGTAACCGGTACCGTCATTAACGGCCTGGGTTTGGGACTAGCCACCTTGCTCACCCTCGTATTATCCAATGCCATTGTTTCACTGATTCGCCACTGGGTGCGCCCGGAAGTGCGCGTGCCGGTGTTTGTACTGGTCATCGCCTCGGTGGTTACAGCCATTGAGTTAGCCATGAATGCCTGGCTGTTCGAGCTGTACACCGTACTGGGCATTTTTATCCCGCTGATTGTCACCAACTGTGGCATTCTGGCCCGGGCCGAAGCCTTTGCCTCTAAAAACAGTTTAGTCCCCTCAGTTGTCGATGGTGTAATGATGGGTGTGGGCTTCACACTGGTGCTGGTAACACTGGGGGCGATTCGCGAATTACTCGGGTACGGCACCCTCTTTAGTCATGCACATTTAATGTTTGGCGAAATGGCACGTGACTGGACATTCGTGTTCGTTGAAGACTATTCTGGTTTCTTGCTGGCTATTCTGCCACCGGGAGCGTTCATTGGTATGGGTTTAATTATTGCGATGAAAAACGTGATTGATAAGCACCATAAAAACAAACAAAGCCTGAGCACAACTCAGGCAGTATCAACCACCCCTGCCAACGTTTAATTTTTTATGAACAAACTGAAACGCCTTGAGATATTCTCTCGCCTGCAAGCAGAAGACCCAAAACCCACCACCGAGCTGGAATATTCAAGCCCCTTCGAATTACTGGTTGCGGTCGCTTTATCTGCCCAGTCAACTGATAAGGGTGTGAATAAAGCCACCCGAAAATTATTTGCCGTTGCCAATACACCGGAAAAAATTTTAAAGCTGGGGGAAACCGGCTTAAAAAAATATATCAAAACCATTGGCCTCTATAACACCAAAGCAAAAAACATTATCACCACCTGCAAAATACTCATTGAAAAGCACAACGGTGAAGTGCCCGATGATCAACAGGCGCTGGAAGCACTGGCGGGGGTCGGTAGAAAAACCGCCAATGTCATTCGCAATACCGCCTTCGGCCACCCGACCATTGCAGTGGACACCCACATTTTTCGAGTTTCCAACCGTACTAAAATTGCCCCGGGAAAAACGGTACTGGAAGTCGAAAAAAAACTGCTTAAATTTGTCCCCGAAGACTATAAGCTGGACGCCCACCACTGGCTTATTTTACATGGCCGCTATACCTGCATTGCGCGCAAACCCCGTTGTGGTTCCTGTATAATTGAAGATCTTTGCGAATTTAAACAAAAGAATATTGAATAATGTTTGGCACCGACAGAAACCAGCTCCGACAAATGTATAAAAGTGCCTGGGAAAAATTTCAGCAACAGCAAAGTTTGACGCCGCTTGAAACCCAGATTACAGAGGTCATAAAAGAGCATCCTGAATACCATGATTTTGTACTGCAAATGGATAAGGATTTTTTACCGGAACTCGGTCAAACCAATCCATTTTTGCACATGGGACTGCACCTGGGACTACGCGAGCAACTCAGCACCAATCGCCCGCCGGGTATTAGTCAGCTCTATCAGCAACTGATCGCAGCAAACGGCAATCCCCATGATGTGGAACACAGCATGATTGAATGCCTGGCGCAAGCCATGTGGTCTGCGCAGACCAACAATCAGCCACCGGATGAAAAAGCGTATTTTGAATCATTACAAAAGCTCTTACAAAAATAACTATTTTTCGTCAAAAATATCACAGATTATCACGGCATAAAAAATAGACGCGCGCCACTTTTATACATCAGAAAACTCTAATATAGAAATTGAAATCGATATGGAACTTGATTATATATTTCTGTCTAACCCCATTCACAAAGTTAAAAAATGTGAACCTGTTGCAAATCCTGGTGACTAATTTAATGTTAATTAGCAATAAATCAGGATACACTCAGTTTCTTAAACCAACCCATAGGTAAAAAAATATGACTAATCTATTTAATAAATCATTAGTGGCAGCATTGAGCTTCTTATTTGTAATGGCATTCAGCCCAATGACAAGCGCCGCAGAAAATCCATTTGGCATGAACAACCTCGATGTAAACCAGATTACTGTTGCTGGAAAAGACAAATGTGGCGAAGGTAAATGCGGCGGCAGCGACAAGAAAAAGGGCAAGTGTGGTGAAGGCAAATGTGGCGGCGACAAGAAAAAAGGCAAATGCGGTGAAGGCAAATGCGGCGGCGACAAAAAAGGCAAATGCGGCGGCGGCGACAAAAAAGGCAAGTGTGGTGAAGGTAAATGTGGCGGTAGTTAATTCACCACTAGCTTACCCATTCGAAATCTGAATCATCAGAAATCGAATTTATAAAAGACCCCGATAAATTATTAATTTTCGGGGTTTTTTTTTGCCTGTCATTTTTGTTTTTCATTAGCAGATTAACAATGTGATCTTCAGACAATAATTCAATCAAGCATCTTCATCACATAAAGTATTAAGGTTAAATAAGTAATAATACGCCTGCAAACTCGCAAATTAACTGCTATTTTATATAAACAATAAAATAAAAATCGATGAATAAATATGAACGAAATACCTTTCTCCCAGGGCATCCTTGAAATACTCGCCATCCTGTTTGTCACAGCCATTGGTGCCATTTCTATTTTCGTTATCATTGTTTATATAATCGATCGTAATCAGACTGTGCATGCAATTCGCCGTAACTATCCGGTGATTGGTCGGTTCCGTTACTGGTTTGAACACCTGGGTACTTTTTTTCGTCAATACTTTTTTACCATGGACCGGGAAGAATTGCCCTTTAATCGCGCTGAACGTTCATGGGTTTATCGTGCTGCAAAAAACATTAGCAATACCGTCGCCTTTGGATCCACCCGGGATTTAAAACCACCAGGTACAGTTATTTTTGTTAACTGTCCGTTTCCAACCTTGGGCAAAGATGCGGTAGAACCTAAAACCATGACGATTGGCTCTGACTGTACACACCCCTTCACCAGCCGTTCTATTTTTAATATTTCTGGCATGAGTTTTGGCGCTTTGTCCAAACCGGCAATTATTTCATTATCCTATGGCGCATTTAAAGCCGGTGCGTGGATCAACACCGGCGAAGGTGGATTATCCCCCTACCATCTTGAGGGTGGCGCGGATGTCGTTTTTCAAATTGGCACCGCAAAATATGGCGTGAGAGATAAACAGGGAAATTTATCCGATGAAAAACTCAGGGAAATAGCAGCCATCGACCAGGTAAAAATGTTTGAAATAAAACTCAGCCAGGGGGCAAAGCCAGGAAAAGGAGGCATACTCCCCAGCGAAAAAATTACCGCTGAAATTGCGGCCATTCGGGGCATTCCCATGGGAGAGGACTCTATCAGCCCGAATCGTCACCCGGATATAAACAGTAACGATGATTTGCTCAATATGATTTATCACATTCGCCAAGTCACCGGAAAACCCGTGGGCTTTAAGGTTGTAATTGGGGCCTATGGCTGGATTGACGAGCTGTGCAAAAAAATTCAGCACCGGGGTTTAGAATATGCACCGGACTTTATTACAGTAGACAGTTCTACCGGTGGCACCGGTGCCGCCCCCATGAGCCTGATAGATTATGTTGGCCTGCCGATTCAGGAAAGCCTGCCATTAGTGATTGATAAACTACAGTGCCACGGTCTGCGAGACCGCGTTAAGGTCATTGCCTCAGGCAAATTAATTACCCCGGCAGAAGTTGCCTGGGCATTATGCATGGGGGCAGACTTTATTGTTAGCGCCCGCGGATTTATGTTTGCACTGGGTTGCATTCAGGCGTTACAGTGCGATAAAAATACCTGCCCCACGGGTATAACAACCCACGATAAAAAACTCCAGCGAGGTCTGGTGCATAGCCAGAAATCCTGGCGCGTCACCCACTATATTCAGAATATTATTCACGAAGTTGGGGTCATTGGTCATTCCTGCGGTGTGAAATCCCCCCGGGAACTTAACCGGGATCACGCTAGAATTGTTCAGTCTAGTGGCCGTTCAAAATCATTAAGTGAGTTATATCCGCAGGAACCAGTAGAATAATATGCCAAAAAAACCATTACAAACTATTGTGAACTTAAATCAGCAGTCTGAGTCAATTCATATAATAACAATTTTAAGGCCTCCCCTATGAACAGGTTAATTGACATACTGGCGGATACCCACGCCTATTTTCTCGAAAAAATTAAATTACTCGATTTCATGGCTCCGTTGTTACTGCGCTTATATCTGGCGCCTATTTTCTGGATGGCGGGCACCAAAAAACTCACCAGCATGGATGATACTATTTCATGGTTTGGTAATCCGGACTGGGGCCTGGGCATGCCACTTCCCGGCCTGATGGCGTACCTTGCGACCTTTACTGAAATCATCGGCGCCGTTTTTTTATTTTTCGGCATTTCCGTTCGCTGGATATCCATTCCATTATTGTTCACCATGTTCGTCGCTGCTGTGAGTGTTCACTGGCAAAATGGTTGGCTAGCCATCGCTGAAGGCTCTGGTATATTTGCAACCGAGCGCACCGCCGGCGCTATTGAAAGGCTAGACAGGGCAAAGTCCATATTACAGGATAATGCAAATTACAGCTGGTTAACAGAAAACGGTAGCCTGGTAATACTCAATAATGGTATTGAATTTGCAGCTACCTATTTTATTATGCTATTAGCGCTGCTTTATTTAGGTGCAGGTAAATTGAGTGTGGATCATTTGCTGTATAAACGGTTTATGAACTAACACAAAAGTAATTCGGGAAAGACAAAAAAAGAAAACAATCGTGTTTTCTTTTTTTCGTTTATGACTTATACATTTTGCAGATCTGCCCTCTGCTTGCATAATATAATCAGTAAGCAGAGGATCGATACGCAACACTTACTCAGACACCTCTACCCCATGCCAGAAGGCAACATGATCTTTAATGGATTTTGCTTTGTCTTCAGGCGATGAATAATACCAGGCCGCATCTATATTTTTTTTGCCATCAACCACAACGCTGTAATAATTTGCAGTCCCCTTCCATGAACAATGGCTTGTTGTTTCACTGGTTTCAAAATAGGTCATGTTTAACGAAGCGGCGGGAAAATAGTGATTATTTTCTACAACAATGGTTTCATCACTTTCTGCCAGTACTTTGCCATTCCAGATTGCTTTCATCATGATCCCTAACCCGTAAAGCAGTTTGCGTTTGTATTATATTATCCACTAACTAACGCATAAGTATTTAGTGCGTTTTCGATTTCACAGAATAGAAATAAGCAGAAGCAAATAATACGCTTAAAATCAGGCGTTTAGTTACGCCAAATACAAATACTGTTCCACCTAACATATGACTAAAAAATATTAACTCAATAACAACCGAAATGAAAAGAAATATCGACGTAATTAAAAGCAGCTGTTTTCTTTCAAATGGATTTAAAGCGCCCCAGGCTAATAATACGGTCCAGGCAGTCATAAACATGGCTCCAACATACATTGCCAGTTGATAATCCGCCCCTTTACCAGTAAACCCATTAAGTATATTGGGTATTTCCCACCCGGATGCGATCAGAAACCAGGAAATTGCAATTGAACCGTCAATCACCGCACCAAGAATAAACATAAATTTTAGTAAAGAGTCCGCTTTCATTTTAGTGCCTGTTTTTGTACTAGACAAAATTATAGTTCCTGAATATAGTAGAACATAACATAACCCTTCACTCCATAAGTAAATAGCTTCTAAATTGAAGGCTTAACACTTTCCAAAAAAAATTGACGAGTTTATTAAAAAATGATGAATAAACTATCTCTTATTCCGCTTGTTCTTTTGTTAATCTCCTGCTCTAGCTTACCCACTGATTACAATTCAAGCCCTTCCTATGTAATGGCCGATACACAACAAACAGCCTTGGGAAAGCGTTCAACTAAATATCGTAAGACTAACCCTGATAAATCAATGATGTACCTGCTAAAAGAAGGTACCGATGCATATTTAACTAGAAGAGCACTAATGCATGTTGCAGAACGATCAATTGATGTTCAATACTTTATCTGGCATGCAGATTTAATTGGTAAAATGCTATTTAATGGGTTGATTGAAGCCGCGGATAGAGGTGTGAGGGTAAGAATATTACTTGATGATATAAATATTGATGCTGAAATAGAAGCTATCCTGTATGCAATGGATCAGCATGAAAATATAGAAGTTAGACTCTATAACCCATTTGCATCAAGAGGGCTCAGGATGCTTGACTATGTTTCTGATGCATTTCGAATTAATCGGAGAATGCATAATAAATCATTCACGGTTGATGCTCAGTACACGGTTGTCGGTGGGCGAAATATTGGCAATGAATATTTTTCAGCCGATGAAGCCAGTAACTTTAAAGATTTAGATGTGATGTCAATTGGGCCCATTGTTAAGGATATAGGCAAACAGTTTGATGTTTACTGGAACAGTAAGGTTGTATTTCCTGTAAAAGCATTTAACCACAATGATGCCACGATTAATGAATTAGAAAGACTTAGAAATGAGCTGGCAGTTTTTGAAAATTCTAAAAAAGAATCTAAATATGCACAGGATTTACAAGATTCTGATATATACAAACGGTTAAAAAATTTAAAAACAAAAGAGGCAGCACCTAAGCTATTTACAGGTAATGTAAAAGTCATATATGATGACCCTGAAAAAAGCCTTGATAAATCTGAAGAAGAAATCGTTTATCTAAAGTCGCTTTTAAAACCGCATCTTGATAAGACTACAGAAAGTTTAGAATTAATATCCCCCTATTTCGTACCGGGAGATAATGGCACCGAATATTTAACTGAACTGGTAAAAAAAGGCATTAAGGTTCGCGTATTAACGAACTCCCTGTCATCAACCGATGGGATTATGGCGCAATCCGGTTACGCACGGCAACGTATTGCACTACTGGAAGGCGGGGTTGAGTTATATGAGTTAAAAGCTCGTTATAAAACCGACGCCAGCCGATCATTACGCCGAGGCGAAAAAGCCAAGAGTGGCTTACACGCTAAAACCTATATTTTTGACCGCGAAGAAATATTTATAGGTTCGTTTAATTTTGACCTACGTTCAGCCAACATAAATGCTGAAGTGGGTGTTATATATCAAATACCCGAAATGGCGCAGCTAATTGCAAAATCGGTGTTTGATGATTACATTCTAGATAGCACTTATAAACTTGAGTTACTGGTTGAACCTGAAAATGTAGATGGAATAATGGTAGATAATAAAAGCCCAATATGGATAGAAACAAAGGACGGTAAAGAAATTCGTCATAGTACAGAGCCCGAAACAAGTGCTGGACGACGGTTTATAGAGGATGTATTTTCTATCTTACCAATTGAGTCTCAACTATAATCAGATAACACATCACCGTCATACCTGCCCTCACAGGAACGATAAATATATAATATGATTAACAAAATAAAGGGAATAGTTTGATAATGAAGAAGTATCTGTTTGTCATAAACCTGTTTTTTTCGACCCTGTCATATGCCGATGTACCACCACATCAGCAGGCGGAAGTTAAGCACCTGCTAAATTTTGTTAAAAATAGCAACTGCACAATCACCAGAAATGGCACTGATCATTCGGGAAACAAGGGTGTTGAACACATCCAGATGAAATATGACTATTTTAAAGATGATATAAAAACCACTGAAGACTTCATTAAATATTCAGCCACCAAAAGTACCATGAGTGGTAAATACTACACGGTAAAATGCCCAGACAAAAACATCATCAAATCACAGGACTGGCTGTTAACTGAATTAAAGCGATACCGTTCACAAAGCAATAAATCAAATATAAATGCGAGCAGCGATAACGCAACGGTTTGTAAAGAACCCCGTCCACAGATATGCACCATGGAATATGTGCCCGTTTGTGCCCAATTAAATGACAACACCTACAAAACATTTGCCTCCGGCTGTAGTGCTTGCTCTGATAAAAGCGTAGTACTTTATGTACCCGAAAAATGTCAGACAGAAAAATAAATTACCTCTGGAATCAACACTTAAAAACCAGATTCAATAACAGATAGCATAATAAAATTCAGGAAAAACATAATTAAGCGGTAATATGTTTGTTTACTAATCTTCAATAAATGATGAGAAGTCAAATGAGATATGAAAGCAATAGAAAATATACTCAAATTAACGCCACTGAGTTTACACCTGAAGCCAATCGCGCATCACTCGCTAAAAAAGCTCATCGTAAAATATCACCGATGTTTCATTCAAAGGTTACAAGATTAGATCGCTGGTTAGTAAAAAAAATGCTTGATGTGGTAGGCAACCCGCCTGTACGTATTAGCCTCTGGGATGGCATTGAGGCTACTCCTCCATGTGATGACCCCCTTGCGATTATGGTTTACTGTGACCGCGGCGCTTTAATTAAAACCATTTTAGACCCGGAATTACACTGGGGGGATTTATATTGCTCCGGCCGTGTTATATTCGAAGGTGATTTAGCTGAATTTATGCAGGCCATTTATGAAGGCTTAAGTGGAAAAGGATCACCGGGTTTATTTCGCCGACTGGTTTTAAGACTGGGACACCGCAATATTTTTAATTCTTTTGATAAGGCGCGGGAAAACATTTATCACCATTATGATCTTGGAAATGACTTTTATAAACTGTGGTTAGATAAAGCAGAAAAACAATATACCTGTGCTTATTTTAAAAATAAAGATATGTCATTAGAAGAGGCACAGATTGCAAAACTACATCATATTTGTCACAAGTTACATTTAAAGCCCGGCGACACTGTTGTTGAAGCCGGTTGTGGCTGGGGCGGACTCGCGCGATTTATGGCCAAACATTACGGTGTAACAGTTAAGGCATATAACATTTCAAAAGAGCAAATAAAATATGCACGCCAGCGAGCAAAAGATGAAAACCTGACGGATAAAATTGAATATATTCTAGACGACTACCGCAATATCACGGGGAAGTACGATGTATTTGTCTCTGTTGGAATGTTAGAGCATGTAGGTATATGTGATTATAAAGCCTTAGGTTCAATTGTTAAACGCTGCCTCAAAAATGATGGACGTGGTTTAATTCATACAATAGGACGATTAACTGAAGGCCCAATGAATGCCTGGATAGAAAGGCGTATTTTCCCCGGTGCCCAACCTCCCGCTCTAAGTCAGATGATGAGTATTTTTGAGCCCAATGATTTAGCCGTTTATGATGTTGAAAATCTACGTTTACATTATTCAAAAACATTAAAAGAATGGTTAAATCGTTTTGAAGAGCATAAGACTGAAATCACTGAAATGATAGACGAAGAATTTGTCAAAGCCTGGGGCTTATATTTATGCGGTTCTATTGCTGCCTTCAATGTCGGTGACCTGCAATTATTTCAGGTGGTTTTTCATCATGCCAAAAGTCATACAATCCCCTCATCCCGTCATTATATTTATGACAAACCCGGTTACACCGTTTCAGGAAAAACAAAACTCACAGTCGTTCCATCAGATACGGAATAAGCCATGACTTCCTATGATGTTTTAATTATCGGGGGCGGCCCCTCCGGTTCAACGCTAGCTTATAACTTAAAAGACTCAGGCCTTAGGGTGGCTATTTTAGACAAGCAATCATTCCCACGACAAAAAATCTGTGCAGGTTGGGTCACACCGCAAGTCATGCAGGTTCTAAATCTTGATCTTGAAGACTATGCTAAAAAAAATATTCTACAGAAAATTAATGGTTTTAAAATAAGCCAGCTAGGTCAAAAACAGGTGGCATCCCACTACCCTGGTGAGCCGGTAAGTTATGGTATTCGGCGTATTGAGTTTGATGATTATTTATTAAAACGTTGCTCAGCCGAACTCATTTTAGGTGAAGCTTTTAAAACAATACAAAAAAATAATGATGGCTGGCGTGTGAATGAAAAGTATCAGGCTAAAATTGTGATTGGTGCCGGTGGTCATTATTGTCCGGTCGCTCGTGCCATTGGGTCTAAAGGCAAAGATGAATTAGCCGTAGTTGCCCAGGAAGCTGAATTTGAAATGAGCGCCGATCAAATACACAACTGCAGCATTAAAGAAGACGTCCCCGAATTATTTTTTACACCCGATTTAATGGGCTATGGCTGGGTATTTAGAAAGGGTGATTATTTGAATATAGGTTTAGGCCGTGAAGATAAAAGCAAACTATCCACCCATGTAAAAGCATTTTGTGAACACCTCACGGAGCACAAAAAAATCCCCGCGAATATCACCGAGAAATACAGTGGCCATGCGTATTTATTATATAATCATGCGGCACGGGAAATGCTGGCGGATAATGTACTGCTCATCGGTGATTCTGCCGGTTTAGCTTATCCGCAAAGTGGCGAAGGCATTCGCCCGGCGGTTGAGTCAGCCATTATTGCAGCCAGTGTTATTCGTAACTGTAAAGGTGATTACAGCGAACAGAATTTAGCTTCCTATAAAAACCAGATGCAACAACGTTTTGGTAAGCGTCTGCCCGGCCCGGACACCATGGAACGATTACCGCTGTTTATTAAAAAAATATTTGCCAGCCAGTTAATGAAAACTCACTGGTTTACTGAGAAAATTGTAACTGAAAAATGGTTTTTACAGAAGCATCAACCGCCATTGTCTGTTGATTGATGACCTGAAATTCCTGCAGAAAAACCTCTGAGTAATCACTGTACCTGTGCGAAATAATTTAATTATACTACCACCCGATACTCCCGACTTGTGGGGATGCTGTTAAGCTTAATCTCGCCATAACGAGAATAGAGTTAAAGATGACCGGACGCTCGAATACTTAGCGCTTTTGATTTACCTTCATTTTGTGGCTCTTCGTAACAGGAAATTGCGTCAGTTAAAATATTTGAAAACGGTGCTGTATGTGCGTTTCGTGGAATGAAACTGATACAAATAAGCGTGAAGATGAAAAAAATTTTCACCGAATTAACCTGGAATGTGCTAATCATTTGAATAGTCCTTTAGCTGCTAATAAAAAAACTATAAACAAAGAGTAGCAAAGCAAACCTATTTTCAAATCACTTGTTTGTGTGAGACGTAACTCCGTTCGTCTGATAGGTTAACTTATAGAAGTGAATGCTCGTTTAATACGATATGAAGAGTTTTCTTTAATAATGGCATAACGTTTTTCTTATATTCTTTTATAAAATATATTAATCCCGAGACCTTCGGGATCAAAGTTTATTATATAGAATAAGGCCTATTGAGCAGTGAAGTACTTATTGAGTAATTATTATTTTAATTTAGAAAGTGTACGTAACATTTTGTTATGGTGTAGAATTAGTGTCACATCATCTCGTCATACCGGCATCCATAATTCATGTCCTCATAAAAACACAGCCCTATGCTTACAAACCTAAACAGCAATCGTGTGCGTACTCATAGAAACCCGCGAACATCCCTGACGAAAAACCTTAGGCGAAACCCCGGCCCAGCGATGAAAGGCACGGGTAAAATTGGCCGCATCTGAATAACCCAGTGAACTGGCAATTTCAGATATCTGAATTTCTGTATCCTGAAGTTTTTCTTTAGCACAGATAAATTTTGCCTGGCTTAAAAGTTCATTAAACTTTAAATTATGCTGAGTTAATCTGCGTTGCAGGGTGCGCACTGAAATACCCGCAATACTGGAAATGTCTTCTATGCTGCAATGTTTGTCGAGTATATAACTGCTCATTATCTCGCGTATTGAATTGACAAAGTCAGCATTAAGATCAGCCTTTTCAGGATTTACGATTTTGTTTTTTTTATTGCTCTCAAGGCGAACCGGCAGGTGTAATAAATGCCTGTTTATTGTAATTGATGTAGTTTTGTTTGAAAAACAGCGTTTACTTTTTTTTATTAAACCACAGGCATTAAGCGTGGTGTTTTGTGGCATCATTAAACTAATCTGTTCAGGCCGCCAGTCTTTACCCGTGGAGAGCTGCACAAGCTGAATCATACAGGTCACCCGGTATAGCTCCATCTGTATATCATGTTTATATAAAGGCAAACCGTCATAGCTAAAGGTGTAATGTGAGTCGTGTTCTTCAAGCGTGAAACGAGTAGCGGAACTCTGGCTTAAGGTGATCTCACAAAATGTTTCTAACAAGTGTTTCAGGCTAAGGCAGTGTTGAATCAACGGCGCTAAAGAAGACACCCTGTGCCACGGGGTGGTTTGTGCGACCTGCGAACCAAAATCAGCAATGTTTTCTTCAAGTGCGACCATATTAATTAAATGCCAGAAGGGTTTTTCTGGTAACAGGCTTTCAGGGTCGAGTTCTGTAGCGGGTAAGTTAACTTTTTTAAAATAATCATCGGCTGAAACACCATTTTTGCTCATGGTGATTTCAAACTGCTTTTTAAATGCAGCCTTAACCAAATGAATATCAGTAGTAGCCATAGATGTAATATCAGCATATACAGTCAAGTATATGTCGATGAGATCCTTATAATCGTTTTGTTATGAACTACTGATATTATGCAAAATGTCGCAAAATGACAAGCTAGACCAATTGAATAAAGAATATTGATAGATAATAATGTTATATTTCAGGTGGTTATAAAAAATTTCTTATTTAAATCACTTTCACCTGTCTCGGTATAAAAAATATTACAAATCAAAATGCCCAAGGAAATGAATCATGAAACCAAGTCATAAATTACTGGCGTCTATACTGGCGTTATCCGTGTCCGCCGTGGCGTTTAGCCCATCTTTGTTTGCAGCTAAAAAAGATGCTCCAACACAAATATTAATTACCAATGTTGATGTTTGGGATGGAACAAGTAGCAAGCTTAAAACTAAAACCGATGTTTTAATCGAAGGCACTAAGATCAAGAAAGTAGCCAAAGACATCAAAGCTAAAGGTGCAAACGTTATCGATGGCAAGGGTTACACAGTAACGCCGGGGCTGATCGATATGCACCAGCATCTTACACTCAATGGCGGTACGGCAGCAGGCGAGAAATGGGATGCTTATGTGCAAGGTGCACATGCATCACGTGCTGCGGAATACTTGCTGCGAAGCGGTTTCACCACGATTCGTGATATTGCTGGTAACACTATCGGTTTGAAAAAGGCTATTAATGAAAATATCCTGCCAGGGCCTCGCATGTATGTTTCTGGCCCTGCATTGGGTCCAACAGGTGGTCACAGTGACTGGGCGCCACGAACAGCAGCTCCCGGGCATGAGGCTTATCAGGAAAAAGTGGGCAATACCCACGTGGTTGATGGCCGAGCAGAATGGCTGAGAGCCGCACGCTGGAATATGCGTAATGGTGCTGATTTTCTTAAAGTCATGGCGGGTGGCGGTGTTGCCAGTGAGTTTGATCCTTTGCACCTGCAATCACCTTCAGCAGAAGAAATGGAAGCCGCAGTACAGGTGGCAAATGAATACGGCGGTTATGTTGCAATTCATGCTTATACCGATGATGCATACATTAAATCTATCAAGGCTGGTGTCAGAAGTTTTGAGCATGGTTTCCTGACAACCAAAAAGTCTATTAAAATGTTGAAAGAGGCTGATGCCTGGTGGTCTTTCCAGCCTTATGGTGGTTATGCGCTGTTGTGTGGTAAGTATCCTGACTGGTACACGGATGTTATGGTTAAAAAAGGAAAAATGGTTTGTGAAGGCGTAATCAACACCATCAAGACCATGAAAAAATACAAGATCAAAACCATTAATGGTTCTGATATGTTTGGTTGGGACAACTGGCATAATGCAATTGTTAATGCAGCCGCACCTACAACGCTTCTGCCAGAAGATCTACGATACACTTCTTTAGAAACCATGAAAATGTCTACCTCTGCACCGGGGCAGTTCTTGCGTGAAGAAGTTGACCAGAGCCGAAATGACTTTATCGCAGCTAAATTAGGCGTGGTCGAAGAAGGTGCCTGGGCAGATGTATTAATCTGGAAAGGTAACCCGATCAAAGATGTTAGCCTTATTCTGAAAGAACAAAATCTGCAGTTAATTATTAAAGACGGCAAGGTTTATAAAAATCTACTGGTTGATGCAGAGCACCAAACATATCGTGGTGCACCGCGGCCTTCTGGTCATTCTTTCAATATGTGATAGTTTGAATTATAAACGGATACTTAAACAGGGCGCTTCGGTGCCCTGTTTATTTTAAACCAATATATATTTAGGTAAAAATAATGAATAGTAATTGTAAAATACTGTATTCCATTTTTTTTACATTCATGTTGCTATGGTCATCAAATGTTATAAGCTCAGAAAAACCTGCTACACAAATACTTCTCAAAAACGTCAATATTTTTGATGGTAAAAACAAAAAGCTTTCCATGGGACAGGATGTACTGGTTGAAGCCAATCTAATCAAAAAAATTGGCAAAGGCTTAAACGTAGAAAATAAGCAAAATGTTGTTGTGCTTGATGGCGGCGGGCGTACATTAATGCCAGGTCTTATTGAAATGCACACCCATCTAATGTTTCGCTATGGTGTCAGAGTCATGCGCACCGATTTTGATGCACAAGCCTCTGGAGCCGCGGCAATGGAAACGCTACAGCTTTATATGCAAATGGGATACACCACGGTTCGAGATGTCGGCGGCAACAGCCTTGGTCTGGCAAAAAATATTGCAGCCGGTCGTCTCAAAGGCCCACGCATCTATTCCAGCGGTGGTGCCATTTCTCCTATATCAGGACATAACGACCTGGCGATGTTCAGTGAACATCCTGGTGAGGATGTTTATTCACGCCGGGGTGATACCAATATTATCACCGGCCCAATTGAAGCCCGTGAGGCAGTGCGTAAATTACTTCGCGGTGGTGCCTCGCAAATAAAAATCATGGTCGGTGGTGGGGTCGCCTCTGATTTTGATCCTTTGTACGCCGACACTATGAGTGAAGATGAAATTCGGGCGATCGTTGAAGCCGCCGCCGACTTTGGCACCTATGCCTGTGCCCATGCTTATACGGATTCTTCAATAAATCGAGTCCTGGATGCCGGCGGGCGATGTATTGAGCATGGCTTTTTAGCATCAAAGAAAACCTTAAAGCGAATGAAAAAACTCGGTGCCGTTATGTCTCTGCAACCGTATGCCGCAGTAGAAATTTTCAAAGAGCCTGAAAAGCTTGCCGGCTTTAATGAAGAAAATATCCGCAAAGCACGACAGGTACGAGATGGCGCGAATAATATGTTAACACTGGTATCAGAATTGGGTGTTGAAACATTTGCCGGCGCAGATCTCTGGCAAGAAGGTATCATCACTAAAACCCCAGATGACATGGTGTTACGCAAGCGTTGGTTTAAGGATGTCGAGATATTACGCCAGAACACTTCTTATGCTGCGAAATGGCTGGCCAAGTCAGGTACTAAAAACCCTTATCGTGAAGGTCCATTGGGAGTGATTAAAGAAGGCGCTTATGCGGATATGTTATTAGTGGATGGCAATCCGGTTAAGGACGTGAAGGTGATGGCAGACTGGAAAAAGAATCTTAGGGTGATTATGAAAGACGGCAAAATTTATAAAAATACTTTGTAATATGAATAAATTAAAATGCTATTTCAAACTGTTAATTATTTTATTAACGTCTGGAATAGTATCCAGTGTTTTGGCAAATGAGGCATTGCAAAAAATTGCTTTTGGTTCCTGCGCTATGCAGTTCAAATCACAACCCATCTGGGAAACTATTGGCGAACAAAAACCGGATCTGTTTTTATTTCTTGGTGATAATGTCTATGCTGATTTTGATGGCAAAAAAACCTTTACGCCAACGAAACAAACCTTAAAACGTGACTGGGCGATATCGGCCAATGAGCCGCACTTCAAACAGTTTCGTAAGCAAGTCCCGATTATGGCCACCTGGGATAACCATGACTATGGTAAACACAATGGTGGCGCAGAGTTTGAATTAAAAGAACTAAGCAAAACTGCTTTCCTGGATTTCTTTGGTGAGCCACAAGATTCAAAGCGTCGCAAGTCACCTGGTATTTATGATGCCAAAATATTGGGCCCTGAGGGTAAACGAGTGCAGGTTATTTTGCTAGACACGCGTTATTTCAAAGGCCCGTTTATAAAAGACAAACGCAGTAAGGAAGAAAATAAGGCAGCCGGCTTATCAGGCTCCATGGGTAACTATGTGCCTAACCAGAACCCAAACGTGACCCTGCTCGGTAAAGCACAATGGCAGTGGTTAGAACAACAGCTCAGGAAACCGGCAGAGCTTCGTTTGATTGCTTCGAGTACACAGGTGATAAATGACTCTAAATATATGGATGAGTGGGGCAACTACCCACTGGAGCGGCAACGTTTATTTGATGTAATTAAAAAAACCAGAGCAAATGGTGTGATTTTACTCAGTGGCAATGTGCATTACACGGAAATTTCCCAATTAAAGAACTCAGGCTATCCATTGCTTGATTTTACCTCCAGCGGTTTAACCCATACTAATGAAAAATATGCAAAGGCAAAAAATCCCTACCGAACTGGCAATTCCTCATCGGAGATTAATTTTGGTATGATAGAAATCGACTGGGATGCGAAACACTCTCCATTAATTTTGTTACAGGCAAAAGGACTGGATGGTAAAGTATTAATTTCGCACTCCATTCATCTGGAGCATTTAAAATTTAACTAATTTCTATCAGATATTTTCATTATTGCAGGGCTTGCGTGTAAGGTTATGGTATTCGTACTTCAGGTTTTTGTGAAGTGAAATGTGGATTCCGTGCCGGTTAAATGCATTGAAGGAATGACGAAGTGGTGAGAGAGTATAACTTCGAAATGTCATACCGGTAGCCTGTGCCGGACGTGATCCGGTACCGGTATCCATAATGAAACGAAGTGTTTACTCAATCGTTTATTACTAGCTGATCGATGGATTCCGGCCTTCGCCGGAATGACGAAGTGGTGGGAGAGTGTAACTACGTGTCGTCATACCGGCAGCCTGTGCCGGACTTGATCCGGTACCGGTATCCATAGTGAAACGAAGTGTATACTCAATCGTTTGTCACTAGCCGACAGATAGATTCCGACCTTCGCCCACACTGTCCTGAATAAATAAAACCTTCAAAACTAGCGTCATTCCGGCGAAGGCCGGAATCTATTATTCAGTTTCTCAAATGCCCGGATGAGCATGACACTAACATGGATACCGGCATTCGCCGGTATGACGACATGAGGTTTGCTGGTTTATTACTACAGCCCACCTGTATGCTGTGGCCTTTCTAATTTTAAGTCTATTATCGCCGGGCTTACACAATATGCTAACAGCATAGTGATTTATATCATTCTTAATATTTATTCCGGACAGCAGTGGGCCTTCGCCGGAATGACGAATTCATGTTTATCTTGTTATGGTTCCCAGTCACAAAGACGGATTACGAGAATCCATCGGTGAAGTGCATCAGCCGTATACACGGCGTATAAACTTTCGAGACGGCTGACTGGGTCATCTCTGGCAAGAGCTTTTTCATTCATTCTGAGTAGACGAAATAGTTAGAGTAGTATAACTATCCGTGTTTTGGGAATTCGGCCAGGCCAATATTTCCATAGACATCAAGCACCTAAAAATCAAAACTGGCTTCAACAGCTTGTGCATTTAGAATCGTACAGTGAAGCAGTTTTTTTCTCGTACATGAAACAAGTAAACCTGCGGTACTCACCTCATCAATATTGATTATAAAACTATTTGTCTTCGTATACGATTTTACCCTGCAGAACCGTTCTAAGTACTTTTGTCCTGTGTATTTTTTCAACCGGTACTTTCAGGATATTCTGGTTAATTACAATAAAATCCGCTGATTTACCAACTTCAATTGTTCCGGTCTCTTTTTCTTTTTCCATGGCCATTGCACCGTTTCGGGTAAAAATCTGGATGGCAGTTTCAACATCAACCCGTTGCTCTGGATTGAACGCGCCATATTCCGGCTTACCCGGAAACTTACGGGTAATCATGCCTTCAAGAGCGAGCCAGGGATCGGGTTCCGGTACATTATCCCAGTCACTTCCGTAACTGGTCACCGCACCGGCCTTGACCATACTGTTGATAACACCGAATGTTTTGTTAAATAAATCTCGACCCACCATATTAGCCCATGAGTTAGCACCTTCAGGATCCGGCATCCAAAGTTGATAGGGCGACAGTTCGACAATAAAGTTTGAGCGTGCAATATCAAGCCGAGGTACATCTTCAGGATATACCAGCATTGAATGGGCAAGGTGATGGCGAGGGCCGTTACCATTTGCACGGCGCACCGCTTCGATTGCATTTAACCAGTGTCGTACCGACAAACTGCCGGTGGCATGGGCCATTACCTTCAAACCTTCTTTGTCGAAGCGCAAAAGCCAGGTACTGAGATCAGATTCGCTGATACCAATATGGCCAAAGGTTGGTGCGGTGGCGTAGCGATCGATCATGGGTGAGCCACCTTCCTTGTCATTGGGTACACCATCGAGGTAGATCTTTACACCATCAACATTGATGAGCTTAGAATTCTCGCCACGCTTGTTACGGCTCATAAAAGTCTTAGCCTGCTCCTCAAATGTCGTTGTTACGTAGCGTGTATTAAAATCCCAACTCCCTTGAATACGCACACTTAGCTTACCTTTCTTTTCCAGGGCACGATAAGCTTCGATACGCATTGGGTCAAGCTGTGCGGCCACAATGGCGGTAATGCCAAAACGGTTTAGTTTTTTGAATATCCAGGCTGCGCGTTGTTCTACGACCTTTGCTGGCGGCGGTGGCAACACCGCTGTGATCAAACCAAGCGCCTTGTCGTGCAGGGTACCGGTTGGATTGCCGGATGCATCACGATCAATGACGCCGTCTTCAGGGCTTGGGGTGTCTTTTGTAATGTTGGCCGCTTTGAGTGCAGCGGTGTTCACCCAGGCAAGGTGATTCGTCCAGTCGTGTAAAAACACAGGGTTGTCAGGCGCAATATCATCTAACATCCTGGCGTTAAGTTTGGTGTAATCAATGGACCACTTGGCGCCCTCGATCCATTCGCCTTTCTTGAGCTTTTTATCGGTAATGTATTTTTTTACTGCGGCTTTGATTTCTTCAACCGATGAACTGGGCGGGAAGGAAACACCAAGGGAAACGAGTGCGCCGCGCACAGCATGGATGTGAGTATCCACTATACCGGGCATAACCATTTTACCTCTGAGGTTGCTCACCCTGGTTTTTTTTCCAGTAAAGGCTTTCATCTCATCGTCAGAGCCAATCGCTATGAACTTACCGTCCTTCACTGCGAAGGCTTGCGCACGTGTTCGTACCGTATCGACAGTATAGATAAAACCATTGCGATAGATTGTATCGGCAACGATTGGCATTGATGATTTCGATGCAGCTATGGCTGGTAAATGTCCAGACAAGGTTACCAGGCTACTGAGTAAAGTGATTTGAATAAAGCGATGTATTGAAGTGCTTAGCATTGCTTACTCCTAACTCTGATTATTATTATTATTTAAATTTATAAAGTAACAAATTCTATAGTGAAAAATTTATCGTGAAACGAATTCGCTAATCGTCTTAAGTTAAATAAAGGCAGGTTATTAGTTGTACACATTAACGTTTAGCCGACTTTATAAGTTTTTGATCAGGCGTATACCAGATGGGTGATGAGTAGGCGCGTTCCTGGATGGTCGCGGGTACTCCCCTGGGTGGAGCAACCCCTAACTTCACCGCATCATAGGTTGACCAGCGTGGTGTCGGAATTTCCAGCACACGTACGTAGTAAACGGCTTTTAATGTGGGATCAAAGTCGGGATCGGTCCATACCGTACTTAATTGAACATCGCCGATGCTATTGGTATAGCTTGCCGTTTTAATATTGACGGTGTTACCCACCGGTGGAATCTGACCGGTCTTTGAGTCGGGTTTGCGATTATCGGACAGTGCCACATTGTAGATTTTTTCTTGTGGGTAGCCATGAGTGGGATCGGTCCATCCCTTGACGATCTGAACTCGGTCGAGGTTACCGCTTTGCGGATCCTTCATTGCCCAAACAGCAAAGGTGGGTGCCTTCGATGTCTTTTTGGGTAAGTCCTGTCCCATGGGCACGCCACCTTTATAGGCTTTTTTAACAAAGTTTTTATCCTTAACCAGATTCTTTGAATACTTCCAGCCTCCGAAAAAACGCAGGCGAATCATGGTACCTGAGGTGCCATAGGTTTCTTTGCTTTTCAGTGCGTTAAAGATACCTTCACGGGTATTTTCTTCAGCCCATACAGCAGTGGTACCCGCACTGGATACAATATAACCCTGCTCACCTGAGGCATTCGGTTTGGGATTGAGACGTTTCTCTGGTGTATCATCTTGTGCGCCGTGTGCGCCTTTCCAGTTCCATTCCTCGTTACCCTGATAACCGGAATGCACGTCAGCACCCGCGACGACACCCATCTTGTATGGGTTATATCCCAGTTCAGTTTCGAGCTTCATGCCATCGACCAGCCCCTGGCGATAGAAGCCATACTTCACCTGGCTGGGTACACCCAGGCTAATCAGCTTATCGAAACGCTCAAAACTGGCGAACTCATCATTGGGTGAGAGCAATGGGTGTGCCTCGGAATTGCCCTTGGTTTGATGGATTTCAAACAAGGGTTCATTGGCCTGTTGCCGTTTAGCATAGCGTGTATCCATTGGCCCACCGAGGAACTTGTTCGGTGCAAACATCCAGCCATTTGAAACATTGGCATTGTGTGGAATGGCAATCACATCAATACCCTGATTGCGCTGGATCTCCATGTAGGTCCACAGGTCTTCGGGATGAATCGAATCAAAAGAAGAAAATGGTACGACAGGTGCTTTGTCTTTGAAAAATACATTGCGGTGCATGTTCTTACCGTCTGGAATTGAAGTCCACTCATAGGCATAAAGCGTGGTGAACTTCCCTGGCTTGTAGAACGCATCCGCCGTCTTGATAAATTTTTGCCAGTTACCCATGCGCAACTCAGGCGTAACATATTCTGGCAAGGGTTTGTTAGTTACAAGGGTACCGATAAGGTTAGTCACCGCCGCTTTGGCGGCTGAAGGGTTGGTGCGCATTTGGGAAAGTTGTTTGGCAAACTCCGACCTGGAAAGTGGATTTTTCGGATCGACCAGATCCTTGAGTACACCGTAATACTCTGAGTGATCGGTAATGGCAACAAAGTCATAGGGTGTGCGACGTTTTATCTTCTCTCCAGTTGTGGAAAGTTTGATCTCTTCTCCCATGGCAAAGCGATAAGCATCTTCCCAGGTCTGAAGAACGCCAACCGTAAAGGCGTCGAAAGAATTTTGGGTATGCAAATGCTGTTCTCCGAAATAGACGTTCTTCAACGGATTGGCCTTACCGGAACCACGATCAGGTTCACCGGTTGAGGCTGCAACAACACCATTAGTGAACAGGGCAGAATATAATAATGTAAGTGTGAAGATTCCGGCTCTGATTTTCATTGTTTTGATCCTTATCATTTTATTTCAGTGCTGTGCCGTTATAACTTAAGACTCCCATCATCTCCGAAAGCTTGTGTCGAAGATTCACTCAAACGACCAACCACCATCAATCGCGAAAAACTGTCCCGTCTGGAAGGTGCCCTTACCGTCAATCAGTGTAGCCACAAAATGCGCTGCCTCTTCGGGTTTACCGAAGCGGTTCATTGGAATTAGCGCCTCGATTTGCTTTCGAACGACCGGATCTTCAGCACCCACATCTTCAATGAATGAGGGGTAGTCCATGGCATAAGTACCGGTTGCATTCACAGTTACCCCTGTTTTTGCAACATTGATTCCTGCACTTCGAACCAGGGAGTTTGCGCCAGCACGTGTTGCTGAATATAAAACGCCTGCGGTAGCTGGCCTTAATCCCGTTGCACTGGTATTGATAACAATTTGTCCCGAACCTTGTGCAATTAAGGGGGGTAATAAAGCGTTAAGTGCATGTAACACCGATAACATGTTGCCTTCATATTGAATTTGAAAATCTTCAGGTTTGGCATGCAAAATATCGCCTGTGCCATGCACACCGGTTCGAATACAAGCTGAATCAAACCCACCGAAACGTTTTTGCGCGGCTGTTACTAGTTTCTGTACGCTGTCAGCTTTGCTCAGGTCCAGCTTACCGGGGACGACTTCCACTTCTGCCCCCATGTCTTTGAGTTCTTTGGTGAGCCCCCTGGCGACATTACCGATCACCAGATTGTGATTGCGCCGAACCATTTCCCGCGCCAGTGCCGGCATCATATGAGTTTGAGTATCAACAAGAATGGCCACGCGTTTTTTACCCGATTTTTTTACACTCGTCTTTGCCTGTGCTACACCGGTAACATTCAAACCAGCTGCCAGTCCAGCTGCACCGAGTGTGCCGGCTAGCATGAACTTACGACGGCTTTTATCTGTATTTTCTGAATCTTTCTTAATATTTGATTTATTTTTTTCATTCATGCTGATCTCCTTTAACTTAACTTAAACTAAATTTAATCGAACATAGACTGGTTTAATTTTTTGGCTTCGGTGGCATTTTTTCGGGCTTGGACATCACGGTCAGATTTGCTTCGAGACCAGCAAGACGATGGGCATTAATTTCATTGTAATTGCCACTCTGATACAAATTCTTGAATGCCTTTATCGATGGAAATTTGAACGAAACAAAATGATCCCAGTATTCTTCTGACACAATTGGCATCTCAGCGCGTACCGATAAAATGACTTCACCCCCCGCCTTTTTCAACATGAGGGCGAATTTGGCGGCAAACTTCTCATATTCTTTACGGCCATTTGGTTTTTTAAAGCGCAGAAATTCTGATAGCACAACATTACCCTCAGAAAATTTAATACGAGTGTTGGTTTTATGAAAGTTTTCTATAGACCCGGTGGCTTTATAAATGGCATCACCGTCACTCAATAAGTAAAGCATTCTTTCGTAAGTGCCAGCTACGCGATCTGGAATGGCTAATTGATAATCGACGTCGCGTTGCAGTTGTAAATAGGCCGTACGCCTTGGGTACATCGCATACGCAACACCGTCCCACTCATCACTTATCTGGAATATTTTCTCCAGGTTATTGATCGCTTCAGCATGAAGAATAATGTCGCCGCCAACTCCGACAATTTCTTTTCCAGCCACAGCACCATACATACCATAACGACTGCCATCGCCTCTAGGCCGGTAACGAAGTAGATTTAAGTTTATGGTTGGTCCATGATCGGGTCGCTTAGCAAGTGCTTTTTCGAATGCGGGTGTAGCATTGATCTTGTTAACGTGTTGCAAAAATGTCTTCGCAGGTTCTTTCGACACGATTCCTGGTGGAAGATTCTCGCTAGTTTGCTCAGCTATCACTAAAGTGGATTGTAGTAACAGGATTAAAAATGTTAATAACTTCATACCCTAATACTCCTTATTTCGCGATGGTTAATGACACAATATTTTAAATACATTACACCGGTGTAAAATTCTCTGTAGGCCATTTTGCGCCATTTTTTATTTTGTTATACACTTTAGTTATGCCACATCAACATTTATTCCAATGATATCTCTCCCTTTGCACCGGGTAGCGACAGTTCTGCCATATATTGCATACATGCAACAACAGGGCGTGCAAGTAGAAGATGAGTTACGGCGCGCAAATTTACCGGTGAGTGCGATGTACGACCCCGGTTGTTTTATTCCAAGTCGAAATTACTGGGACTTTATTGCCAATGTGGCAGAACGTGAAGGGATGAAGGATCTGGGTTTTATTGTCGGTTTGCAATCCGGGGCGAATGCGGCAGACCTGGGTTTGACGAAACGACTCATGCGTTTACCTACACTGCATGAGGCGCTTAATCAATTTTGTACTATTGCAAGCGCAGAAATATCACAAGTCGCATTATGGCTTGAGCCATCTGATAAGAATAATCATCATTTACATTACCGAACCAGTTATGGTATTGAGCACCCGGCCTATGTGCATTTTCAGTGGTATGGTCTAATGGCTTTGATTGCTGTAATTCGGATATTTACCGGCGGACTGTGGCAACCAAAACAAATTGGCCTGGGTACGAATAAAGAACCGAGCCTCAGCATCCGTAAATATATCCCTGACACTCACTTTTATCTAAAGCAAGAACACTGCTTTATTAGTATTAGCAAGCGATTACTTGGAAAACCTTTAAAAGTTAAAGACGATCTGCCCCAGTCATTGCCATATAATCCAGGAATTAAAGTACCCGGTGATTTTATAGGCAGAATTAAGCTGGCACTACGCAGTTATCTTATGGACAGTGTACCCACGCTTAAACTTGTGGCTGACATCACTGGCCTCAGTACGCGAACACTACAACGTCAATTAGCGAATAATGGATTAACTTATCGCGACTTACTGGCCGAAGTTCGCTGTGAAACAGCAATTGAACTCATGCAGAAGACAAATCTCACTATCACAGATATCGCAAGTCAACTAGGTTACTCTGACGGGGCACATTTTGCGCGTAACTTCCGGCGTATAACCGGTGTTAGTCCACATGAGTATATTTAATAATATCAAGCTTTGTAGGCTGTAAATAACTGTATTTTCCGGGGGCAGTATACCTAATTTATTATAAAGTCGTTTGTTTACCGGAAGCAAAAAATATCAGATAATAATTGTGCTAAGTAGGGTATCCGAATAAGCTTTAAACGCGACTGGACGATGTTGGCAAATGGGCCTCATTTTAAACAGTTTAGACAAAAAGTCCTTACCGAATTGGCGATTTCTCATCAGAAATTAACTTTGCTTTGATAGAGATTGACTAGGATGCGAAATCCTCTCCATTAATACTGTTAAAAGCAAAAGGACTGGATGGGAAAGAGTTAATTTCGCACTCCATTCATCTGGACCATATGCAATTTAATTAATCACTATCAGATATTTTCATTATGGCAGGGCTGGTGTGTAAGGATGTAGTATACCGAAATAGCCGGAAATTATTATTATATATGTAGTACTCGTTTTATATTATTAATGTCTTTTTCTGAAACCTTATTTTTTTCAGCCAACACTGACCATTGTTCAACGGCATGAATAACCTGTTCTGCAATTTGTTTTACAATGGTTTTAGGTAATCCAAATATTTTTCCATGCTTAGATACTTCGCTGGCTTTTGGTGCCCACGGAGAGTATTGATAACCCGCAACAGGGTAATTTCCCTTGCTAAGTGATGGCACCATATCGTAGCCGGGTGACATGCGATATCCATCACCTTCATTAATTAAACTGAAGTTACGCTCATGGTCATCTGTGTTATTTATTGCGCGGTTAAATAACATTAAACGCAGTAGCTGTGTTAAATCGGCTTCTATATCAATTGAAAACATTCTAACAATCTCTGCGATGTTATCGTAACGAAATGCCCCCCCTTTATCGCGTTGTGTTTGCGTATTTTTTAGTAAAGCATTAATCGTTATGAGGTGGCGGCGAGATACGGGTAGATTATTTTCTACAACAACATCAAAGCGGTTTAATAATAAAACATCACGACCATTTATGCCGTTGCGTACCTGCCCAACAGGTACATTCAGCCCGGCAATGTTTGCCATTTGCAAACAGCTGAGTTCTACTTTCGCATTGTTATAAGCATCAGAGGTGAAGCGATTAAATTTTGCCAGGTAGGCTTTATTTTTTTCATGTATTAATGCCTTGGGCCTGGCACCACCCACGCCGGTGCCCGCATTGGCCAAATACAATAAACTCATTTCATCTAAATGCTCAGAATAGGTCTCAGGTGCATCAACCGATTGCGCTGCGGTTTCAGCGGCTAAAAGGCGTTTTATGTCGCAGCCAATTTCATAGTCTGGTATTTCATCTGCCTTTACCCATTGAAGTGCACCAATGCGACTATGGCTAAGCTGGCTTAATATTTCTATCGCACTGTGCTGATTTATTTCATGTCGGTCACGGTAAAACGCCAGTTGCGCGAGCACCTTTCGCCCCCAGTCATCGGGTAAATAATCGTCCAGAATACCGGGCAAACCGCCAGCGCATTTTAGATTGATTTCTTTTTTAGTTAAGGGCAGTTGAACCGGGTCAAGTGCAAACGCCTGTGGCTGTGCTCTGTACTCTTCGGTGTAACGAAATGCCATTTGAACCAACTGGCCGGCTGATTCCAGCAAAACCACTTCCGCCGCCCTGATTAATCCGCTTGCCGGGGTGTTGAGATACAGGTCATAACGTTGTTTGTTATTCGTCATCAAACAGGCTCTTCTCTAGTTGGAAAAGCTGAGCGAACCCCTGCTCTGCATTGAGTAATTTTGCCGCCTGAAAATAATACTTCAGGCTCACCGAAGCATCGCCTTTTTCCATTTTCTGCAAGGTGGCTCGGCTGATGCCCACGCGCAGGGCAAAGGCGGCCATATCGTCCTGAGGAAAATGCTCTTTACGTGATAAGCGAAGGTTGGTACCTAGCTGTTCTAAAGTATTCATGGGTAAATAATACCATAATTATGGTATATATCGATAAAACACATAGAAATGACCATTATTATGGTATATATTTCCAACTTTTTACAGGGTGCTGTGATTATTTGTTGTTTTATAAGCACACAGAACAGGACGGCCAGCAGGGAATAAATTTTTTATACTGCGGTTTGAAATACTTGCTGGCTAGTCTTTAGATGTAGCAAAAGCCGGGACAAAAAACTTAAGGTGAGTTAGGTATGCTGCCCTCGGAATACCCTCCCCTGAGCACCCATTCTTACAACACTTACATTCTGATAAAAATACATAAAATCAATAACTTAAAACTTAACTTGTATGAATGATAATAGAATATTTAAGCTGGGTGTCCGAATTAGCTCGATAATAGAATATTTAAGCTGGGTGTCCGAATTAGCTCCGTTCGTCATACCAGCGCATACCGGCATCCACTTTTCAGTCTCTCGCAAAATTAAAAGTATATTTACGAAAGCGCATATAGATATGCATAACTAACATTAAAACAATATTAACCACAACCGGCACCACCAGCATTATCATATTTTCAAAATCACCATGAACAAACAGGCTGATATAAACCACCAAACTAATTACAATTGAAAAACTCAACAAGCGATCTAACTGGGGCGTGTGTTTAAACCAGCCAAATCCCAGTGCGATATAAATCGGGGAAAGAATAAACAGCAGGCTGGCCGCACTAAAGATGGTTTGTATGATGTCGCTGATCACAATGGCCATTAACACACTGAGCAACAGTACGCTTAGCATAACCAGGCGATTTATTTTGATATAGTGTTTAAGGTTTTCTTCATTATCTGTTTTCTTTGCAAAAAGGAAATTTTTTAATAGCGAAGATGAAAATAGATAACAATAGGTATCCAGGCTCGACATGGTGATCGCCAGTACTACAATGCTTAATAAACCGAGCATCCAGGTGGGTAGAACACCCTGGTTAAACAATTCAAATAGTACCTGCCCGCTTTCGATATGACCCGTTAATAAGTCTTTAGCTGTCATGCCAAGCCAGACAAGACTGACCGTCATAAAAATAAGCATTATGCCTGATACTGGAAAACTGGTTTTAATCACCGCATCATTTCTGGCGGCGAATATTTTTTGCCAGACATCGGCACTGCTCATAACAAAGAAAAAGCCCATTAAAAACAGGGCTAAACGATCGAGCGCTGGAAAAGAAACAATCGATGAAAACTCAAATATGAGCTGATGATCCGTCAGCGCCAATGAAGGAATTAAAATAACAGATAAGATTAAAAAAAACTGGATAACATCTGTTTTAACCACCGCGCTGTAGCCACCCAATATCAAATATGAGCCGACGATAATGGCTACTATAACCATACCAAGCCAGTGATCCAGTTCAATAATTTCAGCAAATAAACTGCCGGCGACATAAAGTTGAATTGAAATAATGACCAGGGAAAATATCAGTACAAGACCGGTAGAGAGTTTTTCTGTTATTGGCCCGATAGCTACACGAATTAATTCACCTACCGTAATGGCATTATGTTCAATGGATGACTGTCGTATCCTCGGGCCAAACCCGCTGTAAACAAACATCGCTAACAGCACACCCAGCATTAACCATATGCCACCGTAACCGATGCTAAAACCAAAACCTGTCCAGGCAATAATGCCGGTGCCATCACGAAAGCTGGCGGACAGTGAACTGATAATGGGGATCGCCCCAAGGTTACGATTGGCGATGATGAACTCATCCTGCTTTTCTTTTCTGCGGGAAGTTAGTGATGTCAAAATCATTATCAGAAAGTAGACGCCCATTGAAATGATCAGGGTGATTTTGAGTGTATCCATAAATTTTTTATTCCGTGAAAACGGGGTTTATTCAGGCAGAGCACAGCGCGTTTTGTTTACGAAACTGTTGCGGTGAAATACCACTCCAACGGCGAAAGGCACGGGTAAAGTGAGCGGGATCAGAGTACCCCAGCAGGGTGCTTATATCGATAATATTGATATCCTGTTCATTTAAAAGCTCGCTGGCTTTTTCAAAACGAATCTGGGAAACGATTTTAGAAAAAGACATGCCCTCTTCCGATAACCACCGTTGTAAGGTTCGGGGTCGGAGACCAACGACTTCACAGGCCGAGTTAATATCAAATTTATCTTCATTGATAAAATGAAACAAAGCGGCTTTGAGTCTTTCCGACTGGCTGGAGGGCGCCAGATTTAGCTCCAGTGAATGGAGTTGATCGAGCGGGGTTTTACCAGGTGAAGCTTTCTGGAGAAGTGAGTTTGGAATAGAAATGGCGGTTTTGTTTTGCCCGTAATAGATGCGGCTATTGGTAAACATATCGCACTGTTTAATACCTTCGAGTTCTGAGGTTTCAAATAAAATCTTTTCGGGAAACCAGTTTGCTCCAGCCACCAGTCTCACGAGCTGTATTAATACCACAACAACATATTGCTCCGCTTGCCAGCGACCGGTCGAGAGTGATGGCGTGCCGTATCGACAAAATAATGTTTGTTCTTTGCTGGCATCAGCAGCGGGTTCTAACCAGTAGCGACTATCGGTTGAGTGTTGTTGAATGGTTTGACAAAAAAACCTGAGCAGGCTGTAAAGGTTACTTGAGTTCTCGCACAGTAGTTTGCCAAATTCACCAAGATTATTCGGTGATGATTGGGTGGCCGCCCGATAGCCGAAATTCTCAATGCCCTGGGAGCGACCGGCTTTTTCCAGCAGGCACCACAGCGGGTATTCAGGTACAAAACTATCCGGGGCAATATCAAGAATATGGGCAGGGAAGTTAATGTCCGCCATCATGCGATCTACGGGGGCGCCGATTATCCGCAGCGTTTCAAGAACAGGTTCAAAATTGTTCGCTCGTATAAGTGGGATATCACTCATTATACTTTTTATTGTTCCCTTCTCTGCGTTAGGAGAGATGCCATAATTGGCGAGTTATTATCATTTATATTCTGCGCAGCTTAGCATTTTGCGCCAAATTACGCATTGCCATTTTACGCCAGATTGGTTGCATTGTGATCGGGTTATATTTGTTGTGTTTTTACATGAGGTATTAGTGGGTATGAGTTTAACTGGAAAGGTATTAATTATGAGATTAAACATATGAGGAGGAGTGCCCCCTCATTGTTTGTGGGAATAACAAATTGCATTACAGCTGCTTTGTTAACTCGTCATACCGGCGTATGCCTACTGGTGTCCGGGATAAAAAAACTTTCTAAACTAGCGTCATTCCGGCGAAGGCCCACTAGTGTCCGGTATAAATTTACATAAGCTGCGTAAGTTAATATTTTTCTATAAAAAGTTAATTTAACGGCAATGACAGACTTAAAAATCAAAACAACGAATTAGACTGTCATCCCCGAATGCTTGTGTCGGGGATCCAGCGACCTGAGAGCCTGCAAAGACACTAGATTCCCGACACTAGCAATCGGGAATGACGAATATAATTATTCCGGGCACTAGTGGGCGAAGGCCGGAATCTATTTTTCAGTGTCTCAAGTACCTGAATGAGTTTGACACTAACATGGATACCGGCATGCGCCGGTATGACGAAGTTTGATTTATTTTATTACTTATCCACTCGCATACAATGCTCTTATATTTTATCCCGGACACCAGTCCGCATACGCGAAATGGTGAGTTAATAATGCTGTAGATAAATCACATATAAATTTAATTATGATTGCCAAGTAGTTTCTTATCTACCTGGGCATGTAATTGTGCATGCTCATCCTGGGATAAATTTTTATGCCTGGCATGATCTTTACTACAGGCAAACAGCTCAGCCAGTCCATCCGGTTCACGTATAAATAACCCTCCGGTTTGCTTATCCTGTTGTGGCCTTGGTGTCACAGACGATTGTTTTCCTGTAGTGCTGCCTTTGGTTTCGCCTGGGTTGAGTACGCTATCATCCACATCAATGGTTTTCGGATTAGACTTGATCAGGTAGGCCTGTCTCCAGGCCTCCCCTGAAACCGGTTCAAAGCGGCCTTTGTCTTCAACCGGGAAACGGATCGGTTGGCCCGGGTTAACACCTTTTAGTACTTTTGCATCCTTCACCACAGTCGTGCCGTTTACCAGTACATAAGGAATACCTGTCGATGGTAAGCCCTGCACATTTGCTTTATAGGTCGCATGTTCGGTAACCGTTTTGGGATCAAAGATGACGATGTCTGCCACCATACCTTCCTGCATACGCCCACGCATTTGCATGTCTTTTAAACCTGTGTCGCCTAAATGTTTTGCATGCCAGTAACTCAATTGCGAGAGGGTATGCATCAGCGGAACGCCTTCTTCACGCGCGATGCGCAATACCTTGGCGTGTGTACCCGCAGCACGTGGGTGGCCGGCATAGTCTTTATAATCAGCATCCCAGGATAAACGTTCGCCTTTTGAATTTAGGCCTGGCATACCATCACCTGATACGGTGAAGTGGGGCATCTTGGTCCATAAAGGTAGCCACTGTCTGCGAGGTGGGCTATATACAATCAACGTATAACCCGGGTCTGTTTCCTTCAGTTTAAGGAATTCTTCTTTGTTCAGGAACTTGTCATTCGCCGGATCGTAAATGGTTTCTTCATATTTGTAACCCATCGCGCCTTCCCAGTTATCCGGTGCGATAATTGAGGCACCCGCGTTACCGGAGCCGGCATCCCATGGATAATAAGACGCCCAGACATTATGACCTTGTTCGCGGGCCAGGGCCATTTTTTCCTGGTTTTCCCACCAACCGTAGTCATTATCATGGTGGATGTGCAATGGCGCTTTTAATACCATGGCATTAGCCAGTAATTCATTAACACCGGTCTGGGTTTCTGTTGGTGTGGCGGCACTGGGATGAAAACGGTGGTGGGCTGAAGTTAAACGACCGTATTTTGCCGCAGTCTTTTGTGCCTCAAACATTTCATAGGTAATGATGCCTTTACGCGCATAACCGATGGTAGAACCAACACCAATGGCACCCTGGCGTAAACCTTCATCCAGTGTTTTATTAATTGCATTAATCTGATCGACATCACTGCGACTGACCGACCAGCCATCAACACCGTCTTTGGCTGCTTCTGTGCGGTAATCAAAAAAGTAAGGCATGGAGACATTCGGGCCTTCCAGTTTGAGTCCGTCGTGTACCCGCATGCGCGCAAACTCCTGTCCAATAACCGTGCCATAGTTAGCCTGGGTTTTACCCTTGCGCGCTTCATACCACTCGGGAATATTGACCGCGCCTATTTCAAAATCCATCTGTGTGGTCACGCCATCGCGTAAGTTAACTTTGATGCCCCACGGCCCTAGTCCGTGTTGCTCTAAATCAATGAAGCCAGGCGCCACCACATGTCCTGTAGCATCAATGGTTTCTTTACCGGCGATTTTCTTTTCCGTGATAGTAGCGATTTTGCCGTCTTTAATACCGACATTTCGTACACCATCAAATTTGGTTTCCGGGTCCATTACTCGGCCATTATTAATCACCACATCGTATTGTGTTGAGTCGGCGCCAATGTCATTGCAGGCAGCAAGGCTTAAAGCCATGACAGCGCCAATAAGGCTAAAAATAATATTTTTTGTACCGTTTATAATTTTCATTTTATGTGTCCTTTGATACTGCTATTTATTTTTTTGAACAGAGGATATGGGTTTATTATCTTATGGGTGAACCTGATTATATGAGGTGTACTCTCATATTGTCTTGCCATTTTACGCCGCTATTGAATGTTTTATCTCTGATAACTATTACGAAACGCTAACGGCGATAACCCCATCCAGCGCTCAAAAGCACGGGTAAAACTGCCCGCATCATCATAACCAAGCACTGTGGCAACTTCGTTTATTTTTAATTCAGAGCCTGATAAAAGTTTACAGGCACTATCGCAACGTGCCTCATCCAGAACATGGCGATAGGTCAACCCCATTTCTGCAATTTTACGTTGCAGGCTTCGCGGGCTGGTATCAAGCATAATAGCAAGCTTAATTAATGACGGCTTTTCCTGGGCCAAAAGACTCGTTATGCTCGACTTGATTGTGCTGGCGGTAATGGAGCTAGTTAAGGTCACAATGTATATACAAGGTTAAGTTGCCATTCTGAGAGCTGAAAAAATATAACCGTATTTGTAACCGAATAATGAATGCCTTGCTTGCCATCCTGCGCCGTGTATAAAATTAGTAAAAAATTTAATTCTATTTTTGTATACTCAACTTACCAAATAAACGACATCAACAGTTATTTTAATAAAAATAATTGGCGTAAAATGACAAGAATTAAATCTGTGCCTGCATTATCATGTTGGCTGTTTAATGTTTTAATTATGGTAAATAAGCCGAATTATCCACGACTCAATTACAAAATGATCAACGCAGTGATAAGCAAAAATAACTGAGCACCTGACTTTAATAAGTAGCTGAAAGAGATTAATGGTACTTATTGCCAGTATTTTGTAATATCACGAATATTAATAAGTATGAAATAGTAAATAAAAAACCTGGAACAAATATGAAAAAGAAGCTCACGTCCCTGTCGATTCTCGCCTGCAGTATATTGGCGTTTAATGTTGTTGCAGATAATAACACTAATTTTGGTGGCCCTGAACAGGTTAACAACCGTATCCAGAAAGACAGTGCCAATCGGGAACTCCCCCTTAAAGAACGGCTTGCTAAAAAAGGCATCGATCTTGCCGTTGATTATTCCGCAGTGGCTTTTAATATTAGCGACAGCCTGGCGGGGGCCGATGATAATGCCAGTGGAGGCATGCTGCGTTTTTACGGTAGCTGGAAAACAACAGACAACGGGAGTTTAATCTGGAAAATTGAACATCGCCATAGTTACACGGATACCGAGCCGCGTTTTATTGCTTTAAACGCAGGCGCATCAACATTGCAAGTGCCCCCCTTTAGTGATCAGGGTGGGCGATTAACTAACCTGTACTGGAAACAAAGTTTTAACAATAAAAATGCAACTGTTATTGCAGGCTTTTTAGATTCAACGGATTATGTTGATGTGTATGCGGTCGCCAGCCCCTGGACGGGGTTTATGAACTTTGCATTTAGCACAGGGGCCACAACCATGGCATTGCCCGGTGATGCGGCACTGGGTTTAGCGGGCGCGACGATGCTAGGGGAAAACTTTTTTGTAATTGCGGGTATAACCGATATGGAGTCTGACCCAACAAAACCCTTTTCTTCTTTATTAGATGAAAGTCACTTCTTTAAAACAGTAGAACTCGGCTGGACATCCGGAAAAGATCGAATTTATGCCGATAATATTCATATTACCTTTTGGGATGCGGATGAGAGTTTAGAACAGGGCCAGGGAGAAGATTCGGGTGTGAATTTTTCTGCATCAAAAATGATGGGATCCTGGTTACCGTTTTTACGTGTCGGCATTGCAGATAATGGAAGTTTACTGGGGATAGATAAAAGCGTAAGTACAGGATTTGCATTGTATGGCCTGGGTGGAAAATCTAATACCTTTGGCGCAGCAATTAACTGGGCGGATATTGTCGCGGGTGATGAGCAAATCACACTGGAAGCTTTTTATCTAATGAAGCTTACGCCATTCTGGGAGCTAACACCGGATATACAAATTATACAGGATCCGGCCAATAATCCTGATGAAGACCAGGTGATGATTTTAGGCTTGAGAACACGTTTGCTTTGGTGATGAAGCTATATATATTGCGTTTAAATGTTTTTAAACATTAAAGACATGAAGTTTAAAGCCGCCATATTACAGCTAAAAACAATATCAATAGTCATTCCCGACACAAGCCTTCGGGGATGACGACATTTTTCCAGTAAAGTGTAAACAAGTGACTTGAGCTATTCAAAAAAATATATGTTTAATGGAAAAATATAAGTTTTTTCGGCTACCCGTTCCTACACTGGCGATTGCACTTTGTTTATTTTCAAATAGCGTTAAGGCTGAAGTACAACTGAGTGCAGAACAGGCGGCTAAAGAATTAGCAAACCCCAATACCGCGTTGGCGAGTCTTAATTTTAAACTTCAATACCGAACCTTTAAAGGCGATCTGGCTGGTGCCGATGACCAAAATGCCAGCATGGTTTTATTTCAGCCCAGCCTGCCATTTCCCCTGGAAGATGGCGGCAAATTATTTTTCGTCCCGCAGTGCCACTGCTAGCCGCCCAACCCATACCACTCGGTACAGGACAGTTTGATGATGAGTCCGGTTTGGGTGATATTGCTTTTGATCTGGCCTATGCACCAAAACGTGATGACGGTTTATTAATTGCTTATGGCATTATTTCTACCTTGCCCACCGCAACAGAAGATACGCTTGGCAATGATCGTTTAACCCTCGGGCCTGAGTTTTTAATTGGTAAAATAACTAAAGACTATGTGCTCGGCGCTTTTCCCAATCATCAATGGGATATTGCGGGCTCCTGCTATCAGGACAGCCAGTGTTAAAAATGAAAATTTTATCGATTAATCTATTGGTTTTATTAATATAAAATTCTCCTATTAATCGGATGTCCTGCTTATTCTTAAACATTTTTTAATTCAGGGTACGAAAAGGTGTGCATAGGGTGCATCTGAATTTGTTGCTGGAGATTAAAAAAGATTAGTGGATGGAAATTCAGTTATGTAACAATGAACTTAGCGCCTGCAGCGCATTACACAATAATGCTTTTGCTTTTTATTTGTGTGTATTAGCGTGCATTTGCTTATAACGCTTTTGATATTGAACGTCTGCTTAAAGGCGTAAGCTGACTCCTATCTTAAGATTCTTCTTTCCAAAAGTGACTTCATATCCCTGCGACCATCCAAGCACAAATGGATGATGACTTTAGAGCCAATAATTTCATATATGACTCTGTAAGGTTTATATAAAACCTCTCTATAATCTTTTATACCCTGAATACTTAGCTCAGGTGGGTAGTGACCACGCTCTGGTGATTCGTCAAGTGACAGAATCAATAGTTCTAAATTATCTAAAACATGTTCGGCATTTTGAAGAGTGTCTTTCTTCGCAATATAGTCATAAATATCTTCGATATCCTTTTCAGCCTCAGATGTAAGTTTGATCTGATACTTTTTCAAGCCTGAGAATCCTTAATATTCTTTCTAATATCAGAAAACGCTTTTTTAGCGGTTTTTATATTGCCCGTAGCATAAGCCTCTTTACTCTGAGCAATCATTTTGAGCATCGCTAAAGACTCCTGATCTTGCTCATATTCAGCCATATCAAGAAGAACGGCTTTTGCTTCACCATTTTGGGTAATAATCATTGGGGTATGATTAGTATGAACTTCCTTAATGGCTTCTGCTGTATTTTGTTTTAAGTAGCTGATTGGTTTGACTGATTTGCTTAGTCTCATACTTAATTGCTCCGCATACAAATATGGCACCAAATATAGACATTATATGGTACCAAGTCAAGACTGCTTGTTTCCCTAACACTATCAAACACTATCAGGACACCCAGTTTAAAAAAACGATATTTTTATCCGCTATTTATACCTATTAATCAATTGGTTGCACCGACATAAATTCATTTAAATTCTACTATCAATCTGGATGCCCTGTTATTGTCTGGTTGTTCTGACGCAACACGCCTCCTATAAACTTTCGAAGAAATCACATTCGAGTTAGCCGACACCAAGACGGTCGAGCATTTCTGCGACAGAGTTCCGTGCTAACCGTTCGGATAAATCCCGCTTATTAACGAGATGGACAGGCCTCAAAAGGTCATTGACCTTGTTAACAACGGGGACGAAGTCGTTCGGATAGTCCATGATGCGCATAATGTCGATGGGTGAAAGGGCATCAACATCCTCAAGGACAATCGGCGTCTCGACAAAGGCCTCCCCTAACCACAATCTCAGGTTGGGCACCGTAACATTTTGAGCGACCTGCCTTTCTGCACTGGCATCGCCTGGCTGGGCGCCAATGATCGAGTTCCACTTTAACAGGTAGCTTTCGGCGATCTGCCTGACGTCTGCACCCGCCACAGCTGGAAGAACCCTCACGTCGAATTTTTCCGCTTCCTTGTGGATACGCCGAAGAACGCTGCGAACTGAAGCCGCCGAGACAATACCGACAAACTTTTGATTTTCTAGAATGATGATACGTTGAAGATCCCACATCTCCTGACCTACTGCTGCCAGGAGGTAGAGCCGTGTTGACCACCATGGATTCATCAGGTCAATCATGACAGCCGGTGGCCGACTCGACTGCTCAGCGAGATCAACAATTGGCATCGTAGCACTATCGTTCAGGTACTCGTTGGTTGTAAAGATATCGATGTTTCCCATGATATCCACGAGTTGACGCTGAACCTCACTTCGCATGCCGACCGAGCTGATGGATGCAGCAATCTGTTTTGCCAGACTGTCCGGATTGGAAAAGAAAGAAACCAGATGCTGTTCCCGTAACTCCTCGCGCAGTGCCCTTATTGGCTCGGACGACGCTTTGTTTCCGATGCCGTCGATGAAGGGGGCTGGCCAGGAGGTTCTTTCTTCAAGGAGGAAGGGAAGGATTTTTTTGTTCTCCAACACAGCTTTACGGTATTCGTACTCGGTGATAGAGGAGAGTCCCGGCGTCGCGCCAGGGATGTCCGTTGGACCTACTTCTGGAACGTACCCGTACCTCCAGGCGGCGATGCTCACAAAAGCATCGCACGAAGACACGTCCATCAGGACTTTGTTAAGTGGAACAGAACTCTCTGCAACATAGTCTTCCATGGCGATGACTTCGTGACCCAGCTGTCGTAGTATCTGGGCTGCTGCGACTCGGTACTCAATTAGATCCTCATACGTGGATGAGATATAGATCCGCATTTTCTCCTCCTCGCCCCTGTTAAAGGGGCGCCCTTATCTCAGTTTTATTTCTAGCTATTACAAAGCAACTGACAAACAAACTTAAGTGGTATGTTTATCAATGTCTTCAATTTGAAAAGCTAAACAACGGCATATCAAATGCGAAGAAAAGCATAATTCTTGCTTGGTTTGAATCGATATTTTCTGTGATTGATCTGCCTTTACTATACCCCAGGCCAATTACAAACGGATGATTGGGTATACCATATGAAAGGTATATGCCGGGATTGACGATATCATTAAACTCAACGGATTCATCTTTATCTTCCAATGAAAGGTTTATTGGGTGAGCAAAATCAAACGGGGCCACCATAACACTAAACGATCCGCCGCCCGAGGTGCCATAACTATACTCAAAACCTAAAGGAACCATTAAGCCTGTAAAATTTTTATTTCCCCCATCTGAAGTTTCCTCTTGTCCATATGACAGGCCAAAGTAACTACCGAGAAGAAGAGTATGCTCACGAGTACGCCTTTTAAGCCCAAAACTCACTGGAGGCAAAGTCATTTCCTCCATGATCGCCTTTGTCTGTTCTGAACCTTCTGCTTCAGCTAATGATGTAAAGCCCATGATATAAGAACTAAACCTGGTATAGGTTCTTTCGTCAATAACATTAGCGAGCGGATTTTCATTATTATCCAGAGACTCCTGTATCAATTGATTGATTGCGAATACTTTAATCACATTGCTACTAGACGAATTTTGTATCTTTTTTAATTCAGTCTTATAATAAAAAAGCCTGTTATATAAATGGACATATTTTTTTAACGTCTTATATGCTTCACTATCAAGCATTTTTTTATTAATGCCTTCATTGGCTATTTTTATATCTGATGAAAACAAGGCTGTTAATTGCTTATCAAAATCTTCAACCACACCTTTTATTTTGCTCGACAATTCACGAACATCAGATTCACTAACGGCACCGGTAACACAGCCATTATTATTAGTAACGACTTTATCATCTATGAAATTTGCAATGTCTTTTATATTATTCAAGATTTCATCAATTTTAAAATTGAATTTAGACACTTCAGTTTTAATATTTTGCGGAGCATCCAGGGGAATGTAATCTAACCTATGGTATGTATCACCAATTTTTATTTTCACATTTTGCGTTATATAAATACTTTGATCTCTTAACTTTTTCTCTAAATCTCTTAAGTGCGAGGAAGATACTATCTGAAATATTTTCTGCGAGGTAAAATCGTTGATATCTTTATCTACAACGTCTTTCCATACTTCTTTTCCAGACTTAAGCAAAAGCTTAAGGTGTCCCGATGATGCATAGATATATGTCTCAGGAAAGTAACACTTAAACGCAGGGTTTTCACTGACTCTATTTTGAAAGACATAGAAAAAGTTATCATTGGCTCTTTCCAGAAGAAATTCGGAAACACCATTAATTCTTTCTGATGTTGTTGAGGCTGATGTTGTTGCTGCTGATGTTTGCACGGACACATTAACAAGAAAAAACAAAACAAACATAAACACTCTATTTAGAATTACGTGACTATAACGACTTTTATTTGATGTCATTTGTTTAAATCCTTTTTAGTTTTTAATTAGTTTCATTTTTTTGTAAGAAATTGCATAAATTTAAACTTGCGTATTTACTCAGGCTCCTGGTAAATAATGCATATAACAATCTACACGCATAATTATTTAAGGCAATTACAGCAACATGATGATGCTCATGAATAGTAATACCATCATACTCCTAAACTTCTATTTTTGTTCTCTATATTAGCAATATCTAAATAAAGGCTTTATGGTGTTCAACGACCATTATACTTATCGGATCCAGGCATTACTAATTTATCAACCTATACGCTCGCCCTATCAGCTAAACAAACATTTTAAAAATTTCGTCTGAATAAATTTTTTCACCCAATAAGTCGAAGCGTGACATTATTCCTAATAATTGTTGCTTGGGTTCACGGTTGAGCACTAAGCAAACGTGGGTAATAACCTGCAAAAAGTTAGGCTATGAGCATATTTAAGTACGCTTGAAATAGGCTCAAGTCGGTAAACCCGCCACTAAAAATTGTCGCATTATTTTTTCTGTAATTTCACCATGATGATATTATTGATATCGATCAATTTACTGTTTTCATTTGCTTGTTAAATGTTTTGATCGCAGTATATTGGTTGGATAGTCACTGATTTTATATTTTAGATACTTCAGTGGTTACTGGCATGCACCTGTGGGTGACATGTCGGTTCATGTTTTTCCCAGGTAATAAATCTGTTTTTCACAGTAATACAGGGACACATGCATAAGATGAGATTGATTCGAATACTCATTCCGCTATTGCTTTTATTGGTCGGCATTTTGTTTTCCCCGGTGTCGGCTACTAATGTCAGCACGCCTGTTATTCAGTTAAGCATTGAAGGGGTTATTGGGCCTGCCACCGATGATTATATTGAGCGAGCACTCGAAACCGCGGCTGAGCAGCAAGCTCAACTGGTTGTCATTTTAATGGATACACCCGGTGGCCTGGATTCGGCTATGCGAGGCATCATCAAAAATATTACTAACTCTTATGTGCCTGTGGCGTCCTATGTCGCACCGACCGGGGCACGTGCTGCCAGCGCAGGCACCTATATTCTTTATGCCAGCCACATTGCGGCTATGGCACCGGGCACTAACCTGGGTGCCGCAACTCCAGTTCGTATTGGGGGCATATCTCCATCTGATATAAAAGACAAAACAGAAGAAGCTAAACCAGATAATAAAACGACGCTGGAGCACAAAGCCATTAATGATGCGGTGGCCTATATTCGTGGGCTGGCACAGCTGCATAATCGTAATCAGGAGTGGGCTGAAAAAGCAGTACGCGAGGCGGCCAGCCTGCCTGCCAATGACGCATTAAAACAAAATGTTATCGATATTATTGCCAGTGGCCTGGCTGACCTATTACAGCAGATTGATGGTCGTGAAGTTTTAATCCAGGGTCAGACACGCAACTTAAATACGGCGGGCTTAACTTTAAGAGAAATTAATCCCGACTGGCGCAGTGATTTTCTCAGTGTCATTACCAACCCCAATGTGGCCTATATTCTGATGCTGATCGGTATTTATGGATTGATATTTGAATTTTCTAATCCCGGTACCGTTGTACCGGGTACGGTGGGCGGTATTTGCTTACTGCTTGCAATGTATTCGTTTCAGTTACTGCCGATTAACTATGCCGGCATGGGGCTTATTTTATTAGGCCTGGTGCTGATGGTCGGTGAGGCCTTTCAGCCGAGTTTTGGCATACTCGGAATTGGTGGAGTGACCTCTTTCGTTATGGGCTCTATTATTTTAATGGATACCAATGTCCCCGGTTTCGGCATAAATATTTCGCTGATTATAAGCTTTGCCGTGAGCAGTGTGATTCTGTTTGTCTTTGTTGTGGGCATGGCGATTAAAGCACGTCGACGACCGGTGGTAAGTGGTCAGGAAGAATTACTCGGCGCTGAAGCGGTGGTGATAGAAAGTTTTAAACGAAACGGCAGGGTTAATATTCATAGTGAAAACTGGAGTGCAGTCTGCGACACCCCTTTGAGCAAAGGACAACACGTAAAGGTCACGGATATCAAAGGTTTGAAATTGCAGGTTGAACCTCTGCCACCTTCAAAACAGGAGGAAGAACAATGACTGCTTATTTTCTTTATGCTCTGATTATTTTTGTCATCGTGTTTTTAATAAGTGCGGTTAGAATTTTACGCGAATATCAACGTGGTGTTGTTTTTCTGCTTGGGCGTTTCTGGAAAGTAAAAGGCCCGGGGTTCATTATTATTATTCCGATTATTCAGCAAATGGTCAGAGTTGATTTGCGTACCATTGTAATGGATGTGCCCAGTCAGGATGTAATTTCACGGGATAATGTTTCGGTGCATGTGAATGCGGTGGTGTACTTCCGCGTTATTGATCCAGAAAAGGCGATAATCCAGGTGGAAAACTTTTATGAAGCAACCAGCCAGTTAGCGCAAACTACACTGCGTTCTGTACTGGGTCAACATGAGCTAGATGAAATGCTCGCAGAACGTGAGCGCCTGAATGCCGATATCCAGAATGTGCTGGATGAGCAAACCGATGCCTGGGGCGTTAAGGTTAATAATGTGGAAATCAAACACGTTGATCTTGATGAAAGTATGATACGCGCTATTGCCAAACAAGCTGAAGCAGAACGCACACGACGTGCCAAGGTTATTCATGCTGAAGGTGAAATGCAGGCGGCGGAACACCTGATGATGGCAGCAAAAAAACTCTCTGAAGAATCCGGTGCACTACAGTTACGCTATATGCAAACCCTGACAGAAATTGCAGGTGAACGTTCTAATACGATTGTTTTTCCATTACCTGTGAATCTACTAGATACTTTGACCAATAAAACAAAATAACGTCAGGGGTAATTCTGAGAGTCGTTTTGTATTGTAATCAATGAGGTTATGCGTGTTATATCAATTAGCCGCCGATTTTATTTTATTGCTGCATTTTGTATTCATCGTGTTCGCTGTTTCCGGTGGGGTACTGGTATTTAAGTGGCGCTGGCTTGGCTACTTGCATGTGCCTGCTGCGCTATGGGCCGGGTTGATCGTCATGGTAGGCTGGATTTGCCCACTCACCCCTGTTGAAAACATGCTTCGCAAAGCTGGCGGCGGCGAAGTTTACTCTGTCAGTTTTATTGAACATTACCTTATGCCCATAATTTACCCATCTGGCTTGAGTCGTGAAATGTTTATTGCAATGGGAGCGGCTGTCATCATTGTTAATCTGATTTTGTATAGCATTTTATTTGTGAAACGTAAAAATCGAAGCTGATGAAAAGATATAAAGAAAAAACTTTAAACTACTTAAACCCCATCACCCCCGAATGTTTTCACTTAAGTGCATGATTTAAATTGGCAGCATAAAACAATCGCGTCTTTTTATTTTTTAAAGTCATTTAATTATTAAATTTTTTATTTATCTTATACCGGCGTCTGCTGGGTCAGGTCTGGTTCACCACAATGTCGTAAAATAAATTCACGACTCTTATCACGTAGCTCAAGCGCAATATGCCATTTGTCTTTACTGGTTTTATAGGCAATGACGTTTGGATCTATGGCCTTACCAACATCAATACTGATTGAACCGTGTTGCGGGAACCAGGAATCTGCACGCAAAATAGAACGCGTGCCTCGTATCGCCACAGGAATGACAGGTGCCTGCGCTTCTGCGGCAACGCTAAATGCGCCTAAATGAAATGGTGCTAATCCAGGGATACGGGTAAAGGTACCCTCTGCAAAAAACATTAATGAATTGCCTGCTTTGAGTAAATTGGCCAGGCGCTGAGTGTCTTCAAGGCTTTTGTCTGTTTGGTAACGATCAACAAATTCAGTATGAATATGTTTTAAGGGAATGCGACTGAAAAAATATCGGGCCAGTTCTTTTTTGGCTATAAAGCGAATGTAACCGGGTAAAGTCGCTAGCAGTGCATAACTATCAAGATAACTACTGTGATTAGAAACCAGCACATAGGGCTGCCCATCTGATGGAATATTTTCCATGCCATTTACGGTTATTCTTGTTGCGGTTAGTTTGGTGAATAATCTTGCACAATTTCGTGCAATCAACCAGCGTAAAGAAAAGCTGGGTAAAAACACGCTGCTTAGCCAGACGATTGAGGCCAGTACGCAATAGGTGGTCCAGCTATATACTGCATATATAACATCTTTGCTATAACGCCATGTACGATGTAACTGGGGCACGATACTAGAAGCAACAATACGTGTTATTTGCCAGTACATACTGGTTTGATTTTTTCCAACTTCACCTTTCTCAAAAATCTCACGACTGGCTGAACGACGAATTTTTCCGCTCGATGTTTTTAATACAGAGCCGGGAGGTGCCAGCACGACTTCATCCGGTGGCGAACCAATTAGATCGGTTGCCAGTACGTTAATATCAGTCCGGAGTTTATCTCGCTCGCTGTTATCTTTGCTACGAGTTTCGGCCATTACAACCAGTCGTTCGGTCTTACTGTGTTTATCTTCACTCCCAAAAACAGCAACACGGCCGGTGCGAATACCTTCCACATTGCCTATCGCTTCTTCCAGTTCATGGGGATAAATATTTCGCCCTGCTCTGATAATAATGTCTTTAATGCGTCCGGTTACAAACAGTTCGCCATTTGCGATATATGCTAAGTCACCGGTATCCAGCCATTCTTTATCAAATAAACTTTGGGTTTTTTCTGTATCGCGATAATAACCGCTAGTGGAAGAAGGACCGTGAAATTCCAGACGTCCCTCGCGACGTTCGGGCAATTCGTGTCCGGCCTGATCGATTACCCTGATTTGATGATTGGCTAAAGGGGGCCCGCTGGAAACAAACTTTAAAGCATGCTCATCGACATCCTGTATGGGATTAGCTAAACCCGAATGCATAAATGTGTCGCGCTCGATACTGTCAATAACAGGCCCTCGATCCAGAGGTGGAAATGCCAGACCGACGGTTGACTCTGCCAAACCGTACACCGGCATCATGGCTTTTTTATTAAAACCGAAGGCTTCAAAACGTTGACTAAAGTTAGTCATCGTTTCCGGGCTCACAGGCTCTGCGCCATTAAAAGCGGCGCGCCATGAACTTAGATTAAGTCCCTTTATATCTTCATCACTTAAATGGCGTAAACAATATTCATAACCAAAGTTGGGGGAGGCCGATAATGTGCCATGATAGTGGTGAATAGCCCACAACCAGCGTTCTGGTCTGGCCAGAAATTTTAATGGCGACATGACTACAAATAAGGCGGCGTAATATAAGCTACCTAACCAGGCACCGATTAAACCCATGTCATGGTAAAGCGGTAACCAGCTAACAAAAACATCTTTTGGGCCCGCTTTAACCACATCACCCATGGCGCGGATATTGGACAGTAAATTTGCATGGGTCAGCACCACCCCTTTGGGGTTGCCGGTGCTGCCTGACGTGTATTGTAAAAATGCAATATCCTCAGGCTTTAAAACCGGCGGCATTGACATGGCCGTCGATGATGTTAGCTCGGCCGCTGTTACTATGTGCTGTAAGTTAGGCACCTGTGACTTGAGTAGATGAGCGACGTTTTTAGCTTCGGGAAGCGTGATAAATGTTCTGGCAAGACAGTTGGTTAATATTCTCACATGCCTGCGCATATGATCTTCCAGTTGAGAGGGCCTGGCTGGTGGATAGATAGGTACCGGGATACCGCCGGCCAGCAAAACCCCCATAAAACTATAAAAATAATCGGCATTACTGGGTAACATCAATGCAACGGGTTCAGCAGGTTTTAATCCGTATTGCTGGAGCCCACCGGCAACACGAATCGCCGCATCTTTAAGCTGCTGATAAGTCACCGTTTCCCCATCGCCTTCATCGGTATAAAACTGGATATGAGGCCTGTCCGGGTGTACGCATGCATGCCAGTTCAAAACGTCAATTAAAGTGCGCGAGTTGTCTGGCGCAACCTGATCATCACCTGTTTCCAGTGGCTGAATGTCTGCTGTATATAAGTCTGTTCTGCTGGATTTTGAACTCTGAATAGCGCGCAATAAATCTCTGGCTGATTCCGCCTCAGCGAAAGTTTGTTCTGGTAGCGCAAGCCTGAACTGTTTTTCAACTCTGGAAATTAATTCGACACGGGTCAGGCTATCCAGACCCAGGTCTTTTTCGAAATGACTATCCACATTAATAGTATTATTCGAACTGCGATGAGGATGCGCTTCGCGAACAAGAACACTTATCACCTGTAACAATTCAGTTAAGGTATCGTTTGAATGCGTCGAGGCCTTGAAGGGTTTCATAAAATATTTCCCTGCGGCATGCGTGATTAAAATGATAAATCCGACCCGTTATCCTACGAGTATAGTATTTTTATTATTTAATAAATTGAGTTTTATCATCTAAGCTTGTAATAGGAATGGCATAAAAATTGCCGTATGGTAATTGCACAAATCAACATTAATAAATTTTTTTGATAGAAGGAAATTAGTTTGTTGAATGACAGGTTTTGTATTGCTTCCAGAGATACTTGATCAACACTTTCTTTAATAACATCAGGCTTGATAGTAATGGATGTGTATTTAGAAAAGGCTAAATGCCTGCTTTGTGATAGAAGCCATTATGCAAACCCAGATCGCTATTCTGGTGATGGTCATTGACTGCTCTATCTCCAGGCTGTGTGAAAACGGACTACGGGGTCAAACGGACTACGGGGTCAGGTCTTTCGGACTACGGGGTCAGGTCTTTCCATGCCACATTCACAATTCATAACCTTTAACTATTCGACTAATAGCGGGACTACGCGGGACTACGGGGTCAGGTCTTTCCATGCCACAATCACAATTCATAACCTTTAACTATTCGACTAATAGTAGAATAATGACACCCAAAATAATCACCTATTTCTTTTAACGTATAACCACCTGTTAAATAGGCTTTTGATATCGCTATTTTTGGATCTTTGAGCGGACTACGGGGTCAGGTCTTTCCATGCCACATTCACAATTCATAACCTTTAACTATTCGACTAATAGTAGAATAATGACACCCAAAATAATCACCTATTTCTTTTAACGTATAACCACCTGTTAAATAGGCTTTTGATATCGCAATTTTTGGATCTTTGTATTTCTTTTCATAATACACTAATGGTTTTGCGATTTTTCTTCTCTGCAGTTTCGGCACATCATTTAATGATTCTTTTTTATTAATCATTTTTTGTTTTTTATTTATATACCCATCTGAGGCTAAAAAAACCTGATTCTTTAAATCGTTCCAGATGGTTGGTAAGCCAACACCTTCTCTTACAAAGTTTACATAGTGTGCGATTGCTCGTTTGCGTTGTTTGGAAAATTGCCCCAGTATCCAGTTGGTTTCTAACCAGGGTGGTACTGGTGCTTTGCCTATCATGGCGTGGTAACTGCTCCACTTCCATGCTTGTATATTTTTTACCATTCTGGCTCTTAGTGGGTTGAGTACAACATATCGTGCTAATTCCAGCAGGTATGCATCCTGCTCTACCACTATGCCTTTAAACCGGCCTTGAAAGACATGCCCTACTCGGTTGTGTCGGCGATTATAGTATTGCGTATAAACACCGTTTAGTTGTCGCATGCCTTTTGACAGATTGGCTTCTGCGGTTTCAATGACGATATGGTAATGGTTATCCATCAAGCAATATGCATGACAACGCCAGTTGAATCGATAACACACACGCCCGAGCAAGGTCAACCACTGTTCCCGGTCTTCATCATCCACGTAGATATCTTCACGCCGATCGCCTCGTGAAGTCACATGATATAAGCCGCCTGCTAGCTCTAGTCTGAGTGGTCTTGCCATTTGGTTACTTTAACACATTATATCCTAATGTGGCATGGAAAGACCTGACCCCATTCTTCCCTTCTTCCTGACCCCATTCTTGTATGGCATGGAAAGACCTGACCCCATTCTTGCATTTTTATAGGCTGGAAAATAAACAGAGATATCAACTTCATTTTCAACCAGGTAATGTATTGCGTGTTCAAAGGTACCCGGTTGAAGTTGATCTAGGTAGTTTATAACAACCATTGCATTTTGGTTGTAGTCATAAGAAATAAATTTTGGCATTTACATGACTCCGTTTATGTTGAGTCATTGTAACAATTATGGAGATAAAAAAGTGATGATTTGGGGGTTTTCTGCAGTCTCAACGCTTTAATAACCTGACGTTTTTTCTTACGGCGGTTTTAGGCCGTAAGAAAAAATGGTCAGTGTTAATTTACTTATTAGTTTTGTTGCCTATTTTAGTCGATATATACCCTGATATTATGGCTACAACCAACGTAAATAATAGATATATATTGAAATTACGTTGTTGGTCACTTTCAGAATTATATAGAGATATACTCATGCTCTCCATTATTGTTCCAAAAGTATATACAAGTATAAAAGCAATTACACAACCGACAATAAAACCGCCTATAAATTTTGAAATTAATTTAATCATTTTACGGGGAAGAACCTTATATTTTTAGATTTAGATAAGTCGGACCATACGCTTGGAATAACAATGTTAAACATTGTTCTTAAATATGAGCCGAAGCCTGTCATTGAACTACCGTCCCAAAGGTCAATGTGATCGCCACCACTGCCATCACTCCTCAAATAGTAATCTTCAAAGCAAATAATACCTGTTCTTCCAGATACTTTTCCTCTCCAGTTACTACCTGTGATATTTTCCATTACAAGAAAGCTTGAGTGATTGGATTTTTCTAACCAATCAGCTAATTCTTTTGCTGCTAGTATATGATCAGCGCCAGCATGTACCCAGCACTTTCTCTTTTGTGGGAAGGATGCAAACGATACCCCTGATTTTTTCATGCTGTAGCTTAACTTAATTGCGCATTGATTACTGAATAGCATTTCGCCTTTTTTATCTTTGGCATCACATGGATCGTTATCTGGATAGTTATCCCATAATTGTTTGAAAGTAGTCATATATATTCCTTTATCTTTATTGAAACGACTTGATACTTGTGTGTGACCTTCTCCCTCTCATCGGGCTTAGTGGTTGCCCACTATCCAAAGCATTAAGCTTACGGTATCTAAGTACCAACGAAGGAGAAGGCCATCATGCAATTCTACACTAAAACCCATCCATATTATTGTGGAATCGACTTGCAAACCAAAACTATGTACAACTTACCTGGACACCCATAACAACAAAAGACTTAGTTTTATACTAAGTCTTTGTTTTTATTAGTTTCTTAAGATGGGTGTCATATATGTATTTTGAAGCGCGGCTCAAAGCTCATCGCAACAAATACTTATTCTTTAATCTCTGATCACCAAAGTGATTTTAGAAATGCATTTGGGTGCATTGTTTATCCCTAACGTTAGAAGCAGCGGGTTGGGCTGTCCCAGTGGGCTGTGTAGTTTTACATTAATGCTCCCATGTAACAATTTCGGCGTTAATGAGAATATCTTTGTCGTTATATGTCAGAACAAGATTTTTACCAGCAATCGGATCTATGTCTGTGCCATTTTCCGAAGTTAGCCAGTAAGATTCCTGATATATGTCATCCATATAATTTCTCTGCGACCCAAGCATATTAATGACTTCTTGCTTTGGCTTTCCAACTAATCGCTTATTTTCTAGAAGGTCAGATATCATTCTGTGTCTGTATGGTTCGATACTGTTACCAAGTGTTTGAGGTATAGTTCCATTCTTCCATTTTTCACTTTCGAAAGGTATATCACTTTCGACCACCCATTTAACTTTGTACCAATAATGTGTAGCAAAGCCTAATGCCAATAAACCGATAGACAATATAATTGGTAGAGACAATATTACGAGCATAAGTTTTTTCATTTTATGTATAACGTTTAAGCCAAGGGACTGCCATAAAGCGAAGCAGTTTGGCTGTCCCGCCCGCGACAGTGGGCTGATATTAACCCAGTTTAATTGACACCCATTTAGACTGCAAGTTTGGCCATCTGAGAGAATAATAAAAAGACAGCCATAATAACAAAAGACTTAGTTTTATACTAAGTCTTTGTTTTTATCAGTTTCTTAAGATGAGTGTCTTATATGCAGCGCTTTAGACGACCCCGCACGAATGACTTGATATGCGCATTAGCGAAAATTTTTAAATGCTACAAACCAAAATATATATGTAAGTATTATAAATAAAATTAAATTTAGAACGGACATTCCCTTCCAGAAGTTTGTTTTTTTCTCAAATTTCAAGCCTGCTAGTAAAAAAGATATTGTAAAAAATAAAGGAATTGCCGGAGACAGCAATAAATAAAAAACGCCATATTCAATATTGAAAATAAAGACTAAATATAGAAAAATTACAAATAATTCTATTAAGGTCAGCTTTTTTGTTAGTGAAGTTACATATTCCTGATTTTCTGCTGCATCAGAATACAGCTCAGTCTTAGACACAAACCAATCATCACCAACTTTTTCCCCTACATAAAACCCATTACGAATCATTTCAACTACTTTGGCAGCATCAATACCTTTTAATTTCGCAAACTCGAAAAGATCGATCATTTCATCTTGTTCATTTGGTTTCACTGATCTAGCCCTTGCTGCATAACAGGTGAATTAATGAGGCCCCGTGTCTCGTAATACATTTTTATGACGCTTTAGTCTTTTTGAAACCTGTGCCCGGATTTTCTTCGCGGACAAGCATGTCCATGAAATTTACAAATCGCCTCTGTCTGGTTTCCGGTTTCTTTGCACTTGCCAATCCGTTCGCGATAACATAACGACTCGATTTGTTGAGGATTTCAAAAAACTGTTTCGCCTTCGGTTTGCTTTCCAGTGCTTCCAGAAAATCCGCTGGCACTTTCATTTCACTTGCCACATAGGCGTTCTCCCACCGACCATCCGTTTTGGCAGCACGAATATGCACGAGCCCCGACTCCGTCATCCGGCCCTCGCTTATCAAACGCTCCGCATGCTCCCTGTTCCTTTTGGACCAGTTGCTTCGCGCTTTACGGGGAGTAATTCGTTGGAAATAGGCTTGATCATCAATTGACTTCTTGATGCCATCGATCCAGCCCCAGCACAGTGACTCAATGACGACATCGTCCCAGGTCACGCTCGGAATGCCAGATTTTTTCTTGAATATTTTCACCCACAGCTCTCTTTCGGTGGCGTGATTCACCTTAAGCCAGCGGCCGAAATCTTTCGTCGTTGCAAAGGTCATGATTCTCGCTGGATCAGGTTCAGGCATGAAACTAAATTCTCTTTGGCATAACAGTTGAGCTATCTTGGAGGTGTGTTTTTTTAGCTTACCTGAACAGCCATAATATCAAAAGACTTAGTCTTATACTAAGCCTTTGTTTTTATTAGTTTCTTAAGATGGGCGTCTTATATGTACCCCAGATTAGTCAGTTATCTGATCTGATTATTCCAGCTTAGCGGTTCTAAGTGTCAGACTTATAAGCTTGTAGCTATCTTTTATCTTCAGAAACTCAAATACGTCCTGCACAGATAAACCTTCATTTTCATAACCTGCAACAACAGACAATGTTGGATGCTTATTGGCATACTGGTTATAGCAGTGGGCATAATATTCTTTGTATTGTTCTTCTTCATATATACTCTGGTTCAGGCTATCCATACTTACAAAAAACGAAACATCATTATTTTTAAGAGGGATTAGAGCCTCCCTGACCGATTCATAATTTTTCTTCCAGAATTTTTTACGAGGTTGGTTATACCAGCCTTTCTCGCGATCAAATAATGTTACCTGTTTAAATGTATGAGTTCTCAAGCTGGAAACATTTAGATTTCCAAGAATATTTTCCTTAAACCATTTTTCAAAATGCTTTTTAGTATTTATAAAGTTGTAATATTTTCCATTGACCCCTTTATAAGATTCAATCTCCTTAGACTCAAGCGGCTTATCGCCTATAGTAAGTGAATATCGGTCAAGTTCCGTTCCTAAGGAGACTTCTTGAATAATATCCTCATTATTTGCGTTAATAACTAAAGATTTACCGCCTTTCCAATGGGGATGTTCACAACGATTATTGGCAGAAAAAGGCTTGCCATTCATACAGGTTAAGGTTGCCCCTTTGAGAACACTGGCTAATCCATTAGCGAAAGGCTGACCAGAGTTATACATAGCTGGAATAGCAATGTTTCCCTTTCCATCGAGGTATCCCATATTATCTGTTTTTTTATCGCGAAAACGAATCTTGTTGTCACTCTCACAATCAAAACTGTTATCAAATGTAAACATTTTGACATCCTCTACTCGTTTTCCATTTTTCAACAAGTAGTAAGAGTCATAACCACTTTCCGCCCCTTCCATTACAGCGATAATCTTTTTGAATTCGACTGCCTGTGTCATCCCCATAAATTTAGGAGGAATTTTTATTGTTCCGTTTTTATCCTTAAAACCGCGTTTATAGTGCTCCTCATCCCAGAAAGCAGTCCATGTATCATCGTTGGCGTGAGCATCTATAAAACACAGTAATAAGATTAAGTGGGTTATATTTCTAAACACTAGCGCGTATCTTCATTATTCTATCTCTTAGCCAATTGGAACAGACTCATAATTAAACGTCCGCTTTGGGTTGTGGGTTCAATTGTTTTCAGAAGTTTAATATAAAAACTATGCAGGCCTATTTTTGGCTAATGCAGGAGACTATATTAGAAATTACAAAATGGCTTCTATGTGGTGCCTTAAGACGCTCACTTCTAAGCAGAATAATTTTAGCCGGACACCCATAATAACAATAGACCTAAACTTTAACTAAAGCTTCGTTTTTATTAACCCCTTAGTATGGATGCCCATGCTATTTTTATTAGTATGGATGTCCATGTTATTCGGGAATCTTAACCTTTCGAACGATCAACCATGATTGACATATTACCAATATCAATAGTGCCCCTGGTTAAAAATTTCCAATCGTGTGTGCTTTTGAATTTTAATACACCGCATTCATTGATATCGGTTTTACCACAGCCTACAGGTATGCCTGTTTTCCCATCATTATTAACAATATACCCATCTATATTGCGAACGTTTTTGTTATCTTTTTCTTCAAAGATGATTGAGTTGATTCTAATATTAGCTCTTTCTCTTCCCATATCGATACTCACCTTAGCGGAAGCAATAACATCATCTACGTTTAAAAGACCTATTTTAGTTACAGAAAGATTAACATCCGCTTCTTGATTAGGGATTAATTGTACATTGTTGATTAATGTTACATAGATCGGCGTATTATCAGGAATAACAGTTTCATCTGGTTGAAATTCTGGCTCATAATCAGAACACGCTAACATGTTCACAGCGACGAATATTAAAACAATTTTAAAACTTAATTTAATCATAATTTGCAACACTCAACCCTTTTCATATCTTGCATAGCATTATGCATTATCTATAACGACTATCAGTACATCCAGCTTAAAAAACCGATATTTTTATTGATTAATAAATGCGTTATATCAATATTAAATTTATATAAATTCCATTATAAATATGGATGTCCTGTTTATTTTAAAACTTATCCAGCGTAATGTTTACTCGTCGTTAATGAATTCCAGTGACCAGGGTGCAGACCATACACGGTTACCGTGAATATAAAACACCTCGTCATTTTGAATGATGGAGCGATCTCTATAGGAATAGTTTAATGCGTCAGCTGAGAGAATGCCTGCCTGTGATAAAGTCGTCGCTGACGCATCAATTTCGAGATCAAAAAGATGCAGCCCATTGTACGAAGGCACAATGTCATTGAACCAGTAATTTTGGTGGATCGGGAAGCTGAAACGATAATGTTGCGGTGACAGTTCGATGAAAGCCAGGGCTTTATAATCACTCTGCAAAGGAGAATAGGCGCCTTCCCATACAAAGCTGTTTATTTGTTCTGGTTTTGATAGATCACTTACATCAAATAATGACAGTTTTACACCACTATCCCAACCGACACCAAGCAATAAATTATCATTAACCGGATGCAGGTAACTTGAAAACCCTGGGATTTCCAGTGAGCCCTGTATAAATGGTTTGCTGTGGTCTTCAAGATTAATCACATAAAGAGGATCAATCCTTTCAAAGGTGACAACATAGGCGCGTGATCCGTAATAGCGTACAGCGGTGATATTCTCCCCCGGCTTACCAATCCTTTCAGGTCGCGTTTCGTTGGGAAGTGTACTGATTAATTCCATTTTGCCTGCTGCATTGTCTTTCAGGACATATAACTGATGTATTAAATCATTAGGCTCTGATCTTTTTGTACTAATAATGCGTAAATGATCATTATACTCGCTCATTCTAAATGAAGGATTTTGCCAACCGAGGTTACCTTTAATAAAACCTGACGCACTATATCTGGCTTTGCCATCCTGTAAATTAAATTTATGAATGACGGTTTCTTCACCCAATGTGGATGCTGAAATATACATGGCATTTTCAGACGTATAAATGCCATGACTCATTGCGTTAAAACACATCGATGTAAAAGCGTCAGGGTTGCTTATATTAATAGCGGTAATAACAATTATGTTGGCATAACCGACTGTATTGTCTGTGTCTTTCGGAAGATAACAATCGGTAGGGTTCAGAAGATTTTGTGTCTGATCATTTATACTGATTTTAGGTAACAGGTCATCAATATTGGCCTGCTCAATAATACTTTCTGCTTCAGTACTCATGGTATCTAATGGATTACCCATCAATTGAGGCAAATAAGGGGTATAGCGTGTGACCAGGTAAAGCGTATCGTCTATACGGCGACTGGTTTCAAGATGACCATCAATTTGTATTTTATGAGTAGGTGAGATATCTGCGGGTGTAGAAACATCAAAAAAGTTGAGGACTGTTTCAGGCTGACCCCAGTACCAACTATCGTATAACACAGGCATGATAGAGTATTCGCCATATCCATGTCCAAGTGATACCAGTGAGTCCTGATGTAAAAATAGCTGGTCTATGGCGTTTGTTTGTTCCAGTTTGGGCCACGCCAGTTCTGTCATTTGTGCAGTGCCCGTGCGCTGCATGACTCGGATACCGCTCGTGTCTTCAATAATAGGTTGAGTAGTACTAGTGGAGTCCAATGCTATGGGGTAGATATATTCAGGCCTTGTCGCGATGTACAAAAACTCACCGTCGTATTTAATAATGTCCGACTCATCAACATTCTGTTCCTGGGTATTGGTGCCGGAGTAACGCCCTGGGCTGGCTGCGCTATCGGCTGGGGTACTGAGTTGTGCAGTGTTTATGGTTGCTTCTGCAGTGGCGACTGTCGTATTTTCTCTAGCAAAATCGACGACCGTACTAGATGAGGGAATATGAAGACCTTTTTTGATATAGGCTTCAAGCTGCTCACTATTATCAACTTTCCTGAGTTCTCCCAGTTTAACATCCAGCGTCTCTGGGGATTGATCGTTCTGATTTTCACATGCCAGTAAAGCTACGGGCAGTAACAGGGAAAGTATGATCTTACCGTCCATTTCATTTTTCCTTTTAGTTCATGATAAAGGGTTGTATCGATAATAGTTCAGTACCTAATTATCCATCTAAGGCATGAACAATACCAGCTTCATGTAGGTGTTTATAAGATTCTTGAGACCTGGTTATAATTTATTTAATTTTTTTGGCAGAACCAAAATAGTGTTGCCGGGGAACCGCTTCAGCTGGAAGCGTCAAGTTTATTTTGGCATGCGGTTACGCGTGAATCAGAAGATCCGATTTGAGCTCTTAGCCGGAAGCTCTTAGCCGGACACCCATAATAACAGTAGGCCTATATTTTTAACTAAACCATTGTTTTTATTGACATCTTAATATGGATGTCCGTGTTATCTCTGTGTGGGTGTCCGCGTTATTGCGGTATTTTGTGTGGGTGTCCGCGTTATTGATTTTCGTTATTTTGTGGGTGTCCGCGTTATTTTGTGGATGTCCGCGTTATTGCGGTGTGGGTGTCCGCGTTATTTTTTTTTAGTGTGGGTGTCCGCGTTATTTTCGCGTTATTTTCCGAATTTTAGAACCCGAAACAGTTTAGAATTAATGACTGTGAAGATAGCCATCATTAAATTTTCTACAAATGTAAAGACCTGCCATGTGGTGACCTGAAAAGCCAGTAACCAACACCCACCAACATTAGATGCTGCTCTCTAAACACTCCGTTGATTTGACATGCCAGTTGACACAAGGCACTATTTGCCCTGGCTTGATCAAAGCCACTGTGTCCGCAGAAAGGGCTGCGCCCAAGATCCAGTAACACACTTAGCTTATGTAATTCCCTTTTCCATCTGACTGGCGGACACAGATATTAGAAAAGGCAATTAAAATGAGCGAACTAAAATCGCCGCGTGACACTCCATTTCGAATCAATCTCGAACAGCAAAAAAAGCGAGCTAAAGAGCTACTAAAAGCATTCCGCTGCGCTGAGCATTCTGCGCTTTCGCGCTTCATACAACACCACCCCAAATATACAAATTATAAAGAACATCTATCATCTTCTGAAGCGGGACATGCTCAACCGGGTGATGCCCAACTTAGTGATGCACAATTCGTTATTGCGCGTGAGTTCGGCCTGGCGAATTGGGCTCAATTAAAAAAGCATATAACATCAATGACACAGGCCAGTTCTGCGATAAAAGAAAAGGCTTCGCCACCTGACGCAGCATTAAAAACGCTACATATTCGTTGTGGAACCGATCTGCAGCACACACTGCCCGCTGGTGGCTTCAATGGTGACTTTCTTGAATATTCGGATCCCTATGGCCAGGGCCCAATACTTTTAAACGATAACTTTATAAATACTCGAGCCAAATTTCTTCATGAAGCATACGACCCTCTATTTGAAAATGAACTCGATGACAAACTCAACGATAAGCGCAGTGACAAAACGCTAGACAGCACTCGCACTTATTTAGAAACCGCACACGATAAACTGAAACAGGCTGCACAACAATACAAACGTGTTGTATTCTGGCTTGAACACGACGGTTATGATCAACTGATATTGGCTAAATTACTGTCGTTCTATGCACAAAATAAAATGCCCGAAAAACTGGAGATGATTTGCATTAATCACTTTCCAGGCTCAGCTCGATTTATTGGCCTGGGGCAATTGCCACCGGAGGCTATTCGACTTCTCTGGCAACAGCGCCAGGCGGTTAATCCACAACAACTAAAATTAGGAGACCGAATATGGAATTCCCTGGGCGAATCTAGCCCTCAATCTTTAAATAAAATTATAAAGTCAAAAGATATTAAATACCTGCCTAATATGGAAGCAGCATTACGCCGCCATCTTCAGGAGCTACCTTCCACCGGTAATGGATTAAGTTTAACCGAGCAGTTAAGCCTTGAAATGCTTAATGAAGAAAGTATGACAGCAGGCCAAATGTTCAAGCGGCTTGTATCAGAACGCGATCCACTCCCCTGGCTGGGAGATATTATGTACTGGTTCATTCTACAATCAATGATGCAGGCCTCTAAACCTGTTTTTGAAATTTCCAGATCTGATTTAAACAAACCATGGCATGAGCGCCTCTTAACGATTACTGATACGGGTAAAAAAGTACTGGCTGGAAAACGGCAATGGCTTTCACTAAATCCACCGGATCGTTGGCTAGGCGGCATTAAGTTATGTGCCCGTCATCCATGTTGGCGCTGGGATGACAAAGAAATGCAGCCGGTTTTAATATAAGAAAACACTCGGGATATACAACCATGAGCATTTAAACCGCATTTTAAAAAAATGTGAGTTTTGTTGGGGAGTCGAGTAGAATGTGCTCAAAATATTAAAACTGCGGGTTGCGAGAAATTAAAGGGGATTTAAATGTTAATTGACAGATTCAAAACAAAGCCACGATGGTTTCAGGTTGCTACGGTTATTTTTTTAATAGCCCTGTTTTCAAGCTGTGCAAAAGTCGTAAAAGATTATGCAGAGCTATATGGCCCCTCCGCTCCCAAAAATCGCATACTGACACCTGAAGAATTAAAACAGAATAAACATATTTCATTTAAGAATGAAGTGCAGCCGATTTTGAGTAACCGTTGTGCGGTATGTCATAGTTGTAATGATGCGCCCTGCCAGATAAATTTCACTTCCATGGAGGGCATAGATCGGGGCGCGTCGGTAGAACCCGTGTACAACGGAGCCCGTTTATCCCAACAGGATCCTAGCCGTTTAGGTATAGATGCTTTCAGCACATCCGAGTGGAGAGCCAAAGGCTTTTTCCCAATACTTAACGAGCGTAGGGAGAACCCGCAGATAAACCGTTATAACTCTTTGCTCTATAAGACCATCACCTTGAAGCGTTTACACGATTATCCAACTCAGGGACGACTGCCAAAAGAATATGATATTGGTACTGAGTTAATAAAAGATGAATCATTTGTACATGCACAGGTTTGCCCAACGGTAGAAAACTATTCCGATTTTGCAATCGCTAACCCTCAATGGGGCATGCCATTTGCCCTGCCCCCGGTTAGTAATAAAGAATTTAAAACCATCGAAACCTGGCTGGAACAGGGGGCAAAGGTTGAACCCTTAAAACCCTTATCAAAATCACTTAAACGGGAAGTTGCTAAGTGGGAAAACTTTTTTAACGGTTCATCCAATAAAGAGCAGTTGATGTCTCGTTACATCTATGAGCATATTTATCTTGGCCATTTATATTTTAAAAATATTTCTACAAAAGATTTTTTCATGCTGGTTCGCTCAAAAACGCCTCCTGGAAAAGACATTGAATTAATCAACACCATAAGACCTTATAATGATCCCGGCGTAGATAAATTTTACTATCGTTTGCAACGCTATACCCGGGTGATTGTTGATAAAACCCATATGCCTTATCAGCTCAGTAATAGCAGAATGAAACGTTACAAGGAACTCTTTATTGATGCGAATTATAAAGTAAGCAGTTTGCCCTCTTATAAACCTGAAGTCGCCGCCAACCCATTTGAGACTTTTGCAGCAATACCGGCAAAAAATCGTTACAAATTTATGCTTGATGAAGCCAAATATTTTGTAAATGGATTTATTAAAGGGCCGGTTTGCAGGGGCACAATTGCACTGAGTGTTATTGATGATCACTTCTGGGTTGCCTTTATGGACCCGGATAAAAGCTTAATTAGTCAGGACTCCGAGTTTCTGGCACGTGTAAGCTCTAAATTAAAAATGCCATCAGAAAAGGAAAATAAAGCCAGCCTGCTTTCTGTTTGGGCGACCTATAGTGATGTTGCGAAAGATTATATTATTTCTAAAGTTGATTATTTAAATAACCACCTTGAGGGGAATAAGGGCTTTGGGATTGATCAAATCTGGGATGGTAATCACGTTAATGATAATGCGGCGTTAACAGTGTATCGTCATTACGATAGTGCGACGGTATTAAAAGGTTTTGTTGGTGAGATGCCTAAAACCGGTTGGGTGATGGATTACCCCATACTGGAGCGGGTGCATTATTTATTGGTGGCGGGTTTTGATGTGTATGGAAAAGCCGGACACCAGTTATCAACACGTTTATATATGGATTATTTACGTTATGAAGCGGAGCTGGAATTTCTGGCATTTTTACCGATTAAAGACAGATTAAAAATACATCAACACTGGTACCGTGACTCAAGTGCAACAAAAGATCTTCAGAATCAGATGAAGAAGCTGGATGTTAAAATGCACGAAAGCCAGATTAGTTACAAAACCGATGATGTGAAAAAAGAATTTTTTGTTAAAATTTCTCAGCATTTACAAAAAGCGCAGTCCGTTAAAAATGACTACCTTAATAAATGCCTGGATTTCCCAGAAAACTGTAAAAATAGCCGCTGGGCAAAAAAAGCCAGCCCTGCAGAAAGAGCCCTGGTTGAATTAAGCAGCATCAAAGGCATACGAACAAATGTTTTCCCGAATGTGACTTTTATGCGTATAAGAGTGGATGGTAGTGTAGAAAAGGATCAGGTATTTACCATTGTACGTAACAAATCGTATCTGAATGTCCAATCTTTAGCGGCCAGTGAAAGCACACGTGTGAAAGAAGAAGATACGATTGATATTATCCCAGGTTTTGTTGGCGCATACCCTAATTTGTTTTTGCAGGTTGACTACAAAGATTTAAGTCATTTTGTTGCTCAGTATAAGGCCATTGACTCATTTAAAGGTTATGATGCACTGGTGGCAAAGTATGGCGTTCGAAGAACCCATCCCGACTTCTGGAATGTTTCTGACTGGTTTTATAAAAAACATCAGCATGATAATAAAGAATACGCTGGGTTGTTTGATTTGAATCGTTATAAAAATCGATAGAACTTAGCGTTATTTACGAAATATTTTTTGTCATCCCGGTCTGCTTTTGCAACCGGGACACAGTGACTTTACAGTTGCTAAGCTCGTTAGTCAGATGTTGACTATTTTTTACGTGAAGTGAATACGTTTCGCTTGACCCACACTACAAAGACCAGGCTCTATATTAAGAGTCGCATATTATTACAATATATTTATATGAAACCCGTATCTGAAAAAAATAATTTCCTCTATTTGGTTATTTCATTAGTCATTCTACTTCTGGTGGGTGCGCTAGTTGAACAGTTTCCCAGTAAATTAGGGCAACATGCGTTCCAGGCGATTACGGTTATCACACTCGCCTCAGGCATTGCCGGCTTTAGATCTTCACGGCGCTGGTTTCATACGGGCATCGGTTTTACGGTTTCTGTGTTAGTCGTCGTAATACTGGGTGTGTTGCTCGATGTCGCGGGTATGAGTTATATGCACCTGATACTGTTAATTATTTTTTATTCATGGGCAACCTGGTTAGCGGCAAAACAGGTTTTATTTACCGGTCCCATTGATGGCAATAAAATTGTTGGTGCCATCTGCATCTACCTGCTAATGGGACTGGTCTGGACGCTATTGTATCTAGCACTTGCCCAGGCCATGCCCGGCGCATTTAATGGCCTTGAGCAGGCGGTATGGTATGATAATTTTGCCGATGTTGCTTATTACAGTTTTGTTACACTCACCACCCTGGGCTATGGTGATATTAGCCCGGTAATTCCTATTGCCCGTTTCCTGGTGTACATGGAAGCCATTGTGGGTGTTTTTTATATGGCGATTTTAGTGGCTAGCCTGATTGGTATTAAAACATCAGAGATAAAAAAAATTAAAGATAAATAATCACTACCGTCCCGTTAACTTACAAAACATAGTCATACCTGCGAAGGCAGGAATCTAGTGGTTTTGAAAATCTACAGACACTGGATACCTGCCTTCGCAGGTATGACGAAGTAATTTATCTACTTTTATGACTAGAAAAACTTAAAATAATTTTCAATCAGGTACAATCTCTGTATTGTATAAGTAGATTGCAAAAAAATTAACATAACTGCAGTGATAAAAATAAATATTAATAACTGTTTTATAAACTTAAACAAATCCGCAAAAAATAAGAAGCTGAAAAAAGGATAAAAAATGAAAAATAATGAGTTCACAAAAAATGCTATCGAAGCGGCAATACGCCTGGGTTTACTGTTTCTACTGATTAGCTATTGTCTTGATATTATAAAACCTTTTATTCTGCCTGTTATGTGGGGCGTCATCATTGCCGTTGCTATCTACCCCTTATTTGTAAAACTTAAATCAGCCATGGGCAATAAGAATAAACTGGCGGCTATTGTCTATACACTATTGGCACTCGCTTTCTTAATTACCCCAACCGTGATGATATCCAATTCAATGATTGAAACATCCGCCATTATCACAGAGCGTTATGAGGCCGGCACGCTGGATATTCCACCACCCAATGAAAGTGTAAAAGAATGGCCTGTGATTGGCGAAAAAGTTCATGCTATCTGGACACAGGCGTCTAATGATCTTGAAGCAACATTAATTAAACACGAAGAACAAACCAAAAAAGTCGGTAAAACGATTATTGCAGGAGCAGCTGGAGCGGCGGGGACTATTTTACAGTTTGTATTATCCATTATTATTTCCGGAATACTGGTTGCAAATGCGCAGGGCGCCTATAAAGTGACGATCGATATTTTTAGTCGTTTAACAAACATAGACGCAGGTAAGGAATATGCGGACTTAACTAAAGCAACTATTCGCAGCGTTGCCCAGGGTGTACTCGGTGTCGCCATGATTCAGGCAATTTTATCCGCACTGGGCATGATGGTCATGGATGTACCCGCCTGGGGACTCTGGACTTTGGTCGTTTTAGTTTTGGCAATCGCGCAGTTACCCCCTATTATTGTGCTGGGTTTTGTTTCTGCCTATGTTTTTTCAGTCGCTGAAACCACGCCAGCCGTTATATTCCTGATTTATTCTCTTATCGTCAGCGGTAGTGACGGTTTCCTAAAACCCCTGTTCCTTGGGCGTGGTATGGCAACACCGATGGTGGTTATTTTGTTAGGCGCCATTGGTGGCATGATGTTATCCGGTATTATCGGTTTGTTTGTGGGAGCCATTGTACTTGCACTGGGTTACGAGTTATTTATGAAGTGGCTGAATGAAGGTGAAGTTACTGTTGAGAATGGTTAAAAATAATTTTTATAATTATTAAGTATATAAATCAAAATAAAATCTGTCATTCCCGAATGCTTGTATCGGGAATCTAGTGACTTTGAATTACTTAAGGTCACTAGATCTCCGACACAAGCATTCGGAGATGACGAAAAAAGCTATACCGTTTAAGGGCTAAAAATGTCAGAAGAAAAAATTGAAGAAGCAAACGAGCAGGACCCGGTACGTAAGATTTCTAAAATAGTTTTTTACGTCGTCATATTTTTATTTATCTGGTATGTGTTTGCCGATCGGCTTGCCCCCTGGACCGATCAGGCACGGGTACAGACTTATGTCATTCCCATTGTGTCACAGGTATCCGGCAGAGTCGTTGAAGTTAACGTGAATAAAGACCAGCTTGTTCATCCCGGTGACGTGCTATTTAAAATTGACCCTACTGATTATGAACTGGCGGTTGAGAATGCGGAATCTGCACTAGAGCTTGCAGGACAGGAAATTGGTGCGGGTACCGCATCGGTGACGACTGCACAGGCCAGGCTGGTTGAAGCGGAAACTCACCTTGAACACATGAAAGTTCAGAGTGTGCGTGTATATGAATTAGAAAAACAGAAGGTGTTTTCAAAATCAGAGGGCGATAAGGCACGTGCTACGGTTAAGGCCGCTAAAGCTCAACTAGATAGTGCCCGTGCTGATCTGGAAAAAGCCAAACAGTCACTCGGTAAAAAAGGCAATGAAAACCCGCGTATCCGTTCTGCCATTGCCGCCCTTAAAAAAGCCCAGCTAGATTTGAGTAGAACTACCGTAGTTGCACCTTCTCTGGGTGGCATTACAAACCTGCAAATTGATGTGGGACATTATGCCAGTGCAGCCACTCCGGTAATGACATTTATTGAAGCCGAAAATGTCTGGGTTCAGGCCAATTTGCGAGAAAATAATATTGCGAATATCAAAGTTGGAGACTCGGTTGATATAGCACTGGATGTAGCGCCGGGAAAAATATTCAGTGGCAAAGTGAGTAGTGTTGGTTTTGCAGTAGACAGTGGTGCCACGGGTGGTGTTGGTGGGCTGGCAAAAGTCGAAGGTAAAACCGGCTGGCTACGTGATGCACAACGCTTTCCGGTCATTATTACCTTTGATGATGACAGTGCCCGTGGTTTTAGAAGACTGGGTGGGCAGGCCGATGTGCTGGTTTATACCAGTAATAACTGGATTATAAATCCCCTGGGCTGGATCTGGATTCGGATATTGAGCTGGTTCTCATTCGTCTATTAATATGCTGAACACGACATCAATAAAAATTTCATCGTTTAAAAACTGGTTACATTTATTGAGCCAGGACCAGGTAAGTGTTCGCGCCGTACGATATGCCCTCGGGGTTACCATTGCAGTGGCACTGGCCTATGGTATCAACTGGCCACTGGCTTTTTTAATGCCGGTGTTAACGGCGGTGATATTAGCCCTGCCCTTACCCATGCCCTCGCTAAAAGCGGGCCTGCGAAATATGCAAAGCACTATACAGGCCTTTGCACTCGGGCTGATATTCTCGCTGTTTTTTTTACAGTACCCGATGGCCTATCTTATAATGTTAGGACTGGTGTTGTTTCATTTATATTACTACCTTAATCGCGGCGGCTCATTCTGGCTGACCTTAATGAGCATAATTGCGGTTTTATTATTGCCCATGCTGGCAAACTCAAATGAAGGTCTGGCGATAGATTTTTCCCTGGGCTTTGTGTATTCGGGCTGCTTAACCGTTGTGATGGTTTGGGTGGCTTATTTGCTCGTGCCCGATCCACAAAACACCGCTTTTCAACAGAGCCCCGGATTTCAACGGAGCTACTCTCCCCTTGCAGCAAAAACCGCACTTAAAAGTACAGCCGTAATTTTTCCAATCGCGAGCCTGTTTATTATTTTTAACCTCACCGATTATTTACTGGTGATGATATTTTCTGCCCTGTTTATTTTAAAACCTGAACTCAGTGCCGGAAAAGAAGCGGGAACCAACTCACTCATATCAACGTTATTGGGCGGTATGAGTGCCATGGTGTTTTACTGGCTGATTGTGGCGGTACCCGAGTATTACTTTTTTATCGTCCTGATGCTGTTAACCACACTGCTTTTTGCAACGAATATTTTTTCCGGGCAGCCCAAATCTAAATATTATGGCTCGGCTTTTATAGCCTTGCTAATACTGGTGAATGGCAGCATGTCTGAGGGGGCAAGTTTTACCTCACTTTTTTTAAACCGAGTTTTTCTTATTGTATTGGCAACAGCTTATATTATTTCAGCACTGAAATTACTTAATAGTTATTTTCCCGATAAAAAATAAATTTTTAATCAACAATAAAAGCATAATAATGCAGGATTTAAAATGTATTTAAAAAAATTTTACCTTAAACTTATAACACTATCCCAGCTGATCTGCTTATCTTTTATTTCAAGCATGGCACTCGCTGACGAATCGATTGAAAAAAAGTCCGTTGCGTTTCCTGATAAGTTCATGCTTCGCATAGGCAGTTACTTTGTTGATAAAGCCACAACGAATATCACCATACTATCTAATGCTGGTATAGGTTCTGGAATAAACTTTAAAGACGACCTGGGGGGGAAAGACACGGATAGCATCCCAAGAATTGATGCCTATTATAGATTTAATAACAGGCACAGAATGGATTTCACGAGTTTTAATGTTGAAAGGCCTGGCAGCAAAACACTTACCGTCGATTTAACCATCGGTGACGAAACCTATAATGCCACTGAGACACTGACATCTAAAATAAAATATACGCTTTACAAGTTGGGCTATGCTTATTCATTTTATCATTCAGCAGACGTTGAATTAAGCCTGCTAGCAGGCCTAAGTTTCACAACTTATGATATTAGTTACAGCCTGGAGGATGGTTCGCGGGCGGACACCAGTGATGTCACTGCGCCCCTGCCCACAATTGGTTTAAGCATGGGCTATAAAATCAGTCCAAACTGGTCAGTTCATTACAAATCAGAAAGTTTTTTTATTGAGTTGGATGATGCCATTAAAGGTGCGTTACTTACATACGAGCTGGATATCGAATATAAACTGTTTAATAACTTTGCCATTGGTGCGGGTGTTTCTCGCTTATCGACCAATGTGGATATAAAGAAAGATAACTGGAAAGGATCTATAGAAGATAGCCACAGGGGATTTTTATTATATGGCACACTTTACTTTTAACGGTTTTCTAAGCACGCGAAGAATTTAATCAAAAATTTTCTGCCACCAGCGCCGGCGATTGTTTGCCGGTTGCAATGCGTCTTCTAAATCAACCGGTTGCATTTTAGACATGACCCAGCCGGGCAGTGGCGGATTATCACTAAAGCCACAGCTTACGCCTAAATTATTCGGATCAAATATTTTTATAAAATCTGGGGTTTGGTGGTTATCGGCATATACAATACCGCAATAAGACTCTTCATGTTCTTTGCGTAGTAAGGCATCGATTTCATCAATAAAATTTAATACGCTTTCTCTACTACTGGTTTCTAGCGGGGCATTTTCACCAATCGCATATACATACCAACTGTCATCTATTTGCTCGCGTAAATTATTCCAGAAATTTTCAAGTTGAGGCCAACGCATTAATGATTCAAAACGCCCTTCTTTGAAACGTTTTACATAAGGGTCAGTGTATTCTACGTTATGTGTCATCAAATTAACCTGGTTAGTTACTTAAGGTTTGGTTAAGCCAGTGTTGAATATCTTTTACACCCCGGTGTAAAAACGCGGTGTCCTTATAGACATTGGCAATCATAATGACTCCCTGTAATTTCGCCAGCATGTCTTTGGCGACTTCTTCTGCAGGCTTGTTCAGGTGCAATTGATTTACCTGTTCTTCAATCCAGTTTTTTAACAGGTCAAATACCGCGGTTAAACGCGCCTGTGAAATGTCCGTATCCTGCTCTTTAGCCAGCTCCGTACTTAATGAGCCAATGGGACAACCGTACAGCAGCACCTGCTCTTCGTGCTGTAATGGAAAACGGGTTAATGCCTGTAAACGCTGTAGTGGGTCGGTTGATTCTTTTTCACAGCTAAGCAACATCTCTTTAAATTCTTGCAAACGAGCATCCACCACCGCCGCTAAAATATCTTCTTTGGTTTTAAAGTAATAATAAAAGTTGCCCCGGGGAATACCGGTTTCATCGGAGATATCGCTAAACGAGGTTTGATTATAACCACGTGAATAAAACAGATGGTCAGCGGCATCGACGATGCGTTGGCGGTTAGCTGATCCCTTGGTTCCCATATTTTTACCTGTTTATTCTAAAATTCAGAGACTGGTGTACTACTTATTATAGCGTTATTTGCAACCGCTTTAAGCTTGTTCATCATATTTGTGCGACACCCATTGCGCCAAATCGCAAATATTAGACAATCGTATGATTATTTTTAGATATTTACAAGTTTTACCTGATAAGCGGTGAGATTGTCATATATAATCAAGAGCTTATTCAATACACGAGCATGGCCTGAAAACAATGTATGCCCTTGAAATCAACGATTTACACAAAACCTATAAGAACGGCACACGAGCGCTCAAAGGCGTCGACCTTAAGGTCAAGGAGGGAGATTTCTTTGCTCTGCTCGGCTCCAACGGTGCGGGTAAATCCACCACCATCGGCATCGTTTCAGGGCTGGTTAATAAAACCTCCGGCAATGTCAAAATTTTTGGCTTTGATTATGACACCCAGCAAGCCCAGGCAAAATCCTGTATCGGCCTGGTGCCACAGGAATTTAATTTCAATCAGTTTGAGTTGGTGAACGAAATACTGATAAATCAGGCAGGCTATTACGGCATCCCGCGACACCTGGCCACTGAGCGAGCTGAAGCCTATTTAAAGCAGCTCGAATTATGGGATAAACGCCATGTTATGGCGCGGGAATTATCCGGCGGCATGAAGCGCCGACTGATGATTGCCCGAGCTTTAATTCACGAGCCCAAATTGCTGATTCTTGATGAGCCCACCGCCGGTGTCGATATCCAGATACGCCGGTCGATGTGGGAATTTTTAAGCAAAATAAACCAGCAGGGCACCACGATCATCTTAACCACCCATTATCTTGAAGAAGCAGAAAGCCTATGTAAAAACATCGCCATTATCGATCACGGGTGCACCATCGAGAATACCAGTATGAAATCATTACTGAGTCAGTTAAACACGGAAACCTTTATCCTGTATCTGCAGTCCCCCATCGAAGATGCCGCATGCCTAAAATCCTGTGATCTTCTACCGTTTAATGTTCAATTGCTCGATGCAAGCACACTAGAAGTCAGTATTGCTGAGAAAGAGCATATGAATAGCCTGTTTAAATCTCTAACTGAAAATAACATTCATGTTCTCAGCATGCGCAACAAAACCAACCGACTCGAACAGTTATTTATGTGCCTGTTAGATAAAAACAGTAATAACCCCGACCTTATAGAAACTCTGCAGCAAACCGCACAAGCAGATAAATTAGACGCATAAATTTAACGGAAAACAGACATGACCTGGGCAGAAAAACTAAACGCACTTAAAACTATTGTTATTAAAGAGTATTTGCGCTTTATACGCATCTGGATTCAAACAGTGCTCCCCCCGGCCATCACCACCGCGCTTTATTTTATTATTTTTGGTAGTTTAATCGGCGAACAAATTGGTGATATAAATGGTTATAAATATATGGATTATATCGTGCCAGGTCTTATTTTAATGGCTGTTATCGCCAACTCCTATGGCAATGTAGTGTCATCGTTTTATAGTGCAAAATTTCAGAAAAGTATTGAAGAATTACTGGTTTCCCCAACACCTAACTATTTAATATTAGTGGGTTATGTGGCGGGAGGCGTTGTCAGGGGAATTATTGTAGGCATTGTAGTCACACTGGTTGCCATGTTTTTTTCTGACATTAATATCTACAGCTACTCACTAACGCTACTGATCTTTTTTCTAACATCCACTCTGTTTTCCATTGCCGGTTTTATTAACGCGATTTACGCTAACAGCTTTGATGACATCAGTATCATTCCCACATTTGTATTAACCCCGCTGACCTATCTGGGGGGGATTTTTTATTCCATCGATATGCTTCCCCAGTTCTGGCAAAACGTGTCACTGGCCAACCCCATTCTTTACATGGTCAACTCATTCAGATTTGGCATGATTGGCAACAGTGATACCGACATTGCAACTGCCATTTTGATTATTCTGGGATTCACGGTTGCGATGTTTTCCTATGCCATGTATCTGCTTAATCGCGGGGTGGGAATTCGACAATAAGTATAAATCCCCCCTTAGCAATTAACAGACTAGGAGAGATATTTCTTTTGACTCCCCTCTTAGCAAAAGAGGGAATACATATATTTTCATTACTACTCGTTTGATAATACTAAAAATTAATTATACGGGGGAGATTTAGCCTGTAAGACTGAATATAAGGAAAAATCCTGATCTCATGGAATAAATCCCCCTTAATCCCCCTTTTACTAAGGGGGAGACTTATGTATGTTTTTATCTTTGATTATTGACTATGCCTTTAACTTTAAAGTAAACAATAATCACCAAACGGAACCTCACTCAACAGCTACACTCGAACAGGTTCTGATTAATTAATAAATTTTAACTACATGAACTACACTTAAAGACGATAAAAGCTCCTACTAAAATTCAATGGAATAGTAAAAATGAAAGCATCTGATCTGTTTGTTAAATGTCTTGAAGAAGAAGGTATTGAATATATTTTTGGCGTACCCGGAGAAGAGAACGCCGACTTTATGATGTCGCTGGAAAAATCTGAGAAAATCCAGTTTATATTATGCCGCCATGAACAGGGGGCGGCTTTTATGGCGGAAATTTATGGTCGCTTAACCGGTAATCCGGCGGGTTGCTTAGGCACCCTCGGCCCAGGTGCCACAAACCTGATCACCGGCGTGGCGGATGCAAACATGGATCATGCACCGATGCTAGTACTCACCGGCCAGGGCTCTTCCCAGAGACTGCATAAAGAATCGCATCAGGTCATGGATGTTATCACCATGTACACCCCGGTCACCAAGTGGGCTACCAGTGTGTTACATCAGGATAATATTCCGGAAATCATTCGTAAAGCAGTACGGGTTGCCCGCTCGGAAAAACCCGGTGCCGTATTAATTGAGCTGCCAGAAGATATTGCTAAACTCGAAACCACGACCACCCCAATTTCCCCGCGACGCTTCCGTCGACCTGGTCCGGATAATAAAATTGTTGATGAAGCCTTTGAGATGCTTAAGCAGGCAAAACGCCCCATTATTCTCGCGGGCAATGGTTGCATTCGCCGCCGCACCAGTAAACAATTACGAAAATTTTGCGAGCTAACCGGCATCGGTGTGGTCAGCACCTTTATGGGCAAGGGTAGCGTCGACATGGATGCAGACTACTGCCTGTACACCATTGGTTTACAGTCTAAAGATGTCGTCGCCTGTGCTGTCGATGCCGCTGATTTAGTCATCACCTTAGGTTACGATATGGTGGAGTACCACCCCTACCTGTGGAATAAAGATGGTAATAAAAAAATTATTCATGCGGATTTTTATCCTGCTGAAATTGATGCAAGCTATCACCCGGAAGTTGAATTGATTGGCGACATGGCACAAACCATCACCATGTTAATCGAACGTGCCAATAACGACGGCGGCTTAAGTTATGACCTGAACCAGCAAAAAGCCACCCGTGAACAAATGCACGAAGAGCTGGCCATGCATAAAGATGATACCGCCACAGATACACTTAAACCTCAAAAAGTTTTATGGGATGCTCGGGAAGTGATGGGAGCACACGACATTATGCTCTCTGATGTGGGGGCACATAAAATGTGGGTGGCCAGACACTATCAATGCCATGAACCCAACACCTGTTTAATTCCCAATGGCTTTTGTTCCATGGGCTTTGCATTACCTGGGGCCATCGCCGCTGCCATGGTGCATCCGGACAGAAAAATTTTAGCGGTGAGCGGCGATGCGGGTTTTATGATGAATATGCAGGAAATGGAAACCGCTAAACGTTTAAATGTAAACTGTGTTGTGATGGTCTGGGAAGACAACGAATATGGTTTAATTGCCTGGAAGCAACAAAGCCAGTTTGGACGCCACACTGATCTGGCCTTTGGTAACCCGGACTGGATGCAACTCGCCGAAGCCTTTGGCTGGAGTGGGCATAAGGTAACAAAATCATCGGAAATTAAAAACACCCTCGAGAATGCTTTTAAAGAAGATGGCCCGAGCCTGGTTTTAGTGCCGATTGATTACCGGGAAAATATGAAACTGACTGAACGGCTGGGAGATATTGCCTGCCCTATTTAATATAAATTTTTATTGATATGAATATTTACGACCCTGCAAGCGCGACCTTTAGCGCACGCGGGGCTAACAAAATTTTTCTGTAAATTAGAGAATAAAAAATGACCGCACATTACAATAATTTAGTCGCCGGCAATATAAAAGCCAGTAGTAAACTCGAAGTCACCGCCCCTTTCGACGGTAAAATGATAGCCACCGTTGACCAGCTAGATTTAAAAGCTATTGACCACGCACTCAATACCGCCAGTCATTTATACAACGATCGTTCAAAATGGTTAAGCGCTGCAACTCGTATTGAAATATTAAGCAAGCTATCTATGCTTATGAAAGAAAATGCCGAGCGATTAATTTTAATTTCCGCACAGGAAGGCGGCAAACCTTTAACCGACACGCGGGTTGAGATGGATCGTGCCATTGATGGTATTAACAATTGCATTGAATGCATTCGCAATAACCACGGTGAAGAAATTCCCATGGGCCTGAATGCCGCTTCCATGAATCGCCTGGCGGTGACCTCCCATGAACCTATCGGTGTTGTCGTTGCAGTGAGCGCCTTTAATCACCCAATTAATTTAATTGTGCATCAGGTTGGCCCAGCGGTGGCCAGTGGCTGCCCGGTTATTGTAAAACCCGCCGATGACACGCCGCTTTCCTGTTATGAGTTAGTTAAATTATTTCACCAGGCCGGTCTGCCCGAAGAGTGGGCACAGGTGGTGACTCCACAGGATCATGCTGTTGCAGAAGCGTTGGTAGCCGATTCGCGAGTCGGTTTTTTCAGTTTTATCGGCAGTGCAAAAGTTGGCTGGATGCTGCGCTCAAAACTCGCCCCCGGTGCGCGTTGCGCGCTTGAACACGGTGGTGTTGCACCGGTTATTGTTGCCGCAGATGCGGATATAGAAACAACCGTACCGATGCTCGCAAAAGGCGGTTTTTATCATGCTGGCCAGGTATGTGTTTCAGTACAAAGGGTATTTGTTGAGAAAAGTATTGCGCGAAGTGTGGCGGAAAAAATTGCTGCTGCGGGTAATGAAATGCAAGTCGGGGATCCGACGCTGGCCGACACCGATATTGGCCCGATAATTCGCCACTCGGAGACCAACCGCATAAATGACTGGGTTGAAGAGGCGATTGATGCTGGAGCCGAAAAAATATCCGGGACGGGGAAAATTTCCGATAGTTGTTATTCGCCCACTGTTTTATTTAATCCACCCGCAAATACCTCAGTTAGCTGTAAGGAAGTTTTTGGGCCGGTGATCTGTGTGTATGAATACGAAGATATTGATGAGGCCATTGCCCGCGCTAATGCCCTCGACGTTTCATTTCAGGCGGCGGTATATACCACGAACTTAAATACCGCAATGCACGCTTATAAACAGTTAAATGCTTCGGCCGTGATGGTTAATGATTTTACTGCGTTTCGGGTAGACTGGATGCCGTTTGCAGGGCTGCGCCAATCAGGTATGGGTGTGGGAGGAATCCCCCATACATTTAAAGACATGCAAATTGAAAAAATGTTGATGATAAAATCGGACAGACTCTAATAAAAACAGCCTTTCATTATTCTGAAAGGCTGTTTTAAATACCTCGACTCTGGGCTGTTACCTGTAACCCAAAAAATGTGTGTTGGCTATAAACTTCGAATTAAGGATCCTGCTTTATAGCCTCATATCTACAATGACAGGTATCAACGCATTTAGATTTACCAGCTCATTAGCAGCAAGTCAGTTTGAATCCATTCGTAATATTAAGATTAGATTCAGTATAAATGTAATCTTATTCCTACACTTGTCATCCATTAAGACCTATTTCAATTTCAACAAAAACAACCTTATTTAAAGTAAGTTCACAAGTTAATATTAATCTGCTTTGATTAGCAAAATAAAATAGTTTAAAACATAAATGTTTAAAGGAGAAAAGCTATGTCATTAACTCTCACAAAAAAACTGACACTGGCATTATCTGGATTTTTTTGCCTGCTCAGCTCTCAAACTGGTTTTGCCGTTTCTGTAATACCTGGTGCAGGCAGCCTGCTCTCTGGCACCACATCAGCCGCCAATCCGGATCTTGGGGGTGTCGTTATTCGGGACCAGCTCATCCCATTCCAGATCAACGATAACCTCGGTAATACTTTAATTACCGGTAATGTTCAGGACAGGGTTGTTAGATCAAGTAATACCGGTCAGTTAATTTTTGCCCCACGTTTACGCGACCTGAATAACCCCAGCGGTGTTGCATGGATAGAAGGATTTAGCATGCTTGGTTTTAACGGTTTCACAACCGATATAGATTACCGCACAGATGGACTGGGAAATGTCGGACCGAATAGTGTAAACCGAAGCGCCAGTGGTGACCTACTCGATTATCGCTACTCACCGTCATTAATAGTACCACCGGATGAAGGCTATTTTCTTTCGGTACTCACAGATACAAACAACTTTGATTTAAGTGGTGCGTTTATTATTACTGCTGGAAATGATTTTGGCTCAAGCGCTTTTAGCACTCGCTTACTGGATGTTTCTGCGCCCAGCGCTATTCCTCTGCCCGCTGCTGTCTGGTTATTCGGCTCGGGTCTGCTAGGGTTACTTGGTATTAGCCGTCGTAAATTTAAAACCATTAATAATTAAAACAGCTCAAAAAAATGCAAGAAAAAAACCTATTATGCCTGAGCCTATTACAACAGACACAGGCATTTTTTACGTTAGAGTGAAAGCATTTTGCTACCAGTAATACGAATAATTCCAGGTTAAAATCAATGTATTCAAACTTGGAAAAAGATCCTGCTCTTTTTGTAAACCAATCGCTGAATCAGGATGACTCTCACCCCGTTGCGTATAATACTCAAGCCCGATGCTATGCTCATGACCATTGGAAAGTGATTTTCCATACCTAAGGCCAACGGTATAAGCATTAAATGCAGCCAGCCTGAAATCTGCACTGGCGTAACCGTTTAATGGTTCACTGTTTATTAAACTGTGCTGGTAAAAACTCGCGGCAATCTGATCATAAAACCTGAAATGAGGTTGTAAAAAATAGTGTTGATCAAGTTTGTATCGATATTGCACATCAACAGTATGGGAACTAATATCCCACTCATCCCAGTAATAGCGGTAGGAGACGTCAACAATATCACCACTTAAATTTTGCTTGTATGCAAAAAATATATTTTGTATTTCTCGCTCTCCCGGTCGGTGCTCATAAACATAATCAAGTGTGGACCCCAGTTGCAATGCACGCTGATCCTCTATAATGCTTAATAATTTATAGGGGTCTGTCAAATAACCTGATGCATTTGCCCAGCTATATTTAAACTGCATCAAGGCATTTTTATTAATTATCTGATTTACCCCAAGATGAAATCCAGACTGGCGCCGGGTTGCACTAGCAGTACTTCTGGGCTGCAATGTACCCGGTGGCTGCATCGAAGCTAAAGCAATAGGCACACCACCTACTGGATGGACTCGATTATATTCAAAATTTATCCCAGCAAGTAAAGTCGTCGTATGCTGATAAAGATCCCGCATAAGTTCCACACCGCCACCAAGGGATAAATAATCAAATTCCATTGAAATATGCGAAGCATAATTTAATTTAAGATCATCACTTATTGCTGATTCATACAAGACACTAAACGCCATACGGATATCCATATGAGTATCGTCTGCCGGCAGCTCATTTGCATCAACCTGATAACTACCAATTCCCGATGCCATGGTAAAAGTTTGTAATACATTACTTGCTGTTGCACCATTTGGGGTAGCTCCGGTTATGACATCAAAATCTAACTGCAGGGAAATCGCATCCCCTTCCTGAAGTTCTCGCCGAGCATTCGCCAAAAACTGTATCCCCGTATTCCTGTCCTGCTCTATATAATTCATGGCACCCAAATCGATAAACCAGGGCTTTGTCTCAGCATTTGCAGACGAACCTAGTAGACAATAACAGGCAGTTGACAGCGCGGATTTTAATGATGTTTTAGGCATTAATTACACCCGCAGCCACCACCACTAAACCCCTCTCCTCCACTGGATCCTTCTTTGCTATAGTAGAAATGCGTATCCATTGCTGAATGAACTTTATTTGCATTAAACTGCATTTCTTTTTTTGATAAAACATCTTTCTGCCAGGGCTCAATACTGGCACAGGAATTCAGACTCATGAGAACGCATATATTTATAATAATGAATATTTTTTTTATCATAAATTCAATTCGATATTTTTTTATATGTGACAGGAGTCGCTAGGGATATATCAAAATCCGTAGCTGTTTTTAATATACACTCGCGAATTTCCTGACGGTTTTTTAGCAGGTTTTTAATATCTTTCGTGTAATAATAAACCGCCCATTCAAGTGCGTGATCACCGGTATCAAGTAAGCCAATCTCAAATTTTTTTTCTTCTACCGAACGAATACCGCAATCCTCTTCCAGTCGTTCTTCAGCACTAGCAAGCATTTTACGCACCTTGCCAACTGGCACATCGTAACCAATCTTAAATACCAGCCGCTCCCTTAACCCCCTGGCAGAAGCAAATTTGGACAGATTCTGAATAGTAAACTCTCTTAAACGTGAATTTTTGAGCATTACTCGATGGTTGTTAACCAGGTTTAAAACTTCTGTGTGGAACATTTTGGTTTTGAATACAACACCGATTAGCGGGGTATTATCTTCAATTTCAATAACATCACCCTCTTCAATCATTCCATTATTAAGAAAAATCAGACCACTGATAATATCCGGGGCCCAGGCATTTTGTGTGAGTGCCAGGAAAACCCCAATAATACCCAGCACACCTCCGGCCTGCAGCAAACTGTTAAACTCTAGAACATTAACGATCGAAATAAGCGCAATGACAAATATTGCAACTCCCACCATTAAACTTAACAAGCGACTGGTATAAGTCTCGATACTTTTTTTAACACCGTTAATATCACGCAATTTACCGTATTTTTTTTGCACCCAGAAACTAATAATCTGTTTCATCAGGTACGAAAGATATATGATCACCCAAATTAATATGAACTTTAATCCGATTCCACCGGAGAGAGACTCGTGATAGATATTAGTGTACCCATAGGTTAGAATGATAAGCAGATTCAAAGCTCGAAAGGCCTGAACTTTCAGCACAAAAGCTGATTCATTAACCCCTTCATGCTGAAAAATTTGCAATATTTGACGTGCAAACACAAGTAAAAGCAGGTTTAACCCAATGATCATGTAGTCCAGCAGATCTATACGGGCAATATAACTGTGCATTTCCATTTTTGTGACCTTTATATTAGCATTTCATATAGACTATATTGTTTACCTGACTTAATCAAAAAAACAGGCAGATTTATTAAATTACATTTATAATAAGCCTTTATTTGCAAAAGCACTTTACTATGAAACAGATAACTATCCCTATATCCCCCGGCGAGCTACTCGATAAAATCACTATTTTGGAAATAAAGTCAGATCGTATTGATGATGCTGATAAAAAAGCCAATGTCAATAATGAGCTTGCAATGCTAAATAAAGTTTGGGCTGACGCGGTTATAGAAGATGACGAAATCAAGGCCATGCGCACTGAAATGAAAAATATCAATGAGACTCTCTGGGATATTGAGGATGATGTCAGAGATGAGGAGCGAGACAAGCGTTTTGAAGATCGCTTTATTGAGCTTGCACGTAGCGTGTACGTAACAAATGATCAGCGCGCCGATGTAAAAAAACGCATTAACATTTACTTGAAATCAGATATTGTTGAAGAAAAGTCTTATCAAGATTATAGTTAAAACGATAAATACATATTGAGAAAACCCAATAGTGAACATCTTAGCCTGTACTTCTGGTAACAGCTCCTTTAACAGTCTTCGCCCAGAACACGAAATTTATATTGGCCTGGCTAAAGCAGGGCATAACGTAACGATTATTACGCATAAGAATGAAATATATAGTCAACGTTTTAGAGAACACAATATAAACCTCATTGAAGAACCCATAACAAAAAAAATCAGTTTAAGCTCAATTCGTTTAATACGTAAGATAATTAAAGAAAAATCTATCGATATTGTTTATGCAACGAATTCAAAATCCATACCTAATTGTGTTTTTGCCTGTATGGGTTTAAAAACAAAACTCGTGGTCTATCGTGGCACAGCTAGCGGCTTATACTGGCATGACCCTGGCAATTACCTGGGAGTATTAAACCCCAGAGTTGATGGCATTATATGTGTTTCAAAGTATGTTTTTGATTATGTAAACTCGTTAAAAGTTTTAAAGCGAAAAAGCATTGTTACTATTTACAAAGGGCATGATATCAGCTGGTATGATAAAACACCTGCAAATCTAGATGAGTTTGGCATAACTAAAAATGACTTTACTGCAATCTGCGTCACTAACGCACGCCCTCACAAAGGTATCGATATTGCCTTAAAGGCCACTAACCTGTTAGCTGATCTGAAAAACTTTCACCTGATCCTGGTTGGTAAAGGTATAGATAAAGAGCCCTACAAAAGCTTATTTGAAAACAGCAAAATGAAACAACGCATTCATCTTGCCGGTTATAGAGATGATGCACCGGAGCTTATTGCTGCATGCAGCATACTCATACAGGCATCTACCTCAGGCGAAGGTTTACCCAGAGTAATACTGGAATCTCTGGCATATAACACACCTGTTGTAGCATCTTCTAACCCAGGCAGCATGGAAATTATTGATGACAGTATAAATGGTTATATTGTACCCATCGGCGATGTAGAGTCTTTAGCAGATAGCATTCGAAAATTATACAACTCACCCGAAACATTAAAATCACTTTCGAACAATTGCAAAGACATTCTAAACGATAAAATGTCTCATGAATTAACAGTTAGAAGCTACATTGAATATTTTGAATCTCTAACTACCTGATCGAGTCGCCTACACACATCATCAACTTTTATCAATTCCATTACACCTGGCCGCTCTATTTTTGTTCCCCATCGAAGCTTGTCAGCTGGTGAGTTCAAATATTTTTGTGCGGCTATTTCAAATTTATCCACACAATAATGCAATGAATTATATGGCCCGCTACGCTTGCTCCAGGTGCAGGCATACAAACCAATAACAGGCACGCCTAATGCATTTGCAATATGAGCCGGCCCTGAATCAGGTGACACAACAACAGCCGCTTTACTTAATAAGCCGACTAATTGCTCCAATGTATCTTTGCCCACTAAATTTAACACTGGACTTTTCATATTATCTATAATTTCTTCAGCCATATTTATTTCTAGCTCAGATGGCCCGCCGCTTAATATGACCTGCATACCATATTGTTCAATTGCATATTCAGCTAGGCTGGCATATCTGTCTGCAAACCAGTTCCTTAATTTATGACTTGAACAAGCTGAAATAATTAATATCGGCTTATTTTTATCAATATACTTTTCAGCAAAGTTTTTTGCTTCATCTGTTACTGGAAACTCCCATTCAGGTTCTGCAACCCCTAAATTAAGCTCTCTTGCAAATGATAAAAACCCCTGCACCTGGTGCTGTTGAAATTTAACTTCAACTGAATGATTAATAAATAACTGATGTAAATCCCTGGATCTCTCGTTATCCCAACCAAGTCTGACGTCCGCCTTAATACACATACTAGCAATATTTGCACGGGCCGCCACCTGCATATGCAATAATACATCAAATTTTTCAGATTTTAATTCACGTCTTAAGTCACGATAAGCGTTAAAACCATTGCTCTTATCAAACACAACAAAGCGAATTCCTTTTATTATTCTGAGCAGCTTATACTCAAACTTCCCACAAACCCAGGTAATTTCAGTTGTTGGCCATTGATGCTGTATTGCTCTAATCACAGGCAAGACGTGTGTTACATCTCCAATTGCTGAAAGTCGTAAAATACATATTTTTTTATAAGTTCGTGTTGGTGACAGCATTTTTTAAACTTAATTTATTTGTGATTGCCAGAGATTTTTCTAAATTTAAGAAAATTATATTTATTGAATGTATATTGCATTTGAATAACTGAAATAAGAAATCCATGATAACCATCGAGTACACCTAGACGTAAAACATAATGCCTGATAAATGCAAACCCAGTGCGCACCAACATTTCAGTCATAGAAAACTTACGGCCTTTTTTATGCTGACTATCGGCCCAGGCCTTAGCATATCGATTTCTTTTATCGATATACTCTTCTAATGAATCAAAAGTATAGTGGAATAGCTTGCCTTTAAAATCTACTTTTTTAGCGTCCTTACATTCAACGGCTTCATGTACATAAGCATCATTATACTGATAATTTTTCTTATTAAATAATCGAACAATTTTATCAGGATGCCAGCCACTATGATAAATAAATTTTCCGCAAAAATACGTTAACCTGTTAACGCGATAAACTATTCTTTCATCTAAGTCACTACTCAGCTGAATAATTTCGTCCCTTAGCTGATCGCTTACAACCTCATCTGAATCAAGTGCCAAAACCCATTCGTTACTGGCTTTATCAATAGCTAGTCTTTTTTGTAAACCAAAACCTGGCCAGTCTGAATTAGTATATATTTTATCCGTATATTCAGCTACGATATCTAGCGTATTATCCGTACTCCCTGAATCAACAACAATAATTTCATCAACCCAGGTTATTGACTCCAGACAACGCCTGATTCTTTTCTCTTCATTTTTGCATATGATAGTTGCTGATAATTTCAATTTCATACTTTTCTCAATCAGACTCCTGATATTTTCGCCTCAATATTAGTGGACAACTAACCTATATACCCATACCACCAATACCATAATCGTATTATACTCATGCACATGAAAAAATATCTATTTTATATATCGCAAAATTACAGTTTTGCCATATTAAGACCTGTTCAGGAAGTATTGTTAGCTAGAGGCGATGATGTCAGATGGTTTCTTGAAGGCGATAATGTAAACCCTGACTATTTAAATGAAAAAGAAAAAAAATTATTCAAGAGTGATGATATTTTTGAATTTCTCCCTGATGCTGTTTTAGCTCCGGCAAATAACGTCCCATCTTTTTTACCCGGTTTAAAAGTAGCCATTTTTCATGGGTTTGATGCTGGAAAACTTGATAATAGAGGAAGAAATGATCATTTCAAAATACGCGGGGGTTTTGACCTTTACTGTACACAGGGCCCCACCACAACTGAACCATTCATGAAATTCCAGAAAAAGATGGGGTTTTTCAATGTTATTGAAACCGGCTGGCCAGCTCTAGACCCTTTATTCACCGATTGCTCAAACAAAAACAATACAAGTAGACCCGTAATTTTACTGTGCTCCACTTTCTCTAAAAGATTAAGCTGTGCACGGGATATTTTTGATACTGTAAAATCAATCAGTCGTTCGGATAACTGGCAATGGCTTGTGCAATTTCACCCTAAAATGGATCAGGCGGTCATTGATCAGTATAAATCTATCCAGAATGAAAACCTGACATTTATTGAAACAGAGAATATCATACCTTTATTGAAAAAAGCTGATGTAATGGTGTGTGATACATCTTCAGTTATTACAATGTTTTTGGCTCAAAGAAAACCGGTAGTCACCGTCAATAATATTGCCCCTTCATCACATCTTTACAACATCAGCAACCCTGATCAGTTAGAGCAAAGCATATCGCATGTTTTGAAAAAACCTGATGACCTGATGGAGCATATCAACCATTTTATTGATCAGACGCACCCATACACAGATGGAAATTCATCACAAAGGGTTATTGCCGCTATTGATGATGTATTACAGGGGAAATATCCTTTATTCAGGAAAAAGCCTTTAAACCTTCTAAGGAATTTGAAATTTCGTAAACGTTTAGGATATTGGAAGCTATAGGGCCTAATCTGAATTTTCATTACTAAAATAATGATCCGAATCGATAGTGGCGATATTTTTATAATTTAATTTTGACATAACACGTAACAAATCCGGAAGAGTTTCAGGAAAAGATTCTATCTGAATAATACACTTATTATTTTTTAATGTTTCCTGCATTCCTGAAATTACATCTAGCTCATGACCTTCCACATCCACCTTAATCCCTAACATTTGCCCCTTCAGCGTCAAAACTGAATCCAGTCTGGTTGTTTGTACGGTTACTTCACCATCTTCAGCAATGCAGCTTCTACCCCTGTTACTTTCATCAAAATGATGGAAGTGAAGCTCACCGTCCTGATCTGAAAGCGCATAATCATAAACTTTAATTCTACCCTGTAGTTTATTCAGAAAAAGATTTGCATTGAGTTGATTGCGGTTAATTGAGTCAGGCTCAAACGCATAAATACCAGCCTGTTCAAAACAATTATGACTGGCAAACAACAAGCTATAATATCCCCAATGAGAACCGATATCGATAAAACATGAACACTGAGCAGACTTCAGCTTATTAAATAAAAAATCGGTTTGTGGTTTTTCATATTGTGAAAAGGCATCAATATGCCTGTCCACTCTATTTTTTATATCCAACAAAAGATAAAGCCCATCTACTTTCTTAATAAAATAGCGTTTACCTAAAAGTAAAAATATTTTTTTTCTTAATGACATCCAGTATTTTTTATAAAAAACCATATCTAATCCGGGTAAAATTTACTGAATATAAAATAACCATTTTTCTACAATTTAATCTTTTAACTTGTAATCAGCACCACAATACGGACACTTACCATTACCGTTTTTATCAAATGCAATAAACACCTGTGGGTGTGAGTTCCACAGACTGGTACCGGGCATTGGACAATGCACAGGCACGTCATCCTGTGTAACTTCGTATCTTTCTTTTGCATTGGGTGTTGCTAATTTTTCCTGGGCTGTCATTTTTTTCTCTTTTAGATATTAAAAAAACATAACTAGTTACGAACTGAAAGCATACGGGCAGTGTATCTGCCCTGACGCTACAAATTAGACACTATCACCGGGATATCACCCAGACTTCATTTAGATACGTCGGTTAACCAGTTCGCATCAACTTCTTTTCTACCGTGCACGACATCAAAGTACAGGGTCTGTAATTTTTCAGTAATCGGTCCACGTGTACCGGTTCCAATAACACGATTATCCACTTCACGAATGGGTGTCACTTCTGCTGCGGTACCGGTGAAAAACGCTTCATCAGCAATATATACTTCATCGCGGGTAATGCGTTTTTCTACAATTTCAATACCCAGATCTTTGCAAAATCTGAAAATTGTATTTCTTGTAATACCATTCAAAGCAGACGTTAAATCCGGTGTATAAATCACTCCGTCTTTAACAATAAATATATTTTCGCCGCTGCCCTCTGCAACATAACCTTCCGCGTCCAGCAGCATTGCCTCATCATAACCATCACTGATGGCTTCCTGCAGTGCCAGCATGGAGTTAATATAATGGCCATTGGCTTTGGCTTTTGTCATGCTGATATTTACATGGTGACGGGTGTAGGATGAAGTATGAATTCTTAATCCATTTTTCATATTATCTTCACCAAGATACGAACCCCACTCCCAGGCAGCTACAATAACATGCGTCTTTAAATTATCCGCACGTAACCCCATGCCTTCTGATCCATAAAATGCCATTGGGCGCAGATAGGCTGACTCCAGATTATTTTCGCGCACCACTAATTTCTGCGCTTCATTTAATTCATCTTTACTAAACGGCATATTCATACGCATGATATGTGCCGAATCAAATAAGCGGTCCGTATGCGCCTGCAGTCGAAATATTGCCGTACCCTGCTCGGCTTTATAGGCGCGAACACCTTCAAATACACCCATACCATAATGTAGTGTGTGGGTTAAAACATGTACCTTAGCTTCACGCCAGGGAACAAGTTCCCCGTCAAACCAGATTACACCATCGCGATCTGCCATGGTTTGCATACTTCTTACTCCTGCTATTTTGTCTATTCCCCTTACATAAAAAACATAGGACCGGGAAAAAATTTCCCCCGGCCCCTCTTTTTCTAAGAGGGGAGTTTAGTTTTTTTGCTTAATGTGTTTCTGTAACACATCTTGCCAAATTACTTTTACGTCTTCGCTGATCTTTCTGATATCTGGGTCATCAACTATCATCGATAATTGTTGTAGCGCACGTTGATGTCCGAGGGTCCGATAGTCCCTATAAGCGCCATATAGCGTCTGCGCTTGCGCTTCGCTGAGCAATTGACTCACGGTTAATTGCATGAGTAATTTTCGGGTCGCGGTATATTCCGTCAATTTCGGATCTTTTGCTGCACAGTTAAGTACGCCAAACTGGGCAATAAATTCTATATCAACCAGCCCCCCCGTATCCTGCTTGAGGTGAAACATCCCCGGCTTTGCTGCTCCACTGCCTGTCCCTGAGGATCCCAGCGCATTGCGCATTTTTTGCCGCATCTGTGCCACATCTGTCGCCAGATCTACCGTGTCACGTTGGCGCATTAATATCGAACCCCGGATTCTATCAAATTCTAACTGTAAATGTTCACCTGAACATAAAATTCTCGCCCTAATTAAGGCCTGATGTTCCCAGGTCCAGGCTTTTTCATGCTGATAACGGTCATAGGCCTGTACACTGCTCACCAACATCCCGGCATTTCCATCCGGTCGCAGGCGCATATCAATTTCATATAACCGTCCGTTAGCGGTTTGCAGACTCAGCAAATGAATGACCCGCTGCGCCATCCGCGCAAAAAAGCTGCCATTATCGAGACTGCGATCGCCATTGGTCTGTTGTTGTGATCCCTGGCTATCATGCAAGAACACCAGGTCCAGATCCGAGCTATAGCTTAGCTCCCTACCCCCCATCTTCCCATAAGCGACCACCGCCATTGTCGGGTAATACATTTTTTCATCTACAATGCACACGGGGGTTCCGTGTTTGGCCACCATCCAGTCCCAGGCCAGCAGCATCACTTTTTCGAGCAACACTTCGGCAATGCCTGTGAGCTGCTCGCTCACCTCAAACACATCCATCACACCTGCAATATCCATTGCCGCAATTTTTAAAACCTGTGCTTGCTTGAACTTACGCATGCGCTCAATCTGTTGCTCTTCATCCCCCGCTGCCCTTTGCAGTAAATCCGTTAACTCCTGTTTTAATTTTAGGCGGGTCGGGATCTGGTACAGATTTCGCGGGTCGAGCAGCTCGTCTAATAACACCGGATACCGACTGAGTAACTGCGCCAGCCAGGGACTGGCGGCAAACAAGGTAATCAGTTGTTTTAACGCCTGGGGGTATTCATTTAACAGTGATAAATACACACTGCGGCGCAGCACCGCCTGTAACAAATCCAGCAAACGTTTTAAAACCTCAGCAGGATTTTCCTGCCCGCTCAGAGAAGCCAGCAAGACCGGCATCAATGTGTCCAGACGTTGCCTGCCGGTTGCCGTAATAGTATTTAACTGGGGGGATTTTTTAAACTGCTGGGTTATTTTAAAAACCTCAGCCGCATCTGTTATGCCAGAATTTTCTAGCATTGAAATCGCATCTGCTTCATCTTCCTGATACAACCAGATCCCACGAATCGAATTTTGATCGGCACTTTCATTCGGTTCAGTATCCGCGGTTTCTGTATCCGTCTCATGTAACAGTTTACTAAATGAAGCATGCACCTTTTGTCGGTGCATATCACAGGCACTTAATAGCGCATCCCAGTTTTCATAATTCATCGCCAGCGCCATACTTGCCTGCTGATCTTCACGCTCAGGTAACAGGTGCGTTTGTGCATCAGCATACATTTGCAGACGATTTTCGAGACGGCGTAAAAAATCGTAACTGCTGGCCAGAGTTTGAGCATCCTCGGGTTCTAAGTATTTTTTTTGCGCGAGTAAATTAAGCACATCTAAAATGCCACGGGTTTGCAAATCCGCATCACTGCCACCCCGTAACAGTTGAAAGGTCTGGCCGATAAATTCTATTTCACGAATACCACCGGCACCTAGTTTGATATTGTGTAAATTTCCCTTGCGACGAATTTCCGCAGCAATCATGGCTTTCATTTCACGGATAGATTCGAAGGCACCAAAGTCTAAATAGCGTCTATATACAAAGGGTTTCAGCATATCCATCACCGCCAGACCCTGTATTCGATCGCCACCAATGACTCGCGCTTTTATCATCGCATAACGTTCCCAGTCACGCCCCTGGGTTTGATAGTATTGCTCCAGTGCCGCCTGGCTCATCACCAGCGGCCCACTATCGCCATAAGGCCTCAATCGCATGTCCACGCGAAACACAAAGCCGTCACCAGTCACATCATCCAGCACTTTTATAAAGCGCTGACCGAGGCGAATAAAAAACTGACTACAGGCCAGGGTCCGCAGGCCAGAAATTTCACCCTCTTCTTCAAAGCAAAAAATTAAATCGATGTCAGAGGAAAAATTCAGTTCGTAACCGCCGAGTTTTCCCATCCCAATCACAATCAGTCGCTGTGACTCACCTTCAGCATTTAACGGCACCCCCAGTTGTTTACACTGATCCTGGTAGAGAATTTCCAGGGTAGTATCAACACAACATTCTGCGAGGTCGGTCAGATTACAAAGGGTTTCTGTCGTCTGCGCCAAATCTGCTAGATCACGCCAGGCGATACGTAACATCTGTTGCGCGCGAAACAGGCGCAGCTGTTTCATTAAATTAATATCATTTAAGGGTAAATTATTTTGCAGTCGGGTATTTAATTGCTGACGATAGTCTTCCAGTGAAAAAACAGCTTCAAGTAATTTTTGATCGACTAACTCAAAGTAAAGCGATGGATTGCGAATCATGGTCATCGCAAGAAATTCACTACAAGCCCATATTTTTCCAAGCAACTGCAGGTCTGTCTTTTCTGCGGGGTTTTGTTCTATTGCCTGGCAGGCTGTCTGCCAGTCCTGCCAGTGTCGGGCGACACGCTCCTGCAGGATCTCTGGTACCTGTTTAAAAAGTAAGTCTTCTGGGTTTGTAGTCACGTTTCAATTCCGAAATAAAATTAAGAATAGCAAAACATATAATGCAAAAAGGGAAGCAGTGCTTCCCCATTTTAAATCCAGAACAAAAGTCGAATTGTTTAATTTACGACTTTATTTTTCCAGTCACACCTCAATGCGCCCGTTTTGACTTCAACAACATTTCATAGGCATATTTAATATCATGCACAATATCATGGGCCTCAATCACTTCCACTTCGCTTGCGCCACGGGAGACTAATTTATCCGGATGGAATTTTGCCAGCATACGTCGATAGGCCAGTTTAATCTGCTCCTGATTTGCCCAACGATTCAGACCCAGCACCTCATAGGCTTCTGCCAGGCTAAAGACTTTTTTGGGCGCGCTCACCAGCGGTTGGTTAGCCACTTTTTTTTCGGCCCTTACGCGTCGCTCAATGCGTGCATAAATTGAATCCGACACATCTAGACGCTTACACATAAGTTTGATAATTTTTATTTCTTTATCGTTCAGGCTCGCATCGGCATAGGCCATTTTTAACTGAATTTCGATAAATACCTGCAATACACTCACTCGGTGCCCACACTCACGTTTGAACCGCCACAATAAGGGCTCCAGCGCAAAGTCACTATGTTTGCCTTCATTAAACAGGCGTATTGCCAGTTGTTTTTGTTCTGCACTTAATTTCAGGTGATCCATTACCTGGGTTGCCAGCCCAATTTCCACATCCTTTATTCGGCCATCGCATTTTGCGACATGCCCCATCGCGGCAAAGTTGGCGATAAAAAATGCGCCCTGTACACCGGCTTCATATCCACTGGAGGTTAATTTTTCCTGGAAGTTTTTCCACCAGGGGGAGAGGGGGTCTCTAAAAAGGCGCTCTGAGAAGGCACCTGAACTGATTGATCGGAATGTCTGTGTAACTACGTCGGCTAGGCGTGGCAATGTTTTATCCTGTCTTCATCATTTCGTTGTTACAACAATAGCCTATCAAAAAACAAAGGTAAAGAAAAATATCAATAAAAATAGCGATTTAGGTGATTTAGTTGATAACTCACACTAATAAAGCGAGCTAAGCAACTTTAAAATAACTCAATTCCATCATCCGCGGTGGCAACATCGTGCATTTTTTCCAGCACATCCATCATATCTTCACCCTTTAAAATCGCATCAAATAACGCCCGCTCTTTCTCCATGGTATAACGGCCACGAATCGCTTCCTGTAAGGCTCCCCACTCCTGCGGTGAGTAGAGCCTGGCCGGGTCGCTCACTAATTCACCCAGGCTGGATAGACAGTTCACCACATGATCCATTCGTTGCACCAATGAATCATAAAACTGAAATGCCACAATCGCCTGCTGCATTTTCTCTGACGCCTGCTCACAATTCCTACGCACCGCCTGCTGGTCGTTTTCAGCAATAGAATATTTTTCAAACATATCGGCCGTGCTAACGTCTATCCCTTTAATACTGTCGGCCATTGAAGTAAAAGATTCGGTTAAGGTATCCACTGAGTTCGAGCCATCTTTTAATGAAAACTCCACCTGTGCTGCGGCCAGTTTTAGCATCAACACGGTTTCCCTGACCTGGCTCCAATCTAGATCTGGGTGAGCTGAGGATGAAGTTTGCGGAGCTGGATTGTCTGACATTTAACGGTTATCCCTTGAATTATCATTTTCAAACGCATTACTCAGAAGTGTAGTTCAAAGACAAAATAAAAGAGAGCCGTTGGAAATAAAGATATTCCACCTATCGCCATATCTAACGGGAAGGCTTAAGTCCTCTATTTAAATGACAAGGGGCTCAGGCCGATACTCTGTACTTCACAAAGAAACAGGGGTCACCATGGATGCGGCCAGTCGTGCCCGCCCCCTAGCCTCATCAATTGAGCTGCCACTGGCGACCGCAACCCCCATACGACGTTTTTCAAACGCCTGGGGTTTACCGAATAAACGTATTTCAGTTGACGGCACACTGAGTGCTTTATCTACATTTTCAAACCCAATGCCCGTGGCGTCTGTGCCGCCGTAAATCACCGCACTTGCGCCTTCGCAACGCAAGCTGGTATCCACAGGTAAACCTAAAATAGCCCGGGCATGTAATGCAAACTCTGATTGCCACTGGGTAATGATTGTCACCAACCCGGTGTCATGTGGGCGGGGGCTGACTTCACTGAAATAAACATGATCGTCTTTAATAAATAATTCCACCCCGAAAATACCCCGGCCACCTAACGCGCTGGTGACTTTTTCCGCCATTTCCCGGGATTTTTCCAGCGCAATCTCTGACATTGCCTGGGGTTGCCAGCTTTCCACATAATCCCCGTTTTTCTGAATGTGTCCCACCGGTGCACAGAAATGGGTTTCGATTTCACCTTCGGCATCCAAAGCCCTGACGGTGAGCTGGGTGATTTCATAATCAAATTCAACCACCCCTTCCACGATTACCCGCCCATGATTCACCCGCCCCGCATCCATAGCATATTGCCACGCGGCTTCCACATCACTGGCAGATTCTAGTCGTGACTGTCCTTTACCCGAGGAGGACATCACCGGTTTTACAATACAGGGAAAACCAATCAGTTCAGCAGCCTCTTTCAACTCTTCAAAACTATCCGCAAATACATAGGGTGAGGTTGCCAGCTTTAAATCTTCTGCTGCAAGGCGACGAATGCCTTCACGATTCATGGTAAGTTGCGTTGCACGGGCGGTGGGAATCACTTCCGCCAGACCTTCTTCTTCAATCACTGCCAGCATGTCGGTAGCAATGGCCTCAATTTCCGGCACGATTAACTGGGGGCGCTCTTTTTTAACCAGTTGTTTCAGGGCATCACCGTCGGTCATGTCAATCACATAACTGCGATGGGCCACCTGGTGCCCCGGGGCATTTTCATAGCGATCCACCGCGATTACTTCGATACCGAAACGTTGTAATTCGATAATCACTTCTTTGCCGAGTTCGCCGGCACCGAGCAACATGACTTTGGTTGCAGACTTAGAAAGCGGTGTGCCTATTTTCATTTTTTACCTTTGGTTTAATTATTGATTTCAGGGATGTAAGTACGTTACGTTTTTAAATCCCCCTCAATCCCCCTTTTTCTAAGGGGGAAGTTATCTCCTCCCTTAGAAAAAGGTAAGCCGTGGGGATTTAGCTGTCACAATAAAATGAGCTAACGTCACAAAGATACAGAGCTTTTATTATATAAATAGTATCGTATTGTCTACATGCCCCCTGGGATAATATTTACTTCTCCAGCTGGCTGACATCCCGCACCGCACCGCGTGCCGCACTCGTCGTCATCGCCGCATACGCCTTCAGGGCATTACTCACCACCCGCTCACGTCCAAGCGGTTTCCAGGCATCTGCGCCTTTAGCTTCCATCGCAGTTCTGCGTTGCGCTAACGCGTCATCGGTAATCACTAAATTAATTGTGCGATTCGGGATATCAATTTCTATGGTATCGCCTTCTTCAACTAAACCAATTGCCCCCCCTTCAGCGGCTTCCGGTGAGGCATGACCGATTGATAACCCGGAAGTCCCCCCGGAGAATCGACCATCGGTTAACAATGCACAGGCTTTACCTAAGCCCTGTGATTTAAGGTATGAGGTTGGATACAGCATTTCCTGCATGCCCGGGCCGCCTTTCGGGCCTTCGTAGCGAATCACCACTACATCACCGGCCACCACTCCACCACCTAAAATAGATTCAACCGCAGCATCCTGAGATTCAAAAATACGCGCCCGTCCGGTGAAGGTTAAATTGCTTTCATCTACACCGGCAGTTTTTACGATGCAACCTAATTCGGCGATATTGCCAAACAGCACGGCTAAACCACCATCTAATGAATAGGCATTTTCCACATTATGGATACAGCCGTTTACACGGTCGGTGTCCAGCGGCCAGACTTTTTCCTGTGAGAATGCCTGCTGCGTAGGGACATTACCTGGCGCGGCGGAAAAAAGTTTTTTGGCGGCCTCGTCATCGCTAACGGCAATATCCCATTTCGCTAAAGCCTCTGCCATGCTGGCACTGTGTACCGTGGGTATCTCTGCGTGCAAACAACCGGCACGATTTAACTCACCTAAAATACCCATGACCCCACCGGCACGATGCACATCTTCCATATGATATTTCTGGGTGGCCGGTGCGACCTTGCACAGGTTTGGGACTTTGCGCGACAGTCGATCAATATCGTCCATGGAGAAATCCACTTCCCCTTCCTGCGCCGCGGCTAATAAATGTAGCACCGTATTGGTCGAGCCGCCCATGGCGATATCCAGGCTCATGGCATTTTCAAACGCTTTAAAATTAGCAATGCTACGGGGCAACATCGCATAATTATCATTTTCGTAATGGTCGCGGGTAATTTCCACAATGCGTCGACCCGCTTCCAGAAACAGCCCTTCTCGATAGGCATGGGTGGCCAGTAACGAACCGTTACCGGGTAGAGATAAACCCAGCGCTTCGGTTAAGCAGTTCATGGAGTTTGCAGTGAACATGCCTGAGCAGGAACCACAGGTCGGGCAGGCGGAACGCTCAACCTGTTCAACCATTTCATCGGACTGATTTTTATCCGCCGCCATCACCATTGCATCCACTAAATCCAGATGCACTTCTTCACCGAGCAGTTGTGATTTGCCCGACTCCATTGGCCCGCCGGACACAAAAATCACCGGAATATTTAAACGCATTGACGCCAGCAACATACCCGGGGTGATCTTGTCGCAATTGGAAATACAAACAATCGCATCCGCACAATGGGCATTCACCATGTACTCAACTGAATCGGCAATGATTTCCCGTGAGGGTAATGAATACAACATACCACCGTGGCCCATTGCAATACCATCGTCCACCGCAATGGTATTAAATTCTTTGGCAATACCGCCGGCTTTTTCGACTTCACGGGCCACCAGCTGCCCCATATCTTTTAAATGTACGTGACCAGGGACAAACTGGGTGAATGAATTAGCAATCGCAATAATCGGTTTTTCAAAATCCCCATCTTTCATGCCGGTGGCACGCCAAAGTGCGCGGGCACCCGCCATGTTGCGACCGTGGGTGGAAGTTCTGGAACGATATACTGGCATGATTTACCTTTTGAGAATTGCGTTATTTTAATAGGGACTGATATTGTAAATGATTAACGAAGGCGTCGTAAGTCAAATGCACAAAAAAGGCCCATCAGAGAGGGCCCACTTCAGACGAATGACACTCTCTCTTTTAAACATGCAGCCGCGAAATCACATGCTTCAATTCCTCTGCGACATTGCGCAAATCCTCCGAGGTTTCAGCAGTATGTGCCGCACCCTCCGACGCCACTTCCGCGCTTTGTGAAATATTCACTATACTGCGGTTAATTTCCTCCGCCACCGAATTCTGTTCATCTGCAGAACTTGCGATTAAGGTATTCATATCATTAATATTGGTTACCGATGTGGTGATACTGGTGAGCACTTCACCGGCTTTAGCGGCGGTGTCACGGGTCACATCCGCCTGTGAACGACTCTGATTCATTGATTCCACAGCGTGTTGCGCACCGCTCTGTAATTTTTCAATCATGCTTTGAATTTCTTCTGTGGACTGTTGGGTCCGACTCGCCAGGGTACGAACTTCATCCGCCACCACCGCAAAACCGCGCCCTTGCTCACCCGCACGAGCCGCTTCAATCGCCGCATTTAAGGCAAGCAAATTGGTTTGCTCCGCAATGCCCCGTATCACTTCTAAAACCGAACCAATTTCCACCGAATCATTTTCCAACGCCTGAATCACATCCGCGGCGTTTTCTACCTGCTGCACTAATTGTGAAATAGCATTAATTGATTCGTTTACCACGCCCTGTCCGGTGTTCACTTCAGCACTGGCCTGGTTTGCCGATTCTGCAGCAAGCTGTGCATTTTGCGCCACTTCATTCACGGTAGCGACCATTTGGTTCATAGCGGTGGCAACCTGTTCGGTTTCTTCCCGTTGCCGTGAAGCAGACTGGTTTGACTGATCGGTTATATGCGCCATTTCTTCCGCGGAGGTGGATAATTTATAAACCGACTGGTTAATCTGATTAACAATATTACCAATATCATCCCGCAATATCGCCGCACTATTGGCAACCCGCCCGAGCTCATCCTGTGAGGTAGTTATTATCGGTTTAGAAAAATCTCCCTCGGCCATTAAAGACAGGTCGTGTGCAATGTTCTGGGCCGGCATCACAATAATTTTTTTAATCATAACTAAAAACAGAATAAGTGCCGCAATGAGAGAAACCACCAGTAAACCCACTGTGAGCTTGACCCCCTCTTCACTATGGGACTCCGCGGCAACTAAATTATTTTTCACATAGGCAGTGATTTGTTCAGAAATATTGAGAAGCATTTTTGCCGACCTATGGTCAATGCCTGCTACCACACTGTCACCCACCTTATGGTTGTAACCTGAGCTTTTAAACGCGGCAAAACCTTTTTCATATAAAGGCAGAAGCCGACGATGCTCACTTTGAAACTTCTGTAGCAGCTGTTCTATGGCTGGATCATGTATATCAGCCAATAATTTATCTGCCTGGCGATGGGTGGCTTCATGGTGTTTTAGAAACGCTCCCCAGTATTTTTTACGTTGAGCTTCATCATGTCCACGTATCAGCAGGTTATTCCAGCTTTGAACCTGTGCATTAAAACTTATATTTATGTCACTAAACTCCTCTTCAACGATTAAAGATTTGCGCATAGCCGATGATAATTCCTGCTCAACAGTCCAACCGCTAAATATCCCGAAAACAGTTGCCGCCATTACCAGTGAAGTACCAAAACCTGTAATCATCAATAACTTATTACGAACACTGGAGCAGATATATTTTTTTAGCACCGTGATTTTCCTCATCGTTTATAGGCTAAGAGAAATATTGATTAACTACAGTTATAGCAAATAAACAGAAAAACACCCGACACCCCGTTAATAAGCTTGCCAGTCACAGAGTTTTGATTGGTTTTTTAAATGAAAATGCGTTACATTTAAGTCATGACACTCACAGAACTCAAATACATCGTAGCTGTTGCACAGCACAAACACTTTGGCCACGCTGCGAAAGCCTGCTTTGTCAGCCAGCCAACCCTGAGCCTGGGCATAAAAAAACTTGAAGCAGAACTTGAACTGAATATTTTCGAACGTGAAGCGCGCAATGAGTTACGCATTACCGAACAGGGTGAACAGATCATTGAACAGGCGCAGGTCATACTCGATCAGGCCGCCCAGCTGAAAACCCTGGCGCAGACCCATAAAGACCCATTGGCCGCCCCCCTGCGACTTGGCGCCATTTATACCATTGCACCCTATTTACTGCCGGAGCTGATTCCTCGCCTGCACAAAAAGGCACCGCAAATGCAGCTGCGGCTGGAGGAAAACTTCACCGCGGTACTGTCCGAACACCTCAAACAGGGTAAGCTCGATGTGATTCTAATTGCCCTGCCCTTTAAAGGCGCGGGCATTGTGACCCAGGCGGTTTATGACGAACCTTTTGAAGCGGTGATTCCTGCTGAGCATCACTGGAAAAATCGCCCATTAATTGAAACCAATGAACTCGCGCAGGAAAACTTATTGTTGCTCGGCCCTGGCCACTGTTTCCGCGATCAGGTACTTCAGTCCTGTCCCGATTGCAGCGCCTCCGGAAATTTACAGGAAAGTCTGGCAGGGGGATCGCTGGAGACCATTCGCCACATGGTCGCCAGTGGTACGGGAATAACCGTGCTGCCCTCCAGCTCCAGGCAAAAAACCGCCAGTCACTCTTTAGTGAAAATGATTCCATTTGCAGAACCCGCACCAAAACGCCGAGTTGCCCTGGCCTGGCGCAAGGGATTTACCCGACCCGAAGCCATTGAGATTTTACGCCAGGAAATTTTACGTTGCTCACTTAGCGGTATTGATATGCTGAATGATGCTGAAATCGAATCGCTATAAACCAATTGGTTTATATAACAGATATCCCTGTAAGCGCTTATTGAAATACGCGCTCCCAGAAAGCATCACCAGAAAAATGATTCAGGAAAAGTCTTAAAATATGGTGTATATATTAAGTAACCCCTGTTCACAAAAAACTTAATTGCTGTCTGATCTACAGAGATAACAAGTTTTTTATCGAGTTCTGTGTCTGGAAAAATCATTGACCGTATTTCTATATCAAAATGAAGCCCTGATACGCCTTGGGATCTTTATCGGCGGCTTTTTACTACTTTCATCATGGGAATGGTTTACACCAAAGCGTGCTTTAACTCAGGTTAAAATTAAGCGCTGGTTTAATAATATTGGCCTGATCGTCTGTGGCACCCTTCTCACCCGGCTTTTATTACCCGTTGCGGCTATTGGGGTTGCCTATTATGTGAATCAGCAGCAATGGGGGCTTGCCAATCATGTCAGCTGGCCATTCTGGTTAAAAGTCACCTTCAGTTTTATTGTGCTCGATTTAATAATCTATCTACAACACACCAGCTTTCATGTACTGCCTTCACTCTGGAGAATACACCGGGTACATCACTCGGATCTTGATTTTGATGTTACCACCGGCCTGCGCTTTCACCCGTTGGAAATATTCATATCTATATTAATCAAGTTCGTTGCTATCACTGCACTGGGGGCACCCGTACTCAGTGTTATTATATTTGAAGCGGCGCTTAACTTTATGTCGATGTTTACTCACACCAATATCAGATTAAATAAAAAACTGGAACAGGTTATGCGCTGGTTTATTGTTACACCGGACATGCATCGTGTACACCACTCCATTGAAGAAAATGAAACCAACAGTAACTTCTCATTTAACTTTTCAATCTGGGATCGAATTTTTGGAACCTATGTTGCTCAGCCCGCCGCCGGGCATCAGAATATGATTATCGGACTGGAACAGTTTAACAAGGAGCGCTGGCAAAATTTACGATGCTTACTTGGAATGCCATTTGTTACGGGTATTCATGGTTATGCCATAAATTATCGAGACACAAAAAATGCCGATGAGTTAATTCTGGCACGTGAAATTGCCTTACACAGTCAGCAAAAAGAAAAGCTGGCAACCGAACTTGCCAGCTATATGCAGGCTATTAATAAACATGCGCTGGTTTCGGTTACTGATATAGACGGTAAAATAATTCAGGTGAATGAAAAACTTTGTGAAGTTAGTCAATATAGCAAAGAAGAACTACTCGGCAAAGATCACAATTTACTCAACTCCGGCACACACTCCGCAGAATTTTTTGAAGAATTGTGGAACACCATAAAAAGTGGCGCCAGCTGGCAGGGTGAAATATGCAATCGCGCAAAAGATGGTACATTGTACTGGGTGGACAGCACCATTGTGCCCAGCCGTGATTTAGAAGGAAATATTGAACGCTATATTTCCGTGCGAATTGATATTACAGCACACAAAGCACACGAACTGGAACTTGAGAAAACCAATCAGGAACTTGCCGATGCTAACCACAACCTTGAAACCATCAGTCGCACTGACGGCTTAACTAAAATTGCAAACCGGCGCTACTTTGATGAAACCCTGCTAAATGAAATCAGTAAACTGAGCCGGATTAATGCCTCTATATCCTTATTACTTTGCGACATAGATTTTTTTAAAAAATATAATGACCTCTACGGTCATCCAGCTGGAGATGTCTGCTTATATCAGGTGGCCCAGGCCATTAGTGCTAGCTTCTCACGTGCGGGTGATTTAGTTGCCCGCTATGGTGGCGAAGAGTTTGCAATCATTCTTACAGCAGTCAATAAAGAAACCGCACTGAAGCTTGCACAACAAGCCTGTAACAATGTGGCTAATTTAAAAATTGAACACAATGACTCAAGCGTGTCAGAGTTTGTTACAATAAGCATTGGCGTAGCCACTCTAAAAACGGATAAAAACACCACCCCGCTAATGATTATAGAAAAAGCCGATGAAGCACTGTACATGGCAAAGGAAAATGGGCGTAATAACGTACACAGTTTTGACTAACGCATTTTTATTTCACTCGCCTGCCGCAATCGCATACACTTAGTCTTTCAACCCTGCCGACTCACATTAGCCACCAAATAATATGAACACTCACTCAACCACTAAACCTACGCGCCTGCAAATGATACGCCAGCTAATTGAAACGCCATCCGTGAGTTGTGTCGATGCGTCTATCGATCAGAGCAACCTGGCGGTGATTCACCTGTTGGCAAACTGGCTGAATGATCTGGGCTTTGCAGTTGAAGAAGTACCCGTCGCCGAGGGTAAGGCAAATTTAATTGCGACCCTCGGTTCCGGCAGCGGCGGTTTAATTCTGGCGGGCCACACGGACACCGTCCCCTACGATGAAGAGCGCTGGCAACACAACCCATTTAAGTTAAGCGAAGACAATGGAAAGCTTTACGGCCTAGGCACCTCTGATATGAAAGCATTTCTGGCACTCGCCATTGAAGCGGCGCTGAATTTTACGCAAAGTGAATACCAGCAACCTTTAATTATTCTTGCAACCTGCGACGAAGAAACGACCATGGCTGGCGCCAAGGCACTGGTGGAGGCCGGCAAGCCTGCGGCCCGCTATGCGCTCATTGGTGAGCCCACGGGCATGCAGCCCATCCGCATGCACAAGGGCATTATGATGGAGGCCATTCGCGTTACCGGACTTGCAGGGCACTCCAGCAACCCGGCTTACGGACATAATGCCCTGGAGGCGATGCATAAAGTCATTGCGGAGCTCATGCTGTGGCGTGATGAGTTGCAGCAACAGTACACTAATAACTTATTTGAGGTGCCAGTACCCACCATGAATTTCGGGCACATTCATGGCGGCGACAACCCAAATAGAATTTGCGGTGCCTGCGAACTGCATATTGATATTCGCCCACTGCCGGGCATGAACTTGCACGAATTGCGCAATGAATTAAATGCACGCTTACAAAAAGTGATGCCCGGGCATGGTTTTAAACTCCAGACCCGCCCCCTGTTTTCCGGTACCCCAGCCATGGAAACACCGGCGGAATCTGCACTTGTAAAAGCCGCCGAAAAACTCACCGGTTTCAGCGCAGGCAGTGTGGCCTTTGGCACCGAAGCCCCTTATTTGACTGAACTGGGCATAGACACTATTGTATTGGGTCCGGGGATATCGCGCAGGCACACCAGCCGGATGAATATCTGGATATCGATCGAATTGAACCGACGGTGGATTTACTAAAAAAATTTATACATCAGTTTTGTATAAAGCCAGGCTAAGGCATATCTCCATCGGGGACAGACCTTGCTTTTTAAAGTCTGTCCCCTGTTGTGAGACCACCAAAAGTTGGTAGCGTAAGTGAGTCGACTTCGTAAAACTCTTGATGGCATCACAACAGGGGACAGGGCGACAAAAACGTCGACCTTTCCCCGATGGATATACGCCTGAACAGGATAACGTAAAAACTTATTTTAAAAACTGAATGAGCAAAAAAATAACAATGACATCTGAACAACAACAATACGTAAACTGGTTTCGTGGCTCCTCACCCTATATTCATAGCCATCGCGGACGCACGTTTGTTATTTATATTTCCGGTGAAACCATTATTCACGATGGATTTGCCCATTTAATTCACGACATTGCTCTACTCAACAGCCTTGGTGTAAAACTGGTACTGGTACACGGTGCGCGTCCACAGATTAAACAGCAACTCACAACCCTTAATATAGCGTCTGCCTTTCACAATGGCTGGCGCATTACCCCGGCAAAAACATTACCCGGCATCGAGCAGGCCGTGGGGCAGGTGCGAGTTAATATTGAAACGCAGTTATCCAGGGGCCTGATCAATACACCGATGGCGGGCGCTGCATTAAAAGTCATTTCCGGTAACTTTGTTACCGCCAGACCTTATGGTGTCAGGGACGGAGTTGACTTTGGCCTGACAGGCGACATACGCAAGATTGACACCCACGCCATTCAACAACAGCTTGAGCTACAGAATATTGTTTTGCTTTCACCCATTGCCTACTCTCCGAGTGGCGAAGCATTTAACTGCCGGGCGGAAGATGTCGCGACCGAGGCCGCAGTGGCACTCGGTGCTGATAAATTAATTTTTATGATGCCAGCTACCGGCGTGAAAGATGTACAAAATAATATTATTCATCAATTAAGTTTGCTGGAAGCACAGTCACTGGCGGACAAAGAACTCAACGATGAAATCACCCAGCTGCACCTTTGCAGTGCCATCAATGCCTGCAAAAACGGGGTTCGCCGTACACATTTAATCAGCCACAAAACCGATGGTGCGCTGCTGCTGGAACTGTATACCCGCGATGGCAGTGGCACGATGATTACCACTGATACATACGAGGGTTTACGCCAGGCCAATATTAATGATGTGGGGGGGATACTCGAACTCATTCAACCGCTAGAAGATCAGCAGGTCCTTGCTCATCGCTCTCGTGAACAACTTGAACTGGAAATAGAACGGTTCACGGTTATTGAACGCGACGGTATGATTGTCGCCTGCGCAGCACTCTACCCTTACGACAATAACTGTGCCGAACTGGCCTGTGTTGCGGTGCATAATGATTATCAAAAACAGGGGCGTGCCGGAGAATTGCTTCAACACATTCAACAACAATGTATTCGCGATAAAATTAGCACCCTGTTTATTCTAACCACCCATACCGCGCACTGGTTTATTGAAAAGGGGTTTGTCGAAGGTGATTTAAAGCAAATTCCGATACAGCGCAGAGATATGTATAACGCGCAAAGAAACTCTAAAATTTATATTAAGAATATATAATGTTTAGCAAAAGAAAAAGACAATTTCTAATGCTATAAACTATAATTTATGTTTTCCATGATATAAACCACAACAGGTTCTGGCAATGAGCTCCGCATCAACCGAAGCAGGTCTGAGTGAGACCGAGTTAAGCAAACTCATACGTAGCTATAACATTCCACCCCAGCCGCACATACTTGCTAGCATTCAGAATGCGGATGATAATCTGAATAAAATTGCAGATATTATCAGCCAGGACGTGGCCCTTTCCTCAGGTTTATTGCAAACCATAAATTCGTCCTATTATGGGCTAGCTAACCACATCACCTCAATTAATCAGGCAGCGATGCTACTCGGACTGAACGCGGTGAAAAACATTGTTAATTGCCAGTTACTACGTGCTCAGGCGGAAAATTATCAAAACAAAAATCTTGACGATTTCTGGCAATCTGCAAATGATGTCGCCAATACTGCTGCGACTCTCGTGCATACACTGGGTTTTGGCTCAACAGATGAAGCCTACACCCTTGGACTGTTTCATAATTGCGGCATTCCAATATTGATGGAAAAACATGAGGATTATCTAACCACAATTCAGTCAGCTTATAATGCATGTGGCTCTAGAATTACAGACACAGAAAATAAACTCTATTCCACAAATCATGCCGTTCTAGGTTATATGGTTTCCCGCACCTGGAAGCTGCCTGAACATTTACGTCTCGCAATTCGCGATCATCACAACTTTGAACGTTTAAAATTTAACCAGAATGATTACGGCACTGAAGCGGATACCATTTTAGCGATTTTAAAAATGGCCGAGCATATCTCCCATGTTCATGCAGTACTGGGTAAGGACCAAATTGATAATGAGTGGGAGAGTATTAAATCCGCCACGTTTGACTTTTTAGGCATTAGCGAACCGGACTTTGAAGATATTTCTGATACGGTAATTGAAAAACTTAAATTGTATTAATGACTACTCCCATACATTCACTCAGTTATTTTTTTATTATGTGCAGACTGGACGATACCATTGGACAATAAACGACATACCCCCTGAAACTGAGAAAATTCTGCATTGGTTAAATCACCTTTCAGTTTATCGGCATACATCAGCCCCATCGCATGATCATTGACAAATATTGACATGGCAAAAAAACTTTTTACACCAATGGCCAGCTTTACCGGCTCGGGAATATAAGCCCAGTATTTACTGGCATTGGTTTTATTTAAAAACAGATTGCGACTTTTTTCCATTAACAGAGTAAAAACATGGGGCTTATCAATTGGAATTTTAAGATTTCTAATTCCGATATCTTCAGACGTTTGTGCCGAAAATCGGGAAACTAGAACATTTTTTTTAGGCAACTTAACAACAAACACCACTCTTTGTACGCCACACAACAAACAGGTTTTTACCGCTTGCTCTATTAGGTCATGCGCAGGTTTTGCCTGCTTCACCATTAACTGAAACACTTTAATCGCGGCTGCAAGCTCTTTACTAACCGAGGTTTTTTTAGTTTGCGATTTACTTTCAGCCGCCTTAATTTTGGCAGAACGAGCGTCGACTTTTTTACTTTTTAATACAGGATCTTTAGTTTTTAATTCGGCTGCATTTGAAACAGCGCTGCCTGCCTGAGGTATTTTTTCCGCCTGTTTTTTAGCTTTAATTTTTTCAACAAGGGCCTTTCTCGAACCTTCAGTCATCGCCGGTTCTTGATCCGGCACTTTCGTTTCAGCTTCTTTCTCAAGCACAAACTGAGGATATTTATATTCGTCATCCGCTAGTAAAAATAATTGTTTTGCTGGTGCAGCAAAACCCTTCTCTAACAAAACATCATTTACATTAACCGTGTTTAGATGCAATACCCGTTCAATTTCTGTCTCGGCTTTACCGTTATGTTTAGCAATACGATGAATAATTTGTGTTGCATCTTTACCATACCAGTTTAAATCTACGATACGCGCCAGCTCCGCAGCTAGTGACACCCCGGTAGCCAGCGTAAAATTATCCTGCTGTGTGATCAAGCCATCGGTTGCCATCTCAGGCATATTCCACTGCTGCGCGAGTTTGGCGCCCAACTCGCGCATGCCACAGCCAAGTACTGCTTTTGCGGCCTGCTCATAGCCGAGTTTATCAACATAACATAAGGCTTCAATTTTTGGCATCGCATCATCGCCATAACACCACAGGCTTAATTCAGTGATCATCTGCAATAATGCCGCCAGTTGTGTTTCTTCTGTTTCCACAACATTTCTTTGTTGTGCCCATTGGGTGGCCTGTAGTGCACCATGGCAGGCCTGCCCCATCACGCGCATATACCCCTGAGTATTTTTTTCTGGTAGATTAAGGCTCTCCAGAAGCGGCGCTTTATTTAAGAAATTCTGAAATGCAGACTGCCCCAGATGTGATAGCACATTTCCCATTGTGGTTAAGGGATTTTTACCGGCATTTACCCGCTGAGTATTCACATGACGAAACAACTGCGCACTAAAACCTGCATCATAAACAATCGGGGCAGCATACTGGGTAATCGATAACTGCGTCTGATCAATGAGCGCCTGCACCTCCTTTTTTGTACGTTGTAAAATTGGCAGCGGTTTTTCAGATAAAAAATTCTGCCACTGGGCAAGGCCTTGCTGCATAGTTTATTGATCCGCTTCAGGTTTATAGAAAATCATGATTAAGCAGATTAAGTATATGCAATACTAAGTCACTTCGCTGAAATTAGCGCGCTTTACTGTATATTTTTTTGTGCTGCCCAGCTATGCTTACACAAAAGTAGATTTAAACAATAAAAAATGAGATTTGAATTTTTGTGACCACTTCACTACCCACCATGATTCGCCTACGCGGCATTCAGAACCTTACCCGTAAGTTATTTGAGGGCTTAAATGACATACATTACCGACTGCAATATCACCACGATTTAAGTCCTGCTGGCTGGTACCTTGGTCATGGTATTTTCATCGAAAATTACTGGTTACACGAAGTGATTCATAAGGATAATCAGTTCACTGAGGATAAATCCCTGTTTTTTTCAGACGGCTGTCCACTTTCAGAACGCGGCCCACGCCTGCCTTCACTGATACCCCAACTGGAAGAAATCTCAGCACAGCAGGACAGTAACGATTTATTGCTGATGTACAAAACCCCGGAGTTCAGCGAAAACCCTTTATTTAAAGATGAGTTCATTGAAAATTATATTATCCAGAATTATGCCCGTCTATACGAATCGATCCAGATGGTGTTCAATCAAATTGCTCTGAAAAAACACAATGTACATAAAAAAAATCACCCCTATGAGCCCCAAACCCCATTAACAGCCCAGGCGCTTTTAAAAAATATTACCGAAATTAAAGGCGGACGTTATAAGGTGGGTGGCGAATTTCCTCTTTCGCTAGATAATGAATTACCCGCCCATGAAATTCAACTTGACGATTATTTCATTTCCAATACACCTGTTACAAATGGCCAGTATTTATTATTTATTGAAGAAGGCGGCTACCAGAATAAAGACCTGTGGAGTAATGCGGGTTGGAAATGGCGTGAAAAAAATCAGATTCAACATCCCCAGGGCTGGGCGCAAAGCCAACAGCAGCACTGGTACGGTATTAATAATTTAGAAACTAAAGACACACTGGCCTATGACCTTAACATCAATGATTCGGTTTACGGCCTCAGCCATTTTGAAGCCAGTGCATTTGCTAGCTGGGCTGGTGCACGTCTGCCACATGAACACGAATGGGAAACCGCCGCTCGCCAGGAGGTTATTAAGCACAACACCCATGTCTGGGAATGGTGCAGTAATATTTTTTCCCCCTATGATGGCTTTCAGGCATTTCCCGATAAGGCTGCTCCCGTGGAATTTGATAACCAGCACTATGTCTTAAAAGGCGCCAGCCCCCACACCCGCCCGGAATTAAAGCGTGCCGCTTTCAGAAATGCCGCCCTGCCCCACCAACAACACATATTCGCAGGCCTGCGACTGGTATTTAAATAAAATAAACGTAAACTTACGCCCTACGAATTAACTTAAGATTTATTATGCACGTACCCCACAGTTATATTGAAGAAAGTGTTCACATCGCACTCACCGAAGATATTGGCAGCGGTGATGTAACCGCTAAGCTTATTCCTGAAGAAGACTTCAGCCTGGCCACTGTCATCAGTCGCGAAGCGGCGATTATCTGTGGTGTTGACTGGTTTGAAGAAGTTTTCGCACAGCTCGACTCACAGGTATTTATTGAATGGGATGTGGACGATGGTGAACAGGTGGAACCTGGCCAGCAAATTTGCTCCTTAAGTGGATCAACCCGAGCGCTGTTAACCGGTGAGCGAAGTGCTTTAAATTTTCTGCAAACCTTATCCGCCACCGCAACCCGAGCCGCTGAATTTTCCGCCGCAGTTAAGGACACAAACGCAAAGGTATTAGATACGCGCAAAACCCTTCCCGGCCTTCGTCTGGCCCAGAAATATGCGGTGCACTGTGGTGGCGCCCATAATCATCGGGTGGGTTTGTTTGATGCCATTTTAATTAAAGAAAACCATATTCTCGCTGCTGGTGGAATTTCTGAGGCGGTTCAGGCCGCGCGTTTTCATAGCCCGGAGTTAATGGTAGAGGTAGAGGTTGAAAACCTGGATGAGTTACAACTTGCATTAAATGCTGATGTGGAGCGTATTATGCTGGATAATTTTGATTTGGATTCGCTTAAACAGGCGGTTAAACTCACCAACAAAAAAACTCAACTTGAAGCTTCCGGCAATGTTACGCTGGACACTATTCATGCCATTGCCCAAACCGGGGTGGACTATATCTCCACCGGAGCACTCACAAAAGATGTTAAAGCCATTGATTTATCCATGCGCTTTTCATAACACCTTGCCTCGATAATAACGACATTGTTCATCGTATTTAAATTCCCATCGTTTGATAAAAATCAAGCACATGTGTAGTGATTTATTTACGCATTTATTATTGCACTCAACATCTGCTATAACACCCCTATTTAATAATTAGGGAATGAAAACCATGCCGATTGAACTCTATAATAATGATGGACATCGTTGTATCGCCTTTAGTGATCTGGTTGAGGGCGAAGGTGTTCAGTCCAACCAGTTTCTTATTCTTGATGATGATCAGTCAATCATTCTGGACCCGGGGGGGCAACTTACATTCAGCGCACTGACCCTCGCCCTGCGAGACTTTATAAACCCCAAGCATCTCACCTATATTTTTGCTTCGCATCAGGACCCTGATATCATTGCCTCGCTGGAAAGCTGGATAACACGCACCGAGGCCACGGTGGTTTGTTCTAAACTCTGGACGCGTTTTTTCCCGCATTTAGTCCCCAGTTATATGGGGGATAAGCTCAGTGAACGTTTCTTATCAGTTGCTGATCCAGGCCAGCTTCTGCCCCTGGGAAACACCGCACTTAAAATAATCCCCGCGCACTTTTTACATTCCGTGGGTAATTTTCAAATTTACGATCCGGTGAGTAAAATTTTATTCAGCGGTGATATGGGCGCATCTATTGTTGATGATTCTGCAGAGCTGGCGGTTGATAATTTTGAAGCGCATATTCTCAGTATGCTAGGTTTTCACAAGCGCTATATGGTGAATAACAAGGCCTGCCAGTTGTGGGTTAATATGGTACGTAACCTTGACCTTAATATGATTGTGCCTCAACATGGCCGCCCTTTTACGGGTGAGAATATAAAACTGTTCCTCAACTGGATTAGCGGGTTACAATGTGGCACTGATTTATTAACCGAAAAGAATTATAGAATCCCTTAAGCATTGAAAATTTTAAAGCCATTACGAGTAAGCTGGAAAATTTTTCGTCTCAGCTTACATTTATTTTCCGGTTTATTCCTCGCCCTGTTTTTTTTGCGTAATGGCATTCATAATAACAGCAGGGCTTCGCGGTTGTTTATCTGGTGGAATAATCGTTTGTGCCATGTGTTTAAAGCTCACATTTCAGTACAGGGCACAATAAATTCCAGCGCCACCCTTATTGTTATGAACCATATTTCCTGGTTTGATATTCCGGTACTGGCCTCACAAAAACCCTTACATTTTTTATCCAAAGCCGAAGTAAAATCCTGGCCATTAATCGGCTGGTTTACAAAAAGAGCCGGAACTTTATTTATTCAACGTGGCGTTACCGGGGCAGCAGCTAACTCCCTTGATGAGATAACCCGTTGTCTTGAAAGTGGCGGCAGTGTGGTGGTTTTTCCAGAGGGCACAACAACGGATGGCTCTGAATTGCGAAATTTTCATGGCCGGTTATTGCAGGCCGCCATTGATGCGCAAGTTAAAATTCAGCCCGTCGCTTTACGTTATCCGTACAAGGGAGGTATCAACCCTTATGTACCCTATATAGATGACTTGAGTTTTATGGATTCAGTGTTTGGACTTACAAAGTCTAAGCCGCTAAATGTCGAACTGCATTTTTTAAAACCCATTGATGTTCACTTAAATAAAGCCGAAGATATTTCAAACAAGCAACTCGCACAACTAGCAAGGCAGGCGATTGCCAGAGAATTAGAAATAAAACTCTAACCGCCCATTTCTGTTGATTTAAATCAACCTCGATCTTAAACATGGCATGTACATTAGCGCCTTCTAATTAAGGGGAACATGCTATGCATTCTACTGTTGAACAACTTTTTCCGGAAACAACATCTAAAAAACTCATGGAATGGTCCGACCAGTTAAGTGTAGGCATTCAGGAGATAGATGAACAACACAAGGTGCTCGTAGATCTTCTCAATCAATTACACGATGCAATTCTTCATCATCATGGCTCCCAAGCCACGGGTGAAATAATGGACAGGCTGTGCGAATACACAAAAATTCACTTTGCTGTAGAAGAAAGTATCTTGAGAATTTTAGGTTATCCCGACTATGAAGATCATAAGGAACACCACGAGCAATTACTTGCACAGGTAAGAGAGCTGCGCCATAAAATGGAACATGAGGAACACTCAATTAGTTTTGAATTACTACATTTTTTAAAGAAATGGTTAACCATTCATATTTTAGAAGAAGACACGGCTTATACTGATCACCTGTTAAGTTGTGGTGCTAAAGCCACCTTCAATAAAAAGTCATGGCTGAATAAGTTCTGGCATAGTAAATAACTTTAAACTTCAATGTTTCTGCAATATTAATTACTTAAATGCTTAGACACTGGATTTTTATGTCTAAATTAAAACAGAATAAATTAACATTCGAGAAAGTATTTTGTAGCCACTAACCCTCGAAACAAATCGATTACCACCGACAGATAAATTAACAGGAGTTTCCTTTAATTTATTTGCCAGTGATAATCTAGCTACCCAAATTTTAACTCAATCAATCATCCTGCTGATCTTTAAGCACCTGCAGATAGTCCGCAATGTCTTCGATATCAGAGCCTGAAAGGAAGTCAAGGAAGTTCATTTCATCCTCACCCTCGATGGCATCCTTGATATCTCCTTCATCATCGCCGATGACTTTTTTATCGCTACTTCCCCCCATACCATCAGACCCGTGACAACTTCCACAGTAAGTCAGGTACTTAGCTTTAGGCGTCTGTGGCGCAGGCGTTGCTGTGAGAAAATCAGCAATCGCCTGAATTTCAGTAGCCGTTAAGGTGTTACTGAAAAAGTTCATAGACGACTCATTGGCGATGCCACTGTTAATACGTGCGGCGGTAGCACCTGCCTTCTCGCTATTACTACCCAGGCCATGACAGCCTGCACAGTTTATATCGTAGAGGGCCGATCCATCACCACTTCCCGGTGGTGGCGAAGTGACTCCATTCAGGAAATCAGATATTAACTGCACTTCACTGGTCGTCAGGAAGCCCAGGCTTTGCATTTCCTGTTCACTCTCTATCGCACTGCTAATCTTACTGGCACTATCACCAATCACATTTTGACCTGAGGTACCGCCACTGCCATCAGCCCCATGACAGGAACCACAGTGGGTAGCGTACAGACCTTCTGGTGTGGTAGGCGCACTAAGCGACATAAGGAAATCAGAGATCAGCTGAATTTCCGATGCCGGTAAGGTACTTAGCGATGCCATGGAAGGTACATTCGCGATGCCGCCATTAATTCTGGCGACGGTTGCACCTGCTTTACCACTATTGGTACCAAAGCCGTGACAGCTTCCACAGTTAGCATCATAAGATGCCTCCCCACCAACAGGACCCGGAGGTGGTGGTGGCGATGCTACCGTGGCCAGGTAATCAGCGATTGCCTGAATTTCCGCAGCACTCAATACACTCAGTGAAGCCATTGAGGGCACGGTCGCAATACCGGAATCAATTCTGGCAACCGTCGCACCCGCCTTGGTAGTCGCTGTACCAAAACCATGACAGCTGCCACAGTTCGCATCATAGGATGCACCACCATCGATTGGACCCGGTGGTGGTGGCGGTGGAGTCACAACACCATTGAGGAAATCAGAAATCAACTGAATTTCTTCACTGGTGAGGAAGCTCAGGCTTTGCATTTCCTGCTCTTTCTCTATCGCACTGCTTATGCTGCTGGCACTATCACCAATCACATTTTCACCCGAACTACCGCCACTTCCATCAGCCCCATGACAGGAGCCACAATGGGTTGCGTATAAGCCCTCGGGTGTAGTCGGTGGTGAAAGCGACATGAGGAAATCAGAGATTGACTGAATTTCCGAAGCGGGCAAGAAACTCAATGACGCCATTGAGGGCACGGTCGCAATTCCGTTATTAATCCTGGCAACCGTGGCTCCAGCCTTACCACTATTGGTACCAAAGCCATGACAGCTTCCACAGTTAGCATCATAAGAAACCTCTCCACTGCCGGTTCCCGGTGGTGGTGGCGGTGGTGTGACCACACCATTGAGGAAGTCAGATATTGCCTGTATCTCACTAACAGTGAGGAATCCCAGGTTTTGCATTTCCTCCTCTTTCTCTATCGCACTGCTAATGCTACTGGCACTATCACCAATCACATTTTCACCTGAAGTACCGCCACTGCCATCTGCGCCATGGCAGGAGCCACAATGGGTAGCGTATAAACCCTCTGGTGTAGTGGGTGCAGAAAGCGTCATCAGAAAATCAGATATAGCCTGAACTTCTTCCGCACTTAAGGTACTCAGTGAGGCCATGGAAGGCACAGTCGCAATGCCCGCATCGATTCTAGCGACCGTTGCACCTGCTTTGCCACTATTGCTACCGAAACCATGACAGCTTCCACAGTTAGTATCATAAGATACCGCACCATCGATTGGGCCCGGTGGTGGCGGTGGCGGTGTAACGGTTGCCAGGAAGTCGGCAATCGCCTGGATTTCTTCCCCACTTAACACGCTCAGTGAAGCCATTGAAGGTACCGTTGCAATACCTGCATCAATTCTGGCGACCGTTGCACCGGGTTTGGTGGTGGCGGTGCCAAAGCCATGACAGGCCCCACAGTTGGTATCATAGGATGCCGCTCCATCAATTG
>Ga0316207_10000071_pt1 | contig 224204 bp, 219 predicted proteins | sample 6weekpyrite_MG_FD_204943 | JGI IMG/M metagenome (GOLD analysis project Ga0316207, IMG submission 204943) | Microbial mat bacterial communities from mineral coupon in-situ incubated in ocean water Damariscotta River, Maine, United States -... | ecosystem: Environmental > Aquatic > Marine >...
AATAGTAAGACTTGAAAATATTATGATAATGATCAAATTATTGGTAAAAAACGGATAATTATAAAAAATCTCATTATAATTAGAAATAGACTTACATTTAAAATGTAATATATTTCTTATTATTTAGCCTTATTTATATAAAATGCTTGATATTAAAGAGTTGTATCTTGAATTTTATAAGGAGATTAAATTGAATCTACATTCAGTAATAAATAGTTTAGAAAAAATTGCAACATTTCGTTTTTTCTTTTTATATACAAGTTTTATTATGATCTTTGAAAATGTTATCTTATTTTTTATGGATACTAATATTACAAAAGTTAACTTTGAATTCACAAAAAATGAAGTTGGTTATATTTTGATTTCGATAGCACTTTTTTCTTTAATAGCCAATGTAATTCCTGCTACATTATCTTTTCTTATTGGCTTAATTTGTAAAAATAGAGAAATAATACAATTTGAAAAAGATAATTATCTTGACAAAGATGAATTACTGATTCAAGCATTAAAAAATCAAACATCAATCGATTATCAATACTTGCAGCAACATAAAGAAGAGGAAATTTATTTGCAAAGTTTAAAGAACTATGCCTTATTATTTTCTTTTGCATTAGTTAGCAATTTCTTTTTTACAAATTCAATTATGAAAAATCTTGAAGTGTATTTAAATACAAGTTTTATGCTTACAGCAGTTTTTGGAATTTTAGGAATAGCTTTGTTTCTTTTTATTCAAATTGTTTTATGTGATTTTACAGATAAGGTTTATTATCCAAAAGAAGAATAAAGGAATAAAGAGAATAAAGGAATAAAGGGGACAGGCTACTTTATTGAAATTAGGGGATATAATACCTATTTATGCAACAATAGCTCATGGTAAGACTAGAATTGGTCGTCCTTTTGGTGATGAAGTATTTTATGATTACATTAAAACAGTCAGTGGAAGAAACTTAAAACCAAAGAAAGCCAGAAGACATAAAAAACAAGTATTGTGTCCTTTGATTTACAATAAAATATAATACTCTTAAGTAACTTTTTTAGGTATGCTTTGAACTAAAAATTTATGCAGATATAAGTGCAATTATCTTGCTCACAATTTTATAGGATTAGTTCATAAAGGTATTAAAAATAAAAATCAGGTAACACAATACCTATTCTAATTTACACCTAAAAATAGAAATTATATCCCTTAATTTATGTGAAGATTTATAGGACTTTTTTAATGCCCGTATATATCAACCCATTTCTACAGAATCTATCTCAGCTTTAAATTCTTCAATAGAGAATGTAATCTGTTTAGCTAAATCTTCAGAGCTAGTTCTTCGAACTGCTGTATCTCTTAAACGAATTTTACGTTTTCTTTCATTATATTTACTTACAATATATGTAACTAAAACATAGGGGTCACCTAAAGGTTCATATACCTCTGGTACTGTCTCTAGGCTAGGAATATAATATTCAACCTCAATCTCAGGGTCAACTCTTGCATTGTTTACAAGTCTAACAACGTCATCTAGTTTCTCCTTAAGTCTTATTTTATCCATTGTAATCTCTTCTGGATGTTCAAGAAGTTCCATCACAACTTCTAATTTTTCCTTAACCTCTTTTTCTACAACAACAGCTTCTGGATCATTTAAAAGTGTGACCAATTCTTCTAGTTTTTCTTTAATCTCTTTTTTCATAATAGCTCCTCCTAAAGTATTAAACTTAATTTATCCCATTTTTACATCATCTGCTTCATCTTTAAACTCTTCAATAGAAAGAACTATATGTTTAGTTAAATCTTCAGGTGTACTTTGAAGTGCAGTTTTTCCTAAACTAACTTTCCTTGTACGTGTTGTATAGTCATCTTCTCTATATGTAAGTAATATATAGGCCTCAGATGATTTATCACAATTTCCTGTAGCTATCCCAGCAGCATCAATACAGTAGTCAACATCAATATCAATATCAATAATTGCATTGTCAACAAGTGAAATAATTTTTTCCATCTTGTTTTTATACTCTTGCTTTTCTATTGTAATTTTCTCTGGGTTTTTTGCATATTCTAAAATTTTAGCTAACTTTTCTCTAGCCTCTTTTATCAATACAACTTTATCTGGGTCATCCATGAGAGCTAAAAGCTCTTCAATTTTTTTCAAAACCTCTTTGTCCATAATAGGCTCCTTAAAATAGTTTTCTATCTGTCATACTATTTACATAAATCCTAACAAAATTAGTCATAAATACACTAAAGAGTATAAAATAAATAAAAATATTTAAGAATAAAAAAAGTTTACAATCATCATATATTTTGCCTTTTATATAAAGAGATTTTAAAATAGGTATTATCTTTATTGATTTCATTTTTTTAGTGCTCTTTAACTAATAAGAGAATACAATTCCAAAACAAATTAAACTAACTGATTATATAAAGATGGGTTTGGCTTAAGGCAATACAAATGACTATATTAAACTTACCAAATATTTTAGCACTTCTTAGAATAGCTCTAGCTCCACTGCTACTATATATTTTATTGATTGCACAAAATTCTTCAATTGAAAATGCAATCCATATTGGATGGTACTACTATTTAGCAGCTTTTATCTTTGTAATAGCAAGTATTACAGACTTTTTTGATGGCTATATTGCAAGAGAACTTGACCAAAAAACAAAGTTAGGTGCAATCATAGACCCACTTGCAGATAAAATGCTAATGCTTGCTGCATTCATCGGTCTTGCATCAACTGGCATGGCAAATGTTTGGGCTATTTATATAATCATCGTTAGAGAACTTTTTATTACAGGTCTTAGGACTGCTATTGTAGCTGAGGGCTTAGAAGTTGCAGCATCTTGGAGTGGTAAGATTAAAACTGTTGTGCAGATGATTGCAGTCGGCTTTTTACTCATGCAATGGAGTGGAGCTGACACATTACTATGGTTCGCAGTTGCATTTACGCTATATTCTGGTTATGAGTACTTAAGTGTCTATATTAAAGCTATTAAGAAAAAAGGGGACTTATGAGTTGGTTAATGCCTCTTTTAATACTCTCATTCTTGATTTTTTTCCATGAGTTAGGGCATTTTATAGCTGCTCGTTATTTTGGTGTTAGAGTTGATGTCTTTAGCATTGGTTTTGGTAAACGTCTATTCACAGTTAGAAGAGGCGATACTGACTACTCACTTTCATTAATTCCACTTGGTGGTTACGTAAAGATGAAAGGTCAAGATGATACAAACCCTGCTCTAAAAAGTTATGATGAAGACAGCTATAATGCAAAAATACCAATGCAGAGAATTGTAATCTTACTAGCAGGTCCCTTTGCAAACTTTTTACTTGCATTTATTTTATACTTTGTAATTGCAATTGGTGGACATAAAACATTAGCTCCAGTCATTGGAAAGATTATTGAAAACTCCCCTGCACAGATTGCTAAACTTCAAGAGGGCGATAAAATTATCGAGATTGAGGGTAAAGAGATTCTTACATGGAGTGATATGGCTAAAGAGATAAAGTTAAGCGATGGGTCAATCAACTTAGTAATTGAACGTAAAAATGCACTTTATCCAATTGTATTAACCCCAAAGAATCTTGATACTGAAAATATGTTTAAAGAAAAAATAAAAAAACGTATGATTGGAATAGCTCCACTTGGAGAACAGATTGAAGTTCAAAGCAACCCAATTGAAGCTCTGAATTTTGCATATGAGCAAACAATTAAAGCTTCAATGCTTATTGTTCAAAGTTTGCAAAAATTAATTCAAGGTGTAGTTCCTGCTAAAGAGTTAGGTGGAGTAGTATCTATTGTTCAAGTAACACATCAAGCAGCTGAGAGTGGTTTTGTAGCACTTCTATTTTTTACTGCTTTGATTTCTGTTAACCTTGGAGTATTAAACCTATTACCTATACCAGCACTTGATGGTGGACACATAATGTTTAATATCTATGAGTTCATAACAAGAAAAATACCAAGTGAAGATATGTTGATACGACTAACAATTGGTGGCTGGATATTTTTAATAGCGCTCATGAGCCTAGGACTATACAACGATATTGTAAGGATTGTAAATGGATAAAAGTTTCTATACAGAGAGATTAGACAGTGTAATCCAAAGAATTGAAGATGCAAGAAGAACTATAAGTGAACACCACATTGTAAAACTCGTAGCAGTAAGTAAATATAGCGATGTATCTGAAGTAAAAGGGCTATATGAAGCAGGACAACGTGCATATGGTGAGAATAAAGTTCAAGACTTAAAAGCTAAAAGTGAAGCACTAGATGAACTTCCACTCGCGTGGCACTTCCTAGGAAGACTGCAAAAAAACAAGATAAACCAACTAATTGAAGCTGGTCCTACACTTTTTCAATCTTTAGATTCTTATGAGCTTGCAGTTGCTCTTAACCAGCGCCTAGTAGCAAAAGAGACAACAATGAATGCCCTACTTCAAATTAATAGCTCAGGTGAAAGTAGTAAACAAGGAATTGAACCAGAAAATGCAATAGAACTTTATAAAAAAATTAAAAATGAAATGCCAAACATTAAACTCCAAGGTGTAATGACAATCGGCGCACACTCAGAAGATGAGCAAGAGATTAAAAAAAGTTTTGATACAACCTATAAAATTTTTGAAAACCTAAAAGAGAATGGAGCAAAAATCTGCTCTATGGGAATGAGCAGCGATTTTGAACTAGCTATTAAGTGTGGTAGTAACATGGTTAGACTTGGATCAGTACTTTTTAAATAATAATCTCATTAAACCTGAAATATATTTTTAGATTCTTTTAAAAGTTTTTCGTATATCTTTTCAAAGTCAGTAGGATAAACTCTTGTATGTGCAATTGAAGTTATAAAATTTGTATCTCTATTAAAGCGTGGTACTAAGTGAAGATGAATATGTTCAGCAATTCCAGCACCACCTGCAACTCCTAAATTCATACCAATATTTACACCATCAGCATTAAAACTTTTCTTTAAAAGCTCAACTCCATATTGCGCTAATGAGCTAATATGAAGCCAAACTTTACTATCTAATTTTTCAAGAGAATCAGTGTGATAGTGAGGAATAATCATAAAATGACCTGGAGTATATGGATATTTATTCATAACGACAAAACAGAAATCATCTCTATGCAAAACATGATGCTCAGAATCAAGCTTCTCTTTTTGACTAATATCACAAAATACACATCCTTTTGGTTCTTTATCACTTACATATTCTGTGCGCCATGGCGCATATTCAATATCTAACATTTTAACTCCTAAAGTTACAAAAGTGCACTTACTATTTTTGGGAATCCTATAATAATAGCAAGTGCTAAAAGTTGTAATAGAATAAATGGTATTACCCCTTTATAGATTTCCATTGTACTCACTAAATTATTTGCAGCACCTTTGAGAAAAAATAGTGCAAAACCAAAAGGCGGTGTTAAAAAAGAGGCTTGTAAATTCATTGCAATTAAAATTGCATACCACAGTGGATCAATAGCTAACTCTTCAACAACAGGTAGTAAAATAGGAACAACAATAAAAGCAATTTCAATAAAATCTATAAAAAAGCCCAATACAAAAATTACAAACATCGACATAGCAACAAAGAACCATTTAGAAAAATGTTCTTGTGAAAAGAAGTCTAAAATAATTTCTGAACCACCAAGTTCATTAAAGACTAAACTAAATGCAGTTGCCCCTATTAAAATCATAAATATCATACCAGTTAAGCGAACAGTTTTAAGAGTACTACTTGTGACCATCTCTACACTAATACTTTTATTAACACTGCTCAATATTAAAGCTCCTAGTACTCCTACAGCCGCTGATTCTGTTGGACTTGCTATACCAAAGAATATGCTTCCTAATACTGAAAGTATTAAAAGTAGAGGTGGTAATATCGCAAAAACTGCCTCTTTGTAGACCTCTATTCTTGGTGTATTATCATCTACAATTGCAGGTGCCAAATCTGGATTTTTCCATGATACAAATAATATATATAGAAGATAGAGTCCAATTAGGAGTACCCCTGGTAGAACTGCAGCTTTAAAAAGATCGCCCACACTAATACTCATAACATCACCTAAGATAATCAATACAACAGATGGTGGTATAAGTTGTCCTAGTGTACCACTAGCAGCAATTGCACCAGATGCTAAAGGCTTACTATAAGAGTGCTTAACCATTATAGGAAGAGCTATTACACTCATCATAACAACACTAGCACCTACAATTCCTGTACTTGCAGCTAATATTGCACCAACTAAAACAACACTAATAGCAAGCCCACCTCTAATACGTCCAAAAAGTTTAGCCATAGATTCAAGTAGTCTTCTTGCTAAATCACTTCTTTCTAAAATTAACCCCATAAAAATAAAAAGAGGAACTGCCATAAGAGTAAAATTTTGCATTATTCCATATATTCTAAATGGTAAAAAGTTAAATACGTCAATACCAACTTCAGGAAAAATAACAGAAAAGACAATTGCAGTTGCACCAAATACAAAAGCTACTGGGAATCCTACCATTAGAAGAGTAAGCGCTGCAAAAAACATAATAAGACCACTCAAGAGAGACCTTTTAATTTTTTGATTGACTTTAAAGTTTCACTTATTGCTTGCATCAAGACCATTACAAATGAAAAGAACATTAATGATTTAATCAAATAACGAAATGGAAGTCCACCAGGATCAGATGAGCTCTCTAGTTGAGAAATACTAAGAGATATAAAATCCAAACTATAAATTATAATAAGAAGTGAAAAAGGTAAAATCAAAAAAAGCGTTCCAAAAATATCTATAAATATTTTTATTTTTGGACTAAAGTGTTCATAAAAAAGGTCAACTCTAACATGCTGGTTATATTTTAATGTATAAGCTATAGAAAACATCATCACTACATCAAAAAGATGCCACTCTAATTCTTGCAGTGCAATAGAACCACTATGAAAGAAATAACGTGCAAATGCATCATAGACAATTAAGGCTGAAAGAGTAAGTAGAGTAAGTCCTGCTAAACGCCCTACCCATTCAGTAAATATATCAATATATTTTGAACTTTTTTGCATTAAATAAAATTAGGTGCATCATTGGCAAAAAGTACCAAATCTTCCTCTTTTAAAACTTGTGAAAGTATAACTTCCATTTGTGATTTTTCTTTTAAGATAATTTTATTTCCAACTTTTAAATTCTTGTCAAAAAGCTCACTATTAAGGCTTCCTGTAACAATTACAAGTTCAAACACTTTATTAATCTCATTAATAAGACGTAAGTTAAGTTCCTCAGTACTCTCTACAAGCCCAGGAGTTATTATAACTTTACGTCCATGATGAAGTTTTGCAAGTTCAATTCCCTCTAACATCCCCTCAATATTTCCATTGTATCCATCATCTAAAATAATCTTACCACCAGCATCGATACGTTCTAATCTATGTTCAACTGGTTTTAATTTTTTCACAGCACTTTGAATCTCTTCTACACTCATATGTAAACGTTTTGCCATATGTATAACTGCTGCAATATTTTCTGCTTGAAATGCACCTAACACTTTTGTTTCAAAGTCAAAATTAGCATCATCAATTTTTAGAGAAAAAGTAGTACCATCTAAAGAGCGCACAACATTACTAACATCTTTACCATAAAAACTAACTCTCTCACGTGTCTCATCTGTAACACTGTGATGAACATATGCCTGAAGTAGATTAAAGCTTTGTACAATCTCTAATTTTGTACGAATAATATTTTCAAGAGTTTTAAAATACTCTATATGTTGAGGGCCTACTTTACCAACAATTGCATAGTGTTGGTTAAGTAGTTTTGTTATTTTTGCAATGTCGCCATTTTCACGTGCACCAGCCTCAACAATGTAAATTTGTGTATCTTCACTCAACTCTTCATTAATGTCTCGTATAATTCCACCAAGCGTATTTACACTACGAGGTGTTGCATAGACTCTATATTTATGCGCTAATACTTGTGCTAAAAACTGTTTAATACTTGTCTTTCCATAACTTCCAGTAATTGCAATGATTTTTAGGCTTCGCATACTTTTCAATTTATTTTTAGCAGCTTTCTCAAACATCATAAAGATGTACCACTCAATCAATTGTGAGCCTAAGTATGCAATAGCTAAAGGCATAAAAAGGCCATATGCCTCACAACTCTCAGATATATAACAGAGAAAATCTTGAAATAGAACAAGAACAAAAAGAAGAAGTAAAAATCGTTTTACTCTCCATGTTAGAACCAGCTTTTTATCAAGCCTATGATTCCAAAGTGCAATGGAAGGTAAAATAGCAAAATAGAAAAATATCCAAAAATATTCACCTGTTAAGTGATAAGCTAAAAATGGTACTAAGAAGTAGACCACATGCCACCAGACTTTATGATGTTTTAATATAACACGTTCAATTTTATAACTATACCATTGCAGATTGGTAATTAGGTACCATCCAAGTGCTACACTAAGTAATAGGTGTGTTACAAATTCAAAAAGAGCGTTCCAATCCACAAGAATCCTTTATGGTGCAATATAAGTTTTAATCTCTTGAGCTATTTTATCACTATGCTTCATAAAGAAATAGTGGTCGCCATCATACTCAAAAAGTTTTGAATTTAATATTTTCTCATTAATACTTTTTGCAGCACTCAACGGTGTGGCTGTGTCATCTCTACCCCAAAATAGTAGCGCTTTACCACTATAACTTTCAAATACTCTAGAAAAATCTTCATTTACAACTATTTTAAATGTCTCATACATATGAGGAGATAAATTTTTTCCATCATCGGAGATAAAAAATTTTCTAAATGATGTCATTCCAAATTGTCTAAAAAGGTTATTTAAATATATTTTTATCCGAACACTAAACGGCTTAGGTAATAAAATTCCTGAACTTCCAACAAGCACAAGCAAATTTGGATTTAACAGTGTCGCAACCTTGCCACCAAAGGAGTGTCCTAAAATAATATCTTTTTTAATCTTCGTAACTTTAAAAAACTCATTTAATATATTTGAGTATTGAACTGAATCAAGCTTTATATCTGTAGTGCTATTTCCAAAGCCTGGCAAGTCGATGTATATATGTCTATACTCATGTAAATATTTTGCAAAAGATTGACGCATTAAATTTTTATTGCTACCCCATCCATGTAGTATAACAATGTCTTTTGTCTTATCTTGATTTATAATTTCATAGCTAATATCAAATCTATCACCTAAAACTTCAAGACTTTTCCTTGCCACTACTTACCTTTTGCTGATGAAATAGAGTGTATATAGTCATAACCTGTACTAATTTTATCTTTTCTTGGAAGGTTTTCTAAAATCTCATCTATAACTCTATTAAAATCATCAAAAAGATAGTGTGCCATGCTACCAGGAATCGGGTTTATCTCATTTAAATAGATTTCTCCATCAATCTCAAAAAAATCACATCTTATAAGACTGCCAATAAAAATAGGATCATAAATACGTTCAAATGTCTCTTCTATTTTTTTCTCTAAAGTTTCACTAATCTCTGCTTTAGAGACTGAACTTGTCCTAGAAAAATCCATATACTTTTTTTCAAAATCCAAAAATTCATTTTTTTGTGGCTCTTCAACCATTGAAAAAGTAAACTTATCTGTTTTACATCCTGCTAAGTTATACTCATTTACCCCTGCAATAAATGGCTCGATTAAGATTGTATCATCATATTCAAAAGCAGAATCAAGAGCATACTCTAATTCACTTTCATCTTTTACAATACTAACACCAATTGAACTTCCTAGACGCGCTGGTTTTATAATTACTGGTAGAGTAGTTTTAATTGTATTTGATCCACCACGGTATAAAACTTCATAATCTAGTGTCTTAACATCAATTGATTTTGCATATGCTTTTGTCATAACTTTATTAAAGCTAACCATACTAGCTTCAACCCTTGGACCAATATAACTAATCTTAAAGAAGTCAAACAGTGAAGCTAAAGTACCATCTTCTCCATCACTTCCATGAACTAAGTTCAGTACAGCCGCAACATCAAGCTTCTTACTTCCAAACATACCACTAAATTCAAATCCACCATGTGATAGGCTAAGGTGCTTCATTTTTTTATATGCGCCTGAACTAAAAGTTCTTGCATTCATATCTTTTTCATCTATCAAATAAAAATTGTGTGCATCATCTAAAAAGATAAACGCTGGTGTATAATTTAAAATTGACTTTACCGTTATAGCACTTACTATACTAATTTCATGCTCAAAGCTAGCTCCACCAAATATTATTGCAAGTTTCACTAAATCCCTTTATAGTTTTTGTAATTTTTTCAACGCTGCTTTTACAAGTTCTGAAGTATTTTCTAAACTAAGTCCTTGAAGTGCCTTATTAATCATCTCTTTTTTAAATCCAAGACTCTCTAATGCCATAACTGCTTCGCTTCTATAAGCTGTTGTATCTTCATTAAAATCAGACTGAAGAACAAAACCACTTAGTTCTACTAAAATACGCCCTGCACTCTTTGGACCAATTCCAACTACTCTTTTTAGTGCTGAAATATCATTCGTTTTTACTACTTGTTCAAAAGTGGCTGGAGAGTATGTTGAACATATTGCAAGAGCGGCTTTAGGGCCAACTCCACTAATCTTAATTAACTCATCAAACATTGTTTTTTCATCTAAATCAATAAAACCAAAAAGTAGTTGCGCATCTTCTCGTATAATGTGAGTAGTATGTAAATGAATATCACTTGAAGTTACTGCAGAGCTTGTATTTAGTGATACCGCTACTCCATAAATAAGACCATTCGCATTTACATGTAAAAGTGTCGGCTCTTTTTTTTCTAATTTACCTTTAATCCCTACAATCATGATTCTTCTGTAATTTCACTCTCATAAATCTCAAAACGTGGCTCTTCTTCATCACCCATTTCAATCTTTTTAACCATAAATATATTATTTCTACTACCCTCTTTAGGGATAACTTCAACATCAATTTCAGGATTTAACATATGGAACTTAACCTCATTGTGTCCACGCCACTTATCTCTATTCATAACTTTTGCTCTAAATATAGAATCTTGAAAAGTATCATGTTGCATATTCAAAAGATTGTCACGCTTATGTTTTTCCTCGTATTCAACTTTTAACTCTTTAATCATCTCTTTTAATTCTGCAAACTGTTTTAATTTTGAAATAAATGCAACTGGCATAGTTATTCCACTGCGCTTGTAACTAGTAAGACGTTTTTTTATCTCTATCATAGCAGGTTCATTAGCTTGTAGTGTTTTCAATTTTTTATCAAGCTCTTTTTTAATACCGAGTAACTGTTTCTTACTCTGCTTTATCTCTTCTTTTTGCTTTTCAAGTGCTTTAGCATTATCCTCAGATCCAGTTGGATCTATTAAAAACTTATTTTCTCTACCTTGAAAAATTTTAATCTCTATGCGTTTTGTAGCTTCAATACTAACATGAGAACCAATAGTATCAATATAGACCTCTTTTGCTTTTATATTTCCACCAATTGCTTGACCAATCGTTACAACATCAGCTTCAACACTACCATTTTCAAGTCTCTCAATATGCGCCTCTTTTGCATAGAGTGTACCTTTATGTGTGTTTATTGTCGCCTGTTCAGTTTCAATAAGACTAGTTTGATGAGTTTGACCCTTTACTTCAATTGTATGTGATCGTACACTTGCACCTGAGGCAACATTACCATCAATATTTATCTCTTTTGCTTCAACTTCCATACCCGCACCAATAGCATCTTTATAAATATCTTGTTGTGAAATATTTATTGTTACTTCGTTGTCAATTCCAGCATCTACCGCACCTGTTGATTTAAAACTAATCTCATCAACTTCTACATTATCACTAATATCATATACACCATCTTCTTCAACAATATAGCCACTACGCTTTGCTATATATTCAATTTTTTCATCACTCTCTCTAGCTTCAATATTTGAGGTAATTGTAAAAGTTGGTTCATGTTTTACAACTGGATCTCTTGGGGCAATATAAGCGCCTTTACAGTTACGTCCAGGTGTACCAATTTGAGGTTTTATATACTCCATAACTAATTCATTCTCTTCAACGCTTTTAACAAAACCTCTTTGAGAGTAATCTATACGTCCAAATTCATCTTCATTTTGAACTTTTTTATTGTAGTGTAAAAGCATAGCATCATTAATAGTTTGTTTTGGATCATTTGTTCTTGCCACTACAAATGTATAATTGTCTTCAAGTGTAAAGTCGTCTGCTACACGAGCTTGAGCAACTAAACTATCTATTCCATCATCAAGCATTGAATCCCAAAGACCAACAAAAAGACCTGCACGTAATTTTTTGTTAAGCACTAAACTTTTTATATCCATCTTCAAATCTTTATAATAGACAAGACGTGAACCAGCCTTTACAGTTGCTACAACTTTTGTAATGAGTCCATTTGCACCTATATTTAAATTAAACTCACTTAAGTGTAAATTTTTCTCTTTAGTCTTAATTTCTACTTCATAAATTTGCTTTATAAAAAAAGTAGGATTTAGCATAGTCTCTTTTTCAGTCAAACTTTTCATATCTTCATATTCGACTTCTTCCCACTCTATCTCTTCAGCAGCCTCTTCAGTAGGTTGACTTTTTTCTTTACCTCTTTCAATAACACGAATAAAAGTTTGCGTAGAGATAAGTTCAAAATCTAGTAAGTTTACATCAATATTTAAGTTTTTTGCAGCAAGTTTTAGCTCTCTTGAAACTTTTTCAGTACGAACAATAAATGGGCGAATTGAAGTTACTTTTTTACTTACTTTTTCCTTTTTCCCAAATACTGCCATACTCTTTTACCTTAATTAAAATCTGTCTTACTATATATTCATTAAATTGAAGCAAGTATTATACCACTTATATTATCAAATTTTTCAATTTTTAATGTAGAATACGCAAATGATTAGACATATTTTTACAAACAGTGCTGGAATTCTTGCTTCCCGAGTTTTCGGACTAATACGTGACCTTTTAACAGCATCTATACTTGGTGCAAATATTTATAGTGACATATTCTTTGTAGCATTTAAATTACCAAACCTTTTTAGACGTATATTTGCAGAGGGTGCCTTCACTCAAAGCTTTTTGCCAGCCTTTACGCGTGCAAAATTTAAAGCACAATTTAGTGCAAGAATTTTCCTTATTTTTTTAAGTGTAATAGCTCTATTTACAGTTATTGTTCAACTCTATCCAAAATTAATTACAAACATCATAGCTTTTGGGTTTAGCAATGAGCTAATTGAACTTTGTGCACCACTTCTTGCTATAAACTTTTTTTATCTAGCACTAATTTTTGTGGTAACTTTTATATCCTCACTTTTGCATTATAAAAATCATTTTGCAACTACTGCGTACTCAACTGCTCTTTTAAATTTAGCAATAATTGGTGCTCTACTTTTATCAAACAAAATGGAGCCATCAAAAATAGTATATTATATGAGTTACTCAGTGATTATTGGTGGACTAATGCAACTTTTTGTACATATTTTAGCCCTTTATAAAGTAAAGATGAACACAATCTTTTTTGGTGGTTTTAAATATTTATTCAATCAAAAAAAAGGTGTAAAAGAGCAGCAGAATAGATTTTTTAAACAGTTTATTCCTGCTGTTTGGGGCAATTCAACAGCTCAAATTTCTGCATTTTTAGACACATTTTTAGCAACATTCTTAGCAACTGGTGCTGTTAGTTATCTATACTATGCAAATAGAATTTACCAGCTTCCTCTTGCACTTTTTGCAATTGCTACAGCAACTGCACTTTTCCCATCAATTTCACGTCACCTAAAATATGATAGAGTTGATGAAGCACTAGAACAGTTACAAAAAGTTTTTTGGTTACTTCTTACACTTCTCTCTCTTAGTGCAATAGGGGGAATAATATTTTCTGAAGAAGTAATAATTTTACTATTTGAACATGGTGCATTTACAGCTGAAGATACTATAAAGAGTTCAACTGTATTGCAGATGTACCTAATTGGTCTAGTTCCATTTGGTATGGCAAAACTATTTTTACTATGGCTTTACGCTGATGGAAGAATCGCAAAAAGTGCGCTTATCGCTTCTATATCACTAGGTTTTAATATTGTTTTAGCACTGATTTTATTTTCACCACTTGGAGCATCTGGACTGGCACTTGCTGGAAGTTTAGGTGGAGTTGTTCTTTTTATTTTAAGTGTAAAGGAGTTTGGTAAAACCCGCTTTTTAGGTATAATTTCCGACAATAAAAAACTAATAATTTATCTATTAATTACATTCTCTACAACTATATTTTTCATTCTTATAAAGGACTCCGTACATGACTATCTACGATTCGGTTAAAAAAACAAAAGTCACATTTGAACCTCAAAGTGAAAATGAGGCACTTATATATATTTGTGGACCAACTGTTTACGATGATGCTCATTTAGGACATGCAAGGAGTGCTATAGCTTTTGATATGCTAAGAAGAGTTCTAAAGGTTGATGGTTACAATGTGACGTTTGTAAAAAACATAACCGACATCGATGATAAAATTTTAAAAAAGATGAGTGATGAGAGTCGTAGTCTTAAAGAGCTTACAGAATATTATAGTGCTTCGTACCACAAAGATATGGACGCTTTAAATGTAATTGCTCCTGACATTGAACCAAAAGCTACTCAATCATTAGATGCTATGAAAGAGTTAATAAACACTTTAATAGAAAAAGATTATGCCTATAAGACTAATGATGGAGATGTCTACTTTGATACATCAAAAGACAGTAACTATTTAAGCATTAGTAAACGATCGTTTGAGGATGAAACACAAAGTAGAATAACAGCTGTTGAGCAAAAAAGAAATAGTGCTGACTTTGCACTTTGGAAAAATTGTGACATGGATGAGACTGTATGTTTTGATTCTAACTTTGGAAGTGGTCGTCCAGGTTGGCACACCGAATGTTCTGCTATGATTGAAAAACATTTAGCAAAAGATGGAACTAAGTATGCGATAGATATTCATGGAGGCGGAGCGGATTTACTTTTTCCACACCATGAAAATGAAGCAGCACAGACTAGATGCGCAACTGATCATGAGCTAGCAAAATATTGGATGCATAATGGGTTTGTAACAATCAATGGTGAAAAAATGAGTAAATCTCTTGGAAATAGTTTTTTTCTAAAAGATGCACTAAAACACTATCAGGGTGAAGTCTTGCGCTACTATCTTTGTACAACTCATTATAGACAAGATTTAAGTTTTAATGAAGAAGATTTAATCAATAGTAAAAAAAGATTAGATAAAATATATAGACTTAAAAAACGTCTTGTAACTGTAAGTCCGGCTAAAAAAGCTGATGATAAATTTGTTCAAGATATGAAAAATGCAATGAATGACGATATGAATACATCTGTCGCACTTGCAACAATTGATGATATGATTTCAAATGCAAATGAAGCACTAGATTCAAACATCTCTAAAAATGATAAAAAAACTGTTGTTTCAAATTTAGAGTTTTTAGATGTACTTTTAGGTTTTGGTACACTCAATGCATTTGAGTATTTTCAATTTGGAATTGATAAAGAGTTAAAAGAGAATATAGAGCACTTAATAACAAAAAGAGACGATGCAAAGAAAAACAGAGATTATTCATTAGCAGATACTTTAAGAGATGAGTTAAAAGAGTTAAATATTACGATTATGGATACACCAAATGGAACAGTTTGGGAAAAATTATAATTGGTCGATATATATTTTGTGCGTGAAGGTGAGTTTATGAAAAAGGCTGAAAATGCAGACCATTCTTGAACCTCACACTCTCTTTCATACTTTAAGTATAGAGAGATTCGAACAACTAAGAGATTTGCCATTTATGATTGGTCCATCAATGGTTGATGCACTGCTTGAGAGATTTGACTGGCAGATGCAACAACTAAATATAATACTTCGTGAGAGTATTGATATTAGCGGTTATAGCGTAGGTTATGACCTAAACAATAACCTAATTCTTCAAAAAAATAGCGTATATGAAGAAGATAATCAACAAGCAAGCCTATGGTAGAACAATAGATTCAACAACTTCCAAGCCAAAGCCTCCAAGACTAACAAATTCAGTCCCCTTAGATGAGCTTATAAGTCTAATTTGACTAACTCCTAAACTCTTTAAAATCTGAGCGCCAACTCCATACTCTTTCATTTGAGCTTGATGATTCTCATGTGAATTTATAAATACAAGGACTCCACCATTTTGTTTAAGGTACTCAATAGATTCTAAAAGACTACTATAACGTTTATGGTTTGTAAATAGATCAAAGTCACTTCCAATATTATGAAATTTTACATTTTCAATAGAGTGTGCATTGTAAAAAACCATAGCATAGTGGTTGATATTCATATGATCTACAAATGTATGTTTTTTTACTTTTACCCCAAAAAACTCAGTAACTTCACTTGATAGCTCTTTAACCAATGATTCATTGCGCATACGATATTCAACAATATCTGAAATATATACAATTTTTAGATTATGTTCTTTAGCAAAAAGTTCTAAGTCATCCCTTCTTGCCATTTCTCCATTCTCTTTCATAATCTCACAAATTACAGCAGACTCTATTACACCACTGAGACGACATAAATCAACTGACCCCTCAGTATGTCCAGTACGGACAAGAGTACCACCCTCCTTTGCGATTAAAGGGAAGATATGTCCTGGTCTAACTAAATCATCAGGTGAACTAAGTGGACTACCTAAAAGTTTAATTGTCATATCTCTTTCTCCAGCAGAAATACCAGTAGTAGCATCTGCTGCATCAACAGAAACTGTAAACGCTGTCTCATAAGAAGAGTTATTTGAACTAACCATAGGTTCTAGCTCTAAACGTTTAGCAATTTCAGGGTTAACAGCAACGCAAATTAAACCTTTTGCATGTGTCGCCATAAAATTTACATATTCTGGAGTACTAAATGTAGATGCAAAAACAATGTCACCCTCATTTTCTCTATCTTCATCATCAATCAATACAACCATATTCCCACGTTTAATCTCTTCAATAGCCACTTGTGCACGCTGTATAGGCATAAATATTTCCTTTTTTGCAAGTTGCGCATTATATCCCAAAATAGCTTGACAAATTAGAAAAATTTTCCTATAATTCCGCCAACAAATGGAAGTTTCCATTGGGGTATCGCCAAGCGGTAAGGCACCGGTTTTTGGTACCGGTATTCCGAGGTTCGAATCCTCGTACCCCAGCCACTCCACATAACGCGGAATAGAGCAGTTCGGTAGCTCGTCGGGCTCATAACCCGAAGGTCACTGGTTCAAATCCAGTTTCCGCAACCAATTTAAACCCCTAAATTTCGGACTTAATGAGAACTTTCCTAAGCTTCTTTTGTGTACCCTATTTTCTTGTGTACCTTGTTTGTGTACCCTGTACCTAAAAGGTCAATATTTCTATCAATATTTAACTGTTCACCTTTAACATATTTTGCATAAGTCGTTAAAATCATTTGTGGATTTGAATGTCCTACTAACCTTGCTAAATCCATCAATTTTATCTTTCCACTATTGAGCATCTTTACTACAAATGTATGCCTAGTATCATATGTTCTATGCACTATATTTAATGACCTCAAATATCTATTTGCGTTCATAGAACTTATATCGCTAAAAGGTGTTCCATCTTCTTGTGAAAAAAGATAAATAGATTTTCGTTTTTTTGCTATTTCTAACTGAGCTTGTAAAAAATTAATAGCTCCATTAAAAATTGGAACTCTTCTTATTGAGAGTCTTGTTTTTGGAGACGTTGTATTGCCTTTACTTCTACTCTTATCAACATTAATAATCATCTCATGAAAATCAATATCGTTAATAGTCAATGCAATAATTTCACCTGAACGCATACCAGTATTAAATGCAATGCCAAAATAGTTTTTTAGCTGTTCACTTGCATTTAAAATTACTTTCTCTATCTCATCATCATTAAACGGTGAAATATCAGATTTTACATGTTTTGGTATTTTAACCTTTCCGTCAAACGGATTTGATTCAATTATTCCATCATAAATGGCAATGTTATATATACCTCTCATATCTGTAACATACTGTTTAAGCGTTTTTGGCTTTATCTCTTTAAAACTAAAAACCCAATCTCTTAGCTCTAAAATAGCAATTTTTTGGATGTCTCTATCACCAAAGATTTTGAGTATTTTTTTCACCCTACTTAATACTTCAAAGTAAGTTTTTAAATCCTCTTTTTCCCTTAGATAAACATCTGCAAAATCTTCAAACCTATTTTGAACACTTTCCTCTTTTTGAAAATCACTGCTTTCTATTTTTAATTCTAAAGCTGGAATAACTTTATCTTTCAAATACTCTCTATTTTCATGAGTATCTTCCATACCAGTAGCTTTAGTTTTTTCGACTCCTTCAATAAGGTATCGAATAGAAAGTAGTTTTTTCCCACTACTTGTTTTTCGGCTCTTTATGTGCGCCATTTTGTACCTTTGGGTACCCTCGCAACGTGTCATTTTAACAAATTATCTACGAGGTCGTCAATTTTTTCTTCTTCTTTATTTTTTGTGTACAGAATTTTCTCTATTGCACGTATGTTAAACCTTTTTCCTTTCATGAAAGGAAATACTCCATAATGAACACCTTGTTCTAAATCACCTGACTTAATGGCATCATTTAGCGATGATGCTGATATTCCAAAATAGTATGCTGTAGCAGAGAGTGATGCCCATATCTGTTTCAACTTATTTTCCTATTCTTTTTTTAAATTTTCTAGTTCAATATTCATATCAAGCCTTAGAAAACATCATTTTCATTAGGAGCTAAACCACGTTCTGTAAGTTCAATCTGAAAAGCTTCCATCTCTAACTTGATACTTTTGATATTATAATCATCGCCACCATTTAGTAGCAGTCTTTCAAGCTTTTCACCTAAAATAGAAATTCTGTTTCTTAGTTGTTCACGTGTAAACTTCTTAGCCTCATTTATAAATACATCAAACTGATTTGCTTCATTGATAGTAATATCATCACCCTCACATTTTGCAAAATAAACTTTTATTGCGTATCTCTCTCTTGCTTGAATAAGACAATCAGTTACATAAGAGATTGTAGGGTTATGACCATGAACCATTAATCTAACTAACTGTTTTACAATTTTTGGTTGAATGTCTTCTAATGTTACTAGATAAGAAATAGTTTCTATTTTATGCAGTGGTGTCTCTATCTGTAAAAACTCATCTAGTTTGTAGCTTTGTTTTATATGTTCCCATATTGGAAGCGTTATAGCTTTATTTCTGTTTCTACTTTGGAGCTGTTCTTGGCTTATTGAGTTGATATCAATAAGGCGAATAGAATCCATTGCATGATGAAACAAAGTTACACTTCTTTTTAGTACATCTTCGATTGTATCAATTCCATACTGTTTTAAAAACTCACGGTGTAGTTCAAATTCAACATTAAAGATTGGTTCTTCTAAGTCAAGACCATTAATTGCAAAGTAGTTAAGCATAAGCTCTTTCTTACTAGACTTTGCGAGTTCTGCTAGTTTGTCATAGACTCTTAATTTAAATGGACTTTTACCTATTGTAATAGTCTCACGTTTTCTAATTTTGCCATGAGTCCTTATTATTTCATCATAGCTTTGTTTTTTACTAACCCACATATCCTCAGTTACATGTTTAAAGTCATGTTGAACGAATGAGTTTAAATCAACTCTTGTAATTGGATAGTATCCAGTAGAAATATCTTTAATGATTTTTTCATTAACATACTCAATCATTGATTTTAAACCAATGGTATAAATTCCAACAGCGTTAAATTGAACTCTGATGTTATGTAGATTCTTGTTTTTATCTCTATCTTTAAATGCCAAACGCACATACTCACTGCTGAACCAATGAAAACCATCTCTTCCCATTCCATTGTAAGCGAACTCTATATTATTGATTTTAACAGCTATTTCTCCATCTTGATACTGATAATCAAGCATCATGAAGTATCTTTCTTTTTCTTCTATTTGATTTAGAAGTTCTAGAAAGAAAAGTTCATAATTGCTATTAGATTCTGCAAAGTAATAAAATGCGTCTATTCCTGAAACTGTTTTAATATTTGAGCTAGAAAGCTCATTTGAATTTTCATTCATTAATTCATACCTTTTTATGTATGTAAGGGGGTGTTACTATAGCCCCCTTAGTAAAAAGTTGTGAAAAAAAGGCAAAACGATACTCCAGAAGAGCCACTGTTTATCTTTTTAGCACAACAACTATTTTTTAATTATTGTTAATATTTTTGTTTTCAAAATGTGATTTATAGAAAAGAGTGAAGATGAACTTTTATAAGGCTCGCAAGCTTCCTTGCAAACCTGACAAAAGACCCATCTTTCACTTAGATTCCAAAGAATGTACAATTACCGAAGTAGCTGACATCAACTTCTATTTTTTTATTAATAGAATCTTTGTGTCTTAAGTAGACTTCATTGTTGACACTTAGGTCAATTAGCTCTTTTTTTATTGAGCCATTTTTCATTTGTTTCTCAACTAGGAGTTGGAACTTATTTTTTGGTGGTGTTGTTACACCAGTATCTTTATTTGTATACTCGTCTGTCTTATATAAATTGAGTAGCATTGCGTTTAACTTTAACATTTGGGTTAATCCTTTTTTTTGATTAACCAATCGCGATTGATTATATTTTATTGTTTAAACAGTGAGAGTATTGCAGATATTTATTTTTATGTCAGGAGGAATATTTTGGATTTGTGCGAAAAAGTTCCGCTGGATATTTTTGTAAATATTGAATATGGGAACTTCCCATAAAAGATTCAAAAAATAGGTTAAATGTATTTGTATCAAGTGAAAAAAAACCTTGCATCTCTTTATGCAATCTATTTTTTACAAATTCTTTTTCTTCAATTTTTAAGTTTGATTTTTTAGAAGCACTAAAAATTGGTAAAAAACCAAGAGAAGAAGTAATTTGTATATTTTTATTTAATTCATGAGTATTGAAATTTTCTTTGAATAACTTATAGACTATATTATTTGCAAACACTTCCGATTCTTTAATTGAAAAATTCATAAATTTTACTAATTCAAAATATAGTAAAATTCCAAAGCTTTTAATAACTTTAGAAATTGAAGTTTTTTGCATCAAGAAAAACTTTAATTCAGACATTAACAATTTATCTTTTTCATCATTAGAATTTAAAATTCCAACTTTATCTAAATCAATTGTTAAGAGCATATGAGTATAAAATTTAGTTAATGTTCTATTTTTTATGTATAAAGCTGTGAAGCAACGTCTAAATCGTGATTGTCCTTTTTCTATAATTTTTCTATAACCAATCAAATTATTTTTATAGTGCTTGTTAAAACTCTTTACCTCTTTTATATCACTTTGAATTTCTGAAAAACCTGATGGATAATCTTTAGTGCTATTAAGTAAAGTTTGAGCCATAAAAGTATGATGTATTAGGGATAATACTTTATACAGCTCTAAATATAAAAAATCATTTTCATAAAAAACTACTTTGTCTTTCTTTATAATTTTTATAAATTCTTCAATTAAAGGTGAAACTCTTTTATAATCAAAATCTTTATGATGTTTTGTATAAACTGATATGGTGTTTTTAATATAAGTATTTTTATTTGCTAGATTAACTCCAGTTGCTAGTTTGAAGTTTTCTATGTGATAATCAAAATTGTATTCACTAGATAACGAATCTAATAATGATGTTACTTTTAGTGCAAGTTCTTGTTTATCCATTTACGATAACTATTGACGCACAATAAAAAGAAATTAACTTAATTTTAATAAATATCATAAATTTAAATCGACAATTTTATAAAAAATTTAAAAAGTTATATGAAAGTCTTTAAATTATTTTGTAAGTATTCATTTACATAACGACAGAACTGAAAGACAAGTGGCGAAACGACTTGGCAGTTTGGTCTTTAAATTTTATTTATACGAGATTTAAAAGCTCGATATTTTCGCTCTATTAACTTGTTCTTTTTCTGTGTTTTGTTAGAAGATGCTTATTTGGTCTTATTAGTATCTAATTGATAAATATCCATAGAAGCACTCATGATAAATTTTAATAAAATATATGCTTTTATATTATCATCTTTATATTTAAATAAATCACCATCCATTTTTAATTCTGGTGCTGCATATGTACGAAAACTAGCAATAGAAAATGGATAGTTTTTATCTTCATATGTATAATTTTTCCAACTTAATATTAATTTTGGGATTTCTGATAATTTTTGTTCAAGCTTTTTTGTTGTTCCCAAATTAAGTATATCTCTAAAATTCTTATTAAAATCATTTTCAAGACCATTAATTAAGGGTAAACTGAAATTAATAAGTTTAAAATATAATTTATTTTCATAATTTATAAATTCTGTTAAATCAGTCTCAGATGTTTTTAATATTTTTTGCATTAATTCGTTACTTGCTTTTGGAACTTTATTTGGGTTTTCTTTATAAAGAATTTTAGCAATATTATCTCGTAACGACTCACTACTTTTTTGATAAAGCCAAATTAATTGTAAGTCTCCTTGTGTAATTGTAGAAATATTTTCTGTTGAATTAATAAATTTATCATATGAATACCTTTCAATCTTTTCTTGATATAATTCAAATTGATTTATTGCCTTATTAAATTTTTCAAATGTTTGTTTATATTCATTTGGTGTAGCACCATAATTATTTCTTAATAAATTGGCTATATCTTGATATGAATTATGTATATTTTTAAAATGATTTGAACCCTCTTCATATAATTTTTTGTGTTTAGATACAATGTACTTTTCATTTTCAATATTTTTATTAAAATATTGAGTTTGTATAATCCACCATATTGCTCCTATAAAAATTAATATTGTACCAGCAATTATATCTTTTCTAATTTCTAGTGAGTTTGTTTTCTTTTGTGCCATTTATTTTCCTATATTCTTATAACGGTTGAAGATAGCCAATAAGTCGCCGCTAGGCTACTTATTGGCTACTCTGTTTTGTTAAGAGACATTGAGTTCTTCTGATATAGATTCCGCATTGGCTTCAACAAGTGAAGTCTCTTTATTTAACATATCAAGTAAACTAGGGTACTTGTCCATGTGTTCTGTACTAATGATTGGTGTTTGTTCTCCATTTTTTTGTTTGTTAACAAGTTCTTTCATGCCTTCAGCCATCCAGTATGTAAATGAAGCATGTGCATTTAATAATTTTGAATGTGATTTTTTCAATTCAGGAAAATATAATTTTTGAAGCATAGTTGCTTTACTCATTGCATGACTATCTACATGTTCTTTAGTCTTAAAATATTGATTATTCATGTCTTTTGATAAACTTTCTTGAGCTATATAAACGTATTGAAGGTATTCTTCTAGTTTATTTCTTTTAATTGTTTCAATTTGCTGTTTACGCCATACTTGATGTTCAATATCATTTTTAATTTTTTCGGTAATCTTTGTAGTTGAAGCTAGTTGAGATTTAATCTCATCAATATCTGCTTTTGTAGCTAAGTTTTCACCTCTTTTTTTCGCATAACTATTAACAAAGTTACCTACATAACTGCCAATAAAACTTAATAATATTATCAACACATAAAATTGCCAATTATTTAGAGTCTCTTCATTTGCGATTGCTTTTGCTAATTCTGATATTTGTTCTTTATTGATGTTTTGTCCCTTAACTGTTTAATATCAAGCATTTTATAGAAATAAGCCTAAATAATAAGAAATATATTACATTTTAAATGTAAGTATATTTTTAATATAATGATATTTTGTGTAATTACCCGTATTTTTTACCAATAATTTGATTATTGTCATAATATTTTTAAGTATTACTATTTGTGTGTATTTTAATATCATTGCATAATGCTCTGATATTTGTACAAAAATACAATAAAAACGCAAATTGCTTTGCTATTTCAAGATAAGTAATTATGAGGAAAAGAGTAAATATGAATTTTATATAAAGCTTTACTAGAAGCTGTTATTTAAGTGTTTTGTAGTTATTCATATCCTATGAGATAGAATTTTCCATTAAACTCGATTTGATAAATATTTTCCTATGATATAGACTGCATTACAAGTATTGTTATTGCTACTATTTAAATTATATTTACTTTTTTTATCTTTTGCGTCAATTGCAAAAGTACCAATAATATCGTAGTTTTTTTTCAATAATTCATATTCAAACTTTTTAAGCTCTGCATGTTTATTTTGTTCTTTGTCCCAATAAGGTGTAAAAAATACCAATCCCAGACCATTATCAATTTCATTATGCAACATTGAATTTTTACAATCTGCTGTAGCATTTTCCAACATGTTTTCGATAGCTTTTTCAAAATTAGAAAAAATTTTAACTTTAGTATTAAAATGCAACCATTCATGTTTTGCTTCAATTAAATATTCTATTTCATCAACTGAAAAATATAAATCAATCCTTCCATATTTTTCATCTTTACCCTTTATTGCACTATATTCTTCTAAAGCATATCCACCAACTTTCCAAATTGCTCCAGCCAAGCAACTTACATTAGCACGTTCATTGTACCAATAAAGACTGTCTGTAAAACTGTAATCTTCTAAGTAATCTCTATTTATTTTTTGCCATTGCTTTATAATATGCTTCCATATCTTTGTCTCATTTAATTCAGAATTAATTTTAATATCAGTTCTAAATCCAATCATTATGAACGCTCTCCAAGAAAACTATTTAATATCAAATATTATCTAAAATTAGCGATATAAATATTTAAACAAAGCTTTGATAAAGGCTACTATTTAAATGTTTTTAATTATTCTTATTCCAAAAAATGGAATTTTATATTCAAACAAAGATGCTAAAAAACAAAATTTCTTAAAGTACAACACAATAAAAAGTTCATTGTTGCGAGGGTACATAATTTCTTAAACCCCTATATTTGGGTATCTAAATTCAACTCATAACCCGAAGGTCACTGGTTCAAATCCAGTTTCCGCAACCAATTTAAACCCCTAAATTTTGGTCTTCAGAAGCACTTTTAACAAATTCACAAGAAACCAACTTAAAACAATTTAACTACAAACTATTTTTAGAAAATATCCAAATCTAGTATAGGCGCAATTAATTTTTTTTTGCAATATAATCGTATTAAAAAAGTATAAGTTTGACCTTTTTTTCGTGCCATTTTTATCTCCATTTTTATTGTTAATATTTTAACATTTAGGAAATAAACCTTACTGAATTGTTGTCTTAGATTTTAGGGGCATTATATTTTAGTTAATATGTTAAAATATCACCAAGAAAGTACAGAGGAGATGTCATGCAAATAGCTGTAAATATAAAAAATGATTCTATAGCTGAAAAAGTGTTATGGATGCTAGAACATTTTAAAAATGATGGCGTTGAAATTCTAAAGTTAAGTGCCAAAAACGAAAAAGAAGTACTAGGTAACTTCAAAGAGGGATTAAAAGAAGTCAAAGCTATTCGAGATGGTACACTAAAGTCACGACCTGTTGCAGACCTTTTAAATGAACTATAAAATTGAGACTACTCCACGATTCGATAAAGATGTTAAAAAATTAAACAAACGCTTCCCTAAACTCAAAGATGATTTAAACGAATTAATCAAAAATCTCTCTGACGAACCTGAGCTTGGCACGCATTTGGAAGGTGGTATTTTTAAAATACGCTTGAAGAACTCATCTATACCAACTGGAAAAAGTGGTGGATTTAGAGTTATTACATACTATGTAAAAGATGACATTCTATTTCTTGTAACAATGTATTCAAAAAATGACACAGATACAATTTTAACTGACAAACTCAAAGAAATTATCCAAACTGAAATATAAAAATTTTAGAGCCTAACGCCCTATCGATTGTTCCTCATCCACGACTTATTTCATAAGCTTTCGCGGTGAGCTATGAATAAAGCCCTTTCACAAACTCTCTTCCACTGTCAGGTGCCAATTTCGCATATCTTAAAGTCATATTTATATCTTTATTGTCAAGGGCGGAGTTAAATTCAGCAGTTTTTCGTAAAAAACCTTACTGAATTGTTGTACTAGATTTTAGAGGCATTATAGATTTAGCTTAGTTGTATAGCTCTTGCAAGTACATTAATACATGAATCCAAATAACCAAAGAGGAATTTTATTTCCAGCTCCAATTTCAATATCATCTGCAACTATGTAGCCATCTTTTACATTTCTAATCTGTTGTAAACTTTTATCTTTGCCACCAACTTCAAAGGTATATTTATCATTAAGTATAAAGTCACCACTCTTTGGATAGTTTATACTATGTTCATAAGATACCTGTGATACAAAAAAAGTCTCTCTAATTGTTCCTACCTTTGGACTATCACAAAAGATTGAGAATAGATTTGTATTATCAAGATATAATTTTTCTGGTTTTGAGATAATACTTACACCACTTGATTTCGCTCCTAGTATTCTTATTAGCCCTGCTGCTTGCAATATTCCTAAATATTTATATAGTGTTCTTTGATTAAGTTCAACCGCACCACAAAGTTTTGATATATTAATGTCATATGGTTCACTTTGACAAAGCATGATCATCATCTTCTTTAATGAATTAATTTTATCGTGATCAATTGCATAAATCATAGGAAGGTCTGTTTCTAATATTTGCATAGAGGCACTTAAAAGTTTTTGGATATAGCTATTCTTACTAGTAGTATAAAATGGATATGCTCCACCTTTTAAGTACTTCTCAAAATATATAAATGGTTTTACTTTACTTAAAATATCTATTGATATAGTGCTATGACTTTGTAATATGTCATCCAAAGAAAAAGTTTCAAACTCTATATTTGTTTCTAATTCTAAGAACTCTCTAAAAGATAGTACTGGCAATTTATAAATAATAGCACGTCTACTTAAGTCAGCTTTTGCATTATCTATTGCAACTGCATTAGAACCTGTGAAAACAACTTTTAATGCAAAGAAGCTATCATAAATAAGTTTTAAATCTATTTCAAAATTTTTTATTTTATGTATTTCATCAATAATTAAAACCTCTCCACCTCTTTTTTGAAACTCATCAGCAATTGAAAACAAACCAAGCTCAACTACTCCTGGATGATCTGCCATAACATAGAGTATTTTTTTATCTTTATAAATTTCATGAAGATATTGAAGTAAAATTGTTGTCTTACCCACACCACGAGATCCTAAAACACCAATTAACCTTTCATTAAAATCTATTCTAGAAAAAAGAAATCTTTTGTATCTTGGAATATCTTGCGATAAAATCTGATTTGAAAGTAGTTGTAGTTGCTCTATCATTTTTATTCCAATACCAATTTATGTTTGTATATTTTGTATTATAATACAAATAATTTAAATTTTCAATTATATTTAGATACAATTACTTCAATAATTAATGTTATATTTTAAAATTTATCTTAAATCATTTACTAATAATTAGCTTTTTTAGGAAATGTTTTATTGAAAGTCTTTAACATTTATTCCCACCTATTTCCCACCTGAGAGTAATAAAGATGAGTAACAGTGAAGAGAACTGACAAGTTAGTAAAGTCCATACAAAGCCTGAAAGATGGTATTTGATTAAACTTTGGTAGAAATGAGGAAATATAATAAATGTTTAAAATACAGCTCATAACCCGAAGGTCACTGGTTCAAATCCAGTTTCCGCAACCAATTCAAATCACAAATTTCAAACTTCATAAGCACTTTAAGATTTACCTATAGGAACACTTGCCTAAAAAATGGCTAAATAGTATTTTTTAATTGGCGAATTAATTGAAACTTGTATGCTTAAGTTGTAGCTCCTTGGAAACTAAGTCAATATGTAAAAGCAAATTATAATACTCACCCTTATAAGAAAGAGGTACTTTTGTTTGTTCTTGAACTTCTCTCTTTAATTCATATAATTCTTTAATATGTTCATGAATCTCTTCTTGCGTCAATATTTTAGTATACTCAAGAGATTCTAAACGTTTATACCATTTGTATATTTTTGAACGTATAGTCCAAGTGTATAAGGGTAGTATTCCTTTAAATAAAGGAAATAATAAAGTTAAAAGAGGGATAATAAGAAGCTTTAATCTATCAATATGCGATGCAATCCAAAAAGGAAAAATACTCTCAAGCCAACTATCTCCATTTGTTAAATAATTTTGAGCTTCATCATTTATGAGAGTATCAAGATTCATTAATGAAGGAAATTGTTTAGCATTTTCAAATATGGACTCAGAGGTATGTACTTTTTTTATTTGTTTTAAAAAGATTCTAATAAGTTCATCATTTAAACCTTTTTTGCATACTAAATTTGCTGTTGTTGCCAAAAGATTTTTATCTTCAGAGGGGAGATTTTTATATAAGTCTATTGTTCCTTCATAAAGTGTAACCGAGAGAAGAAAATTATATTTTTGATTATACGCTTTCACTCTTTTTAAGTTCAATAATTCCACACTAGGGTCACTTAATAATTCAGATACAGATTGAGACTTTGGAGAACTAACCAAAAACATTGCATCTATTTCTCCGCGCAATAGTTTCTCTTTTGATTCTTCAGATGAGAGCATCATAAGGTCAGTATTGTCAGTTGTAATTCCATTGTCTATGAGCATCTGAATTGCTAAATATTGTGTTCCACTTCCAATGCTCCCAATAGATATTTTTTTACCTATAAGTTCTACTATATACTCTATTGTATAACCAGCATTTTTATAAAATATCCATAAAGGTTCATAATAAATACTCGCCAATGATTCCACATTAGTATTCTCATTAGAATCAATCACGCCTGCTTGGACAAAGGCAATATCTGCTTTTTGTGAGCTTATGAGGCCTAAATTTTCGACAGAACCTGACGTAGAAAGAATATTAAGTTTTACATTTTCTTTCGCTAATAATTTTTTATATTTTAAAGCTACTTTATAATAATTACTATTTTTAGAACCTGTTGCAATTGTAAGTTCTTTTTTTGGAGCAGGTTCTATAAAAATAGAAGTAATATAGAACATCAGTACAGCTGCTAAAATAGATGGAAATATAACTTTAAACATCATTTGGAAAACTGACATTTAGACTACCTTGCAAATATATTTTTATGTATTATATCCTCATAAGTTGTTTTAAACCTCTTAATACCCATTTAAAACAAATTAATCTTCAAACCTGCACTATTTCGTGTTAATTCAGTAGACTTCTTGCAAAACTCTAGTCATTTTTTACTTAAATTCTAGCCAGTATGACAATCACAAATGGTACAGGTTTCACTGGTGCACCAGCAGCAATAAATATTTCCATAAAAGCTATTGCAATCTCTTTTATTTGTACTTCAGTATATTCATGTTCAAACGATTCGTTGAGGATTTCCATAATTTTATCAACAGCTAAGTCAATACGTTCATTATCAATTTCAGAAAAGCCTAATCCCTTATCCCATGAACAACAGTGTGGAAAAATATGAAATGTTTTTGTGATAGTATCATCATCTATATCTTCAAGGAGTTTATATTTTCGGATAAATTCTATTATTGGGTTTAGTTTACAGACCATAGTGTTCCTTTTTTTGTTTATATTTGATGTAGTGCATTTATCATTCATGATTTATATTAAATGAAAAATGATTTTTTATCTCTAAGATTTAAAGTAAAAGTTTAGTCAATAATAATTGAAATATGACCAAAATTTAAAAACCTTGATAAATAAGTAAATGAAGCGCTAAAGTGATAAAGATTATCGCTGTAATTATATGTAAAGCTTTATGAATTAGTAATGATGAATTTATATGAGAGGCGATAAAAGAACTCAGGAGTGCAATTCCTCCAAAAACAACAATAGTTGCAGTAATAAATATTAACCCAAGTAAAATTATTTGATATGCAACGTTACCACTATTTTCGTCTATAAACTGAGGGAAAAATGCCAAAAAAAATATTACAACTTTAGGGTTAGTGACATTCATAATTATACCACGCTTATATAGCTTCAAATTACTTAAAGTATTAGACTGTTGCAGATGGACTGGTTTTATTGACTTAAATGACATCCATGCAAGATAAAGTAAGTAAACTGCACCAAGGATAGTTAAAATCTTGTACATTAAAGGTAATGCTACAATAACTGCAGAGAGGCCTAAAGCTACAGAAAGAGTATGAATAACTAAACCACAACATAATCCAAAAATCACCATAAATCCAGATTTTTTCCCATTTATAACAGATTGACTAAGAACATATACATTATCTGGACCAGGTACAGCAGCAAGAAGAAGTGAAGCTGAAAAAAAAGCCATTATTGTCTCATATGTTAACATGTAAATTCTAGATTTTCTCCTGCATTGACTAAGTACAACTACTCTATATAATTGATAAGTGTTCTTACACCAAAGCCACTTCCACCTGCAGGATTATGTCCCCAAGCCTTCTCAACAAATGCTGGACCTGCAATATCCCAATGTACATATTTTTTAATATTTTTCTTCTCTATAGCATTTGTTAAAAATAGACCAGCTTTCTGACAGCCCATACCTCTTGAACCAGTATTAGAAATATCTGCCAAATCATCTTTTATAGCATCTAACATGTATTTATGGAAAGCGGCATCCATAAAAATCTCACCTGCTTTGGTTCCAGCTTTTTGAACCTTTCTTTTGAGTTTATCATTGAAACTAACTAAACCAGCAGCTTCATCACCAAATTGAAAAACTGCGGCACCAGTGAGTGTTGCTAAGGTATGAATAGTTGTAATATCATTATTTTGCTCTTGTGCCAGACAAAGGTTATCAAATAGGACCAATCTTCCCTCTGCATCTGTATTTTTTATGTGGATTGTTTTTCCATTCATGGCGGTTAAAACATCATCAGGCTTATAAGCATCACCACCAACCATATTCTCTGCAATACCCATGTAAATAGTTATTTTTGATTTGCTCCCTCTCTGAGAAATATATTTCATAAAGCCCCAAACAGTCATTGCACCAGCTTTGTCTGCTTTCATTGTTGTCATCGAAGTTGAAGGTTTTAGTGACAGCCCTCCACTATCATAAGTTAAACCTTTGCCTATAAATATGTGGTGCTCCTTATATTTTTTAGGTGTATATGTAAGTTTAATCGTCTTTGCTTCATGTCTTGAGGCTCTGTTTACTGCAAGGTGAGCATTCATTCCTTTTTTCTTTAAAAATTTCTCATCAAAAATATCAACTTTTACATCAGTAGATTTAAACATTTTAATAATAGCTTTTTCAATTGAACCTATATAAGCATCTTCTGGTGTAGTATTGACCCAATCTCTTGTGTGGTATTGTGCTTTTGCTTTGGCAATTGCTTTATTTAATCTATTTTTGATATCTGATTTTGATGTAAGTGTAATGGTTTTAAGTTTTGATAGTTTCTTTTTCGATTTATACTTATCAAAATTGTAAGCACCAAGTTGCAACCCTTCAATAAATTCAGCACAATCTTTAGGAACATTCATTGTAGCTGAAGGAACTTTCATTGAAATTAGTTTTTGGGTTATTTTCATACCAAGAACTCTCCAATCATCTAAATCTTTTTTAATTCCCTCAATACCTACATATAGTGTGTCACCAGAGAGTACCATTTGATTTTTCTTAGATTGAAAACCTGATCGTTTAACAGTTTTATCTTTGACAGTTTTAAGCTCTTTTGAGGAGAGAAACTTAACGGTAATAACACCATTAGGTTTTTTAGAATATTTAATTTGCATACAGGACCTTTAAAATAGACTGATAATAGTAAAAAATAATAAATAGGTTTATTACACATACGAGTTATTTAAAATATCTCATCGTATTTGTAACTCTTTAAAAACCATACATTTTTTATATCAACATTACTTAGCATATTATCTTAAGACGAGTATAAAGCATTAACATATATGATTGAAAAATAGGCATTAAAAACAATCTCTCTTAAAAAGCTTTACCTTAAATGTTTGACTTTATTTTTAATAAGCTTAAATTACCAAGAGCAAACTCTATTTTTTCCTAATTTTTTTGCTTGATAAAGTGCTTTATCGGCAGATTCAAAAATCTCTTTAAATGTTTGGGATTCTTCTTTAGGTATGCTTGCCCCAAATGATGCAGTAACATTTTTCACAGTAGTAAAAGTAAACTTTTCTATCTCTATTCGAATTTTATCAGCAATTGTTTCTACTGTATTCAAGTTATTTGCATAAATTATTAGCACAAATTCTTCACCGCCCCAGCGTGCAAAAATATCATGGTCTCGTATATTTTTTTTGACTATAGATGAAAGTTCCTTCAGTACAGCATCTCCTACACTATGTCCATATGTATCATTAATGTTTTTAAAATTATCTATATCTATTATTACTAAGCCTAGACCATTCTTAAAAAAATTTCTATTATTCAATTTATCTGTGAGGGCACGTCGATTTAGTGCCTTTGTAAGTGGATCAATTTCTGCTCTGTTTTTTAGTTTCTGGTTACTAACTTTTAATTCTATTTGTTTTTCCCTAAGTATCGCTAAAAGATAATTGAAAAATTTCGCAACAAGCCCAACTTCTGTATACTTCTCTTCATATATTTTTGTTTTTATGTTACCTGTTTTCATAATTTTAACAATACTCTCAATAGTTTGAACCCAAGGTAACCTTGCTTGATGCTCGCCTACATTTAGTCCGATTACTTCATGTTTTTTGGATACCCTTAGAAGATTAATTTTGTAAAGAAAATAGAATAAAATTATTCCAAAAATAAACGCAAAAATAAACGCAGTAACAACACCAACCAATTGAATAGAAATAAACTCTAATCTTGTAAGATTATCTGGAACTTTGGCGAATATTCCAACAGATAAAGTACCCCAAGCACCAACAAAACCATGAATACCTACAACACTAAGTGGGTCATCAATTTTATATTTGTGTAAAAGTAGTTGATCAAATGCAAACATAATAAATGGTGAAACAAATCCTACAAATGCTGATGTAGCTACATCAAATTGATTACATCCAGCAGTGATACCAACAAGTCCAGCAATAATACCAAAGCTAAATATTTCAATACCAACCTTTTTTTTATATACCAAGGTAATCAACCATGCACCTAACCCTCCAAATGCAGCGGCAATTAGTGTGTTTAATAATATAGATGTTGCTAATAGGTTAAACTGTAGCAAACTTCCTGCATTAAACCCAAACCATGAAACAAATAGTATAAATGTTCCAAAAACTATAAAATTATGATTACTTGGAGGAAAATATGTTACTTTATCATTTCTAAATTTTCCAAGACGTGCTCCTAAAACTAATGCACCTGCTAAACCTACCCAAGCTCCAATTGAATGAACAACAGTACTTCCTGCAAAATCAACAAATCCAATTTTATTTAACCATCCATGTTCAGACCAAGCCCAGTGACCAAAAATTGGGTATATAAGGGATGTAACTACAATTGCTACGATAATGTAGCCATGAAATTTAATTCTTTCAGCCACTGCGCCAGAAATAATTGTTGTTGCAGTAGCTGCAAACATTGCTTGAAAAAAGAAGATTGCATTTTGTTCTAAATTTTTACCATCTATAAAGAAATCACTATATCCAAATAATCCATTTACATCTGAACCAAACATAAGTCCAAATCCAATCATCCAAAAAAATATAATACCAAATACTGTATCTATAAGGTTTTTCATAGCCACATTAATTGTATTTTTGGACCTGACTGTTCCGGTCTCTATTAAAGCAAATCCAAACTGCATTAAAAAAACTAAAAATGCGCTTAACAAAATCCATAAAATATCAATATTTTGCATGATTAAACCACCTAATCATTATCATATCATATAAAAATTATTTTAAATACTAATATCATGTATAATATTTAATCAATTTTCTCTCATTTTAAACTTTAATAATCAGTGTTGCACTCTCAAAAATATTTTAAAACTAGGTTGAAGTTCAATATCATCAACATCCATGCTAATAGTGCTATCAGTTGCAATATTTGCAATAATCTCTACTTTTTTGTCACAATTTGTCATGTACACTAGTGAATCGTAGTAATTTTCATCAATTGCAAGATCTAAACCACTTTTAATTATATAGTTACTCAAGATAGTTGATGATGCAAATCCGTTTGTTGTTAATTTATTTAAAAAATTAGCATAAGGTAAACAGGTTATTTCCCAGTGTAAACAGTCAAGATTTGAACGACTGATTCCCATATTTTTAAATTGGATAAATTGGTATTGCTGTAGTACTCTTAGATCATCTATTGTAAGTTCTTGCGATTCATATTGATACTTAAGTGTTAAAAAAGTGCAAAGCATATCGTCTCCATACAAGTAACATATGCATAATTGGTACTACTAATTTGTAAATTTCTTTTAAACGAGCTCTTTCAAAACTTCTTATAGCCCACAACAACTATTTTTTCTAAAGAAGAAGCAATCATTAAATTAAAATTTCGTATTTGAACTGATTTTTTACCATTCTTCTTCATATTTTTAGTTAATTTACACACATATTATCTATTAGGCTAAAGGATGTGCATTACTGCTATATAGAACGGAATTTTATCTCTTTGTGTCATTTCACTAAATTCCTCACATAATTGATTGATGATTGATGAAACGATAAAGTAATAATCATTGAATACTGAGCTGTCAAGATCAAGCATTGTAACAATTTCATGACAAGCTAGTCTCTCGTCATCATTCTCTTCTGAGCAGACCATCCATTTTTTATTTGGTTCAGAAACAAAAAGATAGCCATAATCATCAATTTGAAAATAATACTCTTCTATTTTTTCGTTTGGAACCCAGAAGATTCTTCGTTTCCAAAGAGATTGTTGTACCTCTTTTAAAGAAATGATATACTCTTTTTCGCCATGATTTGACATTAAATCTCCTACGTTTTAAATCTACAAACAAGCTGCAATAAATACTCTTTTGCTTTACTGATTTTTACAAAATATTCGTGGCTACCACCGACATCTGGATGAGCTTGTTTCGCAATTTTCTTAAATGCTGCCTTTATTTGAGAAACTTTCAGTATCTCTTCTTGAGGTAACTCAAGTAATACTCTTTGGGCTTTCTCCTCAGACATATTCCCTTGTTGTCGAATTTTGTTTTTTCTGTGTAATTCTTGGAAAGTTTTTTCACGTATTATACGTTGACGTTTAAAAGATTCTTCACGAAATAGTTGTTGGTCTTTATTCCAATGCTCTCTCGACATTACAATGCACTTGGCAAAATGGATTTTCCCATTACATTCAAGGTCATCCATGCTAAAAGGTCCGACTATATCATACGGCTCTTCAAGCCATGCTTCTCTTCCATTTTTACTACTCTCTACTCGATCAATCATCACAAAATCACGGATACCTAAACTGCTATTCCAAATAATCCACTGCTTGTCTATCCAGACTTCTTCATCCATTACAGAACTCCTTTTTTGTATACTATCTGGACAATAATTAATGCTATTTCCAAAACTATCCTCTGCGTGCAGCCTTTTTTGTAGCTTTTTCTGCTATAAACTGATCTATATCAATCACCTTTATTTGCTCAATTAAGTCAATCAATTCCTCCTGAGATAATAAACCTGGTTTTTTGAAGACAACTGTATTACTTTTCATAAGTACTGTAGTTGGAAGTGTTTGAATGAAGAAGTGGTCTGAAATCCCAATTTCCTCTTCTGTATCAAGTTTTGCAAACATTATCTCAGGATATATTTGTGATACTTTTTGAAATATAAGAGCATACTGTTTACATGGAACACACCACTGTGCCCAAAAATCGATAATTATTATTTCATTATATTGAATAGTTTTATCGTAATTATCTTTTGTCAATGTGAACATACTTTATAACATCCTCTTCATTAAAGTCTAATAGTAATATTTTGCGCTAAAAGAGTATATGCATAAAATATTCTTAATGTTATTAATTATGGATAGGACGGATTTGAAATATCAAATGTAATAGTGAATATGATTCTGTTGGCGAGTGCTTGTTAAGTGATGGGAAAAAAATTTGATTTATTAAATATTAAAAAGTGTCAGCAACTTTTTCCTCAATAGTTGAAGCGTTGATGGAGTGCATTTAGCCCAAGAAAATTACTTGAGCTAAGTACTTATTACTTAATCATATCTCTATGTTTTTCTATATATTAATTTATAGATATAACGGTAGTTGTCCTAGCGACAGAATTGTCTATTCCTTTTTCATATATAGATACATTCATTCCATTGGTAATAGTTTCTGAAGTAAAAACAAGTGTAAAACTTGAAGAATTTGGTGTTAACGTAGTGCCACTGCTTTCACAAGTAGCTACAACAGTATTTTTTGATAGATGTACCCATTTCCCAGAGCAACTATAATCAGCTCCACTTTCATTGTAGTTTCCATCCTTACCAAAAATCATAGTTGAATTATCGCTAGGGTCAATAACAATCGTTTTACCAGATACAAATGAAGTTGCAGAAGATATACCTAAAGTAATAGAACGACCATCACTACTTATAGTAATATTATTAAATATCTTTTCAACATTTCCGCCACTAATCGGAGTCCATGTAAAGTCTCTTAAACTATGTTCCCAAAGAGTTACACTATCAGCATCTTCACCTTTTCTAGTATCTGCGATAAATACTCTCCCAGATTTAGTCATCCAGAAAAACCACTTTATTTGATTTGTTCCTACAAGTTCACTTATGTAATCTTGCTTCTTAACTTCAGTAAGTCTAGACTGTTTGTTAAACTCATTTGCGTTAGCGTTCATTAACAGTAATGCTATCAGTAATAATATTTTCATTTTCAGATTATAGCTAATTAAAGGTGAAGTAATAAGAGAGCCAAAATTCAAATCCAGTTTCTTAAACTAATTTAAACCACAAACTTAGCATTTTATTAAGCTTTATAGACCATATTTTGATTATAAACTTTTTACGTTTCGATAGATTAACACATTAATTAGGCAAAAAAGAATATAATCTCGCCAATTCCACAATAAAGGTACTTATCTTTTATCATCATAGTAGGTAAGTTAAAAATATGCTTAAAATATTATCATTTGTTCTTATATTATCATACATTTTACATGCAAATACTCTTCAGCTAGATTCTAAAATACAAGGCTTAAGTACACTTTCTAAACTATCTTTTTTTGAAGATACAACAAAAAAAATTGATATGGAAGAAATTAAAAACATTGAGTTCCAAACTAAAAAGTTCTTTCGTTTTAATCAAGGTGTGAGTAACTCAAACTGGTGGTTAAAATTTAAAGTTGAGAATACAACAGACAAACCAATTGCTTGGGTTTTAAAGTTTAACTATGGACAATTTGATGAACTGCAAAGCTGGCAATACAGTGAAAAAAATATGCTTATTTCTAATTTTTCAAAAGGCGACCACTTTATAAATATTTCTAAAACTCCTTTTAAAGAACGTACTGCATTTACATTTAATACCCAAGCTAAAACCAGTGATACAATTTATGTCAAACTGGCTTATGCTAATTATGGATTGATTGAAACATTTCATAATATTTGGAGTAAAAATGAGTTTTTAAAATATGAAGAATTTCGCTTAAACCTCATAATAGGTATCATTAGCGCTCTTTGTGTTTTACTATTTTACAATATATTTATTTGGTTTATTTTAAGAAAACAAGAGTACTTTTGGTATAACACTTATCTTATAGGCGTTATATTCACGATACTAACTTTAGACCAAGTTGGCTCACATTATATTTGGAATAAATCGCTATATATAATGGATATAATGCCTTTTGTATCCTTAGTAACTCTATTTACCTCTTTTCTCTTTTTTACTCGTTCATTTTTGGATACGCCTAATTCTGCACCAAGAGTTGATAAAGTTTTAATAACCTTAATTTTTATTAATCTATTAGCACTTCTTTTAGGTATCTCAGATCAACGATACATTGCAATAAAACTTTTACATTTCATATCATTTTCTTTTATATTTTTTCCAATACTAGGTTTTAAACTTTGGTATGATGGATATAAAATAGCAAGAGGTTACGCAATAGCTTCGCTTGTAGTTTCCATTACAATTATACTTTCTATCCTTCGCTTTTCAGAAGTTTTACAAACGAGTGAATTATTATTTTGGATAACAAGGTTTGGGTTTATAGTAGAAGGAATTTTACTATCTATTGCTTTAGCAGATAGAATAACTATCTTAGAACATGATTATATCCGAGAACAAAATAAAGTAAAACATACTTTAGAAGAGGCAAAAAAATCATTAGAATCTGAAGTTAAAAAAAGAACCAATGAGCTAGAGGTACAGACACAAAAAGCTGAAAAACTCGCTAGAACAGATGAAATGACAGGGATTTACAATCGAAGGGCTTTCTTAGAAGAGGGAGAAAAGTTAATTTATGATGCTATTCGCTACAAAACAAATTTTTCGCTAATTATTTTAGATATAGATTTTTTTAAAAATATCAATGACACTTATGGACATGAAGCAGGAGACTCAATTCTTGTATCATTTACAAAAGAGATAGAACGACACCTTAGAGACAGTGATTTTTTTGCAAGGATTGGTGGAGAAGAGTTTGTAATTTTACTCTCACACACAAACTCCTCTCAAGCATATGAAAAAGCAAATATGTTATTGAAAAAAATCAATGAAATGGAAATTATATATAAAAATTACCTTATAAAAATAACAGCTAGCATGGGAATTTCTGAATGTACTAACAAAGATGACAATCTAGATTCTCTTCTTGCACAAGCTGATAAAGCTCTCTACTATGCCAAAGATAATGGACGTAATATGGTTTGTATCTAGTTGTTAATCAGAAGCTAAACTCCATAATACTACTGCCTGCAACAATAACCATACACAAAGGAATAAATAATGCTTGGGTATACGCAGAAGAAAAATTAGAGTACATAAAACAAACCTAATATATTAAAGTGATTGAAGTAAAATGATTTTTGGTAGGGTTTTAAGGGAGTAAAATGAGAAGACTGAAAGTTAATGTTGATGATATATTAAACAACCACAAAATAGTTAGAGCAAACTATGATGATAAAGATCAGTGGTTCGTATATTCTTTTAATGATTTCAGAAATAGAGAATGTGATTCTGATGAGATTTTTGATATTTATCTAAAAGATATGTTTAAGAGGAAAGATTTGAAAGATAATCAAGATAAAGCAATATGGTTAGAATACTCTGGATATAGGTTAAACACAATATAACTTCTAACATGGTTTCTTTAGCTTGAAGATGAATGTTGCTTTAGAAAAAGATTACTCTTTTTCTAAAAATAGTCTATACCCATTTGTTTCATGTGAGGGAACAACTTGAATTAGCCTCCATCCATCTTTGTATAAAGTAGAAAGCGTAGTCTTTGAATCTTGAATACTTGATACTCCATCTACAGGTGTACCATGTGCAATGGATTCTCTCTTTACATCAGTTGCTTGAATTAATTCAGAGTCCTCATTGTATAAAACAGGACAAAAATATACTTTTACTTGCATCATAAACCTCCAATAATTTTAAAGTATTTTATCATGATATTTGAATTATTAATAGTCAAAAAATATTATTTAATAATTTAAATATAATTTTATAATGCCCATAAAAATCAAGACAACAAAATCAGAAAGTTAATTCCATTATCAACTATGTTTAAAAAAAAATTGTAAATTTATGTGTTATAAAAAACGAAAAAAGAGAAAATAAAAATTCAATTTCAAATTACTTTAAAAAATGGGAAACATACGTCTTTTATACGGTTTTATATAGAATTTGTAATTTTTAGAAGTTCGATAAATGGGTAGTTTGATGGTAGGACAAATCCTCATAACACGAGGGTCACTAGTTCAAATTCAGTTTCCGCAATCAATTCAAATCCCCAAACTTAGACTTTCATTAAACTTCATAGACCATATTTTAATTATAAGCTTTTTGCTTTTGCAAATTTTAGTTTTTACGTTTTTTACAGATTTTATAGCATTTAGAGAGACGACTTCCACGCTTGTACTTACCACACATCAAATGATAAAATGTAAGTTTACAATATAAAAAATTCTAAAAATCATCTCTATAAATACTATTTTAGGTTCAAGTCATAAATGACCTACTTCCTTAGCTTATTATATTAAAATTTAAATTTACTTCCAAACTTCTTTCTTAAATGCCCATGTTAGCAGTTCATTTGACAATTGAACATAGAAGTAAAATTTCTATGATTAGCTTATAATAGCGTTGTGCCATTGAACTAGAGTGAGTCTATATCCATCATCAACTGGAAGAACTTCATGACTATATATTGGGTTACTTGGAAAAACTATCATATCTCCAGCTTCAGGAGAAAATTTAATTTGCTGACCATCAGCATTGAATAGATAATTAAAAAGTAATTCTCCTCCCTTAAAGTTAATGGAATCACTATTATGCCTCTCATGAGAAGTTGAAAAAAGAACTGTCGTTAGTTTACGCTCTGGAGCTATCTGTGTAAAACCAACTGTTTGTCCATCTTTATTAACAAGTTCATTTGAATCATCAGCATGTTTAATATAGAATGAACCATTTGTATATTCTAACATTTGCACCTTTGTAGAGGTTGTTAGGGAAATATTAAAAAAGTTTTCTATATCTGCTTGATATATTTTAAAGTTTTGCGCATACATCTCTTCAAAAAAATTTGGAATATTATGTATTACACTCTTTCTAATACTTTCATCAACACTTGGATTAACTACACTATTCATCAATCTTGTCTTTACTTTGGCTAGCTCAACTTCTGAAGTATCATAAGCATATTTAGAGATGTCCTCACATATAGATTTTGAAAAAAAGTCTTTAATAATCAAATATGGATAATCATAATATGGACTTGTCACTAGTTTGCAATTAAGCTTTAAACTAGTTATAAAATCATCGCAAAAAATGTAGTTACTTATTTGTCTCATTTTCACGTGACTATTATATAACTGGCTCTAATTCAACTCTATCTATTAACAGTGGTTTGGTAAATGAAATATTTGATGGAACTCTAATAATACCCTCTTCAACGATAAGACCAATAACCTGATCATAGCTTAAACCATGTGCTATTTCGAATGCTTTAGGAAAATAACTCGAACCATGTGTCATTCCAGGGACTAAGTTTGCTTCCATGAAAAAGCAGTGTCCATGTTTGTTTGTTTTAATATCAATACGTCCAAAGTCTCTTATACCCAACTCTATAAAAGCATCAACTGCAAGGCTTTTAACTCTATCTGTGAGAAAATTATCTTCAGTTTTTTTAAGCTCTTCAGTGTCATCTTTTTTTGTTTTTTCCCCCAATATCCTTATTCCATTCTCTGATACTGGAGGGACTATTTCAAGTGCAGAGACAAGTAATCCACCATCTATAGTTTCAATTAAGGCAACTGTAAATTCTTTACCATCTAAATATTCTTCAGCCAATACAGGAAGTTTGAACATCTCATATAAAGATAAAACCTTACTCTCAAATTCACTGAAATTATTTACAAATGATAATTCATCAATACCATTTCCATTCGCAGCGTCTAATGGTTTTAAAAACAGAGGATACCTAATAGGTAATTCACTATCACGTCTGTATTCTCCTGGTATAGCTGTAAAATAATTTGCTGTATTGACGCCTTTTTCTTTTAAATAAGATTTAGCAAGCACTTTGTCAGAATCAAACTTCAATATTTCTCTTAATGAACCTGAAAAATTAATACTATTTATTTCAAAATATTCTGATAACCAAATATATTCTTCGTTTTTAATTACAATATACTTTACTGCTAAAATTACAAAGTCTGGTTTCCTTTGTACAATTTTTTCTAAATCTTTAAGTGATTTACAGACAGTTAGTTTGACTATGTGTTCTGTCCTCTCAATTGATTCTAAAATACTATTGCAAGCTTTAAGTGTTCCAAATCCTGTCTCTTTTAATTCTTCATTTGGTGTTGTTATAATTTCAATTTTCATGCTGACCTTATTTGATTGAGGGGGAGAATGCACATTAAATTTGAAAATATCCAAACTCATTGTCATAATATGTATAAGGTTTCCAAAAGAGGAAAGCAGTATGTAGAATTCATTACCTTAATGCATAGATACTCAAGGTATTTGATTAGTACTGTTCAAGAAAGAGAAGGTTCAGTGTTAGTGAAATATCTATTTAATGTTTGAGTGATTTGTGGCATACATAAAACACGTAGCACAAAGGAATTTATTTCTTAAGAAAATAAATTGAAGTAAAAATGATAAGTCACCATGTATGAAGAAAAACGGTGCCTATTTGCCTAAAATAACTCTAAGTTACATATACCGCAGTATACACTGTTTCAACTTATAAATATGCATCAATAAATGCAAAAAACACAGAAGGTATTGACAAACCTCAGAAGATGAGATTAATGAAATTAAAAAATCTAAATATGTTGTTACAGTGAATACTATTGATGATTTACCTAAACCATCTACTATAAAAAGTACTTAAGGTAATAATATATAGTATATATTATTATATTAATCCTACTTTGCGTAAATAAGCGTTTAGTCGAAATTTAGTGAGGGCTAAATAGCACCTCCCTAAGTATTAAAACAGATAGCGAATTTCTCCAAATATATATCTTCCTTGCATTGGGTAGTCATTAGGTAAAGCTCCATCACTTGGTTCTCTATAATCTTCATCAAATAAATTTCTAGCACTTAATGTAAAGTCAAGACCTTGTAAAATATTTTTACGCTCAATTGTTAAATTGACTAATGAATCAGCTTTTAATGCTGGTCTTGTGTCTGTACTTGTACGGTATCGTTTGCCAATGTAAAAATATTGAGTATTTACATTCCAGTTTGCATTTGGATGGTATTGCAACTGTACAAAAGTTTGGTGAGCTGGTGCGTCTGCTACCCTTTCTTCTGTATCATCATCTTTTGAGTGTTGATAAGAGTAGTTTCCTCGTAAAACAAAGTCTTGATTAATATTGTATTCAAGTTCTAATTCTAAACCATAACCATTTTGATTTTTACTATTTTGTGCAGTAGTTGTTCCATTTGGGTTTGCAACAGAAGCAATTAAATCTTCCGCTTTATAATAAAAAATATTTAATTTAGTATGCACAGGAGCACTATAGTTTAGAGTAATTTCATATGTATCAATTTCTTCAGGCTGTATATTTGGATTTCCAATGTTAACTGGATTATTTTGAAAATATAGGTCTCCAAAACTAGGTGCTCTAAAAGCTTTAGCATACATTGTTTTAACTGTTACATCATTACTAGCTTGCCATACTAATGCTAAACGAGGGTTGACAGTAGAGCCAAAATCATTATATTTATCGTAACGAACTCCGGAAGTTAATGATAGTGTATCATTAATATTATATTCATCTTGTATCAGAGCATAATAACTTCTTCTTTTATGACTTGGTTGAAATGCAAATTGTGTGCCAGTAACGTCAGTTATTGTTCCAGTATTTACTACCCCTGCACCAAAGTTTCTAATATCTTGTGTTTCTGTTTTTTCGTATCTGTACCCAATTTCACTGTTAATTCTATGTTTTTCTATTCCATCATATATTACATTAATATTAGTTCTGTAACTTGTCTCTTCTGCTCCTGCATATATAAAAGCTCCATTTGTGAATGTATGTAGTGAGCCATCAGAATTAAATGGTAAAGTAGCACCTACAGGAAATAGTGTGTAATTAGCAAATACATCGTAAAAAAAATATGTAAGATTAGTTTTAATTACCGTATCTTTTAGTAAAGACTTGTTTGTATGCTTGATATTAAATATTTTTTGACTATTGTTAATTTTACCATCATTATCAAGTGCTTGAGATGCACCCTCTTGGGATCCTAAGTCTTTCAAATCTTGGAGCTTAAAATTAAAGTCAAAGTTTTTATAATTAATATCTGCATTAAAATATAGTCTATCGTACTCTGTATTTAATGAGCCAGGGGCTAATGATGCACTTGTTCCAAAAATATTATCAAAATTTGTTTGAGCATCGTTTGTTACAATTCTATCATTGTCTCCATCACTTTTTGATAGAGACAATGCTAAAGCTATTGTTGCTTCACCTACTTCTGCGCTCTTAGTTATATAGGTTTCCCATCTATTAAATGAACCATAACTAGCACCAATTTCATCCGTAGTATTTGACCAACTTTTTGTTATTACATTAATTACTCCACTGTATGCATCAGCACCATAAAGAGCAGAACCAGAACCACGGATTACTTCTATACGATGAATCGCAGATGTTGGCATAGTAAAATGCAAAGCTGGCGCACCAGAAAATACACTATTTATACGAATACCATCAAATAAAACTAAAACTTGTTGATTAATTGAAGTATGAATACCACGAATAGAAATATTATTTTTCATAACAAATGCAGATGATGGGAAAACATGAAGCCCTGGTACACTCTCTAATGCTTCATGCAAAGTACGTGCGCCACTTTTTCTAATTTCATCAGCAGTAATTATAGAAGTAACAGCAGGGGCAAACTTTTGTGATACTGGTGTTCCTGTTGCAATGTCAGTTTCAAGTAGTTCTAATAAGCTCATTGAAGTATATATACGTTCATCTTCTTTGGAAAGCTCAAATGCCATTAGAGTTGTGCTTAAGAGTAAAGATACAACTGTTGAAAGTTTGAAATACATAAGAGTTCCCTTAGTGAATAATTGTTATATTATAACGTTTTAATTATTAAGTTTTATATATTAATTTATGATATTATCTATATTATGAAATCTTTATTACTAGCCTTTTTTCTCATTGCTAATTTATCCGCCATAACTAATGAATATATTTTTGATAAACAGGTTCTATTTTTTGGTAAATTTAATATGTTCATCAAATGGACTAATGAGCAAAATAGTAAAGAGAAGTTTGTTATAGGTGTGTTGGGTTTTAATCCTTTTGGAGAAAAACTTAGTAATTTTTATTCAAGTCGTCTTATTTCTAAACGTTCAGTTGAGATAATAGAGGTTCAAATATTAGAAGATATAAGTAAGTGCCATATTCTTTACATCTCCGAATCTGCTTATACGCTTGATGAAGTAATAGATGCTTCACGTGGCAAAGGAGTACTTTTAATTTCATTTAAAGATGGATGGGCACAAAAAGGTGTGCATCTAAACTACTACATTAAAAATGACAAATTAAAATTTGAGATTAATCCGTACGCATCTAAACGTGATAACGTTATTTTTAGATCCTCTTTGCTCGGAGCTATGCGCATAGTAGGTGCACCGTAAATAAATTCAATAAATTTCATTAAAAATACTCCTATATTAACCATAAGACTTTAAAGACTGTATTTTTATTAAATATAAACGGTCGTTTAGAGTTGCTATTTTTTATTAGGATGAGCAGCTAATATGAGATACTCCAGCAATGTCAAAGAGATGAGAGGGTTTTTCCCTATAATATTTCTCCTCTATCTCTTGAGATAGTTCAGCGTATGGATTTGTCATCACCTCTTGCAACTCCCTAATAAGAGTATAGTCTCCAGATGTAGCCTGCTGGTATGCAGGTACAAGAAACCATTCACGTAAAGTGTATTTTGGATTAATACGCTTCATTTGGCTAGATAATTTCTCACGTGATTCTGGTGAGGTTGCATTTATATCAAGTGAGTTGGTAGTATTAACTAGTAATTTCCATTTCTCAAGCCACTCTGACCAACTTTTAATTATATTTTCATCATCAAATGAATCATTATAAAAGCTTTTTACAATTGGACTAATCTCCTCAGGAATAGTAGAAAGTTCACGAAAGAAAATGGTGTAATCAACAGAAGTTTCCATCATAAGTGCTACAAGTTCATTAAATAGATTCACATTAAACTTATCTAGTCCTAACTTAGCACTCCACATTTTTATCATCTCTGATTGCATTACCTTAGAAAAATCATCTTTAATTTTACCAAGTTGTTCTAAAGCACTTTGATGTGATGTGAGTAATGGTTCAAGAGCAGTACAAAACATATGAAAATTACGCTGGGCCGCTTGCGTTTGATTTAAAAATGAGAAATGTACTCCACCACCCGTCCATGGCTGATATTTTGGATCAAACATATCTATAAATCCAAATGGTCCATAGTCTAGGGTAAATCCCCCTACCGCACAATTATCACTATTGAAGTTGCCTTGACAGTAACCAACACGAATCCAATTTGCTACAAGTGATGTCAAACGACTACGAAACTCATTTGCAAGTAAAAGCACTTTTTCTTCGATAGGTAAGTTTTTATCTATCACATCACTATACTCACGATCAATTAGATGTAGAACAATCTTTTCAAGTTCTTCAATCGCTTGAGGGTGCTCATTTTTACGAGCCCTTCGACCAAAGAGTTCTATCTGACCAACACGAATAAACGAAGGCGCAACTCGTGTGGAAATAGCAACTTGTTCATCTATCATTACCTCAGGATCTCTTGAGTAAGATCCACCTGTAAACCATGGTCGCTTTACTTTCTCTGTTTTAGATGTATACAAACTTAAAGAGCGTGATGTTGGCACACCTAGTGCATACATATGCTCCTGTGCTAGGAACTCACGGATACTTGAACGTAAAACTGCACGCCCATCAGCACCACGGCAATATGGTGTCCTGCCACCACCTTTTAGTTGCATTTCCCAGCGCTTATCATTAATAACAGCTTCAAGAATTGAAATCGCACGACCATCACCATATCCGTTGCCAGTTTGAAATGGACACTGCTGATAATATTCTGTACCATAAATAGAAAGTGCATAACCACATGCCCAACCTATATTTCGCATTTGCTCTGGAACATCTGATGTATCGCCAGAGAACATACGAATGAACTCAGGTGATTTAGCCAGGCTATGAGAAAAACCAAGTTCATTAAAAAAGACTTTACTGTGTGCTATATACTCTGAATCCTTCATTGGCGTTGGTTTCACCGATACATAATGCCCACTGAAAACTTCTCTTGGAAAGTGGTCTTCACCATTTTCTTTAGCCTGAGGGTCACAGTTGAGTGTCTCGATGAATGAATAATTTGTTAACTTTGCCAGATCAAAAATCGTGTTTACTATCTCAGAACCATCTTTTATCTCTTTCATGCTACTCCCTCAATTCCAAAAATCAAAAACTTTCTAGAAATAAATTTATTGGATTATACACTTAATTTGGAGTTTTGCAAGAAGTCTAATCTATTTATTTTCTTTTGTATAAAAACCTTTCAATAATTGTGCATAATATTCGCCTTTTGGCTCATTAGTAATTTTATGACCTTTAGAATTATGTTCTTCTTCACTATTATTGATTTTATTGCTATCAAAATTAGATCCTAAAGAGGTCTCTTTTTTTACATTTGCTTTTCTAGAGTGTACTGTAGTTCTTTTATCATCTAAATCTTTTATCTCTATAACACTATTATTCTCATAATAAACTCTATCATTAATATTTTCTTTACCATAAGTGAACGATGTTACTTGTTTCTTATTCCCATTTTCAAAAAATGTTTGTACCTCTCCATCTATTTCACCATTTGTAAAGTTAGAATGAACCTTAATATTTCCATTTTCATAATAAAAATGAAATTCACCATTAGCTTTTCCGTTGCTAAAAAATATCTCCATATCAGTATTACCATTATCAAAATATTCTCTAACAACCCCATGCTCTTTACCACTAATAAATGAAGCTTCTGATTTTAAGTTACCACTATAATGGAACTCTTTATAAGAACCATGAAGAACACCATTTCTATATGGTGCACTGTATCTCATTTTACCATTCTCATGAAACATTTTCACATAGCCATTTTTTTTACCATTACTGTGAGGTATTATTATTTTAATGTTTCCATTTTTGTAAAACTTTTTGATTATTTCTTCATTATTACTCAAGCAAAACCCTCCTTAATATCTAATAGACTTCTTGCAAAACTCTAGCAGTCATCAGAGTCTAAAAAAGTGGTGAGATTGTGCAAAATAAATTTTTAAGCCTAGCTATAGCTAAGGTTAAAATATTTTTTTGTGCAAGATTGCCACTTCTTTAGACTCCCTACGGGCTTCACAAAGAGAGCTTTACTCTTCGTTAGATAACCCTAACCGTAGCTTTGGCTACGCTTAGGAACATCTGCCTTGATTAAAACCCTCTTTGTGAAGCTGATGGCTACTAGAGTTTTGCAAGAAGTCTAATAATATTATATCTATATCGATTATGGCTTTACTGTAGTAAAACCTAAACCTGCCCAATCTTCTAACCCACCTCTAAACCAAAGAATTTTATTTTTAGGATAACCAATCTTTATTAAAGATTTTATTGCCAAAACTGATTGTACACACCAGCTAGCATTACAAAAAACTACTATTTTTTTTGCATTAGAAAAATCTAAATTTTCATTTTTATCTTTTATTATATTTAACAATTTAAATAATCTAATAGAATCATTAGGAAAATCTTCATCTTCTTCAATCTCTGTATATGGAATATTTATTGCGTTTGGTATAGTCATGTTTTCATACCATTGAGATGTTCTAACATCAATGAGTGCGTATAAATGAGGTTCAAATTCTAAAAGTTCTAAAAATTTTAGTACCTCTAGTTCACCGACTGTATCTATTTGACTATCTATTTTAATAGGTTGTACAGTGCCTAAAGAGGTGATAAAACTTTTTTTACATTCAAACGAAATATCTTTATTTGATAGATTTCCACCAAATATATTATTAGGTGTAATGCCAACTTTTTTACATTTTGGATTAATTAACCTTTTAACATTAATTTCTTTCTCTTTATAAGTTGAACTTACACCAGAAAACTGCATTGCAGTATTACTATTTGCAAAAATAATTGATGATAACAGACCCCATAAAATTATTAACTTCATTTTTAATCCATTTGTTTTTATTATACTTAATTAAAATATAATAGTATCACAAATTTAAAAGAATTATCAAAACAGTACTTTTTCATTATTTTCTCTTTAAGCAAGTTGCAAGAAAGAGTAAATATAGGCTTATAATTATTATTAATAAATAATAATTATTGGTACATATATTGCTTTATATTTTGTAAATTATATGGAGAATACATTATGACTAAAATATTACTACTTAGCTTTATTAGTACAATATTATTGGCACAAACTCACAATAATGAAGTTTTAGAGAGGAACAATTTAGAAATTGGCGCATGGATTAAAGAAAGTGAAATCAATAAAACAAGTATTTTTATAGATAGACATATTAAAGAGAACCTAAATGTAATAGCAAAAAATGTAAATTTAGACAATGCATCTGAAGCTGACATATTGGAATATTTTTTATCTTCTAAGACAGGTAAATTTATTTCTAGATATAAACAACTACAACCAAAATAGTAGAGCTACACCGAACGAAATATTGAACCAGCTTTCTCTCTTTTCTTAATATTCTATTATAATTAGAAAACTATAATTTATATAAATACTTTATTAAAGTATTTGATATGAACATTCTGATTCAATGGATTCACTCTTAGCTTTAAAATCAATTATAGTTTTTACTAGATCTTTAAGCTCTTTATCTGATTTTCCAGACAATCTATTGCTCATTGCTCTACTTAAGGCACTTTTATTTGGTTGTTCATCTCTATAGTACCTCATCTTATTAAGTAACTCAGATTCTGAATGACTCTTAAGTGAACGTTCAGTACCTATAGACTTCCAGTCTGCTGTTCTACCATGACATGAGCCACATTTTGAATAATTACTTGAAAATGCAAAGAGAGGAACTAATAGTAGCAAAAATGTATTCTTCATAACAACTCCTTAAGTTAAGTGTCTTAGTTTACTACTGGAACACAAACAATTAATTTAATAATTGTTAATGTATCAATAATTTCAGTAATATTTTAGTTTTTTATATAAAGTAGCTAGTTCTTAACCAATCTTATTTTTTAAAAACCTTTTTTCTTCAAGTCTCCACGATATACAACATTTGCAGCATCTATATCCTCATCATTTAAAACCTGAGCTACATCACCTAAACTATCTTCTATCTCCTCTTTAGCTTTATCTAGCTCATCTTCACTGTAGCTATATGACATGTCAGCAGCTATTACATTTGGAAGTGCTTGTATTTTAGTTAAAGATGCAATTTCATCAGAAACACTCTCAGCCTCAATCGTTACTATTATGCGCCCCTTTTCATCATGAAAATGTACTTCACACAAATCACCCTCTTCTAATATTTGACGCAGTGCATCACAATGTTCTGGTCTACTTTGTACTACTATGCTTGATACATTCATATCAATACCTCCACTCTAAAATTTCATCATCATCAGATGAGCTAAAAAGATGATTGTTTGATTCAAAAACTATACGATTAACCGTTGATTTGTGACCATTTAATTTAGCTATAACATCTAAAGTTTCATTATCTATTACAGTGATTTGACTATCTTCATCACTCATGTATGCTGAAAACTTTGCATCACTACTTAAAGCACAAGCATACACTAAAAAGGTTGTCTTTACTCTTTTAAATTTTTCTTTTTTCAAGTTGTATAGTCCAACATATCTATCCTGTCCTGCTGTTAAGACCAGTCCAGATTTATAGTCTACTGAATAGACATTATCTTTATTGGCTCCTGTTAAAACTTTTACAACTCTCTTACTCTCATAATCAAACATATAAACATCACCAGCTTCACCAGTAAATGCAGCTAAATTACCATTTAATGAAAAATCTGAAAACGAGTAACTCGTAAGTCCTTTAGTATAAATAACTTTACTCTTAGCAATATCGTACAGACTAACCTCATTTGAGAGTGTTGCTAGTAATACTCTATGCTCATCAACGTAACGAGCCTCTTTATATATTGCATTTTCATTTAGACCATCTAACTCTATTAAGTTATTATCTCTAAAAATCATAACCCTACGTTTTCCAGCACTTGCTTCTGCAAGAAGGAGTAAATCACCATTTTTATTTATATCAACACTATATATTTTAGTATCATACTCTTCATCAAAAAAGTTTATTAGATTTTTAAGTTTTACAATAATGGTATGTTTTTTTGTTGAGATGTCAAAACTCTCAACCGTTCCACCTGTAGTTGAGACATAAAGAGTAGAATCTTTTAAAATCATGTCTAAAACAAAAGCACTTGCTTTAAATTTATATGTACTTGAAATCGCAAAAAGAGAAACTGTAAAAATTGTTAGCAATAAGAATACTTTCATTAACTTACTCTCATATTTATTGCACTTGATGGGCATACATGCAGGCACATTGCGCAACCTGTACATAGTTCAAATTCAACCGTTGGCTTAAACATTCCAAAAAACTTTATAGCACGCTCGTTGCATACATCCGCACAGCTATTACAGATAACCTCGTTCCATGCTATACAACTTTTTGTAGAAAGATTTGCAACTGCTTTTATTTGAATATCTACACTATTTAATACATCTTTTTCACATGCATTAAGACAAGCTTCACAATATGTGCATCCACCTAAATTAAAGTTTACTATTGGTGCATCATCGTATTCTAAGATTTTCTCTTCACACTCACTTATGCAAGGTGCCTCGCAACCTAAACAGTTGTTTAAATCGCCACCAAGGTAAGGTGCCCTAATTACTAAAGACTCTTTTTTCTCGACATTTAAAAAGTTAAAGAGTTCACGTCTTTGCATCAAATAACTTTTCCAGTTTTTCTTTCAATAGGATGAAATTATCATGATTAAAATCAAATGGATGATTTTTTTGTTTATAAAAAGTATTGTATGCCCATTTATCACTTAATTCATACTTGTAACATTCTCTAAAACTTTCTATACAATCTAACTGTCCATCATCTAATACAGACAATAAAAAAGACTCTAAATTACCCTCTTTTTTTGTATTACACATTATGTAATAATCTATTGAAACACTCAAGTCTAAATCTTTTATTGTTTCTTTCAATTTATTTTCACTAGCTTCAAAACCTCTATATGGTGCTGAATCACTTTCATTATCTGCATCAACTACAATTAGTATCTTATCAATTCTTTGTAAGCTTTTAACATCTTTTTCAAGTTCATTATAATATTTGTGTCCAATATTAAAAATATTATCTTTACCTTCAAAATTATAATATTTTATTTCTGTAATTGGTAAACCGTAAGCAATACATATTTTATTAATAATGTTTGCATCACTTTTACCCTCAAAAAGTATTGCTACCAACCTCTAACTCCATTACCTATTTCAATATTCCTATTAAACTCTTCAAAATCCATTACATTTGCTTTTATATTATTGTCTTTATCTTTTCCAAACTCAATAAAGCTTGTATCTTTATCATTTAATTTTTTAGTTATTCGATTATATGAGTCAATAAGTTCTTTAGAATGAGTAGTTATAAATATTTGTATATTTCTTTCTTTTGAAATAGTTAAAATAATATTCCATAAATCATCAAATTGAGAGTAATGTATTCCATTTTCCATTTCATCAATAAAAACAACAGTATTTTTGATTCCATATAATAAACATATAAAAGTCACATATTTATGTAGTCCATCTCCAAATTCATTAATGTTGTAAAATTTACCATCAGTCTTTAAACTACATTTTGCTTCTGATGATATAATCCTAAAACTATCAAGCGATGAATCAAATTTGTTGACAAATTCATCAATTTTATTTTCCAATCTATTTTCAATAATCTTTGAATAATACTTTTCTAATAATTTAGTTGAAGTCTTAATACTATCTATAAAAAAAGTATTGTCATTCTCTATTAATATATCATCTTCGTTATACTGAATTGTTTTTTTTATAATGTTTGTCTCTAAACTATAGTTTTGATATTTTTTGGCTTCATTATGTAAAAAATTATATATATATTTTATTCCTACTTCTACAAAAAGTTTAGAATACAAATCTATTTGATATCTAGTAGTAATAAAAGAAGCAAGTGCACGAGAAGTATTTAAATGAATATTTATAAAACATGCTTCCATAAAAGCTGTTTTACCACTATTATTTTTACCACCTATTAAATTAACTCTTTTAAACCCATCAGCTTTAAAGTTTTTAAAACATTTATAATTTTCAATTTCAATATTTTTTATAAAATAATCGTTCATTATAGCCCCAGAATATTACGTTATATTTGCCACCTTATTTAGGTAGCAAATTTATAACATCTATTACTTAACACCATCATTAATTGTCTCAGACAAATTTGAGTGTTTTCTCTCTGATTCATCACCAAAACCACCATCGAATGTATTACGAATTAGTGCATTAACATCAGACTGAGGAGCATGACATTGAGTACAATTAAAACGTCCTTGATAAATATCTTTACCAAGCTTAGGATCATGTTTACGATAATTTGTAAAGTGTGATTTTGGAACTGGTGTTGCACCAAGACCCATCATCTTTGCATTTTTTGGTAAATGACACCCTAAACATTTATTGTCATCAACTTTGATTGGTAATAAACCCTCAATATCATGTGGAATAAGTGGCGGAGCGTTTTCAAAAGAGCGATCAAACTTTTCACTCGTTCCTTGCGGTGCATCACCATAATGTACACCACCTGTCATTACTGGTTTTTCAGTAAAAACATCTGCTTTTCTTATCCCCATTTCTGAACCACTAATCCCCACTGCCATCACACTTACACTAGTAAATAATACACTTATAATTACTAACATTAATTTTCTCATCTACTTCTCCTTTGAAATAAAACTTTTTATACTAAAATTAAGAGCATCATCATTGCACACTTCAATGCATCTAGCACACAATGTACACTCACCGTTATCTACGAAAGAACTCATCTTTGTGACCATGTTTAAAACCTGTTTCTCTGGACAAATCGATACACAATTCATACATGAAGAGCATTTATCAACATCATATTTAACTCTAAAAATAGAGTTAGAACCAACTAACGAATAAAAGCCACCAAGCGGACAAAGATGTGAGCACCAACCATGACGGACTAAAAACAGATCAAATATAAAAATCAGCGCAATAACTCCCCAGCCTAAACCAAAGCCAAAGATTATTCCTCTATGTACAATTGAGACTGGACTAATCATTTCAAAAGCTGCAACACCCATTACAAAAGATAGCAACAGTGCAACACCCATCATCCAATAACGTGCATTTCTACCTAAATATTTTCTATGTTCAACTTCATCAATTCTAAGAATTTTACGAAACCATGATGCACCATCACTTATAATATTAATTGGACACACCCAACTACAAAATGCTCTACCACCAAAAATAGCGTAAAAAATTGAAACAATTACTGCCCCAAGTGCTACGTCAAAAGCAATTGTAGCTCCCGCTGTAAACATCTGAATAACTGCAAATGGATCAGCTAGAGGTACAGTTCCTAAAAGAAAAGATGCGCTTAAATTTCCTTCTAGTATCTTCCATCCATAAATATTTGCACCAATAAAAAGTACAAGTATTAGAACCTGAACAATGCGTCTGGCTATTAAATATCGAAACTTATTCATCAAAAAGGTCCGAATTATTTAAATAGTCACTAACTCTTTTCTCGCTTCTATCAGTTTGTGTTGTAACATCTGTGCTGACATCTATTAAGCGTCTCTCATCTTCGTTTTCCCAACCTTTAATATAGTTAGTTCCAGCCTTGCCAAGTGCAACCTCTCTAGGTAGCACAATAATAGATGCCTTTGAAGTAATACATGCGTGCTCACACATTCCACAACCAGTACACGCGTCGCTATGAACCATTGGTGTTAAAAATGCATGTTTACCAGTACGCTCATTTCTTCTATACTCTTGTGTAATTGCCACATCCATCAGTGGGCATACTCTATAACATGCATCACACTGTATACCCCAATAAGCGATACAGTTGTTATGATCAACTACCGCTACGCCCATCTGCGATTTATTAATATCAAATTCCTCTTTTTCATTTAAAAGAGATTTAATATCTAACGCACCACTAGGACATGTAGCTGTGCATGGAATATCTTCGCACATATAACATGGAATATCACGAGCTACAAAGTAAGGTGTACCATAAGCTACATTTTCACCTATTTTTGCAAGACTTAAAGTATGGTAGGGACACTCATTTACACATAAGCCACAGCGAATGCAAGTTTGAAGAAAATCATCAACTGCTCCAGGAGGCCTTAATGCTAAAGGTGAAGCTTTAGATTCATTAGCTATCACTCCCCAGACAAGTCCTCCAACAGTAGCAGCTGCTGCTGCCTTTGCAGTTTTTAGTAAAAATTTTCTACGCTCGCTAATTGCCACTTAATTTAAACCTTATAAACTTTAACAGCACACTTTTTAAAGTCTGTCTGTTTTGAGATTGGACATGTCGCATCAAGTGTTACTTTATTGATAAAGACACGCTCATCAAACCAAGGAACAAATACAAGCCCTTTTGGTACACGGTTACGTCCACGTAAATCTGCACGAGCTTTTACCTTTCCTCGACGACTCTCAACCCACATCTCGTCACCTTGCTTAACTCCCATAGTCTTAGCATCTTCAGGATGCATATAACAAAGAGCTTCAGGCATCGCACGATAAAGTTCAGGAACACGCATAGTCATTGTTCCACTGTGCCAATGTTCTAACACACGACCAGTCGATAACCAAAATGGGTATTCATTACTTGGACTCTCTGGTGGTTCCATGTAAGGGCGAAAAAAGATTTTTGCTTTATTCTTAAGAGCATGTTTAGTTTTTGGGTCCACTGGACCTGTAAGTGAGCCTTTTGGAGTAGCTTTTAGTGCTGGACCATAAAATGCGAAATCACCAGTTTTTGCAGCTCTTGCGTATGGATCATATTTAGCATTAAATCTCCACTGTGTCTCTTTACCATCAATAACAGGCCATTTAAGACCACGAACTTTATGGTAAGTATCAAAGTCAGCTAAATCATGCATATGACCAACTCCAAATTTGCGGTACTCTTCCCAAAGATATTTTTGTAAGAAGAAACCATAACCTTTAAACTCTTTACCATCACTTCCTTTTACACCACGCTTATCACCAAATACTTCAGTATTTGTAAAACCTTTACCAATTGGATCATCTGCTTTAAAGCTTTTTGCCTCTTTATTTGCAAATAATACATCAAATAGCGTATCATCTGGGCTATAACCCATTTTCTTAGCTTTACCTAAAACATCTGGAAGAGTAAGTTTTGAATTGATTTTTTGTTTACCCCAAACATCTTTTAGTTTAAAGCGTTTTGCAAACTCTGTATATTGCCAAGTATCAGGCATTGACTTACCAATTGGAGTAACTTGTTGCTTCCAATGTTGTGTACGACGTTCAGCATTTCCATAAGAACCCCACTTCTCAAAAATCATAGCAGTTGGTAGAATTAAATCTGCAACTTTTGCAGAGATTCCAGGGTATGCATCAGAAACTACTAAGAAGTTATCCATTTTTCTTGCAGCTTTTAACCAGTGGTTTGCATTAGCTGTATTTTGCCAAGGATTACTAACATGAACCCATGCAAATTTAATTTTTGCATCCTCAATATCACGCATCATAGCCATTGTATGCGTCCCAACTTTAGGGTTTAAAGTTCCATCTGGAATCTTCCAAATTTTCTCTGACATTTTTCTGTGTTTAGGATTTGCAACAACCATATCAGCTGGAAGACGGTGAGCAAATGTACCAACTTCACGAGCTGTTCCACAAGCTGATGGTTGACCAGTAAGAGAAAATGCACCAGAGCCAGGTTTTGCCTGCTTCCCTAAAAGAAGGTGAACCATATAAGCTTGTTCATTTACCCAAGTCCCACGAGTGTGTTGGTTCATACCCATAGTCCAGAAACTTACAACTTTACGTTTATCTTCTGCGTAATATGCTGCTAACTCTTTTAGTTTAGCTTTAAAGCTATCCATTGGTTCATCAACATTACCCTTAGAAACGCCCGCAACATAGTCAAGTGTATATGGAGCAAGAGCTTTTTTAAAGTCTTCAAAAGTAATCTGCCAATGTTTCTTTGCAGCACCTGCGTGCTTCATTTGCATTGTATCGCCCTCTTTAACACCTAAGTGAGTAAGTGCAATAGCTTCATCTTTAGATATTTTTTTATGAGCTTGCATTGCTGCTGTATCTTTCTCTTTCTCTGTATAATTTTTATGATTGATATTACTTCTCATACCATAACCAATATCAGCAAAACCAGTTGTAAATACAGTATGGTTTTTTACAAAATCCCAATCAATTGAGTTTGGATGATTATAGACAATCTCATGTGCTATAAAATTCCAAATAGCAAGGTCAGTATTTGGTTTAAAAATAATTTCAGTATCAGATAAATCTGAGTTTCTATTTGTATAAGTCGACAGATTAATAACTTTTACATTTTTAGGATTACTAAGCTTTCTATCTGTTACACGTGACCAAAGAATTGGGTGCATTTCAGCCATATTAGCACCCCATGTAACAATTGTATCTGTCTCTTCAATGTCATCATAACAACCAGATGGCTCATCAATACCAAAAGTTTGAATAAAACCTGCAACTGCTGAAGCCATACAGTGACGAGCATTTGGATCAATGTTATTACTTCTAAAGCCAGCTTTTGTAAGCTTACTCATAGCATAACCCTCTTGAATTGTATATTGACCTGAAGCAAATATTCCAATACCAGTTGGGCCTAACTCTTTATATGCACTTTTAAATTTATCTTCCATCTCATCAAAAGCACGCTCCCATGAAACTGGAACAAATTTACCTTTCTTTGAGAACTTACCATCTGCTCCTACACGAAGAAGAGGTTGAGTTAAACGATCAGCCCCATACATAATTTTTGCATTAAAATAACCCTTAATACAATTTAATCCACGGTTAACTGGAGCTTTAGGATCACCCTTAACTGCAACAATTTTATCATCTTTTGTTGCAACCATAATCCCACATCCAGTTCCACAAAAGCGACAAACTGATTTATCCCATCGCCACTCTTTTTCTGCTAAAGCAGTTGCTGCTTCAGCTTGACGTGGAATAGTCATTCCAATAGCACTCGCAGCACTCGCAGCTGCAGCAGATTTAATAAACTCTCTACGTGATAGTCCCATACTTCCTCCATGTCTATATTAAAAGATTAAATTAGATTTTATAATAAGTAATCATTAAAATAACTTAATTTTAAAAAACATTTATTACAACTTTTAATTAAGATATATATTGTCTTAATTGAATATTAAGCAATAAAAACAAAATTTAATTTAAATTAATGATAAATTAAATTATGGTACTATAATTGCTTAAAATTTACCAACTTGGAGATAAAGGGTAAAAATGCGTTTAACAGCTTTTGAAGACACTGCTATAAAGATTTTAGCAGATAACGAACTTGATTCTAACTACATGATTTATGATGAAATTTTACAGATGGCAAATATGATGGCAGACGCTTACTCTATTTCTCAAACAGATGGTAGAAAAGCACTTGAAAGATATTTAATTGATAACGATATATGTCCAAGTGAAAGTGAGTTGAAGCATTTTGACTGGATGCGGACTTTAAATGATTTTATCGAAGAGCTTGTGGACTCTGTTTCTCTCTATATCGAATACATTCCACATCGACCTAAAAACTCTGCATAAAAAGAGGTTAACTCCTCTTTTTTGTTACTCTTGAAAAGTAGTAGTAAATTAGTATAAAAATAGAGAACAGTATTCCAAAAAAGACAAACTTATGCTCTTCAAAATTTTCAAAAATAGAAATAATTGAAGCTGCGCTATAAAAAGATATAAATCCTACGACTAAAGCCCAAAGCATTGACGCAAAAACATTTACTATCATAAATGAGCGCATATTATAATTTGTAAGACCAATTGCTAGTGGTACCAATGTTTTTACACCATAAATAAACTTTTGAAAAATAATAACCTTTGAGCCATGTCTCTTAATGAGTATATGAGAAAGTGCAAGTTTTCGTCTATGTTTTTTTAGATATGCCATTACATCTTTTTTTGAGTTTCTAGCTACTGTAAACAGAACTGCATCTCCAATTGCATTAGAGATAAATGCAACCAGCAGAGTAATCTCAAAATTCATCTGTCCAGTAAATGAAAGTACACTAGCAGCACTTAATGCTAAAAATCCTCCTCCAAATGAGTAAAGAAATAAAATTATATATCCATATGTGGATAGAGATGTAAGCATATCTTCCATTAGTTTAAGAGTCCTTAAGTTATATTATTAGCGTTCTAAATAGTGAGAGAGTACTTTTTTAAACTTGTCAACACTATCTGATTTATTTAAAATATATGTAGCGCCAGAGTCACGTGCAACTTTTTTTAAATCTTCTGAATCTTCCCCAGTTAAAAGAAAAATTGGCTTACCTTTAAAGCGAGGTGCATCTCTTAATCTCCTAATCATATCCATACCATTCATCTCACCCATATGAAGATCTGTTATTATGGCATCAACCTCTTCACCAGCTAATAGCTCAAGAGCTTCTTCAGCATTTGATGCCTCTAAAATATCATTAAATCCAATTTCCATCAGTGTAAAACTTAACATCTGCCTAGAAACTTTTGAGTCATCCACTAACAATATTTTTATACTTTTTAGCATTATTTCAATCTAACCCTAACAGAAGCTGCATGTGCATCTAAGCCTTCAGTATCGGCTAGCAGTGCACAATGCTCGCCTAATTCATTTATAGCTTCATTAGAAAATGCAATAATAGAAGACTTTTTCATAAAATGATCAACACTAAGAGGAGAGTAAAATTTTGCTGTCGAACCTGTTGGTAAAGTATGATTTGGCCCAGCCATATAGTCACCAATAGCTTCAGGAGTGTTAGCTCCTAAAAATATAGCACCAGCATGTTTAATAGCACCAAGATAATCGAATGGATTTTGCGTTACAACTTCTAAATGTTCAGGAGCTATCTCATTCATAAGCGATATTGCTTCATCCATATCTTTAGCAACTATAATTGCCCCACGCTCTTCGATAGAAGTTCTAGCAATTTTTTCTCTATTTAATTTTTTAAGCCAACTCTCTACCTCTTTTGAGGTTTCATCTGCTACTCTTTGAGACGTTGTTATCATAATAGAGCTAGCCATCTCATCATGTTCAGCTTGTGAAAGTAAGTCAACAGCTAAATGGTTAGGATTAGCACTCTCATCTGCTAAAATACCAATTTCGCTAGGCCCTGCAATCATATCAATATTTACATCACCATAAACCATTTTTTTAGCAGTAGCCACAAAAATATTTCCAGGGCCTGTAACAACATCAACTTTATCGATACTCTGAGTTCCATATGCCATAGCAGCTATCGCACTAGCCCCACCAACTTTATAAACTTTTTTAACTCCACAAAGATGGCAAGCAGCAAGTAAAAGAGAGTTTGGATCATTATCTGGTGTTGGAGTACAAACTACAATCTCTTCAACACCTGCAACAATTGCGGGAATTGCGTTCATTAAAAGTGAGCTAGGATAAGCAGCTTTACCACCAGGAATATAAAGACCAGCACGATCAACTGGTGTAATTTTTTGTCCTAAAATTGTGCCATTGCTCTCTGTATCAAACCAACTATTTTGCTTCTGCTTCTTATGATAAGAAAAAATTCTATCATAAGCAATATGCAGTGCTTTTTTCAACTTTGGCTCTAGCGCGTCATAAGAATCTAACATAGACTTTTGACTAATTTCTAAATCATCAGCAGAGGCTGGTTTCCAACCATCAAACTTTGAAATATCATCAAACAATGCACTATTTCCACTCTCTCTAATACGTGAGATAATTCCTGAGACAATTGGCATAACTTCACTCATATCCATAGAAGAACGGTTAAGTATTTTTTGAAAATTGATACTAAAATCTGATTGTGATGTTCCGTAAATATTCATATACTCTCCTAAAGATGTAATTATACCTAATCTAAGGCGTTATAATACCTCTCTTTAGTAACTCCTCAAATTTATGTACAGGTACAGGTGGACTATAATAATAACCCTGTATAACATCACAATGCTCTTTTTGTAGAAAGTTAAGTTGATCCACTGTCTCAACTCCCTCAGCAACAACTCTCATATTTAAACTTTTTGCCATTTTTATAGTTGCACTTACAATTTCAGCATCATCACTACCATCTGATAGGTCATCTATAAATGACTTGTCAATTTTTAAAGTAGTTAAAGGAAACATCTTAAGATAACTAAGCGAAGAGTACCCAGTTCCAAAATCATCAATTGCGATTGATATTCCGTTATCTCTTAAAGTATTTAGAGTAGTCAAAATTTTCTCTTTTTCATCCATCAAAACACTTTCAGTCAATTCAACTTCTATATTAATACTAGGGACATCATATTTTTGCAAAGCAATATTAACAAGATCTACAATACTTTCTGTTTTAAATTGTCTACCAGATACATTAATGGCCATATGAAATTTATTATATCCACTCTCAATCCAAGCTTTCGTCTGAGATACTGCTTTATCCATTACCCATGCCCCAATTGGAATAATTAACCCAGTATCTTCTGCAATCGTGATAAATCTATCAGGAGATACCATTCCCATTTCAGGATGATTCCATCGTAACAGTGCCTCAGCTCCAATTATTTTTCCAGTACAAAGTTCAACTTTAGGTTGATAATAGAGTTCTAACTCATTATCTTCAATAGCTCGTCTTAAATAGCCCTCAATCATAAGCCTATCATAAGATGCTTCATCCATTTTTTCTGTAAAAAATTGATATGTATTTTTACCATCATCTTTTGCACGATACATTGCAGTATCTGCTTGCTTAATAAGCGTTGAAACATCTAGCGCATTTTCAGGATAGATACTGATTCCAATACTAACAGTCATAAAAAGTTCTTGCGCTTCAATGATAAAAGGAGCTTTAAAAGCGTTAAGAATTTTCTTTGCCATAGAAGATACAACACTTACATTTTCAACATCATCTAAAAGAAGACAGAACTCATCTCCTCCCAAACGAGATATTGTATCGCTCTCTCGTATTAAAGAACGTAAACGTTGTGCTACTAATCTTAGCATTCCATCACCTGCAATATGTCCCAATGTATCGTTGACAAGTTTAAAATTATCCATATCAAAAAGTAGTATTGCAACTAGCTTACCATTACGTTTCTGCTTTTGAACAGCCTTAGCTAGTCTATTGCTTAAAAGTTCACGATTAGGCAAATCTGTTAAGCTATCGTAATGGACTAAATAACGTAACCTCTCTTCTGCCTTTTTTTCTCTTGTAATATCACTAAAAAGTTCAATATAGTGTATTATTTGTCCTTGTGGATTTTTCACAACACTCACATTTGATCGCTGAGTAAAGTTTTCACCTCTGCTATTTAACCCACTAATCTCACCTTTCCAAAAACCATTAGCAGATATAGAGTCATTAAACTCTCTTAGAAACTTATCATCTTTTAAATATTCTGCTAAAACAACATCATTTGTGCCAATAACATCCTCTTTATCTCTTCCTGTTATTGCACTAAATGCACTATTAACAGTCAAAATATTAAAATTATTATCTGTAACAATTACAGCATCATGTACGCCTTCAAAAACTTTTGCTGCTAAAAAAAGCTCATCATCTTTTTTCCGTTGAGCAGTTACATCTTGAACAACACCAGCTAGAACATATGAATCTGTTTTTTCATCTTTTAGAATTTTAGTTTGAACATGAAGTTTACGTACATCATCATTTTTTAAAATTACTTTATAATCAAGACTGAATATATCTCTATTACGAATGCAATCATCAATTAAATTTTTCAATAATTGAGCATCACGCTCATCTACTACTGAAAAAAATATATCAAGATTCATATCAATACTATTGTCTAAATCATGTAACTCATATAACTCTTTTGAAAACCATAACCTTTTACTCTCTAAGTTAAACTCAAAATTTCCCATAGATGAAATTCGTTGAGCCTCTGTAAGCCTCTGTGTTACAAGTTCTAAATCATATTGAGCATCTATACGTTCATTAATCTCAAGTTTTAGATTTTTATTTAATGATTCAACACGTTTTTTTGTATCACTCAAATACTTAACTAAGTGTTCATTTTCAAATCGCCCCATTAATGCAGTAACAATGCTTTTATTAACTCTAAAAGCAGATAACAGCATCATCATATAAAAAAGTAAAGATACAATACCCATAAGATATTGCAACTCACTGTTTTGCATAAAGAGCATTACAGTCATAGGAGTTAACATTGGCAGAGAGTAGAGAAGAAAGAGTCTTAGATTAACAGCATATGAGCCAATTGCGACAGATACTAAACCTCCTAAAATTAACAATACAAAAGCTTGATGTACAAATAGTCCATATTGCATTGCAACAATTCCAATATACCCAAACAACAGACCGCTTGTTAAAAAGCTTATACATACAATCCAATTAAAGGTATTGCTAGTCTCATAGGTAAGACGTTTAGCACGAGCTAATAACAAAAATCCAATAAATGAGATACTAAAATTTGCTATAACCCAATATATCAACTGATTTTTCGGAACAAGAGAGCTTAATATTAATCCAATAATAATAGTAAATACTACACCAGAAGCTACATTAATACCTGAATGTATATATAAGAATTTTAATTTTTCAAAATTAAGTTTTTTTTCATTTTCCAATGTTATTTTGCTCACATAGTAATAATTTAAATTCAGAAATTATATTATTATAAATCTATATTACTACTGAAAATATGGTATTTATTAAGTAAAATATAATTATCAAGGCATACTTTAAAAGTAGATTGTAAATATAAGTTTTATTTTATAAGAGTTAACTATTTTTTCTCGTGCTAAAAAGGATAAGAGCTAAAAAAACAACAATCGCCATACCAATCATTAAAATAAGTTGTACTAAATTAATACTATATCTTTGATTTTCCAACGTAAAATCATAAGCCCCTACTATATAACCTAGTATCTTATTTTCATAATCATAAATAGTTGTAACTTTAGATGTGTAAAACTCTTTATTCTCTTTCTCTAAAAGGATAACATCATCACTCTGTAAAACTTTCTTCAAAAATTCTAATGTAAAAAATTTATTCAAAGTCATAACAGCATAATTACCATCTATTGTTAAAGTTAAGTTCTTATCGCTAAGCTTTTTAATACTATTTTTATGAAGTATAAATTGAAAGTGGACATTACCATCAGAACTTTCCAAAGATTTTGTGATTGCAGTAGGGCTAAGACCAATCTCTAACGCACCTATATATCTCTCTTCATAAAATACTGGAACAACAACTCTAAGACTTCCTCCATAGCGACCACTTTCATATCCATTAATAGGTTTATGAGTAGTGTGTACTGATTCTATAAGTGGGCGTATTTTAGATAAATTGTCACCAAATTTATCTTTATTATGTATGCGCAGAAATGATGTACTATCAGCATTATGAAAGTGCAAAATTTGCAAAGCTGGTTCTGCTTCTTGCAAGTCTACATAAATACTATACATTAAATCATAAAGCTTCTCTCTTTCTTGATGTGCAAATAGACTGTTTATCTCTTTATCTGTAGCTAGATCAGTTAATAACTGCCTATAATATTCGCTCCAAATTTTCATATCTGAATTTAGTATATCCTCCATATGTTTCGAACGCTCTACAAAAAGTTTTTGTCTATCTTCTCTATCTTTTTGAATTGTATTATTAACGATAACTGCACTAACTAGAAAAATAATAAAAAATATAATATACAATATAATATTACGCTTATTTTTCATAATAGTGAAATAACTCCATTCGATTGTAAAATAATTTCGTATAAGTATACTAAAGTTTTCATCAAAAAAATATTATATTTAACAATTTAAACTAAGAAGGTATATTATTTTACATTAAAATTTATAATATTTCCAATTTCGCTATTGACCTCTTGTTGTAAAAGTAGATGTGTAAGATTATATGTTAATAGTTTCTTTTTTATCTCTAAAGTATAGATTTCTCTTTGATTAACCATAAATAGTGTGCTAAGTCCTAATCTATACTTTTTATTTTCAGCCTCTTGCAATTTTTCAACCAATAAAACTTCATCTTTTGAATTTTTTATATTAATTGCAATATTTTTTAAAGAGTTAATAATATTAGTTAATTTTATTTTGACATTAATTATTCGTTTTTCTTTACTATTTTCAATATTTTTTATACTTTTTTTAATTTGAGCATACCTCCCCTCATACTTCCTTTGCTCTATTGGGAAAGCCATATCTATAGCTACTTTAAAACCATGTTCATATGTAAAGTCATGAACACCATAAAAAGAGATATTAAGATTTGGATATTTGAGTAAATTTGTATGTCTCTCTTGTAAATTCATTTTTTTTATCTCATAATCAAATACTTTTAAGTCTGCTCTATTCTCTATTGCGCTATTGATAGAACTTTCAATATCAATGTACTCATCTTTAATCTCTTCAATTGATGGAAGTATATATAGCTTTTCAAACTCTGTTTTTGAGATATTAAGATATTTTAAAAAATTTGCGAAAGTATTAAAAAAACTATTTTGAGCTGATACAAGTCTCTGTTTTCTATTTATAATCTGTTGAGTAGCCTCTAAAAGTGAAATATTTGCTAATGCACCTAGTTTGACTCTTTTATTAATAATAATTTCTCTTTTTTTAGCTACATCAAGAAGTTCATTTTCAAGTTCCAAAACATCTTTAAAATACAAAAGTTCACTATATAAAGAGACAACTTTAAAATATAGCAGTCTCAAATTATCTTTAGACTTAAAGCTAAACTTTTTAGCATCCAATGAAGCAGAATCAAGATTTAATTTGCGAGTACTTATATTGTTAATAACAGAGAAAACAGGAATTTTTATACCAGCTCTAACTTCACCATCACTACCTGTTTTTATATTGTTATACTCTTGTACTCCCTCAGCCTCTCTATAACCTAAAATGAATTCTGTACCATTTTCTAAAGGCTTATCAATAGTAAAATCAAAAAATTCTCCTTCGCTCGTTGGATAATCTTTTTTATCATATTTAGCAGATAACTTAGTATCAAAGTCTCCCAAGAAATATCTCTTTTTTTCTCTATAGATATACTCCTGTGCTAAAGTTTCATAGATAAATGGATTCTCTTTTGTTAAGAATTTTATAATTTTATCTTCTGTAAATATCTCTTGTGCATTGAGTAAATTTATAGTTAAAAGTCCAATAAATAAAGAAACTAATCTCATTCACTATTCTTTAACACAGGTGTAACCATCTGTGGAGGCAGAGCATTCATTAACCTCCACATCTGGTACCAAATAGGTACAGTAGCTAACCGTACCCATACAGTCGATTGTGTACCTACTCTTAAATTATCACCCTCTGGCCAAGGCTCATTTGGATCTTCCACAATTTGAGCATAATAAAAACCTTTTTCATGAGAGCTATGTTCGACTTTTTTAATAATCCCTCCAAATGTTCCATACTCTATTTTTGGCCATCCAGAAATTTGAAGTGCTGGCCATCCATAGAACATAATCCTTACAGGTAATCCCTCTTTAATTAAGGGCATATTAAAATCTGACACTTTTAAAAGAATAGACTTCGTAGTTACTTTTGGAGAAAAGTGAATTATCTTTTCTCCTTTTTTTATTAATCTGTTCTTATCATTTTGAAATATTCTCACTACATAACCACTCTTTTGTGCAACTACTGTACCGCTAGCATACCTAGATATATTTGCTGAATGTTTTTGAACATCTTGACCTAAAACTTTTAACCTATTTTCAGATGAGAGCGCAGAGTTGTCTAAAATTTTAATTTTATTATTTGTCTCATTTAGAAACTTCTGTCTCTCACTCTTTATAATCTCAAGGTTATTATTTTCTATCTCTATATCTATATTAATTTTTTCTAACTCTGCATTTGCTCTTACATATCTATTTTCTCTTAGCTCAAAATTTCTTTTTGATTCAATGCCATCTTTATATAGAAGTTTTGTTCTCTCATAGTTCGACTTCTCTATTTCAAGATTTTTTTCAAAAGAGACTTTTTTGAAATTTAAGCTCTCTCTTTTTTTATTAATCTGATTCTCTTTTTGAGAGTAAACTCTTAACCCTACTCTAAGATACTCAGCTAAGTTATCCTGTTTAACTTTAAAGTTCTCTGCTTGTATTTGAGAATTTTTATATTGATCTTTAGAGCTTCCCTCAATAAATTTCAACCTATCTAAATACTCTTTATCTAAATCAAGAATAGTAAATAGCTTAGTACCCTTTTTTACAAACTGATTTTCCTTTACATAAAACTCATCTATAAAGCCATCAATAGTTGCTAATATTGAGTAGTCTCTCTGAGTTGGATTATATGCTAAAACAGTACCCTCACCCTTTACTGTTTGTTGCCAAGGTAGAAATAGAGCGCCTATTAGCAATAAAAATATAAGAAATGTAAAAAGCCAAATTCTCTCAACCAAAGGATTTATTTTTACCTTATCTAGTGAAGTAAACTTATATCTATTCATTTATGTTCTCACCTAAGGAGATTGATAGCTTATCAACTTTATAAAAACCCTCTATCATGTCATAAATATAATCTAGTTGTTTCATAAAACTCTTTAAAGCATAAGTAATAGAGACAACAATAATTTCAGCAGCAACAAACTCACCAATAGGAAGCGTTCCATTAATAACTAAATGTCCACCAGCAATTAAAAAGCTACTAAAAATAAAACCTTCCATAAAAAATGTTAATGTCAACTGTCTCATAACTACTTTAAATATCTTTTCTCTTGCACTTATAAAGCTAGACAAATGTCCATCAAACTCTTCAAGTACAACCTCTTTTGAAGCTTTTGAATATGGAATGTTTTGAAGAAAGTAGATGGCACAATGCTTTGCATCAGAACGCTTAATCGCATAATTTAATCCGTTATATCCAAGAACAATCAGTAGTCCTAAAAATAGTATAAAAAAGAATAACCCAAGAGCAAAAAAGAGTGGGTCAAAGATTAATAATAGCAGTAAACTTACAACTACTTTAACAACCAATCCAGTTCCATCCAGTAGTAAAATTGGAAAAAATTTCTGTATTGCACTAATATCAAAGAAATAGTTCATGTACTTATCTATATACTGCTTTTTATTAATAGTAGACTCTTTTAAAGATGTAGCCATTTGAGCTATTTTAATTCCTGTACGTAGAAAAATCTTTTGCTGAAATTTTTCTACAATATACTCTTTTATAACCTGCAAAGATGTAGTTAAGACAAATATTACTACTACAATAAAACCTAAGACCCATACAGAAATAGAGGCATGTGCTAATACACTATTTATAATAAATGATGAAGCTAAAGGAATTGATAGCACTAAAATAGCCTCAATGATAGAGTAGTAGATAAGAAAAAAAATATTTTTCTTATCTGCATCTACAATCTTATAGATATTTATCAATACATTTTTCTTTATATCCATCTTATTTTAGCCCTTAGCTTCTTTATCTAATTAATTGAAGTTATATTCTACCGTAACAAAACTCTCTTACAAATAGATTCCTATTCTTAATATTTTATTTGGAACAATCGTTTTAATATATAATAAAGGCAAAAAATGAGTAGTTTAAATGGGAAATATAAATCATTTTGATATAGTTAACATTAAAGCAATATACTAATTAAAAAAATCAATTAAAAACATAAATAAATCTTAGTAGAATATTTAAAGTATCTCTTATCTACCTTAAGAGTCTAGCGATAATAGAAAAAATATAGGTTGTATATTATGAATTCAATTACTAAAAATACTCTGTTTGACAAAACAGTGAATATTTTAGAATCTAACATACCAAAATGGCTCTATGCTGAAGATTTTTCTCAAAATGAGACAAAAATCTTAATAGCAGAGCTTTTAAAGCATTTTGATTCTAACTTCATAATACAAAATAGAGATGAAGTGCGCGATGCTATAAATAAATACTTTTCTCACACACATGATGACCTCATAGTTATATTTAGAGAAAATCAAGAGATTATTATTCGTGAAAAAGCTAGTCCTGATAAAAAGAGATTTAATCGTCTTGTTATGACATTAATAGAATATATGACAACAGATGAAAAAAATCAATTTATTGAAGAAGAAAATACAGCAGTGTTGAAGTTTGACAAATCAAAGGTAAGTTCACTTGAAACACACCTTAATTTAGAGGATAAAAATCACTTTAAAAAGGTTTTACATGAATCTACAAAACGTCTATTACATTTAAATGTTGAAGATCAGATTATATACTTAAATAACGCACTTTATGTTAAAAAAGGAGTCTCAACTGGATATGAAAAGCGTTTAAACTCATTTCCACGTGAAGAGTTTTCTAAAATTAAGGATAAATATTTTAATAAAGATATGCTTCCATTAATTAAAAGTAAACTTCTGTATGTACTCTCAGACAGTCTTAATTTTACAAAAATAGATAATCAAACATTTTCAAAAATATATTTGGAGATATTTCATAATTTAGTATATAAGATAGTTCAACCTATTTTAAAGGATGAAGAGGAACTAGTTATTAAATATTTCACAAATTTTTTGCTTAGAGACTATTATGATGCAATGATGGTTGTTTGTGCCACTGAATTATCAAAAAAAGTAACACAGCGCGATATAAATGCAGAAAAGTTTTTGAATTATTATAATGGTGAAATAGTTTCAATTAACAATAGAAGGTACATAAAACCTATAATAATGAGTGAAGATGGCAATGAATATAAAATATTTAATATATTATCAATAATCACCAGATACCATACAATTTTATTTAAGGTAAAAAATCAAGATAAAAATGTAAAAAATGCGAAACAAGCCTTAGAAAATATTGAAAAGAAGAAAGTACTCTTAGATAATAGACAACATGAATATGTACAAAGTTTAACAAAATTTGAAAGTATCGCAAATCAAACACTAACTTCAATCGCAAGAAGAAAAGAGCATCGTTTAAAAATAAATAAAAAGCTTTTGAGTAATGAGGAGCTATCTATTATAGAAAAGAAAGAGGCTCTTGAAAACACTTCAGTAAAATTAAATCAGTCAATCCATCGATACATAGGTAATCACAATAAATTAAAGAAAATACTAGTTACAGAAGAGAAAAAAAGTCTAATAATGAAAAAAGAGTTAGCGCCATTAAACAGTGACTATTTTGAAATAATAAAAGCATTATCTAAAACAATGGCTAAAAAACTAGAGCTAGTTGTATCTAGTAAAAATTGATTTTATAATATAAATACTTTTCTTAATTATTAAGTGTATATAAATTTTATTACTTAGTTATAGTATAATACCGACATATAAACTATTAGGGAAATAGTATGGCAAAAAAATATCTAACTATTGATGGGAATGAAGCAGTTGCAAGAGTTGCTCATAAAATAAATGAAGTTATAGCGATTTATCCTATTACTCCATCTTCACCAATGTCTGAGTTGAGTGAAATATACACTATGAAAAAAGAGAGAAATATTTTCGGTGGCTTGCCTGATGTTATGCAGATGCAAAGTGAGGCCGGAGCAAGTGGTTCTGTGCATGGTTCTCTTCAAACTGGAGCATTAACAACTACCTTTACCTCTTCGCAGGGTCTTCTGCTTATGATTCCAAATATGTACAAAATTGCAGGTGAACTTACACCTACAGTTTTTCATGTCGCAGCACGTTCTCTTGCTACACAAGCACTTTCCATTTTTGGAGATCATAGTGATGTGATGTCTGTGCGTCAAACTGGATTTGCTCTGCTAGCATCAAACTCTGTTCAAGAAGCACACGATATGGCACTTATATCACAAGCAGCATCTTTAGAATCTCGTATACCTTTTTTACACTTTTTTGATGGCTTTAGAACTTCTCATGAGGTGAGTAAGATAGAACTTTTAGACGATAGTGTACTAAAAGAGATGATAAATGAAGAGTTAGTACATAACCATCGTTCTCGTGGACTTTCACCTGATAATCCTTTTATACGTGGAACATCTCAAAATCCTGATGTCTATTTTCAAGGAAGAGAGAGTGCAAACATATATTATGAAAAACTTCCTGCAATTTTACAAAAGGCGATGGATAAATTTGCAGACTTAACGGGTCGAGAATATAAACTTTTTGAGTATATTGGGGCTGAAGATGCCCAGCGTATTATAATTATTATGGGTTCAGGTGCTGAGACTGTTCATGAGAGTGTAGAGTACTTGACTCAACAAGGAGAGAAGGTAGGGGTACTTAAAGTTAGACTATATAGACCTTTTTGCATAAAATCTTTCCTTAGTGTTCTACCAAAGAGTACACAATCCATAGCAGTTTTAGATAGAACAAAAGAGATTGGTGCTTCTGGTGAGCCACTTTATCTTGATATTGTGAATTCATTGAATGAGTATAATGAAGATGATACCTTAGGTTTTGATATGCCAAAAATTATAGGTGGTCGCTATGGGCTATCTTCTAAAGAGTTTACACCATCAATGGTGAAAGCTGTTTTTGATGAACTTTTAAAAGATAAACCAAAAAATCATTTTACAATTGGTATAAATGATGATGTGACCCATAAATCTTTAGAGTGGGATAATAGTTTTTCCTCTGCAAATAAAAAAACACTTAAAGCTCTATTTTTTGGGCTAGGAAGTGATGGAACAGTTGGTGCAAACAAAAACTCTATCAAGATAATTGGAGAGACTACTGATAATTATGTTCAAGGCTATTTTGTTTATGATTCAAATAAGTCTGGCTCTATGACAACATCACACTTACGTTTTGGTCCTGATTATATTCGTTCTACCTACCTTATACAAAGAGCTAATTTTGTAGCCTGTCATCAGAGTGTTTTTCTTCAAAAGATTCATATTTTAAAGCACGCTGTCAAAGGGGCTATATTTTTACTAAACTCTCCTTTTTCTAAAGATATAGTTTTCTCAAAACTACCACGAAAGGTGCAAGAAGAAATTATAGAAAAAGAGTTAAAGTTTTTTGTAATTGATGCTGCAAAAGTATCTAAAGAGAGTGGTATGGGGCGTCGCATTAACACAGTAATGCAAACCTGTTTTTTCGCTATCTCTGGTGTTTTAGAAAAAGAAGAAGCAATAGCAAAAATTAAATATAGTATTGAAAAGTCATATGCTTCAAAAGGTAAAAAAATTGTAGAGATGAATAATCTTGCAGTAGATAATACCCTTAGTAATTTATATGAAGTAGTTGTACCAAGATCAGCAGAGGGTGCAAACCCTATGCAACCTATCATTAAAGGTGATTTTGATAATTTTGTAAAAGATATTACAGCTAAGATTATTGAAGGTAATGGCGATGAACTCCCAGTTTCTGCTATGCCAGTAGATGGTACATGGCCAACTGGTACAACACAATACCAAAAACGAAATATTGCCCTAGAAGTTCCAGTATGGGATTCTAATACATGTATACAGTGTAATAAATGTGTAATAGTCTGCCCTCATGCAGCTATTCGCTCAAAAGTTGTTGAAGAGGAAATTTTAGATACTGCCCCTAGTATATTTTCTTATGTAAAAGCAAAAGGAAAGACATTTGAACCAAATGAGCAGTTTACAATTCAAGTAGCAGTTGAAGACTGTACAGGTTGTTCGCTTTGTGTAGAAGTATGTCCTGCAAAAAATAAATCTCAGACCAATTTAAAAGCAATCAACATGGTACCTCAAACAAGCGCACATGATAATGGAGTAATAAATTGGGACTATTTTACTAAGCTACCAAATTATGACAGATCAAAGCTTAACCATGAAAAGGCCAAAGAGACTCAGTTCCTTGAACCTCTTTTTGAATTTTCTGGTGCATGTCCTGGATGTGGTGAAACCCCATATGTTAAACTTGTCTCACAACTATTTGGAGACAGAATGGTCATTGCAAATGCTACAGGATGTTCTTCAATATATGGAGGAAATCTTCCAACAACACCATGGAAAAAGAATAAAGAAGGAAAGGGTCCTGCATGGGCAAACTCACTTTTTGAAGATAATGCAGAGTTTGGTTTAGGTTTTAGACTTGCCATAGATAACCATACAAATAATGCAAAAGATATACTCTCAACTATTAAAAAAGAGATTGGTATTGAGCTTAGTGAGACTATTTTAAACTCTACCCAAGAAGATGAACCTGAAATTTTTGCACAAAGACAAAGGGTTGAAGAACTTAAAAAAGTACTTCAAAACTCTAAAGCAGAAAATGCAGATAGACTAAGCCATCTTTGTGACTATTTAGTGAAAAAATCTGTTTGGATGATAGGTGGAGATGGTTGGGCTTATGATATTGGCTATGGAGGGCTAGATCATGCTTTATCAAGTGGAAAAAATGTAAATATTTTAGTACTTGATACGCAAGTATATTCTAACACTGGTGGACAGCAATCAAAAGCTACAATGACAGGTGCAGTAGCAAAATTTGCAGCAGCTGGAAAGGCGCAAGTACCAAAAGATTTGGCAATGATGGCTATAGCATATGGTAATGTTTATGTTGCAAGAGTTTCTATGGGTTATAGTGATGAGAAAACAGTAAAAGCTTTTGTAGAGGCTGAAAGGTATGATGGACCATCTATCATTATCGCTTATTCACACTGTGTAGCACATGGATATGATTTAAAGTATGGTATGGCACACCAAAAACTAGCAGTAGAATCTGGTTTATGGCCAACTTTTAGATACAACCCTAGTTTAGAAAGAGAGGGTAAAAACCCTATGCAACTTGATTATAAGGGTCCTAAAATAGACGTAAAAAACTTCATGTATCAAGAAACACGATTTAAAATGGTTGAAAAACTTAATGAAGATAATGCAAAAGAGTATCTACAAACAGCAAGAAATAATGCAAAAGAGATGTATAAACGTTACAAAAATTTAGAACAGATGTCATCAAAAGAGGAGGAGTAGAAAATGGACTTAACAACTACATATATGGGGCTTAAACTTAAAAATCCAATCATTATTGGAGCATCACCTTTAACATCTTCTTTTGGATCTATAAAAAAACTTGAAGAGAGTGGCGCTGCGGCTATTGTATTACACTCTATATTTGAAGAGCAAATTAATCATGAGACGCGTGAAATAGACCACTTCCTTTTCAAGGGAAGTGAAGATTATGCTGAGGCTTTAGGCTATTTTCCTGAAGTTACATTAAGCAATTTAGAATCAGATGATTACCTTAATGAAATTATAAAATTAAAAGAACATATTTCTATACCTATTATTGCCTCTTTAAATGGTGTCTCTAAAGGTGGATGGGAAGAGTATGCAAAAAAACTAGAAGATGCAGGTGTAGATGCTATAGAGCTAAATATAACTTACATACCAACTGATATAAATACAGATGCAAGAGATGTAGAACAACTTTATATTGATGCACTTCAAGCTGTTCAAGAGATAGTAACTATTCCTTTGTCTGTAAAAATGAACTCTTTCTTTTCTGCACCTGCTCAAATGGCAAAAAAATTAGTTGATGCAGGTGCAAAAGGATTAGTACTATTTGATCGTCCTGTACATGTAGATATTGACCTAGAAAATTTAAACTCACTACATACAATTAATCCAACTTCCTCTAGAGATTTAAGTGAAACACTTCGCTGGAATGCTATTTTATATAAAAAGATAGAAGCTTCTTTATGTTCATCTACAGGAGTAAGTAACCATGAAGATATACTAAAATCAATGATGAGCGGTGCTGATGCAGTACAAATGGTAAGTGCTATTTTAAGATATGGACCAGAACATATACAAACTGTTTTAGATGATTTAGTTCAGTGGATGGAGGAGAAAGAGTATATATCAATCGAACAGATGAAAGGTAGTATATCCTTGCATCATACATCAAATCCAAGCGCTTATGAAAGAGCTAGTTATATGAGAATACTTACAGACTACAGGTATTAGAAAATTTAAACTCTATTTCAAAGGGCAATTAAATAACACTTTAGATTTTTGGTACTATTTTATAATAAATCCATTATGGGTATAATATCATGAAAAATTGGAAGTAATAACTATATTTTTGCGCTCTGTGAAGAATAGCATTATAAATATTTTAGAAAATTTTTAGATATTTACGGAGGTAAATGCATGCTCAGTAATGTAATGTTAATTCTTAGTGGAGATAAAAAACAAAATGGATAAAGGCTTTAACTATTCAAACTTGAAACTTGGAATTATAGGTGGAGGACAACTAGGAAAGATTATGTCTCAAGAAGCTAAAAAAATGGGCTTTCATGTAACAATCCTAGATCCAACTTTTAACTGTCCTGCAGCTCAAGTATCAGACAAGCATATTGTGGGTGGTTTTCATGACAATGAAAAACTTGAACAATTAGTCCAAGAAACAGATGTAACAACTTTTGAGTTAGAGCATGTTGATATATCTCTTTTAAAAGAGTTGTATGATAGTGGTCATAAAATCCACCCTTCCCCATATGTAATTGAATTAATTCAAAATAAATATGAACAAAAAAAGTTCCTAGATGAAAGAGGGATTCCTGTCCCTGCCTACAAAGATGTAACATCAAAAAACGACCTAAAAAGTTTTGGATTTCCTGTCATTCAAAAAGCAAAAAAAGAGGGCTATGATGGCAAAGGTGTCTACATGCTCAAATCTGCTGATGAAATTGACAACTCTATAAAAACAGAATCATTTATAGAAGAATTAGTTGACATTGACAAAGAGTTAGCAATAATTGTAGCTAGAAACATTGAAGGTCAAATCAAATCGTATCCAGTTGTAGAGATGCTCTTTGACAATAGAACTAATATCTGCGATATTGTAATGGCTCCAGCTAAAATATCAAAAGAGATAGAACAGAGAGTTTTAGAAATATCTGAAAAATCTATTGAAGTTCTTGAAGGTGTTGGCATTTTTGGAGTTGAGCTATTTTTAACAAATAGTGGCGATATTTTAGTCAATGAAATTGCTCCAAGACCTCATAACTCTGGCCATTATACAGTTGAAGCATGTGCAACTTCACAATTTGAGCAGATTATTCGAGCAGTGACTAATCTCCCACTTGGTTCTACAAAGATATTTTCTCCAGCAGTTATGATTAACTTACTTGGAGAAAAAGGGTATGAGGGCGAACCATTTATAGATGGGATTCATGACGCCTTGGAGATTCCAGAACTCTCTTTTCATTTCTATGGAAAAAGTTTTACTAAGCCATTTAGAAAAATGGGACATGTTACTGTTTTAGATGATGATATTAATAAAGCTTGGCAAAAAGCGATGAAAGCAAAAAGTATTTTAAAAGTTAAAGGGAGTAAAGAGTTATGAGTGAAGCATTAGTTGGAATTATTATGGGAAGTGACTCAGACCTGCCAGTTATGAGTACAGCGGCTGAAATGTGCGAAGAGTTTGGTATAGCGTATGAAGTAGATATTGTGTCTGCTCATAGAACACCTCAAAGATTGGTTGAATACTCTAGTAGTGCAGAAAAAAGAGGTATCAAAGTGATTATTGCTGGAGCTGGTGGTGCAGCCCATCTACCAGGTATGGTCGCATCACTGAGTGTATTGCCCGTGATTGGCGTTCCTGTAAGAAGTTCTTCACTTGATGGAATGGATTCACTCCTTTCTATTGTACAAATGCCCGGTGGTGTTCCTGTTGCTACTGTAGCGATAAACGGTGCAAAAAATGCAGGGATTTTAGCTGCTCAAATCATCGGATCTTCAGACAGTTCTCTTAGAGAAAAGATTGCTTTATATAAAAATAAAATCGGCAAAGAAGTAGAAGCAAAGGTTGAAAAGTTAAAAAAAGTAGAATATAAAGAGTACTTAAAAGGTATGACAAAATAAATCAGTACTCACTATATTCATACTCTTTTATGACACTGAAGATAGCTGAAGTTAAGTGAGTCAACTCCTCTTGCTTTATTACAAATGGGGGCATAATATAGACAAGATTTAAAAATGGTCTGACCCAAACACCCTCTCTTATAAATGCTGGCGTCATAAAACCTAAGTCAATATCTTTATGTAACTCTACAACACCAATCGCACCAAGAGTACGAACCTCTTTTACAATCTTGAGCTCTTCACATTTTGATAGCTCTTTATCTAGTTGTGTTTGCATATTTTCAACTCTCTCTTCCCATAAAGAACCAAGAAGTAGTTCAAGGGAGGCATTTGCAACTGCACAAGCCAAAGGATTTGCCATAAAAGTTGGTCCATGCATCAGTACATTACCATTTGCTTCAACACCTTGCATAACCTTCTTGCTTGTAAGTGTTGCTGCAAGTGACATATATCCACCTGTAAGAGCCTTACCAACACATAAAATATCTGGAGCCACTCCAGCATGCTCATAAGCAAAAAGTTTTCCTGTACGTCCAAAACCAGTAGCTATCTCATCAAGTATGAGAAGTACATTATACTCACTACAAAGTTCTCTTACTCTTTTTAAAAACTCTGGTGAATATATTCTCATTCCACCAGCACCTTGCACTATAGGTTCAAGTATAACAGCTGCTATTTTAGTATGATTTTCTTGGAGTTTTGTTTTAAAATCTTCTATATATTTTTCATCCCACTTCTCACTAAACATACATGCAGGTGCCTCTGCAAATATATTTTTATGAAGCACTCCTTCAAAAGCAGAGTGCATCCCCGTTATAGGATCACATACACTCATCGCACCAAAAGTATCACCATGATAACCCTTACTAAAGGCTAGTATCTTAGTTTTTTGTTTATTTCCTTGGGAGTTCCAGTACTGAAATGCCATCTTCAAAGCCACTTCTACACTTACACTTCCAGAATCACTAAAAAAGATATGCTCAAGACTCTTTTCAGTTATGTCCAAAAGAGTTTTAGCAAGTTTTATCGCTGGTTCATGAGTTAAACCACCAAACATTACATGACTCATTTTAGAGAGTTGCTCTGATGCTGCAGCATTTAACTCTGGAACATTATAACCATGAATAGCAGACCACCAAGAACTCATACCATCAATAATTTTTTTGCCACTATCTAACTCTAAATAAACACCACTTGCAGATTGAACTAACTCCATTTCTGCCAAAGGTATTGATGGAGCATAAGGGTGTAATATATGTTGCTTATCAAACTCTTTCATTCACTTTAATCCTTGTGTATATTATACAAAAAGTCTATTAACTGGAGTATATACATAATTGTTTAAGATTGCCTGTAAAGTTAAAAATATAACTTTACAAAGCAATTCAATAAATTTATTCTATTTTAACCGTTTAACAAACCTTAAGTAGAGTGCAGGCAATACAAACATATACTATGTTAAAAGCTTTTTCCTATACCAAAAGTTGATCTATAGCTTATATCATTTTGTACACCATACATATCTTGATAGACTGGTACTGAAACAGCAAAAAATAGTGAATAATTATCTTCCGTAGAGACTTGTAATCCAGTCGTAGCAAAGATGACACTATGACCTGTATTACTAGCTTCAGCACCATCAAAACTGTCTTTTTCTGCTCTCTCACCATTAAGTTCAATAAAAGTATCTACAGAGTATCCATAATGATTTTTTTCTAAGTCCATAAGTAAGTCATGAGATTTATGATCTAGTAAGTTATATGACAGTGCTACATTATATGTAAATATATCTCCAAGTTCGCTGTCTCTAGTTCCCTTACGATTATACTTATAGAGTAAGTCTGAATGAAGTGAGAAATCTTCAAAGTCTTTTGAAAAAGCAACGCCCCCGAAAAAATCCCATGAACCAGTACCTGATTGCAGATCAGCTTCTAGTACTTCACCTTCAAATGTAACATCATCTTTTCCAGTAGGTGCTTTAATACCTGCTAAAAGAGCAACTTTGAACTCATCATCATAGACTTTATATTGCAAAAGAGCTGCAGCATCACCTAACTCCTTAATATCATCATGAGGATGAACCTCAGGTCCACCACCATCATCTTCACCAGCACGAATACCCTTACGAGAGACATAAGGTAGTTGTACATTTAATGTTAAATTATTTGTTATTCCATAAGAAGCCGAGATAGCATATGAATAAATAGAATCAATATTATGTAAATGTTCTGAGCCACTATTTAAAGCCGCTAATATAGCTGTATCTGATAGGCTTTTATTACGTACTACTTCAGTGTTCATCCCTAGATAAAAATTTCCTTCTTCCATAGTGTTTGCTGATATAGTGTAAGCAGTAGCTGAGTTTCCACTTCCAACACCTAAAACATGTGAGGCATTACAAGCCCATGTTGAAGTTACTGTTGTTAATGCCAATAGGCATGCCATACTTAATTTATTTATTGCATTTTTTTTCATAGTTTTATCCTATAGTAATATTTTATATTTGTATCGAGTTGTTTATTTTAGGTTTAGGATAGAACAGGAGGTGCGCGGTTTCGATTTGATCTGTTTATTACATGTAGATTTAAAACTTGACTATATTGTACTATCTTTTCAGAGTTTATTACTTCAACTTTTTTTACTTTTTCAATGGTATCATCATATGATAAGTTGTCGCCTATATGACATACTAAACATGGTGAATCACCTGAATGCTTAATATGTTCCACTTCATGGACAGATGTAAAAGTTGTTATAATAAGAAAAAATATTGATAGTATTACTCTTAGTTTCATGAGTGGAACTCTATCATATAATTTTGAATTAAGTTCTTAATTTTAAAGAGTATATTATGAGAGTGGCTTAATAAGTTTAAAGTGGCTCCGGATATTGGAAACCATCACACAAACCTCTATATAATGAAGTTTTCCCATTTAAGGTTTTTAGACTAATAGTATATAATATAATGGCCTTAAAAATCAAGACAACAAAATCAGAGGGAGTGTTAAAAATATTTAAACTTAATAAAAAAACAAAGCTAGAATAAAACTTTTTAGTAAATTCCTATTGTAAGAAGAAGTCTTATGTTAACCAGTATAAATTAATACCTCCGGATGTGTATTGGCAATATTTAAAAGCACTTTAGCAGGACCATCAGGAACTCTTCTTCCTTGCTCCCAATTTCTAAGAGTATTGACACTTATATTTAATAGAGCAGCAAATTCATTTTGAGTAAGGTTATATTTATCTCTTATCTCTTTGGCATTTGGTTCTTCAATAAAAAATGTCCTACTTGCTTTTATTTTATTTTGTAAAATACCTTTAGCTTCTTTTGTACTTTTTAGTAATTCGTTAAATTGTAAATCTTCCATAAATTAATCTCCTAAAAAAGTTTTTCGTAGAAGCTTTATCTGTTTAGATGTTAAATCTTCTATTTTATTTTTTTCATATACAAAAATCATCAATATAAGGCTCTTTTCTTCATAGTGATAGTATATATTTCTTATACCACCACTTTTTCCACTATTGTTAATATTCCATCTTAACTTTCTAAGTCCACCTGAGCCTTTAATTACATCTCCACTTTTTGGATGCTCTGCTAAAAAGTGTTGTAACTTAATATACTCATCATCGGTTAAGAGTTTAGTTATCTCTTTTGTGAAAACTGATGTTTCTGCTATTTCCATGTCCCTATTATATAGGTTTTTATATGGTAAGTCAATGGCTTAGTTAAAGACAGGGGTCATCATACGTTTGCAACTATCATGATTAAAAACAGTGAGGATATTCTTGAATTAGCGAAAACAGATTGAAAAAAAGAGAGTAACATTTTTGGACACACTTAACAGTAGTTAAATCAACTGGTTTAAAATGGGCTTAATTTTGATGTTTAAAAGAGTGTGGCTCCGGATATTGGATTCGAACCAATGACCAAGTGATTAACAGTCACCTACTCTACCGCTGAGCTAATCCGGAATATGATATTTTTTCTTAAAAGTGGCTCCGGATATTGGATTCGAACCAATGACCAAGTGATTAACAGTCACCTACTCTACCGCTGAGCTAATCCGGAATGTTTTTAAGAGGTGAAATAATATCGCAATAGCGCTAATAAGTCAAGATTTTAGGCAGTAAAAATGCACATTATCATCAGCATTAATGTAAACATCATTTTTTTGTACCAAATCATCTAATATAGCCTTAGAATCAGCATCGAAAAGCGTATCTATATCCCCTTTTGTTAATGGTCTTTTAGAAAGAGTTTGGAGTATCTCTTCACTTGAATAGCTATCTTCAATTTTCTCACCCTTATGTCTACTTGCAATATGAATATTTAGTGTTGCATCAAACTTTCTAGCAATTTCTAAAAGCTTCTCATAACTAAGAGCCTTAACATCAAAAGCTGGTGGACGATCTATTGTCCCAATGTCAACTCTTGTTGGATTTATCTGCTTTAATGTCTCATTTAGTAGCTCAATCTCTTCATCTTTATCGTTTATATTTTCGACAAAAAGAACTTCAATAAGAAGTGTACCTTTGTACCTTTTAGAAAACTGTTTCATTGACTCTTTTAAAGCAGTTAGATTTATAGACTTATCTACTCTATCTAAACGTTTAAAACATTTTTCGCTAATGCAATCAAGAGATAATTTTACTTGATCTAACAACATTAATGATTCTTGTACCTCTAAATTAGCAATTGTAGAACCATTTGAGAGTATTAATGTCTGAGTATTCTCTTTAAAACCATTAATTAACTCTATTAGCTCTTTTAAATGCGGATAGAGTGTCGGTTCACCATTAGCAGTTATCGTTATAACATCTATGTTTTTATGCTTTTCTAGCGCCTCTTTGAGCTGTAAAACAATATCTTCTGGGTTTGCAACATCTTCATAACTATCCATTGTTTTTGCAGGTGAGAGTTCACAATATAGACAATCAAAATTACACTGTTTTTTATTTGGGCTTAAATCAATTCCAAGAGACAATCCAAACCTGCGCGACTGCACAGGTCCAAAAATATAGTTATTCATAAATTAATTAACGAGCAGAACGAGTTTGAACTTCTGTAACTAGATATTGAGCCATTTCTGGGTCAAAGTCTGGGAGCATTCCGTGACCTAAGTTAAAAATATGACCAGCTTTATTTCCCATAGTGTTTAGAATCTTATCTATTCCTTCACTTGTTGCTTCTTTACTGTAAAGTCTTGTCGGTTCCATATTTCCTTGAAGAACATACCTATCACCAAGTTTCTCTTTTGCAAGCTCCATTGGCGTTGACCAATCAACTCCAAACACATCAAAGTTTCCGTGTATTTTATCTAAGAAACCAGCAATTCCTTTAGGAAAAAGCATAACTGGAGTATCAGGATATTTAGCCTTAATTGCATCAGCAATTTGAACCATGTAATCCCAACTAAACTCAAAGTATTTACTCTCTTCAAGTGCAGCTGCCCATGAGTCAAATACCATTACAGCATTAACACCTGAGTCAATTTGACGTGAAAGATACTCGATGATTACGTCAGTCAATTTTTGAAGAAGCACATGCATAAGTTTTGGGTCTGAATATACAATTTTTTTAACAAGTGAATATGTTTTTGTACCCTGCCCCTCAATCATGTACGTTGAAAGCGTCCAAGGGCTTCCTGTAAATCCAATAAGTGCTTTATCAACAGCAAGTTCAGCGCGAACTTTCTCAATAGTCTCATAAACATAAGTTAGTTTATCAGCTGCACTCATATCTAGAGCTTCAACATCTTCTATTGTTACAAGTGGAGTCTCAAACTTAGGACCTTCCCCTTTAATGAAGTCTAACTTCATTCCCATCTCATTTGGAACAACTAAAATGTCGCTAAACAAAATTGCAGCGTCCATTCCAAAACGTCTAATTGGTTGAAGTGTAACTTCAGCAGCTAAATCAGGTGCGTGACAAAGGTTTAAAAAGTTTCCAGCCTCGGCTCTTACTTCCATGTACTCAGGTAGATAACGACCAGCTTGACGCATCATCCAGATTGGTGTGTAGGGTGTCTCTTTTCTAAGACAGGCATCAACAAAAATCAATGTTCGCCTCCTTTATGTAAATAATATAGTGCAAACGCTAACGCAAAAATAGAACCAGCAAAATAGAGCATCTCTAATGCACTACTATAGTCTGTTCGAAGCACACGTTGAAAAAAGCTTACAATTAGAACCATTACAATTACTTTTGCAAGCTTATCTTTTAATTGGTCAAGTGAGTTAATAGCTAAAACTTTTGATGCACTATTATCTTTAGCAACATCAATTTCAGAGATAAAAAGCTCATAAATACCAAAACTAAACAGAAGCATTACAACAGCTATCAGGTACAAGTCGATTGCACCAATAATATCTCCAACAATCACTTCGTGAAAATCTTTAGGATGCGCATTAGACATCAACATATCAAATGTATATGTCCCAACATGCCAAATATCAAGTGATGCTATTAAAAATAGAACAGCAGCGCCAATAAGGCTAAATACTACTGGCAAAAATGTCAGTAATCTGCTACTCCAAAGTATCTTTTCAAACATTCTTACGCTTCGTCCATTTCAATCCATTTTTGAGCGATTCTAACAGCATTAGTAGCAGCACCAACACGTAAGTTATCTGCGACTACCCATAGGTGAAGAACATTACTTCTGTATAAATCCTTTCTTATTCTTCCAACAAAAGTCTCATTTCTATCTACACAACCCGCTGGCATTGGGTAGTGACTTTCACTTGGTGTATCCATAACAACAATATTTGGTGCTACTTTTAAAATCTTTTTAGCCTCAGCTGCGTCAACATCACCATCAAATGTTAAAGTGATTGACTCAGCATGACCACGAAGCGTTGGTACACGCACACACGTTGCTGCTACTTCAATCTCTTTGTGCATGATTTTACTAGTCTCTTGCACCATTTTCATCTCCTCTTTTGTGAAATCATTTTCCATGAAAACATCAATTTGAGGAATAACATTAACTGCAATTTGGTGTTTGAAAGCTTTATGATCACTATCATCTAACTTAAATGCAAAAAAGTCTTTCATTTGGTCTACTAGCTCTTCCATTCCACTCTTACCAGCTCCACTTGTTGCTTGGTAAGTACTAACATCAACACGTTGTAAATCAAAAGCATCATCAAGAGGTTTAAGCGCTTGAACCATCTGAATAGTCGAACAGTTTGGATTAGCAATAATTCCTTGCGCTTTCCAAAGAGCTACATCTTCAGGATTAACCTCTGGAACAACTAAAGGAATATCATCAACCATTCTAAAATGGCTAGTATTGTCAATAACAACTGCGCCAGACTTCGCAGCTAGTGGAGCAAAGTGTGCAGACACTGAACCACCAGCACTAAAAAGTGCAATTTCCACATCTAGCTCTTCAAAAACTGTATCTGTCAGTTCAATAGTTTTAATATCACTGTTATTAAAACGAACATCTTGTCCTGCGCTTCTACTTGATGTTAAAGGGAAAAGCTTTTTTACTGGAAAATTGAGCTCTTCTAAAACACGTAAAATCTCTTCACCAACCGCCCCAGTTGCACCAACAACAGCTACATTATATTGTTTCATTAAATAAACCCCTTCTAAAAATTGAAATTATACCTCAAAAACTCACGCTAGCTAAATCTCTTTATTTGGACAATAACATCTTTCTAAGTTGGTCAATTTAATTTTATGAAAAAACTTCTGCTATCTCAAACTCTTCATTTAAGAAATTTATTTTCATCTTATCTTCTACGTTAAAGCCCTTAACATAAAAATATTTCCCATCAATAAGCTCAATACGTTCATTTGTACTTTTATCAATATCTAAATAATCTTGGTAGCTATATGCTTCATCCATAACTTGCTCCTAGTGGAACTATTATATCACTTATTCATCTTATAAACATACGCCAAAACCTCAGCAACTGCTTGGTACAACTGTTCTGGAATTGGGTGGTCAAGCTCAACCTCTTTGTAAAGTGAGCGTGCAAGTGGTGGGTTTTGTAGTACATGTACTCCATTTTCACGTGCTACCTCTTTTATTTTGAGTGCAACTTCATTCATCCCTTTTGCTATAACAGTTGGAGCGTTATCTAAGCCCTCTTTATAGCGAATAGCAACTGCGTAGTGAGTTGGGTTTGTTACAACAACATCAGCAGATGGGACTTCACTCATCATACGCTTTTTTGACATCTGCATTTGACGCTGGCGTATTTGCTGTTTTATGAGAGGATCCCCATCCATATTTTTCATCTCATCTTTTACCTCCTGCTTACTCATGCGAAGATTTTTAAAATACTGAAACCTTACAATTAATAAATCTGCAAGAGCAAAAACAAACGTAACAAGTAACATTGCAAGTGCAATAACAAGGGCTTTATCTTTTAGCCACTGTAGTTGGTCTGTTAATCCAAAAAGTTCTACTGTTGGAAGTTCTTCTATAAAAATCCAGAAAAAGAAAAAACCAACACCTAGTGACACAAAAGATTTAAGTGTCGTTTTTATAGATTCAATAAACTTTTTCATAGAGAAAAGATTTCCAAGACCTTTAATTGGGTCTAGTTTTTTTAAATCTGGAATCAAAGGTTTAGCGGTAAATAAAAACCCAATTTGCGCTACAGTTCCCAATACTCCAGCGATTGCAACTATAGTTGCTAGAGGTATTACCATTAATAAAAATTCGCGTGATATTACAACAACGAGGTCAACTAAATCTTTTTGTTCAAAGCCAGTTTTAATATAGCCAAAGACATGTCTAAAAAGATTTTGCATATGCTCTGACATAAAGTCAAAAAGAATTAAAAAAGCGAGAATTGCTACAAAAAGTGTAAAAAGACCTGCAAAGTCCATGCTCCTAGGGACGTTTCCGTCCTTTCTGGCATCATCTATCTTCTTGGAGGTGGGTTCTTCGGTCTTCTCTTGGTCATCAGCCATTAATTAAGAATCAATCCATCTTCATAGAGAGATCAATCCATCTAGATTGATGAATTAAACTTCCACTGCTTATGGCATCTACTCCACTTTGAGCATAAATTTCAATTGTATCTAATGTAATATTCCCACTAGCTTCAAGCATAATATGTGTACAAAATTTATTTCTATAGCTAACAACTTCTTTTAATTGTGCAGGAGTCATATTGTCACACATAACAATGTCAGCGCCAGCGTGCATCGCCTCTTGTGCTGATTCTAATGTCTCACACTCAACTTCAATCTTTGCCATAAATGGAATTTTTTTACGAGCCTCTTGCATAAAAAGAGCTAAATTATCAATTGTTTTTAGGTGAGTATCTTTAAGCATAAGTGCATCATCAAGACCCATCCTATGGTTAACTGCTCCACCTGTTCTAGTTGCGTATTTCTCTAAATGTCTCAAAAGTGGACGAGTTTTTCTAGTATCAAGAAGCTTAACGTTATAACCCTCTATGATTTTTACAAACTTATTTGTATATGTTGCAATTGAACTTGCATGATGCAAAGTATTTAGCAGTACTCTCTCAATTGCAAGAAGAGTGTGAGAATCTCCTTTAAGTCGCATAATTACATCGCCATACTTAAAGTGATCACCATCTTTTAAAACCCACTCAACATCAAACTCCTCTAAACTAGCAAGCTCATTAATGTAGAGTTCTCCACAAACAATACCCTCACTCTTAGCAATAACTTTCGCAGATGCATCCTCTGGTGGAAAAATCTGAGAAAAGAGATCCCCTCGCCCAATATCTTCATCAAGAGCATTTTTCATAAAATCTTGGATTATCATATCGCTAACATTCTTTCAAGTGCAACTTTAGCCCACTTTGTTGTTTTCTCATCAACTTGAACTTCACCCTCAATTCTATCTTCATCAATCATCTTAAGAGTCTCGTACAAATTTTCTAATGTCGTCTCATTCATAGTCGGACACTCTGGTTTTGTTGAAGAGAGTATGTAAGTATTACTCTCACGTAAACGATTAACCATGTTATACTCAGTTCCAACTGCCACTTTTTGCTCAGGTGGTAACTCTTTAATGTATTTAATAAGCTGACTAGTAGAACCTACAAAATCAGATGCTTGAACAACTTCTGGCGTACATTCAGGGTGTGTCGCAATTAAAATTCCAGGGTATTTTTTACGGTAAAACTCAATATCATCTACATCAAATAGTTGATGCACTGAACAAAATCCATTAAAACAGATAATGTCTGACTCTTTTGGATCAGTTCCATCACCAATAACAGAAGATTTTAGACCCATCATATGTGCAATATTTTGACCTAAACATTTATCTGGAACGAAAAGAATCTTTTTATTCTTTTCTAGTGCTCGTTCTATTATAGTTTTAGCATTAGAGCTGGTACAGACCATACCGCCCATTTCACCAACTTTAGCTTTAATATCTGCACTAGAGTTTATATAAGTAATAGGCAATATATCATCTCTGCCAATGCCATTTTCTTCTAAATATTTAACAGACTGCTCATAATAGGTCGTATCAATCATTCTAGCCATTGCACAGCATGCTTGACGTGGCATTAATACTCTTTTTTCTGGACTTAATACTTTTACGCTCTCACCCATAAAGCCAACACCACAAAAAACTACAAACTCACTATCATCTTGCATAGTTTTTTTTGCAAGTTCTAAACTATCACCTGTAATGTCAGCCATTTCATAGACCTCATCACGCTGGTAAAAATGTGCAACTACTGTTACACTAAGACGCTTTTTAAGCTCTTGTATCTCTTTGACTAACTCTGCGCGTTCCAATGTAACCTCCGCGTAAATTTAAAGACGTAAATATAGCATAATTTACTTTATTGGTAGTTTCCTAAAGTAATAGAACTATTGATTTAAGGAATATCATTAATAATAAAAGTTATCCTTACATTAAGTCAGTATTAATATAAAAAAAGGAAATCCATGAAAACATTCAAAACAGCAAATGAACTGATAGAAGAGGCAAAAAACTTATTAAGCAAAGTGAATGATAATACCATTGGTAAAAATTGGAGCAACTGGAGTTCTGAAACAGTTAATGGTATGGAGGCTTATTCTAATGAACTTATAAGTGGTATCAAAAAAAATGTTAAGGGTGTTGGAGATAATCTTCAAGGACTTGCCAAAGTTATTCATAAACTAGAAGAGATTGTATCTGATAAAGTCGTTCATAATGAAGAGTTTAATAAATTGATAGATACTTTTAACAATATATACAAAGATAAAAAGGGTGCCCTTGCAGACTACATTCCAGATATAGGTAAATATATTGGTATTAGTGATGATACAGCCAACAGTAAGATTCTCTACAGTGATGAAAGTGAAGAAAAACATGCTGAACCTAAATTAGTGGAAACATATAGAGGGTATATGATTGTTGAATCTAGTCCTACTAGATTTTTAGTTGCAAGTGTAGATGAAAATGGTAATAGAAAGTTTTTAAAAGCATTTAAAACTATTGGTTGGTGTCACAGACATATTAACTCTTTAACAAAGTAACTGGTAGATTAATTTTTAAAGATGAAAATACTACAACAAGAGATAACGATAACAACAGAGCGTAGAGGTTACTTTCTAGTAACCAATGAAATTGAAAAAAGTTGTTACATTTTAAAAGAGTTTAAAACAGGTATAGCAAATATTTTTTTGCTACATACCTCTGCATCTTTAACTATTAATGAAAATGCTGACTCTTCAGTACGTGAAGACTTTAAATCCTTTGAAGAGCAGTTAGTTCCTAGAGATTACCCTTACCAACATGACTATGAAGGTAGTGATGATATGCCTGCGCATATCAAATCATCTCTATTTGGAAATACTCTCTCTATTCCAGTAAAAAATGCAAAGCTATATCTAGGAACTTGGCAAGGTATATATTTAAATGAACATAGAGACTATGGGAGTAATAGAAAAATTGTAGTTACTGTAATGGGTGAATAAATTTACTCTTCTTTATACTTAACCCATAAAATATATATTTTGTTCCCTCATACAAATTTTCAATATAAAAATATAGATATATAATTTATTTTTCAGGAACAAGGATTTATAATATTCTGAGGTTCTTATTATATAGGGGGACTATCATGAAAGCTTTTCTCTTATCTCTTTATCTTTTAATTTTATTATCTAGTCAATTAAGCGCAGCCAATTTAGTTATTAATATGCCTATGCATACTGACTTAAAAGATATAAGTGGCAATAGTTATAATGGCACAGAAAGTGGCAGTATTGAATATGCCAATGATATGGCAGTATTTGATGGTAGTAGTGATTATGTAAACGTAACTACTTTTCCAAATCTAACTGATTTTACAATTTCTGTTAATTTCAAAGTAAATAAACTTGATAGTACGTATCATACACTATTAGGATTTGAAGCTGTAAATGATGAATTCCTGATTTTATTCTTTGGTAATGATACAACACTAAGAGTTGAGAGAAAAAATGGTGATAACGATGGAATTGAAATTGTAAAACTTGAATTAGGTAAAACATATAATTTGGTTTTTATTAATGATTACACCAATAGTGTTCAAAAAATTTATATTGATAACGTTTTAGTAAATACATTTAATATCAAGCATGATTATGAAACAAAAAATTCTTTAAAGATTGGACATGAAAATAGTGGTTCATCTTTATTTAATGGTTCAATATCTGATTTAAAAGTTTATAATACTGTTGTTTCACCTAATTCATCAGACTCATCAAATGAAGAAACTTCTTCTAGTGAATATTTTTTATACCCTTTACAAGCAAGTAGTTGGCATTTGTATGGTGCTGTTAATGACTTAACCCCTATTAAAAATTATATTAGTTGTAATGATTTAAGTTGTACAAATATTTGGGTATATCGCAATGGTAGTTGGAAGAATAGTGAAAGTGCTATAGCAGTATATAGGGGTGAGGGTTTTTGGATTAAACATTATGCAAATGATACATTGTATGTTAAAGAGTTAATAACAAGTGAGTTTACTCACTCTTTTTCGGTGGGTTGGAATCTATTAGGTGCTACAAAAGAGATTCTAGATATAAGTTGGTTTACATCTAAATCATCTAGTATTTGGGGTTATGAGGCTAATTGGGTAGAAAATCCAACAGGAATTGCAAAAGGTATGGGTTTTTGGATTAAAGCTACTAGTTCAAGTGACGATGTTGATTTATCTAATGAATTTCCTGTACCTACAACAGATAATAAAGCTAATACTTTAAAATTGTATGACTACCAAAAATCATATTATAATAACCAACAAGCATTCAACAGTTTAATATTAGCAGAAGATGGTTTATTAGTTTTAGCAGATAAGATAACAAATACCTCCTCAACAAAAGAGGAAAAAAGTGTTGCAATATCGTCATATTATAAAAAAGCAGAAGAAGCCTTTTATGTAGTAAATTCTATGAAAATAGATTCTATTAATATATTAGAGTATGAAAATAGCATAAATAAAACTTTGACAAAAAGTTCAAGAGATTTTGGTTTTACAGCAGTTGTAGGTGCAGCAGCAATAGGGTTAGCAGCATACACCGTAAAAACAATAGGTGGAAAAATTTATGATGCTGCTGTTGGAAGTAAAAGAACATTTATAAATAATGTTATGTCTACAGCTAAAGGAGAGCAAATTGTAAAAGATGTGTTACGAGATAGAGGACATAGCATATCAAGTGATGCCTCAAAAGAGACACTTAAAAATGCAGTGGACAAATTGGGCTTTATGAAAGATTTACCAGGCGTATTTTTAGATGTCAAAAGTATTGCTCAAGATAATTCAGATTCAGAAATAACAGAAGCCAATGAGAAACATGAAACTAATGTTGCCAAAACTGCAAAAGACTTGGGAGAAGTAGCAGTTGAGTCAACTGTCTCTGTTTCAACAGTTGGTGGTCCAGCTAGCTCTCTTGCAAATAAAATAGGAGACTTCTTTAATGTAACAGTTGGAGTAGTGGGAACAGCAGTAGACAAAGCAAAATCACTGTTTTCAACAGTTACTACAAAAGAAACGACTAAACATGCTGTTAGAAAAAGTACAAAAACGTTAACAGACGCAAAAATAGTTTTGTCAAATATAAAAAATAAAAAAACCGATAGCATTACAAGTAAAAATGTAGAAGATACTGATAATACTTTAGATAGTGTATTAGCATCTTTAGATGGTGATGGCGATGATAATTCTCTTAGCGTTCCAAAGCATGTTTCGCAACAAAAGATAGTTTTACCAGAACAACCTAGTAGCATTGATGGTAGTAAATATATTTATGATGGTGTTTTAAAAATTTATTCTACATATAAAGATTCTGTATTTGATTTTATTATTAGCGGTAGTAATTTCTTAAAAAACTTTACAACTATTACTCCTACATTAGTTGGTGTTTCTTCCCCAATTACAATAAATACTAGTAGTAGTTCTTCTTCTACCTCTTCAATTAGTTCTAGTTCTTCAAGTATATCTTCAAGTTCAAGTAGTTCTAGCTCTTCAAGCTCATCTAAACTAGATCTAAATAGCTTAGACAGCTATGCTGATTTACCAACAACTGACTGGTCAAGCAAACCATTTCCTGAGTATTGTAATGTAAGTGGCATGGAAGATTTAGCTGTTAAAACTATATATCTTGATGGTGATAATAATTTAAATGGAAGAGTTGTAACTTGCTATAAACAAAGTATTGGTGGGATTGATGGAATTTCACAAGAAAGAATTCTCAAATCTTCTAAACTTGATGGCATACAAAAAACATGGTGGAGTACTACTGGCTCATTAAATAGTGTCTTTAACTATAAAGACAATAAAAAAGATGGTTTATTTGAAATGTACCATGAAAATGGAGTATTACGTTCATACATACAATACAAAAATGGTAATCCTGCTGGTTATAGTATCACCTTTAGTGAATATGGTGTAATGCAGAGTTGTAGTTACAATAATTTTGAAACAAATGAGTACTATAAATGTGATTAATATTATTGTCAGTCATTTATAGTTTTTTACAAGATTAACGGTTTACCGTTTTGCGTATGCCAATGAATTATACTTTCCCATATATCCTCAGCAGTTTGTGCATACCAAAAAAGTTCCATATCTTCGGCATCAATAACACCCTCATCTAAAAGATAATCAAAATTAATTGCCTTTTTCCAAAAATCTTCACCAACAAGAATTACTGGCATTGGAGCTATTTTTCTAGTCTGAATAAGAGTTAGTGCTTCCATTAATTCATCTATAGTTCCAAAGCCTCCTGGAAATGCTACTAATGCTTTTGCCCGTTTAAAAAAGTGCAGTTTACGCATACTAAAATAGTGGAACTTAAAGCAGAGTTCTGGAGAGATATATGGGTTTGGAAATTGCTCTTTTGGAAGCGTTATATTGAGTCCAATTGACTTTGCACCGACATCAAATGCTCCTCTGTTTGCAGCTTCCATTATCCCAGGACCACCACCTGTCATAACTGTTACACTACAATCAGACGGTCCTTTTCCTGAATTTCCAACTATTCGTCCAAAATCTCTTGCAATATCATAATAGTGACTCTTCTCTAATATATTTTTTGATACCTTTAGTTTTTTTCTCAACAATTTGTTTTCTGGGTTTTTACTATATTTATCTTTTATTTTACTAAGATTATGTTCTGCTTTTTCCTCTTCAACTATACGAGTACCTCCAAAAATTGCTATAGTCTGTTCAACTCCATACTCTTGTAAAAGTAGTTCTGTCTTTAAATAATCAATCTGCAGTCTAACCCCTCTAACAGAATCATCTCTTAAAAAATCTGCATCTCTATCTGCTGGCAAGTAACTAGGACTTTTCAGAATTGTTTCAACACGTTTTAGTGCTTTAGGATCATCTTTCATCGATTTTAGAGTTTCAGATGGAAGCTTTTTATTACGCTTTGTCGCTTTTGGAGGTTTTGGAATTGGTGTTAAATTTTTATAACTTGCACTTTTTTTCATAATATATCTCCTAAAATTTGACTGAGACCCCATATTCCATTACTATGGGATTATGATGTAATTTATCTTTTATAACATCTTTGAAAATTTCAATTTTTTCAGTTTCTCCATGAATCAAGTAAAGCTTTTTTAAATCGTTGAAGTTACCTATCCACTCTATTAAATCATTTTGGTCTGCATGGGCAGAAAAACCATTAATAGTTTCTATTTGAGCTTTAACAACGATGTCATCACCATAAATTTTCACATATTCATCACCATCAATTATGCCTCTTCCTAATGTGCCAGGAACTTGGAAACCAACAAATATAACTGTATTTAATTTATTCCAGAGTCTATGCTTAAGATGGTGCATTATTCGTCCTCCATTACACATGCCACTACCTGCTATTATAATTGAACGATCTTTTACTTTATTTATTTGTCGTGACTCTTCTACTGTACGTGTTAGTTCAAGTGTCTCAAATGAAAAAGGATCATTATCATCCAAAGCTTGAAACTCAACTTCATCACTAAGATTAATAGGATATTTGTTATATAGTCTTGTAGCTTTAATAGCTAATGGACTATCTAAAAAAACACGACACTTCGGCAATTCATTCTCTTCATACATTTTATGCAGTAACCATAATATTTCTTGTGTTCGCTCAAGTGCAAATGATGGTATAAGTACATTACCATTGCGTTCTAAAGTTGTTATTACCGCTTGTTTAAACTCTTCAGTACTCTCTTTAAGTGGTTTATGTTTTCTATCGCCATAAGTTGATTCTATGAAAAGGGCATCTGCATCTTCTATATTATCTATGGAATCTATAATAAGCCTGTGAGGACTTCCTATATCTCCAGAAAAAACTATACGTTTAGGTACCTTTTTCTCCTTATAGTCAATCATAACAAAAGAGCTACCCATAATATGTCCAGCATTTCCAAGAGTCACTTTTATCTTTTTACCTAACTTATGCTCCTCAAAGTATTCTAGTAGATGCCACTTTTTTGAAAAAACCTTTTTTACATGATCTGCTGTGTATAGTGGTTCTAAAACATTATCTTCATCACCTCGGCGTATAGCTTTTTTTCTAATAGATTTGTACTCTTCTTTTAAAATTTTAGCACTATCATGCAACATTATATTTGCTATATCATGAGTTGGTTTTGTAGAAATTATCTTACCGTTAAACCCATCTTTAATTAGTTTTGGGACTCTTCCTATATGGTCAAGATGAGCGTGAGTAATTATAAGAAAGTCAATATCAGCAGGATTAAAATCAAAAGGTTTATAGTTATTTTCACTACCACCATCACCTTGAAACATTCCACAATCCACAAGGATTTTAATAGAGCCAATTTTAACTAAATGACAAGAACCTGTAACAGTCTGTGCTGCTCCATATGATGTAACAGTAGCCATAATTCACCTCTATAAAATAGTATACTTTAACTATGTTATCACATAGCATCTTAAACAAAAAGCATATAAAAGAGTGCTCTGATATACTAATTAAATTAGCATTTTGTCAAATGTTGATTCAATATCAGCTTGAATCTCATTTGGATCTTTATCTTCACACTCCATTATGACTTTTTTCAACGGTAATTCAATAGTTTTTTTTGTTTCTGAAGTTGAAGCTTTTCGTTCTGAAAACAGAGAAACATAATTTTTTAATTCATCTTTTAATGTATCAAAATTTTTAAGACAAGATAGTATTACAAAACGATTTTTCCCAGGATTTGATAAAAAAAGTTCATCTCTAAATGGTAAGTTCTCAATAAGTTCAAGCAATGAATGCGCTACATTTGCTTCTGCAATTTGCGAAGCTTCTGCACCATGCCAGCGGATGATTGCATCAAAAGTTTTAATGCTAAGTAAAATTGCTAATACTCTACAATCGCGTTTAACGAAATCTTGAATGCTTTTTGCTAAATAGAGAGAATTTGGTAAAGAAGTAATGTGATTATACATCCCTTGCTGTTCTAGAAGTGTAATGTCTTTAAAATTTATTACGTAACGATTAGTATCATTTATACTATTGGCACTAAATAAAAACACTCTTTCATTCATTTTAGAACTGCCCAATAGTTTGTAGTTTCGTTTTCCTAAATTTTTTGATTTTTCTATTAACTCTAAAATATTTGGAGCATAAAGATACTCTGGTGCATCAACTAAAAGAGTAGACATATCATCTAGCTTAACCTGAATTTCTTCTAAACTATCTACACCCAAAAGCTTATATGCTCTAGTATTTGCATGATAGACCTTATCACTATCTATTCTAATTACTCCAATATCTACTAAATCTAAGATAGCCTTTATCTCGTTATTTTTAATATCTACCTCTCGCTGAAGACGTTCTTTTTCATAGTGTTCACTTATTGCTAGACACACTTTCGATAACACAGCTAAAAAAAGTTTTATATCAAAAGGCTTTAAAATAAAACGATCTACACCAAAGTTTATAAGAGGAACTGTATATTCAGGTTTACTTTGTGAAGACATCGCAATAATGCTTTGATTGTCATTAATAGCTTTTATCTCTTTTATCATCTCTAAACCATTCATGATAGGCATAGTAATATCTGTAATTATTAGGTCATATTTATTATCTTTAAACTTTATCAGTCCATCTTCACCATTTAATGCAATATCGATACGACCAAATAGTTTAAATAATAATTTTTTAATCTGTTTCATAATTATTTTGTCATCTTCAACATAAAGAACACTCAAATTTTGTGTAATCTCTTTTAACTGTTGTAGATTCATAATTTTCTCCCGTTTATAATGATTAAATTATAACTAAATAAGAATCAATTTATTACGCAGTCTTCAATAACTCCAAAGCTCATATTTTTCCCAAACATCTTTAGCCTTATTATTTCCGCCATAGTAACTATCATGACATAGCTCTTTTGCTTTTGTCATATTTTTATCTACTGCATAACCATTTATATACATCAACGCCAAATTAACTTGTGCGTCACTATCTCCAAGAGTTACACTCCTAAAGTAATATTCATAGGCTTTTTTTAAGTTTTTCAGTACATATTCACCTTTAAAGTACATAGTCCCTAAAAAAAAAGAGGCTTTTTCGACATCTAGTCTATCTGCTTGTTTAAAATATTCATATGCTTTTTTAAAATCTTGAGAACGTCCTAGTCCATAATAGTTGAAATAACCCAAAGCATATATTGCACCACCATTACCTAAACTTGCAGATTTTTCGTACCAAGTGTAAGCTAAATTATAGTTTTGTTTTACCCCATAACCATACTGATACATAAATGCGACACTAAACTGCCCATTCGCATCATTACTCCTTGAAAGAGTACTAAAAATATCATATGCCTCTTTCTCATTACCTTTTATATATGCACGCATACCATCATTAAAATCAGCTTGCAACGAGCTAAAGAGTAACCCAAGCCATAACAGTTTTAACAATGTTATTCCTGTGTTGTTACAATATATAGTTGTTCAAAACCACGCTCTTTTAAAAGACTCATTATAGAGACAAAATAGTTAAACTCACTACGTTTATCTCCACGTAAAACAATTGTATCTTTTACATTAAACTGTTTTAATTTTGCTTTAAGAGAATCAAGGGAGACCTCCTCTTTATTTAAATAGTAAGTACCCTCCTTAGATATAGTAATACTATGTTCAGTCACCTCATTTTGTTGAACTTGAGCATCTGCTTGTGGTAATTCAACAGATATTAGACCTTTTGCAATAAATGTAGCCGTAGTTAAAACTATAACTAGAAGAACAAGCATAATATCGATAAATGGTATTACATTTATCGTATCAAATCGTTTAGCTGCCATACTTTATAGTCCATCTAGTTAATAGTACTTCCATTTTTCGTACAAGTACATTATAAAAAACAATTGATGGAATTGCTACTAAAAGACCCATAGCTGTTGCTTTAAGTGCAAGTGCAAGACCTGTCATAATAGACTTTGTATCAATACTTGAACTCTCTCCTAAAGTATAAAATGTAAGCATAATCCCAAAGACAGTTCCAAGTAGTCCAATATATGGAGCATTTGAACCAATAGTAGCAATTGCTGACACATTATTTCCAAGATCTAACTCTAACTCATCTTTAGTAGAGAAAGCTGCCAAGTCAACACTTGAGTAAAACATTACCCTCTCAATAAAAAAGTAGAGCGTTAAAAATCCCATCAGCCCCAAAACTCCAATAATTCCATAATCTACAATTAATTTTAACTCTTCCATATATTACCTTTTTATGTGTGCTAACTTTAAACTTACAACTGTTCCTAAATTCTTTTTTGAATCAATTGAAATTACAATTTTTTCTTTATCACAGTATCTTTTAACTAACGACAACCCAATACCCATACCACTCCTATTATTATCTACTTGATAATAACGCTCATAGAGATGAAGCAACTCTAACTCATCCATTCCTATACCATTGTCTGAAATACTTAATTTGTCACTCTCTAATGTAACTAATATCTTAGAATTTTTAGGACTGTATTTTACCGCATTTGATAGTAAATTATCTATAACTCTTGAAAATCCACGTTTATCAGCATTTACTGTAGTTGGTGCTAAATTATAATTAAATGTATAACCATCAAACAACTCTTTATAACGTTCAATTTGATTAATCAAGAGTTCATCTAAAGAAAAATCCTCTTTCTCTATACTGTCAAACTCCGCTTTTAGTGTATATTCAACCTCTTCATAACGCTCTCTTAGCATTAGCGATGCTGTATTTATTCTATCTAGTCTCTTTAAACTTTTCTGTTCTACAATACTCTTTTTTAACATAGAGATATTGGCATCAATTGATGATAATGGCATATTTAGCTCATGTAAATTATCTCGAACAAGATCTTTTATAGCTTGAGCACTTTTTGTAAGTGGTTCATTAGCGTGACGAGCTAGAAGCCATGAGACACCAAATATTGCTCCAAAAACAAAAAATAGCCATAAACCAAGCCCAAAATATAGAGTAGAGAGAAGAACACCACCTACAAGTGCCCCTATCAGTACAAAATTAAAAAAAAGTGCCGTTAAGAAATGTTCATTTAATTCTCTCATAAAATGAGTCTATAACCTGTCCCTCGAATATTTTCAATTGAGTTTTGCCCTAAAACCTTCTTTAAACTACTCACATAGACACGTAGTGAGCCACTACTAATCTCTTCACTACTATCCCATAAGTGCTCTTCAATTTCATCTTTAAGCACTATGTTCCCTCTTCTTTGCAGAAGTAACTCTAGAAGTTTTGACTCTTTTGGCTTTAGTTCATATATATCTTTAGAATCTGAAATTTTATTATTCTTAGCATCAAAAGAGTACTCTCCTACTAAAATAGTCTCTAGAACACCAGCACGTCTCATTAATGCGTTCATTCTAAATAGCAGTTCATCTAAATCAAATGGTTTTTTTAAGTAGTCATCAGCACCACTTTTAAAACCTTCATTCAAGTCCTCTTTGTCTCTTCTTGAAGTTAAATATATAGCTGGTGTTTCATCACCACTTTGACGCAAATCATTTAGAAGTTCAAAACCACTCATATGCGGAACATTCACATCCAACAGATATATGTCATATCTATTTTTAAAACTAAGTTCTAACATATGCTCTGAGTTATGAACTACATCAACTGAAAAACTACAATCATCTAAAAAATCTTCTAACGTATTTGCAAATAGTATATCATCTTCTAAAAGCAGAACATTAGGCAATAGACCACTCCAAGGTTTCACCTGCGAACATAGGAATAACTTCACCATAGTTATCAGGAACAACATACTTCTCTTTTTTCAAAGTTATAGTTTTTGCTTCTGGCTCAATGTTATAAATTCTTCTAGCATTATCGCTAACAAAAGCTTGTAAATTATCAAGCGAGTGATGTTTCTCAAAAAGCCCTGCTAAAGCTTGTAAAGCTATTGGAGCTGTAAAAATTCCTGCTGCACATCCACATGACTCTTTGGCACTTTTTGGATGAGGAGCTGAGTCACTTCCAAACATTAACTTTGGATTTGCATCCAAAGCAGCCCTTAAAAGTGCGTCTCTATCTTCAGGTCTTTTTGCAATTGGTTTACAAAATAGATGAGGACGTAACATCCCACCTGCTAAATCATCTAAAGTAATTACAAGATGGTGTAGAGTTACAGTAGCATATAAGTTATCATACTGCTCTAAAATATTTAAAGCTCTTGCTGTAGTAATATGCTCCATAATAATTTTTAAATCTGGGAATGTAGAAGCAATTTTTTCATAAAATGGCATGAAATTTGACTCTCTGTCTAAAACAAAACCGTCAGCTTCACCATGGACACTTAAAACAATTCCTAAATCACTCATGTACTCTAAAACTTCCATAATATCATCTAAGTCACTCACACCATGCTCACTATTTGTTGTCATACCAGCAGGATATAACTTTATAGCTAATATTTTATCTTTTATAGATTTTAAAAAATCATACGTATAATCATCTCTAAAAAAGAGTGTCATGTATGGCGTAAAAGGGTGAACTAAAGCATTTTTAACATCTTCTGTATATTTCTCTAACAGTGATTCAGTTGTCACAGGTTCATTTAAATTTGGCATAATCATAGCACCTGAAAAACTCTCTGATGTAAGTGGTGCCACTAGATTTAACATCTCACCCTCTCTTAAGTGTAAGTGCATATCTAATGGTGAATGTAATTTTATTGTCTTATTTTTCATATTTATAGCTCCTGCATAACTTCATTTATCATAGAATTTAAACTGTTTTGAATAAGCTCCATACTTTTTTGTGTTGTAGCTTCAAAACGTGTAACTAATACTGGTGTAGTATTACTAGCTCTAACCAGCCCCCAACCATCTTCAAAAATTACTCGAACGCCATCTATATCAATAATATTTTTAATAAGTGGAAAATCTTTTGGAGGGTTAGCTAACTTTAGAGATAATTTTTCCATAATTTTAAATTTATTCTCTTCAGTAGTCTTAACTTTTAGCTCATCTGTTGAGTATAGTTTTGCTAATGACTCAATATACTCATCAGGATTAATTCCATCATTAATCAACTCAAGGAAACGAAGAGTTGCATAAGTTGCATCATCAAATCCGAAATATCTATCATTAAAGAAAATATGCCCACTAACTTCTGCAGCAAGCTCTGCATCTAGCTCACGAATTTTAACTTTCAAATTACTGTGACCTGTTTTATACATAACACCAGTTGCACCCATTTTTTCAAGTTCATCATACATTAGCTGTGAGCACTTAACTTCACCTATGACTGTAGGCTTATCCATTTTCTGAGCATATAAAAGTGCAAGCATATCACCTTTAATATTGCTCTTTGGTGTAAGTATTGCAACCCTATCCGCGTCACCATCGTATGCAAAAGCAAAGTCATAACCTTGCGCTAATTTTTCTTTTACATCTAAAAGGTTCTCTTCAACACTAGGATCTGGATGATGATTTGGAAAATTGCCATCTGGATTTGTATAAATTCCAGTAGCATCTATATCTAAGCACCTAAATATACCACCTAGTACTACATCTGCTACACCATTTCCACAATCATAAACAATTTTCTTATTTATACCTTTTAGATGCGAAAATTGATTAACCATATAATCAACATATATACTCTTAACATCAACTTCAATAGTATCAAAGTTATCTAATATAATCTCATTACTATTTATAACCTCTTGACCAAGATTATATAAATCTTTTGCAAAAAATGGCTCATAGTTTAGTGTAATTTTAAAACCATTATATTCACTTGGATTATGTGAACCTGTAATCATTATGGTAGCATTTGGTGTAACTCCACCAAATTCTTGATAGTGTGAAAAATATGTCATAGGAGTTGTAACCATACCAAGTCCATACACCCTAATACCAGCAGCATTAAGACCACTAACAAGATAATTAAAAAGAGTTTTAGAGTGTGTTCTAGCGTCATATCCAATTGCTACATTTTTACCAAATTTAGCAATTTTTTCACCTAAATGAAAACCTATTAACTTTACAGTTTTTTCGTTTAACTCTTCTTCATAAATTCCACGAATATCATACTCTCTAAAAATAGTATTCATCAGCTCTCCAAGACAAATTTTAAAGGAACCTGTATAGTAACAGTTTTTTTAACTTTTTCAAAATCACGAGATGCTCTTTTTAAAGTTTTTCTTGCAGCTTTTAATAAAATTGGTGCAGCGTTACCGCTAACTTTCACGTCACTTACTTCACCACTTGGTAAAAACTTAAACTTAAGTTCAACCCCTGCTTCTAACCCCATTCGCCTAGCTGCTTTTGGATAGTATATATGTTTACGTAAAGCTCTTTCGATACTTTGTATTAGCCCCTCACCAACACTATAGTTCTGTACAATCTGTTCTTGTGCTACCTGCTCTTTGGCTATCTTCTTTTCAACTATAGGCTCTTTCACAATCTCTTCTTGCACAACTTCTACAACTGCCTCTTCTTCTATAATTTCCTCTTCAACTACCTCTAAAACTGGCTCTTTAACTTTTTCAACAACTTCTTTAATAACTTCTTTTACTTTCTCTTTTTTAACAACTACTACTTTTTTAACAATTTTTGGTTTAGCTTTTTGAGCAACTACCCTTTTTTCTACTTTTTTTAATTTTTTTGTTTTTTTAACTTTTTTTACAGGTTTCATCTCACGTAGTTTTAAAAGAACTATTTTTTCACTATTATATGAATTTTTTGTTTTCTTTTCAATAGTAAAAAACAGTACTAAAAGCAGAAGAGTCACATAAATAAATATAGATAGTAAAAAAGCGCGATTTCTATGAGAATTACTATATTTATACATAAGCGTATTGTATCAAAAATACACACTTTAACAAAAAATTTGTAACATTTTCTCCATCAATTAATATTTTAATTATATATACTCCTAACATTATCTTATACTAACGCCAATAAAGTAAGTTACAAAATAAAGGATTTGGATGCAACTAGTTACAACTGAGTGGGCAGAGGCATATAGGGATGTCTGGAATGGCGATGAAAAATTAAGAAAAAAACTAAAAAGATTTGATTCAGTTTTTAAGTATGCGATTAGTGATAGAGAAGATCTCGCGCCCATGATTTTTGTAGTAGAAAAAGGTGAAGTGACATATGCAGGGGCTGATAATGAAGAGCAAAAAGTTGAATTTGACATGTGGGCAGATTCATCAAACTGGCAGAGAGTATTTAGTAAAGATATAAGTGTTAAAAGAGCAATGATGAGTAGTGGTTTTAACTTTAAAGGACCAAAACTTAAGGCGATGAGTAACATGAGAAGTTTCGAGCGTAGTATTGAACTAATGATTGAAATGCCAGATATGACAATATAATTTAAGGAAAATATATGCAATTTTTAAGTGAAGAATGGGCAAAAGCCTATAGTGAAAAGTGGAATAGTAACGAAGATTTAAAAAGTGGTCTTAAGAAATTTAATGGGATTTTTCAATACCAAGTGAGTGAAAGTGATATAACTCCTCTTCAGATTGAAGTAAAAAGTGGAGAAGTAGTAAAATATGGTGCGCCAGTTGATGGTGCAAAAATTGAATTTGACATGTGGGCATCACTTGATGGCTGGAGACAAGTTATTCAAGGTGAAAAAAGTGTAAAAATGGCTATGATGAGCCCTGGTTTTGGGTTTAAGGGCTCTAAAATAAAAGCTGCAATGCACATGGGTTCATTTGAAAAAAGCATCCAGATGATGGGTGAAATAGATACTACATTCTAATCAAAATCAAATAATCTACTAAACCACCCTTTTTTAGGCTCTGGTTTAGGCTCTTTCTTACGCTCATCTTTAAACTTTCTATCTGGTTCCATCAGCTTTTTATTATAATCAACATGATGGTGTTCATGTACAAAATGACTCTTACCAGTTTTTGTTCCAGTAACTCCTAATGGCATACGCATGATAAACTCCTTGCAATATACTATTATCTTAACATTATTATATATAATTTTACAAATTTAAGAAAAAATAGCGGGAAACCCGCTATAAAATGAAGAGTATATTAAACCTTACTTTGAATAAAGTCAGGATATGCTTCAAGTGCACATTCACTAACATCTAAACCAAGTTGCTCTTCATCTTTTGCTGCTCTAAAAGTAGATATAGAGTTAATTATTTTAAGTAAAACAAACGCAGCTGAGAATGAAAAAAGTCCAACAATAGCTATACCTTTTATTTGAGACCAAAAAGATATATCACTAAAAATAGCAACCGCAATTGTTCCCCAAATACCATTTACTAAGTGAACTGAAAGTGCACCAACTGGATCATCAATCTTAATTTTATCAAAAAATGAGACAGCAAATACTACCAAAAGACCACCAATAGCACCAATAAAAATTGGTTCTACAAGGCCAACTACATCAGCACCTGCTGTAATAGCTACAAGTCCACCAAGTGCACCATTTAAAATCATAGTAATATCAAGTTTTTTATAACGAATATATAAAAGTGTAGCCGATGATATAGCACCAGCTAATCCTGCTGTATTCGTATTAACAATAACTTTTGCTACTAAATCTGCATTAGCAATGCTATCAAAAGCTAAAACACTACCACCATTAAAACCAAACCAACCAATCCAAAGTAAAAATGCACCTAAAGTTACAAGAGGAATATTTGAAGCTGGAACTGCTCTAATAGCACCATTTGCTAAATATCTTCCATGTCTAGGGCCAATAATTAATAAAGCAGCAAGAAGTACCCAACCACCAACTGAATGAATTATCGTTGAACCTGCTAAATCATGCATATCACTTAAAAATCCACCACCCCAAGTCCAAGCACCGACAGTTGGATATATAAGTCCACTTACAACAATTGCTAGCATCATAAATGGAATTAATCGAATACGCTCACTAACACCACCGCTTACTATAGAGACTGTTTTACTAACAAATGCCATTTGAAAGAAAAAGAGTGCATAAAAACTCATATTGTCACTTGTAACACCATTGAGAAGAAAACCGCTAGGCCCAAACATGTAGTTATAGCCCCAAAGCAGATAAACCATTGAAGTTACCGCATAAAGCATAACATTACCAGTAAGTACTGTAACAACGTTTTTAGTACGTACTATTCCAGCCTCTAGCATAGCAAAACCTGGTGCCATTAAAATAATCAAAATTGAGGAGAAGAGAATGAAGAATGTGTTAAAAAGAAAAGTAACTTGAGAATCCAATAGGCACCACCTTTAAAATAATGGTGCCATTGTACTGAAGAAATGTTTAAATTTTCATCAATTAAAAATGTTAGAAACTAATCTATATAGCTTCTCTATCTGTTTCACCCGTACGAATACGAATAATTCTATCTATGTCACTTACGAAAATTTTACCATCACCAATTTTACCAGTACGTGCAGACTCTACAATTGTATTTACTGTTTGCTCAACAGATTCTGCAGAAACTACTAGTTCAATTTTAATCTTTGGTAAAAAATCAACAACATATTCAGCACCACGATATAACTCGCTATGCCCTTGCTGACGACCATAACCTTTAACTTCACTAACTGTCATACCAGTTACACCAATCTCTGCTAGTGCATCTTTAACATCTTCAAGTTTAAAAGGTTTTACTACTGCTTCAATTTTTTTCATTTGTTGCATCCTATATATATTTGTGTCAGTGCAAAAGTTTAATGCACCGACAATTTTGGCAAAAGTCTACTCTTATTTTAGATTTTTTGCAAACTCAGGGTAAGCTTCTATCCCAGACTCATGAATATCTAAACCATCATACTCTTCTTCTTCACTTACACGTAGACCCATTACCATTTTAAGGATATACCAAACAATGAATGAAGTAACAAAAGTGAATATACCAATTACAACAATACCTTTAATCTGAGCTATCATAGAAACTTCAGGATTAAATATTGCTACAGCTATAGTTCCCCAAATACCATTCACTAAGTGAACAGAAAGAGCACCAACTGGATCATCAATACGTAATTTATCAAAGAAAGGTACAGCAATCATAATTAACATAGCCGCAACAATACCCTCAATAGTAGCCGCAACCATACCTAAATCAGGTCCAGCAGTAACAGCAACAAGACCACCAAGAGCACCATTAAGTACCATAGTTAAATCCACTTTTTTGTAAACAATTTGAGTAAGAATAGCCGCAGTAACCGCACCAACAGATGCTGCCATATTTGTAGCTGCTACAACACTTGCAACACCATCAATATCCTCTTTACTTCCAAGTGCTAGTTGAGAACCACCATTGAAACCAAACCATCCCATCCATAGAATGAATGTACCTAAGGTAGCAAGAGGCATAGATGAACCAGGAATTGGTTTAACTTTTCCATCTGCTGTATACTTACCTTTACGTGCTCCTAGTAAAAGAACACCAGCAAGAGCAGCCCATCCACCAACAGAGTGAACAATTGTTGAACCAGCGAAATCACTAAATCCAGCGATTACACCACCAAGTTCTGTTCCACCCCATGTCCAGTGACCCTGAATTGGATAAATTAAACCTGTAAGAACAACAACAAAAATTAGAAATGGCCAAAGCTTCATACGCTCAGCGATAGTACCACTAATAACAGATGCAGCAGTTGCTACAAATACCACTTGAAAAAAGAAATCTGCATAAACAGAGTGTCCTAAATCAGATGAAGTAATTCCGCTAAGCATAGCGCCACCACCCATAAACGAACTACCGCTACCATACATTATATTGTAACCTATATAGTAATACATAATTGATGCTATACCAAACAGTGTAACATTCTTTAATAAAATAATTGCATTATTTTTTGTACGAGTAAGACCCGCCTCCAACATTGCAAATCCAGCAGCCATCCACATTACCAGAATACCAGCAAACACCATTAAGAATCCATCAAGTATATACTTAACGTCAGCAAAATTTTCCACATGTGCCCCTTTATTATTTAGTTTTAACAGTGCTAGTTTAACAATTTTTATGTTCCTTTTTAGCTAGTTATATGATTAAATTTTAATCACTATGAAATTTAACAAATATTCGATATAATCGCATCAATTAATAACATATTGTAAGGGTATAAATGAGCGATTTGTTTGACCAATCACAAGATATTCAAAATATAAATATAGAAAAAAGTGTATCAAAGAGTTATCTTGATTACTCTATGAGTGTAATAATCGGACGTGCATTACCAGATGTTAGAGATGGCTTGAAGCCTGTGCACAGGCGTATTTTATACGCAATGAATGAGCTTAACCTTAGCCATAGATCACCTTACAAAAAAAGTGCTCGTATTGTCGGGGATGTAATTGGTAAGTACCATCCACATGGTGATACTTCTGTTTATGACGCACTAGTTAGAATGGCACAACCATTTTCAATGCGCGCAGAGCTAATTGATGGACAAGGAAACTTTGGTTCAGTAGATGGCGACAATGCAGCCGCAATGCGTTATACAGAAGCTAGAATGACCTCTTATTCAGAGGCACTACTAAGTGATTTAGAAAAAGACACTGTTGACTTCATCCCTAACTATGATGATTCAATGAGTGAGCCAGATGTTCTTCCAACTAGAATTCCTAACCTGCTTATTAATGGTAGTGGTGGTATTGCAGTTGGTATGGCAACAAATATTCCGCCACATAACTTAGGTGAAATTATAGATGCTACGACTCTTTTAGTAGATAATCCTGAATCTACTATTAGTGACTTAATGGAGCATGTAAAAGCTCCTGATTTTCCAACTGGTGGGACAATTTATGGACGTCAAGGTATTGTAGATGCTTACAATACTGGACGTGGACGTATAAAAGTACGTGCAAAAACTCACATAGAGCGTAAAGGCAATAAGGACATCATTATAATAGATGAACTACCTTACCAAGTCAATAAATCTCGCTTAATTGAGCAAATTGCAGCACTAGTTAGAGACAAGAGTCTTGAGGGTATTTCAGACATCAGAGATGAATCAGATCGTGATGGTATCCGCGTTGTAATTGAGCTTAAACGTGACTCTATGAGTGAAATAGTTTTAAATAACCTCTTTAAATCTACAAACATGCAGACAACATTTGGAATAATATTACTTGCAATTACAAACCAAGAGCCAAAAGTTTTTAATTTAAAAGAGATTTTAGTTCACTTTATATCTCACCGTAAAACTGTAATTATTAGACGTACAATATTTGATGTCGAGAAAGCTAGAGCACGTGCTCACATTTTAGAGGGTCTTCAAAAAGCATTAGACAATATAGATGCAGTTATTGCACTCATAAAAGCTAGTCAAAATACTGATGAAGCTAGAACTGGTCTTATGGAGACATTTGGTTTCTCTCAAATTCAAGCACAAGCAATTTTAGATATGCGTCTTCAAAAGCTTACTGGTTTAGAGCGTGAAAAATTAGAAAATGAACTCTCTGAACTTAGAAAGTTAATCGAATACCTTGAAAGTATCTTACAAAGTGAAGATATACTAAAGGGTATAATCAAAGATGAACTAGAAGAGCAAAGAGCAAAATTTGTAAATGATCGACGTACTGATATTGAAGATTCATATGATGACATAGATATAGAAGATTTAATACCAAACAGTCCTATGGTTGTGACAATTTCACACCGTGGTTACATTAAACGTGTTCCTTTAACTTCATACGAAAAACAAAAACGTGGTGGAAAAGGTAAAACTGCTGTTACAATTTACGAAGATGACTTTATAGAAAACTTCTTTACTTGTAATACACACGATACGCTACTATTCATTACAGATTTTGGAAAACTTCACTGGCTAAAGGTTTATCGTATACCTGAAGCTTCTCGTACTGCAAAAGGAAAAGCAGTTGTTAATCTTCTAAATCTTGAAGATGGTGAAAAAATTAGAGCAATTTTACCAACAACTGATTTTGCAGAAGAGAAATCTTTAACTTTCTTTACTAAAAATGGAGTGGTAAAAAGAACCAATCTAAAAGAGTTTAGTAATGTTAGAAACAACGGTGTAAAAGCTATTGTATTAGATGAAGATGATGCTCTTGTAACTGCTCAAATTGCAAATGAAAATACTAAATATCTATTTATAGTTACAAAATTTGCTCAATGTATTAAATTTGAAATAGATAAAACAAGAGAGCAAGGAAGATCTACTAGAGGTGTTAGAGGAATTAAATTCAAAAAAGATGGTGACTATGTAGTAGATGCCAATATTATTGATAATGATGAGCAAGAGATTCTAACAATTAGTGAAAAAGGTATTGGTAAACGTACAACAGCAGGAGAGTACAGACTAACTAATAGAGGTGGTTCTGGTGTTATTGCTCTTAAATTAAATAATAAGACAGGCTCAACAATTGTTGGTTGTGTTATGGTAGATGAAAATATGGACATGATGGCACTTACGAAGTCAGGAAAAATGATTAGAGTAGATATGCAGACAATTTCAAAATCTGGTAGAAACACAAGTGGTGTTTATATTGTAAAAGGTGATGACGTTGCTAGTATCTCAAGATGTCCTAAAGAGGAAAAAGTAGAAGATAATACAGAGGATGAAGAATAAAGACAACACTTTTTCTTCTTTTAAGTGCGGTGTTACTTAATGCCAGTTTATCACAAACTTGGATTTTAAGTTACCGCGCGCAGATGAAAAAATCTAAAATAACTCATGAACATTTTCATGTGACACCTGCAATGACTTTCATAGAGGGTATTAAAAGTAGCTCCTTAGAACTTGAAATAGATGATAAATTAAGCAATGAAGAGAACTTAAAAAATAGCAAAGAGAGAATTTTAGAATTCTTATTTAAAAATGGTGTACATCTACAAAGTCACTCAGATAATATAAACAATATGAATAAAAGTATAACAACAATAAAAGTTCCACCAACTCCCTTAATAGTTGAATTTAATTCAAATACTGTTACCATTTCAATCCTAAACAAAGAGGAATAAAATGAAAATTGCAATCGTTGAAGATGATATAAATATGCGTAAATCACTCGAAATTGCTATGAGCGAATATGATGATTTTACGATTAAAAGCTTTCGCAATGCAAAGGAGGCTCTTAAAAAAATTGATGACTCATTTGAGCTAATTGTAACAGATATAAATATGCCTGGGATGGATGGGTTAGAGTTTGTTAAAGAGCTTGATGGAAAATTTGAAGTTATCATTATGACAGGAAATGCAACACTTCAGCGTGCTATTGATTCAATTCAACTTGGCGTAAAAGACTTTCTACTAAAACCATTTGAGATAGAAACTCTAATTGCAGCTATCAAACGAAGTCAAAAAGTACAAAGTATAATAAAAACAAAACCAACAAACAAGACAAAAAAAGAAAAAGATAGTGAACCTTTTGTTGGTGAGTCAAAAAGTTTAAGCATTTCCAAAAAAATTGCATATAAGGCCTCATTAACAGATGCTAGTGTTATGCTTCTTGGACAAAGTGGTGTAGGTAAAGAGGTATTTGCAAAATATATACATAGTAATTCAAATAGAAAAGATAAACCATTTATTGCAATAAATATGGCAGCCATCCCTGAAAACTTATTAGAAAGTGAACTATTTGGCTTTGAAAAAGGTGCATTCACTGATGCTAGTGTCGCTAAAGTTGGTCAATTTGAATTAGCAAATGGTGGAACTCTATTTTTAGATGAGATAGGAGAGATGCCCTACCATCTTCAAGCGAAACTTCTACGAGCCCTTCAAGAGCGTGAGATAAGACGTCTTGGTTCGCAAAAAAGTATCAAAATTGATGTTAGAATCATAAGTGCAACCAATGCTAATATGCTAAACCAGATAAAAGAGCAACAATTTCGTGAAGATTTATACTACCGTCTTAATACAATTCCAGTAAATATACCACCACTAAAAGAGCGCACAGATGAAATTGAGCAGATTTCAAATCACACTTTAAAAAATGTATGTGAAAAGTATGCGCTTGGTGATAAAAACTTTTCTAATGAAGCTATGGATGCTCTAAAAAGCTATGATTGGCCTGGTAACATTAGAGAACTGATTTCAGTTGTAGAACGATCTGCAATTTTAAGTGATGACAACACTATTTCAGAAGATGACCTGTTCTTAGAGAGCAGACAGAGCTAAATAGTAAAGCTCTGCTACTCTACTTTCATTAAATACGAATTAACTATCTCAAAGAATAGCTAGAGTTATTACAGACGAGAATAGTTTTCATACTATCTAAAGAGCATGAATCAAGATTAATACTTTTTACATGTTCTTGTAAAATTTTCTCTTCCATTTTTAAGTAATTTTCTCTAAATTTAGCAGCTTTAGAATCTTTTAGATAAACTTTTATTTCATCATTACTATATTTTGAATTTTTTTCAACCAAATCTCTTTCAAGATTAGCATACTTATCTCTAAATTGTGCTGATTTTGAATTTGAGCTTAAAGAGCTTATTAATAGCTTCTCTGCCTCTGCATGAGAAACACTTCCAGCGAATAGTTGTAACGATAAAAAAATGATTAAAGATATAATGTTTACGAGTTTCATAATCTATCCTTTTAATATTTATTAATTTTATATAGTTCTATTGTAGCACTTTTTTATAGCAAATACCTTAAACAAGGTATACAGTCGGAAATTGAATAATTGTTTTTTATATTTAATATAAAAATATACCCCTATAATGCTCCTAGTGAAGGTTTTAATAATTTTTGATTAATTTATAATTATTATAAATAAAAAGCATGTAAATTTTAAGTTTTTTATAAAAAAATATAAAATTCGCGCATATATCAACTACAATAGCATTTTTTTATTATCTACATAAATTAGACAAAAACAACGTATCTAATGTTTTCTTAAACAAAATTATCATATATATATCATTAACAATAAGATTTAGGATAAATAATATATGCAAAACATAAATGAGCCATCTAGCTACTCTAATGATTTCATCTGGGTAGATGGTCAAAAAGTAAGAATAACTGATTTAATAGAAGAGCATAAGAGCTTCTCAGAAGAGAACAGAGAGTTTAATCAACAAAGCTCAAAGGCAAAACGATGCTACAATGAAGTTCAAGAACTTAAACCATATCAAGCTGAACTTATAAAACTTCAAAAACATATAGAAAACACCAATCAAAAGATGATTATTCTTTTTGAAGGAAGAGATGCTGCTGGTAAAGGTGGAACAATACGGCGTGTAACGAGGTATATGAATGAAAAACACTATAGAGTTGTTGCTTTAGGAAAACCTACTGAGGAGCAACGTTCACAGTGGTATTTTCAGCGATACGTTGGACACTTTCCGCATGCAGGAGAGATTGTACTATTTGATAGAAGTTGGTATAACAGATCAATGGTTGAGCCTGTATTTGGCTTTTGTACACCAGATGAGTATACAAGCTTCATGCAAGGCGTTAAAGGCTTTGAGAAAGATATTGCAAGATACAATACAATAATTATAAAACTTTACTTCAGCGTTACAAGAGAGGAGCAAGCTAAACGTTTTGCAAAAAGAATGAGTGACCCTCTTCGTCAATGGAAACTAAGTGAAGTTGACTTACAAGCACAAGATAGATGGGATGACTTTACAGCAGCAAAATATAAGATGCTAAAGCGCTCTCATTCACATGAAACACCATGGACAGTAATCCGTTCAGATAATAAACATAATGCAAGAATAGAGACTATAAAAGTTATTTTAAACTCTATTGACTATAAAGGAAGAGACGAAACATTAAATTATACATGTGATTCTGAAGTTGTAATCTCTGGTTCACGTGAAATTGAGCATATGGAAGCTCATAGAATGGAAGAGGGAAAATTTTTATGGTAATTGTAAAAATTTAATATTATATATAAACCTTTTATTAACATTTTTATGTAATAATAAATATTATGAATTTACTTATTGCAGAAGATGATAGTACAAGTTTACAATTTATGGTTACATTATCAGATAAATTTAATCAAATGATTGATTGTTGTGATGTAAATATACTTCAGGCGAGCGATGGTCAAGAAGCGATAGACATAGCTAACGAATATTTTATAGATATAGCACTAATCGACATAAATATGCCAAAAGTTAATGGTATAGAGGTTATCTCATTACTAAACAAAAAATTTCCATCTGCAATTTTAGTTGTAATTAGTGCTCACTCAGAAGTTGAAAAACAGCATGAGGCACTTGTTGCTGGTGCTGAAGATTATATTCAAAAACCTGTTTCACCACAACTTTTTTATAAACGTATGCACTCATATATTAAGCATATTGAATATGCAAATAGATCTCCTGAGTTTAACGCTCTAAGTCCAAATATCATTGCATCAGAAGTTTTTAATTCATTAACTCACTATAGAATAAAAAGTAAAGTAGACTTACACCATTTTTGGGATAGCACTGTAAGAAATAGCTCATTAAAAGAGCAACTCCCAGACTTGCAAGATGTAGTTCATCTCTTTTTTGGATTGGGTGCAATAGAGATTGAAAAAAATCTTTTTTGCAACATTTATATAGAAGAGGGACTTAGTGACTTCTACATGAGCATAAGTCATCCAAACCTATTTTCAGAAAATAATCTTAATAAATCACTTCAAAAATATACTCCATCTTTAAAATATGCACTAGATGGAACAATTTTAACTATTCAGTTACCAAAATTTTCAACACATATGTCCGAAAATACATTATCAATTGACCCTTTAGAGTTAGGAGTTCAAGTTGAGCTTAAAGTATTTGATTTTTTAGATGATGATACATTATCAGAGCTATGTACACATCTACGTAAACTACATTCACACATGCTAATAATAGGAAGTGGAGAACTAGCAGAAGATGATGTTTATGAGCTTACTATGCACCTGAATGAAATAGCTTCACTACTTAGAAGAGCTAATGAATCATATGCTATATCTGAAGCTATAAACTCAATGGCTGAAAAAATATCTCTTTACAAAAATGAATTCATAGAGCACTCAAATGAAGTATCTAAACTTTGCTCAACTTTTACAAACGACCTTCTATTATGGCAAAAAAAGTTATTTATTGAAGGTGCCCCCTCAGCTGATTTTTTAGATACATCTATAGTTACAAATACACAGACAATTACCTCATTCTTTGCACCATCTGAACAGAATGATGATGAGTTTGTTGACGATATTTTTGATTTTTAAAAAAGCTTGACAAAATTAAATTTTTTACCTATAATTTCGCCCTCTTAACACGAAGAAGTCTCGTTAGCTCAGCCGGTAGAGCATTTCCCTTTTAAGGAAGTGGCCGTTGGTTCGAATCCAACACGGGACACCATCGAACAAGAGTGGTCCCATCGTCTAATGGTTAGGATCCCAGGTTTTCATCCTGGTTATAGGGGTTCGAATCCCCTTGGGATCACCACTCTTAATCCCCAAATTCAGCCTTTCAAGCACTATCTTTAAAACATATGTGTAGAAAGTGTGAAGTTTTACATTACTTGAATTAACGTTTTATAAAGCACAATTGAAGTTACCAACAAATAAAGTCCCATAAGCAATCTTTTATGTACATTAGCAGAACTTTTGTGTATTGCTCTGACACCAATATTTACACCTATTAATGCACCTATACCTGTAATTAATCCCTCTTCTAATAGAAGTCCTCCAGAGATTCCAAGTCCTATTACACCAGAAAATGAAGAAAATAGAACAAAGAAAAGTCCAGCAACTGCTGCTTTTTGTGTTGAATATGAAAAGTATCCTACTAATATTGGTATTAATAGTAGTGCCCCACCAACACCAACTGAAATTGCAAATAGTCCAATTAATGCACCGATAACAAATAATTTAATTGGAGAAATATCAACTCTTATAGTTGACTTTTCTACACTTTTTACAATTCTTAACATACCTATAAAAAGTAATGAAAGTAACATTATTTGTAAAGCTAATTCTGAAAATGCAGCTACTACATAAACACTTCCCTGCCCTCCTACAAAACCACCAAGAACAATAAAGCCCAAATCTCTAAAATTGACATTAGTATTTTTGTAGTTTAAATATGTTCCATAGATAGAACCCATAAACATTTGTAAAACTGCGATACTAACAGCTGATTTTATATCAAAACCAAATAGTAGTAAAATAGGGACTAAAATAGTACCACCACCCATACCAAAATAGCCAGAAATAATCCCAGTTATAATTCCAATTGGCAATAAAGCGTAAATTTCCATAAATAAATTCTTTTTTTGACGATTATATGTATATAACCTTAATTAATGTATAATTTGTTTTTTTGTAGGAATAATATGATAAAAATTATAACTCAAGCAGCGCAAAATTTTTTAAATAATGACTTGGAACTATTGACTGTTCATAGTGATAAACCAGTTGATAGAGGCTATATTAGTCTTATAACTGCCACTACAATAAAAGATAAACACGAAGTTTATATATCTTGTTGTAGTGACTTCTTAAGAGTTATTTCTGATGTTATGCTATTTGATGATAATCCAGACCATGAGACTATGGATGACTTAAATAAAGAGCTTAATAACATTATTATAGGTAGTGCAAAAGTCCTTGCAGAACAGCAAGATTTAGCAAGCTTCAATATATCTACTCCTGTTTCACTTGGCGAAAAAAAGTTTGATATTCCTTATGACTCTACTGCAACACTTAGCATTGATGATAAACGTTTAACTATTGCCATTAAAAAGTTAATTGACTAATGGGACTTGCTGAAGATTTAGCTGACCTTCAAAAAGGTGCTAGTAAAGAAGATGCTGAAAATATTAAACGACTTTTGGCGTGGATGGATTATGATGGTCTACTCGATATGGAAGTTGAATTTGAAGCTACACTTGGGCACACTTCACTAAGCATAAAAGAGATTTTAGCACTACAAAAGGGTTCTGTTATAGACCTAAACAAGCCAGCTGGTGAGAGTGTTGAAGCGTATGTAAATGAGAGGATTTTAGGTAAGGGTGAGGTCATGGTTTATGAGAAGAACTTGGCAATTCGTATAAATGAGGTCTTAGATTCCAATGGTGTAATCTATTACCTATCGAAAGAGGGAAACCTAGAATGATAAAAAAGCTATTTTTAGTTTTGCTTCTACTTCCTACAATCTCTTTTTCTGCAAAAATATTAAGTCATAATATTTACGAAAGAACAGATAGAATAGATATAATGATTACCTTTGATACACCATATGAAGGTACTCTTTACCAAAGTGCCAAAAGTAATCATATTAAATTAACACTTCATGGTGCCACTGTAGAAGAACCAATTACAAAAAACCTTAGTAATGCATTTTTAAGTAGTCTTACAATAGCTCCAATCGGAGATCACGCTGAGATAATTTTAAGCACTCCTTCAAAAACAGACTTAATGGCATCAAAAACAATAGATGGTTATGGATTAAGACTTAGACTCAATAAAAATAATTCATCAAAAAAGAGTCTTTTAGAGACATCTACCTCTTCTGTTAGTAAAGCTTTACCAACACAAAAACGAAACTCATCTGTAGAGTTATCTACTGGATACTACATAGCTATCGCTCTTCTGATTATAGCTGTAATTACTCTATATTTCTTTCGTAAAAGAGTCTCTAGCTCGACAAAAGGTGGCTCTTGGTTAATGGGTGGAGGCCTTGGTGCGACGTCAACACAATCAGCAGATATAATTTTTCAAAAACCAATAGATGCAAACAATAGAGTTGTTTTAATAGAGTTTCAAAAGAGACGTTATTTAGTAATTTCTGGTAGCTCAAATATGCTACTAGATACATTCACAACGGATAATAAACCTATTCGCACACAAGAGCAATTCAATAAAATGCTCTCTAAAAATTCTGATAAGTTAGATGAGTTTATGAGTCTTAACAATCAATTAGATAACTATAAAGAGAAAGCTGGTGCTATTTAAACTTGTAGACTAGATTAATTCTTTTTTTCAATATATTTGGACGCACCTTAACACCCTCAGGCAGAGGTAAAAGAGCTTTCAGATTTTTACTAAATATACGTTCAATACTTTTTTGACTTTTTAAAATATTTTTAGCACCTTCATTAAGAGGATGCTCAAGTTTTGTGAACTCTTTTGGAATTACACATTGTTGACGATTGTGTCTATTTTTCTCAATTCCATCACCATCTTTAAGTCTTTTCATTAAGTGTGTATTATCGCTTGCAACAAGATTAATTAGCATTAAAAGTATAATAAAAACTGATTTCATAACTAACTCCTCATATCAAACAATTATATCATATAAGAAACTCTTTACAATTAATAAACTATACTTAAAGTTATTTATTCAGGAGAGATTTTAATATGATCATGAAACACTCAATAGTACCTTTACTTCTTATGCTTTCTATACAAACTAATGCTCAAACATTATTGATTGCTAAAGGATGGCAACTACTTGGTACGAGCGTTTCAGTAACTAACTTAAGTCAGTTTTCTACACATGAGGTTTACGCATATAAAAACTCAAATTGGGCAGCATATAATGCAACTGGCTCAGGCTTTGAGACACTCACTAGTCTAAATGCAGGTGAGGGTTTTTGGGTAAATGGGGCTGATAGCGAAACAATTACTTTAACTGGTACAGAAGATACTAATACATCATTAGCAGTACAGAGTGGTTGGCAACTATTAGCTGCAAGAAATGAAATATGTAGTGCCCAACTTTTTGGTTCAAATGGAGTTAATGCAGTATTTGCTTATGAAAATAGTTCATGGAAACTTTATGAGCCTACATCAACTACAAGTGACTTTTCACAACTTAGTACAATTACTAAAGGAAAAGGGTTTTGGTTAAATAGTTCAAAAAGTACAACATTGACACCAACACTTACAATTACAGGAAGTATAAGTGATGGTTATGTAAAAGATGCAAGAATTGAAATTGCGTCACTAGAGACTGGAAGTAGTCTCTCAATTGTAGCAGACAATAATAGTAGTGAAGCGAGCAGTGATAATGGTCTTTTTACAATCAGTATCTTAAATCCTGATGATGGTGGTTACGTTATTAGCTCAACTTCTGGAACAGATGAGGCTACAGGAGAATCATATGAGGGTGTACTAAAAGGTGTTATATCTACTGATAGTTGTGAAGCTCAAGTAGAAGTTAGTCAAAATATTACACCAATTACAACACTTGTTGCAGAAACTGTACTTGATACTAAAAATACAAACTCAAAATCACGTGCAAATAGCTCAATTGCAGAGCTAATTGCAGCAGCTGAGGAGAGAGTAGCAGGCTCTATAGGAATAAGTAAAGCTTACATCAATAGTGATCCACAAGTGCTTCTAAGAACATCTGAAAATGAGAATACTAGAGCAGCAGCCGCAAAAATAATTAAAACATCTCTTGCTATTCAAAAAACTGCTGAGATGATGGCTAGTTCTATTGTAAATAAAACAGAAACTGATGCATTTAACTCTGTAACAACTTCAGCATTTAAAGCTCTTGCATCATCAATTTCAAGTTCAACTAACAGTGGTGACTTTGAAACATTAATTGCAGATACTGATACACTAATAACATCTACAGTAACAAAAGTAAATGAAGCAATATTAAAAAAGCCAGCCCTTGCACAGACAATTATAAAGCCACAAGAAAAACTATCTGCTGCTAAACAGGTAATTCAAAATTCAACCGATATGACTCTTCAAATTAAAGAAGATGAGATCATTACAGATGCACAAGGAGATATTCAACTACAGATCGAAGCCGTTCAAAAATCTCTTGAAATTGTGACTAGAAAAATAGAGGAAAAAGCACAAAATATAGCAAAAGCCACAACAGATGCTGAATTTACAACAGAGGCTAAAGGTGTTGAAAATATTATTAAAACAATTGCTGTAAGTGGTGGTGTAGAGGGTACAAAAGCTATAATAAAAGAGCAAGTTAATACATTAGGAGCTGATGGACAAACTATTGATGCATCTGATTTTGCAGATAAAATATTTAGTGATGCTAGAATAGTTGAAAAGACACTAGAATTTGACAAAATATTTGGAGTAGATCTTAATCGCGATATTGTTGGAGCGGCTGTAAAATCTTATGAGGGAATTGTAATTCAGCAAGCTAAAGGTATAAATGTTGATGAAGCGTTTATTCAAAAAGAGATTCAAAACAATATTGCTAAACTACCAGCAGATAAACAGATAATAATTAATCAAAATGTAGTTACAAATGGAGCTACTATAATAACTGACATCAAAAAGCAGGTTGACTCTGGAAATAGCTTTATTGTTGATACCACAAAAACGACTATATTTAAAGCACCTATAAATGGGACTGTTGCTCTGCAACCAAAAGATAATCTAGCAACAGTTACAGCATTTACAAAAGAGTTGCTAGTTGGAAAAACTTTCTTTGCAATTTATAAAGAAGATAGTGAGTACGATAGTAAGCTATTTGGACTTTGGGTGGCTGAAGAGTTAAAGTTTGATGATACAAAAATAGTTTTTGCAGGTTTAACTGATATTAATGAGCGTGGTGAGGACAGGTACCTTTTAGAAAATGGGAAAATTCACCTATTTAACAATTTTGACAATGAGATTGCAAAAATTACAGCTTCTCAACCAGACTTTCTAACTATAGAGATAGAAGATTTAAAAGATGGTACGAAAGAGACCATTTTTATGTATGCAAACAAAGATTTAGCTCTTGATGCAGTACGATTAAAAAACAAAGATTTAATTCGTACACCACTTCCTAGCTTTGATGGTGTTACACAATTAAGTGTTGACCTTCTTAATGGTAGAACATTTTATGAAGTATTTTTTGAAATTGATGAACCACAAAGTCCTTTTAACTTCAGATGGGTTGTTGAGAAATTGCGCTTTACAGATACTCATATAGTTTTTACGAATCTTAGTGGTACAGATAGTGGTGTAAACAAATATAGCATTAGTAATGGGATTGCATCATCACAAGAGCTAGATAATCATAATGAAAACTTTTCATCGACTGATAATTTTGTAAATGAGCCAATAGTTGCATCAACAACCAAAATAGTTGAAACACATAGTGATTATCTTCTCTTAGAACATGCAGAAGGTGAATTTTGGAAAGAGCGCTCACGTGTATATTTAAGTTTAGAAAAAGCAAAAGCTTATGCTGAAAGTAAGAATAGAACTATTGCAGAAAATGCCATAATAGATTTTAGTAGCGTTAGTGATTTTACAAAAAAAATAGAAAATAGAAGGCTGTTTCTTGTAGTAGGAGCATTTAATAACTATACTTTAGATAATAACTTCTACCTAAATGGAGAGACGAAAACTACATCAAGAGGTGAAACATATACTATTCAACCAGATGGTTCTATATTTATTGTTGGAAGAGATCAAAGTTTTACTATGCGTGTTAAACAGACTACTAGCGACTTTTTTGAAGTTACTTTTGATGAATTTAATGGGGCTAGCGCATTTATTTTTGCAGACAGATTAAAAGCTGAGCAGAAACTAAAAGATTTAAACTCACAACCTATAGATATACTACCTATAAATAATGTAGTTCCAGTAGATTCTACTCATACTGATGTTCCTATAGATTCAACAACTACTACTTCTAATGGTGGAATAGGTACCTACCACGGCACCTTCAGTGACCAAATGTGTGATACAACTGGAACACAGTTTCCACTTGAAATTACAATTAGCGATACATCTATAACATTTAGTGCAAATGAGAATGGACTTATAGTAAATGGTTTTGGTAATATACAAAATATTAATGATACAACAGCTTCAATACTGCTCTCTACTAATGATAATGTTCCATTTGGTGTTGGAACTATTAATAAGCTTGACAATACAGTAGTTGGTAATTGGGCATACACCATACCTACTGGTCAAAATTGTGGTGGAAACTTTAAAGCATCGTTAAATTAAAATATAGGAAATGTATAATGAAACATAAAATTCTTTCACTTCTGTTAATACTACCAGTTTTTGGTATAGCACAACCGCATATTGATGAGACAGTGAATTCATGGCGTCTGTCAGTTGATGAAAAACATCTCATACCTAAGAGTATACGTTCTGCAAGTTCACAAGAGGCTCTTACATATCTAAACATACTGCGAACTGGTTCTGGACAAACTTCACTACTTGAAAATACTATTCTTAATACTTCTGCACTGAACCATAGTAACTATTTAATTACTCATAATATTTCAGGACATTATGAAACAGCTGGTACAACTGGCTTTACGGGTGTTCAACCATGGGAAAGAAGTGCGTATGCTGGATATCTCTCAAGTATTACCGAGAATGTATCAACAGGACAGACATCTGTTCAAGAGTCAATTGATGGTCTATACTCTGCAATATACCATAGATTTGGTTTTCAAGCTTTTGATATAGATGAGATAGGTATTGGTGTTAACTTTTCTAGCACTGGAGCTTATACTTACAATATGGGGAATAAAAAGCTAAATGATGCATGTTCGGGAACAAGTTTTAGTGGATCTGGACGCTACTATACAGGTATATGCTCAGATACTACATTTAAAATGGAGGAGAGTGTATATTTAAATGTTCAAAATTCAAATAAAGCGGCAAATCCATCTAAAATACTTTGGCCATATGCAAATCAGACCAATGTACCGCCTGTATTTTTTGAAGAATCTCCAGATCCATTGCCAGATTACAGTGTAAGTGGTTACCCTATTAGTTTAAAGTTTAATGACTACTTTATTAAAACAGTCTCACTTAGTTCATTTCAACTATTTGATAGCGCAAAAAATGAGATTACAAATACAAGACTCTTGACAAAAGAGAATGACCCAAATAGTAAAATAACATCACATGAGTTTGCACTTTTCCCACTTACTAGACTAAATTGGAATAGTCAATATTCAGCAAAAGCAGTTTATAGCATAGATGGGGTGAGCGAAACATTAGAGTGGAGTTTTACAACTAAGAGTGTAGGATATGATTACTATATAATTACCACAAACTCTTCAGAGATAACAATTCAACCGAATAAAACATATGCTCTATACATTGTACCAAGTTCAAAAACCGATGTACTTACTAGCTATACTACAAAAGGTACATTTCTTCCAAAAACTGATTTTATTGATTCAAATACTCTTTCAGTATCAACAACAGATGCAATAGGTGGAAAAACAACAATAAATTTAAGTAATGGAAAAACTATCAACTTAACAATTGCTTCAACAGATACAGCAATATCTCAAGTTTCAACTTCTAGTTCAAGTGAAATTTCAAACTCTAGTTCATCTTCTACAACCCTGTATACTGCAGAAGAACAATCATACATAAATGAACTTACTGGTACAAATCCAATCAAATGGTTCTTTTGGATGACAAATTCAGGAAGAGTTTTTATCGCTGATACTCGTTCGGGTGAAGATTCAAATAGCGTAACACTATGGGAACATAGCCTAAGTAACTTTACATGGACACCTATTAGTGGCGGTAGTGTTCCTAAAATATTTAATAGTGTATCCATTGCAAATGATGCAAGAAGTATTACATTGGGTGAGAGTATAAATACATCAAACTCAACAGTAGTTCAAGACTACATAAATGAGCTTACTGGTATTAATCCAATAAAATGGTTTTTTTGGATGACAAACTCTGGAAGAGTTTTTATTGCTGATACTCGTTTGGGTGAAGATTCAAATAGTGTAACCTTATGGGAGCATAGTCTAACAAACTTTACATGGAAAGCAATTAGTGGTGGATCTGTGAAAAAATTATTTAATACTATATCTTTATCGACAGATGGAAGAAGTATAACACTAAACTAATAGCCTAATACCTATCATAATCATTGTAATGGTAACGAAAGTCTGAGTCATCAACACAATGATTTGTCTGGCACTGCTTAATTCCACGATGTTTTGGTACTGATACTTTTTCATTCCAAAAGCATCCGCTGAATATTAAACTTGTAAATACTAAAATAGATATATTTTTAACCATTTGAAACCTTTTCAAAATACCACATAAAAGCGTACATTAGTGCTGGAGTTTTTGCATATGAACTATCTTGTAAAAACTCACGTGCTTTATTAATAGGAATATATACAACTTCTATATTCTCTTCATCAATTCCACCACCATCATGAATTTTATCTTCTTCACTTACACTTGCATAAAATAGAGTTTGCGGAGAACCTGCAAATCCTACTGCTGAATAAAAACTATTCAACTCTTCTAACCTACTATCATCAACTCTATAGCCACACTCTTCTTCAATCTCTTCAGATGCAATTTTTGCTAAACTCATATCTTTATCTACAATTCCAGCGCAAAGTTCATATGTAAAACCATCGCCATTACTTAGATATACTGGTGGACGAAACTGCTTAACTAAAATAAAAGCATCTTTATCAGTGTTATACAAAAGTATACATACACTTTCATGAACATTAACAATATCCCAAGATTTCTCTCTATTATTTTGTCTGTAACTCATTCGTTTTAGTTCAACATACTTAGAGTCAACACACTCCCCAAGCGAAATATCAGTAATGCTACTCATAATAAAATAGCTTGCGCTAGAGCTAAAAATGCAAAAAAGCCTATCATATCTGTTGCAGTTGTAAGAACTACAGTAGAACCAATGGCAGGATCTATTCCAAACTTTTTTAACGTAAGAGGTACAATTGCACCAAATATACCTGCAGTTAACATATTTATAATCATAGCAAGCCCAATAACAACTCCTAACATTACATTATGAAACCACCCAAAAGCTACAATAGCCATAATAAGTGCAAATAAAAGACCATTTAAAAAAGAGACTATTATCTCTTTGGTAATAGCATCTTTTGCATTTTCGGTGTCAATATCACCTAAAGCCATCTGCCTGACCATAACTGTTAATGTTTGAGTTCCAGAGTTTCCACCCATTGAAGCTACAATAGGCATAAGTATAGCAAGAGGAATAAAAGCTTGAAGTGTCTCATCAAAAATAGATATTACAAGAGAAGCAGCAATTGCGGTTAAAAGATTTACAAGTAACCAACTACCACGTCTATATGTAACCATTTTTATATCTTCTTCATACTCAGTATTTTCATCAACCCCTGCCATATTGTAGATTTGATCAGTTGCTAACTCTTCAATAACATCAATAACATCATCAGCAGTAATTCTACCAACTAGCTTATTTTCCCAATCTACAATTGGAATTGCATTTAAATCAAACTGTTCAACTGTATGAGCAACATCTTCTATAAGGTCAATACTACGAGCCTTTAGTGTCTGATAATCACCTGAAGATAAAATTGATTGAAAAGTTATAGAAAAGTCTAGTGTGATAAGATCTTCTAGTTGAATAGCACCCATCAAACGATGTTCATCATCAACAATAAAAACATTATGAATATTTTCAAGTTCATCGCTATCTTTTAATACTTTCAATCTTGCAACAGCATCTTCTATACTCTCATTTAAAGATGCATCAAAAAGCTCTGTCTGCATATATGCACCAGCTTGATTGTCGCTATATTGAAGTAACTTTTCAATATCATCTTGATCCTCTTCATCCAAGTTAGCAATGACATTTTCACTTTTTGCCTCATCAATATCGCCAATATCTTGGATAAGATCGGTCGCATCATCAGATTCTAGGGCCTCTACTGCAAAGCCCAGCTTTTCTGCTGAAAGGTGTGAGATAGCCTCATCTTTTATCTTTTCAGGTAGTTCAAGAAGGACATCACCTAAAATATCAGTTGGAATTTTTTTTAAATACTCAAAAAATTTCTCATCATCTTGTTTTTTTATTTTTTTAAAAAGTTTTGCAATAACACTAGCATGCATTGGTTGTTTTTCAGAATCTTCAAGCCAAAGTTCTAGTGTACGAAGCATCTCATCTATTTTTTTCATCTACACATTAACCTTGTTTATCTAATGCCTTACGAAGGTAATCAACACTTTTAAAAGACTCAGCTACAATTGGAGGTTGCTTTTGAAGTAAAAGTAAATCAATCTTTTTATTGTATGCTAAACGCATATCGTTAAATTGACGTTTACTCTTACCTTTTAGTTTTGAAGTTGTTATTTTAATTACTTTCGCTGGATTTATAGCACGACCATTTTTATATAATCCAAAATGTAAATGTGGGCCTGTGCTCATACCAGTTGAACCAACATAACCAATTACTTGACCTTTTTTAACCCATTTACCATTTTTTATTCCACGACGAAATTTTTTCTGATGAGCATACAGTGAAAGGTAGCCATCATTATGTCTAATTTTTACAAGTTTTCCATAACCTCTTGTATATCCTGCAAAAGTGACTCTACCACTTGCAGCTGCTATAATTGGAGTACCACGAGGTGCTGCGTAATCTATTCCTAAATGTGCGCGATACTTTTTTAAAATTGGATGCCATCGTTTATATGTAAACCTTGAGCTTAACCTTGCATTGCGTACAGGTTTTCTTAATAAAAATCCCTCAACTTCATGCCCTTTTGCATCATAGTATCTCTCATTTTCATAACGGTAGATATAATTTTTCTTTTTAGAAGTTTCAATCATAGCTGTAACTAATGTAGGAGCATTCATTCGTCTACCCAAACGGTACTTTTGACTATACATAATTACAAGTCTATCGCCTTTACGAAGACTTCTTTTAAAATCTAAACTATTTTTAAATGCCCCCATAAACTCCTGAGCTAATGCTATATTGTCTGTTTCATTGAGAATATCTTGATAGATTGAATTTTTTATCTCTAAATAGAGAGTCTCTTCTTTTACCTGATATGAGAGTCCTGTAGTAGAAAGAGAGTATCCATCTTTACTTTTCTTAATATGAAGTTGAATCTCATCACCAATAGGAATTAAAACCTGCTCTATATTTTCATTTTCATCTTTTAAAATATGAAACTTAACACCTGCTCTTATCTCTTCTGAAAGTTGTTGTTCATCTTTATGAGCTTCATAATATATTGAAGAGTTTAATCCATTAGATTCTAAGAATGTTAGAAATGTCTCACCATTTTTCCAGTTCAATGTTTGCAAAGATGATGCAAATAAAGAGACTGTGCTAAATAAAACAACCAAAATTAATCGCACTTCAACCCTTTTAATAGTATAATCATCGCCATATTCAAATAAGGAATTAACGTGTTAAAACGAACCCTTTTAATCATAAGCATCTTTGGAGCATCTGCTTTTGCTCAAGTTATAAGCAATATTCAGACCACAATTGATAATATTAATGCAAATAGTGCAAAAGCTATATCGAAAGAGGCAAAAGTTGGAATGAGCGGTGTAATTATACATACTTTTGAAAACGAACAGAGTGCAATTGTTGCAAAAGCTACAGTAACAAGTAAAAATTCTTCAGATGAACTTGATCTTACACTAGAACCATACATTCCAACGGCTCAAAAATCTTTGCCATATGGGCAAAAAAGTGCAGTTGCTGGAGATAAACTAATACTTGGTTATGGCTATCATAGAGCTATGATTATTTCAAATAATAGTGAAAATTTTCAAAAAATAAAAAATAGTAAAAATAGAGAGTGGGTTCACCCAGATCTTTTTGCATCAAATCTATCGACAAGTGCACAAGGAACTCCAACTAAAGATTCATTTAACATGTTTTGCCAAGTAAATACAATTGGTCTTCTATATTTTCATATTAAAAATACTCTATACACTGTAGATTGCTCTAATTTTAATGTTATTGAGAGTGAAAGTTTAAGTTCAAACTCTGATAAAGAGATGAAACCTTTTTACAATAGAATAGGTGAGATTCACACAAGCTGGCTTGGTTGGTTTAACCTTGGAAGTAGTGAAATAGCTAACTATACAGAGTACTATAGCTCTTTACTAAAAGTTAATTAAAATGAAAACTGAACATATAAAAGGTTTAACAGATATTGTAGGTGAAGATAATATCTATAGTGACAATGCTCACTTAATAGCTTACTCATATGACGCGACACGTGAACGGTTTAAACCTGACGCGGTAGTTTTTCCTCGTCATGAACAAGATGTTAGTGATATTTTAAAATACTGCAATGAAAACAAAATTATACTAACATCTCGTGGAGCTGGTAGTGGTTTTACTGGTGGAGCATTACCTTCACAAGGCGGTATAGTTTTAGCTTTTGAAAAACATATGACAAAAATCTTAGAGATAGATATGGAAAACATGGTTGCAGTTGTTCAACCAGGCGTTATAAATATGGATTTACAAAAAGCAGTTGAAGAGGTTGGACTATTTTACCCACCAGATCCAGCAAGCCAAGACTACTCAACAATTGGTGGAAATGTTAGTGAAAATGCTGGTGGAATGCGCGCTGCAAAATATGGAATAACAAAAGATTACGTCATGGCACTAAGAGCTGTTAGACCAAATGGAGATATTGTTAAAGCTGGAAAACGTACCATCAAAGATGTAGCTGGTTATAATATTTCAGGGATACTAATTGCAAGTGAGGGAACTTTAGCTGTACTAACAGAGATTACTCTAAAACTTATCTCTAAACCTAAACTTACAAAAACTGCTATGGGCGTATTTGATAGTGTCGAAAGAGCCATGGAAGCAGTTTATAAAACTATGGCAGCTGGTGTAACACCAGTTGCCATGGAGTTTTTAGACAACCTTACCATTAAAGCAGTTGAACAGACATATAATAAAGGGTTGCCAACTGAAGCGGGCGCAATTTTAATTACAGATGTTGATGGGAACCTAGAAGATGACCTAAATTACCAACTTGATAAAATTGAAGAGACTTTTAAACAAAATGGATGTACAGATTTTGTTAGAGCAAAAGATGACAAACATGCAGCAGAGCTTTGGTTCGCAAGACGTAATGCTAGTCAATGTCTTAGCATTTATGGAAGTAAAAAGATAAATGAAGATGTAACTGTTCCAAGAAGTGCCCTTCCAGCTCTACTTAAAAGATTTTATGCAATTGCAGATAAATATGATATTAATATCCCATGTTTTGGACATACAGGTGATGGGAATGTTCATACAAATGTTATGGTAGATAAAAAAGATCCAGCACAAGTTGAGATTGGCTACAAAGCTATTGAAGAGGTTTTTCAAGCAACAATTGATTTGGGTGGGACACTTAGCGGGGAGCATGGTATTGGACTAAGCAAAGCACCATATATGAGCATGGCTTTTACGCCTGAAGAGATGGCACTATTTACAGACATTAAAAAAGCGTTTGATCCAAACAACATTTTAAACCCTCATAAGATGGGACTAGAATGAAACATCACGTAAAGAGTCTTGCAAACTTTTTAAAGAATCTTTACGATGATGAAATTACATATTACGCCTCAAGTTTAAGTTTTTATACGATTTTTACAATCATCCCCCTACTTTTAATAGTCCTTAGTATTTTTACATATATGCCAAGTTTTGAGGACTATTACCAATCTATAAAAGAGATTATTTTTGATTCTTTGATGCCAACACATACCTCGGCAATCTCTGAATATATTGACCAGTTTTTACAAAACTCTGGGAAGTTGGGTGTTGTTGGATTTGTATCTGTTTTAATAGCCTCAATGCTATTTTTCCAAAATTACGAATTCATTGTAAATAAAATATACAGATCAAAACAGAGAAGTTTTTGGGATTCACTTAGTACCTACTGGACACTAGTTACCCTACTTCCAATTGCCTTAGTAGTCTCTTTTTACCTCTCATCTGAAATAAATAGTCTACTAAATAAAAGTGGTATCAGCTCAGCAGTAAATATGATTAATATCTTGCCATACCTAATAACTTGGGCACTATTTTTTGTAGCTTTTAAAATATCTGTTTTTGCGAAAAACTCTCCTGCACTCATAAGTTCATTTGCAACTTCAACAGTTTGGTACATAGCAAAAACCATATTTGTCTACTACGTTTTTCATAACAAAACATACAGCTCGCTATATGGCTCATTTAGTATCTTGCTGTTTTTCTTTTTATGGATTTATCTATCGTGGATTATCTATCTGTATGGAATAAAGCTAAGTTATTTAATCGAAAGTGCAAATAAAGATATAGACTAACCTAGTTTAAACTTTTCTATTTCATTTTAGTAATTGCTCATATGTAATATTGAGTATTTTTAGAGTAAAATTAATTGTGGAGTAGAAAAAGATACATTTTTTCTTGTATCTGCTTTATAATTGAAATATCCTACATTTTCGTTTATTTTGGTTTCCGTAAATATATTCCATCTGCCTTCAAGTTTTATATTTGGTATATTAACTATAAAAAGATTTTTTCCATCAAACTTGGCATTTACCTTGAAATCATATAAGTCAGTATTTGGTCTTGTAAAAGTTAATGTCATAAAAGCACTATTTATATTTATATTTTTTTTAGCTTTAAATTGAAATTTTAGAGTTGTATTATTAGATTTTAATTTTCCCTCAATTAATTCAAAATTGTATTTTTTATTAAATGAAATTTGTTCAGTTAGATAAATGTTAATATCTTTGTCTAACTCATATTTCTTTTTTAATAAGGTATTGTCAAATTGGACAGGGTTATCAAGTGCAACTATAACAGTACCTACAGAAAGTGCAATAATCATAATAGTTGATATAAATATACCTATTGGCCAATGAAGTCCTTTTTCAAACATTTTTTATAAACCTTCTATATATATAATAACTTAATGCAAAAAATATAATAGAATAAAATATTACTCTAAAAAAATTTATAGTGTTTTTGTTTGCATTTCCAATACTGCTTTTAAGTTCAATGTCATAATAATCTGCTATCTGGTCTGCAATATCAGCATAACCATTAAGCAGTGCTGATGCATATTTATCTGTAGGATCACCTTTTATTTTACTTGTAAGTATTGGAACAACTGTTCCACTCCATGGATATGGACTCAAAACTTGATCCCTATCAAATGTTTTATCAACTTCATGAGATACAAGAATATCAATTTTCTTTTCATCTAATGTCATACTCAAAAGCACAAATGGAATTTTAAGATTTTTTGAAACTTCTATTTCATATTTTACTAAAGGAGTTCCATTTGTACTTTTTACTGCTAGTAAATATAAAGATATTCCACTTTTAGCATAAAGTTCACTTCCAATTTCATCTATTTTTGTATGTAAATATTTTATATTTATAAATTCATCTTTCACTATATAATCATCTGAAGCAAAAGTTGTATTAACAGTTAAAATAATAACAATTGCTATGCGCCTTAAAAGAGACGCATATAATTTAACCAACATGGAAATGATTAGCGGTTAAAACTGACCAAGCAGCAAAAGCTGCTATTATAATCAGTCCAAAAACTATAATTTGTTCCATTTTCATAATTCTCTCCTACTTAACCAAAACGATATGATTGGAATTTTCTGTACTACTCTTTTTAATCAAATGTGCATCTTTAACTTCATAAAAGTTTTCTGCATTATCTTGCTGTGTTCCAATTGCAAACACCTGCAAAGTTATCAAAATACCTAATAAAAGTACTGTTGCTATACTCATACCAGCTAAGCCATGTATGGAAAAAATATTTCTTTCATTTTCTTGCATGCTAAATCCTTTATTTTGATAATGAAGAGATATATGTTCCAACAGCTTTTTGCTGAATAGGAGTCATAATTTGATCTTCTACTTTATATGTAGGCATAACACCTATAGTGCCTTTTTTACCTCGTTCAAGAACATCCACTACAAAAGTAGGAGTTCCATACTTTGTTAGATCAGGTGATGTTCCATAAGAGCCTTTTCCATCTGTTCCATGACATCCAACACATCCTACATAAAGACTTTTACCCAATTCTACTAAATCTGGATTAGCTGTTTTACCATAAGTTGAAATTTCTAACATTACATACGCTGCCACAGCTTTTGCATTATCTTTATCCATAAGTCCAGCTGGCATTTCTTCCATTGCATAGCCCAATCCTTTTGAACCATGTAGTATCACATCAACAATGCCTTTTTCACTTCCCCATCTAGAGAAGTCTGCTGCCTTCCCATCAATACCATCACCAGTAATTCCATGGCATGGAGCACAATTTACAAGAAATATTGATTCACCCATTTCATTTAAAATTTCTTCATCTACATTTTCATAATTTTTTTCAAAGTTTTTGTTATGTTTTGCAACTTCTTCATTATATTGACCAATCTGTGAAAAAGCATTTAATGGAAAACCTATAGAAAAGTACCAAAATGCGAAAGTAATCGTACCTAAAAAGCTTACTGCCCAACCAACTGGTAATTTATTATTATACTCACGAATATCATCCCAATTTTCTTGCATTAGCTCACCAGTTGCAGTGTCATTCTTCATTTGATTTACATATTTAGCACTCACAACAAATGTAATACCCAATATTAATGCAGCAGCTAAAAGTGCAAGAATGTTTACTGCATCATCATTTATATAATTCAATGAACCTGTATAGACAACTGCAAACAGTCCGACTGAAAATGCTAATGCAGACAATATTAAATTTCTCATGTCTATTTATCCTTTTATATTTTTTCTTCTATAGGTGTTGAATCTATATCATCATCAAGAGCAATTTTGCTATATTTTTCATAATCCCTATCACCAGTTTTCTGGGCGTTATAAATGTGATATATATATCCATACAGAACTATTACCATTATGGCAGTTATTCCAAAATATGAGTATGCTTGAAACAGACCCCAATCCACTTCAAACCTACTTTAAGCTGTTCATATATGCAATTATTGCAACAATTTCAGGAATATCTCCACGCCCCACAGCACTAATAACATCTTTATTTTTCATATCTTTCACAACTACTTTAGCTTCAGCTAATGCATCAGCTTTAGCTTCATCCAAAGAGGATGCTAATTTAACAGTTTCCATTGAACCATCTTTTTGAATTAAAGGTTTATTATATGGAACAGCAAACACCTCTTTTACTGTAACTGCCTCTGCGTAAGCTGTCTCAATATTAGCCAAGTTTTTAAATTGATGAGAATAAGCAGGCATAATTGAGCCTGGAACCACAGATTCAGGATTTAACATATGATTCTCATGCCAATCAGTTGTTCTATACTTTCCAACTCTCATTAAATCTGGACCTGTTCTTTTTGAACCCCAAAGAAATGGTCTATCATATGCATATTCACCACTTAAAGAGTACATTCCATATCTATCAGTTTCACTTTTAAACGGACGAATAAGTTGTGAATGGCAAGAGTTACAACTCTCTTTAATATAAACATGTCTGCCAGCAAGTTCTAATAGACTATATGGCTTTGTACCAACAGTGGGTCTTGCCATATCTGCAAATCCTGGAAGAATAGTTACAACTCCAGCGTAAGCAACAAATACAAATATAAGTACCCCAAGATAAAAGGGTCTTTTTTCTAACCAATGAAACATATTTTATCCCTTCTTTTAATTTGCCATAGGAGATGTACTATGAAGTTCATCGTCACTAACTTCTCTACCACTATAAATACTTCTATACATGTTATATGCAAATAATATAAAACCTATAAGATATAAAAGTCCACCAGTACCACGAATTATAAAATATGGCTGTAGCATTACAACAGTATCTATAAATGAGTATGCTAAGTTTCCATATTGATCAGTGGCTCTCCACATCATACCTTGTGTTATTCCAGCAATCCACATACTAGAAAAATATAAAACAATACCTACTGTCTGCATCCAAAACATAATATCAAGAAGTTTTCTTGAATATAATTCTCTTTTCCAAACTCTTGGAACCATATGCATTACAGCTGCCATAAGCATAAAACCATCCCATCCAAGCGCACCATCATGAACATGTCCTGGAACCCAATCAGTAAAATGTGCTAATGCATTTACTGACTTAATGGCTTGTATTGAGCCCTCAAGTGTAGAGAACATATAAAAAGTTGACCCTAAAATCATATATTTAATCAAAGGGTTAACCTGTAATTGCTTCCATTCCCCTTTCATAGTAAGAAGGATATTCACTGCACTTCCCCACGATGGCAAAATTAATACAATTGAAAATAAAGAACCCATAGTCTGAACCCAGTCTGGAACAGCTGAATATATTAAATGGTGACCACCAGCCCAAATATATACAAAAATTAATGCCCAAAATGATAATAATGAGAGTTTATATGAATATATTGCTTGACCAGACTCTTTAGGTAAAAAATAATAAACCATAGCAATAACTGGAACAGTTAAAACAAATCCAACTGCATTATGACCAAACCACCATTGAACCATAGCATCATTTGAACCATTGTACATAGAAACAGAATGGTACCAATCACCAACTCCTGCAATAAAATACGTTGGAACAGCCATATTATTAAATAGATAAAGCATAGCAACTGTTAAAAATGTTGCCATAAAATACCATATTGAAACATATAAAGTTTTTTCTCTTCTAATACCAATTAGCCCAGCTATACTAGCTCCCCAAAGTACCCACATTAATACAACAAAAATATCAATTGGCCATTCAAGCTCAGAATATTCTTTTGATGTAGTCATTCCTAAAGGTAGGGTTATAACTGCCAATACAATAGCTAATATATAGACTATGAAATGTGCTTTTGCTAGAACTTGCAAGAATTTAGATTCATGTAATGAAACTTTTAAAACCCGTTGAGCTATATAATACCAACTTGCAAAAACTCCACTTAATACAAAACCATAAATTGCACCATTAGTATGTAATGGTCTAAGCCTACCAAAACTACCATACTCCCCAATGATATAATTTAGTGATGGAAATGCTAGTTGAAATGCTATCAGTACACCTAATAACAAGCCGACTACACCAAAGACGATTGTAGTGACTAAAAACCATTTTACAACAGTGTAATCATATTCAAGTGATTTATCCATTCTTGCTCCTTTATGAAATAATAAAAGCTATTCTAGGTAACTTATCCTTACTTCTTTCTTAATCTAAGCTTAAAAAGATATTTTGCACAATGGCCATTCAATAAATCATTAAAAACTTACTTTTGATTACTTTATATCACTTAAATATAACTTTTAAAAATATTTATTATAATAAAAAATTTTTTAAGAATTAATATGTTAGATTTGTAATTCGAACTACTGTATAGGAGTAATTATGATAAAAAAATTATATAAAAAACATCTCTCATGGAGAATTAAAAGATATTATGTATATTCATTTGTAACTATTTTTTTGATAATTGCACCTTGGATAACAATAAATGGAAATCATTTTTTTCTTTTTAGTTTTGATCATAAGATGATAAATTTACTGTTTATTAGATTTGATATGCAAGAGTTATATTTAATGCCATTTTTATTAATAATAATGTTTTTATCCATATTCTGGCTTACTGTTTTAGGGGGAAGAATTTTTTGTGGCTGGATGTGTCCACAAACAATTTTCAGAGTTGTTTATAGAGATTTTATTGAAACAAAATTATTAAAACTTAGAAAAAGAGTGGCAAATAAACAGTTCGAACCAGATTATTCTCTATTTAAAAATAAAATTAAAAAAGTCACTGCAATTGGCATATGGTCAATTCTTTCATTTTTAGCTGCGGCAAACCTAGGGTGGTATTTTGTACCACCAGAAGATTTTTTTGTATACATTCAAAATCCAAGTGAGCATAAAGTTGTATTTGGTGGACTTATTGGTTTGTCTGTATTTTTAATCTACGATATAGTTTTTTTAAAAGAAAATTTTTGTATTTATGTCTGTCCATACTCTAGAGTTCAATCTGTTATGTATGATGATGATACAGTTATGTCTATATATGATTACAAACGAGGTGGAGAAGTATATGATGAAAATAAAAATAAATTATGGGCTAAACCTGAAATAGATGATGCTGAATGTCTTGGGTGTGAAGGTTGTGTAAAAATATGTCCAACACATATTGATATTAGACAAGGGATGCAATTAGAATGTATAAACTGTTTAGAATGCGTTGATGTATGTACAACAGTTATGGGTACAAAAGGAAAAGAATCATTGATTAGATGGTCAAGTTCTCGTGAAGCTGAAAGACATGATGGTAAAACAAGATTTATAAGAGCCAAAACTATTGGTGGAGCTATAATTCTGACGTTACTTTTCTTTGGACTGATATACATGGGAAGCACAAAAGAACATATGCTTTTAAGCATCAATAAACAGACAAGATTATATTCAATTGACAAGTCAAATAATCTTATTAAAGTATCTAATAGCTATATATTTCTATTTCAAAATACAGACAATATTGATCATAGGTACTATTTTGAAATTTTAGATAACGATAAAATCAAAATTAAAAAGCCAATTAAACCATTTTTACTAAAAGCTGGTTTTAAAAAGAAAAAAGTTGTTACTTTATATACAACAGAACAATTAGCTAGTAAAGAAGGAAATGATAAATCAATACCAATTAAGATAAAAGCCTATGCAGTTGATAAAAAAGATAAAATTTTTGTTGAACGTGATGCAATATTTATGTATCCATCAAAATTAAATTTATACGAGAATTGATTTGAGTAAAATAGATTGTAACCATTGTGGTCTTAAATTTGACAAATCATCCTTAATAGAGCAAAAAGATTCTGATAAGACTTTATACTTTTGCTGTTCTGGATGTCAAGGCGTATATAATCTTCTTCAGAGTCAAGGGCTAGATGACTTTTACAAAAAAACAAACCACAAAGAATTATCTCCGCCAAAAGAAAAGTTAAGTGATAGTTCATCTTTTGATTCTCCTGGATACATCCAAAAATATACAAAGAAAATTGATAATTTAATTGAAATTTCATTGATTATTGAAGGAATCCATTGTAGCGCATGTGTATGGTTGAATGAAAAAGTTTTGCATTCAAAAGATGGTGTAGTTGAAGCAAACATAAATTTTACAACGCACAAAGCAAAAATTCTCTATGACCCTAAATTAATAAAGCTTTCGGAGGTTATTGAGACAATCCGTTCTATTGGTTATGATGCTTTTGCATATGATGCAAAAGCACAAGAAGAACGAACAAACAGACAAAGAAAAGAATACTACTACAGAATGGCTGTTGCAATTTTTGCCACAATGAACATAATGTGGATTGCTGTTGCTCAATACAGTGGTTATTTTAGCGGTATGAAAAATGATTTAAGGGTATATTTAAATATTGCAGAATGGCTACTTTCAACTCCAGTACTTTTCTATAGTGGTTGGATATTTATTAGAGGGGCATATTTTGGAATAAAAAATAATATTGTAAATATGGATATTTTAGTTTCTACAGGTGCACTTTTAACATATGCTTATTCAATATATATAACTATATTTACAAATCATGAAGCCTATTTTGATTCTGTAGCTATGATTATAACTTTTGTTTTAATTGGTAAGTTTTTAGAAGTTTTGAGTAAGAAAAAAGCAATAGATAAATTAGATTTACTAAGTTTGCAAATGCCATTTGAATCTCTCATTGTTATCGGAGATAAAAAGAAAACAATAGCAGTAGACTCCATACAAGAAGGAGATTTAATAGAACTAAAAGCAGGTGAAAGAGCTTCAGCAGATGGTATTGTGGTAAAAGGTAATGCTAGTTTTAATGAATCAAATATTACTGGTGAAAGTAAAGAAGTGTACAAGGACTTAAATTCAAACATTGTAGGTGGTACTTTATCTGTTGATGGATGGATACAATATATTGCGACAAAGACTTATGCAAACTCAACAATGTCAAAACTTATAAACATGCTAGATAACACACTAGAGAACAAACCTGAAATAGAAACATTAACAAGGAAAATCTCTGAACATTTTTCATCTGCTGTTTTAATTTTATCATTATTTACATTTATATTTTGGTATTTAAACAATAATTTTGAAACATCTTTCATAATTGGTATATCTGTTATTATAATAGCTTGTCCATGCGCACTTGCTCTTGCAACTCCTCTTGCATCATTAGTTGGTTTAGGTATTGGGATACAAGAATCTATTTTATTCAAAGAATCCAAGTTTTTAGAAACAGTTGCAAAAACAGATACTGTTGTTTTAGATAAAACAGGAACTATTACTATTGGAGAACCGCATGTTGTCAATTATAAAAAAATTTCTACTTACGATGAAAATTTACTTTTTTCATTAGTAAGCTTATCGTCACATCCAATATCAAAAGGTATAAAAAAATATTTTAAAAATAAAAAAATATATAATACAGAACTTGAAAATATAAAAACAATAGTTTCTAAAGGAATTAGCTCTGAGTTCAATAATTTAAAACTTTTAGGTGGTAACAATAAACTTATGGAAGATTTTAAAGTTGAAATACCGAAAATAGATAGTCAAAATACTTTTTTTTATTTTGCTATAAATGGTAATCTTGTCGCAATATTTGAATTAACAGATGAGATAAAAAATGGTTCAAGTGAATTAATATCATATTTGCAGTCTGAAAATATTGATGTTCACCTTCTTAGTGGTGATACGAAAGAAGTCTGTGAACATGTCGTTAAAAATACAGGAATCAAAAATTTCAAATACTCTTTAAGTCCATTTGACAAGTTAGATTTTATCTCCAATTTACAATCAAAAAATAAGGTAGTTATGATGGTTGGTGATGGTGTAAATGATATTTTAGCTTTAGCAAAATCTAATGTAGCAATCTCAATGGGTAGTGGCTCAGAAGTGGCAGTTGATGTCGGCGATGTTATCTTGCTTGATGACTCGCTTTTAAAATTAAAAAAGACATTTGAAATATCCAAAACTACATTTTATCTAATAAAACAAAATTTAGGTATTTCTCTTTTATATAATGCCATAACTATTCCTCTTGCAATGATGGGCTACATTATCCCTTTGGTAGCCGCTATATCAATGTCATTTAGTTCATTGATAGTTGTTTTAAATTCATTAAGAATTTCATATAAAAATAGGAAAATATTTTGAGTACTAGTATAGTCATAATGATGTTAATTGTTTCTCTACTCCTTGGTTTAGCAGGTTTAATATTTTTTTTATGGGGTTTAAAAAACGGTCAATTTGATGATGGAGAAAAGATGATGAATAATATTTTATTTGACGATGAAAATGAACTAAATGAAGCCTTTAAAAGAGAGAAAAAAATAAAAAAAGATAATTAAACTATCTGATAGAAGATAGAGATTGCTAGAGCTAAAGTTACAAAACTTATTAACCTGTATTTCACAGCATATACTGAACTAATCAAATACAAAACTAAAAACCATAATGGTGTGGCAATAGTATAAATTTCTGATTTTAAAACAAATAGATTTTTAAAAAAATCGTCCAATAAACCACCCTCTCCTACCAAATGTAAAAACAGGACAAGCGGATAAAAAAATATAAATAACATGCTCAAAAGTGGAGATAGTAGTTGTAAAAAAGTAAACTCATTAAATACAAAATGTACCACAGGCATCATTAAAATAAAAATCCAAAGATGCAAAAGTAAAAACTGCCAAACTTTATGAAGATAAGAAAAGTGCCTTAAAAAAAGTAATATATAAAATACACCAGCTACTGAAAACCATAAACCAATTGAAAAGAGTAAAGAGGGTGAGAGAACAAATAAGATTAATATTGTAAGTGTTAGATTCTCAAAAGAGAGTAGTTCTAAACCTCTATCATAGATATACCAACCAACTAACATCATTGTAAATGCTCTTAAAAGTGATGGTGGAAAGTCTGTAAATACTACATAAAAAGATAGAGTAATTAAACTCAGATACATAATATCTATGCTTCGTGAGCGCCATGGAAAATATCTTTGTTGAAAGAACTTATATATGAGAACAAAAATTAGATGCAACATAAAGGCAAGTAAGCCAAGGTGAAAACCACTAAGTGCTGCTAAATGTGCGATTGAAAAGGTAGTTAAAACTTCTCTTAACTCAGGTGAAGCAGGAAGTGCTAAAAATAGTGTTTTATACAAAGAGCTAAAAAGCTTTTCGTTGTGCTGTGAATCTATACTATTTGCAATTTTATCTCTAAAGGATATTTCACTAGAATACAGTCCCAAAAGATGAGAGGGTGCATAAAACCCACGCATATAGTCTAAAAATGTAACATTAGAATTGAAAATTCTGACAGATATTACTTTACCTTGAAGTAATCGTAATCCTGAAGATGCTTTTGTGAAAAATGTAAAGTTTTCAGCCTGCAACTTTAAAATAGAACGTCCATTTTTAAGGTAATGTTTTTCTACTTTTACATCACAAATATAGTCATCAAATTTAGTAAAGTCTAAATACTTGTAGTAGTTCCAAGTAAGGTGAGAGAGAAAGAGAAAAAAGAAAACGCCTAAAACTGCTAAACGCTCTTTGTTTGAGTTAAAAAGAGATAGTTTAGATAGGTTAAATGCCAATTTACACCAACTTCCAAGTAAAAATTCTTACATAATTATAACTTCTTTGATAATTATTTAGTTAGATAATTTATATAGTATAAACAAAGTACAATAAATTAAATATATTATAATCAAAAAATAGTATCAATATTAACCAATTTATTGTTTAATTTAATACAACATATAATATAATTATACTTCTTCATAATATGATTATAATTTATATTACTAATGTAAAAAGGAAATTCGTTTGGAACAAAACATACAGTTAAAAAATATTTTAAATTTTAATATCAACTCTTTGTTCCCTTACATGCCTGACCTTTCATCTTTTTTTCAAAGTATTGAATCTTTACAAGGTAACTGGAGCGTATTAAAGGTTTTAGCAGCATCTAATGGTATGAACATTAATATAAGTGAAGTGCAAGATAATTTTATTGGACTATCTGATTCTTTAAAAAAAGAGTTAATTATTGCAAAAGCCTCTAGTCTTTTACAAGACCAATCTGCAAAAGCACAATCATTAGTAGATATACTCATTCGTAATCTATTTGAAAGAACTGCTGATATTGGCTTTTTTGCGATGGATGATGATTTGAGAAAACATTTAACCTCTGAATTTAAAACTTCATCTGTCCGTAGAAAAGCTGTTGCATCAATAAGAAAACGTTTTTATGAGTATCAAAAAAAATATTCTGTTTATCAAAATATTCAGCTCTTTGGTGTTAGTGAAAAGGGCATTAAAATGCTTTTACAGCTAGATGAGTCATGTGTGATGACTGATAAAACTTTTCCTAACGATGAAGAGTGGCTAAATATGGTTGCAAGAAGTGATGAAGATTATATTGAAGCTTTTGGCCCTAGTAAACTAGATCCAGATAGTAACAACTCTTTAATATATGCTCATAGTATCAAAGAGACGAATGACCCTGAATCTCCTGTAATTGGAATTCTTGTACTGCACTTCTCATTTGAAGATGAAATGGATAGAATATTTAAAAAACTATTAGGACCACGAACTCTCTCAATTGCATGTTTACTTGATAAAAATGGAAAAGTAATATCCTCTTCAAATGAGGGGTTAATAGCTTATGGAGTCTGTCTAAGTGATGAAGAGCTTAATGCAAATGGTCTTTCACTTGTACATATTAATGGAGAGGAGTATCTGCTTGTAACAAAAGAGACAAATGGATATGAAGGATATTTTGGTCAAGGTTGGAGAGGTGCTATATTTATATCTACTAGGTTTGCATTCAAAAAAGAGCCTAGACAAATCAATAATAATGTTATAAATGCTATTGTTGGTAATGAAACACTTTTTAGTTCAAACCTTCGCTCCATTCCAGAACAGTCACAAAAGATACTCTCTGCACTGAAACTACTTGTATTAAATGGACAACTCCAACGTAGTGAAATTAATGACGATATTCTTAATACCTTAAAAAAATCTAATAATGATCCTACCAATCAAAAACTATTTGATGAGTTAGCAAATATTTTAAATAGTATGAATGATAATTCACAAGGAATTAAAAGTGTTCTTGACGCAGTAGAAAAAGTTGGCAAAAATACTGAAGAGATATTCCACGAGGCTATTAGTAGACTTCAATCTGTAATACTCACAACAGTTTTACATGCAATAACCTTTATGTCCCAATCAGCTGTAGATATAATGGATAGAAATCTATATGAGCGTGCGAATGATGTCAGATGGTGGGCATTGTCAAAAATTCGTTTAATCCTAACAGAAAATAGTGAGTTATCTTCAGAAAATCGTCTTGAAGTTGTAGAAATTCTTGCTAGTATCAATGAGTTGTACACCGTATATACATCATTGCTTGTATACGACCTAGATGGAAATATAATTGCAGCGTCAAGATACGATAAAAAGCAAGATATTGGAGTAGCTATACCTTTTGATGACCCTATCTATAATCAAAAGCTAACACAAGAGTGGGCAAAAAAAGCTCTTTTAAATACAGATTCACAACAATATACAGTATCTGAAATGGAAGCCTCGCCTCTTTATGAAAATCAGCATACCTATATTTATGCATCTAGTATTACAAATACAAAAAATAGTGAAGAGATTCTAGGTGGTATTGCTGTTGTTTTTGATTCTGCTCCTCAATTTGAAGCAATGTTAAAAGATGTACTTCCTAAAGGCGAAGATGATGAGACAATTGATGGTTATAAAGCTATATATGTTAATAGAAAAGGAAAAATATTAGCTAGTTCAGATGAGATGTTTACCGTAGGTGAGACATTTAACTTAGATCAAAAAGATAGAGAGAAGTTTTTCTCTTTGAATAATGGCTTGGGAATATCAGATGTAATAAAACTTAATGGTGAGTATTATGCTGCTTCTGTTGGAGTATCTAACGGATATAGAGAGTATAAAACTACAGATGGTTACCAAAATGATATTTTAGCTTTTGTATTGGCACATTTAGGAAAAATCCCAGAGGAAAAAGTAGAAATAGATGTTTTTGAAAATGATTATGTTAAAAATTTAATGCCACAAGCCTCTAACTCTGATTATAAAGACCTTTTAATTGTATCATCACAAGTACAAGTCTACTCAATTGCTATTAATGCTATAAAAGAGATAGTAAATATGCATGGTTTTACTAAAATGTCAGGCGCTACTGAAAAATATCATATAGGTCAACTTCCTTATGATGGGGCAACTATTCCTGTAATTGATTTATTATGTCTTCATTCAGATGAGCCATCTGATAATGAAGGCAATACTATCCATAATGTGATAGTTTGTCATTATAAAAATAGTTTGATAGGACTAATGGTTTCTGGACTAAATAGAATATATAGAGTATCAAATGAGTATTTAAGTGGGTCGATTTTAAATGGTGGCTCTCACTATAGTACTATGATTGCTCCTCCAAGAGGTAAAGATATAAAAGGCTCAATGATTCCAGTATTAGATACTGACGCTGTACTTAGCTATTTGAGAGAAAAACAGAGAACTATGTAGAGTAATTGAGTTTTAACTTATAAATTAGTGTAGAAAGTTACCAGCCCTTAAATAGCTGGCATGCTAACATTCATGCTCGCTGAAGAGGTATCTGTATTTTCATAAACAACCTCAACTTGCTCAGGTGAATCATCAACAAAACGGGTAAAACGCTTTTGAAATACTAAGTTAACATGACCAGTTGGACCATTACGCTGTTTACCAATGATAATCTCAGCTTTTTCATTCTCTTTTTCAACATAGCTAGAGCTAAACTCTTTACCATCTTTCTTAGCAGCTTTTTCTCTCTCTTTCTCCTCTTTATAGAGATAAACATCATCACGATAAACAAACATAATAATATCTGCATCTTGTTCAATTGAACCAGATTCACGAATATCACTAAGCATTGGACGCTTATCATTTCTACTCTCTAACCCACGGTTAAGCTGAGAGAGTGCAACGATTGGCATCTTAAGCTCACGAGCTAAAACTTTCATACCACGACTAATCTCACTAACTTCAATGTGGCGATCACGTGTTCCTGCACTACTCATAATCTGCATATAGTCAATTACAGCCAAGCTAACTTCAGGATGTTTAGCCTTTAATTTACGAAGCTTTGAACGAAGTTGATTAATATTTAATGTACTATCATCATCAATAAAAAGCGGTTGCTTAGAGATTGCATCAAAAGATCCATTTAACCTACCCCACTCATCATCATCCATATCACCAATTCTAAGTTTTTGCATTGGAATAGAGGTGTGCATGCTAAGAAGTCTTAACATTAACTGCTCAGCTGGCATTTCAAGGGAAAAGAATGCAACACCCTTATTCTGATTAATAAGATTCAATACTATGTTTAATGCAAATGATGTTTTTCCCATAGCAGGACGCGCTGCAATAATGATTAAATCTCCATCACCAAAACCAGTAGTCATCTTATTTAAATCTTTAAAACCTGTATCGACTCCAACTAAAACTTTATTCCCAAGAGCTTTCATTCTATTAATATAATCTAATGTAGAGTATGCAACCTCACTAGATTCTCTAAAATCACTCTGAACATTATCTTGAGTAATCTCATACAATCTTCTCTCAACTAAATCTATGACATCAGAACTTGGAAGCTCCTCTTCTACTGTTACACGTTTAATATCAGTCGTAAGAGTAAGTAGATTTCTCTTTAATGATTTGTCTTTTATCTCTTGCAAATATGCATTTGTATTACTTATTGGGTTTGCTGATAGTATCTCAATAAATGCTGCTTCATCAAAACGTTTTTTTCGCATCAAAGAATTTTTTACAAACTCTTCATCTATTGGTTGCTCTTTTTGATGTAACTCAATCATAGTCTCATAAATATCTTGGTGTGCACCCAAGTAAAAATCTGCTACTTTAATACGAGCTGTAATATCTTCAAATTGTGATGGTTCAAAAAACACCGAACTTAAAATTGCACGCTCTATCGCTAAGTTATATAATTGCTGTTCTGTCATTTTGCTGCTTTTTCTACCTCTTCTACGAATCTATCTACTAAGTTATCTTCATCTAACTTCGCTACAACCTCACCACCAACCATAATCAAACCATTACCACTACCATATGCAATTGCAACATCTGCATGTTTTGCTTCACCTATAGCATTAACCGCACACCCCATTACAGATACATTTAAAGGCGCTTTAATATGTTTAGTTCTCTCTTCAACCTCAGAGACAGCTTTAACTAAATCTGCTTCTATACGTCCACAAGTTGGACATGATATTATGTTCAGTCCCTCTTTTGAACGACCACTATCTTTTAAAATATCACGAGCAACTTCAATCTCACGCTCTAGTTCACCAGTAATTGAGACACGCATAGTATCTCCAATACCATCAAGTAGCAGTGAACCAAGTCCAATTGCAGATTTAATAGTCGCATGATGAAGAGTTCCAGCTTCAGTTACACCTAAATGAAAAGGGTAATCAACTAAAGGACGAAGAGTTCTATATGCATCAACTGTACGCTCAACATCACTAGCTTTCATCGAAACTTTAATATCTGTAAAACCCTCATCTTCTAAAAGTTTAATGTTATAAAGAGCAGATTCAACCATACCCTTAGCACTTTGACCATATCTGTTCTCAAACTCTTTTTCTAAACTCCCAGCATTCACGCCAATTCGTATAGGAATATTTCTATCTGTACAAGCTTTAACTATCTCTTTTATACGACTTTTTTCGCCAATATTTCCAGGATTAATGCGAATGCAGTCAACACTTTCTGCAGCAATGAGTGCAAGACGATAGTTAAAATGGATGTCTGCTACAAGTGGTAATGAAATTTGCTCTTTAATAGCTTTAAGCGCATTTGCATCTTCATAATCAGGAACTGCGACACGGACGATGTCACACCCAGCAAAATGTAGTCTATTAATCTGCTCAACAGTAGAAACTACATCAGCAGTCTTTGAGTATGTCATAGACTGAGTGCTAATAGGAGCATCCCCACCAACAAGCACACCACCAACATTTATCTGTTTAGTTTTATATCTATCTTTCATAAGTGTGATTGTACCCTAAACAAAACTAAAAACTAAACCTTTACTACAAGCAAAAACAGAGTAAAAATTTCAAAATTATTTTTGAAGTAAATTAACGCGTATTGGTATCAAAAACTTAGCACCATCATCTTCTAAATTAAGTAAAAACTGTTTTTTAACACATTCATATAAGTCTGATGACAACTCATGATCAGTATGTGTTACATTCATAATTTTTTCTTCAAACTCTTCAAAACTTTTAAAAGATATAGATGTATTAAAGAAAAGCTCATCTAAAGATATTAAATTTTCATTACTTATTGAGTTTCTAATTGCACTATATGCAGCATCTCTTACTTGTTCTTCATCATGAAAGAGCCGTAACACTTCATTAAAGTCACCACTAAAAATTGGCTCAGATATATAGGCAATACCACCATGTTTTAAAACTCTTTTTACCTCATGTAGAGCATTTTCAATCTCTTTTTCTGGTACATGATGCAAAGATTTAAACATAAAAACAATATCAAAAGTTTCATCATCTAATGGAATATTTTCACTACCAGCCACAATAAAAGTAACATTAGAAAGGTCATCAATTAAAATATTTTTCTTATATTGATCTACATCAACTTCTGTTGCAGTAATTTTACGACCATATCCATTTGTGGCAATTAAACGAGTAATATCAGCTTTGCCACACCCTAGCTCAAGTATTGTTTTACCATCAAGCGATAGAAAATGTTCAAAAATTTCATTTTCATTATATATTTTATCTGTAAGTTGTGACAAATCCATCTATATTAAACTCCTAAATTTAAACAAAATCGACAGGGTCAATATCTACTTCAGCTAAAGGTGTTCTGCATGTAGCTATTGCACTAATTAATCTTATGCGTTTTTCTGAACGTAAGAGTATTTGAAAACGACTCTTATTTGCAATACGTTCAATGGCGGCAACACCAGCACCAACAACTTCAACATCTTTAAAATTATTTAAATTTTGAAGCATCTGTTCCATATCACTTCTTGCACTATCAACCTTTGTATGAGCAAAGAGAACTCTTGCAAAATGTTTATATGGCGGGTACAAATCTTTTCTAAACTCTAGTTCATCTTTTAAAAACGACTCATAATCATCTAAATAGGCTGCAAAAAACTCACTGTTTGATGTTTGAACAATAACATTTGCATCATTACTTCGTCCACTTCGTCCTGCTATTTGCACAACAAGAGAAAGAGCTCTCTCTCTTGCTCTATAATCTGCCATTCCTAAAATATTATCAATTCCTAAAATTACAGAAAGAGAAATATCATGATAGTCATGTCCTTTTGATAGCATTTGAGTACCAACTAAAAGATCAATTTCACCTCTATTAAATGTATCTAGCAATGTTACCAATTTTTTTTGCGTTGTGATTGTATCTTTATCAAATTGTGCAACTCGAATATGCTTTTTTTGATCTTGAAAATATCTAATAACCTCAGCTGTTCCAAGACGAGATGTTTTAATAGTTCCTGAACCACACTTTGAACAGACATGAGGTATTGGTTCTGTGTAACCACAATAGTGACAACGAAGACTATTTGTATGGCGATGCAGGCTCATTCCAACCGAACAAAATACACAACTATGTGTATGTCCACAATCATCACAGTATAAATATTTAAAGTTCGCTCTAGTTGGTAAAAAAACTAGAGCTTGTTTTTTGCTTTCAACTACCTTTTCTATTGCGTCCTCTATATCAGGTGTTATAGAATCAGTAGAGCGATGAAAACTAAAACGTCTTGCAGAGTTGTAAAACCCACCACGTAGACGAAAAGTATCAAACTTTACATAACTGCTAAGTGATGGTGTTGCACTACCTAACACAACTTTAACATTCTGTTTTGCACCCATTAAAAGTGCCATATCTCTAGCATGATAACGCGGACGTGAGCCTGCTTTATAACTATCATCATGCTCCTCATCTACAACAATTAACCCTAAATTGTCAATTGGTAAGAATAGAGCTGAACGAGGACCTGCAACAATAAAAATTTCACCACTTCTAATTCGCTCTAATATTTTTTCTTTTCTCTTTTTGGTAATTTTAGAGTGCCAAAGTGCAATACGTTCACCAAAATGAGCCTCTAACCTTTTTTCCATCTGTGGAGTTAAAGAAATTTCAGGGACTAAAAAAATCGATCGTTTACCCTCACTTAACATCTGTTCAAAAAGTTTCATATAGATTTCAGTTTTACCACTTCCAGTATCTCCAAATATTAGTGATACTGAACGCTTAGAAGAAAATTCAAATGCATCTTGTTGTTTATCTGAGAGTTCAATTTGAGTATTTACACTCTCTACAAATATATTTGTAGGTTCCACACTCGATGGAACAAATTGAGCAAGAGCCTCACCGATAGAACAGAAATAGTATTGAGACATAAAGTTTGCAGTTTCAATTGTCTCTTTTTTTAATCTAAAAGGTAAAATTTCTTGAACTTCAACACACTTAAAACTAGGCTCTTCAACCTCTTTTACAATAGTACCAATCTCTTTTCTATTACGAAGTTTAACTTCTACTTGAACATAGATATTTAGCTTCTCTTCACTTTTATAAGTTAATGGTTCTAGGGGGTAATTGTTTAGTGCAACTTCGTAGTAGTACAAATTTATTCAGCTAGCAATCTACAGTTTGCATTATTATGGTTACAATCAAATAATTGACTTGTAATGTTATATTCAAATCTTTCAGTAACAGTATCATCAATATAAAAATCATAATTATGAATTGTATCTGCAGATGTATTTGCAATTCTAAACCAATGTCCTTGACGCTGAGCTGAAAAAAGAGCATAAGAGAGCAGTGGATTAGAACTATTTCCATCAAAAAGTGCTTCATTATCTATATTCACAGTTGAATCATCTAATTCTCTTGGCAAATCAGTTTGTCCTTGTAAAATTCCACGTTGATGTTCTGTCATAATGGCAGATCTAATTGAGGCAACTTGCGCTCTTGCCTTTGAAATAATAGCATCGTCACGAGTTGCCGCAAACCTTGGAACTGCAATTGAAGCTAAGATTCCAAGAACTACAATTACAAAGATTAACTCTATCATTGTAAAAGCAGATTTTCTCATTTTTTAGAAAGTTACCGTATTCCCGCCAACTGTAGTATTTGTTTCTGCTACAATCCTTTTAATGTTATCGCATATTGGACTATTTAGACCATCATTAGTATAATCACCATCTAAATCTGCATCAAATGTAACATTTATATCGGCTCCCCCAAAGTCAATTCTAATACAATCTATTCCATTATTATTGACTTGATAGATTGCACTAGCTGTTCCAACTGCTTGATTAGCAGCAGGATTAATACGCCAATTAGCACCAGCAAAAGAGTTTGACATTACAGTTGGTTCTGTCAAATTAAAATCACCAGATGCCGCATAAAAGGCTGAAATTTCTGAAACTGCAACATTAATTTCTGTTGCAGCACCTGCCATCTTAGCATCATCTCTTGTAGCTGCTAACTTAGGTATTGCAACCGATGCTAAAATACCCAAAATAACAATAACAAAAATCAACTCTATCATCGTAAAACCACTTCTACGCATACTTTCCCCTTTTTGCATTTATATAATAAGTTTTTATACTTAATTCATAATTTTGTGGGAGCATTGTAAATTAAAAAATATTATATTTAACTGAAAGTTAATAAGTTTTATATAATCTTTTTAATTAACTCTTCAATCTCTTGTTCCATCATATAGTGTTCATGGCTTTTTTGAATATATGCGTGAAGTAGTGTTTTAACGTCATTGTTTTTTTCAGAAAATTTTGAAAGCTCATCACTAAGTGAATCTGCAAAATCTGCATCTAAACTTATATTAAACTCACTTCCAGCAATTTGTAGAGTAACTTTCTTTGTTTTAGACATTTATCTATACCGTTTCTGGTAATATACTCTCTATTTTCTTAATGATGTCTTCTAGTTCCATATCTTTCATTGACATCTCCTCTTCTAACTTCTCTATTCTCGCATCTTTTGCTTCTGAGGCAGCTTTTGCTGTTGTAAGCTCTGTACGAAGCTTTTCAATCTCCGACTTCGACTCATTAATTTGAGACAAAATACCTTCTATCTTACTTCCAAGTTTCTGTGTTAGTGTCATATTTTCTGACATTCTTAATCCTTAATTATAATAGACTCCTTACAGAACTATAACAATAGTGTTATCCTAGTTTTACAAGAAGTCTAATGGTATAATTCTACCAATATTTTCCTAGAAAAAGGCTTTGTGTGGCTAGATTTGAAGTTGTTTCTAAATACTCACCAGCAGGAGATCAACCTAAGGCTATTGAAAAGCTCTCTGCTGGGGTTATGAGTGGTAATCGCTACCAGACTCTCATTGGTGTTACTGGTAGTGGTAAAACCTATACTATGGCAAAAATTATTGAAAAAACTCAACTTCCTACTATTATTATGACGCACAATAAAACACTTGCTGCGCAACTCTATAGTGAATTTAAAAGTTTTTTCCCAAAAAACCATGTTGAATATTTCATAAGCTACTATGACTACTACCAACCTGAAGCCTATATTCCAAGACAAGACCTTTTTATTGAAAAAGATAGTTCCATAAATGATGAACTTGAACGTATGCGTCTTAGCTCTACAGCTTCTCTTTTAACCTATGATGATGTAATAGTAGTAGCTTCAGTCTCTGCGAACTATGGTTTGGGAGATCCTGATGAGTATAGAACAATGGTTCAAATCATTGAAGTTGGAGGCGACATAAATCAACGTGCAATGCTTTTGCGTCTTGTGGAGATGGGTTATAAAAGAAATGACAACTATTTTGATAGAGGTGACTTTCGTGTCAATGGTGATGTTGTAGATATTTACCCAGCCTATAGTGAAGAAGAGGCAATCAGAATTGAATTTTTTGGCGATGAAGTTGAATCAATTTACAGTTTTGATGTTTTAAGTAACAAGAAAACAGAAAATTTTAAAAAAACTACAATCTTTGCAGCTAGTCAATTTGTTGTGCAAAAAGAGAAACTAATTCGTGCAACACAAGCTATTGAAACAGAGCTCGGACAGAGGCTTCAATACTATTCCGATGAGGATAGATTAGTTGAATATCAAAGATTAAAACAGCGTACAGAATTTGATTTAGAGATGTTAGAGACTACTGGTATGTGTAAAGGTGTAGAAAACTATGCAAGACATTTAAGTGGTAAAAAACCAGGAGAAGCTCCATATACTCTTCTTGACTACATGGAACAGCAACATAAAGATTATCTTGTTATTGTAGATGAATCACATGTTAGCTTGCCACAATTTCGTGGAATGTATGCAGGAGATAGAAGTCGTAAAGAGGTGTTAGTAGATTATGGGTTTAGACTTCCAAGTGCCTTAGATAATCGTCCACTTCAATATGATGAGTACATTAATAAAGCGAACCGTTATATTTTCGTCTCAGCTACGCCATCACCAACCGAGATTGAACTATCAACAAATAGTGCAGAACTTATTATTCGCCCAACGGGACTTGTTGATCCTGAACCTCAGATTCGTCCTATTTCAAACCAAGTTGAAGATTTGCATGATGAAATTATAAAAGCTGTTGAGAAAAATCAACGTGTTTTAATCACAACACTTACAAAAAAAATGTCTGAAGCACTAACAACACACTATAGTGACTTAGGTATAAAGGTACAATACCTACACTCTGAAATTGATGCAATTGAGAGAAATCAGATAATTCGTGGATTGCGTCTTGGAAACTTTGATGTATTAATTGGAATTAATCTGCTTCGTGAGGGTCTAGATCTGCCAGAAGTTGGTCTTGTTGCAATTTTAGATGCAGATAAAGAGGGGTTTTTACGTTCTGAAACCTCATTGATACAAACAATGGGTAGGGCTTCAAGAAATGTTAACGGACGTGTTATACTTTACGCTGATAAAATCACAAAATCTATGCAACGTGCACTTGATGTCAGTTTATACAGACGTAAAAAGCAAGAAGCGCATAACAAAAAATATGATATTACACCAACTTCAGCTTCAAGAGAGCTTGATAAAGATTTAAAAGTTGATGATGATGGTGAACTTTATGCGAAAATGAAACGTGCTAAAATGGATAAAATGCCAAAATCTGAACGTCAGGCTCTAACTAAAGAGATGACAAAAAAGATGCATGAAGCTGCTAAAAAACTAGACTTCGAAGAGGCTGCAAGATTACGTGATGAAATTGAAAAAATTAGAAGGTTATAATAGATGAATTTAAAAGATCCAGAACTATATATCAATAGAGAATTATCATGGTTAAAATTTAATAGTCGTGTACTGCAACAAGCTCAAGATACAAAACTTCCACTTTTAGAGCGTCTAAAATTCTTAGCAATTTATGGTACAAACTTAGATGAATTCTATATGATTAGAGTTGCAGGACTACAAAAACTTTTTACTGCTAGAATAATTGTAACCGGGGCTGACCATTTAACACCACTTGAACAGTTAAAAAATATAAGTGGCTACTTACATAATGAACAAAAAATAGTTGAAAGTACTTTCAATGAGATTGCTTCAAACCTTCAAAATGAACAGCTATATATTACAAACTATGAAAAATTAGATGTTAATCAGAAACAAAAAGCTACAGACTACTTTAAAAGTCATATTTATCCCGTTGTCGTTCCAATTGCTGTTGATTCTACACATCCATTTCCTCATCTAAATAACCTTAGTTTTGGTCTTGTATTAAAACTAAAATCACAAGACGATGAAAAGAGTACACACTTTGGACTTGTAAGAATTCCAAGAGTACTAAGTAGATTTATCGAGATAGAGGCTGGTGTTTTTGTAACAGTGGAGAGTATTGTTGCTGAACATGCACATGAACTTTTCATGGGATTTGAACTTTTAGAGTATAGTAGTTTTAGAGTGACAAGAAATGCTGACTTCTCAATAGAAGAGGAAGAGGCTGATGATTTTATGCAAATTTTACAAGAGGGATTAAAACTTAGACGAAAAGGGACAATTATACGACTAGAGGTAGATTCAAAGGCTCCAGTAGAGCTTATTGAATTTTTAAATCGCCACATTAATGTTCATGAAAATAATATCTATTATTTAAATACTCCACTAAACCTAGGTTCACTTTGGCAAATAGTTTCAAATAAGCGTTATGCTCACTTGGTTCGTCCATCTTACCAACCACAAATTTTACCTCCACTTAATTTAGATAAAAATATTTTAACAATTTTGGATAAACAAGATCTTATACTCTTTCACCCATATGAGAGTTTTGACCCAGTTGTTCAGTTTATAAAAAGTGCATCTGAAGATCCTGATGTTCTATCAATTCGCATGACTCTTTACCGTGTTGGAAGTGACTCACCAATTGTAAAGGCACTTATAAATGCAGCAGAGTCAGGTAAACAGGTAACTGCAATGGTTGAGTTGAAGGCTAGATTTGATGAGGAAAATAATCTTATCTGGGCAAAAGCGTTAGAGAATGCTGGTGCACACGTTATTTATGGAATTAGTGGGTTTAAAGTTCATGCAAAAGCTACATTAATTGTAAAAAGATATAAAGATGGATTAAAACATTATGCCCATCTTGCCACTGGCAACTACAACCCAAGCACCTCTAAAGTCTATACAGATGTTAGCTACTTGACATCAAAAGAGAGTGTCACAAATGACATAATGAGATTTTTTCATATATTAACAGGCTTCTTTGAAAAAGGAAAACTAGATACACTATTTATGGCACCAACACAGCTGAAATCAAAACTATTAAATCTAATTAAGCATGAAGCTCAAATGAAAGAAAATGGTCATATTATTGCGAAAATGAATGCTTTAATTGATGAAGATGTTATTAGAGCCCTTTACAATGCTTCCATGGCTGGTGTTAAAATTGAACTTATTGTTAGAGGTATCTGTAGTCTTCGCCCTGGAGTTAAAGGAGTAAGTGAGAATATAAGAGTCATCTCGATAGTTGGAAAGTACTTAGAACACTCAAGACTATTCTACTTTAAAAATTCAACACCTAGAATTTTCATATCTAGTGCTGATTGGATGACAAGAAATCTATCTCGTAGAGTTGAACTTCTTACCCCTGTTGATGATGACAAGATATTGCAATTTATGCGTATGCAATTAGAAGATAATACATTAAGCCATGAACTACAGAGCGATGGAAATTATATAAAAGTAGCCAATGGTAAAAAAACAAATGATTCTCAAGAGAATATGGAAAAATTAGCACTCGCATATAGAAAAAAGACAAAGAAAGATTTAAAAAAATGATTATGGATTATAAAGAGTATTCACCAAATTTAGGAAAAAATAGTTGGGTTGCCCCTAGTGCAGATTTAATTGGTGAGGTAACAGTTGGTGAAGATTGCTCAATTTGGTTTGGATGTGTAATTAGAGGAGATGTTCACTACATAACAATTGGAGATAGAACAAATATCCAAGATTTAAGTATGGTACACATAACACACTACAAAAAAGCCGATAGAAGTGATGGAAACCCAACAGTTATAGGTAATGATGTAACTGTTGGTCACCGTGTAATGCTACATGGCTGCACAATAGAAGATGCTTGCTTAATTGGAATGTCAGCGACAATTTTAGATGGAGCTGTTATTGGTAAAGAATCTATTGTTGGAGCTGGTTCACTTGTTACAAAAAATAAGAAGTTTCCACCACGCTCTTTAATAATGGGAAGTCCAGCTAAAGTAGTGCGCACGCTTAATGATGAAGAGGTAGAAGAGCTTTATGCTTCTGCTACTAGATATGTTAAATTTAAAAATAGCTATAAGTAGTAATGGATTTATTTTTTATAGCTGATATTATAGGAATTATAGCTTTTGCTATTAGTGGATTTCTAGTAGCACTTAAAAATAATTTAGACCTACTTGGTATCTTAATATCTTCATTTCTAACAGCTATAGGTGGCGGTATTGTTCGTGATATTTTAATTGATCGTACCCCTTTTGCTTTTACTCACACCTATCCATCTTTAACAATTGTTATAACTATTTTAGTTGTAGTTTTAGTAAATTCACAAGTTAAAGAGAACCTAGTAAACTCAAAACTTTTTGTATTAAGTGATACCATAGGACTCGTTGCGTTTAGTTTAGCAGGAGCTCTACTTGGTATAGAAGCAGAGTTTAACTTCTTTGGTATTTTAATTGTAGGATTTTTAACAGCAATTGGTGGTGGAGTTATCCGCGATGTTATGATTAACGAAGTACCAGCAATTTTAATAAGTGACTTTTATGGTTCTATTGCAATTTTAACTAGTGTACTACTCTACCTGCTTAATAATTTTTTTGTTTTAAACTCAATAACTCTAGGAAGTGTAGCGATATTTGCAATAACTACGCGCCTTTTAGCTTACAAGTATAAATGGCGATTACCCAAATTATGATAAAATTCTGCTCTAAAATTAAAGGATTTATATGCTGTCTGAAATTACAATTTTTGTAGTTATTGGAATTTTTTCTATTCTTGTTATTGCGGGTTCTATTTTTATAGGCACCTCAAATAATTTCTCTAAAAAGTTTGATAAAAATTAATGAAATCATTTAATGCTTTTGTAGTTTATGGAATAATACTTGGTCTACTGTTTGGTCTATACCTACCTCAAATTGCTATAGAGCAACAAGTTATTGGACAAGCCTTTGTTTCACTTCTAAAAATGTTAGTTATACCTTTAGTATTTAGCAGTATATATCTGGCTATCGCTGGTCTTGGTTCTGCTGAGCACTTAAAGCAAATTGGCTTAAGAACTATAGGCCTTTATCTTTTAACTACCGCACTATCTGTCATTCTTGCAATTGGTTCTATAAATGTTTTCAGTATAGGCGAAGTTACAAAAAGTGCTGGGTTATCATATGAAAAGGCCAATGAAGTTACTCAATTTTCATTTTCTGATATGCTACTTAGTTTTATACCATCAAATATCTTCTCATCAATGAGTGAAGGCTCTATGATGCCTATCATTGTATTTAGTATACTTTTTGCGCTTGCCTCTTTTTCGCTGCAAGCACATCATAAAAATACACTACTTAATTTTTTTGGTGCAGTAAATAATAACATGCTTAAAATGGCAGAATGGGTTATTAAGCTTACTCCAGTAGGAGTATTTAGTTTAATATCTTACGTAGTAGCTTTTCAAGGTCTCGAGGCTATATTTGGGCTATGGCAATACGTACTGTTAGTTATTGGTGTACTTTTAGTACATGCATTTTTTACACTTCCAATGCTTATGAGCCTTTTTACAAATATAAAACCCTACAACTATCTAAAGACGATTAAAGAGGTGCCACTTATGGCATTTTCAACAGCTTCAAGTGCAGCAACACTACCTGTTAGTATAGAAGTTGCAGAAACCAAAGGCGGAATTAGTCCTAAGACTGCTGGCTTTGTATTACCTTTAGGTGCTACTGTCTCCATGGATGGAACAGCAGCATATTTAAGTATTGCTGTACTATATATTGCAAATTTAAGTGGAGGAGTTCTAAGTTTTGGTGATCAACTAGTAATGGGCATTACTGTTGTTGCACTAAGTATTGGAGTAGCCGCACTACCTAGTGCTTCACTTGTTATGATGGTAATTATCTTAAATCAATTACACCTGCCAGTTGAATATATTGCTTTAATTGTAGCAGTTGATAGAATCTTGGATATGTCAAGAACATCTCTTAATGTAACCTCTGACATGATGGTTTCAAAAATTGTTGATGTTATTCAAAGAAGAAAAGATAGTGCCTAGATATAGAAACAGATTAGTAAACTAAGTTCTATAATCTGCATTTATACTTACATAGTCATGACCTAAATCACATCCATAAGCAGTAAAACTCCCTTTTGCGATACCTAAATCACAATTAACACTAAACTCATCGCGTTTCATAATTTTAGAAGCTCTATTTTCCTGCTCAGAATCAAATAAAATTTGACCCTTTTGGTAAACTACTACATCTTCAAAAGAGACACTCAAACTCTCTTCGCTACACTCAACACCTGATGCGCCTACAGTTGATGCTACTCTCCCCCAATTTGGATCTTCTCCAAATATTGCAGTTTTAACAAGTAAAGAGTCACTCAAAGCTTTTGCAACAGTTTCAGCCTCTTCATCTGTTGCTGCACCTGTTACATTAAATGCTACAAGTTTTTTTGCACCCTCTCCATCTTTAACCATCAAAAGTGCTAAATTTTTCATAACACGCTCAAGAGCAAACTCAAAAGCTTCACTATCATATGCACCACTTTTTTTATTGCTTAAAAGCAAAACCGTATCATTTGTAGATGTATCACCATCTACACTAATCGCATTAAAAGTAGTTTTTGTAACTTTATCTAGATGTTTTTGCATTTCTAAAGATGTTACATCTGCATCTGTTGTAATAAAACAGAGCATTGTCGCCATTGATGGGTCTATCATTCCAGCACCCTTAGCCATTGCTCCTATAGTAAAACTTTTTGCATCTTCTAACTCAACTTTAAAAGCAATCTCTTTTGGGTAGGTATCTGTAGTCATTATAGCTTTAGCAGCATTAGCTGAATTTTTATTTGAAAGGTTTAATGAAAATCCTGCATCAATTATTGCTTTAGTATTCAATGGTACACCAATAACGCCAGTAGAACTCATAACAGGATTACTTATCTGTGTATGTTTCTCTTTAATAGAATCTAAAATAAAATTAATATCATCAATTCCCTTTTGACCTGTCATTGCATTTGCATTTTTAGCATTCATTAAAACAAAGTTTGTCTGAAAATTTTCATAAGCTAAAAAATGTCTAATTGGTGCTGCTAGCATCTTATTTGTTGTAAAGACATAAGCAACATCACACAACTCATCACTATAGATTGATGCTACATCATCTGAACCATCAGTACGCAACCCAGCACTTGCAGAATCTGCAAAAAAACCATTAGGCGCACATACACCACCTTTTATAGAAAATAGATTATACATATTTAAGCTCTTTTGGTTTATGTTTAATTTCAACTAAAGACTTCATTATTTTAAGTCCCTTTGACGTTCCAATTGTTAAAAGTTTTGAGCCACTAGTAATTAAAACGTCACCCTTTGGCATAGGGTTAAATCTACCATCTTTTGTTCTAATCCCAATAATACTAATATCTGCAATATCTCGCAGATGCGCCTCTTTAAGCTTTTTTAGAACTAACCAACTAGACTTTGGAACAACTATCTCTTCCATATCTAATGGAGTATCACTCTTATATAAAAACTGCTCAAGTAGATTTTCCATATCTGGACGTGCTGCCATTGCTGTAATTCTTTGAGCTGACAATTTTGTAGATGACACTACACTATCAGCTCCTAGTTTTTTTAACTTCTCGACATCACTATCAGACTTACCATTTGCAATTATAAATAGAGGTTTTTGTAGATTATGCTCTTTTTCAAACAGACGTACAGAAGCAATTAATGCAATATTGTCTGCCATATTTTTTGAGAGTGCAATCACACCTTTTGCACTAGACAGATGTGCTTTTAACATTGCAATTTCGCGATGCGGTTCCTCTTCAATGAAGTAAGAGTAGTGATTTTTTCTAGCAATACGACCTAATTCTTCATTCTCATCAACAACAACAAAAGGTATGTGATTCTCTTGAAGCTGTTTTGTAACCTCAATTGTATGTTCATTTTGATAACAAATAACAAAATGGTTTTTAAGTCTTGCAACCTGATAAAGCATATGACGCTCCTTAAGAAGTCTTAATAGTTCTCCATTATTAATCTCGCTTACTAAAATACCAATAGCAATAGAGAAAATTGCAAATCCAGCAATTACAAGCGTAATAGTAAAAAATCGTCCTGCATCTGAAATAGGTGAAATCTCTCCAAAACCAACTGTTGTAAAAGTAATACCAGTCTGATAAATTGCATCCATCAAAGGAAAATCATCAATAACAACGTATCCAAGCGTACCAATCATCATGGTTAAAATAGTGAGAATCAGCGGTAAACGAAATGCTCTTAATTGAAGGTATAACTCTTTTGAGGGGTCTATATCGGGTTTAGGTGTAACTTTCCAGTGAAGTAATTGAGCTATTTTTGAAAACAGCAAAATAGATACCAGTCACCCCGTGAGGGGAAACTACTAAGACTTTTTTTTCATTGTACGCAGTGTTGAAGCTGCTACTCTAATTTTTTTCGTAGTACCATCATCTAATGTAATACGAACAGTACGAAGATTTGGTAAAAATCTCTTTCTAGTTCTATTTTTTGCATGGCTGACATTATTTCCACTCATTGGACCTTTTCCGGTCACTGCACATTTTCTAGACACAGCTCATCCTTTTATGAAGTTAAATTTAAGTTCGGGATTATAGTGGAAAATATCAAAATTGTTGCTTAAATCACTTTTAATATGAAAAAAGATAGTATTCCTTAGTTAAATTAATGGTGCAGGAGCAAAATTTAAGATGGTTACAGCAAAAGAACTAGCCACATACATAGAATCAATACCACCTGCGCCAAAAGTCTTGCAAGATACAATTGCAATTTTAGATAGTGGTGACTTAGTGAAAGCCTCATTAAAAGCCCAAGAGGACAAAGCATTAACACATTATCTACGTACACTTGTAAACCGTCCTATATATGGTTTTACAAATGAGGTTAAAGATCTTAAACAGATCTTTGGAATTTTAGGTCTTTCTAACGCAAAGCAAATCTTATGTAACTACTTTTTACACCTTATTGTTCCAAAAAAATGGGAGCTATTTTCAATTACAAATACAATATTTGAAGATTTACAGGCACTTCTTAATGTTAATTGGAATCTATTGTTAACTAATGAAAATATTGATAACAAAGATGTATCTTCTTCCATTGCCCTACTTCCAGCATCCATTATAGTTTGTGAGGCTATTTTTGCTTCAAAAAAGAAAGAAGTTGAACTTATTAGAAGTGTAAAAAATATTGATTTAAATACAATTTTAAAACGCTTAAGCAGTATGGATTTATTTGATGTTGCAACTCAAATTGCTAAAAAATGGGAGATGCCAGATAACATTGGAGAAATTTTACAGTGTGCGTCTGGTATTAAACCTAGTGAAGATGAGCAGACTCTTAAACTTGGAAAATATATGCACCTACTTTTCTTTTACACACTAAGTAATCCAAAATGTGCAGGTACAGGCTTAAATGATTTCTTAGAGTTCCAACCTGACTTCATCGCAGATGTTTATGAAAACTTTGCTTCTGTTATAGGAGTTGAGCAATGAGGGCTGTAGTAAAAAATCGCATTGGAATATTTTATCCTCAGGGCTTTATTGATGGAGCTAATGCTAGAAACTTTTTAGCACCAGCAGATATAACAGCCACTAGCACACTAAAAATTGATATGCTATTGGTATCTCTAAAAAAAGTCATCTTTTTTAATAAAAATGGAATGGATATTTTAGTTAGTCTATTGGGTGAATGTAAAAAGAGCAATTCAGCTATCTCTCTTGGTTTTTGTGACTATGATGACTCTAAATTCAGAACTATGATGAAGTTTTTTAATGATGATTACTCAGTAAGTCTTTTTAGAACTGCTGAAGTTGCTACTCTTTTTGGACCAACAACAAGTGATAATAAAGAGAAAAATATTTTAGTACATAGTGACGATCCATCTCAACGAAATGCTATTACAATAGAGTTACACGAACATGGATACAACCCAATTGCAACACAATCAAGAGAAGAGTTTAGTACAAAACGTCAAAGTGAACAGACATTTTATGAAGTAGTTAATAACACACATCTTGGACTTTTTGGTAAAAAAATAGGTACAAGAGTTGTAGGTAATGCTATTATTTACTCAACTGATGGTTTTTTAGATGCAAAAATGAATGATATTTTTGACATGACTTATCACCGTAACTCACTAAGTGTTGGATTTACCCTTTTTGTATTTGATATGAATAAAGTCATTGCAATGAATGTTCATGGCGTAAACTTTTTCTCACACCTTGCATCAGCTGGAGCTGAATTTGGTGCGTCAATTGCAATTGTAGGGTTATCGTTTGAGAAAACACCAAAAGCATTCCAAGAGGAGCTTGAAGATGGTGGTATTCTATTTTTTGAAAAACTTGAAGATTTACTAGACAATCAAGAGATTATGGATGAACTTGGTGGTAATGAAGGTTCTATTAAACATTCAAAAAAATCTTTAACAAAAGTGATTGTAAATGAGTTGCCAAATTTTATCTCAGCAACTGTTACAACACTAGAGATGATGACAAATACAAAAGCGATAAAAGAGTCAGCTGCCGTTCAAAAAATAACTATTGATTCTAATGATGAAAAACTTGCAAGTTCAATCGGTTTTTATGGCGATATAGATGGAATGATGATACTAATATTTCCACGTACCATTGCTAAACGTGCTTGTGAACTTCTTTTAGGTGAAGTTAGTGATAAGACAGAAGAGCTACTTGATACTTTGGCAGAATTTGTAAATATTATTGCAGGACGACTAAAATCACTTTTAGCTGAAAAAGGAACCTCTATAGATATTACACTACCAAGAACATATGAAAAAATTGATGGCTTAATACACTCAATTTCAGAGCAAAAGGGTGTACAAGTCAATTTAACGTTTAAAGGCGAACGTTTTACATTTTTCTTAACACGTTAAATAAAAGGTGGAAGTTATTCCCAATTTTAATACAAAAAAGCGCGATTTATCTGCGCGTGAGTCCTCCGCCGAGGAGTCATTTTTAGAGTGGTTCAAAAAGGAATTAAATAGATGAAAGTAGCTCCAAGTATATTATCTGCAGATTTTGGTAACTTAGCCAGAGATGTAAGTGCAATTTGTGATGCAGGATGTGATTATGTTCATGTTGATGTTATGGATGGTCATTTTGTACCAAACCTAACAATTGGACCAGTAGTTGTAAATGCTGTTGAAAAAGCTGCTACAAAACCTCTTGATATACACTTAATGGTCGAGAACAATACATTCTTTGTTGAGCTGTTCGCTCCACTTAAACCTGAATTTATCTCTTTTCATATAGAAGAAGAAAAACATGCACATAGATTAATCCAAAAGATACGCTCCCTTGGAATAAGACCAGCTGTTACACTTAATCCTCATACTCCACCAGAAAAAATTGAATATATTTTAGAAGATATAGATATGGTTCTTTTAATGAGTGTAAATCCAGGCTTTGGTGGACAAAAATTTATTCCAAATGTAATTGCTAAAGCTACTAGACTTAAAGAGTTAATCCAAAAATATAATCCAAACTGTTTAATAGAGGTTGATGGCGGAGTAAATGACAAAAATGTACACGACCTAAGAAAAGCTGGTGTAGATATTGTTGTTGCTGGAAGCTATGTATTTAAACATGAAAGTTACAAAGAGGCAATTAGCAGTCTACAAATATGAGAATTAAGATATGTGGTATTACCAATTTAGAGGATGCTCTTTTGAGTATAAAAGCGGGTGCTGACGCACTTGGTTTTGTATTTTACAAATCATCTCCAAGGTATATTTCACCAGAAGATGCTCTTAAAATTATTGAACAGCTACCTCCATTTATTGAGCGTGTTGGACTATTTGTAAATGAAGATCCAAAGAGAATAAATAAAATCTCTAAAGATACTAAAATTTCACTAGCTCAAATTCATTTTGATGTTCAAAAAGAGTTTTATGAGCAGTTAGAAATAGCTCATATAAAAGTAGTACGTGCTAAAAATAGAGATGATATTAATAGATATTCAGATGAGTATCGTCTTGTTGATGCTTACCATGAAACTTATGGCGGAAGTGGAAAACGTATTAACTTAGAGTATTTTAAAGATGTAGACTGTTCTAAAATAATTTTAGCCGGTGGTTTAGATAGTACAAACTTGCATACCCTAAAGGGTTTTGGTTTTTATGGTGTAGATGTAAGCAGTGGAACTGAGCTAAGTTATGGAAAAAAATCATTACAAAAAGTAAATGACTTCATTATAGAGGCAAAAAAGCTTGGTTGAACTAACTCAAAAAATAGAACATGTACTTTCAACCAAGGGTCTAAAGCCCCATAGTTACTATACATGGTTAAATGAGTATGGTGATACATCTCTTGTAGAGCAAGTTTTAATGGCACAAGGTATGCCTCTTATTAAATATGATGGTAGATTTATGTTTAAAACTGCCATTACAAAAATAGAGCAAGAGATATTTTGCATTGTTGACATTGAAACAAATGGAAGTAAGTTAGGAGTAGATCAAATAATTGAAATTGGGGCAATAAAATTTCAAAATGGAAAGATAATAGACACTTTTTCATCTTTAATTCATACAGATAAGATGACTAAGACAATAACTAGTGTTACAGGTATAACCTTAGAGATGCTAAAAGATGCCCCAAAATTAAAACCTGTTATGTATAAATTCAAAGAGTTTCTAGGACAGACTCTTTTTGTAGCACATGATGTAAAGTTTGACTATGGATTTATCTCATACACTCTTGATGAACTTGGACTTGAACCAATAAGGAATAGAAAACTATGCACAATAGATTTAGCTGAAAGGACAATTCCTTCAAAACGCTATGGACTAGGCTACTTAAACCAGACATTAAAACTTAATCCAGAAGCAAACCACCATAGAGCATTAGATGACGCTAAAATGACAACAAATTTACTCAAAATATTGATAGAAAAAAAAGATGTTAATGTAGAAACAGTAGAAGATTTAATTCATTTCTCAAAACAAGCACCTAAAATACCTAAACCATTATAATAAAATCAAGGCTAGAATATGAGATTTATAAAAAATGTTAATGGTATATTTTATTCAGTTCTACTATTAGGAATTATTTTTATAACAGCAATTTACTTTAGTTTTTACCGTGGCTATGATATGAGTGAAAAATATTACCCACTAGTGGATGCTACCATGGTAATGAAACTAAGAGTTGCAAGAGCAAACCTATTTCTTGAAAAAAAAATAAGTGGTGATTTTGATATAGGTCTTGAGAATATTAAAGAGCATGTAAATATAGCTAAATGGTATGCAAATGCGATGATTCATGGGGGTAAAAACTATGAAGGTGTTTACATTCCAATTGACAATGATAAATTTAATTATATGATAAATATCATTATTGAAAACCTAGATGAATTAAACAAATTAATTACGAAAAAATATAGGTCTCAAATATCTTTAGATAACACTACAAATGAGTTAAATAACTTAACCTATCTTTTAGAGAATGATTTAGATGAACTTGAAGAAAAACTGAAGCTAATTATAGAACACGATTTAAATAACTATAGAATGATGGAATTTTTAATAATTACAGGATTAATTTTCTCTTTAATGATACTACTTTTCATAATTTATAAAAATGAAGATAGTAGATTAAGTTTTGTTAAAACTATTAAAAAGCAAAAAAGTGATCTAGAAATACTAAATGATAGTTTAGCAGAGACTATAAAAATTGAAGTAGCTAAAAACGAAGATCACCAACAAAAGATATTTGAACATGAAAAAGTTATGCTTGAAGAATCAAATATGGCAGCACTTGGGGCACTAGTAGCAGGATTTTCTCATGAAATAAATACACCAATTGGTTTAAGTATTACTAGCATAACCCACTTAATAGATTTAAGTAAGAATCTTGAAAAGTTATTTAAAAACAATGATATGTCAGAAGATGATTTTAAAATGTTTCTTAAAAAAAATAGTGAGGTAAGTTCATCAGTATACAAAAGTTTACAACGTACAGCTGATTTAATTAATAGTTTTAAAAAAGTTTCTGTAGATCAATCTACTAACCATATATTTGTATTTCCAATATGTGAAAGAATTAATGATGTTATAGTAAGTCTTAACTATCAACTTAAAAAGAAAAAAATCACTGTTAAGCTAGAGTGCAATGAGGAACTTCTAATAAGTAATTCACCAGGGCTTATCTCTCAAATTTTTACAAACCTAATAACAAACTCTTTGATACACGGTTTTGTAGAGAGTAAAAATGGTACTATAAATATCTCTGTATACGAAGAAGATAGTAATATCTGTATTATTTATAAAGATAATGGAAAAGGTATTAAAGAGGATATTATAGAAAAAATATTTGATAGATTCTTTACAACAAAAAAGAGCTCAGGTGGTTCAGGTCTTGGAATGCATATTGTTCATAATATAGTTACTTCACATCTTTCTGGAACAATAGAAGTAAAATCTGAATTAGGTGAAGGAGTTGAGTTTAAAATTGTTTTTAGTAAATAGAGTTCTTTTATCAATTGCGTAGAAAGGTATTGATATAATATCACTTCTAATTTCATCAAAAGTAATAAAATGATACAAACAGCAATTTTGCAACTTGGTTCTGTCGGATTAAATAGTGCAAAACTAGACTATTACTTAAGAATAGCATCTTCGCAAAATGTAGAGCTATTAATGCTAGGTGAATATGTTATGAGTAGCTTTTTTAAAGAGCTAGAGACTATGAGTAAATCTATGATAAAAGAGCAAAGTAGTGCACAACTTGCCTCACTAAAAAACTTAGCTAAACAGTATAATATAGTTCTAATAGCACCTGTAATTCTTGTTAAATCTTCAAAAATATACAAAACTATCGCCAGAGTTATGCCAACTGGAAAAACATTTTATTACCACCAACAAATTTTAATGGATTACCCACACTGGAATGAAGCAAAATTCTTTGATAACAGTAGTGATAAATTTCAAGATATTAATACATTTACCTATAAAGGTATTAAGTTTGCACTATTAAGTGGTTTTGAACTACACTTTGATCGTTTTTGGTTACAAGTAAATGAAAAAAAAGTTGATGTAGTTTTACTTCCTACAAGCTCAACATTTAGCTCACACCAAAGATGGAGAAATCTATGTTTAATGAGAGCATTTACAAATAACTGTTATGTACTACGTGCTAATAGAATTGGTGAGTATAAAAGTAAAGATGGTCCTTGGAACTTTTATGGAGATTCACTACTTGCCTCCCCATCAGGTGAAATAGAGACATATTTAGCAGACAAAGAAGAGCTAATGATTGCTCAAATATCTAAAGATAGTGTAAAAGAGGCTCGTAAAGATTGGCACTTTAATTCACTACAAAAAAGAGGTGTATAGAATGTTAGAATATTTTCATAGACAAGTACAACTTTGGGGTGAGCAGACACAGCTAGATTTACAAGAAAAAAAAGTTGCAATAATTGGTTGTGGAGGGCTTGGAAGTTCATTAGCAATTGCACTAGGAGCAAGTGGTATAGGAGAGCTTCATTTAGTTGATTTCGATGAAGTTAGCGTTCATAATATACATAGACAGATAGCTTTTAAGACAGGTGATGAGGGTAAAGCTAAATGTGAAGTTGTTGCCTCACTTATAGAGGCAAGATGTCCATATGTTAATGGAATTCCTTATAACGAAGATTTAGATGCATTTGCTAAGCGAGCAGTTGAAGTTGATTTAATTATAGATGCGACAGACAACTTATTTACACGAGCAAAAATTGACAAATATGCAAAGTCTGCAGATACTCCTTGGATTTATGGTTCAGTTGAAGCATATAATGGGCAGGTATGTTTCTTTGATAAAGCCTCATTTGATGTATTTAAGGTGACTGAGAAAACTCCAGCTGGAATTGCAGCGCCTATAGTTATGCATATTGCTTCGCTTCAAGCAAATTTAGCACTTCGTTATCTAACAGAGTACCCAGTCAAAAAAGATTACCTATATTATCTATTTTTTGATGAAGAGGGTGAGCTAAATACACAAAAATTTAAATTACCGGTGGCATAAATTTAATGCAGTTTGAACAATACCCATTTGAAAAATTACAACAACTATTAAAAAATGTTCCAGCAATATCTGAAAAAAAATTGATTGACCTTACTATTGGTGAACCAAAGTTTGAAACTCCTAATTTCATTCAAGATGAGCTAATTAAAAATAGCTCTCTTTTAAATAAGTATCCAAAAACAGCTGGTGAACCTGAGCTTAAACTATCAATGCTTGGCTTTGTTCAAAGACGATTTAATATTCTGTTGGAGGTAAATGAGCTAATACCTACTTTTGGTACTCGTGAAGTACTATTTAACTTTCCACAATTTTTTTTACATAGTAAAGCTAATCCTACTATGGCATGTACAAACCCTTTTTATCAAATTTATGAGGGTGCTGCAATTGCTTCTAATGCTAAACTTCATTTCCTAGATTTAAACTCAGAAAATAGTTTCAAACCAGACCCTAACGATGAACGCTTAAAGAAGTGTGACTTAGTAATCATAAATACACCTAACAATCCTACAGCATCTGTACTAAGCTTAGAGGAGCTTTCACAATGGGTAAAGTCTTCGCTAGAAAATGATTTCCTTTTAATTAGTGATGAGTGTTATAGTGAAATATATTTTGATGAAAAGCCACCATCACTTCTTGAAGCTGCGCGAGCTGTAGGAAATAACAGTTTTAAAAATATAATAGTAGTAAACTCACTATCAAAAAGAAGTAGCGCACCAGGGGTTAGAAGTGGATTTATTGCAGGTGATAAAACTATTTTAAAAGAGTATATGAAATATAGAACTTATGTAGGTGCAGCTTCACCACTTCCTCTTCAACGAGCAGCAACTATTGCGTGGAGCTATGATGACCATGTGGCGACTTTTAGAAAGACCTACACATACAATATGAAATTAGCACAAGATATATTAGGTCTTCAACCACCAAAGGCAACTTTTTATATCTGGCTAAATGTAAAAGATGACCAAGAGTTTACTAAAAAACTATTCAAAGAGTATAATGTAAAAGTTCTACCTGGTTCATTCTTAGGTAGAGATGGTGCTGGCGAGGGTTATGTACGCATAGCTTTGGTAGAATCAGCCTCACGCACACAAGATGCGCTAACTAGAATAAAACATTGTCTGGAAAACTTTAATGATTGAGAATAAAAACGATCCACAATTTACACAAAAATTAAATGAGTTAGAAGAGAATGCTCTAAAGAGCCAAAAGTTAACAGATCTATATGAAGTTTTAGATGTTTTAAGCGGTACTGAGTCTGATGAGAATAGAGTTAATAATGTCTATCAAAATATTTTAGAAATTGCACTTGAGCTATTTGCTACTAAATTAGAATCAAAAGAGATTTTAAATCTTGACGATGAAGAGGAACTTTACACTCTAAGAGCACTCTATGAATATGCAATTAATCACTATAGCAACAATGACTTTAAGGGTGCAAGTGAGCTATTTTTAATGCTTAGCATTCTAACAGATGATGCTACACTTATTTTTAGTATGCAACTTCATGCAATAAGTTCAGCAGAAAATATAAAATTTGAAGATTTTGTTGATAGGTTTATTGACCTTGAAGCCCTACAAAATGATGAGGGTGCAATTTTTATGGATAGATTCAAAGGTGGTGTACAAGAGTATGTTAACTCTAAAGCAGATGTATTAAAAAAATTATACAAACTTTACCAAGACAGGGGATAAGAGTTATGAAAATTCACTTCATAGGTATAGGTGGTATTGGAATCTCAGGACTAGCCAAACATCTTTTAGCAGAAGGTCATGAAGTTAGTGGCTCAGATGTTTATATAACTGCAATTACTAAAGAGTTACAAGGATTAGGTGTTCGTGTTGATGTCCCTCATAACGCTTTTATAATTAAAGATCAAGATTTAGTTATACACTCTGCTGTAATAAAACCAGATAATCCTGAAATTATTCGCGCTAATGAACTTGGTATAAAAGTAATGTGCAGAAGTGAAGCGTTAACATTTATATTAAAAGATAAAAATGTTTATGCAGTTGCTGGTGCACATGGTAAGAGTACAACTACAGCAATTTTATCTTCTATTATGTCTGGAAGTACAATTATTGGGGCACATAGTAAAGCACTAAATTCAAATACTCGCTATGATGGAACAACCAATACAATGCTGTTTGAAGCAGATGAGAGTGATGAGAGTTTTTTAAATACAAACCCATACTGTTCAATTGTTACAAATGCAGAGCCTGAACATATGGAGTTTTACAACTACAACTTAGAACGATTTTATGGAGCATATAAAAAATTTTTAGACCTTGGACAAAAGCGTGTTATTTGTGCTGAAGATAAATTTTTAAGTGAATACAAGGGCGACGCTATACGTCTTTACCCAACTAGAGATATAAAAGATATTGAATATAAATTAATTGACAATCAACCATTCACATCTTTTTCTCTACTTAATTTTGGTCGTTTTGATGTTTGGGGATTTGGTCAACATATTGCAGTAGATGCAGCACTTGCAATTTTAGCTTCTGTAGATGTTATGAACATTGAAGATATTAGAGATAATATTAGAAACTATAAAGGTATAAAAAAGCGTTTTGATATAATAAGCAATTTATCACAATTGGTTGTAATTGATGATTATGGTCACCATCCAACTGAAATTAGAGCAACTATGAAATCTGTTCAGACATATAAAAAGTTGCGTGAATTAAATGAAATAATAGCTATTTGGCAACCTCATAAATTTAGTCGAACAATTGATAATTTGTCTGAATTTAAAACATGTTTTGATGGCGTTGGAATGCTTGTTATTTTGCCTGTTTGGAGAGCCGGTGAAGAGGCTGTTGATATTGATTTTGAAAAAGAGTTTTCACATTTCAACCTAATTTTAGCAGATAAAATTACAAGAAAAGATGATAAAGTTATTCTACTACGTGATGATGCTACTATCGCTTCACTAAGTAGTGGACTAGTTGTAGGTTTTGGTGCTGGTGATATTACCTACCAAATAAGAGGAGAGAGATAAAATGGCATTTTTTTATGGAGTTGTAGCACTAGTTACCCTATTTATAATTTTGAACCTTTTTACAGAGTTAGAAAAAAGAGATAAAGTAGTAATCGCTTCAGTAATAGCTATCTTAATAGGATCTGCTATTTGGTATGAAAAAAATAATAATACTAAACGTGCTAATACACATGCACTTCTACTAAAATTTAAACAGGGACAAACACTTATATGTGGTGATGTAAATGTTACAAAAGAAAATTTTAATTATGTCTCACACACTTTTATCGGTTTAGATAAAGGTAACTTTAAAGGCTTCATAATCGCTGAGAAACTATGCAAATAAAGAGTGATGACTTAGTACAAAAACTTGATTTAAAAGCTTTTATCAACTCTTTTTCAGACTTCTTTAGTAGAGATAAACCTCTCTATATAGAGGGTGATCAAAACCGTCATTTTAAATTTATAGATGAACTTAACAAGTATGAATTTAATGCGCCTAAAAATATTAATAATTTAGACACTGCTCTAATGCACCTAAAAAAGCAGGGTGTCCTAAGCTTAAAAGATATATTTTTTTTCATAAATATTGTACGATATTTTAAATATTTACAAACACTACCTTTTGAAAATGTACTACTTGAGTGGATAAATGATATTAGAATCCCACCCTATTTTGAGCAAATAGATAATCTTTTTAATGAAAAAGGTGAATTTAACCACGATGCAGATGAACAGTTAAGAGCTTTACATATAAATTTAGAACGTAATAAAGATGAGACAAGAGGCTTATATAGAAAGCTTCTATTTTCAAAAAAGCTACAAAGTTATCTAGTTGATACTCAAATTCACTATGTACAAAGTAGTGAAGCACTTCTTATGCGTCCAGGGTTTAACCATGTGCTAGATGGTTCAATCATAGGACGAAGTAGTGCTGGACACTTCTATGTTGTACCAGAAAGCTCACAAAAACTAAACAGGGCTAAACGTTCGATAGAGCAAGAGATTGAAGCGGTTCTATACGAACATGCTAAAGAGATTTCAAAAGAGTATACTAAAAACTTACAGTTTTTAAAATTTATAAATAGAGAGTTCGATAGGTTTGATCACTATCAAGCACGTGTTCATTTTGCATCTTCTAAGAATTTATCTTTCATTAAACCGCAAAATGATGACAAAATTATATTATCAGACTTTAAACACCCTGCGATAAATAAAGCAAAGTCTGTTTCAGTTGATTTTAGTAAATCTATATTAATGATAACTGGTGTAAATGCTGGTGGAAAAACTATGCTTTTAAAATCAATATTAAGTGCAGCTTTTTTAGGTAAGTACCTAATACCAATGCCAATTAATCAACATAAGTCTCACATTGGTACATTTAAAAAGATTATTCCCGTCATTGATGACCCTCAAAGTGTACAAAATGATATTTCTACATTTGCTGGACGTATGCAAGAGTTTAGTAACCTACTTAAAGAGCGTTCCATTTTAATTGGTGTAGATGAGATTGAACTTGGAACTGATAGTGACGAGGCAGCTGCACTATTTAAAGTCCTCTTAGAGCAACTAATGAAACGCCAAAGTAAAGTCATTATCACAACGCACCATAAACGTCTAGCTGCACTCATGGCATTTCATGATGAAGTAGCTTTAATGGCAGCACTTTACAATGAAAAAGAGCGTCGTCCTACATATGAATTTTTACAAGGAATAATAGGTAAGAGTTACGCATTTGAGAGTGCTCAAAGATATGGAATTCCTCAAAATCTTGTAAATGAGGCTAAAAAAGTTTATGGTGATGATCAAGAAAAGCTAAATGAACTAATAGAGAGAAGTAGTGAATTAGAGTTAAACTTAAAATCAAAAACAGCAGAATTAGAGCGTAGAATTAATGAAGTTAAAGAGAGCCAAAGAGAGTTAAAAGAGGAGAAAGAGAATCTTTACAATACTTTAGTAGAACAAAAACGTAAACTAGATGGAAACTATCACGGAGCTATAACTGATGCTAAAAAAGCGGCCAAAGAACACACTCTAAAAGAGACTCACAGGATGATGACAAAAGCACATAAACAACTTCCAAAAAAAGAGATAGATAAAGAGGTAGTAGAAAAATTAAAAGTTGGAGATAGTGTAAAGTATAGACAAAATAGAGGAACTGTAATATCATTAAAGTCTAAAGAGGCACAAATTGAAGTTGATGGAATGAGACTACGAGTTCCAATAAAAGAGTTAAAGCGTTCAGAAAAACTAAAAAAACCAGCCCCAAAAGTTACAGTACAAAAACCAAGAGAGAAAAGAGCTGCAATTAAACTAGATCTCCATGGACAAAGAGCTGAAGAGGCAATAGAAAATTTAGATAGATTCCTATCAGACGCCCTACTCCAAGGAAGCGATGAGATATTAGTATATCATGGCATCGGTACAGGTAAACTTGCATTTGCTGTAAAAGAGTTCTTAAAATCTCATCCAAGCGTAATTGGCTTTGAAGATGCACCACCAAATATGGGTGGTTATGGAGCTAAAATTATTAAATTATAATTTAAGTGCGAAAGCTACTTGCTAATAATTTTATAAAATCGTCAATGTACCTAACATTTAACTTATCTTTAAACTCCTTTTTCATAATATTCAGCGTCTCAAAAACTGATTTTTTATTATGAAAACTGCGTTCACTTGTCATTGCATCAAACATATCGCATACTGTTATAATTTGAGAAAACCCAGATATTTGTTGACCTTTTTTTGCATCTGGGTAACCTGTACCATCTAAATATTCATGATGATGTAAAATTGCATCTAATACATTGTCTTTAACACCCATATTAACTGCCAGTAACTGACTATATGTAGAATGCATCCTAACTAAATTGTATTCACCTTTTGTTAAAGGATCTTTTTTTTCAAAAATATATTGAACAATCTCTTTTTTACCAATATCATGTAAAAAAGATGCTAATCCTAAATCTTTTAAGTGAATAATAGGATATTTTAAATGAGTTGCCAAAGCTAAAGATAGCACTGTCACATTCATAGAATGAATATCATGGCTATCAATATGAGACATATAATTTAGCATAGACTTAAAAGTAGCATCCTCTTTTTTTAATAATATTATATATACTTCTATAATATCATTTATACAAGTTTTATTAAAGTCAGTGATGTTATTATTAAAAAAATGACCCATAATTGCCACACCTGAATCATAAATTATCTCTACTTTTTTTTCTATTGACATATTTCTATTAGACACAAAACCTTTTATCTCTTTACAATGGCTGTCAATATCATTACTTGAGATATTGTCTGTACTATTCAAATTCACAGTGTACTTGTCTAATAACTCTTGATACTCAGACTTCTCTTTTGAACTTACAAAGTGTTCCTCAGTATTTGATAGTAGCTTTATTTCACGTTCAGTTATTTTAGTTCCACTAGGTATTACAATTACAAAGTCATTGTACCTTTTTACATAACAATCAAATTTCATTACATAACCAACTTCTATAATTGAAGTATCCATTGGGATAAATAGGCTAGTTATTTTTATTCTTTTTATCTTTTTCAGTATATAGCCTTTTTAACTTAATTCTCAATTATAACAATTTTTTGCATATATATTTTGGTATAATTATAATAATATAAACAAAACTAAACAAAATAAATGAAAGTATATAGATATGAAATTAACGCAAATGCTAGTAAAAGGAAAAGTACAAGGTGTATTTTTCAGAGCGAACACACAAAAAAAAGCAAAACTATTAGGACTAAAAGGTTATGTAAGAAACCTTGAGAGTGGTGATGTGCAAGTTATTGTAAGTGGTGTTGATGAAAAAATAGATATGCTCCTAGACTGGATTAATAGAAGTCCAGAAGGTTCAGAAGTTAATGATATTGAACTAAAAACATTTGATGTAGATAAAGTTTTTAAAACCTTCTCAATAAGAGAAGATTAATCTTTTAAATTATTATAAAAGTAATTTGTAGCTTCGACAAATCCATCTACACTTCCACAATCAAATCGTTTACCTTTAAACTTATATGCTAGAACCATACCATTTTTTGCTTGGTTTTTTAATGCATCTGTAATCTGTAACTCTCCATTCTTACCAGGTTTCGTCTTTTTAATAACATTAAAAATATCTGGTGTCAAAATGTAGCGCCCTATAATTGCTAAGTTTGATGGTGCTTTGTCATTGTCAGGTTTTTCTACCATATCTGAGACCATAAATACACCATCATCAATCTGACTACCTGAAATTACACCATATTTATGCACCTGTTCTTTAGGAACTTCCATAATCGCTACAATAGAACATTTATATTTTGCATATAAATCTACCATCTGTTTTAATACACCATCACCACCTGGATTAATACAGAGGTCATCTGCTAGAATTACAGCAAAGGGCTCCTCTTCACCAACTAATACTTTACCCTTATAAATTGCATCACCAAGACCTTTCATCTCATTTTGACGAGTGTAGGTAAATGTACACTTTTCCATTAACGTACGAATATCTGTAAGAAGTGACTCTTTTGATGAGCCCTGTATCTGATGTTCAAGTTCATAACTAATATCAAAATGATCAGTAATTGCGCGTTTTCCACGACCAGTTATAACTGCCATTACATCCGTTCCTGCTTCATATGCCTCTTCAACACCATATTGTATTAAAGGCTTCGTTAGAATTGGAAGCATCTCTTTTGGCATAGCTTTTGTAGCTGGTAAAAATCTTGTTCCATAGCCTGCTGCTGGGAATAGGCATTTTTTAATCATTTTTTATCCTTTGATGTCTAATTTTACTGGTTCCAAAATATTTAAACATTTTGTCATCATCTACGCTTGTCTTAATCCACATTGCTTGAAATGGTTGTAATTCTATGCTATGAGTTGTAATTTTTTGCGCACTTATTAGCTCATAAGCATCTAAAATAATATAATCAGGCAACTCAATGTATACTATTTCATCAGAAAAATTATGTATTGCTAAAATATGGTCGTTCAAATCACTACTCTCTTGATGAATAACAAAAAGTTTATCAGATATATCTAAAAATGTAAACGCACCATATGGATTAAAAGCACTCTCATTAATTCTAATAGATAAAAGCTTTTTATAACTTTTAAATATCATTTTTTCTAACGTTCCCTCAGTAGAGAGTTGGTTTTCTAGCCAATCTATGTTTAATTTCAGTCTATTTATTGACCTATTTACACCGGTCATTTTAACACCATCATTAAAATTTCTAGTTCCTACTAAAGAGTGAAAATAGATTCCAGGAACACCTGGCATTGCAAGCATTGCAGCTTGTGTAAGCATCATACGTTTTGCTCTTGTTGCATTATCTGCTTCAAGTGGTGTAAGTAGGTCTATAAAACTACAATTTAATTCATATACACTTTTTCCACCCTCACGATTATCTCTATATGAGACTAATCCACCATGCGCAGTAGACATCTCGCCTAAAAATTCAATTTCATCGTCACTTAAAAGATGTTTTACTGGACGCAAACCTATGCCATCATGACTTGCTGTGAAGTTAAAAAAGCATACTTTATCGCTTGGAAGACTCAATGTTTTTGCCCATGATGTCATCTTTTTAGTATTACCACTTAACATTGAGTACGCAAGCAGTGGAGGAAGTGCAAAGTTATAAACCATCTGAGCTTCATCTTCACCACTTCCAAAATAGGACACATTCTCATTATGTGGAACGTTTGTTTCAGTAATTATTATAACTTCAGGAGCAACCTCATGAAGAACTTCACGCATTAGCTGAATAAGCTCATGAGTCTCTTTTAAATGTACACTCCCTCCATTTATATCTTTCCATATAAAAGCAATAGCATCAAGTCTTAAAAGTGTTGCACCCTTTTCAATGTAGTAAAATAGAGCATCTAAAATAGCAATCAATACCTTGTAGTTTTTATAATTTAAATCAACTTGATCTTGACTAAACGTTGTCCATATATTTCTAACTCGACCATTACTATCAATAAATTCATGAAGTAGCGGAGATGCACGTGGACGTACAACCTTACTTAAATCTATAGTTGGATCTAAATCTATAAAAAAGTCATCATAATCTGGATCATTATTTAGATATGCTTTAAACCACTTAGAGTACTGTGAACAGTGGTTAATTACACCATCAAACATCAGTCTAAAATGTTCACTTAGGACCTCTATTTCTCGCCATGAACCCATCTGAGGATCAACACTACTGTAATCAACAACTGAAAAACCGTCATCTGAAGAGTATGGATAAAATGGCAAGATATGCACAGAGTTAATTACATCTTTTATATGTGTGTCTAAAAAATGTTTAAGAGTAACAAGTGGAGCTTCATAAGTTCTTCTTACTTGATCTCCATAAGATATAAGAATTGCATCTTTTTCACTAAGGTGGTACATCTTAGAATCAATACGCTCTCTATACTTACACCACATCTCAACAATTAATCTATTTGTCTCCTTAGCATCTTCATCACTGTAAAGAACCCTTAAGCGCTCTTCAATTGTACGTTTTTCATAACATTTCATTATTCATTATCCATCTTTACTGCTTCACAAAATTTTTCTGAAAATTCAGGAGAAACTGATCGTACACTAATCCAAGCAGAAAGAGATGGAACTCCTAATGGATTTTTTATAAACTCATCTTCTGCTTCATTAAGAGCATCTACAAAAACATCAACTGCTTCGTACTCCTCTTGGCGACTATATTTTAATCCATTTATCTTAGAAAGAGCATTATACTTTTGAATGGTATATTGAGCCTCTTTTGTGTAACTTGCAAGAAGTGTTTTAAATGTAGCTTTAGTAAATACAATCCCCTCTTGAGACAATACACGAAAAATTGTTTGTGCAATATCATTTGCCATTTTTTTAATACCACCACCATCATCTTTACCTAAAGGCTGGTGTTTATGCTCATAAGTATCTAAAATTTCAGTTTGACAAATTCTTTTTACTGAAGTTTGATCATAAAGCTCACTTAGAGTTGAAACTTCAAGACCCCAAGTAGGTGAGATTCTAATACCACGAGCAATATTTCTTACAAATGCAAATTCACCTGAAAGTGCATAACGAAAACTATTCATATACTCCAAATAACGACTCTTACCAATAATTTTTTCTAATGCACTTAAAAGTGGACTATAGAAAAGTCTATTAGCTCTACCATGCAGTTTATCAGTAACTCTAGAGTAATAACCCTTATTAAATTCAAAATCTAGTGCAGGATGTACAACAGGGTATAAAAGACGCGCAGGAATTTCACGTGTATAGTTTACAATATCACAATCATGAAGAGCTATTGCATAAGCATTTTTATCATTTAAGATATAACCCATCATAGTCCAAACATTACGCCCTTTTCCTGGGATATTAATACTACTAAAACCATGTGCACTTAGCTCTTTATACAGTTTTTGTATGTGAGGTCCATCGTTCCATAAAACATCAACATCTGTTTTTATTACAGACATCATCTCTTTTACTTTTTCAAACTCTTTTTTAGTCGCCCTATCAAGACCTAAAACAATTTTATAAAGATAATCAACGTCTTTAAGCTCTTCAATGATTGTTTTCATTGCATCAGTCTCAAACTCAGAGTATAAAGCTGGTAAAAGTAGTACCATACTTCGTCTTTTTGAGTGCTCTTTAAGTTCAGCTTCTAAATCTTCTAAAGATCTACCACCAACCTTTTGTAGCGTAGTAATTATTCCATTTTGAAAAAAGTCTGCCATTGTACTCTACCCCCTAATTGCTATCATAATATCCATCACATTTGTTCCTGTATAACCTACAGAGATAAGTGAATCTAAACGTTTAAAGAAACTATTTGAATTAAAGTTATTAATATACTCATTTATACTTAGATTAATATTATTTGCCTCTATTTTTGTATCTAAACTAATAACAGCACCAGCATCATCTGAATTACCATCAATACCATCAGTCCCAGCACTAAGAATAGTTATATTATCATCTAACTCTTTTAATGAAATAAGTGCAAAGTGCTGGTTACGCCCACCTCTACCAGAACCTGTTACATTTACAGTGCACTCTCCACCTTGAATTAACACTTGCCCACTTTTTAACTTTTTTGCCCTTTTTACAAACTCTATGGCAGCAACTTCAACATTTCCATCAACACTTTTATCTACTATCTCAACGTTATACCCTAACTCATTTGCACAACTTGCACTGGCTTTTAGTGCTGATAGATTATTTGAGATAATCGTATGAAATACATTTGCTCTTAACTTTTTTGGTGTCTCCTCAATGTAACCATTTAAACCACTTTTAATAACACCTTGAACACTTAATGGTAAGAGGCCAAAAACATTATTCTCAATTAAAAGCCTATATACATCATCAAATGTAGAAGTGTCAAAATAAAAGGGTGCAGAGGCAATACTCTCTAAATCATCGCCTATTACATCTGAAATAACTAAAATAATAATTTCTGCTTTAGTTGAAGTTGCCAATCTTCCACCCTTTACCAAAGAGAGATGTTTACGAACACTGTTTATTTCATCAATCGCAAAACCATTTTCTAATAATATTTTTGTACTCTTAGCAAAATCATCTAAAGTTATGCCATCAACTGGAAGTTCTAAAAGTGCAGAACTTCCACCTGAGAGACAGTAGATGAGTAAATCTTCACTACTCATTTTTTCTAACTCTTTTAACATCACCTTTGAAGCATTAATACTTTTTTGAGTAGGTATTGGATGAGTTGAATGGTAATGGCTACTAAAGTTTAGTTTTGCATTTTCAATCGGAGAGACTACTACTCCACTACCTATTTTACTTCCTAATATATTTTCAATCTCTTGCGCCATTAGATATGATGCTTTACCAGAACCGCACAGATAAATATCTTTGTAACTATCTAAATTATAACTTTTGTCTAAAACTGTTAAACTATTATTATCTAATTTGAGTGAATTGTTTATAGCGTTCTTTGGCAGTACTGCTTCTATCGCGGAATCAAACATTTTTAATATATCATCTTTAGTTGACACTAAATACCTCTTTTAATGAGCTATTCCACCCTTTAGAGCTATGAAACTTTGCTCTAATTAAATTTGGTAAATCTAAAGTAATAAAACCCTCATTATGTCTAGGAAGTAAAATTGGTAAGTCAGCAGATTGTAGCATCTGAATATCATTTTTACTATCTCCTAATGCAATTACATAAGGTTTACCTTCCTTCTTTTTCGCAAAAAGCTCTACAACTTTATTTACAGCAACACCCTTATCTTGAAAAGCCCCAATAAGGTGGTAAAACCTGCCACCTTTTGTAATTTTAAAGCCCTTTTTATCGGCCTCTTTTTCTAAATCAATTAACTGATTATCATCATTTAATATAAATGGCTCTGTAAAATCACGCTCTTTTGCCATTTTTGCATGGTGATTATCTAAATCTGTAAGTCTTGATACTTCATATGCGCTCATATTTGAAAAGGTACGTAAATCAAATTTTTTAGTACACTTTTTAAAAAATTGCTTACATTCACAATAACTCTTACCCAGCTCTATTATCTTAAAACCATCTTTTTCAATATATTCATCAACTTCAAAAGTCTCATAACCAAATGGAATAAAAATACCTCCACCATTTTCAACAATAAACGGTTCACTAATACCCATTATCCTTTGAAGTTCAATAACTTCAACTGCAGTTTTACTTGTAGTAAAAATAAGGGGAATTTTATGCTTCTCAACAAAAGAAAGCATCTCTTCTGCTTCATGATAAGAGTAATCATGGTGATCTAGTAAAGTTGCATCTAAGTCTGTAAAAATTATACTATTTTCAATTAAATCCATTGAATTAGTTTATCAAAAAAGTAATAAGACTTTAATAGGAAAGTTGTATAAATATTACTCTTTCATTAAATACTTTAATCTATTCTCATAAACTTTAACTAAACTAAAATCCTCAATCTTATCAAGATATGATAAATTATTATTAATATTTTGAATAATTATTTTTTTATATGGAGTTAATAGGTTATATATCTTAGAAAACTCATATTCGGTAATATCATGATGTAACTTTTCTTTTTTGTATAAAAATATTGTGTGAAATATTATTGAAACATTAGACTTCTTGCAAAACTCTAGCAGTCATCTACTAGAGTTTTGCAAGAAGTCTATTAAGTTCAAGATCAACACTTGAATGATATAACTGCGTTTTAATTCCATCACTATTTAAGTACTCTAAAAATGAACTAACTGTATCTTTCATATTTCTACTCGCATAAATATGTCCAAATTGAACCCAGCATCTATCATCTTTTTTTAAGATTCCTAGCTTAAAATACTTTATCGCTAAATCTTCTTCTGCTTTAATACAGCTCTTTTCTAAATAGATACGTCCTATCATATATGTAGCTGTTGGAGAGCCCAAATAGTATGCTTCTAAATATTTTTCTAAAGCATTACTATAATCATCAAGTTCCCCCTCAACTCCATAATATAATTCCTCAGCTATTTTTTCTGCATTGTCCCATATGTTTATAGTTTGAGTATCAGAAATATTATTAACATTGGTAAAGAGCATATTATCACTTCCTATCATCACACCCCCTAAATCGCATAAAGAGATTATGTTAGGAAAAAATGACAAAGTAGTGCCTATTAAGTTTTTTCTATCTTATAGCCAATTCCGTAAACATTTAAAATTGTATTATCTGGTAACTTCTTTCTTAGATTTTTAATTGAAGTTTTTATAGCTGTTTTTATAGTACTAAACTCATCATCAAAGTCATCCCATACACCATACATAATTTCATCATATGAGACTGTTTTATCAAGATTAAAAAACATTAGTGTGAGAATATCAACCTCTCTTTTTGTTAAGGTTACCTCAATATCATTACATCTAAGCTTTTTTAAATCATAATCCCAAACACAACTATTTTTTATTCTGACCACTCTTTTAGATTTTATATCAAAATTTACTATCTCATTAATTACAAGAGATAAGGCACCCTCTAAATCATCTCTACTGATAGGTTTTACAAGGTATTTAGTTAATTTTAGCTCTGCTGCTTGAAGAAGATACTCAATATTTGAATATGCTGTTAACATAATTACTTTTACATTATGGTCATCTTTTCTAACCATTTTAAGCATATCAATACCACTTAATTTTGGTAAATTTATATCAAGAATTAAAATATCAGGTTTAAATTTTTTATAAATATCATAACCATCTTCACCATTCTCAGCCTCATAAACTTTTTCATAAAACATTTTTAGATAATTTACATAGTTTTCTCGAATCTCTTTTTCATCTTCAATAAAAAGGATACTATAAGGCTTCAATAATCTATTCAATATCTATTCCTTCTTAATTTTAATTGTAAAACATGCACCACTAGAACTATTAGCTACTAATAACTCTCCATTCATACCATCTTCAATAATCATTTTAGATATATACAGACCCAAGCCTCTACCCTGAGATTTATGTTTAGTTGTAAAGTATGGTTCAAATATTCTATTAATATTTTTTTCATCAATGCCTTTTGCATTATCACAAATTTGTATTGTAAGCATCTCCTCTTTTTCTACAACATCTATAGCAATTATTGGATTTTCTATGCTCTTATGTAATAGTGCATCTTTAGCATTATTTATTATAACTACAATAACTTGTTGTAAATACCTTGGATAACCATTTACTATTAAATTTTTATCAATATTACTCTCAATACTAATCTCACTCTTTTTTACATATACAATAGAGATAGACTTATCAATAATGTCATTAAGATTAAACTCCTCAACTTTCTTCTCTTTATCAAAAAAACTTTGAAAATCATCTATTGTATTTGACATATATTTAGTTGTAATCTCAATTTCACTCAACTTATTCAACACTAAATCAGATTTACCTAAATTAGCATATATCGCCAAAACTATAGAATTAATTTTTGAAAGTGGCTGACGCCATTGGTGTGCAATGTTTTCAATCATTTCACCCATTATAATAAGTTTACTTTGATGAAAAATAATATCATCTTTTTCTCTTGACTTTTTGACTTCTGCTTTAATAGTATGTTGTAAATTAGAATTAAATTTTTTCAATTCTAACTCTAGCTTTTCTCTATTGTGTAACTCATGTTCAAGTTTTTCTTTATTAATAAAAATAATCTTACTTAACCTCTCTATTAAATAAGCACTTAAAATCCCAAAAGATAGAGTAGCTAACAGCCAAAAAATATGCATAACAGCAATCTTAAATTCAAGTGGATATAAAAATATAGTTACAATAGGAACTAAAACTACAACCAAGGTAGCACTAGAAATAGCATGAAATAGAGGTAATCCAGATATTGTAAATATCCAAAAAATTATCAGATACAATTCTGATAAATATATTGTAGAATCATCATAATTTATAATAATAATTAAATTAAATACTGCAGCCATAACGGGACCTAGCATATGAAAGAAAAGCATAACTTTATATAGCTTTTTACTAAAAGTTAGTAGACTAATTGTAAAAAGATAAGGTGCTAAGACATATAGATGAAATATTGTCATTAAATGCAGTATTTCAGGTGGTGCGACAAGTGTATCTAATTGTGCGTAAATAAAATACATTAAAGCTGTAAGAAGAGAAATAGCACGTATCTGAATACGCCTTAATGGTTCTCTCCAAGCATTATATTTTGATACATTTATCATATAACTATAACTCTATATCTAAAAAAATGTATCCAACAAATTTCTCATCTTAACAACATCATTCTCAACATTAACAGCCTGCCTAAAAACAGCAGCTCCATCATAACCTTTAGAATAAGTATGAAGATGTTTACGAAACATAGCAACACCACGCTCTTCATAAAACTCTATCATTTTGTCATAATGTTCAAGAACTATATCATGGCGAATCTCTTGACTAACCTCTTTTGTATCATGCTTTAACTGATAAAAAATCCAAGGATTTCCAATAGCACCACGTCCTATCATAATACCATCAGCTTTTGTATGTTCTAATACCCATTTTGCTTTATCAAAATCTGTTATATCTCCATTTGCAATCACTGGAATTGAGACTGCCTCTTTTGCCTCTTTAATAGCATCATAATCAACTACTGATTTAAATTTTCCTGCACGTGTACGTCCATGAATTGCTATAAAATCAGCTCCTGCCTCTTGCGCGGCTATTGCAATTTCAGCAGGTCGCTTCTCTTCAAAACCTATTCTAACCTTTACACTAGTCATACTTTTATTTGAAGTATCTTTAATTGTCTCTATAATCTCTTTAAACAGTCCTAAATCTTTAAGAAGTGAACTTCCAGATCCATGTGAGACAACTTTTGGAACAGGACAACCAGCATTAAGGTCTATAATATCAATTCCATCTTGAGTATTTAAATACTCAACAGCATCTTTAATAACACCAACTTCAGCACCAGCAATCTGTACAGAATATGGATTCTCATTGTCATTTTTTTCAAGCATCTTAATGCTCTTTTTTGAGCCATGCGTTAGTGCATTTGAACTAACCATTTCACTTATTGTAAGATCTGCACCAAACTTTTTAACAACGCTACGAAAGGGAAGATCTGTATAGCCCGCCAAAGGGGCTAGAACATAAATTGGGGTTTCAAAAGAGATAGGATGAGACATTATTGATTATATAAATAGATTAATATTATAAATCTCTCCTTTTTCCTTAAGACTTAAATAGGCTTTTAAACCTTGAAACTCTTCACTTTGTGAACTTTCTAACAACTCTTTTGCTTTAGCATTCATCTCTAAATCCAAGTATACATACAATAGTGCTTCTGTAGCCTCTTCATTCTCTTCACTAATCTTTTCAAAAAGGTTAACACATAGATCAGGCTCTAAACAATTTTTAAACTTCTTAGCGAGTTCTAAATACTCACTAGCATCAAGCTTAACAGAGTTTACCAAAGACATCATATATTCAATTGTCAAATTAATTGGATTCTCAGCTGACGTTACACGTTCAAAAACTGTAACTAATGTATCTTTATCCATCCATTGACGATATTTTAATATTTTTGCAAGATCTGCATTTTCAACTAAACTCTCATAAGCTTTTTTACGTAAGCTATCAGGGTAATCATTTGATTGTGTTAATAGTTCATCTGCAATTTGAGGCTTGCTATCTAACTGATTTAGCTTATTTTTAATGGTCCATCTATTATTACTATCTAAATGGTAAGATTTAAGTTCAACTTCTTTACCATTTTTTATACTCTCTAATGTTTCTAATAACTCTTGAATCTTTTCATTTTCATGAACATGCAAATCTTCATTAGGAGAAATTGAGCTATGCTGAAGAAGTTTTCCTAAAAATCGATAACGTTCAGTTACAAACTCCTGTTTTTTATCTAGCTCTAAATATCCATAATAAAATGCATCTACAAAACGATCATAATCTTTTTGGTAACTTCTTAAACGCCAAAAGTTTTTTAAAGAGTAATACATCATATGGGCAACAGAAGCGATATAAAAAACAATAAGTGGTGCAATAACTAAGAATGCTATTGGCATTTCAGGTAGTGCATACTCTTTATAATGTAGAGAATAAGAGTCTTGAGTAGCGAAAGCGTAAACAGACCAACCTACTGTAATAATAAAAATTAGTGCCCCAATTGTATAACGTTTTAAATACATTTTTATCCCTTAAGCATTATTTTTTTCAGCAATCTCTCTACAATCAATACAATATTTAGCATGTGGCTTTACTTTAAGGCGCTGTACACCAATATCTTCTTCACACATATCACAAATACCATATGCACCCTCATCAATTCGTAAAAGTGCTGCCTCAATCTCTCTAAGCTCAGCAGTTTGCTGAATACCAATTGCATTTTCGACCATATTATCATTACTAGCTGATGCAAAATCACCTTCGTCATTTAACTCTAAATCTTTAAGCATATTAAGTTCACTCTCAACACTACTAATATTTTTAATAATCTGCTCTTTACGCTCATTAAGTAATCCAACAAAATGTCCTAATTCACTATCTCTCACTATTATCTCCTACTATTTATGATAAGGATGGTTATTTAAAATAGCCAATCCTCTAAAAATTTGCTCAAATAAAACTACTTTTGCCACCTTGTGACTCATTGTAAGCTTACTTAAAGAAACTGAGTAATCACACTTTTTTACAAAAGCCTCATCAAAACCGTGAGCACCACCAATAAAAAATTGCACCGACATTCTATCACTTAATAACTTACTAAATTCAAAACTATCCAATTCTTTTGCATCAGGATCTAATGCAATATTATATCCTTTATTTAAATATGGCTCATAAACCTCTGAATAAGCCCTTTGCGATGACTCTTGCCCTTGACTTTGAGCATTTGCTATTTTTGTATTAAAAAGATTCTTATCTTCAACTTTTGCAAATTTGTTTATCATTTTAGATAGATCTTTTACAACATCTTCATACAGATTTCTCTGCTCTTTTGCAATCGAGAGGACACTAATTTTCATACAAGTTACTTCCTACAACTTTATATGCAACATCAATTTTATCATTAAGTTTTAATCCACCAATAGCCGCCACTGGATGAGTCGATTTTTTAGAGTACTCTACTAGTTTTTCTCCAAGCACACTTGAAACATCTTTTGTGGTAGTTTTTCTATATGCACCAAGTCCAATATAGTTTAAATCCATACTATTAGCCAATGATATTTCAGCTTCATTATGAGTAGAGACTCCAAATAGTTTATCTTTACCTATAAGCTTACGCACCTTTTTAGATGCCTCTATTGTATCTACATCAAAATCTTTTAAATCATCTTGACCAAGGTGAATACCATCACAGAACTCTACTAACTCTACAAAATCATTTATAATCAAAAAACCATCATACAACTTACGAAGTTTTATTAACTGCTTTTTTGAGTATTCAACATCTGAGCTTTTGTTTCTGTACTGAATAACTTCTGCCTTATACTTTTTTGCACGTTTTACAAACTCTTCAATACTCATATTATACTTTAAAAGTAGATTCTCATCACATAGAGCGTATAGTTTCACAGTCTATTTATCCATAAACATTTTTAGAAAATCAGAGAGAGTTCGCTTCATATCGTGACGAGTTACAACCATATCAATTGAGCCGTGCTCAAGTAAAAATTCAGCTCTTTGAAAACCATCTGGTAAATCTGAACCAATTGTCTGCTTGATTACACGTTGACCAGCAAAACCAATCAATGCACCAGGCTCTGCGATAATAATATCACCAAGCATCGCAAAAGATGCACTTACACCACCCATAGTAGGATCAGTTAAAACTGAAATATATGGCAGAGCCTCTTTAGCAAGATGAGCTAGTGCCGCTGAAGTTTTACCCATTTGCAGAAGTGAATATGCACTCTCTTGCATTCTTGCACCACCACTAGCACTAATAATAATTAAACCATGACGTTTTTCCATTGCTCTATTAATTGCTCGAACAATTTTTTCACCCTCTACAGAACTAAGTGAACCACCCATAAAACTAAAATCAAATACTACAAGCTCTACACCTCTACCATCGATATTACAAGTTCCACTAACAATACTAGAAGTTCTACCAGTTTTCTTTTTAGCATCTTCTAAACGTTTTTTGTAACTCTTTTTATCTACAAACTTAAGAGGATCAACTGGTTCTAAATTACTATCATGCTCAACAAAAGTCCCCTCATCTACTAATAGCGAGATACGCTCTTCTACACCAATTCTAAGGTGAAAACCACATTTTGGACATACATAATGTTGATTAAGTACCTCTTTATAGTACATAATTGCTTGACAACTGTTACATTTAATCCAATGTGTGGGTGCATCACCCTTTTGCGGAAGTTCACGTTTTTGGGAAAAAAGATCCATCAAGCCCATTAAAGCTCCTCATTTAATAAAATACTACTCAACTGTTCAAAGACATTTTTATCGTGACTAACAAAAAGAATTTTGTCATCTCTATAAACATGTAAATTATTACACATAAATAGACCTGCTTGAACATCAAATGCTCTAGCTTTGGCTCCAAATATTACAAAACGTACAGAGTGTGCATAAGCAAGTGAAACAGCTACTGCCCCAGGACTACGAAACTTTAGCATATTTTGTGTTAATTTATTAATCAATTCATGATTAACACGTGCTTTTTCAAAAAGACCTATTTTTGAATTTGTATTTTTAGTTACACTCTCAAAATTAAGAGTATCTAGTTTTGCAAATTCAAATTTCTCTTCAGTTTTTACAAATAAATCACCATTTGCGAAATTACAGATAATACCAACTTTTGTAATATTATCCTCAACTAAAGCGATTGATGAGCCAAAGTATGGAAAGCCAGAAGCTAGGTTATCACTACCATCTATTGGATCTAAAACAATTTGAGCTTCACCACTTCCAACTTCACCACTCTCTTCAGAAATAATTTTTCCAAATGAGTTCAAATGATTAATAAAAACTCTCTCAGCATTTAAATCAATAACTGAGCTCATATCTCCACCAGCACCTAAACTAACATACTCAAAGTCAGAGGCTTTTAGGTTTTTGAGTAAAGTACTAATCTCTTTACAAGCTTCAATAGTTGCTTCTATAAATTCTTTATGCACCATTTAATCCAAATCTATTTAGTTAAGCTTTTTATAATAGTTGATGCTGCTTCTCTACCATCATATGCAGCTCTAACAACTAAATCTGCACCCCGATAACAATCTCCACCAGCATAAATTCCAGGAGTACTAGTTTGAAAGTTTTCATCAATTGTAATTCCTCCCCACTTATTTGTTTCAACGCCATTTTCAGCTAAAAAAGATGGAACTTCGGGATTAAACCCAAGTGCCATAATAACAATATCTGCTTTAACTCTAAAGTCACTACCTTTAACCTCTTCTACTCTTTGGCGGCCACTCTCATCTTTAGCGCTAAGAGATGTTTTTGTCATTACAATCGCATTGAGTGAGCCATCATGATCTAAGCTTATCTCTTTTGGAGTTGCATAAAAAACAAACTCTCCACCCTCTTCGACTGCATTTTTATACTCTTTTTTAGATCCTGGCATATTAATAGCATCTCTTCGATAAAGACACTTAACACTCTTTGCACCCTCTCTAATTGCTGTACGAACACAATCCATTGCAGTATCACCACCACCAACGACTACTACATCCATATCTTTTACATCTAGTGATTTATCATATTTTAAATCAAAATTTTTAGCCTGTATTGCAGTTAAAAACTCCATTGATGCTACAACACCCTTACTATTCTCATGTGGAATTTTTGCCTGCTTTGCTTTTGTTGCACCTATGCCTATAAAAATTGCATCATGATTATGTGCAAGTTCATCAAAACCTATATCTTTACCTATCTCGCAATTTAAATGAAGAGTCATTCCTGCATCTTCTAGCATTGATATACGACGTTTTACAATATTCTTGTCTAATTTAAAGTTAGGGATACCATAAGTTAAAAGTCCACCAGCACGTTCAGCACGCTCATACATATCAACAGCAATTCCTGCACGTAAAAGATATGTTGCGACAGATATTCCAGCAGGCCCTGAACCAATTACTGCAACTTTTTTATTCACAGTAATTCCTGGGAAAGTTGGTTTAAGACCTTGTCTAAATCCCTCTTCTGTTATATGTGATTCAATAGAACCAATAGTAATGGCACCATGTCCATCATTTAACGTACAATCACCCTCACATAAAACATCATGAGGACATACGCGACCCATAACTTCAGGAAAAGGCGATGGCTCATTTGATAATTTAAAAGCAAGTGGCAAATCTTTTTCACTTATAGACTTAAGCCACTGAGGAATGTAATTGTGAAGTGGACACTTATTCATACAAAATGGATCACCACACTGAATACAACGCTCTGACTGTGTTGAACTTTCATTAACGTCATATATCTCATATATCTCATCAAAATCTTTAATACGTTCTAGAACTTGCCGTTTGCCAGGTTCTATTCTCTCTGTAAATAAAAAGTTCTGCATATTAATCTCCTTCTTCTAAACTCAGTGGCATTTTCTTCATATCTTTTGGTCTAACAAGCCAAAAGTTTCTAATCTCTATACGAAAATTTTCTAATATTTTTCCAGCTTTCTTACTATTAGTCTCTAAATAATATTTTTGTAGAAGACGTTTTAAGTAGTGTCTAGCTTCATCACCCTCATCTGTATCTATTCTAATAGCATTAACTAACTCTTGATTCACATTTTCAATAAACTCATGAGGTTCATCATAGACAAAAGCAATACCACCAGTCATTCCAGCACCAAAGTTTATTCCAGTTTTACCTAAAATTATTACAACTCCACCTGTCATATATTCACAAGCATGATCACCAGTTCCCTCAACAATTGCCAATGTTCCAGAGTTTCTAACACCAAAACGTTCACCAACAGTTCCAGCAACATAAAGCTTTCCGCCAGTTGCTCCATAAAGGCAAGTATTTCCAGCTACAGAGAAATCACTGCTATTATCTTCTGGTGTAATAATAATTTTTCCACCATGCATACCCTTACCAACATAATCATTAGCAGCACCATTTAAATAGATAGAGATACCGTTAATTAAAAATGCACCCAAAGATTGTCCACTAACACCATCTAATTTAATGGTAATTGTTCCATCAGCTAATCCAGTATCACCATAATACTTTGCTATTTCACCACTTAAACGTGCTCCAAAACTTCTATGAGTATTTTTAATTGTTCTCTTAATTAAAACACCATGTTCAGGTCGTCTTATTGCAGGTTCTGCCTCTCTTACAACATCTTTTTCAAACTCATTTTTATCGAATGGCTCATTAAATCTCTGTTGAGCAGTATTAACTCCCTCAACCTTGCGAAGAATTGAACTAAAATCAAACTTCTGAGCAAATTTATCATCAATAACATCAAGTAAATCACTTCGTCCAACAATCTCTTCAAGTGAACTAAAGCCTAAATCTGCCAATATTTGACGTATATCTTCAGCAACAGCTGTAAAATAGTTGATAATTTTTTCAACTGTTCCATGATAATGCTCTTTGCGTAGATACTCATCTTGTGTAGCGATTCCAACTGAACAGCGATTAACATGACAGATACGAAGCATTTTACATCCAAGAAGAGTTAGTACACCTGTACCAAAACCATAGCTCTCAGCACCCAGCATTGCAGCTTTAACAACATCAATACCAGTTTTTAATCCACCATCTGTTTGAAGTTCAACTGCTCCACGTAAATTATTGACTTTAAGTGCGTTGTGTGCTTCACTTAAACCAATTTCCCAAGGATTACCAGCAAACTTTATTGAAGTAAGTGGCGCAGCACCTGTTCCACCATCTCCACCTGAGATAATAATTTTATCAGCATAAGCTTTAGCAACACCTGCTGCAATTGTTCCTACACCAGCTGTAGAAACCAATTTAACTGCAACTTGAGCTTCAGGGTTAACCTGCTTAATATCAAAAATAAGTTGTGCTAAATCTTCAATTGAGTAGATGTCATGATGTGGTGGTGGTGAAATAAGTGTAACACCAGGAACTGTATGACGAAGCTTTCCAATAAGTTTTGAAACCTTATGTCCAGGGAGTTGACCACCCTCACCAGGTTTAGCTCCTTGTGCAACTTTTATCTGAATCTCTTCAGCAGATCTCAAATATGCAGGTGTTACACCAAATCGTCCAGATGCAACTTGCTTAATTTTAGAATTTTTTATTGTTTCAAAACGCTCTGAATCTTCTCCACCCTCACCAGAGTTTGATTGTCCGCCAATTGTATTCATTGCCTCAGCAATACACTCATGTGCTTCAGGTGAGATAGAGCCTAAACTCATTGCAGCACTTGCAAAACGTTTAAATATCTCCTCTTTAGATTCAACTTCACCTACAGATATTGGTTTTCTATCAGAGTTAAACTCTAAAAAGTCTCTAATCATTTTCTTATCACGTGAGTTAACCATATCTTTAAGCTCACTATAATCCTCTACTTTACCGCTATCTGCAGTTTTATGTATAGCATGAATTACATTAGGTCCAAAATCATGAAACTCTCCACCACTTACATGTTTATAGAAACCACCAACCTTAAGAGGGAAAATTGCCTGCTTGGATACACTAAAAGCACTCATATGAGTTTCACGAATACGATCATCTAAATCATCATACCCAAGACCAGAGATTAAAGAGTGTGAATCAGTAAAACAGTCACTTACAACCTCTTTAGATAGACCAATAACATCAAAAAGAGCTGAATTTCTATATGATGCGATTGTACTAATTCCCATCTTAGACATTATCTTAAGCAGTCCACCATTAACTGCATTATGAACATTTTTAAATGCATAACGACACTCAACATTTGCAAATGATGGTGACTCATCAACTCTTTTTGCAACAGTTGCAAAAAGCATGTAAGGATAAACAGCACTTGCACCATAAGCAATTAAAGTAGCAGCTGAGTGAGAATCATAAACCTCTCCACTAATTGCTACTAAAGAGACCAAATGACGTACTTTTTCAGTTCGTAACATTTGACTCATACGTCCAATTGCCATAAGCATAGGAATTACAGACTTTGACTCACTCAAGCCAATGTCAGAGAGTACAACTATTCTTACTCCACTCTTTACAGCATCTAGTACTTCACGTGAAAGCCTATCAAGTGAATCTTTTAAAGAGCCATCCATAGTTGTATCAAATGTACTATTTTTATAGCAACTCTCATATCTTGGATCTTTTTCATTTCCAAAAGAGAGTAAAATATCTAACTTCTCTTTTGTAATTACAGGTGAGATTGCCTTAAGTCGTTTTGCATGATTTGGATCTTCATCCAAAATATTATGCATTTCACCAAAACCTGTATTAAGACTCATTACAACACGTTCTCTAATTGAATCAATTGGTGGATTTGTAACTTGCGCAAATTTTTGTTTAAAGTAATCGCTAAAATTTCTCTGCTTATCACTAAAAGCTGCAAGTGGTGTATCATCACCCATTGAACCAGTTGCCTCTTTAGCCTCTGTTATCATAGGTTCAATTACTTGATTTATAACCTCTTGAGTGATATTAAAATAGCGCTGACGCTCAACTACATCATCTTCAACAATAGTAGCAGTATCACAATATGGACGTTCTACATGTTCTTGCAAGTAGACCATATTTTCATTAAGCCACTGCATATATGGATTAGAGCTTTTTAAATACTCATTTATCTCTTCATCTTTTAGAACTTTTCCAAATTTTAAATCAAGCCCAATCATCTGACCACTTTGCAGACGTCCACGCTCTATAATGTTCTCTTCTTCAATATCTATTACACCATACTCACTTGAAATAAGTAAAGTATCATCTTTTGTAATTGTATATTTAGATGGACGAAGACCATTACGGTCAATAACACAAGCAATATAACGTCCATCAGTTAAACTAATTGCAGCAGGACCATCCCATGCTTCAAAACATGTACTTGTATACTCATAATATGCACGAAGTTTTGCATCCATATGTGGTGAATTCTGCCATGGAGCAGGAACTAGTGAACGAGCCGCTTTGAAAAAGTCCATTCCATTTGCAAGTAAAAACTCAAAGAAGTTATCTACACTAGCACTATCACTTGAACCTTTTTGTAAAATTGGCATAATTCTAGAAATTTCATCATCGCTTAGAATTTCACTTTTAATAGATTCACTTTTGATAGATACGTTAAAACGATTAGCTTCAACAGAGTTGATTTCACCATTATGCGCAATAGTACGAAATGGTTGTGCCAAACGCCATTGCGGTAGAGTATTAGTTGAAAATCTTTGATGAAAAAGCGCAAATGATATTTCAAAATCTGGATCTGCTAAGTCTGGGTAAAACTCTTTAATATGAGTTGGCATAACCAGACCCTTATAAGAGATAGTTGATGTTGACATACTTGCAATGTAAAACTCATCATCATCTATTAAAGCGTGTTCAATCTCTTTACGTGCGATGTAAAGGAGTGCATCAAAACGTTTTGTACCCATAAGTGAAGATGGTGCAATAAAAAACTGAATAATATTTGGAAGAGACTGCAGTGCCTGTTCACCAAGCGCACTAGTGTTAACAGCAACATTACGCTCTAACAATATTTTTAAATCATTTGATTCACAATAGTTTCTAAAAGTTTCTAAATGTTCATTATTTCTTGTAAAAACCATAGCTACTGCATACTGCTCAGGCAGTTCAATACTTTTTTCCAAAGCAATTTTTGACATAAACTTATGAGGCATTGACAGAAGCATCCCACTTCCATCACCACTTTTTCCATCGGCTGCAACAGCACCACGGTGCATCATACGCTCTAGTGCAATTATTGCATTATCAAGATTTGCATGACTTGGAATATTTTTAATGTTAGCTAAAAGCCCAAATCCACAGTTATCTTTAAATGAAGTTAATAAATCCATCGGTAAGCCTTGTAAATTAATATTATTTTAAGTAAATATATAATATTTTAACGAAATTAAGAGTTGCATTATACAAGAAAAAATTTTAAAGGCTGGTTAAGGGTGGACGGATTTATTTTAAATGTAAATCGAATTCACAACGAAGACCTTATTGTATCTGTACTATCTAAACATGAACTTCTTACCTTATATAGATTCTATGGCGCTCGTCATTCACAAATACAACTTGGTTACAAAATTGATTTTGAAACTGAAACAAATGCCGGTGTAACAATTTCAAGACTTCGCAATGTCCTTCATTTAGGCTATCCATGGCTTTATGATTTAAAGCGCTTAATGGTTTGGCAACAATTTTCACAACTTATCTATAAACATTTACAGACAAATGATGCAGAGCTTGACTCTGTATATTATGATTTATTAGAAGATGCTGGGAAAATTTTTGAAAAGCAAAATCCTAAGCGTGTTGCAATTGAATCTTATGTCAAACTTCTTAAGTTTGAGGGAAGACTTCACACAGAACATTTTTGCTTTATTTGTGAAGAGAAAATTATAGATAAAATTGCTTTAGCAAGAGCCTTTTTACCAGCACATCCACAATGTATACATGCCATTGCAATAGCTTCAAAGCCAGTAGAGATGCTTTTTAATGAAGCAAACTCTATGTTCTTAAGTGATGTAGAAGTAGAGCAGCTTTATGCAGTTTTACTTGAAGGACTTTAGATAGAAAGATATAAATGATTATTATCCAACTTAAGTTTAAAGTAAATTTTCTTCTGTTACAATTACGATAATTTTGTGTTATATTAAAGGTGTCATTTTGTTTTCAAAAATGAAAATTCAAGTCCAATTTATTACCCTCTTCCTTTTAATGGGATTAATACCATTTCTTATTTCAACTATAATTTCATATAATGTTTCATCTGATGTTATTATTGAGCAAAAGTATGAGCAGTTAAAGTCCATTAGCGATATTAAAAAAGCTCAACTCCTTAAATTCGGTATGGAACGTAAAGATGACTTGGAAGTTTTAGCAAAAAATGGTGGTACTAGTTACGCTGTTTATCAATTCATTGACTATTATGAAAGAAATGGTGTTAATGATGATGGTACCTTTAAAACAGATACAAGCGAATACTCCACACTTTATGAGGTTGCAGAAATTTTTAGGGAGTACCAAAAAACATATGGTTATAACGACGTATATATCCTAGATGCTGCACATGGTTATGTCATGTATAGTAATTCAAAAGGAAAAGATTTAGGTGCGAACTTAAAAACTGGAAAACTAGCAACTGCTGGGCTAGGTAAACTTTACAATAAAGTTGTAACAAGCAAGGAAACATCTTTCGTAGATTTTGACAAATATTCTCCTAATTCAGATAGACCAACTGCATTTTTAGGAACACCTATTTATGATGTTGGAGAGTTAGTTGGTGTACTTGCAGTTCAGTTTCCTATAGATACACTTAACGATGTGATGCAACAGCGTTCTGGTATGGGTGAAACAGGAGAGAGCTATATAGTAGGTTCAGATAATTTACTGCGTACAAATAGCTTTAGATCTCCTAAAACATATACAATTGAAAACTCCTTTGAAAACCCTGATAAACTTAGAATAAGTACACATGCGGTAAAAAGTGCATTAGCTGGAAAAACTGGCCAAAAAGTAGAAGTAGACTATCTAGGTGCAACTGTAGTAAGTGCATATACACCAATTGAATATATGGGCGTGAAATATGCTGTAATATCAGAAATTGAGTTAGAAGAGGTTCAATCTGGTGTTAATACACTAAGAGATATTTTAATAGGAGTTGGTATTGGTGTACTAATACTAATTATAGTAATCGCAAACCTATTAGCTCTATTCTTTGCTAAACCACTAAATAAGTTAAGTGAGATAATAGATACAATATCAACAAATAAAGATTTAACTACAAGAGTAAACATAAGTGGAAACCTTGAGATAAATGCTATCTCAAACCATTTTAACCATCTTATTGAGAGCCTTAAAGTTGCAATTGAGGGTGCAAAAGAGACAGGAAATAAAAATAGTGAACTTTCAGATAAGCTAAGTACAACATCAATAGACATTGGAGAGCGTAGTGAACATGAACTTCAAATTGTAAATGCTACTACAAAGAGTGGTGAAAAAATGAAGGTTGCATTAGATACTACAAAAGCTGATTCAGAGCAGACTAAAGATGATATTCATGAAGCACAGACAAATCTTGATGAAGCTAGCCATGATGTAAATAATCTAGTAGAAAAGATTCATAATACTGTTGAGAGAGAGATGGCTCTAGCTGAACGTCTAAATGGACTTAATCAAGATGCAGAACAGGTTAAATCTGTTCTAACGGTAATTAGTGATATTGCTGATCAAACAAATTTACTTGCACTTAATGCTGCAATTGAGGCTGCACGTGCTGGTGAGCATGGTCGTGGGTTTGCTGTTGTTGCTGATGAAGTTCGTAAACTTGCTGAACGTACACAAAAAAGTTTGACTGAAATAAATGCTTCTATTAATGTTATTGTTCAATCAATAACAGATTCTAGCGAGCAGATGAACCAAAATACAGAGGTAATTCAAGAGCTTTCAAATGTATCTTCACAAGTTGAGGAAAAACTACAACAGACTGTTCAAATTATGAATAAAGCTACAGAGATGACAGTTAAATCTGTTAGTGGCTCTATTACGATGGGTAGGGACACTGAAAATATTATTGGTAAAGTAGAAGAGATTAACCAAATATCAAAATCTAATACTGATAGTGTACGTGAGATTACAGATGCAGCAGCTGATCTTAACCATCTAGCTAATGAATTAAGTAAGCAACTTAATCAATTTAATACGTAAAACTTATAATCTATAAGGCTAAATGTGATGTTAAAACTTTAGCCTTTTCAATGTCTTGCTTAATTGCATCTTTTAAACTATTTAAATTTTCAAATTTTTTATTATCTCTAATAAAATCTACTATAAAAAGCCTAACTTCACTAACGTTTTCAACTTCACTATTTAGAACATGCACTTCAAGTGCAAAAGAGCCATCTGTTGTCTCTCTATGTCCGGTAAATACTACTGCAGCGCGATGATTAATTTCATCATCTAGTTTTACAAATGCAACATAAACACCCTCTTTAGGGAGTAGAAAATCGCTTTTTGCTAAATTCAATGTTGGATACAGCTCTTTTTTACCAAGCCCCTGTCCAGTTATAATAGTTGATTTAATTGAGTATTCATAACCTAAAAGAAGATTTGCTTTTTTCACATCACCTTTACTTATTAAATCTCTAATTGTCCTAGCATGAACACTAATGTCATTTTGTTTAAATTCAGGAACAACCTCAACCTTACCATCAAACATCGTTTTTAGATCATATGTACTACAACTTCTATTATTTCCAAAATGAAAATCATAACCCACAACAATCTTTTTAAGATTAACAAATGAATTTTTTAATTTTTCAATAAACTCTTCACCGCTAAATGAACGTATCTCTTCTAAATCAAAAAATATAATCTCATTTGCACAGTGACGTTTTCTTTCCAGTAAAGGAGTTAAGTTTGCATATCCCGCATCAATAACTAAAACTGCACCATTTTTTCCTAAACGCTTAAGAAGCTCTTGGTGCCCTCTGTGCATACCATCAAAACCACCAATTGCTATAGTATCAATGTTTTCTAAAGTGGTAGAAGTATTCGGCATTACCCTCTTTTCCTTTCAGCTTTGACTCTTCTGTAACAATTAACTTCCAACCCAATTTTTCACAAGCAGTTAAAAAGTTAAATTTTGCAACATCAATGGCATAATTGTCTAGTACTACCCCAGTACGATTTCGTTTGGCATTTTTACCAACTTCAAATTGAGGTTTATATAAAATAATTATATCCCTTTGAGATAAACGATTAATTGCGTCCAATAGATACAATACGCTTACGAAAGAGACATCACATGTCACAACTTCATAAGAGTATTCACTTTTAAACTCTCTAATGTCACAATTTTCAAAACTTGTAACTCTCTTATCATCTCTTACAATCTCATGTAGTTGCATTGTTCCCACATCAACAGAGTCAACATGCTCTGCACTGTGTTCTAATAATATTTGCGTAAACCCACCAGTACTTGCACCAATATCTAAACATCTTTTTGCAAAAATTTCTACTTTATTTTCTAAAAAAAATCTGAATAGTTTTTCAGCTGCACGACTAACATACTGAATATCTGCACTTACTTCAATGTTCATATCATCACTTATAACAAATGATGATTTTGTTACAATCTTTCCATCAACTAATACTTTAGAATTTTTTATTAGCTCTTGTGCTTTATTTCTACTTTGCGCTAAGTTTTTACTAGCTATATAGTTATCAAGCCTCATTTAGCTCCTCTTCACTTATACATGTTACACCCAAAGATTTTGCCTTTTCTAGTTTACTTCCAGCACTCTGTCCATAAATTAAGAAATCTGTCTTTTTTGAGACAGATGAGGCAACTTTAGCACCTAAAAGCTCCAGCATCTGCTTTATATCATCACGTGGTTTTATCATTGCACCAGTTAAGACAACTGTTTTAGCATAAAACTTACTGTTTACATCAACCTCTTGTTTCGACTCAGAGTTTGGTTTAATCAACATTTTTAATTTAACTAACTTTTGCTCATTAACTCTAAGAAATTCTAAAACTGACAATGCCATCTGTTCACCAAAACTATCAAGTTCTAATAAACTTTCTAATGTCGCATCTTCTAAATTTGAGCCAAACTTTTTACATAATGTTTTACTTGCAACCTCACCAATATGCTCTATACCTAATGAATTTACAAAACGCCAACACTCAATACCTTTACTTTTTTCAATGGCATCTAAAAGTTTTTGAGCCTTTTTCTCTTTAAAGCCATCTAGTGCAAGTAACTGTTCTAATGTTAGAGCATAAAGATCACTTAAATCATTAACAAGTTTTGATTCATATAATAGTGCTGAGACTCTATTACCAAGTGTATCAATATTCATACATCCTTTTGACGCAAAGTATATTATTGAGTTTACCACACGTGCACTACAGCTCATATTTTGACACTTAATTAATGCACCCTCATCTAAAAGCTCGCTATTACACACTGGGCACTCTTTAGGACGTCTAATAAAAGCTTCTTCATCCTCACGTTCATGTGAAAGCACTTTTATAATTTTTGGAATTACATCACCGCTTCTTAACATTATAATCTTATCGCCAAGACGAATATCTTTTCGCTCTATCTCATCAAAATTATGCAAACTTGCACGTTCAACTTTGACACCCTCAATATTTACAGGTTCAACAATTGCAACAGGTGTAACAACCCCACTACGTCCAACTTGAAGAATAATATTTTTTAAAAATGTAGTTTTTTCTAATGCAGGAAACTTATATGCGCTTGCCCATCTTGGCACCTTTACAGTGTAACCTAACTCCTCTTGGGCACTAATCTCATCAACTTTTATAACCATACCATCTAACATCATACTAAAGTTCTCACGATATTTGTTCATCTTTATGTATGCTTTTTCTATATCATCATCTGTTTTACACTCAAATACCATTGGAGGTTCTCTAAACCCCATCTTATAAATCTCTTTCATCTTCTGACTAAGAAGTTTATTAGTTAGACTATTTTCACCAACTCCATAGGGCAAAAAAACTAAATTCCTAGAGGCTGTAACAGTAGGGTCTAACTGTCTTAAACTTCCAGCCGCAGCGTTACGTGGGTTTGCAAAAAGTGTTTCACCCTCATTTAAACGAATCTCATTAATTCGTTTAAACTCATCTTTAAAAATCAAAACTTCACCACGAATCTCTAAAAGTTCTTTATGTGGAATATTCAGAGGAATAGATTGGATAGTACGAGCATTTTGAGTAATCTCTTCACCAACACTACCATCACCTCTTGTAATTGCTCTAATTAATTTTCCATCTTCATAGATTAAATTTAGACTTGCACCATCAAACTTTGGCTCACAAAAAAAACTAACACTCTCTTCAAACTTATGAACTCTTTGTATCCATTTTCTAAGTTCATCTAAATTAAAAATATCTTCTAAACTCCACATTTTTTGTAGATGTGAAGCTTTAGTAAAGCCCTCAAGTAAAATGTCACCAACTCTTCTAGTCGGACTGTTCTCTAATATAAGTTCTTCGTTTTCTTCTTCAAAAGCAGACACTTTTCTATAAAGCTTATCATACTCTTCATCACTAGCTTTTGGATCATCTAAAACATAATATTGATGTGCGTAATAGTTAAGTTTCTCTACATCTACTCTATAATTTTCTTCTGTATAATCAAGTTTTACCATAAAGAGATTATATCTAAAACTAAATTTTTACTTTACCTATAAGAATCTATTTTTAACTACAACTCTATTTCTACCACTATCTTTTGCTTCATAAAGTGCATCATCTGCATCTTTTAACATCTCATCAAAATCTATATATTTCCTATCTGATACAGCAATTCCAAAACTAGATGTAACTTTTAAACCATTTGGATTCAGTTTCTCAATAGATGCTCTTAAATATTCAGCTTTCTCTTCTGCTAAAATTAAATCACAATCAGTTAATATAACAACAAACTCCTCACCACCATAGCGAGCAACAAGATCTCCACTTCTGATTGAAATTTTAAGTTCATTTGCAATTGCTTGTAATACTTCATCACCAACTTGATGCCCATGTTTATCATTTATAGATTTAAAATGATCAATATCAAGCATAATTACACTAAATTGTTCTTTATTTCGCCTATATCGTGATAAAATCCTTTCTGCTTCATTAAATAGAAAATGTCTATTATAAACTGATGTTAAAGCATCATTCATTGCAAGTGAAAATAGATTATCACTCATAAGCTTTAAATCAATATGAGTTTTTACTCTTGCTTTAACAATTGCCTCTTTAATTGGTTTTGTTATGTAATCTACCGCACCTAGTTTTAATCCAAGCTCTTCACTACCATCAGAAACATTACCTGTAACAAAAATTACTGGTATGCCTTTTGTACTATCTTTTGATTTTAATATTTTACATACATCAAAACCACTCATTCCTGGCATTTGAACATCAAGTAATATTAAATCTGGAATTGGATCTTGCAATGAAAGCTTAAGTGCTGTCTGTCCATTTGTAGCAACTTTTAAAGTATAGTCATCTTTTAATATAGATGCCAATGCTTGAACATTTGTAGCTACATCATCGACAATCATAATAACAGGTTTTTTCTCTTGCATATTACACCTCTTCAAACGTTTCAATAATTTTCAGTGCTTCATCAAACTCAAAAGAGTTAATTTTTGATTTTAATTTTAAAAGTAACTTATCAACTTCTTCACTACCAGAGCCTTCAAAAAGTTCAATCTCATCAGTATCTATAAATGTACCCTGCTCTAATTTTTCACTTAGTGATTTTAACGTATCTTTAAAACTATCTCTATCAAAAATAGTTTTAGTTTTTATTTTATCTTTTGCTCTACTATTACGGTTTTGTAAAAGAGATATTAACTCTTCACAAGCTTGTTGGGCATCATTAAATAGAGCTTTAGCACTATCTAAATCTTCATCATGTGCAAAATATTCAATCTCTTTTGCAATATTTTGTAGTTTCACTCCACTAATATTAGCAGAAGAGCCTTTGATACTGTGTGCATGTAGTGTACTATCTGCAATATTTCCCTCATCTAAGGATTTTTTCAATTTATCAAACTGATTTGGAATATCATCTAAAAATGATTCAATTATTTTTTCAACCAATGAGCTTTTATTGGATAACCTTGCAAATAAATCTTTTTCATCAAAAACTACTAACTCTTTAACTTCTGACTCTTGAGACTTTTCTTCATTAACACTAAAAGTGGAGTTTACAGATATAATATTTAACCATTTTTTCAACATCTCCAATAGTGCATCTGGATTAATTGGTTTTGTTAAATAATCATCCATCCCAGCAATTAGACACTTCTCTCTATCACCTTTCATAGCATTAGCAGTCATTGCAACAATCGGTATCTTTTTATTTATATCTCCAGCCTTACCATCTCTTATGGAACTACTAGTCTCATAGCCATCCATAACAGGCATCTGGCAATCCATTAAAATCAGTGTATAAGGATGTGTATCATAAGATGCTCGTAAAGCAGATATTGCCTCTTTACCATCATTTGCAATATCTGCACTTAATCCAAAAGTTTCTAATATTCCAAGTGCCACAACTTGATTTGTAGCATTATCTTCTACTAGCAGTATTCTTGTATCTTCAGGCCATTGAATAGTTTCTAGCTCTTCTTCTAAAATATTTATACTATCTCTAGTAAGTATTGGTGCGCTACTTTCTAATGCATCTGAATCTTCAATCAAGATATTTAATGCATTAAATAGATCTTTTGTTGTAGTTGGTTTTGAAAAGAAACCATTAAATCCAAGCTCTGCATAAACTTTTGCTTCACTACGTGACCCCAAAGATGTCATCATAACCATTTTCATGCTATCACACTCTTTAATTGACCTAATCTCTTTACCTAACTCTTCACCGTTAACTTCTGGCATGTGCATATCTAAAAGTGCTATACCAAATGGTGGAATAACATTTTTATCTATCTTAGCTTTAAGCAACTCAATAGCTTCAGCTGCACTACTAGCTTCTGTAACTTCCATTCCCCAATATAGTAGCTGTTCACGAACTATTTCAAGATTAACTTCATTATCATCGACTATTAAAACACTCTTACCAGTCACATCAACACGTGGTATTACTATAGATGAGCGTTCGCTCAACCCAACATCAATACTAAAACTAAATATACTACCAATACCCTCTTTGCTCTGAACATCTATCTTCCCACCCATAAGTTCAGTTAACTGTTTTGCAATTGAAAGTCCCAATCCAGTTCCACCATATTTTCTAGTAGTAGAGTTATCAACTTGTGAAAAAGAATCAAATAGAGCATCTATTTTATCTTCAGCAATTCCAATACCTGAATCTTTTACACTAAAGTATAGCTTTGCACTTTTTTCATCAATTACATCAAGTGAAGCAGTAATAACAACTTCACCCTTGGATGTAAACTTAATAGCATTTCCAACTAAATTTGTCAAAATCTGCCTCAAACGTCCAGGATCTGCCAAAACAATAGTTCGTTCAACATTTTTAACATCAAGAATAAGCTCAACACCCTTTTCTTGTGCTCTAAAGGAGATAGCCTCAGCAAAGTCACCCAACTCATTTCTAAGATTAAACTCTATATTCTCAAGTTCAATTTTTCCAGCCTCTATTTTAGAAAAATCTAAAATATCATTAATAAGTGTAAGAAGAGATTGTGCACTAGCTTGTGCGATTTTAGCTTGATGACGTTGCCCTTCATCCATATTAGACTTAAGCAGTAAACCAAGCATTCCAAGAACGCCGTTCATTGGAGTTCTTATCTCATGGCTCATACTAGCTAAGAATTCAGCCTTAGTCTGTGCACCAACTTCAGCCTGCTCTTTTGCTTTAAGTAATTCATTATTTATTTTTACTTTCTCAGTAATATCTGCACGAATAGCAATATAGCTCTGAGGTTTTCCATCAGATCCTAAAAATGGAACAATAGTTGTATCAACCCAGTAATAGTGTCCATCTTTTGCAATATTACGTATCTCTGCCTGCCAAACATTACCATTACTAATAGTGTTATACATCTCTTTCCAAAAATCCAATGTAAATAATCCAGAATTTAGAATTCTATGGTTCTGTCCAATTAGTTCATCTTTTGAGTATCCACTAATCTCTAAAAATTTATCATTTACATAAGTGATTGTCCCTTTTACATCTGTAATAGCTACAATAGCATGAGCATCTAGTGCTAACTTTTGTTCAGACAACTCTCGCAATGCATCTTCTGCCTCAATTGAGCGCTCTTCTAAAACAGCTTCATTTTCACCAAGCTGTGTAACCATCTCATTAAAAGAGTCTGCTAGCAATTTAATTTCATTATCTGCATCTACATAAACTATATCTCTAGAATTACTATTAGCTATCTCTTGACTTGCATTGGCTAATATTTCAATTGGACGAGTGATTTTTCTTGATATAAAAAAGACAATTATTAATAATAGGACAATCGTAATTAAAACAATTATAATACTGTTAATGGCTATCTCTTTTGAAGAGGCTAATGCAATATCCTCTTCAACTTCACTAATCAACAACCACTTAATACCCAAAATATCAAGCTCTTTATGAGCTCCAATTACATTTTTTCCATTTGGTCCAACATAGGTCTCTGTTTCTGAATGTGCTAATGACCTATTATCAATCTCTTCACTCTTCCATATTCTATACATTTTAGTATCAATAGTTCGAACTAAAATATCATCTAATTTATTCTCAATTGCAGAACGTAGAAGTCCATCTTTCCCGACAATATAATTTACAAATTCTGAACTTTTACCTAAAATATTAAAATATGAGATAAGGTTATCTAATTTAAGTTGAATTGCAATAATACCAACCATATCACCACTTTCATTAATTAGTGGCGCAGACATAAAACCAAATACCTTATCTTCTGATGGTTCATAATAATTTAAATCTGAAAAATGTATTTTCCCATCATTTAAAGTCTCTTTACATATCTCAGAAAACTTTGTATTGCTATATTCTCCATAAAATAAATTTGTACCCAAGTCACTCTCTTTTATAACTGTATAGAGTATATTACCATCTGTATCAATCATAAAAATATCATAGATATAATGATAGTTCCTAGAGAGATTAATAAAATCATTTTGATAATTTTCAATTATAGTAAGGTAGTCAGCACTTTTTATATACTCACTTAGTGTCATAGAGCTTTTAATAAAGCCATCTTCTAATTTACTCATGAATTCTAACTTTGTTCTATCTTCTGACATGTTATTCAAGTCTGTTTTACGATGGAAAAACCAGTTAGAAACATAATTAGAATGAGCTATAGCTGTTGCTTCTAAATTGGTTGTAGTATTATGCTTTAAATAACTAGAGCTACTTGTATAAGTTTGCCAAGTAACTATAATCATTGGGATTAAAGACAATACTAAAAGCCAACCTGTTAAAGTTGCAGAAAGAGATTTATACCAGCTAATTTTACTGTTATTCATAAATAATATCTTCTTTATTTAAATTAAACTCAAAAAGTTTATCAATAGATATAGCGATACATAATTTTAGCATAAAAAATTATAAAATGTTTTTTTAAATTTTTACCTGATTTTTAGAGTAATCAACGCAAGTAAATTTGATACAAAAGAGATAATCCAAAATCTAACAATAATTTTATTCTCTGCCCACTTTTTCATCTCAAAATGGTGATGAATTGGCGCCATAAGAAACACTCTTTTTTTACGCAGTTTAAAACTTCCAACTTGTAAAATAACAGAAACCGTCTCAATGACAAATATAAGTCCTATTAAAATCAGAAGAAGCTCGCTTTTAGCGATTATCGCCATATATGCTATAAAAGCGCCAATACTTAAACTTCCACTATCTCCCATAAAAACTTCAGCAGGATGGCAGTTGTACCACAAAAAACCAATCAGTGCGCCAATTAGTGCACTACCAATTATAACAACTTCACCAACTGCTACCATCTTTGGCATCAAAAGATAGCTACTTAAAACTGCATTTCCTGTAATGTAAACAAATATAGAGAGTGATGCTAGTGCAAAAATAGATGGTACTGTAGCAAGACCATCTAATCCATCTGTTAAATTAACAGCGTTACTCGAAGCTACTATAATCAGCGCCCATACAAAAGGTGCAAAAAATGACATGTCCAAAACTGCATGTTTGTAAAATGGAGTGAATAGTTCATGATTCGCACCAGAAAAATAGAGATAAGAGCCTATACCAAGAGAGGCTAAAACTTGAAAAGCAAGTTTTGCTCTAGCACTTAACCCTGCACTATTTTTTCGTTTTAAAATTTTAGACAAATCATCTTTGATACCAATCAAAGAGAAAAGTGAGAGTGTTAAAAGTCCAGCTATGACAAAAGTATTATTTAATTTTACTGTTAATAGTGAAGCAATAAGCGTAGCCCCTATAAAAACTATTCCACCCATTGTAGGTGTACTTGCCTTCTGCTGATGAGATTCTGGTGCTAAATCGTAAATAGGTTGCTTGATATTTCGACCTTGTGCCCAAGATATAAATCTAGGCATAACAAAAAGAGTTATTAAAAGAGCAAAGGAGAATGCAGCACCTGCACGAACTGTAATGTATTGTAGAATATTTATCTCAAAATATGAATAAAACCAGTAAAGCATCAACTTCCCTAATATAATTAAAAGAGATATTTTACTATAATTTTGCTAAATATCACGTAAGGGCACATATTGAATGCTACAAAAAAAGCAATTTTAGTTATAACTGATGGTATTGGCTTTAGCCAAAATGTAGAAAATAATGCATTTTACAGAGCAAAAAAACCAACTTATGATCATCTTTTTGCAACTGTTCCACACTCTTTAGTACAGACTTATGGAATTGGAGTTGGTCTTCCTGATGGGCAGATGGGAAATAGTGAAGTTGGTCATATGAGTATTGGAAGTGGTCGTGTTTTGTACCAAGATTTAGTAAAAATTTCTCTAGCTCTGCAAGAAAATACAATGAGCTCTAATGAAGTATTCAAATCAACTTTAAAAAAAAGCAATAGACTTCACTTAATTGCACTACTTAGCGATGGTGGAGTGCACTCACATATTGAACATCTTAAAGGTTTAGCACTTATTGGCGCGAGTGAGGGAAAAAAAGTTTTTATTCATGCTATTACAGATGGTCGCGACGTTGCACCTGATAGCGCTAAAAAATACCTAGATGATATATCTACTATTTTGGATGTTAACATTACACTAGCAACTATTGGCGGACGTTTTTATACAATGGATAGAGATAACCGTTGGGATAGAGTAGAATCTGGTTATCGCGCTATAGTTGAAGCAACTCCAAGAACTTCACTAACTCCTAATGAATATGTTAATGCTTCTTATGAAAAAAATGAATTAGATGAGTTTATCCTCCCTACATCATTTAGTAGTTATGATGGTATGAAAAGTGGTGATTCTGTCATTATGGTAAATTTCAGGAGTGATAGAGCACGTCAAATTACAACTGCGCTTGGGGATTCTAACTTTAGTGAATTTAAAAGATCTGTAAAAGATTTAAACATAGCTACAATGACACAATATTCTCAAGATTTTTCTTACCCGATACTTTTTCCAAAAAAGAGCGTTGAAAACACTTTAGCAGAAGTTATATCAAATGCTGGCTTAACCCAATTACATACAGCAGAAACAGAAAAATATGCTCATGTTACCTTCTTTTTAAATGGAGGAGTTGAAGAGCCACTTAAAAATGAGACAAGAGTTCTAATTCCTAGCCCTAATGTTAAAACTTACGATGAGAAGCCACAGATGAGTGCTCCTGCTGTAACTGAAGCTGTAGTTAAAGCAATGGACGAAAAATATGACTTTATAGTAGTGAACTATGCAAATGGCGATATGGTAGGTCATACTGGAAATTTTGACGCTGCTATTGAGGCAGTACAAAGTGTTGATACACAACTGTCACATATTATTAGTAGTGCTGATAAAAATGATTACTCAGTTGTTATAACAAGCGATCATGGAAATTGTGAAGAGATGAAAGATAGTGAGGGCAATATATTAACTAACCATACTGTTGGTGATGTTTGGTGTTTTGTAAAAGCTGATGGTGTTGAACATGTTGAGAATGGCGGACTAAATAACATTGCACCAACTGTTTTAAAACTTATGAATCTTGAAATTCCATCCGTGATGGATCATCCACTAATATAAAGGAAAATAGAAAATGACATTTACAGGTAAAAACGTTTTAATTACAGGTTCAAGTAGAGGTATAGGTGCCCAAATAGCAAAAATATTAGCATCATATGGACTTAAAGTATGGATTAACTACCTCTCAAGTGCGCAAAAAGCAGATGAACTTAAAGCTGAAATAGATGCACTTGGATATAGCTGTGCTGTAATTGGATTTAATGCTGCTGATGAAGATGCCTTTTCTGAAGCAGTTAAAACAATTGTAGATAGTGATGGTGAACTCTCATATCTAGTTAATAATGCTGGTATAACAAAAGATAAGCTTGCAATTAGAATGAAAATGGATGATTTTGACTCTGTTATTAAAGCAAATCTAAACTCAGCCTTTATTGGTAGTCGTGAAGTCCTTAAAGTTATGAGTAAAAAACGATTTGGTGCAATAGTAAATGTCGCTTCAATTGTTGCAGAGACTGGAAATGCTGGTCAGGTTAACTATAGTGCTAGTAAAGGCGGTATGATAAGTATGACAAAAAGCTTTGCTCAAGAGGGTGCATCGCGCGGTATTCGATTTAACGCTGTAACTCCTGGTTTTATAGCAACTGATATGACTGCAAAATTAAATGAAGAGATTACACAAAATTATATTAATGCCATACCATTAAAACGTTTTGGAGAGGCAAAAGAGGTTGCATCTGCAATCGGATTTTTACTTAGCGATGAAGCATCTTATGTGACTGGCGAAGTATTAAAAGTTAATGGTGGATTGTTAATGTAATAAAGCTATTTTATGATAGAATAGCACTCATAATATAAAAATTCAGGAGAATAATAAATGGCACTTATAGAAGATATAAAAGAAGTTGTAGTTGAGCAACTTAGTGTTAATGCCGATGAAGTTAAAGAAGAATCAAAATTTGTTGAAGACTTAGGCGCAGATAGCCTTGATGTAGTTGAGCTAGTTATGGCGCTTGAAGAGAAGTTTGATATTGAAATTCCAGATGAAGAAGCTGAAAAGATTCAAACTGTAAAAGATGTACTAGACTACGTTTCTAGTAAACAATAATTTATATGCTGTTTAGTAATAGTCTAAACAGCTATTAAAACTTCAAATTATAAGAGCTTTGCTCTTGTACCAGTGCAGAGATAAACTTTAGAGTTTATGCCAGAACTGGTACACAATAAAAAAGTCTAAGGAGAGACATTGTCAAGAAGAGTCGTAGTAACAGGCCTTGGGATGATCAATTCAGTGGGGAAAGACAAAGAGAGTGCATTTAATGCAATCTTAGACGGTCAGTGCGGGATAGATGAAATAACACTTTTTGACGCTAGCGCACACTCTGTACGTATTGCTGGAGAGGTAAAAGATTTTGACCCAACACTGGTGATGAGCCCTAAAGAGGTAAAAAAAGCTGATAGATTTATCCAACTAGGAATTCATGCTGCACTTGAAGCAATGAAAGATGCCTCGTTTGATGAGAATATAGATAAAGAGAGATTTGGAATTAGCTCTGGTTCTGGGATAGGTGGGCTTACAAATATTGAGAAAAACTCAATAGTTTGCGAAACACGTGGACCTAAAAGAATTTCACCATTTTTTATTCCATCGTCTTTAGTAAATATGCTTGGTGGATTTATCTCTATTGAGCATGGCTTGCAAGGTCCTAATCTTTCAAGTGTAACAGCATGTGCAGCTGGTACTCACGCAATTAGTGAAGCTGCAAAAACTATTATGTTAGATGGTGCAGACCAAATGTTAGTAGTTGGCGCTGAATCTGCTGTTTGTGCTGCTGGTGTTGGTGGATTTGCTGCTATGAAAGCACTATCAACTAATAACGAAAACCCAAAAAATGCATCTCGCCCTTTTGATAACGCAAGAGATGGTTTTGTTATGGGTGAAGGCGCTGGGGCACTAGTGCTTGAAGAGTATCAATCTGCAAAAAACAGAGGTGCCACAATTTATGCTGAGCTTATAGGATTTGGTGAAAGCGGAGACGCTAACCATATAACAACGCCAGCACCAGGTGGTGCAGGAGCACTTAGGGCTATGAAGGCTGCCCATAAAATGGCAGGTGAGCCTAAAGTTGACTACATAAATGCACATGGAACTAGTACTAAATACAACGACCTCTATGAGACTATGGCACTTAAAACTCTTTTTGGAGACAACGTTGCACCTGTTAGTTCAACAAAGGGTCAAATTGGTCACTGTTTAGGAGCAGCTGGAGCTATTGAAGCAGTTGTTTCAATAATGGCTATGCGTGATGGTGTTATGCCACCAACAATTAATTACAATGAAGCAGATCCTGAATGTGATTTAGATTATATTACTGATGGAGCTAGAAAAGCTGATTTAAATGTTGTTATGAGTAATTCTTTTGGTTTTGGTGGAACTAACGGTGTTGTCATTTTCAAAAAGGTTTAGACGTTAATGGCAACATACTTAGATTTTGAAGAGAGAATCCGAACTATACAAGATGAAATTTCAAGTGTTGAAGCTCGTCAAGATACAGAAGCGGTAAAAATACTTCAAAAAGATTTAGAAAAAGAGGTAGCAAAAACATATAAAAACCTCAGCCCTTTTCAAAAACTTCAATTAGCACGCCATAAAGATCGACCATATGCACTTGATTATATAAATATTTTAATGCACGATGCTTATGAAATTCACGGTGATAGACACTATAGAGATGATAAAGCAATTATCTGTTATCTAGGCTACATTGGTGAACAAAAAGTTATGGTTATCGGTGAGCAAAAAGGGCGTGGAACAAAGAATAAACTCCGTAGAAACTTTGGTATGCCAAATCCTGAGGGTTATAGAAAAGCTCTTCGTGCTGCAAAAATGGCAGAAAAATTTAATATTCCAATTTTAATGCTAATTGACACTCCAGGTGCATACCCAGGTATTGGAGCAGAAGAGAGAAATCAGAGTGAAGCAATTGCTAGAAACCTTCTTGAGTTTAGTCAACTAGAGACAATTACTGTCTCTATTGTTATTGGTGAAGGTGGAAGTGGTGGCGCACTCGCTATTGGAGTAGCTGATAGTTTTGCAATGATGAGATACTCTGTATTTAGTGTAATTTCACCTGAGGGTTGTGCTGCAATTCTTTGGAATAACCCTGAAATGGCTGAACAAGCTACAAAAGCTCTTAAAATATCTAGTGATGAGCTAAAAGAGCAAGAGTTAATTGACGAAATTATAGATGAACCTTTAATTGGAGCACATAGAGATAAAGCTGGGGCAGCTGAGGCTATTGGTAATTATTTTTTATCTACGCTAGAAGAACTCTCAACAATAGAGCCACAAAAACGTATGAGAACTAGATACGAAAAACTAACATCATTTGGGGCGTATACACAGTCAGAAAACTAATATTGTGATATAATTGCGACCCAGTTATTTGGATATGAGAGTATATTCAATCAGTGAAAATATATTATTAAATGCGCACGTGGTGGAACGGTAGACACGCTACCTTGAGGGGGTAGTGCCTTACGGGTGTGGGAGTTCAAATCTCCCCGTGCGCACCATTGAAATATCTCAATGCTCTCTTTCAAAAAAATTACGCCAATTCAAATAATAAGTGCAATTTCCACCTAAATTAAGCAGCCATTTTTTTAGCAAACTCCTTGAAAAAAACTTCATAAGGTGTTTTGTAGTTTAGTCTATGATTTAACCTGTTAGAAAACAAGTTCTTTTAATTAGAGAAGTTGTAGCATCAGTTTATTTGTTAGCACCTGTCTGAGTCATGAACTAAAGTGTGTGTATACCAAAATTACGTTATCTCCACTATATAATGTATAATCAGCAAATCCATCTGGTATCACCTTTCCATTGACAAAACATACCCAAAGGTTGCCATTTCCATCTTGATTGTCTTCTACTCCATCAATTCCAGTGACTCCTGAAACAAATGTGTAAATGATCGGTGGGCTACAAGATGCTGCTTCATCCAAAAGATTTTTAACTGTTGAAACACCAGGTGTTATAACTAAGAAATAACATTCTTGAAATGGTGGATTGTGCCAGTCTCGCCAATTAATACTTAAACCTACCCTACTTGTCATTTATATTCTCCTAATATGTTTTGCATATTTTTTGTATTATGGACTGATTAACGTGACTGTGTAACAAACTTAATATTTATCGACTACTTAATTAAGTCGGAACTTTTTCAACGTTACATATGAGTACTCATAGAATTACAATTTCTCTTTTAATATATCAAGTATAGCCTATTAGTATTAAAAATAATCTACTTAAATTTTTTTATAAAAGTTTTATAATATTATTTTTGTTACCATAAATAAGTGAGTAATTTTTGTTAAAAAAATATAAAAGGCTCTATTATGGCAACTTTATTAGATGAGGCGACAAAAAAAGAGATAACTCAGATACTTTCTAAATTAGAAAATGAGGTGACTATACAATTCTTTCAAGAAAATGGTTGTACTACATGTGAACAACAACTTGAACTACTACAAGAGGTAACTTCAATTAGTAATCTACTAAAACTAGAGGTAAATGAGCTTGCAGATAAAAAAGCAAAAGAGCTTAAAATTGATAAAACTCCAGCAACTGCTCTGCTAACAGAGAATGATTATGGAATCCGCTACTACGGAATAACTGGTGGTCAGGAATTTAGTGCATTTTTACAAACAATACTCTTTTTAGGTATTGAACCACCAACTATACCAGATGAATTAAGAGCTTTAATTGACAAAATAGACATACCAATTCATCTTGAAGTTATGACAACACTAACCTGTCCATATTGTACTAAGATGGTAATGACAGCTCACCTTCTTTCCATAAACAGCCAATTTATAAGCGCTGACATGATAGATTCTGCTGAATTTCCTGAATTAGTATCTAAATACTCTGTTCAGGGTGTTCCAAAAACTGTTATAAATCAAGATGGCTCATTTGAAGGAGCACTTCCACTAGAAAATGTGCTACTTGAACTTTTAAAGTATTCAAAACCAGATGAATATAGTAGGCTAGAGAGTGAACTATTGGATGCTTTAGAAAAAAGAGAAGAGAGAGTAGCAGATTCAGAAAAACTTTATGATGTAATAATTATTGGCGCTGGGCCTGCTGCTATGAGTGCAGCTATATACAGTGCAAGGAAAAATCGTTCAACTGCAATTATAGGAAAACATGTTGGTGGTCAAATTACAGATACATCAACAATTGAAAACTGGCCAGGTCTTCAAAGTGTAGGAGGTGAAGAGTTAGCTGCTATGATGAAAAATCATGCTCATCACTATGATATAGCAGAGACATTTAATACAAAAATTGAAAAGATTGCAAAAATAGATAGTGAGTTTGTACTTACAGCAAATAAAGGTTTAACCTATAGAAGTAAAAGCGTAATCTATTGTGCTGGTAAGAAAAATAGAACTCTAGGAATTGAGGGTGAAGAGAAGTTCATTGGTAAGGGTGTTGCTTTTTGTGCAACATGTGATGCACCACTATTTAAAGATAAAATTGTAGCAGTTGTTGGTGGTGGAAACTCTGCATTAACAGCAGCTAGAGATCTGCTTGGATATGCAAAAAAAATATATCTTATTCACAAAAGAGATTCTATGAGTGCAGATGAAACTCTTATGAGAGAAGTATTAGAATCTGATATTGTTCAGACACTTTACAGTACAACTATTACAAAGTTCATAGGGACTAATGTACTAGAAAAAATTGAGCTTGACTCAGATATAAAAGAGTTAAATGTTGATGGAGTTTTTTTAGAAATTGGACTAACTCCAAATACTAGTCCAATAAAAGAGCTAACAGAGTTAAATGATAAATATGAAGTTATAGTAGATAGAGAACAAAAAACAAACATAGATGGTTTTTTTGCAGCTGGCGATGTTACAGATGAGAAAGACAAACAGATAATCATAGCTGCTGGAGCTGGTGCAAAAGCTGCACTATCTGCAGATAGATACTTAAATATGGTTAAAAATTAAAAAAAGCTATCTAAAACATCTTTAGCATTTTGACTCATAAGAGCTGGATTCCAAGGTGGTTCAAAGACGATTTCAACTTGTAGTTCATTTATCTCTTCTAAGATAGAGGCTATATTATAAACTTGTCCTACAAGACTTTCAGCCACTGCACACCCAGGAGAGGTTAATGTCATCTCAATGTTAACATCAAACAGTCCAGTATGTGCACTATTTTTAACTACTATAGAGTAGATAAGCCCTAGCTCATAAATATCTACTGGTATTTCAGGATCATAAATCTGTTTTAGCTGTTCAATGACTTTTTCTTTAACACCCATCTTCAAAATCCTTTGCAAATTTTAAAATGTATCTCTGCATAGAGGCTACTCCATTTTGACGAACTGGAGTAATTATTTCACTTAAATTTAGATTTTCTAAGAGTTTAACATCACTATCTAAAATCTCTTTAGAGCTACTTCCAGAATAAACTTTACATATTATGCTTGCAAGCCCTTTTGCAATCATTGCATTACTATCACTATGAAAAAAGAGTTTATTCTCCACTTCTGTACAATACAACCAAACAGATGAGCTACATCCTTTAACTAAATACTTATCACTTTTATAACTATCTTCAAAATCAGCATTTAAACTACCTAGTTCTATGATGTACTCATATTTTTCAAGCGCGTCATCAAATAGAGATAGTTCATCTACAATAGCCTTTAAATTTTCAGTTATCATTTATAACGCCTTAGAATCTCTATACTTTTTTCTAGTGCCATCATAAAACGATTAACATCATCTTCATCACTGTAGATACCAAAACTAATCCTAATAGTTCCATCAAGTCCTAACATTTTCATAGCAGGAAGAGCACAATGGTGTCCAGTTCTAACAGATATACCCTGTTTATCTAAGAGTGCCCCTATATCTTCATGATGTAAATTCTTGATATTAAAACTCAGTGCACTTTTTAAATTTTTTGCGTCTGTGTAAATTACTATATCATTTAAGTTTTTTAACGATTTTAAGGCATAACTATAAACTTTTTCTTCATGCAAAATAACCTCATCAAATTCAAGTGAATTCATATACCTAATAGCCTCTGCCCAACCAATAACTCCTGAAATATTTTGCGTTCCTGCTTCAAATTTAAGTGGTGGATCTAAATATGTACTACTCTCAAAGCTTACATCGCTAATCATAGCACCACCACCTTGATATGGTCGCATTTGCTCCAAAAGTTCAAACTTTCCATATAACAGTCCAACTCCAGTTGGACCATAGATTTTATGAGCTGATAGAGTGTAAAAGTCTACATCAAGCTTTTGTACATCAACCTTTATGTGGGCTCCAGCTTGTGCACCATCAATATGAACTAAACAGCCATACCTATGAGCCAAATTTGTAATTTTTTCAGCATCATTTACATTTCCAAAAACATTACTAATGTGAGTTATAGAGACTAAACTATTTGGATTTTCAAAAAGTAGTTTTTCATAACTTGCATAATCAATATTAAGCTCACTATCTAGCTCTATTACTTTTATATTTTTATTAGATAGTTGCCATGGTACTATATTTGAGTGATGTTCCAATGAACTTATTATAACTGTCTTATATCCACTTAAGCTATGCGCTAAAAGATTTATTCCCTCAGTAACACCTTTTGTAAAAACAATATTTTTTGAACTCTTCGCATTTATAAAATCTGCACAAAGAGCTCTAGCATCTTCATACATCTTAGTTGCACTATTACTTAATGTATGCAGACCTCTATGAATATTTGCACAATACTTTTTATAAAAATCAGACTGTGCTTCAATGACACTATATGGTTTTTGCGTTGTTGCTGCACTATCTAAATAGACATTGTCAGAATTTTTAAAAAACTCAAAATCATCTTTATAGTTTCTCATAACAGCATCTTTCTAAACTCTTGTGAATCTATTTTCTCTATTAACTCTAACTTGAATGCATCTTGTAAAATTTCTTCTGCATTCTCTTTTGAAATTGCCCTACTCTGCATATAAAAAAGAGTTTCATCATCTAATGAGCCAACTGTACTTGAGTGCTTTGCTTTAAGCTCATCATGAAATATTTTCATTTGTGGTGCAGAGTGCACTTTCATATTGGAGTTTTCTCCAATTAGAAGTGTGTTGTGTGCTTGAGATATTTGTGCGTTATTAGAGTCTCTATTTGCAACTACAACACTCTCTAAAAAGCCACTAGAACTATCATGAAGTAAGAATCTACTTATCTGGCTAAACTTGCAGTTTTCACCATTAATGATAAATTCTCCAACACTTTTAGATTCATCATCATTTTTTAGTTCACATAGCTGTAATACCTCGACACTGCTATTATCAGATTGTACAATTCTATTTTCATACTTTTCATAGCTATTTAGTAGTTCAAAAATCATAAGTTTTACACCATTACCTACATTTATCTCTTTATTAGATTCTAACCAGCTATTATTATGCTCTTTAAATCTTTCATAAAAGTTAACTACCGCTCCATCACCTATATTAAGAGCTACATCTAAATCTTTATTATGAATACAAATAAAATCAATCGCTACATTAGTAGTAACAGTTATTTCATATGAACTCTCAGAATCTAAAATGATTGGTTTATTTGATGTCTTATTAATTGTCAGATTCATCACTAAAGCCCTCTTTAAATACACTCTGAGCCAATTTATAACTACCATCTTTTACAATAGTTCCATTCTTTATAATGTGTACAAAATCTGGTCTAAAGTGTTCAAACAAATCTTTATAGTGTGAAATAATCAAAAATGAGTTCTCTTTGGTACGCAGTGCCTCTAACTGCTTGCTTAAATCTTTTAAAGCATCAATATCAAGCCCTGAATCAATCTCATCTAATATAATCAGTTTTGGTTTTAACATCACCATCTGTAAAATCTCGTTTTTCTTTTTCTCTCCACCTGAGAATCCACTGTTCAAAGATCTATTAAGCATTTCATGCTCTATTCCAATATCATCCGCACTGTTTTTAAGACTTTTAACAAATTCAACAGCATTTAGTGGTTCTTGTCTGTTATAAACTCGTTTAGCATTCAAAGCAGTTCTTAAAAATGTATTCGTTTTTACTCCCTCAATCTCTAGTGGATGCTGAAAACTCAAAAATATTCCCTCACAAGCGCGCTCATCTACTTTTAGCTCAAGCAAATTTTTTCCATTAAAATCCATAGTGCCATTAGTAACTCTCAAACTAGGATGTCCTGCAATTGCTTTTGCCAAAGTAGATTTTCCAGCTCCATTTGGACCCATAAGAGCGTGAACTTCACCAGCTTTAATATTAAGGTTTAATCTATTTAGTAAAACCTTATGATCAACTGTAACTTCCAAATCTTTAATAGCAATCATCCTACTGCTCCCTCCATCGTTAAAGCTAAAAGCTCTCTTGCTTCAACTGCAAACTCCATAGGTAGTCTCTCTAAAACATCTGAACAAAATCCATTAACAATCAGAGCAATACTTTGCTCTTCACTAAGTCCTCTTTGCATCAGATAAAAAAGTTGTTCTTGTGCAATTTTTGTAGCACTTGCTTCATGTTCAACTGTTGAGTTACTGTTTTTAACATCAATGTATGGAAAAGTATGTGCACTACACTCATCACCAAGTAAAAGAGAGTCACATGAAGTATAGTTGTGTGCATTATCTGCATTTTTTGCAACCCTAACTTGTCCTCTGTAGCTATTACTTCCATTCATTGCACTAATACCTTTTGAGATAATAGTAGATTTTGTATTACGCCCAATATGAAGCATCTTTGTTCCAGTATCTGCTTGCTGTGCAAGTGAGGTTATAGCAACTGAATAAAACTCTCCGCTACTATTATCTCCAAGTAAAATACAGCTAGGATATTTCCATGTAATTGCAGAACCGGTTTCAACTTGAGTCCAAGATATATGTGAGCCATCTCCTGCACATTTACCTCTTTTTGTTACAAAGTTGTAAATTCCTCCAACTCCCTTAGCATCACCAGGATACCAATTTTGAAGTGTCGCATAATTAATTCTAGCACTTTTATGTGCAACTAACTCAACAACTGCAGCATGCAACTGATTTTCATCACGCATTGGTGCTGAACACCCCTCATTATAAGAGACAAAACTATCATCATCAGCAATGATTAATGTACGCTCAAACTGTCCAGTGTTTATAGCATTAATACGAAAATAACTAGATAGTTCCATAGGGCATGTAACACCATGAGGAATATAGACAAATGTACCATCACTAAAAACAGCTGCATTCAAAGCTGCAAAATAGTTATCTCCCATAGGTACAACACTAAAAAGATATTTTTTAACTAAATCAGGATGCTTCTTAACAGCTTCACTAAAAGAGCAAAAAATTATTCCTAAATCTTCTAAAGTTTTACTAAATGTTGTTTTTACTGAGACTGAATCAAAAACTGCATCAACTGCCATTCCAGCTAAAACCTTTTGCTCTTCAAGAGGTATACCCAGACGCTCATAAGTCTTTAATATTTCATCATCAACTTCATCTAATGAAGATATATTTTTAGGTGCACTATAGTAACGGATTTTTTGATAATCAATTTTAGGGTAGTGTAAATTTGCCCAAGATGGCTCTTGCATTGCTAGCCACCTATTATAAGCCTTAAGACGCATCTGCAATAACCACTGAGGTTCATTTTTTATAGATGAAATTCTCTTTATAATATTTTCATCTAAGCCAATAGGAAATTCATCTGTTTCGACAACAGTCTCAAAACCCTCTTTGTATGGCTGATTTATAAACTCTTTGGCATCTTTTTTCATCTGTATGCCTAATTAGTAAGCTTAGCTTCAAATGCCAATTTAGGAATGTTAATCATAACATCCTCCTTGCAATAAACAGTTCTTACTGCAAGACTAGCACTAGACAACTATAAGAAAGATTAATTATTTTATATTGTTTTTTAGCCAAGCATAGCTTTAGCTGTCAAGCTAATTCGTTTACCATCAGCAACACCTTGAAGCTCTTTACTAGCTATACCCATAACTTTTCCAAGCTCTTTTAAACTACTAGCACCAGTTTTTTCGATAATAGTTTTTAGGGCACTATTGAGCTCATCATCTGTTAACTGTTTTGGTAGATATGGAGTGAAAATTTCAATCTCTTCTCTCTCTTTTACTATTAAGTCATCACGACCCGCTTTTTCAAACTGTTCAATAGAATCATTTCTCTGTTTAATCTGCTTCTGTACAATTGCAATAACATCGCTGTCACTTAATTCAACTCTTTTATCTACTTCTATCTGTTTAAATGCACTCATCAATAGACGCAGAGCATCTCTAGTTTTAGCATCTTTATTTTTCATAGCTGTCTTAACATCTGCAGCTATTCTTGCCTTAATTTCACTCATAAGAATCCTTGGAACCAAATTTGCTTATTATATCAAAATCAAGGGGTGAAATGAGACATTTTTATTACGCTAGTTCATTAGTATTATTAATTAGCGGTTGTGCTGAGCAAAGTATTGATCCAAAAATGAACTTTAAGCCACCAGCATATGTTCAAGAGCTACCATCACGTGAAGATGATAATACCTTTAGCTCAAGAGGTTCTCTTTTTGGGCAGGGTGAAAATCCACTCTTTACTGATAGAAAAGCTATGAATCTAAATGATATTGTAACTGTACTAATAAATGAACAAACAACATCTCAATCTAGTAACCAAAAGAATCTATCTCGTACTAACAATACAAATTTAGGTGGTGGGCTTGTAAGTAATGCAGGTGCGGGAACAGGTATTCAGAGCTTAACAAGAAACATAAATGATGCTACAAGCTTTGGATTTAAAACAGATACTACAACAGCATTTCAAGGTGCTGGAACAGCTCAACTTAGTGAAAACTTTACTACAACAGTTTCAGCTAGAGTAATAAAGATTTTACAAAATGGAAACTACTTTATAGATGGCAATAGAGCAATTATGATAGATGGACAGAAGCAAATAATGCACGTAAGTGGTGTAATCAGCCCATTTGATATTGACATAAAAAATCAGATAAATTCTAAATATATTGCAGATGCAAAAATAATGTATAAAACTGAGGGTGATCTTGCCCGTTCAGCTAAACAAGGCTGGGGAACAAAAGCTATTGAAGCTATTTGGCCGTTTTAAAAACGGCTCTTTTAAAACTCTTCATCTTGATACATTTCTTGTTTAAATACAACAACCTTATCACGTCCACTATTTTTAGCTTCATATAGTGCTGTATCTGCGTACTTAATTACTTTCCAAAAGCTATCACTATCATCTGGAAAGTTAGCTGTACCGATACTTAGTGTCTTATTAAACTGTGTCTGACCAGCACTAAACTTCTGTTTAGAAAAATCATTTCTAATTTTTTGTGCAACTTGAATAACACCCTCAGGTATGGTAGCATTAAAAAGAAGAACCATAAACTCTTCACCACCAAATCTAATTGCAAGGTCTGAATCACGTATTGAATCTTTTAATATCTTAGATAAAGCTTTAATTACATCATCACCAACATCATGTCCGTAACTATCATTTACCATTTTGAAAAAATCAATATCTATCATCATTACTGCATAGCTATTTTTTGAACGTAACGCTTGAGGTGCTGCTTTTTCAACAAATTGGTCTAAAAATCGTCTATTGTAAAGACCTGTTAATCCATCTTTTAAAGATGAATCTTTTAGAATTTGCATCAATATTTTACCCTCAAGTACAGGTTTAGATACCTCTAAATAAGTTTTAATTGAAGTAACACTCTTTTGAAGCCTATCTAGCTCTTCTGAATCACTAGCGAACATACTAAGCAAAATTGAGTTACCTGAATTTATATGAAATACAAAACATACATAATTATCATAACAATCTGAGCATGATTTACACAGGTTGTCAAAATCACTAGATATTACTGTTGAATCTGTTCTATAAGCACGACAAGAGCCAGCTTCACTTGTATTTTCTACACATACCATCTGGTTAGGAGTTATAGTTTCACTAGAGTAAAATGTAATTCTTTTATTATCTGTTCTATCTACTTCTGAAAAAACAAATGATTTAACTTCAAACTGCTTCTCTAATATATGAATTATTCTTCCATAAATATCATCTTTTGTACTATCTAACTCTATTGTCTTCTTAAATTTATACATGTCTGAGAGTTCATGAATAATAGATGAAGCTTCATCTAAAGCATTAGAAGAGTTTTTTGCACTTGGTGGAATAAGCGTAGCAAGCTCTTTATGTATACCACCAAAGATAGAGCGCATCTTTTCAAAAAATTGATTTAGTTGCAGTGCTACTGCGCCAGCTTCATCTTTTAATTTAGTATCTACTTTGTAAGAGAAATTTCCTTTAATTGCTTTAGAAATTGCAACTCCTAATTGATCAAATAGCTCAATGTATGGCTTAAAATAACGATTCGCTAAGAATAGAGTGATAATTAGAAAAACAATATTTATTGCAAAAATTTTAAGCAGTGTTAATGCTCCACTAGTTCTAATCTCACTAATATCAAAAGTCATAGAGATTGCACCTAATGTCTCACCCTCAGCTGCGTTATGACAAGTTAGACAGTTTGGCATACTATATGAAGATGCATTATATGGAACTGTTATCCTAAAAGTTGCTTTATCAGCATGTTCGATTGTCTGGCGCATAATTTTTCCACTTTTTAAAACATCCTCATCAATCTGATCATGAGGCAACTCATTTGCAAGACCCTGTCCAAACTGCTTTATAACATTTTCAGAGCGAACTATCCAAATATCATCTATATCCTTATTTCTCGTAATTGATGAAAGAAAAAATAGTCTCTTATCCATAGTTCCATTTACCATGTGTGACGTTAGCGCACTTCTAACAATCTCTGCAGTCATTTGAGCTTTTTCTTCAACATTTTTATAAGCATATTTTCTAAAGTTGATTCCAACATTAATAATAGTAGCCGCAGCAAGTGCTATCAATATAATAGATATTATTAATAAAACTTTTTTATTTGTATTCATAAACAACCTTTTTATTCAACAGTTACACTTTTAGCCAAGTTTCTTGGCATATCTACATCATTACCTAGACGAATTGAAATTTCCATTGCAAGTAGCTGCAACACAACAGCCATCTCAAAAAACTCAAGCATTTCATCATGATGAGACACTGTCTGAATGAAATCATCAGCATTTTCAAAATATTTTGGACTAATTGCGCAGATTGTACTATCTCTTGCACTTAGTTCCATTGCATTACTTTTTACTTTTTCATAAAGACTATGAGCTGGCATAAGTGCAATTGTAAAAAGTTCAGGATCAGCTAATGCAATAGGCCCATGCTTCATCTCACCTGAAGGATAACCCTCAGCGTGTAGATAGCTAATCTCTTTTAACTTTAGGGCACCCTCTAGGGCAAGTGGGAAAAATATATCTCGACCAATAAAAAAGAAGCCATGTCCATGCAAGTACCTTTTAGATAAACGTCTAATACGCTCATGCATATCAGAAGATACAGTTAATGCTTTTGGTAACTCTCTTAAAACATGAATTTGACTCTCTAAATCTTTTTGTTCTATAGTTTTTCTGCTCATTGCAGCTTGAAGTGCCAACATCCACAAAACTGCAACCTGAGTGGTAAAAGCTTTTGTACTAGCAACGCCCTTCTCTATTCCAGCTCTTGTTAAAATTGAGCTATCAGCAATTCTGACCATTGAGCTATTATCAACATTACAGATAGCCAAACTTTTAAGTCCAGCTTTTTTTGCCATCTTTAAACTCTCTAAAGTATCTGCTGTTTCACCACTTTGTGAGATTACAACAAAAAGAGTATCATCTGTCAGAAGTGGTCTCTTATAGCGAAATTCGCTACCAATCTCTACGCTACATCTTACCTTTGCAATACGTTCAATCAGATAACTAGCTGTTAGTGCTGAGTGGTAACTTGTTCCGCATGCGCAAAGTTTTATCTCATTAAAAGAGGTAAAGTCTAAATTTTCACACTCCTCTAAGTCTACACCGCTATCATTTAATCTACCCATTAAAGTATCTGCGACTACAGTAGATTGCTCATAAATCTCTTTTTCCATAAAGAAACGATAACCCTCTTTTTGAGCGCTAATTTTATTTTGGCTAATCGCACGTGATTGCAAAGTTACAGTTTCACCACTTTCATCATATATCGCAATACTATTTTGTGTTACGACACCATAGTTCCCATCATTTAAATAAAAAACCTCTTTTGCTAATCCAATTAATGGTGCATCAGATGAAGCAAAAAACTTCTCATTTGACTCATTTGCGCCTATAATTAATGGGGAACCATGTTTTGCAAAATAGATACTACTTTTTTGACTCTCTGTAATCAACAGTATCGCATATGCACCCTCTAACTGTTTTAATGTGTTTTCAAATGCCTTAAATGTATTAGAGTTTTTTCTAAGTTCAAACTCAAATAGATGAATTATTACCTCTGTATCTGTCTGACTAATAAACTCAAATCCCTCATCAATCAACACTTTTTTTAGCTCTTGATAGTTTTCTATAATACCATTATGCACAAGATATGAATTTTCTCCAATGTGTGGGTGTGCATTTAATTCAGTAGGTTTTCCATGAGTTGCCCATCTAGTATGCCCTATACCGATACTATTAGCTTCACTTCTGTAATTTTCAGTTTTCTCAACTAAATTTTTTAGTTTTCCTACAGCTTTAAAAATGGAAAAGTCATTTTCACTTAAAATAGAAATCCCAGCTGAATCATAACCACGATACTCAAGCTCTGCAAGACCATCTAAAAGTATCTCTTTTGTATTGTTTTTACCAATATAACCTACTATTCCGCACATATATTCATCCTAACTATCAAGTTGCTTGCTTTGTGAGTAATTCTATAATTTCTTCAGGATTATGACAAAAGCTTCCTCGTTTTTCTATTAAAAACAGGTCTCTTGCTGTTCTTTTTGTTGTATGCACCTTCGCAGTTGCAATTTCGACATCACTTTCATCAAATCTATGCATAGCAAAGCCTAGTAATCCCTCTTGATTAGAGGTATTTAACTGTAGTTTTGCATAAGTCTTTGAATGTTCACAATCTATTGTTATCTCTTCACGTTTAATTACAACGTTTGACAACTCAACTTCATTATTCATATCAAATGAATCATTTACAATTTGCTCTACTATATCAATATGATTATCATCAACAGTATCTTCAAATGTTAAGTTGAAATATTTAATATCATCAAATAAAGAGAATATATCCATTGAGGTTACATTTAAGTAAGAGAGTTTATTCAATAGATATGAGATATTAAGAGGTTTACGTCTAAATATCTCAATATTTAGATATGTCTCATTTTTTATTCTATATTTATAATCTTGAATATCTTTCGCTCTTAATGAAAGTTTTAATATTTTTGCAGGTCTAAACTTTATAAAAAACAGATTTGACTTTATAGAGAGAATTTTTTTCTTTGTTATTTTATTTAGTTCTATAAAACCATCAAGCTTTGCTAAAGTGCGCTCTTTTCTTGCACGTTTAGCAGCTTCATCAACCATCTCTTGATTATTAAGTGCTTCTGAGGAGTGCAGATATAGTTCATTTAGCATGTTAGCATTAAAAGAGCTATATGCTTCATGACTCACTGCATTAATATCTGCGTAAGTTAATACATAAAGCATATCTAAGATTTTTTGCTCTTTAACAATAGATGTAAATCCAAACAGTATTCTCTCATTATCAAAATCTTCTCTAAAAGCGACACTTGACATAACAACATGATTTATAATTAGAAGATGTCCAATCCTAAGTTGTTCATCTGAAAAACCTAAAGTCTTTGCAAAAATTGAAAATAGTTTTGCTCCAACTTCACTATGATCTCTTCGTCTACCTTTTCCACTATCGTGAATTAGAACGACTAACTTTAGAAGAGCCCTATCGCTACTACTAAAACTATCATATAAACTTTTTATAAAATCTGATTTTATATTTTCTAATGCTTTTACACTCTTTATAGAGTGTATATCAACAGGATATGTATGATAACCATCAAATTGGGCTAAAAACATTACCTTCTTCAAAGGAGGAAACAGTGCGCTAACAAGGCCAACCTCATATAGAAGTTGAAGAACAGAAAATAGATTATCACGATGAAGTAGTGTTCTAACAAGAAGTGAAAGTTCATGAGGTTGTAGTTCATTTGAATTAATTTCATGCAGTGCATGAATAAGTCCCGCATCAGCAGTAAAAGTAACATCTGGTAGTTTTATTAACAGGTCTCTAAGTTCTGAAAAGTTCATCTTATGTTTAAAACTATGATAGAGAAGTGAACCATCATAATAGATATTCTCTGCAATTATCTGAGAACGACATTTAATTATATTTGCCTGCTCATACTGATAAGGACGACTAAGTTTATAGCTCATCATATAACTAAAACGAGCTATTACATGCATTGATCGTAAAGTTTTAGAAACTAATTGACGCTGATCAAATATATTTAATCTTTGTGAAATTTCAGGTACGTATTCTAACGCTAACATATCTTGCTTTTTACCAGCAACCAAATGCAATGCAGTTCTAACTCTATATAAAAACTCTAAAGAGGTTCTATACTCTTTATAGAGAGTTTCACTAAAAATTTGACCGCTCAACTCTTTTAAATTATGAATACCATAAATTACTTTTGCAAGCCAAAATACAAGCTGTGCATCTCTAAGTCCGCCAAAGCCCTCTTTTATATTTGGTTGCATAGATCTGGTATACTTTTTATGCCTTAAAGTAGCTTCACTCATTTTATCTAGGATAAATGATTTTGTGTCTGTATGTCTGATTCTAAGAATCTGAGCTTCTATCTTTTGCCAAACAAAAGTAGATCCAAAAATAAACCTACTCTCAATCAAAGAGGTCTTAATAGTAATATCTTCTTTAGCAACTTCAGTAAGTTCATCAACAGTATGAACACGGTGTCCTAACTTAAGACCAGCATCCCAAGCCATATAAAGCAACTTTTCAATTAAAGCTTTTATATTGTAACCCTCAACATCTTCATAACAAATCATCAGATCTATATCACTATAAACACTTAACTGCTCACGCCCATAACTACCAAGTGCAACTAATGTAATTGGAATATTATTACGCATAGGTAAATAATTTCCAAAAGCACGTCTAAGTAGAGTTTTATACATAAGGCTTAAGAAAGCATCTAATTTTTGAGTATGAGGAACCATAAAGTCCTTACCCTGTTTACCTTCAAATGTTTTATGAAGTCCACCAAGGTACTCGCCTATCGCACTTTTAAATGCCTTAGAGATTGCAAAATCTTCTGCATTTTGTTCTATTAAATCTTCAATTTCTGCTGTTAGTGGCATTAGATAGTATTCTTTTCTTTTTTATTTGTTAAAGCTTGTAAATAATCAGACAAACTCATAAATGAAAGTGTAACTAAAAAAATCATTAATCCTGGGAAAAAACTAACCCACCAAGCAATATCTAGCACCTCTTTTCCCTCACTTAAAATTGTACCCCAGCTAATTTGAGGAGCACTAATTCCAAGTCCTAAAAAACTAAGACCACTCTCAGCTAGAATAGAACCACCTACTCCAAAGGTAAAGCTTATTAAAAAAAGTGGTGCGAGAAGTGGTAAATAATACTTTAACAGTATCTTTAATCTAGCAACTTTTGCAATTTTTAGTATCTTTATGAAACTTTGATTAGAAATTTCAAAACTTTGTGAGCGAATTAGCCTAGCAGTTGTCATCCAGCCTGTAATGGATATAACTACAATTAAAACAAATACAGAAGCTTTTACATAACTAACAAGAGTGAGCAACAAAAAAAATGTTGGAAAAGTCAAAAATAAATCTACAGCAATTACAAATACTTTGTCAGTTTTGCCTTGTAAAAAACCAGCCGTTGCACCTGCCATAAGACCTACCATTGTCGCAATCAATGCACTTCCAACACCAATTATAAAAGAGACTTGCCCACCTTGCATAACGCGCGCAAGTAGATCTCTTCCTAACCTATCTGTTCCAAAAGGGTGTTCTAGTGATGGTGAAAGCAAAATATTTTCAACACTTAAATCATTAGCAGAAGTTGTATATAGTAAATTACCAAAAAAAGAGAGAAGTAAGATAGATACCAAAATTATGATACTAAAAAATGGTAATTTACGCATTCGTCATTATACTTTAATTATTATTACGGACACAAATAGTACGTACACCAACTTTAGTACTATCTAGTATATTTTTATTTATACCGCTAATTGGGTTTAAGGTTTTATGTCTATTATTTGAAGCCCTATCACTTGACCAATATTGAGAAGAATCATTAAAGTCATTAAAAAACAGTGTATCACGATGTAAGCCTGTAGAGTTATAATCTTCACCCCGTTTACTTGTATCATACAAAGCTAATGTTTTTAACTCATCCATAATAGGTAATCTCCAATCAGTTTTTCCAGCATAGTTCAAAACTGCACAATAGTACTCAGCATTTGCATACTTTGCACTTATTGCAACTGAAGCAACTTCTATTTTTCTCTCCCACTCAATAGATAATATATTATCTGTTAGCACTTTATTCCTATTGCTTAAATTAGCTAAGTCCTTTTCTGACAATCCAAGAAAAGATACAGCATCAACAAATATATTAGGGCTTACATTTACATCTAACAGTCTGTAAGTTTTATCTATTTTTGACCTTATCCAAAAGCCTTC